>Ga0105251_10000001_pt1 | contig 466643 bp, 432 predicted proteins | sample KBSS64metaG_FD_80424 | JGI IMG/M metagenome (GOLD analysis project Ga0105251, IMG submission 80424) | Switchgrass rhizosphere microbial communities from Kellogg Biological Station, Michigan, USA - KBS S6-4 metaG | ecosystem: Host-associated > Plants > Roots > Rhizosphere > Soil | place...
TAGCGCTTGCACAGTTTGGCGTGATGGATGAACTGCTCGACGCCTTCTTTCATGCTGATCGAGTTGACGATGCCCTTGCCCTGGATGCACTTCAGACCCGCTTCGATCACTTCCCATTTCGAGGAGTCGATCATGATCGGCACGCGGGAGATGTCCGGCTCGCCTGCGATCAGGTTGAGGAAGGTCACCATGGCCTTCTTCGAGTCCAGCATGCCTTCGTCCATGTTGATGTCGATCACCTGGGCGCCGGCTTCGACCTGTTGCAGGGCGACTTCCAGGGCTTCGGTGTAGTTGTCTTCACGGATCAGGCGGGCGAAGCGGGCGGAACCTGTGATGTTGGTGCGCTCGCCGACGTTGACGAACAAGGAGCTGCGGTCGATGGTGAACGGCTCAAGGCCCGACAGGCGACAGGCTTTCGGAATGTCCGGAATGGCGCGCGGTGCGTACTTGGCGACCGCTTCGGCGATGGCCTTGATGTGCGCCGGAGTGGTGCCGCAGCAGCCGCCGACGATGTTGAGGAAGCCGCTCTCGGCGAATTCTTCGACCACTTTGGCCATTTCGGCCGGGCTTTCGTCGTACTCGCCGAATTCGTTCGGCAGGCCGGCGTTCGGGTGCGCCGAAACCTGGGTTTCGGCCTTGTTCGACAGCTCTTCCAGGTACGGGCGCAGATCGCTTGCACCCAGGGCGCAGTTCAGGCCCACGGAAATCGGCTTGGCGTGGCGCACCGAGTTCCAGAAGGCTTCGGTGGTCTGGCCCGACAGGGTACGGCCGGAGGCGTCGGTGATGGTGCCGGAAATCATGATCGGCAGTTCAAAACCGATTTCCTCGAACACGCCCTGTACCGCGAAGATCGCCGCCTTGGCGTTGAGGGTGTCGAAGATGGTTTCGATCAGGATCAGGTCCGCGCCGCCTTCGATCAGGCCCTTGGTGGCCTCGGTGTAGTTTTCCACCAGTTCATCGAAGGTGACGTTGCGGTAGCCAGGGTTGTTGACGTCTGGCGACAGCGAGCAGGTACGGCTGGTCGGGCCGAGCACGCCAGCGACGAAGCGCGGACGGTCCGGGGTTTCCAGGGTCTTGGCGTCGGCCACCTGCCGCGCCAGGCGCGCGCCTTCCACGTTCAGCTCGTACACCAGTTCTTCCATGCCGTAGTCGGCCTGGGACACTTGCGTCGCGTTGAAGGTGTTGGTTTCGAGAATGTCGGCGCCGGCGTCCAGGTATTCCTTCTCGATCGCACCGATCACGTCCGGACGGGTCAGCACCAGCAGGTCGTTGTTGCCCTTGACGTCGCTGGGCCAGTCGGCGAAGCGCTTGCCGCGGTAGTCCTGCTCCTCCAGCCGATAGCTTTGGATCATGGTGCCCATGCCGCCATCGAGAATCAGGATGCGCTCTTTGAGAGCCTGCTGGAGTGCTTGAAGACGCGCGCTGCGATCTGACATAGGGTTACCCGAACCAGGAAAAGACAAAAAAGGTGACGATGAAAGGTGCGAAATAATAGCAAACCTGTACCGTTTTAAACCGTTCCGGGTTTTTCATGAATTCTGCTCATGTTGATGGCAGCTCGCCACGGGTAGAATCGTCGCAGATTTAAATACTCAGGACGTCCGTTCCATGTTGCATCGCGTGTTCGCCATTTCCCTGGCCCTATTGTTTTGCGGTGCAGCGTTCGCGCAGTCACCCCTTGTGCAACCCGTCTCTGCACACCCGGCTATTTCCTACAGCCGCGACATCCAGCCGATCTTCACCGAGAAGTGCGTGGCCTGCCACGCCTGCAACGACGCGGCCTGCCAGTTGAACCTGGGCAGCGGCGAAGGCGCGTTGCGCGGGGCGTCCAAGATGCCGGTGTATCAGGGGGATCGCAGCCAGGCGATCGCGCCGTCGCGGATTTTCTACGACGCCCAAGGGCCTGAGGCCTGGCGCAAGAAGGGCTTCTATTCGGTGCTCGACGGCCAGAGCAACCAGGCCGCGCTGATGACCAAAATGCTCGAGTTCGGCCACAGCGCGCCGCTGGTGCCCAACGCCAAGATCCCGGACGACATCGTGCTGGGCCTCAACCGCGAGAACATGTGTCCGTTGCCGCAAGAGTTCGAGGGCTACGCCAAGTCTCATCCGGGGCAGGGCATGCCGCTGGCGGTCACCGGGTTGACCGACGCGCAATACAACACCCTGCAAACCTGGCTGGCGGCAGGTGCGCCGGTTGACCAGGTGCCGGTGCAGCCGAGCCCAGGGGAGGCCGCGCAGATCAACGAATGGGAAAGCCTGCTCAACCGTCCCGGCTCTACCGAAGCGCTGGTGGCGCGTTGGCTGTATGAGCACCTGTTCCTGGCGCACATCTATTTCACCGATGGCCAGCAAGGGCATTTCTTCCAGTGGGTCCGTTCGCGCACGCCGAGTGGCCAACCGGTGGACCTGATCGCCACCCGCCGTCCGGATGACGACCCCGGCACCACCTTTTACTACCGCCTGATGCCGGTGCAGGGCGTGATCGTGCACAAAACCCACATCACCTACCCGATGGGGCCGCAGAAGCTGGCGCGGGTCAAGCAGCTGTTCTACAGCGGCAACTGGCACGCCACCTCGTTGCCAGGCTACGGCCCGCAGCGTCGGGCCAACCCGTTCGACACCTTCAAGGAAATCCCGGCGGTGGCCCGTTACCAGTTCATGCTGGATAACGCCGAATACTTCGTGCGCACCTTCATTCGCGGGCCGGTGTGCCGGGGCCAGATCGCGACCGACGTGATTCGTGACCACTTCTGGGCGCTGTTCCAGGAGCCGGCCCACGACCGCTACATCACCGATGCGGCCTACCGCGCCCAGGCCACGCCGTTGCTGGCGATGCCAGGGCAGGACGACGATGTGGGCAGTGTGCTGAGCTTGTGGCACGACTACCGCGACAAGCGCAACGAGTATGAAGACCTGCGCAGCGATGCCTACGCGCACATGCCGCCACCGGGCTGGGCAACCCTGTGGGCGGGCAACGACAACGCGCTGCTGACCATCTTCCGTCACTTCGACAGCGCCACGGTCAACAAGGGCCTGATCGGCGATTTGCCGACCACCGTGTGGCTATTCGACTACCCGCTGCTGGAGCGCACCTATTACCAACTGGTGGTGAACTTCGACGTGTACGGCAACGTGTCCCATCAGGTGCAGACACGCTTGTACTTCGACCTGATCCGCAACGGCGCGGAGGTCAATTTCCTGCGCCTGATGCCCGCCGACAAGCGCGATGACATCCTCGGCAGCTGGTACCAGAACAGCGGCAAGGTGAAGATGTGGCTGGACTACCAGGCCATCGATGATGACACGCCGACCGGCATGAAGCTGGATGAGAAGGACCCCAAGCGCGACTTCGAACGCAAGCTGATCGAGCGCGCCGGCACGCTCAACGCCGCCCCTGATCCGATCAACCGCTGCTCGGGTGCCTATTGTTCTCGTCCGGGCCTGGGGCCGGTGTTCAGCGATGTCGAGCAGTCGCTGAGCCGGCTGGTGGCGCGTCCTGCGGCGGGGCTCAAGGTCATCAATCAGTTGCCGGAAGCGACCATGTTGCGGATCCAGGACGGCACCGGCAAGCGCATCGTCTACAGCATGCTGCGCAACCGCGCCCACAGCAACGTGGCGTTCCTGCTGGGCGAGGCCTACCGCTACCAGCCGGGGCTGGACAACCTGACGATCTATCCTGGCGTGCTGAGCAGCTACCCGAACTTCATCTTCAACATTCCGGCCAATGAGGTGAGTGCCTTCGTGGACGCCATGGAGAAGGCTCACGACCACAAGGAAGCGTTCGAGAAGATCGTCGAACGCTGGGGTGTGCGCCGCAGCCATCCGCTGTTCTGGACCTACTTCCATGACCTTGATCATTACATCCAGGAGACCGATCCGCAGGAAGCGGGGGTGCTGGACATGAATCGGTACGAGAATCTCTGATGGGTGAGCATCCAGGTTGCTGCTGACCCCACGCGATCATTGTGGGAGCTGGCTGCCAGCGAAAACGGTGTGTCAGATGGCGATAAGTTGTCTGACACACCGCCTTCGCAGGCAAGCCAGCTCCCACAGTTTTTTTGCAGCGCCTGCAAGATCGGATCAAGCCGTCGAGCCGGGGTTAAAACCGGAAAAGCCTTATAAATCATGGCCTGCAGCCATTATGCAGCCCGTCAGTCTTGCCGAACCTTTTTGTCAAACCTGAAGTCGGACCTTGGAAGTTGTCGTGCCCGGCACGGCGTTTTCAAGGTTCTGGAGGGTGGTCAAGCCCGGACAAGCAAGAGGTTGCAGATGTTGATTTCGGTTCAGGCCCTGCGGGCGCTCGCCGCGTGGGTCGTTGTGTGTCACCACTTCATGCAGATTTTTTTCGATTTCCACCCCAGCGGCCCGATTGGCCGGTTTTTCACCGAGAAGGGCGCCGTGGGCGTCGACATCTTTTTCGTCATCAGTGGCCTTGTGATTTACCTCTCCACGGTGGACAAGGACATTCCCGCCAGCCGCTTCATGCTCAACCGCATCATCCGCATTGTGCCGGCCTACTGGCTCTACACCCTGGTCATGGGGCTGTTGGTGGTGGTCGCCCATCCGCTTTTGCCCCACCAGGTAGTGGACTGGCAGAGCTTCATTCTCTCGCTGCTGTTCATTCCCTCGGAAAACCCCGGTGGTTACGGTTTGTACCCGACGCTCAACGTCGGCTGGACCCTCAACTACGAAATGCTGTTCTACGTGCTGTTTTCCATGGTGTTCCTGTTCCAGCAACGCTTGCGGCCGCTTATCATTGCCGCCGCGCTGTTCGCCGTGACCGACGTGCTGGGCCGCTCGGGACTCATCAGCCGCTTCTACGCCAATGACATCGTCTATGAGTTCCTGCTGGGTATCGGTATTGGCGTCGCATATCGCCGGGGCTGGATCACCGAGCGGCTGTGGCTGCCGCTGCTGGCCATCGGCGGAGCGCTGCTGACCATCAAGCAGTTGCCGCCGGACCTGCGCATCGTCAATTGGGGCCTGCCGAGCGCGGTGATCGTGGTGGCGTGCATTTCGCTGGAGCCGTACATGCGCGGCAGCCGCCTGTTGAAAACCATGGGCGATTGTTCCTACTCGGTGTACCTGCTGCACGTGATGGTGTTGTACGGTGGCTGGCTGGCGAGTCAGCGCTATGGGCTGAACCCGTACCTGGCGTTCGCCATCTGCGTGCCGGTGATCGCGCTGGGCGCCTGGCTCAGTTACGAGTGGATCGAGAAGGGCCTGTACCGGCGCATGAAGGGCTGGTTGGACAGCCGCAAGGGGTCCAGAGAAGCCGCGCTTTCATGAGAATTTATTTTCATTCGCATTAGTTGAGTGAAATACTAGGACTTTGTCAGTTGACGTGGAATGGCGTAGACTGCGCCCCACGTCTGCGAGGAATTTTCATGACCGCTATTACCATTACCGATGCCGCCCACGATTACCTGGCCGATCTGCTGCAAAAGCAGAATACCCCCGGTATCGGCATCCGCGTGTTTATTACCCAGCCTGGCACCCAATACGCTGAAACCTGCATTGCCTACTGCAAGCCGGGCGAAGAAAAACCGGAAGACAAGGCCATCGGCCTCAAGAGCTTCACGGCCTGGATCGACTCCTTCAGCGAGGCTTTCCTGGACGACGCGGTGGTCGATTACGCCACCGACCGCATGGGCGGCCAACTGACCATCAAGGCGCCGAACGCCAAGGTGCCGATGGTCAACGCTGACAGCCCGATCAACGAGCGCATCAATTACTACCTGCAGACCGAGATCAACCCGGGTCTGGCCAGCCACGGCGGCCAGGTTACGCTGATCGACGTGGTCGAGGAAGAAGACAAGAACATCGCCGTGCTGCAGTTCGGCGGCGGCTGCCAGGGCTGCGGCCAGGCTGACGTGACCCTCAAGGAAGGCATCGAGCGCACACTGCTCGAGCGCATCCCTGAGCTGTCGGGCGTACGTGACGTGACCGACCACACGCAGAAAGAAAACGCTTACTACTAAGTGTTTTGCTGCATACGAAAAAGCCCCGACTGGTTCGGGGCTTTTTTTGCTTTGCGCTTTCGTAGCAGTCCGGCTTGCCGGCGTCGGCGTTCTTGAGGGCCCCGACGCCGGCAAGCCGGACTGCTACGAGGGTATCGATCAGCGTCGAAACAAGTGCGTATGTCCTGCGCGGTACAACGATGATTCGCTGAACACATCATTGCCCAATACCCGCCCCACCAGAATCAATGCCGTGCGCCGGAACCCCTTGGCCTGTACCTTCTGTTCGATATCCGCGAGTGTCCCGACGACCCGGTCCTGATCTGGCCAACTGGCCCGATGAACCACGGCGATCGGGCAATCCTGGCCGTAGTGGGGCGTGAGTTCAGCGACGATTTTCCCCAGGTTGTTGACCCCCAGGTGGATCGCCATGGTCGCTTTGTGCCGCGCCAAATCCCCCAGTTTTTCGCCTTCGGGCATGGCGGTCTTGTCGCCATAACGGGTCAGGATCACGCTTTGGGAGATGTCAGGCAGGGTCAGTTCGGTGCCCAGCAATGCCGCACACGCCGCGGTAGCAGTCACGCCCGGAATGATTTCGAACGGGATATCAAGCTCGCGCAGGCAGCGGATCTGCTCGCCAATGGCGCCGTACAGGCTCGGGTCGCCGGAGTGCACGCGGGCCACATCCTGGCCGTTTGCATGAGCAGATTTCATCAAGGCGATGATCTGCTCTAGGTGCAATTCGGCGCTGTTGACCACCTTGACTGCTGAATTCCCCTCCAGAACCGCCTCCGGCACCAGCGATCCGGCATAGATGATGACAGGGCAGGTGCGGATCAGTCGCTGGCCCTTGACCGTGATCAGGTCCGGATCGCCGGGGCCTGCGCCGATGAAAAAAACAGTCATTGCATCTCCGAAATCAAATCGCAGCGGTCGCCAGCGCGAACGTCGCTCTTGAGCTGTTGCGCCGTTCTATCAGCAACCTGGACGTACGGCCCGTCAAATGCGCGGCCAACGCCAGCGCCGCGCTTTCCGCCACACCGTAGCAGCCGGTGGTGTCGAAGGCGATGAGTGAGCGGTGGGTCAGTTGCGGCTCGAACGCTGCCATTTCTTGCGCGCTGAAAAAATAGAGCGACAACCCAAGCTCTTCGGCCAGTTCCAGCAACCCCGGCTCGGCCGACTTGCTGTCAATGGAGGCGAGGGCCGTGATGTCTGAAAGCGCCAGTTGATGCTCAACCAGCGTGACCTCGATCAAGCCGCGCAGCACCAGCGCCGGGCAACCGCGCTGGCAGCCCAGGCCGATCACCAGGACCGGCCTTGCGGCTGCCTCATTCATAGCGCGTGGTTCAGGCCAGGCTGGGCAGCGTGTGCATCATGACGACGGAACAGCCAGGCACTGATCAGGCCCATCGCCACCCAGAACACCGCATTGGTCAGCAGCGAGGCAATCTTGAACTGGGCTTCGAGCGCTTCAGGCGCCAGTGCCGAATGCACCAGTGGCTGCGGGGCGCCGACGATGTGCGGAACCACCAGGATGGCTGCGCCCAGCACCTTGAGCAGCCAGTTCTGGGCGAGCACGATCAAAGCAAGGCCTGCGGCCGTCGAGGCGGCGGTGCTGATCCACCAGATCTGGCGCTGGGTCAGGTCGGCAGCGGCGGTGCCCGGCAACTCCGGTGGCAGGCCCAGGGTCGGTGCGAGTACGAACACGGCGAAACCGGCCAGGCCCCAGAGTGCGCCCTGGCTGGTTTTCGACGGCGCGCGCAAGGTGTACAGCGCCGCCAGCATCAGGGCGAAGCCCACGGCGACCACCAGGTTACCGCCGGCGGTGGACAGCACACGCTGCCAGCCATCTGCGGGCTCCCAGGCTTCTTCATCGTGCACGTGACCGGCCATGGCGGCGTCGCCATGCTCGTGGGCGTGCTCATGCATTTCGGCGGCGGGGGCCTTTTCATAGGTTTCGGCTTGCAGGATCAGCGGCGCGACCCAGAAACTTTGCACCAGGGTCAGCAGCAGGGCTGCGAGCAGGCCAGTGAAACCGGCTGTTTGAGCGATACGCTTGAACATGGCGGCAGGTCTCAGTGGCAAGGGAAGGCAGAGCTGTGGCGGGTGTCGTGCGCGGCGTTATGCACCGCATCGATGTGCGAGAAGCCTGCGAAGTACACAAGGCACGCGCCCAGAATCATCGCGCTGATAGCGGCGGTCAGGCGCTGGCTCTGGGTGCCGGCGGTGCTGGCAGCCTGGGTGCTGGTCTGGTTGGTCGTGGTGATCGACATGGCGCTTCCCTCTGAAAATATCAGCGAACGGGAAGGCGCAAGGCACACCACTGACGCACGTCAGTGATGAACGCAACTGCACCCGCCCACCGCGGGTTTGTTATGTGAACGTTGTCGGGCCGGTCTCCGGGCTTGCGAGGGGCCTGACATCTGCCTTCAAGAATCGCCTTCCCATATCGCTGACCGACACAGTGGATCTGACTCTTCACTCGCTTACCGTTGCGGGGGCAGCGCCGGACTTGCACGAACCATGGGGCTCGCACGCACCGGTTTCCCGTTTCACCCTGTGAAGGGCACCCGTAACAAGGTGTGTAGGAGAGCATGGGGCGCAGGATCAGTCAATCGGCGCAAGGCGCGTTTGCGCCCCTGCACCCGGTTTGCTCGTTGACCTTGGTCAAGGCACTGCGTAGCCTTGCGCACCAGAGGTTCACCGTTGTGCCTGTCAGCCGGGCAGCGGTGCTAGGCTCTGTACGAAAAGTTTTGAGACGAAGGTAAGGCAAGGCGAAAACAGCCGAGGAAGCGGAGTTTACGGGTTGTAAATGAGCATTCCGAGGCTGTTTTCAACGCAGCATGACCGAGTATCAAGACTTTTCGTACAGAGCCTAAGAAGGGAATGTGGTTCGACGCCACAGCTGCCCCCGCAACTGTAAACGGTCATGTTCATTGCACAGCCACTGCGCGAGCGGGAAGGCGCGATGGGCGCGAGCGGCCTGACCCTTGTCAGCCTCGCCACCGTGAGCCAGGAGACCTGCCTCGAAGCGGACGCCACGTCCACGAATTCTCATTACAACCGGGCGGGGTGATCCGGTGGCGAATCGAACGGCGGGCCTGTCCAGAGCGACGGCTGCGCGGTTCTCGTCCTGTTTGCCCGCCGTAACTCCATAGGGCATCCGATGAAAACACTGGCCAAACTCCCCGTCACCATCGTCACCGGCTTTCTGGGCTCGGGCAAGACCACGCTGCTGCGCCACATGCTCGACAACGCCGAAGGCCGGCGCATCGCGGTGATCGTCAACGAGTTCGGCGAGCTGGGCATCGACGGCGAAATCCTCAAGCAATGCACCATCGGTTGCACCGAGGAAGAAGCCAACGGCCGCGTCTACGAACTGGCGAACGGCTGCCTGTGCTGCACCGTGCAGGAAGAATTCTTCCCGGTGATGCAGGAGCTGGTTGCCCGTCGCGGCGATCTGGACCACATCCTCATTGAAACCTCGGGCCTGGCCCTGCCGAAACCGCTGGTGCAAGCCTTCCAGTGGCCGGAAATCCGCAACGCCTGCACCGTCGACGCTGTGATTACCGTGGTTGACAGCCCGGCGGTAGTGGCTGGTACCTTCGCCGCGTTCCCGGATCAGGTCGACGCCCAGCGCAAGCTCGATCCAAACCTGGATCACGAGTCGCCGCTGCACGAGCTGTTCGCCGACCAACTGGCCAGTGCTGACCTCGTCATCCTCAACAAAGCCGACATGCTCGACGCCCAGGCGCTGGCCGCCGTGCGTGCCGAGGTGGCCGAAGAATTGCCGTCAGCGGTGAAAGTCATCGAGGCCAGCAAAGGCCAGCTGCCGATCAACGTGCTGCTGGGTCTGGGCGCCGAATCCGAGCTGCACATCGATGGCCGCAAGACCCACCACGATCACCACGAAGGCGACGACCACGACGACCACGATCACGACGCGTTCGATTCCATCTCCATCTCGCTGCCCCAGGCCGACGAAGCACTGCTGCTCGATGCCCTGACCCAGGCTGTGGTTCAGCACGGCATTCTGCGGGTCAAAGGTTTCGCGGCGATCCCCGGCAAGCCGATGCGCCTGCTGGTGCAGGGCGTGGGCACGCGTTTCGACAAGCACTTCGACCGCGCCTGGAAAGCCGACGAGGAGCGCGTCAGCCATCTGGTGCTGATCGGTCAGGATCTGGACGCCGCCGTGCTCGAAGCCCAGTTGCGCGCCGCGATCAAGGGCTGATCCATGCACCTGCTGCGCACCCAGCCCGGCGGCTTTGTCCCCGACGACAGCATCGCCGACCTGGGGCAGACGCCCGCCGACCTGGTGATCCTGTGCAGCGGTGATTCCCATCTGGCGCTGCTGGCGGAAACTGCCCAGCAGTTGCCCGACGATTATCCGAGCCTGCGTCTGGCCAACCCGATGCAGGTGCAGAACCACGCCTCGGTCGACCTCTATGTCGACGAAGTGCTGCGCCACGCCAAGGTCATCCTGATCTCGCTGCATGGCGGCATTGGTTACTGGCGCTATGGCGTCGAACGGCTGGTGGAGCTGGCTGAGCGTGGGGTGAAGCTGATTCTGGTGCCCGGCGACGACCGCCCCGATCCGGAACTCAGCGACCTGAGCACTGAGCCTGCCGAGGATCGCGAGCGGCTCTGGCACTACCTGCGCCAGGGCGGCAAGCACAATGCGTTGCAGTTGTTCAATTGCCTGGCCAACCGCTGGCTGGACCGCGACTACGCCTGGGACGAACCTCAGACACTGCCGCGCACGGCGATCCATCACCCGCACAAGGCCAGCGCGACTCTGGTGGACTGGCAAGCCGAATGGCAGGTCGACCATCCCGTGGCCGCCGTGCTGTTCTACCGCTCGCATTTGCAGGCGGCCAATACCGGGTTCATTGACGTGTTCTGCCAGCGGCTGGTGGCTCAGGGACTGAACCCTTTGCCCATCGCCGTAGCGAGCCTCAAGGAGCCGGCTTGTCTGGACGCGGTGCAGGACTGGCTGGATCAGGCCGAGTGCGAGGTGATCCTCAATACCACCGGCTTTGCCCAGTCCAGCCCGGAAGCGCCGCATTTGCGACCGTTCCGTCTAAATGTGCCGGTGATCCAGGCCATCTGCGCTCAGGACAACGAACCCGCCTGGCAGGCCAGCGAGCAGGGCCTTGGTTCGCGGGATCTGGCGATGCACATCGCGCTGCCGGAACTGGACGGGCGCATCATCAGCCGGCCCATCAGTTTCAAGGACCTGGCCTGGCGCAGCGAGCGCAGCCAGTCCGACGTGGTGTGCTACCGGGCGCAACCCGAGCGCATGGATTTCGTCGCCGAACTGGCGCGACGCTGGGTGTTGCTGGCGCGCACCGCCAATGCCGACAAGCGCGTGGCGCTGATCCTGGCCAACTACCCGACCCGCGACGGGCGCATTGGCAATGGCGTCGGGCTCGACACTCCGGCGGCGGCCCTGAACATTCTCAAGGCCATGCAAGACGAGGGTTACCCGGTCCAGGACCTGCCGGAAAACGGCACGGCGCTGATCCACGCACTGCTGGGTGGCGTGACCAACGACCCCGACAGCCTCGATCAACGCCCTTGCTATCAAAGCATGGCGATGAACGAATACCTGTCGTCGTTCGACGCCTTGCCCCAGGCCAATCGCGATGCGGTGATACAGCGTTGGGGCTCGCCGCAGAACGACCCGATGTGCCGTAACGGGCGGATGATGGTCGCCGGGCTTCGGTTCGGCCTGACCTTCGTCGGTATCCAGCCGGCGCGGGGCTACAACGTCGATCACAGCGCGGTCTACCACGACCCGGATCTGGTCCCGCCCCACGGTTATCTGGCGTTCTACTTCTGGCTGCGCCAGACCTACGGTACCCACGCGGTGATTCACGTGGGCAAGCACGGCAATCTGGAATGGCTGCCGGGCAAGGGCGTCGGGCTGTCGGAGCAGTGCTGGCCGGATGCGATCCTGGGGCCGCTGCCGAATATCTATCCGTTTATCGTCAACGATCCGGGTGAGGGTGCCCAGGCCAAGCGCCGCACTCAGGCGGTCATCATCGATCACCTGATGCCGCCGCTGACCCGCGCCGAAACCTACGGGCCATTGCGCAACCTGGAGCTGCTGGCGGACGAGTACTACGAGGCGCAGTTGCTTGACCCACGGCGCGCCCGGGAACTGCAGAAAGACATTCTGCGGCTGGTGCGCGAAACCCACATCGACCGCGAGCTGGCGCTGGATGAAGGGCTGGACGGCGAAGCCGATGCGGCCATCTGGCTGCCCCGTCTGGACACCTACCTGTGTGACCTGAAGGAATCGCAGATTCGCGATGGGCTGCATGTCTTCGGTCAGTCCCCGGAAGGCCGCCTGCGTATCGACACCCTGCTGGCGATACTGCGGGTGCCGCGCGGTGACGGTAAAGGCGCGCAGGGCAGCCTGTTGCGCGCCTTGAGCAATGCGTTCGAGCTGGGCTTCGATCCGCTGGACTGCGCATTGGGCGAGCCTTGGAGCGGTCCCAAACCTCAGGAACTACTTGAAGTCAGCGCTGACCCCTGGCGTACGACGGGCGATACCCGCGAGCGGCTGGAGCTGTATGCGCAGCGGATGCTGACGCAGATTCTCGATGGTAATGGTGTTGGTAAGTCTACTGAAAACAATGAATTAGAACTCATTGTTAATGCAGTTAAAGAAGTAGTGGCGCCAAGGCTGGACAACTGTGGCCCGGCCGAGATGCGTGGGTTGCTGGACGCATTGGGCGGCCGCTTCGTACCTGCAGGCCCCAGCGGCGCGCCGAGTCGCGGGCGGCTGGATGTGCTGCCCACCGGACGCAATTTCTTCTCGGTGGACGTGCGCAACCTGCCGACCATGACTGCCTGGAGAATCGGTTTTCAATCGGCCAACCTGTTGCTGGAAAGGCACCTGCAGGACAACGGTGACTACCTGCGTCAACTGGGGTTGTCGGTCTGGGGCACGGCAACCATGCGCACCGGCGGCGACGACATCGCCCAGGCCATGGCGCTGATGGGCGTGCGTCCGGTGTGGGCCACAGGCAGCCAGCGGGTCGATGACTTCGAGATCCTGCCGCTGAGCCTGCTCGACCGTCCGCGGGTTGACGTGACGCTGCGCGTGTCCGGCTTCTTCCGCGATGCCTTCGCCAACCTGATTCGTCTGTTCGATGCCGCTGTGCAGGCCGTGGCCGCGCTGGACGAGCCTGACGACATGAACCCGCTGGCTGCCCGCGTGCGCCAGGAGCGCGAGCAATTCGAGCGCGAAGGGTTGAGTGCCGACCAGGCTGCGAAACAGGCCGGTTGGCGGATCTTCGGCGCCAAGCCCGGTGCCTATGGCGCGGGTGTGCAGAACGCTATCGACGGCCGCCTGTGGCAGACCCGCGAGGACCTGGCCGAGGTGTACCTGAACTGGGGTGGCTATGCCTATGGCGCGGGAGACGAAGGCACCCCGGCGCGCAGCGATTTCGCCCGCCGCCTGAGCCAGGTGCAGGCCGTGGTGCAGAATCAGGACAATCGCGAGCATGACCTGCTCGACTCCAATGATTACTACCAGTTTCAGGGCGGCATGCTGGCGGCAGCCGAAAGCCTGAGCCGAGAAACCGTTGCCAGTTACCATGGCGACCACAGCCAGCCTGACCTGCCGAAGATCCGCAGCCTCAAGGAAGAACTCAACCGGGTGGTGCGCTCGCGGGCGGCCAATCCGAAGTGGATAGAAGGGGTCAAGCGCCACGGGTACAAGGGCGCGTTCGAAATGGCCGCTACCGTGGATTTCCTGTTCGCCTTCGATGCCACCACCCAACTGATCGACGATCACCAGTACGCCTTGCTGGCCGATGCCTACCTGCTCGATGCCTCGACGCGGGACTTTATCCAGCAGCACAACCCCGATGCCTTGCGCGACATGACCGAGCGCATGCTCGAAGCCCAGCAACGCGGTTTGTGGCAGGAGCCGGGCGAGTACCGCCAGGCGCTGGAGAATCTGTTGCTGGATATAGAAGAGACCTGAGTTGCCTATGACCGACACCCCACATTTCCCGCTGGCCGCCGTGGTCGGCGCTGACGAGCTGAAGCTGGCGCTGTGCCTGACGGCCATCGACCCGAAGATCGGCGGCGTGCTGATCGAAGGGCCGCGAGGCATGGCGAAGTCGACCCTGGCTCGGGGTCTGGCCGACCTGCTGGCCAGCGGGCAATTTGTGACCTTGCCACTGGGCGCTACCGAGGAGCGGCTGGTGGGCACCCTGGATCTGGATGCGGCGCTGGGCCAGGGCCGGGCGAGCTTTTCTCCGGGGGTACTGGCCAAGGCCGATGGCGGCGTGCTGTATGTCGACGAGGTCAACCTGCTGCCGGATCATCTGGTGGACCTGTTGCTGGATGTCGCGGCCAGCGGGGTGAATCTGGTCGAGCGTGACGGCATTTCCCACAAGCATCCGGCACGATTCGTATTGATCGGCACCATGAACCCGGAAGAGGGCGAACTGCGTCCGCAACTGCTCGACCGCTTTGGCTTGAACGTCGCCCTGAGTGGGCAGACGGTCCCTGAGCAGCGCGGGCAGATCATTCGTCGCAGGCTGGATTTCGACGCCGCCCCTGAGGCGTTCTGTGCGCAGTGGGCCGGGCAACAGCAAGCGTTGAAGACCCGCTGCGAAACGGCGCGCAGCCTGTTGGCAAGTATCGAGCTGGATGATGCGAGCCTCTCGAAGATCACTGAGCGCTGTTTTGCGGCCGGTGTCGATGGTCTGCGTGCGGATCTTGTGTGGTTGCGGGCCGCACGGGCCCACGCAGCCTGGCGTGGGGCGTCGGCCATTGCCGATGAAGACATCGACGCGGTGGCCGAATTTGCCTTGCGCCACCGTCGTCGCGAAACCCCGCCGCAGCAGCCACCTGCGCCCAATCAGGACAGCACCGGTCAACCGCCACGAGGCTCGCCGCAACAGGGCGAGGGCAATTGGGGCGAGATGCCGGCGCAGCCCGTTGCCACTGGCGCACGGCGTGAAGTGCCCAGCTGGCCAAAAAAGCCCTAGGCATTCGCCCCCGCAAAAGCATGGGGGCGAATGCCAACCCCCGGCCGGGCAGGCTTGACGGCGGCAAGAGCGGTTCAGCCCGGGCAGGTGACGAAGGTGCCATCGCCTGGGTGCCGACATTGCTGCGCGGCCGCCCCCAGCGCCGTGCCGATCTGGTTCGTCAGCCGCGTACACACAAGCCCCAGGCGTTGTGGCTGGTGATTGTCGATGCTTCGGCCTCTACCCGGCGCCACCATGGGTTGAGCCAGGCCAAGGGGCTGTTGGCGCAGTTGTTCGATGACGCCTATCGCCAGCGTGCGCGGCTTGCCTTGCTCACCGCCAGTGGTGCCAGCGCGCGCTGGCAGCAGCATGGATTGAAGGCGGGAGCGGCGTTGCAGCCGTGGCTTGAGGCGTTGGGCGCCGGGGGCGGCACGCCATTGCTTGAAGCTATCGAGCAGGCTGGGGAATGGCTGGCGAAACGGCTTGAACGTTACCCGGCCGAGGCGCAGCAGGTGGTGATTTTGACCGATGGGCGCGTCAAGGAAGTAGAGCCCGTCAGCGCCTTCGCGTGCCCGAGTCTGTTGATCGACATCGAACGCGGGCCGATCAGGCTGGGCAGGGCGCTAGAGCTTGCTCGCTTGCTGGACGCCGAGTATCGGCATATTGACGAGCTTGGGTAGCGGTTGAGGCGAGGGAACACCGGAAGATCGCGACGCCGGCAAGCCGGACTGCTACGGGGGGCTTGGGGTGTACTCGAGACTGGGATACACCGAAATCCCGTAGCAGTCCGGCTTGCCGGCGTGGGGGCGTTGAGGTGTTCGCGCCATTTGCGCTTCACCACGCCCCGTAGCAGCACGGCTTGCCGCCGGGGCGATCTCGCGGGCGCAGCCGTTTATCAGGCAGGCATGGTCCACGGCTCCAGACGATAACCTTCACCGCTGATCTCGGCACGGGCCTGTTCCAGTGCCTGGGCCAGTTGCTGTGGATCGCGATAGGTGCTGCTGGAGATCTGTTTGCGGCCGATGCGGGTGCTGGTGCGGTCGACGACTGTCAGGCTCAGCTCACCGTTACCGTCTTGTGCGGACCAGGCCACACACTGGAACGGCTCGAAGGCGTGACCGGCGATCAGCAAAGCATCGTTAAAGCGCAAAGGGGCGTTCATGGAAAGTCCTCAAGTGCCCGTAACATTCATCACCGATGGCGGGCTTCCCAGTCGGTTGGGTCATTGGTTCAGCTACTTGTACTGATGACCGGCGCCCGGGGTTGAGTCACAACATATTTCGATATTTTTCAGTTTATTTACGTTTTTTTACCGTCCTGGTCGTTTCTGAAGGTCGTTTCTGCCTGCGGACGGGTGTTTCATTACTGATCCAGTTGCTTGATTACCTTTTTAATACCTTTTTGGTCTTTCTAACTACTTTTCGATCTGAGGCTTATATTGAAACGGTCCAAGCGCGCGTCAAAAACATTGCTAATGTAGATTTCAAGGCTGCCAAGACACTGTTTCTAAAAATGTTTTTCATTCGAAATATTATTTGAATCCTGGCGCCAAGGAACTCGATATGCATGAAATGGCATCAATCCGTCGCCTGTTAATTGTCGAACCGTGCGAAGAGTGTCTGCGACTGATCCCTGGCCTGCGCATCGCAGGATGGGAGGTCGACAGTTGCACGCTGGAGTCGGCTGCCAACCATCCGTGTGACGTGGGCCTGATTCGTCTAATGCCGCAGCATTTCGACCAGCCCCAGTTGATCAAGGAACTGATCACCCGTAGCAACACCGAATGGATCGCCGTGCTGACCGCCGACGATCTGCGTCGGGAATTGATCGGCGATTTCGTGTGTGAGTGGTTTTTCGATTTCCATACCTTGCCCTTCGATGTCGCCCGCGTTCAGGTCACGTTGGGGCGCGCCTATGGCATGGCACGTCTGCGCGCCCAGGGCGCCAATTATGGCAGTGGGCCGGAGCATGAGATGCTCGGTGAGAGCCGGCCGATTCGTGAACTGCGCCGTTTGCTGACCAAGCTTGCGCCCACCGAGTCGCCGGTACTGATCCGGGGCGAACCCGGCACCGGCAAGGAATTGGTGGCGCGCACGCTGCATTTGCAATCCCAGCGACGCAACCAGCCGTTCGTGTCGATCAATTGCAGCGCCACAGGTGAACAGCAATTGCAGGTCGAGCTGTTCGGCCAGGACGACGATGGTCAACGTAAACCTGGGCGAATCGAGGCCGCCAACCGCGGCACGCTGTTCCTCGATGAAATTGGCGATCTGCCGCTGGATGTGCAGGCCAATCTGCTGCGCTTTCTTCAGGACCGACACATCGAGATCGCAGGCGAGCGGGTCGCCGTGGATGTGCGGATTCTGGCTGCCACCCACGTGGACCTGGAAGCGACCATTCGCAAGAAGCGTTTCCGTGAAGACCTGTACTACCGCCTCAACGTGCTGCAAGTAGGGACCGCGCCGCTGCGCGAGCGACACGGCGACCTGGCGCTACTGGCCAATCATTTTGCCCATTTCTACAGCCAGGAAACCGGCCGCAGGCCGCGCAACTTCAGCCAGGACGCGCTGGTGGCCATGGGCAAGCACGACTGGCCAGGCAACGTGCGCGAACTTGAAAACCGGGTACGTCGCGGACTGGTGCTGGCCGAGGGGAGGCAGATCGAGGCGTTCGATCTGGGCTTGCTGGGCGAGGAGGAGATCAGCTCCAGCATGGGCACGCTGGACGAATACAAATCACGGGCCGAGCGTCAGGCCCTGTGCGATGTGCTGACCCGCCACAGTGACAACCTGAGCGTGGCCGCGAAGGTGCTGGGCATTTCCCGACCCACGTTTTACCGGTTGTTGCACAAACATCAGATTCGCTGAACCCAGAGTGGGAGCGAATTCATTTGCGAGCGATCCGCAGGGCAAAGACACGTCGGATTGAACAAGGCATTCGACTCAGTCAACTGCGGTCTCCAGCAGCTTGCGCACCGCTTCAAATGCCCTGTCCGTGCGGTAGCTCCAACTGCCGTCGATCACTTCAAACCGTTGCCCGGTCTCGACCAGCCATGTGCGGCACGCCTCGAAGAACGCCCAGCGCTCGGCAAGCCCGGGCTGGCAGCGCATCCCGTCGCCGACCCACTCGACCCCGTCAGGTGACAGCAGCAAGTGCAGATCGTAGTGCCTGGCGCAGAGCGCTTCTGCGAGCCAGGCCGGGCAGTCGCCGAACAGGGTTTGGCTCCACAGGATGTTGCTGAGCAGGTGCGTATCGAGGATCAACAGTTCAGGCATGCGGGCGCGGGCATCATCTTCCCAGGCCAGTTGCCCCCGGGCGATGGCAGGAATGTCGGCATAGCAGGTGTCGCGCTGTTCCTGCTCGATGAAATGGCGCACGTATTCTGAAACCCGTTCGCCACCGAAATGCCGCTGGATACGTTCGGCCATCCAGCTCTTGCCGCTGGACTCGGGGCCCGTGAGCACCAATACCTTCATATGAAACTCAACGCGCCATGGCCGGGTCGGTGCGCCATTCTCGCCAGCCCTGCACGGCCAGCAAGGTGAACAGGGCGTACAGAGCGGCCGTCAGATACAGCCCTTTATAAAGGAACAGCCCGACAAATATGACATCCAGCACGATCCACAACGGCCAGCACTGCACGCGTTTCTGCGCCATCCACACCTGGGCCACCAGACTGAAGCCGGTCAGGGCGGCGTCGAGCCAGGGTTGGGCAGCGTCGGTGAAGTGTGCCATGGCGGCGCCCAGAACCAGGCTGACCAGCGCACCGATGGCCAGGCTCAGGGCAAGCGGGCCTGCGCCCAGCGACGTCACGCGGCGGCCCTCGATGACTGCGCCGCGGCGTGTCCATTGCCACCAGCCATACAATTGCAACACGGCATAGACAACCTGCAGCAGCATGTCCGAGTACAGCTTCACGTCGAAGAAAATCCAGGTGTACAGCAACACCATCACCAGCCCGATCGGCCAGCACCAGGGGTTCTGCCTGACGGTCAGCCAGACGGCAATGACACCCAGTGCTGCGGCGAACAGCTCAAGCCCGGACATGAAGACTCCTGCACTCAAAGGGGGGGTAAATCGGCCGGCGATTGTAAGCGGTTTGGGGGCGATTGTGGCGGCTCGATTGTGGCCGGATGTGCGAACTATTTGCCTGCAAGGTGTCGAACCCTGCGCGCCGAGATTCTGGCAGAGCCCTGCTAGAGCGTTTGCCACAAGGCTCTGGTAGGATCGCGGCCGCGCGGGCCTGGCACCGCAGTCTTGACTGTTTATGCGTTTTTTTGACACCAGACCGTTTATCGTTCTTCACAGTGTTCAAATCATTTAAAGAGAGCCTTGCCATGAGCAGGCTTCATTTCTGGGGGAATGATGGATCTTTGGACCGCCGCACAGGCGTTGATACTTGGGGTAGTGGAAGGGTTGACGGAGTTCTTGCCGATCTCCAGCACCGGGCACCAGATCATTGTTGCCGACCTCATCGGGTTTGGTGGCGAGAGGGCGATGGCGTTCAACATCATCATTCAGTTGGGGGCGATCCTGGCGGTGATGTGGGAATTTCGTCACAAGATTTTCGAGGTGGTCACCGGGCTTCCGACAAAGCCGCAGGCGCAGCGTTTCACGGTCAACCTGATTGTTGGCGTTTTGCCGGCCGTGGTGCTGGGGGTGCTGTTTTCCGATCTGATTCACCATTACCTGTTCAACCCGATCACGGTCGCCGCGGCCCTGGTGCTGGGTGGTTTTGTCATGCTCTGGGCCGAACGCCGCGAGCATCAGATCCACGCGCACAGCGTGGACGAGATGACCTGGGTCGATGCGCTCAAAGTCGGTTTTGCCCAGTGCCTGGCGATGATTCCCGGCACTTCGCGTTCCGGCTCGACCATCATCGGCGGCCTGCTGTTTGGCCTGTCGCGCAAGACCGCCACAGAGTTCTCGTTCTTCCTGGCCATGCCGACCATGATCGCGGCGTCGCTGTACTCCGGCTACAAATACCGCAACCTGTTCCAGCCTGACGACTTCGCGGTGTTCGCGGTGGGTTTCATCACCTCGTTCATTTTCGCCATGATCGCGGTGCGTGGCTTGCTCAAGTTCATTGCCACTCACAGCTACGCGGTGTTTGCCTGGTACCGCATCGCTTTCGGCTTGCTGATCCTGGCGACCTGGGCGTTTGGCTGGGTCGACTGGTCCAGTGCGCAGGCCTGATGCGATGAACCCGCGCACTCAAACCAGGGCCGCCGGCCGCACGGACAGGACATCCGTACGGTTTCTCAAGTTGAAACTCGTCGCCATGGCCTTGCTCTGCGCATTGCCGCTGTATGGGGTGGTTTCCATCGGGCTGCGGGGTGGCTCTTGGCTGCCGGTGTTGGTTTATCCGGTCCTCAGCGCGATTGCCTTCGGCCTGTATGGCCATGACAAGAGCCAGGCCCGCAAGCAGGGCCCACGCACGCCGGAAAAACTCCTGCACGCTACCGAATTATTGGGCGGCTGGCCGGGTGCGCTGGTGGCGCAGCAGGCGTTTCGGCACAAGACACGCAAAGTGTCCTATCAGATGGTGTTCTGGCTGATTGTGCTGATGCACGAACTGTTCTGGATCGATCGCCTGTTCATGTGCGGCAACTTCCTAGCCCGACATTTTTATTGAGTCATGACTTCGTAGCAGCATGGCTTGCCGGCGTGGCGATCTTGAGGGCGCCCCCGCCGGAAAAGCCGTGCTGCTACGGGGTGGTAAAACTTGCAGACCTGTTCATGTATCGAGCTTGAGCGCCACCTGCCGGCGCTTGGGCAGCTTGCTGACCACCAGTTGATGGGAACGGGTCAGCAGGTCGCGTAGCTCATCGCCACTCATCGCGAACGGATACGTCAGGGTGACCCAATGCGCCCGTGCGAGGTAAGGGGCAGGGCGCACGCCCGGACGGTCGATATACCCCAGGAACAGATCAGGCCCCACCTTGAACGACAGGTCATTGCCGGCAAGGCCCATGACCGCGAACATTTTGGTCTCGGCAATCGAGAACACCCGAACGCCACCCCATTTGTAATCCTCCCGCGCGCCCGGCAGGCCCAGGCAAAACTCGGCGACGTCTTCGATGTTCATAGGGTTCCTGTTCAATCAGTGAATCTGGTCGGTGTCCGTTTTAACAGATTCAGTCTTGTGGCGCCTGTCACCCTTCTCGACAGGGTGCGACCGAGCGGATGGGGCGCGCCCAACATTTTTGCAGGATGCATTGCCATACCCGGTCATCGCCATCGCAGGCAGGCGGGTCAGCATTTGGAGAGACGCAATGCCTTTGACACGACGCGAAATGCTTTTCGGCGGTGCGGTGTTTTGTTTGCCGTGGGCGGCTGATGCCACGGTGGGGCCTGGCTGGAATATCAGGGCAATTGCAGACGTCATCGCGCCTGCGAGCGCGGCCCAGGTTTCTCTGCCGGCGAACGTGGTCGAGCAGATTCTGGAACGCGGTGGCTGGTCGCCCCTGGCCGATGACAACATCAAGGGCGAGACGCTCAAGGCCGATTTCGTCAAGGGCCTGATGCTCGACTACCGCGACCGGCCCACGGACCGCGCGGCACAACTGGGGCTGGGGCTGCTGGCCCTGACGCTCGGGGTGGCGCAATGGGGCATCGAGGATCCTGCAGGCTTGCCCCAGGACCCGGCCATGAGCGACTGGAGCGCCCAGACCAGTGCCAACGCCGGTAAGCATCTGATGAGCTACGGCGTGGGCGGTGTCGGCATCGCCCACTTGGACCAGGGCGACCTGATCGCCTTCATGGACCATGTGCTGCAAAGTGGCGTCGTCCCCGCCGAGCACCGAGCGGCGTTCGCGCGTCTGACAAGTCCTGCGCTCTACCCGTCGACCCAGGGGGGTGTTTATGGCCAGTTGAGGGCGGCAGGCGTGTGCGCGCCGCTGGCCATCGACGTTGACCTTGAAGGCGCCGCGTTCAAGCATTTCAACAACCCGCACAATGTCGGCTATTGCAGAAAGTACAAGAACCCGGCCCTGACGTCCCTGGACTGGCAGACCTTTCGCACCTGGATCCGCGCCGCGCTGCGAACCAAGGAGGCGCAGATCTGGTTGCTCGATTCCTGGCTCACCAAATACTGGGACAAGAGCCTGGCCGTGGTGCCGCCCGGGGAGGGCGCGACGGAGGAATTGCTCATCAATGTGCGCATCCGTAATTCGCTGCCGGCTTGTGCCAACAGCGCTGTTCAGGCCGCGGCCGAAGGCGCCGAGGCGCGAGTGCGCCGGGAGCTGGACGAATACGCCAAATGTGCACCCAGCGCCTACGAACGCAGGCGTGCGTTGATGCTGCGCTCGGTGGTGCTGTACCGGCATTTCACTGGGGCGCCGCCGTTGGACCTGAGCTGATTCAGGCGCAGCCCATGGACTGCGCCGAGAACGCCGCCGTCACGTGATCGATCCAGGCACGCACTGCAGGCAAGGACCCGCGCCGCTGGGTGTAGGCCGCCTGCAGATTGCCTCCCGGCATCGACCAGTCTGGCAACAGGCGGACGAGGCTGCCATCGGCCAGCGCATCGTGGCAGTTCATCATCGGCAGCATGGTAATGCCCAGCCCGGCCAGGGCCGCCGCCTTGCGGATCGGGAAGTCGTCGATGGCCAGGCGCGGCTCCAGCACCACCTCAAAGCGCCGGCCGTCCTGATGCGTCAGTTGGTAGTGCACCTTGCGGTCAGCATCAATAGCACCGAGTGCCGGCAGGCTTGCAAGATCCTGGGGCCTCCGGATGTCGTGGCTGGCGGCGAGGGCCGGGGAGGCCACCAGCACCGCTTCGGCCGGTGAAAGCTGGCGAACGATCAGGCTGGGGTCTTCATCGCCGATGTCTCGTACGCGCAAGGCCACATCGATGCTCTCGTTGACAAGGTCAACGCGGCGATTGACCAGCAACAGTTCCAGTTGCACATGGGGATGGCGTTCGAGAAACGTTGTTATCACGCCGCTCAGGTTCCAGTGGGTCATGCCCACCGGGCAAGACACGCGCAAGCGCCCGCGGGGCTCAGACGACAGGCTGGCCACGGCTTCGTCGGCCATTTGCGCCTCCAGCAACATGGCCTGGCAATGCTGCAGGTAGCGCTCGCCGATCGCGGTCAGGGCCAGTTTGCGCGTGGTACGTTGCAGCAGGCTGGCGTTCAGGCGGGTTTCCAGTTCGGCAATGCGTCGGGATAGCCGCGACTTCGGAATGCCCAGCGCACGACCGGCGGCGGCAAACCCGCCGCACTCGACCACCTGGACGAAATAGTAGAGATCGTTGAGATCTTGCATGGGTAAAATCTGATTGTCCTGTGAGTGGGACAAACTATCGCATTTTTGCCGACTAATCAGCTATTGGCTTGCGAGGTAGGATGATCGCCATTCAGTCGCCCAGCGGCGATACTCACTCAGGAAGCCCGTTATGAAACTCTTGCACATCGATTCCAGCATCCTCGGCGATCATTCCGCTTCGCGCCAGCTAAGCCGTGGCGTTGTCGAGTCCTTCACCGCAGCCCATCCGGGCACCGAAGTGGTGTACCGCGACCTGGCCAACGAAGCACTGAGCCATTTCTCCGGCGCCACCCTGGCTGCAGCAGGTACTCCGGCTGAAGGCCGTGACGCTGCACAAGCCCGTGAAGTTGACACCAACGAAGCTGTGCTGCAGGAATTCCTGTCGGCCGACGTCGTGGTGCTCGGCGCGCCGATGTACAACTTCAGCATCTCCAGCCAATTGAAGGCCTGGATCGATCGCATCGCCGTTGCCGGCCGCACCTTCCGCTACACCGAAGCCGGTCCTGAAGGTCTGTGCAAAGGCAAGAAAGTGATCATCGTCTCCACCGCCGGCGGCCTGCACAGCGGTCAGCCGACCAGCGCTGGTCACGATGACCTGCTCAAGGTGCTGTTTGGTTTCATTGGCGTCACCGACCTGCAATTCGTCCACGCCCAGGGCCTGGCCTACGGCGACGAGCCTCGTGCCAACGCTATGAGCGCCGCGAAGAAACACATCGAAGAAACCCTGTTTGCCTGATGTCTGACCTCTTCAGAGGTTAACCGGCGCATTGGGTAGCCATCCACCGAGGTAGCAGACAGTGTCACCGCAAGCCCCATCGTTCGAAGGCGCCAGCCACCGGACGCTGGGGCTTTCGTCGTTTATAGCGCCCTTGTGACAGCCCGTTCAGCCGGGCGACAGGCTTTGCGATTTCTTTGCGAGTAACGTGTAACGGTTGCGCGTAGAATCGCCGCCCTGTTCGGCCAGCGCAGCATGTGGATTGGCCAGTTTCTCTCTTTATATCGAGCTTGGCCCGCCTTGTGCACTATTGATCTGCAAGCTGCTTTGAAAGCGGTTTTGAATGTATTCGGCGCGCGCCGGTCATATGGCTACAGATGCCGATTTACAAGGACATCAGACATCTCGGGTCTGGATTCCAGGGCTCGGATTGACAAGGTGAGGGGCATTGCAATGATGCGTCTTTGTGCAGCGATGGTATTGGCCCTGTTCGGCAGCCTGATTTCGGTGCAGGCCAGCGAACTGGCAAACTGGAGCGTGGGCTTTCATGAGCTGACGTTCCTCGATCCTCTCGATTCCCGGCCCATGCACGCCTACGCGTTCTATCCGTCCACCGATGAGGAGCAGATGACGCGCGTTCAGGGCTATCCCGTTGAGGCGACCCAGGACGCAACCATCGCCATGGGGCGGTTTCCGTTGCTGATGCTCTCCCACGGCAACGCCGGCACGCCACTGGCCCAGCATGATCTGGCCACCTCGCTGGCTCGTCGTGGCTTCGTGGTGGTGGCGGTATTTCACCCCGGTGATAACTACCTGGACCACAGCCGCCTGGGCAGCCTGAGCAATCTGTATGGCCGTCCGCAGCAGATTTCCGAAGCGATCAGCGCTGCGTTGCTCGACCCGATGCTTTCGCCCTACATCAGTGCCCGCCGCGTTGGCGTAATCGGATACTCGGCAGGCGGTGAAACCGCATTGATTCTCGCCGGCGCCCAGCCTGACCTGCAGCGCCTGCGCCAGTACTGCGTGGAGCGGCCTCAGGATCGCGATGCATGCAAGACCCAGGGCGAACTGCTGGCTGACCGCGATGACCTGCACGCTCAGGCCGATCCACGTGTCGGTGCGTTGATGCTGATGGCGCCATTGGGCTTGATGTTCGGCCGCCATACCCTGTCAGAAGTGCATGTGCCGGTATTGCTCTACAGCGGCGATGGCGATGAATTGCTGGCCATCGACAAGAACGCCGAAGCCCTGGCGCGCAAGCTGCCCGAAGTGTCGGACTTCAAGCTGTTTCCCGGCGCTGGGCACTTCGTGTTCATGGCCCCTTGCGATGACCTGCAGCGGGCGACCCAGCCCGGGTTGTGCACTGACCCTGTGGGTGTGGACCGTGAGGACATCCATCGCAACCTTAGCAGCGAAGCCGTGCGTTTCTTCGGCACCGCGCTGGGTACGCCGATGAATACGGCAGGCATGCAGACGGCGGTGCATCGGCAGTGATGGGAGTGTTTTAAAGCCGAACAGGGCTTGGAGAATCAACTGCTCTTGCGGATCACCTTTCCTCGCCGTTCGGAAATCTGCCGCGCCTGACCATCTCGCTGTTTGCCGGTGCGTGCTTCACTGATAAGAGCAGGGATCAGCGGCCCCTCTGGCAAGTTCTTCCAGAAACGCGCAGGCAGATGCCCCTGCATCACCTTGGGATTGAGTCTTGCCGGGTTGAAGATGTGGCTGTAGTAGGTCAGCCACAACTCGCCATGGGGATCTTCGGCGTTGCGCGCCAGGGTTTTCCAGGCCTCGGGGCATTGGCGCTGGTAGATCAGGCGCTCGCCGTCGTAGAGCACGCCATCCTTGGGCGTTGCGATCATCCAGCAATGCCTGCCCATGCGCCCGACGAAATGCTCGCTGGCAGTGCGCAGGATGTCGTGGGCCGGTTCATGCCAGGCCACGAACTCCGGGAGCTTGTGGGTTTCCAGCAGCGCCGCCTTCACCGCCAGATCCTTGCCATGGGTTGCGGCGGGCAGGGCAACGAAGCGCAGGAATGCATGCAGATGGTGCGCTTCGCGACTGACTCGCTTGAGGCGCCGATGCAGTTCGCTGCCCAGTTTGTCCCCGGCCAGCATCGCCGTCCGGTCGCCATGACTGACCCGCCATAACACCTCGTACAGCAAACTCCAGCGCTGCTCGCCGCAATACTGAGCGGCGTTCTGCAGCAGCTCGAGCAGGGCCATCGGCACCCGCGCCTGAAAAGGGCCGGGTGTGTCCGGGTATTGCTGATCGGTGCTGAACAGGTCGGCATCCTCGCGCAGGCTCCAGCTCACCTGATCGGGGTCGATCTGATGGCTCAACAGCCAGCGCGCCTGTTGGCGCCAGGTGACGAACTGGTCGTCGCAGTCGAGGACGATCATGCCCACAACGCCATCTGTTGCGGTTGCGGACGATCACGCAGTTGTTCGCGCAGCGAGACGCTCGAACTCTCGGCAGAGCGTGGATGGTAGTCACTGGTGATGATGAACGGCCTGGCCTTGGCCAGCACACAGCGCAGCCGGGTGAGGTCTTCATAGCGAATCCGCCGTTCACGGCGCAACTCGACCAGGCGCTTGGTGGTGCGGATGCCGATGCCGGGGATGCGCGCGATCATCGCAGGTTCGGCGCGGTTGAGGTCCAGCGGGAAGACGTCGCGGTGCTCGAGCGCCCAAGCCAGTTTCGGGTCGATGTCCAGCGCCAGGTGGCCGGGCCCTGCCAGCAGTTCGTCTGCGCGGTAGCCATAGCCGCGCAGCAGGAAGTCGGCCTGGTACAGGCGGTGTTCGCGCAGCAGCGGCGGGGCGGCCAGCGGCACGCTTTTCGGGCTGTTGGGAATGGGGCTGAAGGCCGAGTAGTAGACGCGCTTGAGGCGGTAGTCGCCGTACAGCGATTCGGCGGTGTGCAGCATCGTGCTGTCGTCGGTCTCGTCGGCACCGACGATCATCTGCGTACTCTGCCCGGCCGGGGTAAAGCGCGGGGCCTTTGGCTCGTTGAGCACCGTCTGCTGGCCGGTGTAAATGGTGTTCATGGCCTGTTTGATCGAACCCATTTCCTTTTCCGGCGCCAGCATCTGCAGGCCGGCCTGGGTCGGCAGTTCGATGTTCACGCTCAGGCGATCGGCGTAACGCCCGGCTTCCTCGATCAGTGCGGGATCGGCCTCGGGGATCGTCTTGAGGTGGATGTAGCCGCGAAACTCATGTTCCTCGCGCAAGAGCTTCGCAACGCGCACCAGTTGCTCCATGGTGTAGTCGGCCGAGCGAATGATGCCGGAACTCAGGAACAGCCCGCTGACGCAGTTGCGACGGTAGAAGTCCAGGGTCAGGGTCACGACTTCTTCGGGGGTGAAGCGCGCCCGGGGCACGTCGCTGGAGCGGCGATTGACGCAGTACTGGCAGTCATACAGGCAGAAGTTGGTCAGCAGGATTTTCAGCAGCGAGACGCAGCGGCCATCGGGCGTGTAGCTGTGGCAGATGCCCATGCCGGTGCTGTTGCCAAGCCCGGACTTGCCCTCGGAGCTGCGTTTGGGCGCGGCACTGCTGGCGCAGGAGGCGTCGTACTTGGCGGCGTCAGCGAGGATGCTCAGCTTGTCGATCAGCTGCATGGAAATACCTGATACTGTTTTTATATACAGTATCGGGTTGAAGGGCGACTAACAAGGGTCGAATGGATGGATTTCGTCCAGATTTGGAATCCGTCCCGTAGCCGCCCGGCCGTGCTGCTACGGGAATGTCGTGATGCTTTCAACTGATGCGCTGCACCAACTCGCGCAACTCACCGAAATTCTGCACCCGATGAAAATTGGCGTGCTCGAAGAATTCGGAAAAGTCGGTGTCATGGCCATATCCGGCCACCTGAGCGCCTGCGCCCAGGCCCGCCTGAACGCCCGGCACACTGTCTTCCACCAGCAGGCATTCCTCAGGCTTGAGCCCCAACAGATCCGCCGCGTGCTCGATGAGCACCGGCGAAGGTTTCCACGCCTGCACTTCATAGGCACTGACGATCAAACCATGAAACACATCCAGCAACCCAACGGTACTCAGGCAGGTTTCGATCTTGCTGCGCGGCCCGTTAGACGCCACGCATTTGGGCAGCGAAAGGCTGCGCACGAATTCCACCGCGCCGGGCATTTCTTCAAGGCGCTCCTGCAGCAGCGGCAGGGTGCGGGCGCGGAAGCTGTTGACGATTTCGATGTTGGGCAGCCAGGGATAGTCGTGGCAAAGGCCTTCCATGCACAGGGCAAATTGCACACCGCGAAAGCGGCCCAGCACTTGCTCAAGACTCAGCGAAACCTCATGTTCCTGCAAAATGTCACGCAGAAGCCCGGCGGCCAGTCTTTCGCTGTCCACCAGGGTCCCGTCGCAATCAAAAATGACACCGGCAATGTTCAAGCAGGATTCCCCCGGGGTTGTTCAATAAAGGCTATGAGCGCTAATGGCGCGTTTGGACCGGCATTATCCGGAAAAGTTGGCAGGCGGGGGTGAAGACTGACCTACGGTCGGAGAAAGCAGCCACAAGTTATAAGCGGCAAGCTGCAAGCCGGTGGTGCGGGCCCGGTAGAACGCGCCGAGCCCGCAAGTGATGAGCGTTTAAAGCTGAACGGGAGTAACCAGCGAGCCATCCTCGAAATACTGGCTGACGTTGGCAAACACCAGGTCGGCCATGGCTTGGCGCGTCTCAAAGGTGCCGCTGCCGATGTGTGGGGTCAGGACCACATTGTCGAGCTTCAGCAGTTCGGCTGGCACATTGGGTTCGTCCTCGAAGACGTCCAGCCCGGCACCGCCGATTTCACCTTCCAGCAACGCGCCGATCAGTGCCCGTTCATCCACCACCGAGCCACGCGCGACGTTGATCAGGAATGATTTGGAACCCAGCGCCGTGAGCACGTCACGGTTGATGAGGCGCTCGGTTTCCGGGCCGCCCGGCACGATCACCACAAGGTAGTCCGAAGCCTTGGCCAGCTCCTGCAAATCACCGTAGTGGGTGTAGGAGACATCGGCATAGGCCTGGCCACGACGGTAGTAGGCGATGTTCATCTCAAAGCCTGCGGCGCGTTTGGCGATGGTCTTGCCGATCTTGCCCAGGCCCACGATGCCGCAGGTCTTGCCGCACAGGTCATTGCCCAGCGGGAATTTGCCGGTGGCCCACTTGCCGGCCCGCACGAAGCGCTCGGCCTCGCTGATACGCCGGGACACACACAGCATCAGCGCCAGTGCGGTTTCGGCGACGGCATTGTTCAGCACGTCCGGGGTGTTGCTCAGTTTGATGCCGCGACGGGCCAGGTAACCGGTATCGTTAGCGTCATAACCGACGCCAAAGCTGTTGACCACTTCCAGGTTCGGCAAGCGGTCGAGCAGGGCGTTTTCGGTGCCGTAGACACCGCTGGTGACCACGCCACGCACCTTGGCCGCATGCTCTGCGGCCCAAGCGTCCAGATCCTTGATCTCCCAGAGGTTGTGTACGTTGAAGTCGCGGTTGAGCCCTTGGGTCAGCGAGGCATGCATCGGGCCCCAGACCAGTACATCAGCTTTCTTGTCGCTCATTTATTCCTCCTTGTGGCGTGGCTTGTGCGGCGCAAGCCACGCAACTATTGCCGGGTGAAGACGGGATCAGCCGTTCTTGTTTAACACAGGTTGTGCCTCGGAACGCCCGGTTTTGAGCAGTTCGGCGATGGCCATGGTCAGCAGCGGGGCGAACAGGGCGAAGTACGAGCTGTCGATGCCATACGGGTTGCCGGCCAGGAACCAGCCGATGGTGGAGAACACCGACAGGATCACGCCCGCCAGTGCGCCACGGCCCGAACCGAATTTCGGCGCGTAGAAACACATCAGCACGATCACCGCCAGAGTGGCGCGCAGGGCTTTGCCAAGGAACGCGATCAGCAGGATCTTGTCGGCGAACAGCGCCAGAATCAGTGGCAGGAAACCGATGACCACGATGGCCAGACGAATGAACATCACCGATTTGCGATCGTTCTTCTCTTTGTTGAAGAAGGGGTCGTAGAAATCCTTCATGGCCAGCGTTGCCGAGGCGAGAGTGTTGGCCGAGATACCGCCGAACAGTGCGCCGGCCAGGCCAATCACCACCAGGCTTGCCGAGAAGGTCGGCATATGGGCGATCAGGGCAGGGAAGGCGTCGATGGATTTGATGCCGGGGTACAGGTAGGCGCTCGCCATGCCGATCAGCGCGGCCATGATGCCGAACGGGATCATCAGCGACGACACGTAGAAGCACGCGCGCTTGGCGGTCTTGTGGTCCTTGGTGCTGACCAGCGCCTGAATCACGTATTGAGTGGCGAAAATCGAACCGATACCGCCGATCATCCAGGCGAAGATCTGGCCCCAGCCTACACCGGTGAAATCGAACATGGCGGCAGGCAGTTTGGCCTGCATCGCACCGATTCCCCCAGTGGCGTTCAGGGCAAAAGCCAGTGCCAGCACGATGCCGATGTACTTGATGACTGCGTGGGCGAAGTTGGTGTAGACCACCGAACGCATGCCGCCGACGCTGACATAGAACACCGTGATCACGCCTACCAGCAGGATCGCCAGGGTCTTGTCGATGTTCAGCACCGCCGCCAGTACCGCGCCGCCGCTGGCATACAAGGCCACCGAAACGATGCTCAGGGCGCAGATGGTCAGCACCGAGGCTGCATAGCGTGTGCCTTGACCATAGTTCTGGGCGAGGATCCCGGAAATAGTGTTCAGGCCCGTCTCGCGGTACTTCTTGGCGAGCACCAGGGCCAGCAGCAGGAAGCCCATGGACAGGGCGACCAGGTTCCAGGCGGCGGAAATGCCGGCCTCGAAGCCTTTTTGCGCGGTGCCGATGCTGACCGAGCTGCCGATGAATTCCGACAGCAGCAGGGCGCCGATCAGAAAGGGTGGAAAGCTGCGACCGCCTCCGGTGAAGCCGTCACTGCTCTTGGCGTGTTTGCGCACGCTGTAGCCAATGTAGGACATGACGATGAAGTAGCCGGCGGTCAGACAAAGGATGATTGTTATTCTTGGGTCCATGTTTCTCTCCGTACCCTCAAAGGGGTGCGTGGGGTGTCGGTGTTGCAAAGAGGTCGTGCGGCAGTGAGCTGTTGTCAGACGACAAGCCGCATCAGGTGTGTGCGATCAAAGCCTGGTCAGGGCATTCGTTGGCTATTGGTGGCTGTTGCAACAGGGTCGAGAGGCGGGCTCGGGATGTAGAGAGGGAGGTTTTGAGGCGTGGGTGTGGCGTGTGAGTGTGTGTATTGTCATTTTTGTTAGAGGCTCGTGATTAGCGTTGGATGGACAGCTCAATACGAAGCGTTCGTTATACGTCATCGTACAACGCCAATCAATGCTCGATCGGCATCTGTGGGAGCGAGCTTGCTCGCGAGGCGTGGTTCCGGCCGATGCCGCAGTGACAGGCAGATCGCTATCGCGAGCAAGCTCGCTCCCACAGGGATCATGAACAGGCCTGAAATTCAGGGCTGTTCCAGCAAATCCTGGGTCGACACCACCTCTGCATAGGCAAAGCCCAATGCCGCCATGAACGCCGCATGCACGTGAGCCGCCGGAACCGTGGTGCCGTTGAATTCCAGATCGCGGCTGGCGCAGGCGTCGTGAATCACTTTGACCTTGTAGCCCATGTCCGCTGCCGCGCGGGTGATGCCGTCGATGCACATGTGGCTCATGGCGCCGATCACCACCAATTCCTCAATGCCGTTTTGATCGAGGATCTGCTTGAGTTCGGTTTCGCGGAACGAGTTGACGAAATGCTTGAGCACCACCGGCTCATCGCCTTTGTTTATCACCTTTGGGTGCAACTTGGCGCCTTCGGAGTTCGGGGTGAAGAACGGCGCGTCTTCGCTAGTGAATTCATGCCGGATATGAACGACCAGATCGCCTGATTCGCGGGTGGCCTGGATGATTCGGGCGGCGTTGTCGGCGGCGGCATCGACACCGACCAAAGGCCATTTGCCGCCGGGGAAGTAGTCGTTCTGGATATCGACTACGATGAGCGCTGATTTGGACATGTCTGTTTCCTCTGTGGGATGTGCGTGGTGTAAGGCGAATTATCGAGCCTGTGCCAACATCGGAGGATTGGCTGCACCGACATTTAGCGAGGGAAAACTGACGATGAGCGTAGAACGGCCAGTGGCGGAGATCGGCCTGCTGATATACCCGGGCTCACAAACGGCGGCGGTTCACGGGTTGACGGACCTGTTCGAGGTGGCTAACCGCATGGCCAATGAGCACGGTTCTGCGCAGCTGCCGCGCCTGCGCGTCAGCCACTGGCAAGTCGACACTCGCTGCGAGCCTCAGCGGGTGTTCGACAGTTTTGCGGCCGGAGAAAGCGGGCCGCTGGTCGCGGTGTTGATTCCGCCGTCATTGATGGGGCTGCCGAATACCGAGGCCATGGAAGGGTTATCCAGGTGGGTTCGGGCCAGGCACGCCGCCGGGGCGGCGATTGGCACGGTGTGTCTGGGCGCGTTTGTCCTGGGACAGACCGGTCTGCTCGACGGTCGCGCCGCCACCACGCACTGGACTCAGGCCACGCTGCTGAGCGAGCGCTTCCCGAAAATCAAGGTACACGCTGACAAACCGATCATCGACGATGGCGACATCATTACCACGGCCGGGCTGATGGCCTGGTCGGAGCTAGGGCTGCGCATGGTCGACCGTTTGCTGGGGCCGAGCATCGCTACCCGCACGGCGCGTTTTCTGGTGATCGAACACAGCGACAGCGCTCAGCAATGCGGCAGCAATTTTGCGCCTGTGCTCGGCCATGGCGACGCCTCAGTGCTGAAGGTCCAGCACTGGCTGCAATGCACTGGCGCGGTGGCTGTGTCGCTGGCCGAAATGGCGCAGTGCGCCGGGCTTGAAGAGCGAACCTTTCTACGGCGCTTTCGTGCAGCGACCGGTCTGAAACCAACGGAATATTGCCAGCACCTGCGCGTCGGCAAGGCCCGCGAAATGCTTGAATTCACCAACGGCACGGTGGATCACATTGCCTGGACGGTGGGGTATCAGGACCCCGCAGCGTTTCGTTCGACCTTCAGGAAAATCACTGGAATGGCCCCCAGCGAATACCGCAACAAGTTTGGCGTGGGCACACCTGTGGTAGTGGCGCGTGCCTGAGGTATGAGTCATTCGGCCTTGTCCGCTGTCCATTTCGGCAGCCCACCTTTTGAAGATCGAGGACTCATGCCCGTCAACGGACTCACTCGTCACAGCAGAGCGGCACTTGGCGTGATGCTGCTGGCGTTCCTCGCCGGTTGCAGCTCGCAACGCAATCAAACGCCACCGCCTGCGCCGGACGTGGTGCGCAGCGAAATCGTCCGCCTGCTGCCTGCCAGCGTCGCTGATCGGCAGGGCTGGGCCGCCGATATCTACACCGCCTTCGAGAGTCAGAAGATCGATCCGACTGTCGAAAACCTCTGTTCGGTGCTGGCCGTGACCGAGCAGGAGTCGAACTTCAAGGTCGACCCCGCCGTGCCAGGCATGGGCAAGATTGCCCAGGATGAAATCGACCGCCGTGCCAGCAAGGCCCACATTCCCAATCTGCTCGTGCGCAGCGCGCTGGACATTCGCTCGCCCACCGGCAAGACCTACAACGAACGCCTGCGTGCGGCGCGCACCGAGAAGGACCTGAGCATGATTTTCGATGACTTCATCGGCATGGTGCCGCTGGGGCGCACGCTGTTCGGCAACTTCAACCCGGTGCACACCGCAGGGCCCATGCAGGTCAGCATCGAGTTTGCCGAGCGTCAGGCCCAGGATTACCCCTACACGGTGGACGGCTCCCTACGACATGAGGTGTTCACCCGTCGCGGCGGCATGTATTTCGGTATTGCCCATCTGCTGGGCTATCCGGTGAGCTACGACAGGCCGCTGTACCGTTTCGCGGACTTCAACGCCGGCTGGTACGCCAGCCGCAATGCTGCGTTCCAGAGCGCAGTGGCGCGGGTGTCGGGCAAGCGCCTGGCCCTGGATGGCGACCTGGTCGCCTACGGTTTCGGGCCGTCACTGGGCCAGACCGAACTGGCCGTGCGCAGCCTTCACAGGCAACTGGGCATGCGCAATACCACGATCCGCAGCGCCCTTGAGAAGGGCGAGACGCTGGGCTTCGAGGACACCGACCTCTACAAGCAGGTCTTTGCCCTGGCCGACAAGGCCGCAGGCAAGCCGCTGCCCAGGGCGATCCTGCCGGGCATCGTGCTGGAAAGCCCGAAGATTACCCGCAAGCTCACCACCGCCTGGTTCGCCCAGCGGGTGGAGGAGCGCCGGGTGCGTTGCATGGGGCGCGCGTCCGGAAAACTGCAATAAGCCCAGCCCGTTCTGTGAGCCAGCGCACAGCGCAGTGACGCCGCCGGTTCCGCGGACGACGCCCGGCTACACTGAGTTTTCGGTCTCGGCGCGCAGGGAAAGCTGGCGCCTGCCTGAACCAACAAGGAGGTGACGCGATGTTGTTTACCCCGGAACTGCGCAGGACCCTGGAAAGTGCTTTTCTACCCTTGGCCTGTGAATGCACGGTCATGCCCGGCGGTGCCTTGATGGTGAAGATCTTCGACCCGGATACCGGCAGGCTGGCCATGCGGGTCGAAGAGCTTTCCATCAGCAACCTGACCACCATTCGTGCGGTCGCTGACCTGATTGCCGAGTTGCGCTACGACCTGCGCACCTGCGCCACGCCCTTTGGCGCCGAACCCCTGTCCCTCAACGCTTTTGGCCGCGCCGGGTAGCTGCGGATTTTCGCCCATTCAGAAAATCGTTCAAATTCGTATCAGATAACGGAACCTTTGACGCTGGGTGATGTTACCTTGACACCAATTGGGCGGCGGCGTATTCCGTTCGCTTTATTCGCATCGACAAAAATGCTTTGTCTTTAACGAGTTAGCGCAAGATCCTGAAATAACGGATCCGCTGACGGTTTTCTTCTCCTATGTTTGTTTGTCATCGGGCACTGTGCCCGACAAGAAGTCGCGCCCATTCTCAGGAGCTACGCCATGGCAGCACTGCAACAAACCACCGTCGATTCCCTCAAACGTGCCGAAGCTCAGCTGTCTGCACGCTGGCTGGCCGATCTTGAAGCCAGCGGTGCCATGCGCAACCTCAAGGGTGATGACGTCAAGCAGCAAACCGGCGAGTTTCTCGATCTGTTGATGGTAGCGCTCGAACGCGGCGCGCCGCAGGGCATTACCGCCGCCGAATGGGACGAGACCCGACTGTTCCTGGAAAAACTCTCTCATCAGCGCGCCCTCGCAGGCCAGGATTCGCAGCAGACCGCGCACTTCATCTTTGCCCTCAAAGGCCCGGTGTTCGCGGTGCTGCAAGAGGCCTTCGCCGGCCAGCCACAGGCGCTCGCTGAACAGACCTGGCAAATCTCCCAGTTGCTGGACCTGTTGGCAATGCACACCATTCGCGTCTATCAGAAGTCACGCGAGGGCGTGATCAAGCGCCAGCAGGAAGAGTTGCTGGAGCTGTCCACCCCTGTGGTCAAGCTGTGGGACGGCGTGCTGGCGCTGCCAATGATTGGCACCCTGGATTCGCAACGCACCCAGGTGGTCATGGAGTCGCTGTTGCAGCGCATCGTCGACACCGGTTCGGAAATCGCCATCATCGACATCACCGGCGTGCCCACCGTCGACACCCTGGTGGCCCAGCACCTGCTCAAGACCGTGACCGCCATCCGTCTGATGGGCGCCGATTGCATCATCAGCGGCGTGCGCCCGCAAATCGCACAGACCATCGTGCACCTGGGCCTTGACCTGCAAGGCGTGGTCACCAAGGCCAACCTTGCCGACGCATTGGCGCTCGCGCTGCGTCGCCTGGGCCTGACTGTCACCAAGGCGGTGTAGGTCCATGGAACGCATTCCGATTCTGCGGATGGGTGACTTTCTGTTGGTGACCATTCAGGTCGACATGCACGACCAACTCGCCCTGCAGTTGCAGGACGACCTGTCCGAGCGCATCAGCCGGATATCCGCCCGTGGCGTGCTGATCGATATCTCGGCGCTGGACATGGTCGATTCCTTCATCGGCCGCATGATCGGGATGATCTCGGGCCTGTCGCGGATCATGGACGCCGAAACCGTGCTGGTGGGCATGCAGCCGGCGGTGGCGATCACCCTGGTAGAACTGGGCATGACCCTGCCAGGCGTCAGCACTGCTTTGAACGTCGAGCGGGGCATGACGCTGTTGCGTGAGCGGACGTACTCGCAATGAACCTGCGCAGCAGCGGCACCCAGGCCATTCGTATTGAACAGGACGTCGTGCTGGCCCGGCAAACGGCGCGCAAGCTGGCCCAGGAGTGCGGCATGCGCCTGATCGACCTGACCAAGCTGGTGACGGCCGTCAGCGAGCTGGCGCGCAACACCATGGTCTACGGCGGGGGTGGCGACATGGACTGGGAGATCCTCGAAGACGGCGCCCGGACCGGCCTGCGGCTGACGTTTCGCGACGAGGGCCCGGGCATCCCCGACATCAAGCTGGCCATGACCGATGGCTGGACATCCGGTGGCGGCCTGGGCCTGGGCCTGACCGGCGCTAAACGGCTGGTCGATGACTTCGAACTGGACACGGCGCCAGGCGCAGGGACACGTGTGACGATCTGCAAATGGACCTGAAACTGCACAGCAGCCTGACTCAGGTGCTGAAAATCGAGGATGCCAGCCAGGTCGGTCACGCCAGACGCACCGCGCAAAAGCTCGCCGAGCAACTGGGGTTCGATGCGGTCGATTCAGGCCGCGTGGCGCTGGTGGTCACCGAGCTTGCCAGCAACATCCTCAAGCACGCCACCCTGGGTGAGCTGCACCTGCGTGCGTTGCCTGCGACAGTGCCCGGCATCGAAGTGATTGCGATCGACCGCGGCCAGGGGTTCGATGTCCATGGGTGCATGCCCGATGGCGTCTCGACGCGCGGCACCCAAGGCATCGGGCTGGGCGCGATGCTGCGTCAGGCACAGGTGTTCGACGTGCACAGCGACAGCCGCGGCACGGTGCTGCTGACCCGTTTCTATCCGCGTACGGCGAAGTTCACCGACCTGCGTGTCGGCATCAGCCAGCACTCCCTGCACGATGATCCCGCCTGTGGCGACGCCTGGGAGATTGCCATCAGCGGCCAAAGCGTCAGCGTGCTGATGATCGATGGCCTGGGCCATGGCCCGGAGGCTGAGGCGGCGGCAAAGGCCGGCACCGCAGCCTTCTGCCGCGGCCCCTTTGCAGACCCTGTAGTCTTGCTTGAAGACATCCACCATGACATGCGCGGCACCCGGGGCGGCGCCTTGGCTATCGCCCGCTTCGAAGCCCAGGATGAGCGGGTGCGCTTCATCGGCATCGGCAATATCGGCGCAGCGCTGGTCGCCGAGGGCAAGATGCGTGGCATGGCTTCGCATCCCGGCATCGTGGGGTTGCAGTACCGGAAGGTGCTTGCCGTGGACTACGCTCAATGCGCAGGCCAGTTGTTGGTGATGTACAGCGATGGCCTGCAATCGCGCTGGAATCTGCATGATTATCCGGGCCTTAGGTATCGGCATCCGGCTATCATCGCGGCGGTGTTGCACCGCGATTTTTGTCGGGGCAGGGACGATGTGACCGTACTGGTAATGGCGCTGGAGAAGCTCGATGACTGACCACCCTGCCCACGACACCCTTGAGGAGTCGCCGCAGCTTCGGCAATTGCGTGACGAGGCCGCCGCGCTTCGCGCCGAACTGGACGAAACCAATCAGGGCGTATTGGCGCTCTACGCCGAGCTGGACCTGCAGGCTGAACAGCTGCGCCAGGCCTCGGACCTGAAAAGCCGGTTTCTCTCCTACATGAGCCACGAGTTCCGCACGCCACTGGGCTCGATCCTGAGCATCGCCAGCCTGTTGCGCGACGAACTGGACGGCCCGCTGAGCCCGGAGCAGCACAAGCAGGTGGATTTCGTCAGCACCGCAGCCCGCGAGTTGAGCGAAATGGTCGACGACCTGCTGGACCTGGCCAAGATCGAGGCAGGGCGCATCACCATCTCGCCGGCCTGGTTCGACATGTTCGACCTGTTTTCGGCGTTGCGTGGCATGTTCCGCCCCATCGTCGACACCTCGGCGGTGGACCTGATCTTCGAAGAGCCTGTGGGCCTTCCCCGCCTGTACACCGATGACAAGAAGCTGGCGCAGATCCTGCGCAACTTCATCTCCAATTCCCTGAAGTTCACCCAGCGTGGTGAGGTGCGGGTGTCGGCCAGGCTTGAAGGCGAAAACGAAATTCGCTTTGCGGTCACTGACACCGGAATCGGCATCGCGCAGGAACTGCACGGGGCGCTGTTCGAGGATTTCGTCCAGGTCGACTCGCCGTTGCAAAAGCGCCTGCGTGGCACCGGATTGGGCCTGTCGCTGTGCAAGCGCTTCGCCGAATTGCTCGGCGGGCGGGTGGGGCTGGAGAGCCAGCCCGGTGTGGGCTCCACATTCTATGTAGTGATTGCCCTGGCCCTGGCCGAGGATCACGCCGATGAAAGCTGACACACGACTGTTGATCGTCGACGACAACGTCGCCACCCGTTACGCCTTGCGTCGACGCATGGAACGCCAGGGTTTCAGCGTGCTGGAAGCCGGCACGGGCACCGACGGGTTGGCGATGATCGCCGAGCAGATTCCCGATGCGCTGATCCTGGACGTCAACCTGCCTGACATGAGCGGTTTCGACGTCGTGCGCCAGCTGCGTACCGAGCCCCGCACGGCGCTGTTGCCGGTGGTGCACGTGTCCGCGGCGTCGATCCAGACCGGCGACATCATCACCGGCCTGGAGGCAGGCGCCGATGCCTATCTGGTGCATCCGGTGGACCCTGATGTGCTGTTGGCCACCCTGCGCACGCTGTTGCGGGTGCGCGACACCGAATTTGCCCTGCGTGACAGCGAGAATCGCTTTCGCGAGATTTTCGTCAACGTGTCTGCGCCCATTGCCGTGATGGACGGCGCGCTCAGCGTTCATGAATGCAATCACGCCTTCGCCCGGCTGATCGCCCAAGGCGCCGCTACCAGTTCATTGCCGGGGTGTTTCAGCGACGATCAGGATCACGCCATTGGCGGCCTGCGCGATGCGCTCAAGGCCGAGGAGCGCTGGAAGGGTACGCTGACCATGCGGGTTCAGGGCGAGCTGCGGGAAACCGAATGGCAGGTCTCGCCGTATCGCGTTCCCGGGCTGAGCCTGGTGTTCGTCGAGGACGTCACCGAGCATCGGCGCCGCGAAGAATCCCATCGCCAGCAACTGGACAGCGTCAACAGCCAGCTGGCGCAGAAGGTCGCCGAACACGCCCGTACCGAAGCCCAACTGCTGCAGGCGCAGAAAATGGACGCTATCGGCAAGCTAACCGGCGGTATTGCCCACGACTTCAACAACCTGCTGACCGGCATTGTCACCGGCCTTGAACTGATCAAGAAACGCACGGCTGATGGCCGGTCCGAGAAGGTGCTTGGATACGCCGATGCGGCCCTGGCGTCGGCCAAAAGCGCAGCGGCACTGACGCATCGTCTGCTGGCATTTGCCCGACAGCAACCTCTGGACACCCGGCCAACCGACGTCAACCAGCACGTGCGTTCCCTGGAAGACCTGCTCAGCCGTACCATCGGCAAGCGCATTGCGCTGACGCTGGAACTGACCTCGCGCAGCGCGGTGGCAATGGTCGATACGGGCCAGTTGGAAAGTGCCGTGCTCAACCTTGCGATCAACGCACGAGATGCGCTGCCCAACGGCGGAAATGTCTGGATCAGCACCTTCGAGGCCTATTCCCAGGGCAACTCCCGCCTGGCAGATGGCCCTTATATCGCGCTGACGGTGCGTGACGACGGCGTAGGCATCGAGCATCAGTTGATCGACAAGGTGTTCGACCCGTTCTTCACCACCAAGCCCCTGGGCGAAGGCACCGGTCTTGGGCTTTCGACCATCTATGGTTTTGCCCGCCAATCCCGGGGGGACGTGCAGATCCGCAGCGTGATCGGCCACGGTACGGAAGTGACGCTGATGCTGCCCGCAGCGGCGGACCAGACGCCCGTCGTGCCTCAAGTTGCCAAGCCCGCCGAACTTGGCGCGGGCGAGCATGTCCTTATAGTCGAGGACACTGAGTCGGTACGCATGTTCGTCAATGAAGTGCTGACCGACGCAGGCTATCGCTGTACTCAGGCCGGCGATGTCAACACCGCGCTGGCGATGCTTGAAAACGACCCAACGGTGGATCTGCTGCTGACTGACGTCGGCATGCCGTTGATGAATGGCCGTGAGCTTGCGCAAAAAATGCGCGGCTGGCGACCTGATGTACCGGTGCTGTTCATGACCGGCTATGCGGAAAACGCCGTGAACCGCCAGGATTTCCTAGGGGAGGGCATGGACATGATTATCAAACCGTTCCAGATGGTGGAGCTGCTCGACAAAGTCAGGGCGGTGCTGGACGACTGATCGGTTAAAATGCCCGTCGCAGGCCTGGGACCGATGCTTTTCGCCACCCTGCGTGGGTAATATTTGTTAATGTTGCGGCAATTTATTTAGTGCCCCCGCAAAGGCATGCACCACTGGCGAACGCCGAAAAGGCCAGCCGGATGGTGAAGGAGACCCCGTTTTGACCCTTAGCCCGGAACTTCACCAAAGCGCGATCGACAACTGCGCCCGTGAGCCGATTCAGGTTCCCGGCAGCATCCAGCCACAGGGTTTCCTGCTGGTGATCGACGAAGCGAGCATGACCATCGGCCAAGTGAGCGCCAACGTTGCGACCTGGCTGGGGCTCGAGCCCCAGGCGTTGATGGGTGCTGGCCTTGCGGACGTCTTCGAGGATTGCCAGGGCTTGCTCGAACGCCTGGCCGCACTTCACGACGATGACCAGAACCCGTTCCATGTCGGCGATGTGAAGTTTCGCAGTGGCACCCGCGCCGGCAAGCCGATGGCGATGATGGCTCACCGGCACGACCGGGTGCTGATCGCCGAATTCGAGCCGGCAGGCGACATGACCTCGGCCTACGGCAATGTCTATCCGCTGATGCGCACCTTCATCAGCCAGATGAACGAGGCCGAAAGCATTGACCAGCTGTGCCAGCGTTCGGTGGCGCAGATCAAGCGCATCACCGGCTTCGGCCGGGTCAAGTCATACCGGTTCGATGGCGAGGGCAATGGCCTGGTCAACGCCGAAATCGCCGATGCGGATTACCCCAATTACCTGGGCTTGAGTTTTCCGGCTTCTGACATTCCGGCCCAGGCCCGCGCCCTGTACGTGGCCAACCGGATTCGGGTGATCGAGGACGCCAACTACCAGGCATCACCACTGGTGCCGCTGCACAACCCTGTCACGGGGGCGCCACTGGACCTCAGTTTCGCGACCCTGCGCAGCGTCTCGCCCGTGCACCTTCAGTACATGCGCAACATGCAGACGTTGGCGTCGATGTCGATTTCCATCGTCGTGCGCGGGCAGTTGTGGGGGCTGATTTCCTGCCATCACGCCTCGCCCCGCGCCGTCAGCTTCCAGACCCGTACTGCCTGCGAACTGCTGGGCAGCGTGTTGTCCCTGCAGATCGAAACCAAGGAAGCCCAGGCCAGCACGCAGCGCATGTTGAGCCTGCGCCGACAGATCGTGCAGATGCTGGCGGCGATGGCCGACCTGGACAGCGTGATCGGCGGCTTGCGTTCGATGCCCGACGTGCTGCTGGCATTTGTCGGTGCGACCGGGGCGGCGGTGATTTCCGAATCGACGCTGGATGTCTACGGCGACACGCCCGACCGTGAGCAGATCCAGGCGTTGACCCGCTGGTTGAGCGAGCGCGATTCCCACGAGGTATTCCAGTCCGACAACGTCGGCCGCGACATCCCGCAGTTGCCGCAACTGAGCCAGTCGGTCAGCGGTGTGCTGGCCATGGCGATTTCCGAACTGCATTCCAATTACATCATCTGGTTCCGTCCCGAGCAGACCCGGGTCGTGAACTGGGCCGGCAAGCCTGAAAAGACCGTCGATGACTCAGGCACGCTGAGCCCGCGTCACAGCTTCGCCCTGTGGCAGGAAACCGTTCGCGGCTTTTCGCGCCCCTGGGACGAACTGGACACCGAGGGCGTGGTCGAACTGCGCACTGCGGTGCTGGGTATCGTGCTGCGCAAGGCCGAGGAAATGGCCGCCCTGGCCGAAGAACTGGAGAAATCCAACAAGGAGCTCGAAGCCTTCTCCTACAGCGTGTCCCACGACCTGCGTGCGCCGTTGCGGCATATCGCAGGCTACGCCGAACTGCTGGGGGACATCGAAGGCAGCAAGCTGTCCGACCGTGGCGTGCGCTTCCTGGAAAACATCGGCGAGTCGGCGCGCTTTGCCGGCACACTGGTGGACAACCTGCTGAGCTTCTCGCAGATGGGCCGCTCGGCCATGCGCTACTCGCAAGTTGACCTCAACGCGATGGTCGACGCGATCCGTCGGGAGATGCTGCCCGATTACGAAGGCCGCAACCTGACCTGGAGCGTGCCCGAGCGCTTGCCGGTGGTGATCGCCGACGCCGCGTTCCTGCACCTGGCGATGCGCAACCTGCTGTCCAATGCCATCAAGTACAGCCGCAACGAGCCTGCCGCCCTGATCGAGGTCGGCAGCTACGAGGAAGATGGCAAGGTGGTGCTGTATATCCGCGACAATGGCGTGGGTTTCGACATGCAGTACGCCAGCAAACTGTTCGGCGTGTTCCAGCGCCTGCACCGCATGGAAGAGTTCGAAGGCACCGGCATTGGCCTGGCCAGCGTGCGGCGGATCATCGAGCGCCATGACGGCACGGTCTGGGCCCACGGCGAGCTCGGCCGGGGCGCCACCTTTTATGTATCGCTGCCCAAGCGCAGCCTGACTGTATCCCTTTGAGTGTCTAAGGAGACGCCCAATGCTCAAACCCATTCTTCTGGTCGAAGACAACCCCAACGACCTGGAGCTGACCCTGGTAGCCCTCGAGCGCAGCCAGCTGGCCAACGAAGTGATCGTTCTACGTGACGGTGCCGAAGCACTGGATTACCTGTTCCGTCGCGGCCAGTACCAGGATCGTGCCGCAGGCAACCCGGCAGTGCTGTTGCTGGACCTCAAGCTACCCAAGCTCGACGGACTGGAAGTGCTCAAGGCCATTCGCGAAAGCGAGGAGCTGCGCAGTATTCCGGTCGTGATGCTGACCTCCTCCCGTGAAGAGCCGGACCTGCAACGGGCTTATGCCCTTGGAGTGAACGCTTACGTGGTCAAGCCTGTCGAATTCAAGGAATTCGTCTCGGCAATCTCCGATCTCGGGATTTTCTGGGCCGTTCTCAACGAGCCGCCGCCTGGCTCACTGCGGTTGACGCGCCGTCCGGGGTCCTGATCGGTTCAGCCGATCAGGCCGCGCCGCCTGCGCCACACCGGGCGGCGAGGATCGATTCACCTTATTGACGACTATTCATGCCGCTACCGCTCCTCAAACTGCTGTTGGTTGAAGACAGCCCGCACGACGCCGAACTGACGCTGCTGACCCTTGAAAGCAGCGGGCTGAAAATCGACGCCACTCTGGTGTATACGCATCAGGATGTGGAGCGCGAGTTGCTGGCCCAGCGCTTTGACCTGATTCTTAGCGACTATCTGCTACCAGGCTCGTCGGGCGGCGATGTTCTCAACACTGCGTTGCGCCTGTCGCCACAGACGCCCTTTATCTTTTTATCCGGTATTTTTGGCGAGCAGCACGCGGTAGAGATGATGCGCATGGGCGCGATCGACTATGTGCTCAAGCAGAACCTGAAAATGCTGCCCAAGGCGGTCAATCGCGCCGTCTCTGAAGTCCGTGAGCGGGAAAAACGCCTGCACGCCGAGCAGACATTGCAGGACGTCGAAGTGCGTGCGCACCTGGCGATCGAAGCGGCAGACATGGGCGTCTGGACCTACGATCCGCGCACCGAAACCCTGTTCTGGGACGAACGTTGCAAGACCCTCTACGACCTGCCCGCCGACGCGCAGGTGAGCATGGCGTTCATGTTCTCCCGTTGCCACCCCGATGACCGGGATCTGCTGCAAAGCAAGGTCATGGCCGCGTTGACCGCCGACACCGGTTTTCAGATCGAGCATCGCCTGGTGGCCGACGGCGCCGAGGAGCGCTGGGTGTTTGCCAATGGCCGCTCGTTGTTCGAGAACGGCAAGTGCGTGCGCTTCACCGGCGTCATGCAGGACATCAGCGAACGCAAGCGCACCTCCCAGGCGCTGCTGCAACTCAATGAAATCCTCAGTGAGCGAGTGGTGCAGCGCACCCGTGAGCGCGACCGCACATGGGAGCTGTCCCGGGAATTGCTGGGCGTGCTGCGCCTGGACATGACGCCGATTGCCCTGAACCCTGCCTGGGAAGCGACCCTGGGCTTCAAGCGCGCCGATTTCACGGCGCAGGGGCTGTGCGAGCTGATTCACCCGGACGACCTCGCCGCCACCTTGCGCGAGACCGCCAGTGTCGCCGAGGGCAATGTCACCACCCGCTTCGTCAATCGCATGCGTCATGCCGACGGCGGTTTCCGCTGGTTGTCCTGGACCATCGTGCCGGACGAAGGCCTGATGTACGCCGCCGTGCGCGACATCACCAGCGAGCGTGCGGTAATGGATGAACTGGCGGCGACCAACAAACGCTTGCGTGATCAGATCCGCGAGCGCGAGCGCGTCGAAGCGGCCTTGCAGCAAATGCAGCGCCTGGAGGTGGTCGGGCAACTGACCGCGGGAGTCGCCCACGACTTCAACAACCTGCTGACGGTGATCCTGACCAGCGCCAACTTTCTCACCCGCGATCTGGAAAAGGGCGTGTTCACCAAATCGCCCCAGCGTTTGCAGAACATTCGCGAGGCCGGTGAGCGTGGGGCCAAGCTGACCAGTCAGTTACTCTCGTTCTCGCGGCGCCAGCGCCTTGAGCCGGTGGCGTTGAACCTCAATGACACCATCGCCGGGATGCGCGAACTGCTTGGGCGGGCGCTGGGCGGCAGCGTGTGGGTTGAAACCAGCCTGGCCGATGACCTGTGGAGCGCGCTGGTCGACCCGACGCAGACCGAGATGATCATCCTTAACCTTGCGATCAACGCCCGGGACGCCATGGCCGCCGGTGGGCAACTGCGCCTGAGCACCTGGAACCAGATCGTCTATCGCCTGCCGCAGCGTCCTGAAGACCCCGATCCTGGCGCCTACGTGGTGCTGTCGGTCAGCGACTCGGGCTGTGGCATGAGCGAGGAGGTCCTGGCCAAGGCCTTCGAACCCTTCTTCACCACCAAGGCGGTGGGCAAGGGCTCAGGCCTGGGGCTGGCCCAGGTATTTGGCTTCGCCAAGCAGTCTGGCGGCGGGGTTAGCATCGACACGACCGAGAATGCCGGCACCACCATCAAGGTCTACCTGCCGAGCATCGCGCAGACCGCCGTGCCGGTCATCAACCAGTCGGACATGCCCGGCCACGCCGAGCCCGACGACCAGCACCGCACCATCCTGCTGGTGGACGACGACCCTGATGTGCGCTCGGTGACCGCGATGATGCTCAGTTCTCTGGGCTACTCGGTGGTGGAAGCCGACAGCGGCCATGATGCATTGAGGAAAGTCGACACCGGCATTGATCTTGTGCTCACCGACTTCGCCATGCCCAACATGACCGGCGCCGAATTGTCCGAACTGCTCAAGCGTGATCGGCCCGAACTGCCGGTGATGTTCATCACCGGTTTTGCCGACATCGACATCCTCGACGTCGACCAGCAATTGATCGTGCAGAAGCCGTACAAGGAAGAAGAGTTGGCGCGCAAGCTGGCGCGGGTGCTGGCGCGGGTGGGTGTGGTCAGCTGAAGGGCGGCAGCGCCAATGAATCCGCCCTATACCCACCGTAGCAGTCCGGCTTGCCGGCGTCTGGGCCCTCGAGATCGCCTCGCCGGCAAGCCGGACTGCTACGGGGCGAATGGCGGCGTGCAGACCCGTAGCAGCACGGCTTGCCGGCGGGGGCGATCCTGAGGGCGACGCAGGCGGGTCAGTCCTCCCGCGTCAGCACTTCCAGCAACTCGATCTCGAAGATCAGGTTCGAATGGGGCTTGATGTGCGCGCCCATCGAACGTTCACCGTAGGCCAGGTGCGCCGGCACCAGCAGCTTGCGTTTGCCGCCGACCTTCATGCCCATCAGGCCCTGATCCCAGCCCTTGATCACACGTCCGGTGCCGATCACGCACTGAAACGGTTTGCCCCGTTCCCAGGACGAATCGAACACCGTACCGTCTTCCAGGGTGCCGGTGTATTGGGTCGTAATCAGCGCGCCTTTGACCGCCGCTTTGCCGGTGCCTTGTTCTAGGTCGATGATCTGTAGTTCGTCGTGCATGGTGTCGGTTCCGTGGAAACATAAGCAGGCGGCGATGCTAAAGGCGCCTGCCGACGCTGGCAATCGCCCCATAAAAAAACGGCGCGTCCGGTCAGGGACGCGCCGCTTTCATTTCAGTGGTGCCAAATGTTCATCAAGCGATGACGTCAGTGCTCCACTCGCCGTTGACCAAGCGCTTGAGGCCCAGCGGGTTGGCGTTTTGCAGCGCGGCCGGCAGCAGGCTGTCCGGGTAGTTCTGGTAGCACACCGGGCGCAGGAAGCGATCGATTGCCAGAGTGCCGACGGAGGTGCCGCGGGCGTCGGACGTTGCCGGGTACGGGCCGCCGTGGACCATCGCGTCGCTGACTTCGACGCCGGTCGGGTAACCGTTGACCAGGATACGGCCAACTTTCTCTTCCAGCACCGGCACCAGCCACTGGTACTTCTGCAGGTCGGCGGTTTCACCAATCAGGGTCGCGGTCAGTTGACCACGCAAAGCCTGCAAGGCGGCCTTGAGCTGGGCGTCATCAGCGACTTCGATCAGCAGCGTGGTCGGGCCGAACACTTCTTCCTGCAGCAGCTCGTCGCCGTTGAGCAGCATGCTCACGTCAGCCTTGAACAGCTGCGCCTGAGCCTGACGGCCTTCCTGCGGTTTGCCGGCCAGGTGGGTGACGCTCGGGTGCGCCAGCAGTTTCTGTACGCCTTTGCTGTAGCTGCGCAGGCCGCCTTCGTTGAGCATGGTCTGCGGCGCCTGGCCACCCATGTGCTCTTTGAGTTGCTCGGTGAACGCAGTCAGGGCAGGGGAGGCGATACCGATCACAACGCCTGGGTTGGTGCAGAACTGACCGGCACCCATGACCACCGAAGCCGCCAGCTCGCCAGCAATCGCTGCGCCACGGGCCGCCAGGGCGCCAGGCAACAGCACCACCGGGTTGATGCTGGACATCTCGGCGAATACCGGGATGGGCTCTGGACGGTTGGCCGCCAGTTTGCACAGGGCGTCGCCGCCGTGCAGGGAACCGGTGAAGCCGACAGCCTTGATGGCCGGGTGCTTGACCAGGCCTTCACCTACGCCGCTGCCGAAGATCATGTTGAACACACCTTTTGGCATGCCGGTTTTTTCGGCGGCGCGAACGATCGCCTGGCCAACCAGATCAGCCGTGGCCATGTGACCGCTGTGGGCCTTGACCACGACCGGGCAACCGGCGGCCAGGGCAGAAGCGGTGTCACCGCCGGCGGTGGAGAAGGCCAGCGGGAAGTTGCTGGCGCCGAACACGGCGACCGGGCCGACGCCCAGACGCTGCTGGCGCAGGTCGACGCGTGGCAGCGGCTTGCGCTCTGGCAGGGCCAGGTCGATGCGTGCGCCCAGGAAGTCACCGCGACGCAGCACCTTGGCGAACAGACGCATCTGGCCGCTGGTACGACCGCGCTCACCCTGGATACGGCCGGCAGGCAGTGCAGTTTCCTGGCAGACCAGTGCCACGAAGTCATCGCCTAGGGCGTCCAGTTCGTCAGCGATGGCGTCAAGGAACTCGGCGCGACGGGCAGGGCTCAACTGGCGGAACTCGCCGAATGCCTCTTTGGCAGCCAGGGCAGCGGCATCGATTTCGCCGTCGGTGGCCTGGTGAAAGGCGTAAGGCAGGGCTTCGCCAGTGGTGGCATCGAGGCTCTTGTGGCGCGCTTCGCCGAGGCCACTGCGGGCGCCGCCGATGAAGTTCTGGCCGAGAACGTTAGGCATCTGCTTCTCCTGTTATTGTTGGATCGTATCGATCAGGCACGGGCCTGAAAGGGAATCGGTGAGTGTGCATCAAACGTGGCGACAATGACCATGCCGAGATGGGCATCGCAAAGTTGACAGTCATCATACAACTGCATTTTTCTGCCCGCAACCGCTGTCCGATTCTGGCGACCAACGCGGTATTGGCTTCCCGATCTTTCAAGGTATTGGTTATTGGGTAGGCCACGTGCGGGGCATAAGCTGGCAGCCTGACTCTTATTGCGAACCTGGCCATGACATCCCGAATTGACTACTACACAGCCTCGCCCGTCGCGATGAAGGCAATGCAGGCGCTGGAGCAGGCGGTCAACCGCTTGCCGCTGGACGCCTCGCTGGCGGCGCTGGTCAAGCTGCGGGCCTCGCAGCTCAATGGTTGTGCCTGGTCGGTGGATCGCTTCACCCACGAGGCGAGCCTGCAGGGTGAGTCGGAACGCAAGCTCTATGCGGTGTCCGTCTGGCGCGAATCGCCCTTGTTCAGCGAACGCGAACGCGCCGCCCTGGGCTGGACCGAAGCGGTGACACGCATCGCCCACTCCCATGCACCGGACAGCGACTATGCCTGGCTGTCGGAGCATTTCAGCGAAAGCGAGCGGGTGGATCTGACGCTGCTGATCTCGACGGTCAACAGCTGGAACCGCCTGACGGTCAGCTTCGGGCAGCGCCTGGAAGGCTGATCGCCAACCCTATCAACTGATCTGCACCAGCAAATCGCGCAGCCGGTCCATGGCCGGGTCGATGTCCAGCGTCTCGATGGCGCCGAATCCCAGAATCAGGCCGTCCCGGGCCGGGGTGTCGCTGTAGAAGCCGGTCAGGGGATACAGGCCGATTTCCACCTTGCGCGCCAGTTCAATCAGTAGAGGCAGGTTGATCGGCCCTTTGAACATCACCGCCATGTGAAAGCCCGCGGTGGATGGGATGGGTTCAAGCCAGGGTGCAAGATCACTGGCGAACCGGGCGAGGATGCGTTCCCGGCGGCTGGCGTAGATGCTGTGGCAGCGGCGGATGTGCTTGTTGAGCAGCCCCTCGCTGATGAACTTGGCCAGCGCCCATTGTGGCAGGGTGCTGGTGTGCCAGTCGGTCAACTGCTTGGCCTTGATCACGGCTTCCAGAATCGCCTTGGGCAGCACCGCATAGCCCAGGCGCAGTTCGGGCAGCAGGGTCTTGGAAAAGGTGCCGACGTACGCGACCACGCCGAACTGGTCCATGCTCTGCAGCGAATCGGTAGGGCGGCCTTCGTAGCGGAATTCGCTGTCGTAGTCGTCCTCGATGATGATCGCGCCGATGCGCCGGGCTTTCTCCAGCAAGGCCTCGCGCCGGGCCACGCTCATGGGCATGCCCAGCGGCATCTGGTGCGACGGGGTGACGTAGATGGCGTGGGCGTTTTCGGGGATCTGCTCGACGATGATGCCTTCGGCGTCCAACGGCACGCCGACCACATTGGCGCCCTGGGCTGCGAACAGCAGACGCGCCGGGGTGTAGCCGGGGTCCTCCATGGCCACGGTGCAACCGGGCTCCAGCAAGACCCGGGCGATCAGGTCCAGCGCCTGCTGTACGCCGTTGCACACCACCACATCTTCGGCCACGCAACGCACGCCGCGCGAGAACGCGATATGCCCGGCAATGGCGCTGCGCAACGACGGCAGGCCCTCCGGCTGGCTGTAGAAGCCCCGCGCCTGTGACATCTGGCGCAGGGCGTACTGGGTACAGCGGCGCCATTCGTCGTGGGGGAACTGGGTCTTGGCGGTAGCGCCGCCAATGAAGTCGCAGCGCAGGGTGCCTTCCAGCGTTGGGTGTCGCAGCGGCAGGGAGATGTTCGCCCACTTTTTCACCAGCGCAAGGCTGGCCAGGTCTGATGTGATCTGCTGGCGCTGGGTGGTGCGGCTCAGGGTGTTGACGAAAGTGCCGCTGCCGATCTTGCCCACCAGGTAGTTTTCATACGTCAGGCGGCTGTAGGTATCGGAAATGGTCTTGCGTGAAAGCCCCAGTTGCGCGGCCAGCAGGCGGCTGGGGGGCAATTGCACGCCTGCGGCCAGGCGCCCGGATTCGATACTGTCGCGCAGTTGCTCGTACACCTGGTTCGCCAGGTCCTTGCGGCCCTGAATGACGATATGAAGTTCCACGAACGGCTCCTGAGCAGACAGGGCTCTGTCGGCCCATGCCTGAGAATTCTAGCCAGCGCACGGGAAGGCGGGCTAGCTGCGCACTGAAAAAAGCCGGGATTGGCCTCCTGCCGCGGTTCGTTGATTGGTCTGGTGCAAATACAGGGAATTGGGCGTGGTGCCCCGCGCCCTGCAAGCTTAGGGTAAGGGTTTGGGAAAACCACTCAGGGCCGCGCCGTGGAACCACGTCTGGACTACTACACTGCATCACCCGCTGCGCTGAAGGCGTTGATGCTGCTTGAAGCGGCCAATTTCGACCTGGGGGTCGACAAGCCCTTGATGGAACTGGTCAAGCTGCGGGTTTCGCAACTCAACGACTGTGCCTTTTGCGCCGACATGCACGCCACCGAAGCGCGCAAGAACGGCGAGAGCGAGCGGCGCCTGCACAGCCTGGTGGTGTGGCAGGACTCGACGCTGTTCAGCGAACGCGAGCGACTGGCGCTGGCCTGGTGCGACGCGGTGACGTTGCTGGACCGGCCGGTGATGGCGGGGGATCTTTACCAGCGTCTTTGCGCCGAGTTCAGCGAGAGGGAAGTGGTGGACCTGACGGTGGGCATCGCCACCATCAATTGCTGGAACCGCATGGCCACCAGCTTTCGCAAGCAACCGGCGGCCTGAAGCGCCGCACCCAGGGTCACCCTCAATCTCTGTGGGAGCTGGCTTGCCAGCGAAAGCGTCGGGGCAGGGCCATCGAGGTCGCCTGACACACCGCATTCGCGGGCAGGCCCGCTCCCACAGATGGCTGGATTTCACCATCGTGCCGGTCGGCAAAACCCGCCGGACCCGCTATCCTGCGCGCTTTCTTTTCACCGACAGCTCGACGGATATCAAACATGGAGTTTACCAGCGGCTTTTTGCTGAGCCTTTCCCTGTGCCTGGACATTGGCGTGGCCAACATCGCGATGATCACGCTGGCGATGCAGCGCGGCTATCTGCAAGGTTTCTGGCTGGGGCTGGGGACCTGTTTCGGCGATCTGTTCTATGCGGTTCTGGCGCTGGCCGGCATGACCGTGCTGCTGCAGTACGAATGGGTGCGCTGGGCGCTCTGGCTCGGCGGATCGGTGCTGCTGATCGGCTTCGCGGTGAAGATGGTTCTTTCAGCCCTGAGCAGCCACAGCCATCTGGCACTGGCCGAAGACGCGGACAACCGCTCCGGCCTGCGCGAGTTCTCCCGCGGGGTGTTCCTGGCAGTGTCTTCACCCACCGCGATTCTCTGGTTTGCAGCGGTCGGCGGCACGCTCATCTCGCGGGCGGGCGGCCACGGCAGCCTGAGCACGGCCTTCTTTCTTTCCGGTTTCTTCAGCGCAGGTGTGGCCTGGTGCGTGTTCATCTGCTTTGCGGCGAGCCACGGCGGTCGCTTGCTGGGTGACCGGCTGCTCAAGTATTCCTACTGGGTTTCGGCGGCGATCTTCTGCTATTTCGCGCTCTACGTGATCGGCTCGGGGTATCAGGAGTTCATCGTCAACGCCGCCCGGGGCTGAGGTTCGGACGCTGGCAACAAATCCGTTCTCGATGCAACGTTTAGGTCAATGAGGGCTCATAGACATAAGCAACGGCGCAGACCCAATCGAAGACGGAGCCCCAGATCCTATGACCACACCGGACAAGCAGTACGTGGAATGGCTGGTTGAGCAATCGATGCTCAACGCCGCAAAGCAACGCGCGAAATTGTACGGCGGTCAGGGACGGCTCTGGCAGCGCCCCTACGCCCAGGCCCGGCCGCGAGACGCTTCGGCCATCGCTTCGGTGTGGTTCACCGCCTACCCGGCGTCGATCATCACTCGCGAAGGTGGGTCAGTTCTTGAGGCCCTGGGTGATGAAAAGCTCTGGCATGCGCTCTCGGAAATCGGCATCCAGGGCATCCATAACGGCCCGCTGAAAGCGTCGGGCGGCCTGAAAGGGCGCCAGCGCACGCCGAGCATCGACGGCAACTTCGACCGCATCAGCTTCGAAGTGGACAGCGACCTTGGCACCGACGCCCAGTTTCTCAACCTCAGCCGCATCGCCGCCGCCCACAACGCGGTCATCGTCGACGACGTGATCCCGTCCCACACCGGCAAGGGTGCGGACTTTCGTCTGGCCGAGCTGGCCTACGAGGACTACCCCGGCCTCTACCACATGGTGGAGATCCGCGAGGAAGACTGGCCCTTGCTGCCCGAGGTGCCTGCCGGGCGCGATGCGGTCAATCTGCCGCCCGCGACGTGCGACATACTGCGCGACAAGCATTACATCGTCGGCCAGTTGCAGCGGGTGATTTTCTTCGAGCCCGGCGTCAAGGAAACCGACTGGAGCGCCACGCCGGTCATCACCGGGGTCGACGGCAAGAACCGCCGCTGGGTGTACCTGCACTATTTCAAGGAAGGCCAGCCTTCGCTGAACTGGCTGGACCCAAGCTTCGCCGCGCAGCAGATGATTATCGGCGATGCGCTGCATGCCATTGATGTGATGGGTGCGCGGGTGCTGCGCCTGGACGCCAACGGTTTTCTCGGGGTCGAGCGCAAGGCCGAAGGCACGGCGTGGTCGGAAAGCCACCCGCTGTCGATCACCGGAAACCAGTTGCTGGCGGGAGCGATTCGCAAGGCTGGCGGTTTCAGCTTTCAGGAGCTGAACCTGACCATCGACGACATCGCCGCCATGTCCCACGGCGGCGCGGACCTGTCCTATGACTTCATCACGCGGCCTGCCTACCAGCATGCACTGCTGACCGGCCGTACCGAGTTCCTGCGCCTGATGCTGCGCCAGGTGCATGACTTCGGCATCGACCCGGCGTCGCTGATCCACGCCTTGCAGAACCACGACGAACTGACTCTGGAGCTGGTGCATTTCTGGACCCTGCACGCCCACGATCAGTACCTGTACATGGGCCAGACCTTCCCCGGCAACATCCTGCGCGAGCACATCCGTGAAGAGATGTATGAGCGCCTGGCCGGCGAGCACGCCCCGTACAACCTCAAGTTCGTCACCAACGGCGTGTCCTGCACCACGGCCAGTATTATCACCGCTGCGCTGGGTATTCGGGATCTGAACGCCATTACCCTGGCCGACATTCAGCAGATCAAGCACATTCACCTGCTGCTGGTGATGTTCAACGCCATGCAGCCGGGCGTGTTTGCGCTGTCCGGCTGGGACCTGGTCGGCGCCTTGCCGCTGGCGGCCGAGCAGGTCGAGCACTTGATGGGGGATGGCGATACCCGCTGGATTCATCGCGGTGCCTACGATCTGGTGGACCTGGACCCTGACAGCCAGGTTTCCTCAGGTGGCATGCCTCGGGCCAAGACCTTGTACGGCAGCCTGGAAGAGCAGTTGAAGCTGCCCGATTCCTTCGCCTCGCAGTTGAAGAAAATTCTGGCCGTGCGCCGGGCCTACGACATCGCCGCCAGCCGGCAGATTCTCATCCCGGACGTCGAACATCCGGGGTTGCTCATCATGGTTCACGAATTGCCAGCCGGGAAGGGCACGCAGATCACCGCCCTCAACTTCAGCGCGGAGGCCATCGTCGAAACCCTGCATTTGCCGGGCATCGCACCGGGGCCGGTGGTGGACATCATCAATGAGCGGGTCGAGGGGGATCTGACCGAGGAGGGCGAGTTCACCATTACCCTGGATGCCTATGAGGGGTTGGCGTTGCGGGTGGTGAGCATGGCGTCGCCGATGATGTGAGGTTCAGAGCGAGCCCCGCTTTTGTAGGAGCGCGCTTGCCCGCGACGGCGGTGTTTCAATTGGTTATGTAACGGCTGACACACCCTGTCGCGGGCAAGCGCGCTCCTACAGGCGTGGGTGAGTCATGTTTTTTCATTCTTTCAGTAAGGCCCTGCCACTTGTCCATCGCCCAGCGCACCCCAACCCTCAACCACCTGTGGAGCTACCGCCTCACCTTCCTGCTCTCCGGCATGTCCCTGGGCGCATGGGCGCCGCTGGTGCCGTTCGCCCGAGAGCGAGCCGGGCTTGAAGAGGCGCAGCTTGGCCTGTTGCTGCTGTGCTTCGGCCTGGGCTCGATGCTGGCGATGCCGCTGGCGGGGATGATGACCACGCGCAAGGGTTGCCGCTTCGTGGCAATCATTGGTGGCGTGCTGATCTGCGCGATGCTGCCTTTGCTCGCAACCCTTGATTCGTTCGTCACCCTGGCTTTGGCACTCGCGTTGTTCGGCGCGGGGCTGGGCAGTATCGATGTGGCGATGAACGTGCAGGGGCTGATGGTCGAGCAGGACCACGGAAAGCCCATGATGTCGGGGTTTCATGGGCTGTTCAGCCTGGGCGGCATCGTCAGCGCCGCCGTAATGGGCGCATTGCTGTGGAGCGGGGCGTCGCCGCTGCTGGCGGTGCTTGTGATAGTCGCGTTGATTGGCGGGATGCTCGCCTGGCATGCGCGGCACTTGCTGCCCTATGGTGCGGACGACCCTTCGGCGCCATTTGCCTGGCCATCGTTGCACGTAGTGGGCATTGGCCTGCTGTGCTTCATCGCGCTGCTGGTCGAAGGCGCGATTCTGGACTGGAGCGCCGTGTTTCTGAACCGCGCCCATCAAATCGACCTGGCCCTTGCCGGCGCGGCCTATGCGGTGTTTTCCCTGACCATGGCGGCAGGCCGCTTCTGCGGCGATGCCTTGAGAAAGCGGTTCGGCGCGATGAAATTGCTCATCGGCGGCGGCCTGCTGGTGCTGGCCGGCTTTGCCATGGCGGTGCTGCTGCAACCCTGGCCGCTGTTCATGCTCGGTTTTGCGCTGATTGGGCTGGGCCTGTCCAATACGTTCCCGGTCTATGCTTCGGTGGCAGGCGCGCAGACCGTGGTCCCGGCGGGGCTGGCGATTGCCATCATCACCGGCATTGGCTACTGCGGCATTCTGCTGGGGCCGGCACTGATCGGCTTTGCCGCGCACTTCATCGGCCTGCGCGAGGCGCTGCTGTGTGTTGGTGCGCTGATGCTCGCGCAGGTACTGACGGCCCGGAGAATGACCCGAGGCTGACCGGCTCTGGTAAACTTCGGCGCCTTGAAACTCAGGGGGCTCCCATGAACGACACGGTCCGTCTTACCCAGTACAGCCACGGCGCCGGTTGCGGCTGCAAGATCTCGCCCAAAGTCCTGGAAACCATCCTGGCCGGCAGCGGTGCGCAAAACCTCGACCCGCGCCTGTGGGTCGGCAATGCCTCGCGCGATGACGCGGCGGTCTATGCCATCGATGACGAAAAAGGCGTGGTGTCCACCACGGACTTCTTCATGCCCATCGTCGACGATCCGTTCGATTTCGGCCGTATCGCCGCCACCAACGCCATCAGCGACATCTATGCCATGGGCGGCGACCCGCTGATGGCCATCGCCATTCTCGGCTGGCCGGTCAACGTACTGGCCCCGGAAATTGCCCGTGAAGTGATTCGCGGAGGCCGCGCAGTGTGCGACGCCGCCGGCATCCCGTTGGCGGGCGGCCATTCCATCGATGCGCCAGAGCCGATCTTCGGCCTGGCCGTGACAGGGCTGGTGGAAAAACGCTTCATGAAGCGCAACGACACCGCCACGGTTGGCAGCAAGCTGTTCCTGACCAAACCTCTGGGCATCGGCATCCTCACCACCGCCGAGAAAAAAGGCCTGCTGCGCGACGAGGACGCAAACCTTGCCCGCGATGTGATGTGCACGCTGAACAAGCCTGGGGCGCGCTTTTCGAGGCTGGCGGGCGTCACGGCGATGACCGACGTCACCGGCTTTGGCCTGTTGGGGCATCTGGTGGAAATGGCCGACGGCAGCCGGTTGACCGCGCGCCTGAATGCTGCGGCGGTGCCGCGTCTGGGCAGTGTCGATTACTACATCGAGCAGGGCTGTATTCCGGGCGGCACCCATCGCAACTTCGACAGCTACGGCAAACGTATCGGCGAACTGACCGAGGCTCAGAAACTGCTGCTGTGTGACCCGCAAACCAGCGGCGGCCTGCTGGTTGCCGTTGAGCCTGCCGAAGAGGCAGCGTTCCTGGCGCTGGCTGAGGAGCTGGGGCTGACCCTCGCGCCCATTGGCCAGATGGTCGAGCGACAGCGACTCGCAGTCGAGGTGTTTTGATGCGCGACAACAGCGCCCACTTTCGCGACATCTTCCTGCACGACATTCCCATGATGGACGTGCGTGCCCCGGTCGAGTTCACCAAGGGAGCGTTTCCGGGCGTGATCAACCTGCCGCTGATGAACGACATCGAGCGGCAGAGGGTCGGCACTGCCTACAAACAGGAAGGGCAGCAGGCGGCCATCGAACTGGGTCACAAGCTGGTCAGCGGCGAGCTCAAACAGACGCGCATCGAGGCCTGGGCCGACTTTACCCGTCAGCATCCCGAGGGCTTTCTGTACTGCTTTCGCGGTGGCTTGCGCTCGCAGATCACCCAGCAGTGGCTCAAGAGCGAGGCGGGCATCGCCTATCCGCGCGTCATCGGTGGCTACAAGGCCATGCGTAACTTCCTGATTGGCGTTACCGAACAGGCGGTGGCCGAATGCGATTTCGTGCTGATCGGTGGCATGACCGGCACCGGCAAGACCGAGGTGCTGCAACAACTGGACAACGCGCTGGACCTCGAAGGCCACGCCAACCATCGCGGCTCAAGCTTCGGCAAGCATGCGACGCCGCAGCCGGGCCAGATTGATTTCGAAAACCGACTCTCGATCGACATTCTCAAGAAGCGCGCCAGGCACCGGCATCAGTTCGTGATCGAGGACGAAGGCCGCATCGTCGGCAGCCGCGCCGTGCCGCTTGAGTTGTATCGCACCATGCAGGCCGCGCCGATGGTGTGGCTCGAAGACAGTTTTGAAGGCAGGGTAGAGCGGATTCTCAAGGATTACGTGATCGACCTGTGCGCCGAGTTCATTGCCGTGCAGGGCCTTGAAAGCGGATTTGAAGGGTACGCCGAGCGCCTCAAGCATAGCCTTGCGAGCATCACCCGGCGTCTGGGCGGCGAGCGCTATCAGCGTCTGGCGGCGATCATGGACAGCGCGCTGCAAGAGCAGGAACGCAGTGGGGACGTCGAGCAGCACCGCGCCTGGATCAGCGCCATGCTGGGCGAATACTACGACCCGATGTACGCCTACCAGCGCGACAGCAAGCACGCGCGAATCGAGTTCGCCGGCGATCAGCAGGCCATAGTGCAATACCTGCAACACCGCCGCGCTCCGTAGTAGCCGCAATTCCCGTAGCAGCGCGGCTTGCCGGCGGGGGCGATCTCAAGTCCGCCGCCACCCCTGTGGGAGCGAGCTTGCTCGCGAATACGTCCGATCAGTCAACTCTGAATTGACTGCACTAACGCCTTCGCGAGCAAGCTCGCTCCCACAGGGTGGCCGTACGCCACAGTGGTCGGGTCAGGTCACAACACCGCAGCCCCAATCAACCCGCTGACCACACCGATGACCATGGTCAACACTCCCACCACCACCAGCACCCTGGTATCGAAGGATTTGCGCAGCATCAGCAGCGACGGCAGGCTCACGCTTGGCAGGGTCATCAGCAGCGCCACCGCAGGCGCCGTACCCAGGCCCAGGGTCATCAGCGTCTGCACGATGGGGATTTCAGCCGCGGTCGGAATCACGAACAGCGTACCGACGATGGCCAGCGGCACCAGCCACAGCAGGCTGTTGCCCATGGCGCCGTCCACGTGGGGGAACAGCCAGACTCGCGCCGCGCCCAATACCAGAACCGCCAGTACATAGATCGGGATGGTGGTCCAGAACAACTGCCACAGGGTTCTGGCCCAGCGGCTGAGCAGGCTGCCCTGATCGGCGGCCTCCGCTTCGGCGACCGCTTCCACGGCCTCTTCAGGCAAGGCTTCAGGTCGCGATATGCGCTGGGCCACCAGCGACACACCCACCACCAGCACGACGCCCGCCACCAGCCGCAGCGCGGTAAAGCCCCAGCCGAGCACGAAACCCATGAACACCAGGGTCGCCGGGTTGAGCACCGGGTTGGCGATCCAGAACGCCAGCGCCGCACCGACCGAGACGTTCTGCTTGCGCAGGCCCGCCGCCACCGGCGCCGCACAGCAACTGCACATCATGCCGGGCAGGGCGAACAGGCCGCCGCGCACCGTCGAGCCAAGGCCCGCGCGGCCAAACAGGCGCAGCAGCCAGTCGCGCGGGATCAGCACCTGCAGGAGGGAGCCGAGAATCACCGCCAGCACCGCAGCTTTCCAGATTGCCAGGAAATACACCTGCGCGTAGGCCAGGGCCGCCATCCATGGGTTGGCCGGGTTGTCGTTGATGATCGAGCCGCCGATGTTGTGGGTGTCGGCGGCGACGAAGGATTTCAGGTAATACGGCGACCATTTCACGTAGTACAGGCCGATGGCGGCCACCAGCAGAAACACCAGCGGTTTCCACCAGAAAGACCAGCCTCGGCGTACGGAGGTGAGCGGTAGTGTGGACATGGTGAGGTACCGGGCAAGAACGAAGGGGCGCGATGATACGCTTTCGTTTTGCAGTGTAGTAGTTGTTGCAAGTTGTGTCGGAGGCTCTGGGGCGGCACGCTTGTGGTGCTTGCCGAGGGGCCGGGCCTGGGGCAGCATGGCGCCTCGACCTGCGCTGTATCGTCTCGAGTCCCAGAGGTTTCAATGAGCTCTTTTTTCCCGCAACGGCCTTCCTACAGCCAACTGCGTGAGCGCTTCCTAAGCGCCGCCCGGGCCGCTGGCGCGCAATTGACCGAGTATGTCCATCCACTGGCAGGTCCTTTCGGTGAAACCCTGGCCACCGATGTCGCCTGGCTCGGCGATCCCGACGCGCGCAAGGTGCTGGTGGCGCTGAGCGGGACTCACGGTGTGGAAGGCTATTACGGCTCGGACTGCCAGAGCCGCTGGCTGGAAGGCCTGAAGGCGCGCGAGTTGCCTGAGGGCGTTGCAGTGCTGATGATTCACCTCATCAACCCTTGGGGCACGGCGTGGATGCGCCGGGTCAACGAAGACAACCTCGACCAGAACCGCAATTATCTGGATTACAGCAAGCCCCTGCCTGACAACCGCGCCTATCACGATGTTCACGCCATCTACGCCTGCGAGCAGTTGCAGGGCCCGCAGCGGGACAAGGCCGATGCGGCTTTTGACTCAGCAATCTCGCACATGGGCTGGTCGGGGCTGATGTCGGTGGTGGAGGCCGGTCAGTATGCCTTTGCCGACGGGCTGTTCTACGGTGGCCGCGAACCGAGCTGGTCGAACCGCACCCTGCGCAGCATCGTTGCCAGGCATCTGAGCGACGTTGAGGTGGCAGCCTGTTTCGACCTGCACACCGGGGCCGGGGACTATGGCCACCCCATGCTGATGAGCATCGTGGAGTCGGCGTATCCGGCGCTCGATGACGCCAAGGCGTTGTTCGGGCCCTGGCTGTTCACCTTGGTTACCGGGGCGGGTCAGATCAGCGAAACCGGCGTCGCGGCGACATCCACGGGCTATACCTCACAGATGCTGCTCGACGCGCTGCCCGGGGTGTACCTGATGCCGTTCGTCATCGAATGCGGCACCTATCCCGGTGCGACCGTGCACGGGCATCTGCGCGACGATCACTGGTTGCACCTGCATGGTGATCCGCTGGATGAGACCGGCCGGCGGATCAAGCTGGGACTGCTCGAGCAGTTCTACCCGGCGGACCCGGACTGGCAGGAAGTGGTGTGGCTACGCACGCGGCAGATCTGGGACAAGGCGCTGGCGGCATTGCCCACGATCAAGCCTTGAACCCCACCTGTGGTAGCGGGCTTGCCCGCGAAACGGGGCAGGCCAGATACCTCGATGTCGAATGACACACCGCCTTCGCGGGCAAGCCCGCTCCCACAGACGTGTGCCCGGTACAAATGCTCGGACAATCCTAAATTCCGTAGCAGTCCGGCTTGCCGGCGTCAGCGATCTCAAGACCGCACCCGACATCTGCGAACGCCTGCGTTACGAGGCGATCATTCTCTGGGCCAAATCCGGCAACAGCACCTCACAGGACGCTGCGATCTTCAGATCCAGTAGATCATCGGCCCGGGTCTTGCCCAGATTAATCGCCACCAGCGGCTTGCCCTGATCGGCTGTCGCCCGGCACAAGCGAAACGCCGAGTACGCCATCAGCGAAGTGCCCACGGCCAGCAGCCCGTCCGCCTGCTCAACCAGCGCCATGGCTCGGGCCGCAGTGGGCCGGGCGACGTTCTCGCCAAAGAACACCACGTCCGGTTTCATCCGCTCACCGCCGCAGTGAGGGCAGTGCGGCACCTGGAAGCGCTCCTCGAAAGCAGGGTCCAGCAGGGTGTCGCCGTCGGGCGCCTGCACCGCGTCCACCCCCAGCAGATAAGGGTTTTGCTCAAGCAGCGTGTGCTGGACCAGATCCCGTTCGGTGCGCTGACGACAATCCAGGCACAGCACCCAGTGCAGGCTGCCATGCAACTCGACCACATCGGTACTGCCCGCCTGATCATGCAGGGTGTCGACATTCTGGGTAATCACGCCGCTGATGAGGCCGTGCTGCTGCAACCGGGCGAGCGCCTGGTGGGCGGCATTGGGTTGCGCTGCGCGTACACGCGGCCAGCCGAGCATCGCCCGCGCCCAATACCGCCTGCGGGCTTCAGGAGCATTGAGAAATTCCTGAAACATCATGGGCTGGCGCCCGCGGCGCACGCCTTCGCTGTCGCGGTAATCGGGAATACCCGAAGAGGTGCTGATCCCGGCACCGGTCAGCACCACGAACGAGCGCTCGCTCATCAGTTGCAGCAGGGATTCGACCGGGGAATGGGCGGATGTATCGAACATGCACGGTGCCTCGTCAGCGCGGTGGTGCGGTGATACTAGACGAGGTCGGGTGGGGATGGTGTAGATCCTTGTGGGAGCCGGCTTGCTGGCGAAGGCGGTGTGTCATTAAACGCTGTGTCGTCTGACACGCCGCCTTCGCCAGCAAGCCGGCTGCCACAAGCGTGGACCTCATAGGATCGTGCTTTGCGGACCTATCAATTCAACAACTCGGCAAACGCCTTGTCCGCTTCCAATACTGCGGGCAGGGCGGCGAACAGTGCATTCAGATCGATACCCTCCATCAGCGGGCCATCAGCCGCCTGTTGCGCTTCAGGGGTTGCGCCGCCGTGGTTTTCCAGGGCGTCGGAGATGGTCAGTGCCTGGGCCACGATCCGTGCCTGAGTCGCATCGCCGGGAGCCTGCATCGGGCGTGCCTGATAGGCGATGGCGTGCTGAATGACCGCAGGCAACTGCCAGCGCCGCGCCAGTTCCGCGCCGACTTCAGGATAGCCGAAGCCCAGTTGCAGGGTCTCCAGCGCCGCGCGGCTGGTGGTGCCGGTCTTGGTGGCCGCGTTGATTCGCTCGGCCACGGTCGGCGCGCCGGTCTGGATCAGCAACTCGCCGATGTCATGCATGACCCCGCAAGTAAAGGCGATTTCGGCGTCCGCCCCGGACTGCTTGGCCAGCAGACGGCAGATCCCGGCCACTTGGAAGCTTTTGAGCCAGAAACCCTTGAGGTCGAAACTTGGGCTGGCCTTGAACGCGCCGGTCACCGCCGAAGCCAGCACCAGCGTGCGCAGGGTGTTGAACCCCAGGCGCATGGCCGCGTCCTCGATGCTCGACGATTCCCGCGCCCCGCGAAAGCGTGCGGAGTTGGCAAGACGCAGAATCTTCGCCGAAATCACCGGATCCTTCTGAATATTGCGGGCGATGCTTTCCAGGTTCGACGACGGATTGTCGAATTGTTGAATCAGGTCCTGAGCCACTTTGGGAATGCTCGGAAGACTGCCCAGATCCGCGAAGAGTTGCTCGATACCCATGGCCTTGCTCCTGTTTCATGTGAATTACAAAACCATAGGCAAGATTTGCGGATCTGCACGGGTAGTGTTCAGCTTTTGATACAGACGGCGCTGATTGCTGGCCGGCCCTACATCGCGGCTTCGCGCAACTGCGTGCCACGGCCAAGGGGATACCGTGAATCACCGACAGTGAAGTGTCCGACTCCAGCACGATCAGCCGCGATTCGGTCACGATTTGCACCATGTCCGCCCGCTCACTATATGAAGGTGGCGACCTGCGGCTCATATTAAGTGGCGAGAGGGCGGTTTGCCGGGCAAAAAATCAGTAATATGGCGCAACATCGGAACGGGCCGTGTCCTGTGCCGGGCCTTCACGACCATATCGAATAAACGCCAGCCCCTGCGCACGCCGGGCGCGCTGGCCAGGAAATAGAGGGTGTCATGGGTAACGAAAGCATTAACTGGGACAAGCTGGGTTTCGACTACATCAAGACCGACAAGCGTTTCCTGTCCGTCTGGCGTGATGGCCAGTGGGACAAGGGCACCCTGACCGAAGACAACGTGCTGCACATCAGCGAAGGCTCCACCGCGCTGCATTACGGGCAGCAATGTTTCGAAGGCCTGAAGGCCTACCGCGCCAAAGACGGCTCGATCAACCTGTTCCGCCCGGACCAGAACGCTGCGCGCATGCAGCGCAGTTGCTCGCGCCTGCTGATGCCCCACGTGCCGACTGACATGTTCATCGAAGCGTGCAAGGAAGTGGTCCGCGCCAACGAGCGCTTCATTCCGCCTTATGGCACTGGCGGCGCGCTGTACCTGCGTCCGTTCGTGATCGGCGTGGGTGACAACATCGGCGTGCGCACCGCCCCCGAGTTCATCTTCTCGGTGTTCTGCATCCCGGTCGGCCCGTACTTCAAGGGCGGCATGAAGCCGCACAACTTCGTGATCTCCAGCTTCGACCGCGCCGCGCCACAAGGCACCGGTGCTGCCAAGGTCGGTGGCAACTACGCCGCCAGCATGATGCCGGGCAGCGAAGCCAAGAAAAACGGCTTTGCCGATGCCATCTACCTGGACCCGCTGACCCACTCGAAGATCGAGGAAGTCGGTTCGGCCAACTTCTTCGGCATCACCCATGATGACCAGTTCATCACCCCGCGCTCGCCGTCGGTCCTGCCGGGCATCACTCGCCTGTCGTTGATCGAGCTGGCCGAAACCCGTCTGGGCCTGAAAGTCACCGAAGGCGAAGTCTTCATCGACAAACTGGACCTGTTCAAGGAAGCCGGCGCCTGCGGTACCGCAGCGGTCATCACGCCGATCGGCGGGATCAGCTACCAGGACAAGCTGCACGTGTTCCACAGCGAAACCGAAGTGGGCCCAGTGACCCAGCGCCTGTACAAGGAACTGACCGGTATCCAGTTCGGCGACATCGAAGGACCAGCGGGCTGGGTCGTCAAGGTCTAAGCCTGACGCAACTTCCCATGCAGTAAAAAACCACCGCCCTGAAGGCGGTGGTTTTTTTGAGTGGGGGCGGTGTGACGGCCATCTCGGCAACACCCACATATCCCGTAGCAGCACGGCTTGCCGGCGGGGGCGTAGTCAGGGACGCTGCCGCTCGCCAACCGTGACACCGTCAGATGAAACCCAAGATCGCCACATCAGCCTCGCCAATGTGATCAACCAGTTCAGCAACGCCACCCCCAGCAAAATCCCCAGCATCGTCGACAGCCCATGTTCGACGATCACCTTGCCTGCCAACAGCGGAAAGCCGAACACGCCGATGAAATACGACAGGCTGAACAACAGCAGCGACTGGGTCGTGGTGCCGGCCGGTGCTTCGTTGGCCGCCAGGCCATTGATCACCGAATACGTCAGGCCGTACCCGATACCCAGCACGATGGCCGCCAGCAGATAGCCCAGGCTGCTGCTGACCTGAAACTTAAACATCAGCACCGACACCACGATCAGCCCCGACAGCAGGCAGGACATCACATACGGATCGCGCTTGACCACGATTCCCGCCACCAGCATCCGCCCGGTAATCGCGGCGCCCATGAAACCTGCGAAAAACAGCGAATAATCCAGCGACCGTGCCTGGGCGTAGCTGGTCTGAAAGCTCGATAGCCCGCCAAAAATCGCGCCACCCAGGCCCACCATCACAATCGCGAAGACCGCCTTTGAACGCAGCACGCTCAAGGCTCCAGCCAGGGTCAGCTTCGAAGCGACCGCGCCGGACTGGTCCGGCAGCTTCTGCAATACGCCGGCAAGCCGCCAGAACACCAAGACACCTGTCAGGCTGGCCAGCGCCGCGATCACAAAGGCCCAGGTGACGGGCAAACCGGCCTGGCTCGCCAGCCTGCCGAGTAACGGCGCCGAACCGATGCCGCTCATCATGCTGCCCGACAGCAGCGCAAAATAGCGGGCGCGCTGGGCAGGCTCGACCATCATCGCCACCATGATCGGCCCCAGGGTGTAAAACACGCCCCAACCGATGCCCAGCACGAAACCGAACAGCATCATCAACTGCAATTGACTGGCACTGACGGCGAACCCCAGGTTGGCCACCACCAGGGCAATCCCGCAAAGTGCCACTGAGCGCGCTGCACCGAGTCGATCGCACAGGTGACCGGACAGCAACACTGCAACAAAGGTGCTTACCATGGCCGCAGAAATCACGGTGCCGGCATTCTTCTCGTTGCCACCGTGGCTGCTCATCAGCAGCGATAACAGGAAGGTCGAGCCGTACGCCATCGACAGCAGGTAGCTGGCCAGGCAAAACAGGCTGAACAGGCGAGTGGTCGGTTTAGGGTGAAGGGGAGTGGGGTGTTCGATCATTGGACTTGTTCTGTTCGAAAAAACGAACAGATAGTCTGATCGGCCCAGGCCGTTTGTCACATACAGAATTACAAAACTCAGGTTAAGAGATTCTGTAACTGTATTGTGCTAAATCGTCCGGATTCCTACACAAGGATGTTCCATGCTTGCACGCGTTGTTTGCCGTTCGTTTCAGCGTATTCATCCGCTGATGTTGTCGTTGGGCATGCTGACTTTTGGCGCTGGTTCTCATGCCTGGGCCGATGATTCCGAGTACCCCCACGCTCACGAGCCGATTGGCAGCGTCGAGCAGATCTACGAAGGCACCATGCTGCCGGATCTGGCCGTCAGCACCTATCGCAACATCGACCGCCTGTTCCCCTCGCGCACCATCAGCGCAGGTGGCCACGCCTACCCATTGCCCCATTATCACAAGCAACTGGAAAACGTGCAGTTCACCTGGCAAGACAAAAAGTACGACCTGTTCGACTATGTGGCGCTGGACAGCGTGACGGCGATGCTGGTGCTAAAAGACGGCCAGATCGCCTACGAGATCTACCAGTTCGGCAACACCGAGAAAACCCGCTGGATGTCGATGTCGGAGGCGAAGTCCATTACCTCGACACTGGTGGGCGCGGCGATACGTGACGGCTACATCAAGAGCGTCGATGACCAGGTGACCGACTACGTCCCCCGCCTCAAAGGCACCGCCTATGACGGCGTCACACTGCGCAACGTGCTGATGATGGCGTCCGGGGTGAAGTGGACAGAAGCCTTCACCGATCCTCAATCCGATCGCCGGGCACTGCTGCGGGCACAGATGTCGCAGACACCGGGGGCGGCCATGGCGTTGATGGCCAGCCGGCCCAGGGCGGCGCAACCCGGTACCGTGAACAACTACAACACCGGCGAAGCGCAGGTGCTGGCGGAGGTTGTGCGCAGTGCAGTGAAGATGCCGCTGGCCGACTACCTCACCCGGAAGATCTGGCAGCCCATGGGCATGGAACACGATGCCAAATGGTGGCTGGATTCACCCAACGGCATCGAGATCGGCGGCAGCGGCATCAGCGCCACGCTGCGGGACTTCGGGCGTTTCGGGATGTTTTTCATGAACCAGGGCAAGATCGGCGGCCATTCGATCCTGCCCGATGGCTGGGTCAGGCAGGCCACCTCATCGACCACCCTCAAAGGCGGCAAACCGCTGGCCTACGGCTACATGTGGTGGCCGGCGCAGACTGAGCAGTCGATCAAGGACGGCGCCTACTCGGCCATCGGTATGCAGGGCCAGAACATCTACGTCAACCCGGCGCAGAAAGTGGTGATCGTCACCTTCGGCGCCCAGCCCAAGCCGCTGCGCAGGACACTGGTTTCGCCGGTGGCGTTTTTCGATGCCGTGGTGGCGGCGCTCAACTGACACTGCCACTAAAGCCGCCCGAGGGCAGGGCGGCTTGCAGGCTGATCACTGGCCCAGATTGCCCAGCAGGTCGGCCTGAACGATCTCCACCCAGTACTCATCCGGATCGCTGATAAAGGCCACGTGTTTCATGCCCTTGTCCAGGCGTTTGACGAAGGGCACGCCCAAAGCCTCGAAGCGTGCGCAGGCCGCCTCGATATCCGGCACCGAAAAACAGATGTGCCCGAAGCCGCGCGGGTCCTTGTTGCCATTGTGGTACTGCGAGTCATCGCTTTCGCTGCCCCAGTTGTGGGTCAACTCCAGCACCGACTCGCGGCTGAAGGTATAACTCATCCGCGCCGCGTCATCCTCCGGCACCTCGACACCCTTGGTCATCGCCAGGAAGAACAGCGAAAAGTTCGCCTCTGCAAAGTCCACCTTGCGCAGCAAACGCATGCCGAGCACCCGCGTATAGAAGTCCAGCGAGCGCGCCGGATCCTTCACGCGCAACATCGTGTGGTTGAACACATAATCCTGAGTGACGGCATCGGGCGTTGTGCAGACACCGGGTTGAGTTTCGCTCTGGAAGGACATGGCTGGGTGCTCGTGATGAGTGGTCAGGCAGTTTAGAAAACCGCCGGGCGGGTGAGGTAATACCGGATTACTACCGCCCCTGCCGACCACGCTCACTCGCGAACGCCGATGCCCGTTGCAGCCGGGCTTGCCCGCGGGACGATCTTGATCTTGATCTTGATCTTGATCTTGATCTTGATCTTCTTGCGCGATAGGGCAGGCGACACGGGACGCGACGTCAAGGCGCCAGGCCGAACGCAGGCGTTGCGTAGTGGGTTGAGCGGCAGGAAGCCGCGAAAGCCGCCCAGCCCATGGACGGCGCCGTGGATGGTCGATCACGGCCCACCCACGGAGCGGCGCCGGAGTGAGGGAACCGAGACGAAGTCGCGGCCCAGCCTGTCGCAAATGGTTTTGGTTACTTTTTCCGAAAAAAAAGTGACCCGCCGTAAGGGCGGAAAGGTGAACCAGAGCCACCCCCGCAAATGGATATGTTCACCAGAATCTGAGCCACTGCCACTGGGGGCAGATCCGTTATCGAGTGCACTGAACCTGAGGGTTTCGCCCCTTACGGGCGACCTACTTTCTTTCGGGAAAGTAGGCAAACCATTTGCTCCTGGCTGGGCCTCGACTTCGTCTCGGTTCCCTCACTCCGGCGCCGTTCCGGGGGCACGCTGTGATGGGCCATCCATGGCCTGCACAGCTTTCGCGGCTTCCTGCCGCTCATCCCCCTACACGACGCCTGCGCTCGGCCTGGCGCCTTGACGTCGCGTTCTGCGTCGCCTGTTCCACCGCGTATGAAGATCAAGATCTAAAACACACCACCGCCCCGTAGCAGCACGGCTTGCCGGCGGGAGCGATCTTGCTTACGCCCCCGCCGGCAAGCCGTGCTGCTACGTTCAGTGGGGCTTATAACCACGTAGTAGTGCGCTATTACCTTGTGCCCAACAGCGCTACTACTATCAATTGAGCTCTATTGCACCGACAACAAAAATAACAAGGACAAAAGCCATGAGAGACCTGATGCTCGATCGTCGCCGCTTCCTGCAGGGCAGTGGCGGGTTGCTGTTGGGAACCCTGTTGTTTACCTCCGGACCTATCGCCATGCTGGCGCCGAGCAGGACCTGGGCGCTGGAGATGACCTCGCTGGACAGCGCCACCGGCAGCAAGCTGTTGCTGGTGATCCGCAGGATTTTTCCCCATGACACCATGGAAGATGCGGTTTATGCGTTTTCCGTCAAAGCCCTGGACGAGAAGGCCGCTCAGGATCCGGGCATCGCCGACTTGCTGAAAAAAGGCCTGGCCGATCTCGACCAGCGCGCCGGTGGCGACTGGAGCAAGCTTGCCGAAGACAAACAGGTGGGCATCCTCAAGGAGGTGCAGGGCGAGCCGTTTTTCGCGCTGGTGCGTGGCATGTCGGTCAACAGCCTGTACAGCAACGAACTCGCCTACAAGCACTTCGGCTATGAAGGCGCGTCCTTTCCCAAAGGCGGCTACATCCATCGCGGATTCAACGACCTGAAATGGTTGCCGAACCCGCCTGTCGATGCCGGCCCGGCTGTACCTGCCTGAGGAGCGAAATCATGACGACTTACAATTTCGACGACGATTCGGTGGTGGTCATCATCGGCTCCGGGGCAGGCGGCGGGACGCTGGCCAACGAGCTGTGCCAGAAGGGCGTGCCGGTGGTGTTGCTGGAAGCCGGTGCGCGTCAGTCGCCGGGTACCTTCATCAACGATGAATGGCCGTCGTTTTCGCAGCTGTCCTGGGGCGACGTGCGCACCACGTCCGGTTCCTGGCGGGTGGCCAAGGACTTCCCCAATCTGCCGGCCTGGATCTGCAAGACGGTTGGCGGCACCACGACCCACTGGGCCGGCGCCAGCCTGCGCTTTCAGGAACATGAGTTTCGTGCGCTGCAAACCTATGGACCTGTCGCGGGCGCGAACCTGCTGGACTGGCCCGTGACCCTGGCCGAACTCGAACCCTATTACGCCCGTGCCGAAGACAAGATGGGCGTGACCCGCACCCATGACATCCCCGGCCTGCCGGGCAACAACAACTTCAAGGTGCTGTACAACGGCGCGCAAAAGATGGGGTACAAGGAGTGTTCAACCGGGCACATGGCAATCAACAGTCAGCCGCGCAAGGACCGCGCCGGTTGTCAGCAGCTGGGCTTCTGTTTCCAAGGGTGCAAGATGGGGGCAAAGTGGTCGACCCTGTACACCGAGATTCCCGCTGCCGAAGCCACCGGCAAGCTGGAGCTTCGTGCGCAGTGCCATGTGGCGAGGATCGAACACGACGACAAGGGCCGGGTCAACGCCGTGGTGTATTTCGATGCCCAGGGCAAAGAGCAGCGCCAGAAGGCGCGGGTGGTCGCGGTCGCGGGCAACTCCATCGAGACGCCGCGCTTGCTGCTCAATTCCGCCAGCAGCCAGTTCCCCCACGGCCTGGCCAACGGTTCGGGCGCGGTGGGCAAACATTACATGCGCCACACCACCGGCAGCGTGTTCGCCTCGTTCAAGGATGACGTGCATTTCTATCGCGGGACCATCATGGCCGGGATCATCAGCGATGAGATCCACCACAAGCCCGACCGTGGTTTTGTCGGCGGGTACGAGATGGAAACGGTGTCGCTGGGGCCGTCGTTCCTGGCGGCGTTCTTCGATCCGGGCGCCTGGGGGCGGGACTTTACCAATGTGATGGAGCAATACACCAAGCTGGCGGCGATGTGGATCGTCGGCGAGGACATGCCTCAGGAGAACAACCGCATCACCCTCAACGATGGGGTCAAGGACCGTTTCGGGCTGCCGGTGGCCAACGTGCACTATGACGATCACCCCAACGATGTGGCCATGCGCGAGTACGCGTTCAAGCAGGGTGAGGCGTTGTACTCATCGGTGGGCGCCGTGCAGACCTTCCGCGTGCCGCCGTACCCCTCTACCCACAACCTGGGCACCTGCCGCATGAGCGCCAAGGCACAGGACGGCGTGTGCAACCAGCACGGGCAGAGTCATGAGATCCCCAATCTGTTCATCTCGGACGGCAGCCAGTTCACCACCAGCGCAGGGGAAAACCCGACATTGACCATCGTGACGCTGGCGATTCGGCAGGCGGATTTCATCGCCCAGGCGTTGTCGAGTAAGGCGATTTGATCAGGGGAGGGAGGAACCGCAGATTCATCCATTGATGTAGTAGATGCACAGCGACAGGGTCACCAACGAGCCCAGGGTCGAAGTCAGAATGGTGCTCGACACCACCGATGCTTCACGCTTGTAGTACTCGGCCAGCATGAACGGCCCGGTGCCGGTGGGCAGGGCGCTGAGCAGCAGGGCGGAGTTGGCCCACAGCGGCGGCAGATGAAACACCCGAAACGCCAGGAACCAGGTCAGCAACGGGTGGGCGATAAGCTTGATTAACACCAGAAGGCTCGTGCCATGGCGCGGGCCTTGTTGTTTCTGGGCCAGGAATAGCCCCAGGGAAATCAGCGCGCAAGGCGTGGTCGCGGCGCCCAGCAGGCTGAGAAACTTCTCCAGCGCCCCTGGCAACGGCGCCCCGGTGCTCGCCCAGCAGGCACCGAGAATTGGCGACACCACCAGCGGATTCTTCGCCAGCGCCAGCAGCACCTTGAGCACGATGCGGTGCACGCGGGCTTCGCTCTGCAAGCCGACTTCAATGCAGACCAGCGCAAAGCCGAACAGCACGCAGACCACCAGCAGCGAGGCGATCAACGCCGGTTCCAGACCGCTCTGGCCCAGCACCATCACGCACAGCGGAATGCCGATGTAACCGGTGTTGGCGTAGGAGGCGCTCAGCGCATCGATACTGGCATCGGCAAAATGCCCTGCCTTCTTGCGACGAATCAGCAGCGTGACGACGAACATCGTCATGGTCGACAGGGTGAACACCAGCACGAAGCCGGGGTGCCAGATCTGCTCCCAGGTGGCAGTGGCCGTGGCGTTGAACAGCAGGGCAGGCAGGCACAGCCAGACCACCATCCGGTTGATTTCCGAAGCGGCAGTGGGGCCGAGGCGATTGGTTCTGCGACACAGGTAACCGACCAGAATCAGGGCGAAGATCGGCAACAACACAGTTAAAACGGAGGACATCGGATCCGGGCCTTGGCTCGCTGAAAGGGGCGTTGAAACAAGCGGCAAAGATTAAGGTTGAAAATCGTTAGCTTGCAACCTTTCTTGTCCAAAACCCCAAATCTTCCGGCCCCCACCAACCCGTAGCAGCACGGCCGGGCGGCTACGGGAAATGTGGTGTTAGCGGGGTAGCGCCTGGGCCACGCTGACCGCCAGCGGCGTGGTCGCTCGCCCGATCAGGCGGCTCAACTGCTTGCCATCGTCGAACAGCGCGCCTTTGGCCGCTGCGGCATCGGAGTTGGCCAGGAGTTCTGCGACGAACTCCGGCAGGCCTGCGCCGAGCAAGGCCGATTTGAATCCTGCTTCCGGCAGATCGGTGTAGCTCACCGCCGTGCCGGACTGCCGCGTCACCTCGGCGGCAAATTCGCTCAGGGTGTAGGCGTCATCGCCTGCCAGCTCATACACCTTGCCCGCCTGATCTTCACTGGCGGTCAGCACCGCCACGGCGGCAGCGGCGTAATCAGCCCGTGCCGCCGAGCTGATGCGGCCTTCACCGGCGCAGCCGAAATGCGCGCCGTGGGCCAGGTCGCCGGGGATCTCGGCGGTGTAGTTCTCGTGGTACCAGCCGTTGCGCAACACCACGTGAGGCACGCCGGATTGCGCCAGGGCGCTTTCGGTCTGGCGATGTTCTTCGGCCAGGCCCAGCGGTGACGTGGCGGCATGCAGCACGCTGGTGTAGCCGAGCAATTTGACACCGGCTTTTTGTGCGGCGGCAATCACGGCCTTGTGCTGCGACACCCGCTGGCCGACTTCACTGGAGGAAATCAGCAGGACCTTCTCGGCACCCGCAAACGCGCTTTCCAGGGTGGCAGGTTGCGCGTAATCGGCCTTGCGCACCTGCACGCCCTTGGCGGCCAGGTCGCTGGCTTTTTCCGGGCTGCGCACGGCAGCGACGATCTGCGCGGCGGGGATCTTCTGCAGCAGTTGCTCGATGACCAGACGGCCCAACTGGCCTGAAGCACCGGTGATGACAATCATGTTGATTTCCTTGGTGACGTTGAATGTGCGACCAGCATAGAGATTGTGCTAACCTTTCGTAAGTACGTACAAAAAGGTTAGTGTGATGAACGATATTTCCACGCTGCAGCCCAACATCAGCCCCAGCCCCGAAAACGTCTCCCTGCTCGAACGCATTCGCATGGGCGAAGTGCTGGCGCGGGACTGTCCGTCTCGCGAGATCCTCAATCACGTGTGCAGCCGCTGGGGCGTGCTGGTGCTGGTGGTGCTGCTGGACGGCATGCACCGCTTCAGCGAGCTGCGGCGCAAGATCGGCGGGGTCAGCGAGAAGATGCTTTCGCAAACCCTGCAGAGCCTGGAGCAGGACGGTTTCGTCGACCGCAAGGCGTTGCCCGTGGTGCCGCCCCACGTCGAATACAACCTCACGCCCATGGGCAAGGAAGTGGCGTTGCAGGTCGACGGCCTGACGACGTGGATCGAACAGAACCTGCCGCGCATCCTCCAGGCCCGGGAGCTGCGCGAGGCTGAACCGCGTCAGAGTTCCGCAGCGAGTTCAAGCGCGGTCTGAATCGAGGCTCGGCGCGATTCCGCGTCGATGTCCGGCCCCATCAGGGTCTTCTCGATCACGATGTTGTACTGCTCGTCGATCCCGACCATCTCGCTCCAGGTGGTCAGGTACGCAATCTGATGCTCGGCGCGGTCCAGCGGCGCGCCGCGTGCAGCGATCACCACCACCTTTCGGCCATCGAGCAGGCCGTTGAGCCCACGCTCGTCGAAAGTGAACAGCAAATCCTTCTGGCTGACCACATCGATCAGGTGCTTGAGTTTGTAAGGAATGCCGAAATTCCACATTGGCACGCCAAACAGGATGATGTCGGCCTGGATGAAGCGCTGGGCCAGTTCGCTGATCTGCGCCCAGGCCTGTTTCTGTTCCGGCGTGCGTTCGACGCCTTGAATGCCTGCGTATTTGGCGTCCAGCGCCGCGCCGTCGAATTCCGGCAGCGCAGTGTTCCAGACATCCAGCGTATCCACCGTGGCGATGGCGTGCTGGGCCTGCCAGGCCGTGATGAAGGCGTTGGCGACTTCGATGGTCGCCGAGCGCTGTTTGCGTGGCGAGCTTTCGATGTACAGAAGATGTGGCATGGCGCGGGCCCCTGCATGCGATGAGTCGAACCATCAGTCATAGCAGAGGCGCCGAGAGTTGCCCGGGCCGGATGCACCTGCAGGCACATCCGACCGGTTGCGGTCAGCCGAAATCCGCGCCGCGGGTGTTGACGAACAGCGAGTAGATCGAATGGCTGCCGGCCATGAACAGGCGGTTGCCTTCGCGGCCACCGAAGCACAGGTTCGGGCAGCGCTCGGGCAGGGAGACATGACCGATGGCCTTGCCCTGCGGGTTGAACACGCGCACACCGTCGAGCTTCTCAAGGTCCGCCTTCGGGTCGCCATTGCCACCCCAGCCGCACCACAGGTTGCCGGCTTCGTCGCACTTCATGCCGTCGATGGCGGCGTAGTCCAGCCCCTCGATGTGCTTGCGCCGTGCGCCGAGGGTGCCATCTTCCTTGACCTCGATCGCCCAGATCAGGCGATTGGGTTTGGCGCGGCCTTCGACCACGTAAAGCGTTTTTTCGTCCGGGGAGAAACACAGGCCGTTCGGGCCGTTGAGATCGTCGATCACCCGCGTGACCTTGCCGCTCTGGCCGTCGATGCGGTACACGGCATGGGGCAGGGCAGGGGTGATCTTGTGGCCTTCGTAGTTGTTGCCGGTCTGGAATGGCGGGTCGCTGAACCAGATCGAACCGTCGCTTTTGCAGACGATGTCGTTCGGCGAATTGAAGGGCTTACCTTCGAAGTTGTCCGCCAGCACGGTAATCCGGCCATTGGGCTCGGTGCGGGTGATGCGACGGCCTTCGGTGGTGGTGGTCGAACCTTCGCAGACGATCAGGCGGCCCTGGCGATCCCGGCACATGCCATTGGAAAAGTTGGAGTGCTCGCGGTAGACGCTGAAGGTGTCGGTGATTTCGTCCCAGCGCATGATGCGGTTGTTGGGAATGTCGCTGACCAGCAAGTAGCGCCCGTCGCCAACCCATACCGGACCTTCGGCCCAGCGCAGCCCCGTGGCGAGCTTTTCCACACTGGCGTTGAAGATGCGCAGGTCGAGAAAGCTGTCGTCGAGAATGTGGATCAAGGGATCCGGGTAACGCTGGCTCAAGGGTTCAGCGGCGGCGGCCAGGCGCGGCAGGGTGATGGTGCCGGCAGCGGCCAGGGTGGCGGATACAGCAAGGGAGTTTTTCAGGAAGTTGCGGCGAGTGTTGCCGCCAGTCACGTCAGACAGCGTGGAAGTCATGCAGCGATCTCCGTTGAATTATTTTTTTACGGGCGCGCTAGTAATACCTCGTGATAGGACATCGTACAAGTTAAAAAGGCGGGGTAATTGACGCGCACAAAAAAATGCCCAACCCCAAACAAGCGGTCAGGCATTTTTCGTCACGCAACGCCTTACTTCGGCGTCAGCGCCTCGCGCACGTCCTTCACGCTGGCACTGGACACCGCAGGTGCGGCGTTGCCCCAGGTGTTGCGCACGTAGGTCAGCACGTCCGCGACGTTTTCATCCGACAGGTTCCAGCCAAATGCCGGCATCGCCGGAGCGGTGGGGGCGGCGTCGGTTGAGCCTGCGCGGCTGCCTGCCAGTACCACACGGATCAGCGACGACGGATCGTTGCTGTTGACCAGCGGCGCCATGGCCAGTTTCGGGAACAGGTTGGCTACGCCTTCACCGTTCGGCGTATGGCAAGCCGAGCAGCGGTCGGCGTAGATGGCCTTGCCGGCCACCATTGCCGGGTCCGTGGCGGCCACCGGTTTGGCGGCTTCCACAGGTTTGGCGCCATCCTTGAGGTACGCCGCGACGGCCATCAGGTCCTGGTCGGTCCAGTGCTGGGACGAGTGCTCGACTTCCTCGGCCATCGGCCCCGACGCAATGTCGAAGCGGTTGGCGCCGGTCTTCAGGTACTTGACGATGTCCGCCTCACTCCACGCCCCGATGCCGTCATGGCCGGTGGAGGTGATGTTCGGCGCGACCCAGTTCTGCAGGTTGGCGCCAGTGAGGAACTGCTCGTTCTTGTCGCCGCCGATGAGGTTTTTCGGCGTGTGGCAGGTGCCGCAGTGGCCCAGGCCTTCGACCAGGTAGGCGCCACGGTTCCACTGTTCGGACTTCTGCGGGTTGGCCTTGAATTCGCCTTCCTTGAAGTTGATCAGGTTCCAGCCGATCAGGCTGGTACGCACGTTGAACGGGAACGGCAGCTGGTTGGTCTCGACGTGGTTGTCCGAGGCATCGACGGTGCGCAAGTAGGCCCAGATCGCCTGGTTATCCTCGCGGGTGACCTTGGTGTACGCGGTGAACGGCATCGCGCCGTACAGGCGTTTGCCGTCCAGGCCGTGGCCCTTGGACATGGCGTTCTGGAAGTCCTCGAAGCTCCAGCGGCCGATACCGTTGACCGGGTCCGGAGTGATGTTGGCGCCGGCCAGCTTGCCGAACGGCGTATCGAGAATCACGCCACCGGAGAACAGAGGTTTGCCCGGCATTGTGTGGCACGCGGTGCAGTCACCGAGGGTGGTCAGGTAGCGGCCTTTTTCCACCAGGTTGTAGGAATCGGCACCTGTTGCGGCGTGGGCCATGTTCAGGGACAGTCCGATGACGCCTGCGCATACAGTCAGAAGGGTCTTCATACGCTGATCATCTCCCCTGGACGCTTGAGGTAGCGGGTACGAATGGCATCCGCCGCTTTGAACGCCAGCGCCGCCACGGTGCCGGTCGGGTTGTAGCCAGGGTTCTGCGGGAAGGCCGAAGAGCCGACCACGAACAGGTTCGGCACGCCCCAGACTTGCAGGTGTTTGTTGACCGAGCTGTTCTTCGGATCGGCGCCCATGATGAAACCGCCGACGATGTGCGAAGACTGGTACGGCGCGCTGTTCCAGTGCCCTTGCTGGGAGCTTGGGACCATCTGCCGCGGGTTCATGCTCTTGGCGATTTCACCCACTTTGCCGGTGACGTAGGCCGCCATCTTGCGGTCGTTCTCTGGGAAGTCAAAGGTGATGCGCAACAGCGGTCGGCCCAGTGGATCCTTGTACGTAGGGTCCAGCGACAGGTAGTTGGTGCGCGTCGCGTAACTGCTCGCTTCGCAACCGATGGACATGGTGCTGGCGTAGTTCTTGACCGTGGCTTTCTTCCATTCCGAACCCCAGGTCGGGGTGCCGGGTGGCAGCGGACGCGAGTCGATGGGCGCCGCGCCAATCGGCGTGACGCGGGTGCTGCCACCGCCGACGAAGCCCAGGCCCGAGTGGTCGAAGTTGTCGTTGTTGAATTCGTCGATGCCCATGCCGATGGCGCCGCCACCAATAAACGGGTTGAAGTTCTTGTCATCGAAGAACATCCGCACGCTGTTGGCAGTCTGGTAGGCGTAGTTGCGGCCGGTGGTGCCGGTGTTGGTCACCGGGTCGTACGGCTTGCCGATGCCGGAGAGCAGCATCAGGCGCACGTTTTCAAAGATGAACGCGCTGACCACCACCAGCTCCGCTGGCTGTTCCCACTCCTGGCCGTTGGCGTCCATATAGACGATGCCGGTGGCTTTCTTGCCGCTGCTGTCCATGGTCACTCGCAACACTTCGCAATTGGTCATGGCGGTGAAGTTCGGCTTGCGGATCAACGCTGGCAGAACGGTGGTGATGGCGCTGGCCTTGGAATAGTTGGCGCAGCCGTAGTTGGTGCAGAAACCGCAGTAGGTGCACGGACCCATTGCCACGCCAAGGGAGTTGACGTAGGACTGGGACACCAGCGCCGATGGCACCGGGAAGGGCTTGTAGCCCAGATTCTTCGCGGCTTCGGCGAACAGCGTCGGGGCGTAGGTCTGTTGTGTCGGCGGGTTGGGGTATTCCTCGGAGCGCGCGCCCTCGAACGGGTTGCCGCCTTCCTGGATCACGCCCTTGATGTTGCCGGCCTTGCCCGAGATGCCTGCCAGGCGGTCGAACTTGGCGTAGAACGGCTCCATTTCCTCCCAGTCGGTGCCCCAGTCCTGCAGGGTGAGTTCCGGCGACAGCTCCTTGCCATACCGTTCGCTCAGGTGGCTGTGCAGGCGGAATTCATGGGGCTGGAAACGAAAGGTGATACCGGCCCAGTGGTTACCGGCGCCGCCGGTGCCATTGCCGGGGTGAAACGAGCCCCAACTGCGCATGGGTAGCGCTGTCTCGTTGACGCTGTTGCGAATGGTCGTGGTGTTTTGCCGCGTCCTTACCATCAGGTCCTGGCGGCGGTTGTAGCGCAGTTCATCGGCGGCGGAGGCGACGTTGAAGTCCGCTGCGGTGTCGCGCCACGGGCCACGCTCGAAGCCGATGATGCTCAGCCCTTCGTCGGCCAGTTCATTGGCGATGATGGATCCGGCCCAGCCGAGTCCGACAACCACGACGTCCGTGGCAGGTAGTTTTTTGGCCATGTCGAATTAACCCTTCTTGGTCCAGGCTGCGCTTCCGGAAATGGAAAGCGGGATCAGGTTCAGCTTCTGGTTGTGCAGGCCGACGTACTCGCGGTAGTCGTAGCGCGCACCGGGGAAGCCGATCATTTTCCACGACACCATGTCGCGGTTGCCGCCATACACCGGGTCCGCGAAGAAGCCTTCCATGGTGTTGCCCAGTACCTGCTGGAAGAACAGCTTGGCATCGATGCCTTCCAGGGTGACTTCGCCTTTCTCAAGGCCGGCCAGCACCTGGTCCTGCTGCTCGGGAGCGAGGGCTTCGAAGTTTTTCTGGAAGGTTTTCTGGCAGTAAGCCTCAAGCCCGGCCAGGCCCAGACGGTAGCGTTCGCGCGGCACCAGTTCCGACTGGTCGCCCTGCATTGGCGTGCCTTTCTGGAAAGGGCCCTGCATGTACAGGCGGCTGAAAGTGCCATATTCGCCCGCCAGTTGGCGGTCGATGAACACCGCGCAACCGGCGTCCTTGCCGCTGACGCTCAGCTCATCGGCGGGAATCAGGCGCGCAACGATGGCTTCCACGGCGCTGGCTTCGGCCTGGGTGAAGAACTGCCAGCCAGGCGTGTCGTAGTGCATCGGGCCGTTATGGTCGAAGGGGATCCATTGCGGAACACCGACCACGGTGGCCGCCTTGGCCGTTGCGGCAGCACCAACGGCCAGGGTCGTGGCTGAGGATTTCAGCAACTGGCGGCGGGTGAGGCCTTTGGATTTCTCTGTCATTCAGGGCTCCTGCAAACGCACCTGTACAAAGGGCCATGCCGGGGCATGGTCCGTAACGGGTGGCGTTGTAAGTGTTTCTCACGGTTGGGTCCGACAGCGCGAGGTGTCGGGCGCAGGGTGCAGCGGCGGGTGTGACATTGGGTCTCTGGCAAACCTGCGGGCCGATGGCGCACGCTAGGCGGGAGGAAGCCAGGCCGATAGCCATCTTTTCCACGCGAAGCGCAATCATAGATGTGTTACGGACTGTTGCATCCTGTTAAATCGGTAAATGACTGTTGCGAGAAATGTAACAGTCGTGATTTTAGCGATTTATTCCGTGGCGGTCGTCGATGAGCGTGTATGGGTCTGTAAGGCTCATTCCAGCGCGGCCCTTAGGATTTACGGATTCAATGCCGCCTTCGATTCGCAATCTGAGCCGACTTTGGCTGCGCGATCTGATCTCTGTGGTACGACAAGATTTGTAGCGCTTATGCAACAAAATGGTCTCACTTTTTAACAGGTTTGTGACAGCCAGGACGGTCTCCAGCGTCCCAAAACCTTCGCACCTTTCGTCAACATGACAGGATTTTCATGAAGTTCGCCCGATGAGTGCAGGTGCTTCTTGGTATCGTGCACGCCATTTGCGTCCTGGCATGGTTCAGGGGGCGCTGTCTGTACCGTTCCTGTCGTCACCGAGTAGCTGTAGAAATGCCTGATCCCATACCGTTAAAAGACCACGAGAAAGAGACGCGGCTGGTCAATCGACGTCTGATCGCCTGCGCGGTGTTCGTCGTTGCGCTGAGCATCGCGCTGGTCTGCCGCCTGTACATCCTGCAGGTTATCGAATTCGCCTATCACTCCACCATTTCGGAAAACAACCGCGTTCACGTCTTGCCGATTCCGCCGGAGCGCGGGCTGATCTACGACCGAAACGGGGTGATTCTCGCCGATAACCGGCCCAGCTTTAACCTGACCATGACCCGCGAGCGGGCAGGGGACTGGCATGCGGTAATCGACACCTTGATGCAGATCCTCAACCTGCCAGACGAAGACCGCATCATCTTCGACAAGGCCATGAAGAACTCGCCGCACCGTTTTGTGCCGGTGACCCTGCTCTATGAATTGACCGAAGAGCAGATCGCCCTGCTGGCGGTGAACCAGTTCCGCCTGCCGGGACTGGATGTGGAGGCGCAGTTCGTTCGCCATTACCCGCTGGGGGCGCATTTCGCGCACTCCATCGGTTACGTCGGCCGGATCAACGAGAAAGAAGCCACCCAGCTGGACCAGGTGGAATACCGGGGTACCCAGTCCATCGGCAAGACCGGCATCGAGCGCTTCTATGAGCCCGAACTGCACGGCCACGTCGGTTACGAAGAAGTGGAAACCAACGCCCAGGGCCGCGTATTGCGTGTCCTCAAGCACACCGATCCGGTGGCCGGCAAAAGCATCACGCTGAGCCTGGACATCAAGTTGCAGGAAGCTGCCGAAGAAGCGCTGGGCGACCGCCGTGGGTCGGTGGTGGCCATCGACCCGGCCACCGGCGAGGTGCTGGCGATGGTCAGCAAGCCCAGTTTTGACCCGAACCTTTTCGTCACCGGCATCAGCTTCAAGGAGTACTCGGCGCTGCGGGACTCGGTCGACCGGCCGCTGTTCAATCGCGTGCTGCGCGGCCTTTATGCGCCGGGCTCGACGATCAAGCCGGAAGTGGCGATCGCGGGGCTGGACAGCGGCATCATCACGCCGTCGACCCGGGTGTTCGATCCGGGGTATTTCCAGCTGCCTGACTTCGATCACAAATACCGCAACTGGAACCACAGCGGCGACGGCTGGGTGGACTTGAATGCGGCGATCATGCGTTCAAACGACACCTATTTCTACGATCTTGCGCACAAGCTGGGCATCGACCGGCTGCATGACTACCTGACCATGTTCGGCATTGGCCAGAAGGTGTCGCTGGACATGTTCGAGGAGTCTGCGGGCCTGATGCCGTCCAAGGAGTGGAAACGCATTACCCGCCGCCAGGCCTGGTTCCCGGGAGAAACGGTGATTCTCGGCATCGGCCAGGGCTATATGCAGGTCACGCCATTGCAACTGGCCCAGGCCACGGCGCTGATCGCCAACAAGGGCGTGTGGAACCGCCCGCACCTGGCCAAGGAAGTCGGCGGTGTGGCGCCGGTGGACGAGCACCCGATGCCCAATATCGTGCTGCGTGATCCCCGTGAGTGGGATCAGGTCAACAACGGCATGCAGTCGGTGATGCACGACCCGCGCGGCATCGCCCGTGCGGCGGCGCAAGGTGCGCAATACCGTATCGCCGGCAAGAGCGGTACTGCGCAGGTGGTGGCGATCAAGCAGGGCGAGCGTTACAACCGCGACAAGACCCTGGAGCGCCATCGCGACAACGCCTTGTTCGTGGGTTTCGCCCCGGCGGCCAATCCGAAAATCGTGGTCTCGGTGATGATCGAGAACGGCGAGGCGGGCGGTCGCGTGGCAGGTCCCGTGGTACGGCAGATTCTCGACGCCTGGTTGCTGGATCAGGATGGTCATCTGAAACAGCAGTACGCGACGCCCAATGCAGCGCCGGTCAACCCGAAAGTGCAGATAGCAGCGCCGAACAAACCGGTGGTCCAGCCACCGGTGTAGCTTTTGCGTCGGCGTCGGCGTCGGCTTCGGCTCTTGCTCTTGCTCTTCATGCGCGATAGTTCAGACACCGCCGAACGCGACGTAAAGGCGCCAGGCCGAGCGTAGGTGTCGTGTAGGGGGATGAGCGGCAGGAAGCCGCTAGCCGTGCTGGCCATGGACGGCGCTCAGATGGACGGGACGGCGTGCCCCCGGAACGGCACCGGAGCGAGGGAACCGAGACGAAGTCGAGGCCCAGCCAGGAGCAAATGGTTTGCCTACTTTCCCGAAAGAAAGTAGGTCGCCCGTAAGGGGCGAAACCCTAGAGTCCAACCACCTCGATAACGGATATGTCCTGAATGCGCACGTCACGGTGGTTTACGATTCGGTGAACATATCCGGTTGTAATGTCGACTCGGATTCACCTTTCCGCCCTTACGGCGGGTCACTTTTGGCATTCGCCCGGAATGCCGGCCCAGCCAAAAGTAACCAAAAGGTCTTTGCTCCTGGCTGGGGTCCTTCGGACTTCCCTCGACTCCGGCGTCGTTCCGGGGGCACGCCGTGATGGGCCATCCATGGCCCGCACGGCTTTCGCGGCTTCCCTGCCGCTCATCCCCCTCCACGACACCTACGCTCGGCCTGGCGCCTTGACGTCGCGTTCTGTGGCGCCTGAGCTACCGCGCATGAAGATCAAAAGCCAGATCAGAAGCTTTGATTAAACCCCGCCCCGTAGCAGCACGGCTTGCCGGCGGAGGCGGCTGCAAGATCGCCTCCGCTGGCAAGCCAAACTGAACTGTGCCGGACCCCGCAGGTCGATTTGAAACGACGCGCAATCCAGCCGTTTGCCTTGCGCGCATTTTTCGACTCGACAAGGAACCCGCCCCATGTCCAGCACGACCCTCGCCGATTACCTCGCCCAAACCCTCGCCGCCGCAGGCGTTTCGAAGATCTGGGGGGTGAGTGGCGACAGCCTGAACGGCCTGACCGACAGCCTCGAACGCCTGGGCAAGATCAAATGGATGCACACCCGTCACGAGGAAGTCGCGGCCTTCGCCGCAGGTGCCGAGGCCGCGTCTACCGGCAAGCTTGCGGTGTGTGCCGGCAGCTGCGGGCCCGGTAACCTGCATTTGATCAATGGCCTGTACGACTGCCATCGCAGCCGGGTCCCGGTGCTGGCAATCGCGGCGCAGATTCCATCTTCTGAAATCGGCCTGAACTACTTTCAGGAAACCCACCCCACAGACCTGTTCAAGGAATGTAGCCACTTCGTCGAAGCGGTGAACAGCGCTGAACAGTTTCCCCGGGTGCTGGAGCGGGCCATGCGCGCTGCCATCAGCCAGCGCGGTGTGGCGGTGATCGTGATTCCGGGGGACGTCGCGCTCAGCGCTGGCCCTGACGCCAAGCCAGCCTGGGTCGAACCGGCTGCGGCGCGGGTCATTCCCGCTGAGTCCGACCTGCTGAAACTGGTGGAGATTCTCGACAAGTCCAAAGCCGTGACGCTGCTGTGCGGCGCCGGGTGTGCCGAAGCCCACGACCAGGTGGTGGCGCTGGCGGAAAAACTCTCGGCCCCCGTGGTGCACGCCCTGCGCGGCAAGCAGTACATCGAGTACGCGAACCCGTTCGACGTCGGCATGACCGGGCTGATCGGCTTCAGCTCCGGTTACCATGCGATGCTCAACTGCGACACGCTGGTGATCCTGGGCAGCAGCTTTCCGTACCGCAATTTCTATCCCGAGAAAGCCAAGGTCATTCAGATCGACATCGACCCGGCAGCCCTCGGGCGCCGCGTGCCGTTGACTTTGGGGCTCACCGGTGGCATCGCCGAAACCATTGTCGCGCTGCTGCCGCGACTCAAGGCGCACACCGACCGCAAATTCCTCGACAAGGCGCTGGCGCACTACGCCAAGTCCCGCGAGGAGCTGGACGAACTGGCCACGCCGTCGGCGCATGGCGAGCCGATTCACCCGCAGTACCTGACGCGCATGGTCGATGCCTATGCAGACCCTGATGCGATCTTCACCGTGGACGTCGGCACGCCGACGCTGTGGGCCGCGCGCTATCTGACCATGAATGGCCAACGCTCGCTGATCGGCTCGTTCAACCACGGTTCCATGGCCAACGCCATGCCCCAGGCGCTGGGTGCCAAGGCGGCGTTTCCAGACCGTCAGGTGGTGGCGCTCTGCGGTGACGGCGGGATTTCGATGCTGATGGGGGATCTGTTGAGCATTCGCCAGCTCAACCTGCCGATCAAGATGGTGGTGTTCAACAACAGTTCACTGGGCTTTGTTGCGATGGAGATGCAGGCCAGCGGCTACGTGCCCCACGACACCGATCTGCACAGCACCAATTTCGCGAATATTGCGATTGGCGCCGGCATCCTGGGGATTCGCGTGGAGGACAGCGCCGACCTGCCCAACGCGCTGAAAAAGGCCTTCGAGCATCCGGGGCCGGTGCTGATCGATGTGGTCACCGCCAAACAGGAACTTGGCCTGCCGCCCAAGATCAAGCTGGCCCAGGCCAAGGGCTTCAGCCTGTTCATGTTGAAGGCTGTGATGAACGGCAAGGCCGATCAGGTGCTGGAGTTGGCCAAGACCAATTTCCGTTGAGCACCAGGCTCATGTAGGAGCGCGCTTGCCCGCGAAGGCGGTGGGTCAGTCATCATCGATGCGTCCGGTCTGTCGCATTCGCGGGCGAGCCCGCTCCCACAAGATTTCCCGTAACCGACGCAGATCCAAGGCATGTTCTGAACAACCGCTGCAATGGCAACTGCCGATTGGCATGGCGCATCACCAGCGCCAGTTCGCGGTAGAAGGTCAGGGCGCCCAGTTCGATGATACGGATACTGGACGCCCGCTCAAGCCACAGGCCCGCGCGCGGCACCAGTGACACGCCAAGCCCGGCCTCGACCATGCGCACGATGGCGTCCACTTCATCAAGCTCAAGGCCGGCGACGGTCTCGATTTTCTGTTCCCGCAGAAAGCGCGTCACCTGCCGCCCGCCGAACGAGTGCCGGTCGTAGCGAACAAACCGTTGCTCGCGCAGCAGTGCCAGCACATCGTCTCCTTCTATATGGCTGGGTGCGATCAGCACGAAAGGTTCGCGCTGGATCACCTCCAGATGCAGCTCCTTGGGCAGCGCGAACGGCGGGCTGATCAGGATGGCCAGATCGATCTCGCCAGCGTCCACGCTGTTGAGCAATACCTGCGACACCCCAGGCACAACCTTGGCTTCGACAGTTGGCGCCTGGCGGTTGAGTTCCACCAGCGCGGCAGGCAACAGGCCGGTCTGGACGGTGGCAATAGCGCCGATCAGCAGTTCGCCGTAATAGCCGCTGTCGGCATGGGGGGCTGCCATGCGTTCGAACAGCTCGACGATTTCCCGGGCCATCGGCAGCGCCCGCTGTCCAGCGGCGTTGAGCGTGGCGCTGCGGCCACTGCGATCGAACAGTGGCGTGCCCAGGGCTTTTTCCAGAGTGCGGATCTGCGCGCTGACCGCCGATTGCGTCAGCCCCACCTGATTGCCCGCGGCGACAAAGGTGCCCAGCCGTTCCACGCTGAGAAAGGTTTTCAGTTCACGAATCACGGCACCTCACTGATCGAAATAATTGTGGCTCGACGCGAAAATTATGATCTTTCAATCAAAGATTCAATGGGCAAAGATGGTCGCATCCCAACAAGAGGACATGTCCGTGACCGCCACCACCCAGAAGCTCTCGCCGTTTCACCTGGCCATCCCCGTATTCGATCTGGCCGCCGCCCGGCATTTCTACGCCAATGTGTTCAACCTGCCGGAAGGCCGCTCCAGCGATCATTGGGTGGACTTCGACTTCTTTGGCCACCAACTGGTGATCCACGAACATCCGAAAACCGATTCCCAGGCACACGCCGGCACCAACGCGGTGGATGGCCATGACGTGCCGGTGCCGCATTTCGGCGTGGTATTGGGTTGGGAGGAGTGGGAAGCTTTAGCGGACCGGTTGCAGTCCCAGGGCGTGAAGTTCGTGATCGAGCCCTACGTGCGTTTCAAAGGCCAGGTCGGGGAGCAGGCGACCATGTTTCTGTTCGACCCCTGCGGCAACGCGCTGGAGTTCAAGGCGTTCAAGGATATCGGGCAGTTGTTTGCCAAGTAGTCAGATTCGAACACCGTCCCGTAGCAGTCCGGCTTGCCGGCGTCGGCGCCCTGAAAATCGCCGACGCCGGCAAGCCGGACTGCTACGGGTATGCGTTATCAAGTTAATGAACTAATTGGATCCTGTTTTGCACTTTGTTGTACCTCGCAATACCCTTTAATTGCTCCCCTGCCTTCAAAATCCCGTCCAACTAAAAACAACGACGACTGGTATTCAACTCTCCGTCCAGGCTGCCGAACTATATTTCGAGCCGCGTCTTCCCTTTCTCCGGGCGACCCCGTAAAAAGCGCTGCGCGCGCCTGATCGGCACGCCATCCCGTCGCTGTCATTATTGGTTATGGACACAATCGTATGATCAAAAGTCTGGGTTTCAGCAGAAAGATCCTGCTGGCCGCTGCACTGATAGTTGTTGTTGCGTTTACTTGTTTCATTCTGGTGAACGATTATCGTCAGCGCGAAACATTGAAAAACAACGTCGACGCCGAACTGCAACAACTCGGAAGCCTGACCACACAGAACATCCAGACCTGGCTGGATAGCCGCACCCAGCTTCTTTATTCCATGGCCCAGCAGATCGCCGCCGACGGCCCGGCCCCTGCCAACCTGCAGCGCGCAATAGGTCTGCCGGTGTATGCGGACAATTTCCAGCTCAGTTACTTCGGTGGTAAAGACGGCCTGATGTTCTCGGTGCCTGCTGGTAATCGCGCAGCCGATTACGACCCACGCGCCCGCGGCTGGTACAAGGCGGCCGATGCGGCCCAGGGCACCATCGTCACCGAGCCGTATATTGCGGCGTCTTCGGGCAAACTCGTGGTGACCCTGGCAACGCCTGTGCGTCAGCAAGGCCAGATGATCGGCGTTGCCGGTGCCGACATGTCGCTGGATCTGATTACCAGGACCATCAACTCGCTGAACTTCGGTGGCCATGGCTACGCGTACATTGTCAGCGCCGACGGCAAGATCCTGATCCACCCGGACAGCAAGCTGCTGCTGAAGAATGTCAGCGAGGCCTACCCGAACGGTGCGCCGAAAATCGCGCCGGGTGTGTCCGAGATCGAATCGGGCGGCAAGGCGCAGTTCATTTCCTTCACCAAGGTTGAGGGGCTTTCCTCGGCCAACTGGTACGTCGCGCTGGTCCTGGACCGTGACGCGGCCTACTCGATGCTCAGCGAATTCCGCTCCTCGGCCATCACAGCTATGGTGATTGTGGTAGCGATCATCATCGTATTGCTCGGCCTGCTGATTCGTGTGCTCATGCAGCCGCTGCACCAGATGGGCCGCGCCATGCAGGACATCGCCGACGGCGAGGGCGACCTGACCAAGCGTCTGTCGGTGGATTCCAAGGACGAATTCGGTGCACTGGCGGTGTCGTTCAACCGCTTCGTCGAGCGTATCCACGGATCGATCCGCGAAGTGGCGTCCACCGCCGGCCAGTTGGGCGAAGTCGCCGCGCGGGTGGTTGGGGCGTCCAACTCGTCCATGGGCAACTCCGACCAGCAGTCCAGCCGCACCAGCAGTGTGGCCGCCGCGATCAACCAACTGGGCGCCGCCGCCCAGGAAATCGCCCAGAACGCCGCACTGGCCTCGCAGCACTCCAGTGAAGCCACCCAGCTGGCCAGTGAAGGGCAGGGCGTGGTGACCCAGACCATCAAGGCGATGAATCAGCTGTCGGACAAGATCAGCGAGTCGTGCGTGAACATCGAAACGCTCAACGCCAAGACCGCCAATATCGGGCAGATCCTGGAAGTCATCAGCGGCATTTCCCAGCAGACCAACCTGCTGGCGCTGAACGCCGCGATCGAAGCCGCCCGTGCCGGAGAAGCCGGCCGCGGGTTCGCGGTGGTGGCCGATGAAGTGCGCAACCTGGCCCACCGCACCCAGGATTCGGCCCAGCAAGTGCAGGGCATGATCGAAGAGTTGCAGGTCGGCGCCCGTGATGCCGTGGCGAACATGACTGAAAGCCAACGCCAGAGCGAAAGCAGCGTGACCATCGCCAACCAGGCCGGCGAGCGCCTGAACAGCGTGACCCGCCGCATCGGCGAAATCGACGGCATGAACCAGTCGGTGGCGACCGCGACCGAGGAGCAGACCGCGGTGGTGGAGTCGATCAACGTCGACATCACCGAGATCAACACCCTCAATCAGGAAGGCGTCGACAACCTCAAGTCGACCCTCGACGCCTGCGGCCTTCTGGAGCACCAGACGGCACGGTTGCAGCATCTGGTGGGGACGTTCCGGATCTGATTTTTGGCATTGCTGTGCTGTGGTGCGGGTTTTGGTGGGTATATCCGGTCGGGGGGGTGACGCTGATTCACCTTTCCGCCCTTACGGCGGGTCACTTTCCTTTCGGGGAAAGTAACCAAAGCCATTTGCTCCTGGCTGGGGTCCTCCTTCGTCGGACTTCCCTCTACTCCGGTGCCGTTCCGGGGGCACGCCGTGATGGGCCGTCCCTGGCCCGCACGGCTTTCGCGGCTTCCTGCCGCTCATCCCCTCCACGACACCTGCGCTCGGCCTGGCGCCTTTACGTCGCGTTCGGCGGTGTCTGAACCTTCGCGCATGAAGATCAAAAGCCAGATCAAAATCTAAAACACACCACCGTCCCGTAGCAGTCCGGCTTGCCGGCGTCGGCGCCCTCAAGATCGCCGACGCCGGCAAGCCGGACTGCTACGGGACGGTGTACAACCAAAGCCCTTGATCTTGATCTTCTTACGCGATGGTGCAGGCGACGCCGAGCGCGACGTCAAGGCGCCAGGCCGAGCGCAGGCGTCGTGGAGGGGGATGAGCGGCAGGAAGCCGCGAAAGCTGTGCGGGCCATGGACGGCGCTCAGATGGACGGGACAGCGTGCCCTCGGAACGGCGCCGGAGGGAGGGAAGTCCGAAGGACCCCAGCCAGGAGCAAATGGTTTGCCTACTTTCCCGAAAGAAAGTAGGTCGCCCGTAAGGGGCGAAACCCAAAATCCGAACCACCACTAAAACGGATATACACACGCCCTAAGCGTCACTCACCGACGCCATCGGTCAGCACGCAGAGCGTGGGAACGATCAAACTGCGCACCATCCACACCTGTCACAAAAAAATATTCTTTTCTTCTCATGTCCGCTGCCAGCCCGCGCGCAGGCGAATCCCCTCCCACTTGTCTATACCGCATCTCCTCTAGATCAACGCCTGTAGCAAAGATGTCGACAACATCCGCGAAATAACGCCTATCAAATAGCCATCAGAATATGACAGCCCAGTCATTTCCGGTTCATCGAAACGCCACAGAGCACCTCTAATGTCACTGGCACCTAGCGGCCCGGGACGGCCGTACGGCTGAACATTCACCCGGCATGACGCCAGAACGTCAAGACAAGAGAAGCCCCATGAACGCAGCTATCCATGTCGACCGCTTGAACAAGACATTCGCTCGCAAGACCGCTCTGGTTGACCTTGCATTGTCTATACAACCCGGGGAAATGGTGGCGCTGATCGGCGCTTCCGGATCGGGTAAATCCACCCTGTTGCGACACCTGGCCGGGCTGGCCTGCTGTGATCGCAGCAACGGCGGCAGCGTGCGCGTACTGGGCCGCGAAGTGCAGGCCTCAGGCCGACTCAACGGCAAGGTACGCCGCCTGCGTGCCGACATCGGCTATATCTTCCAGCAATTCAACCTGGTCAACCGCCTGAGCGTGCTGGACAACGTTCTGCTCGGTTGCCTGGGCCGCATGCCGCGCTGGCGTGGCAGCCTGGGCCTGTTCAATGCCGAGGAAAAGGATCGCGCCCTGTCCAACCTGGCGCGGGTGGGGCTGGCGGACTTCGCCCATCAACGCGCCTCCACGCTCTCCGGCGGGCAGCAGCAGCGGGTGGCCATCGCCCGCGCGCTGACCCAGCAGGCCGAGGTGATTCTGGCCGATGAACCCATTGCCTCGCTGGACCCCGAGTCTGCGCGCAAGGTCATGGAAATCCTCGCCGACATCAACCGCCAGGACGGCAAGACCGTGGTCGTGACCCTGCATCAAGTGGACTACGCCGTGCGTTATTGCCCCCGTGCCGTGGCCCTCAAGGGCGGGCGCATTCACTTCGACGGCAACGGTGCCGACCTCAGCGGTCAGTTCCTCAACGACCTCTACGGCGCCGACGCCGATACCACCCTGATGTTCGCCGATCAGGGCCGCAGCAAGGGTCGCCCGCCAAAGCTTGCACTGGCCTGACGGCTTCACGTTTTCCCAGACATTACACCCCAACCCCCGTTCCAGGAGCTCTCCATGTTGAACCGTTTCGGTCGCGTGTTCGCGTCTGCCGCTGTGCTCGCCGGTTGCCTGATGGGCACCGCGCAGGCCGCTGACAGCGCCATCAACTTCGGCATCATGTCCACCGAGTCCTCGCAAAACCTGAAAAGCGTGTGGCAGCCGTTCCTCGACGACATGTCGAAAAAGACCGGCCTTAAAGTCAACGCCACATTCGCCTCCGACTATGCCGGCCTGATCCAGGGCATGCGCTTCAACAAGGTCGACGTGGCCTGGCTGGGCAACAAGGCGGCCATGGAAGCGGTCGACCGTTCGGGCGGCGAAATCTTCGCCCAGACCGCCGCCGCCAACGGTGCACCGGGGTACTGGAGCCTGATCATTGCGCGCAAGGACAGCTCGATCAACTCCATCGACGACATGTTCAAGCACGCCAAGGAACTGACCTTCGGCAACGGTGACCCGAACTCCACCTCGGGCTACCTGGTGCCGGGCTACTACGTGTTCGCCAAGAACAACGTCGATGCAGCCACCGCCTTCAAGCGCACCCTGAACTCCAGCCACGAAGTCAACGCGCTGAGCGTCGCCAAGGGCCAGCTGGACGTTGCCACCTTCAACACCGAGAGCATGGATCGCCTGGAAGTCACCCAGCCGGAAAGCGCGGCGAAACTCAAGGTGATCTGGAAGTCGCCAATCATCCCGGCCGACCCGATGGTCTGGCGTAAGGGCATGGACGATGCCACCAAGAACAAGATCCGCGATTTCTTCGCCAACTACGGTGAAACCGACGAAGAAAAGGCCGTGCTCAAGAACATGCAGATGGGCAAGTTCCTCAAGTCTTCGGATGACCAGTTGCTGACCATCCGCCAGCTTGAGCTGTTCAAGCAGAAATCCGAAACCACCGCCAGCACCACCCTGAGCGCTGACGAGAAGGCGACCAAGCTCAAGGAAATTGACGCTGGCCTGAACAAGTTGCAGGACCGCATCTCGGAACTGGAAAAGCAGAGCACCGCCAAGGCGGGCTGACCGGCCGGGCGCGGCGGCCTACCCGTCGCGCCTGCCTCAAACGCAATCGATACCGGAACCCTGTCATGAGCACTCACGCTGTATACGCTGACGCCGTTGGCAAGCGCACCTGGCCGCAATACCTGGGCTGGGGGATTTTCCTCGCGGTGATGGCCTGGGCCTGGCGCGGCGCGGAGATGAACCCGCTGGCGCTGTACCGCGACTCCGGCAACATGGCGACATTCGCCGCCGACTTCTTCCCGCCGGATTTCCACGAATGGCGCGCCTACCTCCAGGAGATGATCGTCACCGTGCACATCGCCCTGTGGGGCACGCTGCTGGCAATCATCTGTTCGGTGCCGCTGGGCGTGCTGTGCGCTGAAAACATCACGCCGTGGTGGATTCACCAGCCGCTGCGCCGGGTCATGGATGCCTTCCGCTCCATCAACGAAATGGTCTTCGCCATGCTGTTCGTGGTGGCCGTGGGCCTAGGTCCGTTCGCCGGTGTCCTGGCGTTGTGGATCAGCACTACCGGCGTGCTCGCCAAGCTGTTCGCCGAAGCCGTCGAGGCCATCGATCCAGGTCCGGTGGAAGGTGTACGTGCCACCGGCGCCAGCGCCTTGCAGGAAGTGATCTTCGGGGTCATTCCGCAAGTGATGCCGCTGTGGATTTCCTACGCCTTGTACCGCTTCGAATCCAACGTGCGCTCGGCGACTGTGGTGGGCATGGTCGGCGCGGGCGGCATCGGCGTGATCCTCTGGGAAAACATCCGTGCCTTCCAGTTCACCCAGACCTGCTCGGTGCTGCTGGTGATCATCGTGGTGGTGAGCATCATCGACATCTTCTCCCAGCGCCTGCGCAAGCAGTTCATCTAACGATTTCGACAGGAGAGGGTGCGAACCCTTTTTTTAGCCATGCAGTTGTCTAGACAAGATGATTCCCTCAATCGGGAACCCATGTACCGCGAATTGGCCGATACCCTGCGCCGCGAACTCACCGGCTACACCGCGGGCGAGTTCCTTCCCGCCGAAACCCAGCTGGCCGCGCGCTTCGACGTCAATCGTCACACGGTGCGCCGCGCCATCGACGAACTGGTGCGCGAAGGCAGCCTGCTGCGCCGCCAGGGCAAGGGCACCCAGGTGCTGGGCCGCCCGCTGGTGTATCCGGTGGCTGCGGAGAGCGCCTACAGCCAGTCGTTGTCGGCGTTGGGCCACGGTGTCGAGGCGGTGCTGTTGCAGCGTCGTCAGTGCGTGGCCACCCGCGAAGAGGCCGAGCACCTGGGCCTCGAAGAGCACGCGCCGCTGATCGAATTGCAAACCCTGCGCCGCCTCGACGGCCAGCCGGTGAGCCTGATCCGCCATCGCTACTGCGCCAGCCGCGCGGCGCTGGTGGCCGATTACAAGAGTGGTTCGGTGCGCCAGTTCCTCGCTTCCCGCGACCTGCCGCTGACCCGCACTTTCAGCCTGATCGGTGCACGCCTGCCCAGCCGTGAAGAGGCCAGCGTGCTGCTGATGCCGCGTCATCTGCCGGCGCTGACCGTGCTCACCCTTTCCCGCGATGCAGACGGACGTCCGGTGGAGATTGCCCATTCCACCAGCCGCTCCGACCGCTTCCAGTATCAGATCGTCACCTGATGGAGATGCCTTCGATGACTGCCACAACCGCTTACACACCCGACGCCGCGCAAAGCGTCCGCCAGCACTGGTTCGGCGTGCTCTCGCGCACCCACCGGGCGGATCTGGCGCCCCATGAAGACGCACTGCGCGATGTCGAGTACCGGATGATCCGCGCCCCGGAAATCGGCATGACCCTGGTCCGTGGCCGCATGGGCGGCAGCGGCGCGCCGTTCAACGTCGGTGAAATGACCGTGACCCGTTGCGTGGTGCGCCTGGCCGACGGGCGCACCGGCTACAGCTACCTGGCCGGGCGCGACAAGGCCCACGCCGAACTCGCAGCGCTGGCCGATGCGCATTTGCAAGGCCCGCAACAGAGCCACTGGATACGTGAACTGATCGAACCGCTGGCCCAGGCACAAGCCGTGCGCCGCGCCCGACAACAAGCCGAAACCGCAGCGACCAAAGTGGACTTCTTCACCCTGGTCCGAGGAGAGAACTGATGGACGCAGTTACCGCAAGTGCAACCCTGTTGCAGCCTGCTTTCGCCGACCCGGTGCTGGATTCGCAGCGCAGCTTCCGTGCCGCCCTCAAGGCGCTGGCAGGCCCCGGCGTTACCCAGAGCCTGCTGTCGGCGCAGACACCGCCGCATCTGGAAGGTCTGGCGTCGGCCAGCCACGCGCTGTGCCTGGCGTTGCTCGACATCGACACGCCGGTGTGGCTGGCGCCCAGGTTCGACACCCAGGCCATCCGCGCCAACCTGACGTTTCACTGCGGCTGCCCGATTGTCAGCGACCGGCAGAACGCCCGTTTTGCCTTGCTCGACGACAGCCAGTTGCACGACCTGAGCGGCTTCGACCTGGGGAACGACCGCTACCCCGATCAGTCCTGCACACTGCTGGTGCAACTGCCGAGCCTGCAAGGCGGGCGCCAGCTTGCGTGGAAGGGGCCGGGGATCGAAAGCAGGAACCACGTCAGCCTGCCGCTGCAAGAGGCGTTCTGGGAAGAGCGTGAATCGCGCAACGACTTTCCCCGTGGCATCGATGTGTTCTTCCTGGCCGGTAGCGAACTGATGGGGCTGCCGCGCAGCACACAGGTTCTGTTCAAGGGAGGTGTCTGATGTACGTCGCCGTCAAAGGTGGCGAACAGGCCATCGACAATGCTCACAAGCTGCTGGCGAAAAGGCGCCGGGGTGATACCTCGATTGCCGAGCTTGGCGTCGCGCAGATTCAGGAGCAACTGCCCCTGGCCGTGGCCCGGGTCATGACCGAAGGCTCGCTGTACGACGAACAACTCGCAGCGCTGGCGATCAAGCAGGCGGCGGGCGATCTGGTGGAAGCGATCTTCCTGCTGCGCGCCTATCGCACCACGCTGCCGCGCTTCAATGCCAGCCTGCCCATCGACACCTCCACCATGCAGCTCGACCGTCGCTTGTCGGCGACCTTCAAGGACGTACCGGGCGGCCAGTTGCTGGGTCCGACCTTCGACTACACCCACCGTCTGCTGGACTTCAGCTTGCTGGCCGAAGGCGAATTCCCCGGCCCACAGACCCGCAGCGATGCGACGGTCCAGGCCTGCCCGAGGGTGTCTGGCCTGCTCGGCAAGGAAGGCTTGATCAAAGAGGAAATCGACACCGGTGCGCCGGTGGCCGACATCACCCGCGAGCCGCTTGAGTACCCGGCCAGCCGCGCCGAACGCCTCCAGGCGCTGGCCCGAGGCGATGAGGGTTTCCTGTTGGCGCTGGGGTATTCGACCCAACGCGGCTATGGCCGCAACCACCCGTTCGCAGGCGAAATCCGTGTCGGTGAAGTCGAGGTCTGGATCGAGCCCGAAGAGCTGGGTTTCCCGATCAGCATCGGCGCCATCGAAGTCACCGAATGCGAAATGGTCAACCAGTTCGTCGGTTCCGCCACGGAGCTGCCGCAATTCACCCGCGGCTACGGCCTGGCCTTCGGGCACGCCGAGCGCAAGGCCATGGGCATGGCGCTGGTGGACCGTTCGCTGCGCGCCGGCGAATACGCTGAAGAAATCATCTCGCCGGCCCAGCAGGAAGAATTCGTGCTGGCCCACTGCGACAACGTCGAGGCCTCGGGCTTCGTGTCGCACCTGAAACTGCCGCACTACGTCGACTTCCAGGCCGAACTGGAACTGATCCGCAAACTGCGCAATCCTTCCAAGGAGTCGGCTCAATGAATGCCGCAACCGATCCTCGACAGCAGCCTCGTGCTCCGCGCGACGAGGCGTACAACTTCGCTTATCTGGACGAACAGACCAAACGCATGATCCGCCGAGGCCTGCTCAAGGCCGTGGCGATTCCCGGTTATCAGGTGCCGTTCGGCGGCCGCGAGATGCCGTTGCCCTATGGCTGGGGCACCGGTGGCATGCAGCTGACCGCCGCGATTCTCGGCGCCGAAGACGTGCTCAAGGTGATTGACCAGGGCGCCGACGACACCACCAACGCCGTGTCGATCCGCCGCTTCTTCGGCCGCACCGCCGGGGTGGAGACCACCGAGCGCACCCCCGAGGCGACCATCATCCAGACCCGCCACCGAATCCCGGAAACGCCGCTGCACGAAGGTCAGATCATGGTCTATCAGGTGCCGATTCCGGAGCCGCTGCGCTTTATCGAACCCTCGGAAACCGAAACCCGCACCATGCACGCGCTCAATGATTACGGCGTCATGCACGTCAAGCTGTACGAGGACATCGCCACCTTCGGCCACATCGCCACGGCGTATGCGTACCCCGTGACCGTTGACGAGCGTTACGTGATGGACCCCTCGCCAATCCCCAAATTCGACAACCCGAAACTGGACATGAGCCCGGCATTGATGCTGTTCGGCGCAGGTCGCGAGAAGCGCCTGTACGCCGTGCCGCCGTACACACGGGTCACCAGCCTGGACTTCGAGGACCACCCCTTCGAAGTGCAGAAGTGGGCGCACACCTGCGCGATCTGCGGCAGCCGCGAGTCGTTCCTCGATGAGCTGATCCTCGACGATCAGGGCACCCAGAGCTTCGTCTGCTCGGACACTGACTACTGCGCGCAACGGGTCAACGAGGGGAGGGTTGCGCAATGAATGCCGTGCACAGGATTCAGGACCAGGTTGTTGCCGACCGCACTCAACCGTTGCTCAAGGTCAGTGGCCTGAGCAAGTTGTATGGCCCGGAAAAGGGCTGCCAGGACGTGAGTTTCGAGCTGTACCCCGGCGAGGTGCTGGGCATCGTTGGCGAGTCTGGTTCGGGCAAATCGACCCTGTTGTCGTTGCTCAGCGGCCGTTGCCCGCCGGACAGCGGCGTCATCGATTATCGCGGCAAGGATGGCCACTGGCTCGACCTGTACAGCGCCAGCGAAGCCGAGCGCCGCACCCTGTTGCGCACCGAGTGGGGCTTCGTCGAGCAGAACCCCCGCGACGGCCTGCGCATGGCGGTGTCGGCCGGGGCCAACATCGGCGAGCGGCTGATGGCACAGGGCGTACGCAATTACCAGCAACTGCGGGCAGCGGGCCTTGACTGGCTGAGTCAGGTCGAGATCGACCCGGCGCGCATCGACGACCTGCCGCGCACCTTCTCCGGCGGCATGCAGCAGCGTCTGCAGATCGCCCGCAACCTGGTGTCCGGCCCGCGCCTGGTGTTCATGGATGAGCCGACCGGTGGCCTGGATGTCTCGGTGCAGGCGCGCCTGCTGGACCTGATGCGTGGCCTGGTGCGCGAGCTGGATCTGGCGGTAGTGATCGTCACCCATGATCTCGCTGTGGCCCGACTGCTGGCCGACCGCCTGATGGTGATGCGCCGCTCGCGGGTGGTGGAAAGCGGACTGACCGATCAGATCCTTGACGATCCGCAGCATCCCTATTCGCAGTTGCTGGTGTCTTCGGTGCTGCAACCTTGACCGGACTTTTGGAGTGGCTTTGATGAACACGCTGATCGAGGTCCAGGACCTCTCGAAAACCTTCACCCTGCACCAGCAGAACGGGGTGGTGCTCAATGTGCTGCGTGGCCTGAATTTCTCGGTGCGCGGCGGCGAGTGCCTGGTGCTGCACGGCCATTCCGGCGCAGGCAAGAGCACCTTGCTGCGCACCCTCTACGGCAACTACCTGCCGGCGGGCGGGAGCATTCGGCTGCAGCATCAGGGGCAATGGCTGGAAATGGTCGGCGCGGTCCCCCGCGATGTACTGGCCGTACGGCAGCAGACGTTGGGCTACGTCAGCCAGTTTCTGCGAGTGATTCCCCGGGTCGCGACCCTGGATGTGGTGATGGAACCGGCCCTGGCCCGTGGCTGGAGCCGGGATGAGGCCAAGGCCCGCGCCGAAGATCTGCTCAGCCGCCTGAACATTCCCAAGCGGCTGTGGCAACTGGCGCCGGGTACGTTTTCCGGCGGCGAGCAGCAGCGCGTCAACATCGCTCGCGGCTTCATGGTGCCGTGGCCGGTGATGCTGCTCGACGAACCCACGGCGTCGCTGGACGACGTCAATCGTCAGGTGGTGCTGGAACTCATCAACGAAGCCAAGGCTGGCGGCGCTGCGCTGATCGGCATTTTCCATGATCGCCTGGCACGGGAGGCGGTGTCCGACCGCCTGCTGGATATGACCCCCCTTGAATTGACTGCCAAGGAGCAACTGGCATGCTGAACGAACAGATTCTGACCAACGCCAGGATCGTCATTGCCGATCAGGTGTTCACTGGCACCGTGGTGCTGCGCGATGGCCTGATCCAGGACGTGCAGACCGGAGTCAGCTACCTGCCGCAGGCACAGAACCTGGACGGCGACTATCTGCTGCCGGGCCTGGTCGAGCTGCACACCGACAATCTGGAAAAACACCTCAGCCCGCGCCCCGGTGTGGACTGGCCCTCGGCGTCGGCAGTGATGAGCCACGATGCGCAGATCATCGCCGCTGGCATCACCACGGTGTTCGACGCGCTGTCCATCGGCGACGTCAACCCCAAGGGTAAGCGCATGCAGCAGTTGCCGGGCATGATCGAAGCCATCGCCAGGGCCAACGCCGCCGACATGACCCGCGCCGAGCATCGCCTGCACCTGCGCTGTGAAGTCTGCCACCCCGACACCCTGAGCGTGTTCCGCGACCTGGTGGAACAGCCGCTGGTGCAGCTTGTGTCAGTGATGGACCATTCGCCGGGCCAGCGTCAGTTCGCCCTGGAATCCAAGTACCGTGAGTACTACATGGGCAAGTACCACCTGAGCACCGAGCAGATGGACGAATTCATCGTCGAGCAGGTCGCCAACTCGAAGATCTACAGTGACCGTTACCGCAAGGCCATCGTCGACATTTGTCTGGCGCGGGGGCTGTCGGTGGCCAGTCACGACGACGCGACCGTCGCCCACGTCGAGGAATCGGCGGGCTACGGCATGACCATCGCCGAGTTCCCGACCACCCTGGAAGCGGCGCAGGCGTGCCGGCGGCTGGACATGAGCGTACTGATGGGCGCACCGAACATCGTTCGCGGTGGCTCGCATTCGGGCAACATCGCGGCGGCGACTCTGGCGCAAGAAGGGCTACTGGATATCCTGTCCAGCGATTATTATCCGGCCAGCCTCCTGCAAGCGGCGTTCACCCTGGGCGACCAGCTGGAGCAAAAGCGCGGGCAACTGGGCGATAATGCGCAGGTGCCGGGCGCGGGTCTGGCAAAGGCGGTCACCACGGTCAGCCTGGCACCGGCACGCTCGGCGGGGCTGAACGATCGCGGCGAAATCCGCGTCGGCCTGCGCGCCGATCTGATCCACGCCCGCGCCGTGGGCACACTGCCGGTGATCCAGCAGGTCTGGCGACAAGCGAAGAGGGTTTTTTGATGACAGGCAGGTTGATCTATCTCATCGGACCATCCGGTTCGGGCAAGGACAGCCTGCTGGACGCCGCGCGCGAACCGATGGCCGCACGTGGCTGCCGGATCGTGCGTCGGGTCATCACCCGATCCGCCGAAGCTCGCGGCGAGGCGGCGCAGGCCGTGAGCGTCGAGGAATTCCGGCAGATGCAGGCGCAGGGCGCGTTTGCCCTGAGCTGGTTTGCCAACGGTCTGCACTACGGCATTCCGGCAGAGATCGACCAGTGGCTGGCCGACGGGCATGACGTGCTCGTCAACGGTTCACGCGGGCATCTGGAGCCGGCTCGCGCGCGCTACCCGGATCTTTTGGTGGTGCTGTTGAGCGTCGATCAGGCGGTGCTGCGCCGGCGTCTGCTGGCGCGCAACCGTGAAACCTCCGGGGAGATCGAGGCACGCCTGGCGCGCAACGCACAATTTGCCGACGAACTGCTGGCCGCCGCCCCGGCCGGTGGCTCGCCAATCCTGTTGCTCGACAACTCAGGCGCCCTTGAGCAGACCGTCGCCAGGCTGTTGCAGCACATCGACCGGGAGCACGCATGCGCCTGACGCTGCTCGGTACGGGGGATGCGCGGCAGGTGCCGGTCTACGGTTGCCACTGTCAGGCGTGCACGGCGGCCCAGGCCGATGCTCGCCTGCGCCGCCTGCCGTGCTCGGCGCTGGTGGAGATGGGCGACCAACGCTGGCTGATCGACAGCGGCCTGCCGGACCTCTGCGAGCGTTTCCCGCCGCGCAGTTTCAGCGGCATTCTGCAGACCCACTACCACGCCGATCACGCCCAAGGCCTGTTGCACCTGCGCTGGGGGCAGGGGCTGGTGATTCCGGTGCATGGTCCGGCGGATCCCGAGGGCCTGTCGGATCTGTACAAGCACCCCGGCATCCTGGATTTCAGCCAGCCGTTCGCGGCGTTCGAGACGCGCCTGTTCGGTGGGTTGCAGGTCACCGCGCTGCCGCTGGTGCACTCAAAGCCCACACTGGGCTATCTGTTGGAGGGCGAGGGCAGGCGCATCGCCTACCTGACCGACACCGTCGGGTTGCCGGATACGACCGAGGCGTTATTGCGCGAGCAGGCACTGGACGTACTGGTGCTGGACTGCTCCATGCCGCCGCAACCCCAGACGCCACGCAACCACAATGACCTGAACCTGGCGTTGCAGATCATCGATGCGCTTGAACCTGCAAAGGCGGTGCTGACCCATGTGGGGCACACGCTGGATGCGTGGTTGATCGAGCATGCCGATGAACTGCCGGGGCATGTGATCGTGGCGCAGGACGGGATGACACTCTAAAACCCCGTAGCAGCGCGGCTTGCCGGCGGGAGCGGTGTGCCAGGCGAATTATTCGTCACAGACATAACGCTCCCGCCGGCAAGCCGTGCTGCTACGGGGACGTCCATGGCTCTTCTGAAACCAGCACATATCGACAATGCACATTTGCAATCCGGGACTAAGCTGCACTTTCCCCGCACATTTCCCGAGGTTTGCCTCCATGTCTATTCTGACCCTCAAAGACGGCACCGAATTCTTTTACAAGGACTGGGGCAGCGGTCAGCCCATCGTGTTTTCCCACGGCTGGCCGCTCGATGGCGACGCCTGGGATGCGCAGATGCTGTTTCTGGGCCAGAAAGGCTACCGGGTGATTGCCCATGACCGCCGCGGCCATGGCCGTTCAGGTCAGACCTGGGACGGCAACGACATGGACACCTACGCTGACGATCTGGCGCAGTTGTTCGAAGCGCTGGATTTGAAAGACGCGATCATGATCGGCCACTCCACCGGTGGCGGCGAGGTGGCGCGTTACATCGGTCGTCAAGGCACCTCTCGTGTCGCCAAGGCGGTGCTGATTGGCGCCGTGCCCCCATTGATGCTGAAAACCGCTGCCAACCCCGAAGGCCTGCCGCTTGACGTATTCGACGGCATCCGCGCAGGTTTCACTGCCGACCGTTCGCAGTTCTTCAAGGACCTGGCTTTGCCGTTCTTCGGCTTCAACCGCGACGGCGCGAAAACCTCACAGGGTGCCATCGACTCGTTCTGGTCCATCGGCATGCTGGGCAGCGTCAAGGGCGAGTACGACTGCATCAAGGCGTTCTCGGAAACAGACTTCACTGAAGATTTGAAAAAGATCGACGTGCCGACCCTGATCCTGCACGGCGACGACGACCAGATCGTGCCGCTGGTGGCCTCTGGCGAGAAGAGCCACAAGCTGGTGAAGGGCTCGACCTTGCACCTGGTCAAGGGCGGCTCCCACGGCATGTGCACCGTGCAGGCCGATGAAATCAACGAGATCTTGTTGGGCTTCATCAAGGGCTGATGCGAACGCATGACCCGTAGCCGCCCGGCCGGGCGGCGCTCCGCTTGCCGGCGGGGGCGTCCTTGGAATCGCTGACGCCGGCAAGCCGGACTGCTACGGGCGGGGTGTCGCGATAACCTGTGGGAGCTGGCTTGCCTGCGAAGGCGTCCTGAAGATCGCTCCCGCCGGCAAGCGGAGCGCCGCGCGGCCGTGCTGCTACAAGTCAGCGGCGAGTTATCGCCGGGGTCTGTGGCCAACCGCCGCCGAGGGCGCGGAAGGTCGACACGGCAGCCCGGGCATCATTGGCGTGCAGTTGCGCCAGTTGATCGCGCGACACCAGCAACTGGCGGTCCTCGTCCAGCACTTCCACCAGGCTCACCGCACCGCCTTTGTAGGCATCCTGCGCCGCATCTCGTGCGATCTGGTGGGCGGCGACTTCCTGGTCCACTTCACTGCGCTGCTGTTCAAGCTGCACCAGGGTGACAATGGCGTTTTCGACATCCTCGGTGGCTTTCAACATTACCTGCCGGTACTCGGCCAGCGCTTCGGCATTGGCACCCTTGGCCTGGGCGACTTCGGCATCGACCCGGCCAAAATCGAACAACCGCCAGTGCAGGCCGAGAATCGCCTGAGGCTGAAACGCGGCTGAGCTGAACAACTGACCGCTGTGAGCGGTATCGAACCCCAACAGCCCGGACAGCGAAACCTTCGGGTAATACTCGGAGATCGCTGCGCCGATCCGCGCGTTGGAAGCGGCCAGTTTGCGTTCGGCGGCGATCACGTCGGGGCGGCGGCGCAGCAGGTCGGCGGGGCCTTCAGAATCACTGATTGTCGGCACGCTGTACTGCTGCGCGCTGCTGACCAACTCTTTGGCCCAAGTGCCCGGTTGCGCGCCCATCAGCACGTCCAGCCTGTTCAGCTGGGTCGCCAGTTCCGTGCGCAGCGGCGGAATCGTCGCCCGGGCCTGCAGTACCAGTGCCTTGGCCTGGGCCTGCTCGCGGTTGGTCGCAAGGCCGCTGCCCATGCGGTCGTTTATCAGGTCCAACAGGTTGTTCTGGGTCTTGACCTGATCTTCGGCCACCGCCAGCCGTTGCTGTGCGCCGCGAATCCGGAAGTAGGCATCGGCGGCTTCCGCGGCCACGGAGATCCGCACGCCGACGTGACTGGCCTCGGCCGCCTGGGCTTCATCGACCGCCGCTTCCTCTCCACGCTTCAGGCCACCGGCAAGGTCGGCTTCCCAACTGGCGCCGACGCCGATGGTTTCCAGGGTCTGGTTGCGATCGTAGCCGGGGAAGGCGCTGCCGATCTGGCCCTGAGAGCTTTCGGTGGACTGGCGCTGGCGCACGGCCTTGGCATCCAGCGCGCCTTGGGGCAGGCGAATCGCGCCGGCCTGTTGCGCCACGGCGCGGGCCTGTTCGACCCGGGCGAAGGATTTGGCCAGGTCCAGGTTCTGCTCCAGCACGCGTTGGATGATCCGGGTCAGCTCAGGGTCATTAAAGCCGGTCCACCAAGTGTCCAGCGCGGGCACCGGGGTTTCGCCGACGCGCTGCTGCAACAGAGTCTGGTTCTGGTACGAGGCCGTCAGGGTGTTTTCCGGCTGCTTGTAGTCAGGCCCAACGGTACAGCCTGCAAGTGCGATAAAGAGCGCGCTAAGGGCGAAAACGCCGGTGCGTTTGAAACGAGACGCCAGAGTGTTCATGGGGCTGCCCTCGAAGCGTGAAGCATGAAGTGGGGAATGGATATTCATGGCGATCTCAATGGGCGTCCGCGGACGGTGCAGCCGGTGGCGCAACTTTGCGCATCAACGGCACCATGGCCACGGCGACGATGAAGCAGACCATGATCGCCAGGAATGCATCGGAGTAGGTCTGGGTCTGGGCTTCGCGGTAAGTCAGCAGCCACAGCTGATGCAGCGCCGAATTGCCGGCGTCGGCGGCGTTCTGGCCAAGGGCCGCGAAGTTGCCGGTAACGGTAGCCAGCCAGTTATTCATGGCCTCGTTGCTGTAGTTCAGGTGCTCGGCCAGATGGGTAAAGTGCAGGTTGGTGCGGTCGTTGAGAATCGTGGCACAGGCCGCGATGCCGATGGCGCCGCCCAGATTGCGCATCAGGTTGAACAGTCCCGACGCCTGTTTGAGGCGCGAGGGGTGCAGGCCGCCCAGGGTCAGGGTCACGGTGGGCGGCACCGCCATCTGCTGGGCAAACCCGCGAATGGCCTGGGGCAGCAGCAGCTCATGGCCGCCCCAGTCGTGGGTAATCGGCGAGAAGTCCCACATCGACAGGGCGAACAGCGAAAGGCCGAACATCATGATCCAGCGTAGGTCGACGCGGTTGGCCAGAAAACCGTAGACCGGAATCGCCAGCAACTGGAACACGCCGGTGGAGAAAATCGCCTCGCCGATGTCCAGTGCGCTGTAGCCGCGCACCCGGCCCAGAAACAACGGGGTGAGGTAAATCGTGGCGAACAGGCCGATGCCGGTGACGAAGGGGAAGAAACAGCCGAGGGCGAAGTTGCGGTCCTTCAGGGCGCGCAGGTCGACGACCGGGTTTTTCACGCTCAAGGTTCGGCCTATGAAGGCCAGGCCCGCCAGGCCGGAAACCCAGGCAGTGGTCAGGATGATCTGGTCGCTGAACCAGTTCCAGCGCGGCCCTTCTTCCAGGGTGTATTCCAGGCAGCCGAGGAACAGCGCCAGGAACACCATGCTGATGTAGTCGGCGCCTTTGAGCAGTTTCAGGTCCATGGAGTCGATGTTGACCAGCACCGGTACGGCAATGGCGACGAAAATCCCCGGCACCAAATTGATGTAGAACAGCCAGTGCCAAGACGACACGTCAGTGATCCAGCCGCCGATCACCGGGCCGAGCGTCGGAGCCAGCGAGGCGATGGCGCCGATGGTGGACGCGGCGATGACCCGCTGCTTGCCGGTGAAGAACATGAACGCCGAGGTGAACACCATCGGGATCATCGAGCCGCCCAGAAAGCCTTGCAGGGCACGAAAGGCGATCATGCTCTGGATGTTCCAGGCCAGGCCACAAAGCAGGCTGGCGATGGTAAAGCCAACCGCCGAGGCGCAGAACAGCCAGCGGGTGGAGAACACCCGGGCCAGCCAGCCGGACAAGGGAATAACCACGATTTCGGCGATCAGATAGCTGGTCTGCACCCATGCGGTTTCGTCGGAACCTGCGCTCAGACCACCGCCGATGTCACGCAGCGAAGCGGACACGATCTGGATGTCCAGCAGGGCGATGAACATCCCCAGGCACATGCTGGCGAACGCCAGGACCTTGGCCGAGGTCGCCATACTGGCGGCATCCACCGGGCCCTTGGGCTTGCGCGCAGGTGCTGCGACGGTGATGGCGCTCATGGTGCGGTCTTCCCGTCAGCGGCGCTGGCGACTCGGGCGTCTGTTGCATCGGCCTTGGTGTTGACTTCGGCGATCACCGACAGCCCCGGACGCAGCTTGCCGAGGTTGCCGTCTTCGCCGTCCAGATACACCCGCACTGGCACCCGCTGCACGATCTTGGTGAAGTTGCCGGTGGCGTTTTCCGGTGGCAGTACGCTGAACTGCGAGCCGGTGGCCGGGGCCAGGCTGTCCAGATGACCGTGAAACACCTGGCCGGGCAGCACGTCGGCTTCGATGGTCACAGCCTGGCCGGGGTGCATGTGCGCGAGCTGGTCTTCCTTGAAGTTGGCGTCGACCCAGAGGCCCTTGGCCGGCACCACGGAGATCAGTTGAGTACCTGCAGCAGCAAAGGCCCCGACCCGCGCTCGGCGGTTGCCGATCACGCCGTCCACCGGCGCCCGCAGCTCGGTGTAGCCGACGTTGAGCTGTGCCAGGTCGCGCTCGGCACGGGCCTGTTCGAGGGCGGCGCGGGCTTGTAGTTTCTGGGTCGCGATCACATCCAGTTGGCGTTGCGAGGCCAGCATCGAAGCCTGGGCCTTGGCGCCGTTGGCCTGGGCGGTCTTGTAGGTGGCGTCGGCGCGCTGGAAGCTCTCGACCGACACCGCCGAACGAGCCGACAGCGTCTGGTAGCGCACCTGATCGTCACGGGAACGCACGGTTTCGGCGTTGGCGGCGTCGATCCCGGCCTTGGCCTGGCTGACCACCGCATGTTGCAGCTGCTCGGTCGCGTCCAGATTGGCCAGCAGGGCTTCCTGAGCGGCGACGGCACCTTCGGCCTTTTTCAGGCTTGCGCGGTAATCGCGGTCATCAATTTTCACCAGCAGGTCACCGGCGTGGACGAACTGGTTGTCCTGCACCTTGAGTTCAGTGATGTAACCGGCAACCTTCGGCCCGATAACCGTCACGTCGCCCCCGACATAAGCGTCGTCGGTGGACTCCATGAAGCGCCCGACCGTCCACCAGTGGCTGCCGAACCAGACCGCGCCAACCACGGCGGCGGCACCCACGGACAGCAGAATCAGGCGTTTGCCCCGAGCGGGCTTTGGCGATGCGACGGCGGTGGCCGGCTCGGTGATGGTGTGTGGCTGGTTCATGGAGGATTACCTGTCGATCGAAAGGGGTTGGGTGGGTTTGAGGGTCTGGCGATAGGCCTCGCGACGGGCGCGACCGGTTTCGATGCGCCAGGCCGAAAGGCTGCCGGCGGGGCCCAGATAACGCAGGTTGTGGTCAAGCAGACTGATGCGTTTGCCGGTGTTGGCATCGGCCAGCACCATGTCCACCGGCGTGTCGTTGCGGTCATCGAACAGCTCGACCTTGGTGCCGTTTGGCGCGAAGTGCTTGTTGCCCCACTTCATCAGGGTCAGCACCACGGGGCGGAAATCACGGCCGCGCTCGGTGAGCAGGTAGTCGTAGCGGGGCGGTTTGTCGCTGTAGGCGCGGCGCTCGACCAGCCCGGACTCGATCAGCGCAGTGAGGCGCCGGGTCAGGGTGCTGGACGCGATGCCCAGGCTTTTCTCGAATTCGTCGAAGCGGCTCAGCCCGTAGGACAGGTCGCGCAGGATCAGGATGTTCCACCAGTCGCCCACGTGCTCAAGGCTCAGGGCGATGGGACAGGGCATGTCGGCGAAGCTTTTCTTTTTCAAGACCATGATCTCCAGAGCGTGAGGCTGCTGTGAAATTATGGTTGTAATCTAATATGATGACTTTCATAATGCAAGTGACTATGTGAAATGAAGTGATAGGCGGTGCTAATGAGAAACGGAGACGATCCTGCGGCTCTTCATTTGTACTTGGGCCGCTCACGCCTTACCCTCACCGGCAATCCTCCTCGATAAAAAGGACAAGCCCGATGAGTTGGTCAGCCCGGCAGTATTCGATGTTCGAACAGCAGCGCACCCGCCCGGTGCGCGATCTGGTCGCTGCGATCCCCACGCAAAGCGTCAATCACGCAATCGATCTGGGCTGCGGCCCGGGCAACTCAACCGAGGTGCTGGCCGCGCGTTTCCCCGACGCGCGAATCACTGGCCTGGACAGCTCGGACGACATGCTCGCCGACGCCCGCCAGCGCCTGCCGGATCTCGCCTTCGAGCTGGCCGACATCGGCACCTGGAACCCGGAGCAGACCTACGACGTGATCCTCGCCAACGCCTCGCTGCAGTGGCTGCCCGATCACGCCGAGCTGTATCCGCGCCTGGCCGCGCGATTGAACCAAGGCGGCACGCTGGCCGTGCAGACCCCTGACAACCTCGAGGAACCGGCCCATCGCCTGGCCCGGGAAGTGGCCGCCAATGGCCCTTGGGCGAGCAAGACCGGTTCGGTGAAACACCCCGATCGTCACCCGGCCGCCTACTATTACGAGCTGCTCGTGCCCCATTGCACAGAGGTGGATGTGTGGCGCACCACCTATCACCACCCGCTGGCGGGCGGGCATCAGGCGGTGGTGGAGTGGTTCAAGGGCTCGGCGTTGCGGCCTTATCTGCAACGGCTGGAGGAGGGGGAGCAGGCGGCGTTTCTGGAGGCGTATCTGAAGGCGATCAGCCAGGCGTACCCTGCGTTGCCGGACGGTACGGTCCTGCTGCCATTCCCGCGTTTGTTCATTGTCGCCACACGCTGAATCCGGAGCCGTCATGACCGACACTTCACTGGCCGCGCTGCTGATCCGCAATTTCAACGAGGTGCCGCTTGAGGCCGAGCGGCGCGACCCGCTGTACGAAACCCTGGCTGCTCGCCTGGGCACCGGCACTGCCGCGCAGAAACTCGGCGCCTCGATCGACATCGTCGCCCCCGGCAAGCGCTCGTGCCCCTATCATTTCCACTACGCCCAGGAGGAGATGTTTATCGTCATCGAGGGGCACGGCAGCTTGCGTGTCGCCGGGCAGATGCTGCCGATCAAGGCCGGCGATGTGATGTTCATCCCGCCGGGGCCGGAATACCCGCACCAGATCATCAACACCTCCGATGCGCCGCTCAAATACCTGTCCATCAGCACCCGCGAAGCGCCGGAAGTGTGCGAGTACCCGGATTCGGGCAAGTACCTGGCGGCCGCGTCAGTCAATGATGAGCGAGTGTTCCGGGTGGTGCAGCGCAAGGAAGGCACGCTGGACTACTGGGATGGCGAACCGTGAGTATCAATCTGCAGATTCGTGACTTGGCGTACTTCGCCAGGGTCGCGGAGCTTGGCCATCTGGGGCGTGCCTCCGAAGCGTTGCATATCTCGCAGTCGGCGCTGTCCAAGTGCATCGACCGCCTGGAAGCCGCCTACGGCGCTGAGTTGTTCGAGCGGGAAGGGCGCGGGATTCGCCTGACCGATGCCGGGCAACTGTTGCGCGAGCGTGCTGTGGAGATCGAGCGCATGCTCGATGAAACCCAGCGCCAGACGATGTCTCTGGGCAAGGGGCTGGCGGGCACTATTCGAGTCGGCGCCGCAGCGACCATGGCCGACTCGACCATGCCGCGAGCCTGTCGTGCGTTGCAGGAACAGGCGCCGGCGGTGGTCATGGAATTGCAGATCGGCATGAACGACGTGCTCCATGACGCATTGCGCAAAGGCCAGTTGGACATTGTCATAGGCCCACTCGGCACTCGCGACGATGACCTCTTGGAGCTGCCCATCGGCTTCGATGAAGTGGTGGTCGCGGCCAGCACCCGGCATCCGCTTGCCAGCGGGCCGATGTCCATCGAGCAGCTGTGCGACTACCGCTGGGTGTTGTCGGCGCGCTCGGTGGCCACCCGGCAGTGGCTGGACGCGGTGTTCGCCGCCCATGGCCTGCCTGCGCCGCAGGTGGCGGTTGCCACAAGCTCGATTGCCGCCGTACCCAACCTGATCGTCGAAACCGGCCTTTTGACCTTTATCTCGCGGCAAAGCCTCAAAGCCGGCAGGTTGGACAATGGTCTTGTGGAACTGCCCAATCCCGCCACCACCATGTCCCGCCGCTTTGGCGTCGTGCATCGCGCCGGTGCCTTTCTTTCACCTGCGACGCGGCGGTTTATCGAGATCCTGCGGGAAGAAAACAGCAACGGCTGAATCTTTCCTGTCAGGAATCAATGCTTGAATTTTCACCAATAGATAGCAACGGTTGTGGCAGTGATACTCACGGCATGCCCGACGCACGGGCGAAAGAAACAATAAGCCGGAGATATCACGCTTATGCCACATACCATTCTGGTCACCGCGCCCAAACTGGCGCAGGCCGGCCTCGACCTGCTCAATGCCCAAGGTTGTCGCGTGCTGTTCGTGCCTGCCGGCCAGGGCGCCGCCGACATTGAACAGCTGCTGCTCAACGAATCGGTGGACGCGGTGATTTCCCGCACCCTGGACCTCACCGAGCGCGCCATCGCCGGTTGCCCGACCCTCAAGGTGATTTCCAAGCATGGCGTAGGCGTCAGCAACATTGCCGTCGATGCGGCCACCGCCCGCGGCATTCCGGTGTATGTAACGCCGGGTGCCAACGCCCAGTCGGTGACCGAAATGACTCTGGCGCTGATGTTCGCCGCCGCACGGCGGGTCAACTGGATGGACCGCGAGTTGCGCGACGGTCGCTGGTCGCGGGCGCAGGACGGCCTGCAACTGAGTGGCCGCACGCTGGGCCTGGTGGGGTTCGGCCAGGTGGCACGCCGCGTGGCCCGGGCCTGCCAGGCGATCGGCATGTCGGTGGTGGTGTATGACCCGCTGCTGCCTGACAGCGCTGATCTCGAAGGCGCCGAGCGGGTGACCTCGTTGCAGGAGCTGCTGCCCCTGAGCCAGGTACTCAGCCTGCACGTGCCGCTGACCGCGCAGACGCGCGGTTTCATCGGCGCGCCGCAGTTGGCGCTGCTGCCCAGGGACGCGCTGCTCATCAACACCGCCCGGGGCGAGGTGATCGACGAACCCGCGCTGATTGCAGCCCTGAGTGAACGCCGCTTGTACGCTGCCGGCCTGGACACCATGGCCGTCGAACCGCTGCCCGCCGACAGCCCCTTGCTGACCCTGGATAACGTCGTGCTCACCCCCCATGTCGGCGGCTCGACGCCGGCGGCGCTGGCTGCGATGGCGCTGGGTGCGGCGCAGAACGTCCTTGGTTATCTCAACGGCACGCCCGTCGCCCCCTCGGCCTGCATCAATCCCGCCGTGTTGAATGCCAACACCTTCAATCACTGATCCGGAGCGCCTCATGACTTCCACTTCTCAACAACAATGGCCGGCCGGTTATCGCATCAACCCTCGGGTCGAGAGCCTGAGTGCCGAGTTGATCGACGCCTTTCGCCAAATCCCGGTGGCCGTCGCTGGTGACTGCATGGGCCGCTGCATCGGCGCCCGTGGCCTGAAGGTCTACCACGGCGACCTGTCGCTGAAACTCTGCGGCCCGGCCTTCACGCTGCGGGTTCGTCCCGGCGACAACCTGATGGTGCACAAGGCGCTGATGATGGTGCAGCCAGGCGACGTGCTGGTGATCGACGGTGGCGGCGACGTCAGCCAGGCGGTCATTGGCGGACTGGTGCGCACCACGGCGCTGCGGGTCAAGCTGGGCGGCATCGTCATCGATGGCGCCGTGCGCGATCTCGAAGAACTGGCCGAGGGCGTGATTCCGGTGTTCGCCGCAGGGCACACTCACCGCGGCCCGAGCAAGGACGGCCCTGGCGAAATCAACGTGCCGATTGCCTGCGCCGGGCTGTGCGTGCTGCCAGGCGACCTGGTGCTGGGCGATGCGGACGGGGTGATTTCGATTCCGGCCCAGGATGCTGCCGCACTGCTGCCCAAGACACTCGCGCACCTGGATCGTGAAGCGGCCATTCGCGAGACCAATCGCCTGGGCACCGCCAACCCCGAGCGCTTCGACTCCCTGTTGCGGGAGAAGGGCTTGCCGGTCTGATTCGACCCCACGCTGCGGGCGCCTGACCTTGCCGGTCGGGCGTCATCGACCTGTACAACTATAAGAAACAGGATACGACCATGCTGCTGATGATCCTCAGCTCCCTGATGTTGCTGTCTTTCATTTATTTTTTGATGAGCAAGCGCCTGTCGGCGTTGACTGCTCTGATCCTGATTCCCACGGTATTTGCTGTCATCGGCGGCTTTCACGCCGAGCTGGGCAAGTACGTGATCGATGGCCTGAAGATGGTCGCGCCCAACGGCGTGCTGATGATCTTCGCCATGCTGTACTTCCTCACCATGACCGAAGCCGGGATGTTCGACCCGCTGGTGGCGCGGATCGTTGGTGCGGTGAAGGGCGATCCGGTGAAGATCTTCATCGGCACCGTGTTGCTGGCGTTCGTCGTCGCGCTGGATGGCGACGGGGCGACCATCTACATGATCGTACTGTCGGCGTTCTTGCCCATCTACAAGCGCCTGGGTTTGTCGTTGCCCATGGTCTGCTGCCTGTTGTTGCAGGTTTCGGGGCTGGGCAATATGGTGCCCTGGGGTGGCCCGACGGCGCGCGCCGCCACCGCGATGCATGTGGATGTGGGCGAGATGTTCGTGCCGATGCTGCCTGCGATGCTGGCGTGCGTGGCCTGGACCTTCGTGCTGGCCTGGCTGTTTGGCCGCCGCGAGCGTGCGAGGCTGGGCGGCGCGATTGATGTCAATGGCGACTTCTCCGAGCTGGGTGACCATCGTGGTGGTGGCTGGCGCTTCTACTTCAACTGGGCGTTGACTGGCCTGTTGATCCTCGGTTTGTGTCTTGAGCTGTTTCCGCTGAGCTACCTGTTCATGATCGCCGCATGCGTGGCGCTGGTGGTCAACTTCCCTGGCCTTAAAGAACAGCAGGAACAACTGGCCCTGCATGCGCCGCCGATTCTGGCGGTGTCGAGCCTGATCTTCGCGGCGGGGGTGTTTACCGGCGTGCTCAGTGGAACCGGGATGGCCAATGCCTTGGCGACAGGGTTGCTGAAGGTGATTCCCGACAGTTTCGGACCGTTCATGGCATTGATTACCGCTTTATTGAGCATTCCGGTCACCTGGCTTGTCTCCAATGATGTGTTTTATTTCGGTATCCTTCCGATCCTTGCCGAAACTGCCCAGCATCACGGGATCACCGCCATCGAAATGGCCCGTGCTTCGTTGGTCGGGCAGCCGGTGCATATTCTCAGTCCGTTGGTGGCTTCGACCTACCTGGTGGTGAGCATGCTCAAGCTCGACTATGCCGAGAACCAGCGCTTCACCCTCAGGTGGTCGGTCATCAACAGCCTGATCCTGCTGTTGGTGTCACTTGCCACCGGCATTTTTCCATTGTTCGTTCGATAAGGTTTGTACATGTCCTGGTTCACCGACCCCGCCATCTGGACCGCACTGGCCCAGATCATCGCCATCGATCTGCTGCTGGGCGGCGACAACGCCGTGGTCATCGCCATGGCCTGCCGCAAGCTGCCGCGAAACCTGCAGGGCAAGGCGATCTATGGCGGCATGCTCGGGGCGATCGTGCTGCGGGTGGTGATGCTGTTCTTCGCCATGCAGTTGCTCGCGCTGCCGTACCTGAAACTCGTCGGCGCGGTGTTGCTGTTGTGGGTCGGGATCAAGCTGGTGGCCCACGAGGACGATGGCGATGAAGAAATCGACGGCGGCACGCGGCTGTGGACGGCGATCAAGACCATCATCGTCGCTGACGTGGTGATGTCCCTGGACAACGTGCTGGCCGTGGCGGCAGCGGGGGACGGCAATATCTATCTGGTGGCGGCGGGGGTGCTGATCAGCATTCCGGTGATCGTCCTCGGCAGCCGGCTTGTGCTGGCGGCGATGGAGCGTTTTCCGGTTGTCGTGCAACTGGGCGGGGCGCTGATCGGCTGGATCGCCGGTGGCATGGTGCCCGGTGATCGCGCGCTGGATGCATGGCTTGTCGATGCAGGCTGGGTGCACTACCTGGCAAGCGCCATCGGTGCCGTGCTGGTACTGGCGGTCGGAGCCTGGATGCGCCACCGCAGCGCGGCACAGGCCGAACCGCAGAAAATCAATCCGTAAATCCATCGCAGTCCCGTAGCAGTCCGGCTTGCCGGCGACGGCAATCTTGAGGCCGCCCCCGCCGGCAAGCCGGACTGCTACGGTTTGTGTGACCCCCAGTTCCGCGTCAACCCCGATCCCGTAGCAGCCGGGCTTGCCCGCGGGTCGATCTTGAGGCCACCACGCTGGCAAGCCGGACTGCTACGGGACTGAGTGCGTGATTTGCGCATTAATGGTTATAACGATAGATCGTTTCGGTCTACGTTGTTCATAACAAAACTGGCTATCCTGCGCGCCAGTTTTTTCTCGTGTGTGCGCATCGGTCAGGCAGAGCAATGGATTTTGGCAATATTGGTTTCGTCGTCGCGGGCCTGGTGGTCGGCTTCATCGTAGGCATGACTGGCGTGGGCGGCGGCTCCCTCATGACGCCGATCCTGCTGTGGTTCGGCATCAACCCGGCCACCGCCGTGGGCACTGACCTGCTGTACGCCGCCATCACCAAGAGCGGCGGGGTGCTGGTCCACAAGAAGAACGACAACATCGACTGGCGCATCACCGGCTGGCTGACCTTGGGCAGTGTGCCCGCCGCCGGACTGACGTTGCTGTTCCTGCACAGCCTGCACAGCGCACCCGAGTCGTTGAATAGCGTTATCAAACAGGCGCTGGGCTTTGTCCTCTTGCTGACCGCCCTGGCCATCTTCTGCAAGAAGCGCCTGTTGGCCTTCGCCCATCGGCATGCCGGTGACCACTACCGTTTGAGCGACCGCAGCCTGAGCATCCTGACCGTACTCACCGGGGTACTGCTGGGTGTGATGGTGGCGCTGACGTCCATCGGTGCCGGTGCGCTGGGCACTGTGGCGTTGTTCCTGCTTTATCCGTTCCTGGACACCCGTCGCCTGGTGGGCACCGAGATCGCCCACGCCGTGCCGCTGACGCTGGTGGCAGGCCTTGGCCACGCCAGCATGGGCAACATGGACTGGTCGATGCTGGGTTTCCTACTGATGGGCTCCCTGCCGGGGATCTACATGGGCAGCCACCTGACCGGACGCATTCCCGATGGCGTGCTGCGCCCCTGCCTTGCCGTGATGCTGGTCGCCATCGGTTACAAGCTGGCGTTCTGAGCACCACGCAAAAACGCCGCTGATCCCTCGTCGTGGAGGGGATCAGCGGCGTTTTCATTGCTTAGCAAAGCTTGTCGATGACCCGTACGCCCGACGCCTCGCGTACCTGGCCCCACTCACTGCTCAGGGTGTCCAGCACCCGGCCCAGGAACTGTTTGTCAGCGGCGGCCTTCTTGCCGACATAGCCCTGGCCCTTGCGGTACATCTTCAGCCGCGCACGCATGTGCGGATGCTGGTTGTCGAACTCCTGCTCCTCGGTGCAGGCACCCAGGCCTTCCATGTGCACGTTGCCTTCCTTGCAGACCCAGAGAATGTGGCTATCGAGGGAGTCCTTCTGTGCAGCGAACAGTCGAGCCAATTGGTCAATGGTAGGTTGATTGTTCAAGTTCATGATTGGATACCCCTTTGTGCCCACTGATTAATCTATCTGGTTGGTTCATACGTTATGGCGAATCGTCCATCGGTTCGCAGTCCTTCTGTTGCTGACATTAAGGTCCGTCGATACACAGAGCCGGTGCCGGGCAGCGCGGATGTAGTGTCGATGAGAGGCTGCTACGAAAGGGGGCGAAGCGAGGAGGGTGAGAAACAGCGGACGTCCAGAGACACTGGCGACGATGCGTGGTCGACCACAAGTGTCATGAGGATGTTTCGCCAGCGCTCGGCCCAGTCGAGTCGATCCTGCCGGTTCAGCTTCATCAATCTGCCTTGTGGGCAGCACACATCCAGAGGTTGTTCGACGGCTACGTCGAACGGGCCCGGAATACTTTTGCCAGCTCTCCCGATCGGGGAGACAGCTTCACTATGCCGGTGGGAAAAACCTTCGTCAACAGTTTTGTAGTGATATTTTTCGAGAACTACATATTTTGTAGTTTTGATACCGAAAGTCCTTTCGTGACTACAAAGTCAGTGAACACGGGCCTTCGCGACAGGCAGGCGCTCTGCCATGGTCTTTGGACTTGGCTCAGGGAGCAACTCGGTCGTTCTGCACCAAAAGGGTCAGGGGGATTGGCGGCGATGTCGAAAATCGTGCGCTTAGGAGGGTGTGGAGCGCCCGAATGGAGGGGTTTGGTGATGGCACTGTGCTTGCAGTCCTTAGGGCACATTGCGAAGGAGTTGCCAGATGTTTTCACTGCGCGCCAATAAATACCGGGTCCAAGACGATGACCTGCTCAACCTGCTGTTCGACCGCCTGGACCTGACCGTCCAGTTGTCCGGGCCGTCGCCGCTCAACAGGCGCTTGAACGGCTTTACCCAGACCCTGCATCAGCGCCTGGGTGAGAGCCTGGCCGCCAGCGTAGACATTGCTGCCCATGCGCCAGAGCTTGCGCGAATCGCCCGTGCCACCGAACAGAGTGGGCAGACCCTGGCCCAGGCGTCGGAGCTGATCGCCAGCGCCAGCGAGCAGGTCAGCACTTCGCTGGACAGCGAGTTGGTGCCCGGTGCGGCAGAGGTCGCCAAGCTTTCCAGTGAGGTCGCCTCGACCTTGCGCCAGTGCCAGCAGACCGGCGAGCAGGTGCTCGATCAGGTCAACGCCATCGGGGCCAGCGAAGAGACCCTTGATAAGGTGATCGGCCAGTTGTTCGGGCAACTGGAGGAGGTGAGCCAGGTGCTGGGCGTGATTGCCAGCATCTCGCAGCAGACCAATCTGCTGGCCCTGAATGCGGCCATCGAAGCGGCCCGTGCGGGGGAGCATGGGCGCGGGTTTGCGGTGGTCGCCGATGAGGTCCGGCGCCTGGCCGGGCACACTACTGAATCGACCGGGCGGGTCAGCCAGATCATCGAGCGCTTCCGCTCCGATATGGATCAGTTAGGGGCGGCTGGCAAGGTCATGCACGCGGCCGTGGCCGATGGCCGGGCAGGGATGACCCGCATGGGGGAGGATTTGCTGGGGACTCAGGCGGCCATGGATCAGCTCGATCAACGGGTCGGCCACATTGCCTCAGGCACCGAACACATCGGAATCGCCGTGCATGCCATCAACCGTGACGTGCAGAACATCGCCGGGGTTGCTGCACAATTGCTGGGCAACGCCGGGCAGGTGCTTACCCACAGCGATGCGGTGCGGGTCAGCGGAGATCGTTTGCTGGATGGGCTGGGTGGTTTTCGGCTGCAGATGCACAAGGCTATTCAGGCCAGTGTCGAGCGGTTGGCCAGCGAGGCGGCGTTGCATGGGGATTTACCGAGCGCCGAGCGCTTCATGCGCGACACGCTGCAACGGGATCAGCGCTTCGAGCTGTTCTACATGGTGGATCGCAACGGGGTGCAGATCAGCGAGAACATCGGGCTGGAAGATAACGGCAAGGGGCCCAGCTGCAAGGGCCGCAACTGGTCCCAGCGGCCGTGGTTTCGGGCTGTGGCCGAACAGTCCGCCAGCCACATCACGCCGGTGTATCGGTCATCGGCCACGGATGATTTCTGCATCACCGTCTCGGTACCGATCTTTGCCGGCAATGGGCAGTTGAGTCGGGTGCTGGCGGCGGATGTGCGGTTGTCGGCGTTGATGTGAGGATAACCCGTGCGAAGGAATGCACGAGCGGCGAAATCTACAGCAGCTGTCTGTGGGAGCGGGCAAGCCCGCTCCCACAAAAAATTGCCGGGACGGGGGAGGCTGGGCTTAGCCCTGATCCTCCTTCTGCAACTCAAACAGTAGCAACGAGCGCGGTGACACGGTGTATTCGGTGTCGAAGGCGAAGTGGTCCTTGCCGCGGATGTCGGGCTGGTCGGTGTCGATCAGGCTGACCCAGTCGGTGCCTTCGGGCACCTGCGGCAGGGTGAAGTTGACGCCTTCGTGGTGAGAGTTGACGATCAGCAGCAGGGTCGCCTCCGAGCCGCGCCGACGAATCCCGGTCTCCTGGGCGCGGCCGTCCATGAGCATGCCGAGGCATCGGCCGTTGGCGTCATGCCATTGCTCGATGGTCATCTCCTCACCACTCGGGGACAGCCAGGTTACGTCCTTGACTCCCAGCTCCTCGTTGTACTCGCCCACCAGGAAGCGTCCGCGACGCAGGATCGGATAGGACTTGCGCAATTTGATCAGGCGTTGCACGAAGCGATGCAGCGCGGTGCCGTCGTCGTCCCAATCCCAGTTGACCCAGCCGATCTCACTGTCCTGGCAGTAGGCGTTGTTGTTGCCGTGCTGGGTGCGGGCGAACTCGTCACCGGCCACGATCATTGGCGTGCCCTGGGAGAACAGCAAGGTGGCGAAGAAGTTGCGCATCTGGCGCAAACGCAGTGCATTGATCTCGGGATCTTCGGTCGGTCCCTCGACGCCATGGTTCCAGGAGCGGTTGTCGTTGCTGCCGTCCTGGTTGTTCTCGTCGTTGTCTTCGTTGTGCTTGTCGTTGTAGGACACCAGATCGTGCAGCGTGAAGCCGTCGTGCGCGGTGACGAAATTCACCGACGCATAGGACCTGCGCCCGCGCTGGTTGAACATGTTGCCCGAAGCGGTCAGGCGGCTGGCGAGGTCGGCCAGTTGCCCTTCATCGCCTTTCCAGAAGGCGCGCACGGTGTCGCGAAACTTGTCGTTCCACTCCGCCCAGCCCGGTGCGAAATGCCCCACCTGATAACCGCCGGGGCCGCAGTCCCAAGGCTCGGCGATCAGTTTGACCTGGCGCAGGACCGGATCCTGGCGGCAGGCAACGAGGAAGCTGTGGCGCTCGTCGAAGCCATCGTGGTAGCGGCCCAGGATGGTTGCCAGGTCGAAGCGGAAACCGTCGACGTGCATCTCGGTGGCCCAGTAGCGCAGCGAGACGGTGACCATCTGCAGAACGCACGGATGGCTCAGGTCCAGGGTATTGCCGGTGCCCGAATCGTTGATGTAGAAGCGCTTGTCGTCCGGCATCAGGCGATAGTAAGAGGCGTTGTCGATCCCGCGCATGGACAGGGTAGGGCCACGTTCGTTGCCTTCGGCGGTGTGGTTGTAGACCACGTCCAGGATCACCTCGAGCCCGGCATGGTGCATGTGCGCGACCATTTCCTTGAATTCGGCGATCTTGCCATGGGCCAGGAAACGCGGGTCCGGGGCGAAGAAGGCGATGGTGTTGTAGCCCCAGTAGTTGGTCATGCCTTTCTGCAGCAAGTGCTGGTCGTTGACGAAGGCATGGATCGGCAACAGCTCGATCGACGTCACGCCCAGGCCTTTGATGTGCTGGATCACGTCGTCGACCATCAGGCCGGAGAACGTCCCTTTGAGCTCATCCGGCACAGACGGGTGACGCATGGTGAAACCGCGGGTGTGGGTCTCGTAGAAAATGGTTTTTTCCCACGGCACATTCACCCGTTGATCGCGGCCCCAGGTGTAGGCCGGGTCGATGACCTTGCACTTGGGCACGAACGGCGCGCTGTCGCGCTCATCGAAGCTCAGGTCTTCATCAGGGTGACCGATGGTGTAGCCGAACAGTGCTTCGGACCACTTCAACTCGCCGACCAGTTGCTTGGCGTAGGGGTCGATCAGCAACTTGTTGTGATTGAAACGATGGCCGTTCTTGGGGTCGTACGGGCCATACACCCTATACCCGTAGACCAGTCCCGGGTGGGCGTCCGGCAGGTAGCCATGGAAAATCTCGTCGGTGTATTCCGGGAGTTCGATACGCTCCAGTTCCGTCTCGCCGGTGGAGTCGAACAGGCACAGCTCAACTTTGGTGGCGTTGGCCGAGAAGATCGCGAAGTTGACCCCCAGGCCGTCCCAGTTGGCGCCGAGGGGGAAGGGCAGGCCTTCACGAATGCGGGTGACGTTGGCCTGCGGGCTGTCTGCCTTTGGGGTTTCATTCTGGGGGGCGGTGTTTTTCTCTTGCTTGCTCATGGTGATTCCTGAGATTCGAATGATTTCCTGAAGGCGAACAAATCCTTTGTCGCAGGAGGGCTGCGCCAAGGGTCAGAAACAGGCGGATAAATACCGCAGGGGGGTGTGATCGTTTTCAGGCGATCCCTGCGGTAGAGGTTTACTAGACGATGCTCGTTCGTCTGATGTGCAGGCTCACGGCGCCGGGGGCTTGGCCGCCGGGGCCTTTTTCGCGGCCGGCTTGGCGGCGGGCTTTGCCGCAGGTTTGGCTGGCGCAGGCTTGTCTGCCCCGCTGGCGGCTACCTTCGGTTTGGCTGGCGCCTTGGCGGCAGGCTTATCAGCAGCATTTGCCGCCGGTTTTTCAGCCGCCTTGGCCGCAGGTTTCGCAGCAGGTTTTGCGGCAGGTTTTGCAGCTGCAGCCTTTGGCTCTGCCTTGGGTTTTGCAGCGCCCTTGGCCGCAGTTGCCTTCTTTGGCGCCTTGGCTTCGGCTTCTGCCAGTTTGCGAGCCATCTCCCAATGGCGTGCATCCTGACCGTGAGGCTTGCCCTCGGTTTCCCAGATTTGGTGGGCCAGCTCGCTGATACGTTTCTCGTCGGCACTCATCTCGACACTCCCAGGTATTACAAAGTTTGTGTTAGCAGATTGACAGAAAATTCCTTGAGCGCTGCGCTGAGCAACATTTCCTTGTTGGTTGTGACTGTAGCCTGCGAGAAAAGTCCCTTCCAATTTGGATCTGAATCAGCGAACGGCAGGATGATTCGTGTATTGCCCCAATTTGCCGCGTTGATGAATGGAGTTTGCGCGGTGCCCATTAGTTCAGCCGGCAAACGTGGAACCACAACGATTGCCCGGATACCCTCCGATTCCCGGGCAAACGCCATGATGTGCGAGGCCTGCTCGCCGACCACCTCAAGTGGCGTGTAGCGGCCCTTGGCAAACAGTGCAGGGTGTTGTTTGCGCAGCATGAGCACCTGCGCGATCAACGCCTGCTTGATGCGTCCGTCCTGCCAGTGCGCCAACAGTTCAGCCGGTGTTGCAGCCTGGCTCAAGGCACGCTCGCGAGCGAGGTAATCCACCGGGCGACGGTTGTCCGGATCGACCAGGCTCAAGTCCCAGAACTCGGTGCCCTGATACAGATCAGGCACGCCGGGCACCGTCATGCGCAGCAAGGTTTGCGCCAGACTGTTCAAGGCACCGGCTGGGGCGATGCGGTTGGCCGTGGCGCCGATGGACTGACGCAGCGCCAGCGCATCGGGGCTGAGCAACAACTGCTGCAGGAACTCGCGGCAGGCCGTTTCATAGGCCTCGTTCGGCGCGCTCCAGCTGCTTTGCAGCTTGGCTTCACGCAGGGCTTTTTCCTGCCAGCGGGTCAGGCGTTCGGCGTAGGCCTGAAAGGCTTCTTCGCCCGCCAAGTCCAGCGGCCAACTGCCCAGAATTGCCTGGTACAGCATCAACTCATCGCCCGGGCTGATCGCCGTTTCACCGGCCTTGAGCGGCGCCGACAGTGCCAGCCAGCGCTCGACCTGTTCGGCGTACCAGCCGGCGTTCTCGCTGAGCACGGCAAGGCGGGTGCGGGTGTCTTCGCCGCGCTTGTGATCGTGGGTGGCGGTGGTCAGCAGGTTGTCCGGGAAGGTCGCACCACGCTGGATGCACACCTGGTGGAAGTCCTGTACCGGCGCACTGAAATGTTGCGGATGAAAGCCCACATCGTTGCGCGACAGCAGCACGGCCGAGCGGTAGAAGGAAGTGTCTTCCACCGACTTGGCCGCCACCGGCGAGGTCAGTTGCTGGAAGCGGTTGCCGGCCTTGCGGCGCATCTCGCGCAAGGGGCCGGTAGGGTAGTCGCGCAGGCTTTCGCCGCCGAGCCAGCGTTGCAGGTAGTCGAGTACCGGCCAGTCGCCTTCGCTGAGCATCTCCCGAGCGCCGGCCATGGCCTGGTCGAAGAAGCGCTGGTCTTCTGCCGAGCGCCCACACGCATTGATGTAGGTGCGATAGACCGGGAAGTTGCCCACCAGCGCCAGCAGCGAGCGACGAATCGCGCCCAGGGTCAGGTCGCGGCTCATGACATCGCTGCGGGCCACTTGCAGCAGGGCCTGGGCCAGGTTTTCGAAGTCCCCGGCCAGGGTGCCGTGCAGCACCAGGTCGCGGGCTTCGAGCACCTCCAGGTTGAAGTCGGCAGTGCGTCCGCTGATCCGGCTCCACAGCTCGCCGAGGATTTCCTCGCCCCTGGGGTCGTGTTGCAGGAGCGACACCTGATTCATGAACTCGTAGCCGGTGGTGCCGTCCACGTTCCAGTCGTTGCGCAGTTGCTCGTCGGGGCCGAGGATCTTCTCGACGAAGATCGGCAGGTGAGCCAGTTCGGTACCCGCCGGGCGGCGTGAAAGCAGGCTGTCGACGCGGCGGCGCAGCTTGCGGCAATAACCCCGCGGGTCGGCCAGGCCGTCGATGTGATCGATCCGCAGGCCGTCTACCAGGCCCTCGGCAATCAACTGGAAAATCTTCGCGTGGGTGGCCTCGAACACTTGCGAACGCTCGACCTTCAGCCCACCCAGTTCGTTGATGTCGAAAAAACGCCGCCAGTTGATGTCGTCGCCTGCGGTGCGCCAGCTGGCCAGACGATAGTCCTGCTGCTCAAGCAGACGGTGCAGCCGTTTGAAGCCATCTGGCTGGCGCGAATCGAACTGTTCAAGGCCGCTTTCGATGGCCTCGATCAGCCCAGGGTCGGCCTTGAGCAAGTCCGCCAGTTCGTCCTTGAGCTGCTGCGCCTGCTCGTAGGCCTGCGGGTGGTTGTCCAGCCGCGAGAACGCCTGGGTCAGCGCCTCAAGCTCGGGGCGTCGCGCAGCATTGAGCAGCGGGGCGTAGGTGCCGGGGTTGATCGGGAAGTGGTGCTGGTAATGCTCGACCCTAAAACTGCCGTGCTCGGCATCGAAGCGCAGCGGCACCTCGCCGTTCTGCAACACGGTGCCGTAGTCGGTGCTGAGGAAGGGTTGCAGCAACTGGCCCTTGAGCAGCGGGTCGGGGGAATTCCACTGGATGTCGAAAAACTTCGCGTAGGGACTGCGCTGGCCCCATTCGAGCAGGTCGAGCCACCACGGGTTGTCCGCGCCACCGACGGCCATGTGGTTGGAAACGATGTCCAGGATCAGCCCCATGCCGTGCTCGCGCAGCGTCGCCACCAGCCGGCGCAGGGCAGGTTCGCCACCGAGCTCGGGGTTGATGATGCGCGGATCGACCACGTCATAGCCGTGCATGGACCCGGCGCGGGCCTTGAGCAGCGGCGAGGCATAGACGTGGCTGATGCCCAGGCTTGCGAAGTAGGGCACCTGTTTCGCGGCATCGTCCAGGGTGAAGTCTTTGTGAAATTGCAGGCGCTGGGTCGCGCGCAGCGGGCTCAAAGCGGGGTTGACCGGCTGATTCATTGGTCACGCTCCGCAGCCTGTTGCCGCGCGGCGGCGAGGATTTCCAGGCGTCGTGCGGCATTGGCGTTGTCCAGCAACTCGGCACTGTCGCCGGGCAGCCGCCTGCGCCAGTTGGGGTGGCTGTCGATGGTGCCGGGCAGGTTGGCCTGCTGTTCAATGCCCATGGCATCTTCGATGGGCAGCAGCACCAGCGGCGCACGGGTGTGGCCCAGGTAGCGCACGCTGCCGTCGATCGTGTCGCTGTCGCTGCTGTCGTGCATGCCGTAGTTCAGGCGCAACGCGGCGCGCAGGCCCTGACGTTCACGCTCGCGGGCTTCGCGCCAGTGGCGTTCGGTGTCGTCGTCGATGTGGCCAAGGGTCTTGTTCCAGTCAATGTCCAGCTCGCTGAGCCAGCCGGTGAGGGTGGGCAAGTCGTGGGTGCTGGTGGTCGCCAGGGCATCGTCGGACCATTTGATGATCGGCTTGAAATGGGCGTTGTCCTGCTCGAACAACAACACGCGCATGCCCAGGATCGCACGGGCCGAGAGCTTGTCGTGCAGGCCTTCGGGCACGGTGCCCAAGTCCTCGCCGAGGACCACCGCCTTGTGGCGCCAGGACTCCAGGCACAACAGGCGCAGCATGTCGTCCAGCGGGTAATTCAGGTACGCGCCTTCGCTTGGCGGTGAGCCCAGCGGCACCACCCACAGGCGCTGCAAGCCCATCACGTGGTCGATGCGCAGGCCGCCAGCATGGGCGAAGTTGGCCCGCAGCATCTCGATGAAGGCGCGAAAGCCATTGCGCTTGAGGCCTGTGGGCGAGAACGCCGAGATGCCCCAGCTTTGCCCCGAGCGGTTGAGGATGTCGGGCGGCGCGCCGACGGTCAGCGCCGAGAGCAATTCGTCCTGCCGGCTCCAGGCCTGGCTTCCGGCACCGTCGGCACCCACGGCCAGGTCACCGATCAGGCCGACGCTCATGCCGCTGCCACGAGCGGCGGTCTGCGCCCGTTCCAGACCCCGGGCGATCAGCCACTGGGCAAAGGCGTGGAAACCGATCTGCTCTGCGTGGCTTGAAGCAAACTCGGCGATGGCCGGGCTGCGCGGGTTCTTGTACTGCTCGGGCCACTCATGCCAGTTGCCGCTGATGCCGAGCTTTTCGCACTCGTCACGCAACGCTTCGAAGCGGCAATGGTTTTCCAGTGCCTCGCCACCGGCGTGACGAAAGCTGTTGAAGTCTTCGTGCAGCGGATTGCCGCTGGCGATGAACGAGGCGTACAGCGCGCGGAAGATCTTCCACTTGGCGGCCGCAGCGGCAGGCCAGTCGATCAGCGATTGTTCTTCAAGGCGTTTGAGCTCCGCACCCAGGCCTGTTTCGTCGATCGCCGTGCGCAGTGCCCGCTCGCCCAGAATGGCACCGGGGGCCGCGTACAGCGCATTGAGGAACAACCGGCTGGAAGGCGAGTAGGGGCTGAAGCGCTCGGCGTCGCTGGCGAACATCGCATGCACCGGGCTGATGGCAATCGCAGCCGCGCCGCGCTCCCCGGCTGCCCGGGCGAAGGTTTCCAGCGCCTGGGTGTCGCCAAAACCGCCGTCGCCACTTCTGCGCAAATAGTACAGCTGCAGGGTCAGGCCCCAGGTGCGCGGGACGCTGGTCTCGGTGGCCATGGCCAGGCTGTAGGCGGTCTTGGGCGCGACGGCGATGGTCAGGTGCTGACCGTCGATCGCCAGTTGCTGATAGCCGACGGTGGCCAGCGCGGGCAGCTCGGCATTGGCAGTGAGGCTGGCCTCAAGGCGCGAGCCGTCCTCGAGTTCGAGCACGAACGGGGTGTTCGGCTTGAACCATGGCGAAAGGTCGAGAGTGCTGCCGTGGTCCACCGTCAGCAACGGCGGCGGGGTCGTCGAGAGGCTCTCTCGTTGCAGGCGCTCAAGGCTGGCAGCGATCTGCGGATCATCCTCGGCGGGGTAGCCCAGGCTTTCGAGTACTCTGCGCAGCACGTCGGGACTGACCCGCTGCGGTCGTGCGTTGGCGTCTTTCCAGTCGACCGACAATCCCGCCTCGGTCGCCAGCATTTCCAGTTGCTCATTGCTCATCCGTATCCTCCGCAACGTCACTCGATGTCAGGCTGACAATGGCCGTGTAGGGATTGAGGCTGCCCCGGCGTGAAAGTTCTGCCGATTGTGGATGGGATTCATGAAGAACGTGCTGCACGGCGTGCGCATCGACCTGCACGCTGTGTTCGCTGAGGTTGAGGTCGATGCGCAGCACCTGACCGTCGCCCATTTCCCAGCGTGCACTGACCGCCTTATCGGCCAGCACCTGGGTACCCAGCGCCTTGGCACCGGCCAGGCGCGGGACGATGTGCGCGTGGCGAATGCCGAGCAGTTCGCGGTACAGCGCCTGCCAGTTGCGGTGATCCTGGCCCAGGTCGGTTTCCAGCAGCAGTGCGTCCGCGGCCGGGCGGGACGACTGGAAGGTCTGCAAGGCGTTGGGATCGGGAATGCGCTCGCGTCGGGCCGGATCGGCGAACGCGGCAAAATCGGCAAACTCCCCACGGCGGCCTTCGCGCACGGCATCGGCCAGCTCATCGTGAAAGTCGGTGAAGAACAGGAACGGCTCGCTGGCGCCCCATTCATCGCCCATGAACATCAGCGGAATCATCGGCGATAACAGCAGCAGGGCCGTGGCCGCGCGCAGTGCGGGGGCAGGACACAGTTGAATCAGACGCTCGCCCAGGGCGCGGTTGCCGATCTGGTCGTGATTCTGCAGAAACAGAACAAACGCCGTCGGCGGCAGGTGGGCGCTGGGCTCGCCGCGGGCATGGCCGTGACGGGTGGCCTCACCTTGGTAGACAAACCCCTCGCTCAGCAGGCGCGCCAGCTTGTGGGTCGGCTGCTCGGCGAAATCGGTGTAATAGGCGTCGGTCTCGCCGGTCAGCAGCACATGCAAGGTGTTGTGGCCGTCGTCATTCCACTGTGCGTCGTAGCCCTTGGTGATATGGCTGGCCTGGTTGAATTCGTTTTCCAGGGTCAGCCACACATGCCTTGATGGCGGGACCTGCTGACGAATCCGCTGCGCCATTTCCTGGAGGAAGGTCGGGTCTTCGATGGCGTGCACGGCATCGAAACGCAAACCGTCGAAGCGGTAGTCGAGCAACCACATCAGGCTGTTGTCGATGAAAAAGTCTCGCACCTCGCGGCGGCGGAAGTCGATGGCGTCGCCCCAGGGCGTTTTCTTGTCGCTGCGAAAGAAGTGTTTGGCGTAGGCACCCAGATAGTTGCCGTCCGGCCCGAAGTGGTTATAGACCACGTCGAGAATCACCATCAGGCCCAGGCCATGAGCGGTGTCGATCAGGTGCTTGAGTTGTTCGGGCGTGCCATAGGAGGACTGCGGTGCATAAGGCAGCACGCCGTCATAGCCCCAGTTACGCTCGCCGGGAAACTGCGCGATGGGCATTAACTCGATGGCGGTGATGCCGGTGTCCACCAGCCGTTGCAGGTGCTGTTCGACCCCCGCAAAGCCGCCAAGGGCGCCGACGTGAAGTTCATAAATGACCGCCTCGTGCCAGGGGCGTCCGCTCCAGCCACTGTGTTGCCACTCAAAGGCGTTGTGGTCGACGACGCGGCTATACCCATGCACCTCACTGACCTGAGCCCGGGAAGCCGGGTCAGGTACCTTGAGGTTGTCATCGATGGTGTAGCGATAGCGCGTGCCTGCCGGGCATCGAGTATCAAGGACGAACCAGCCGTTTTCCTGCGGCAACAGGGCCAGTGATGGCCCATCCTCCAACTCGACGCTGACGTAGTAGGCATCCGGTGCCCAGAGGGCAAACCGGGTGTGTTCGGGATCCAGCATGACGGCGCCGTGGCGCCAGCTCTCATCCGTGCGCGATGGCATCCGTTACCCCTTGTTATGTATTCGGTATGACTCAGTAATGCAGTGCAGCGCCCACGTTCTTCTTCAGCAGTTCCTGATAAAGGTCGGCATAGGGTTCAACGGCCTTGTGCCAGTCGAAAGGCGCGGCCATCGCGCGGCAACGCATGGCGTTGAGCAGCGGTGGGTTATCGAACACCTTGAAGGCGCGGGTCAGGGCTTCGGTGTAGCTTTCAACGGTGGATTCGTTGAACAGGAAACCCGTGCAGCCGTCTTCGATGGTGTCCGCCAGGCCGCCTGTGCAGCGGGCCACCGGCAATGAACCGAAACGCTGGGCGTACATCTGGCTCAGGCCGCAAGGCTCGTAGCGCGATGGCATCAACAGGAAGTCGCTGCCGGCGAACATGCGCCGGGCATCGGTTTCATTGAAGCCGACGCGTACGCTGATCTGGCCGGGATAGCGGGCGGCGAGGGCGCGCATGGCGTCTTCTTCATCAGGCTCACCGCGACCGATGATCGCGATCTGGCCGCCATTCTCGACGATGAACTCGGACACACCGATGGTCAGGTCAAGACCCTTCTGGTACACGAGGCGCGAAACCACGGCGAACAACGGGCCAGTGGAAGGCTCAAGCTCGAACAACTCACGTACGTGGTCGGCGTTGATCTCTTTGCGGGTCCACTCGTTGGGCGCGAAGTTGCAGATCAGGTGATCATCGGTGGCTGCATCCCAGCTTTCATCGATACCGTTGGGAATTCCGCTCAACTGGCCGCGATTGGCCTTGCTCTGCAGGAAGCCTTCCAGGCCGCAGCCGAAATCAGGTGTAGTGATTTCCTTGGCATAGGTGGCGCTGACGGTGGTGATGTGGCTGGAATAGGCCATGCCGGCCTTGATGAACGACAGCCGACCGTAGAACTCCATGCCGTCCGGCCCCAATGCCTGATCCGGGATACCCAGTTCACGGCTCGATGCAGTGCTGACGAAGCCCTGATAGGCCAGGTTGTGAATGGTAAAAATGCTTGGTGTAGTCTGGCCGCGCCACTTCATATAGGCAGGGGCCAGGCCCGCTGGCCAGTCATGGGCGTGGACCAGTTCGGGGCACCACTGGGTTTTCACGGCACCGGCGGCAAAGTCCGCAGCCGCCAGGCCCAGGCGGGCAAAGCGGATGTGGTTGTCTGACCAGTCGCGGCCGTGATTGTCGCCGTACGGCGTGCCTTCGCGTTCATACAGTTCGGGGCAGATCAATACATAAATGACCAGGCCGTCTTTCATGTCCATCCGGCCGATCTTGCAGGGAGGCAAGGCCGCATGGCCGCCGAGTTCGCTGATGATGTGGATCGGGTTTCCGCTATTGATGACCTGTGGGTAGCCGGGAATCAGCACGCGTACATCGTGCAGGTGGCGCATGGCGCGCGGCAGTGCAGCAGACACATCACCCAGACCGCCGGTTTTCACCAGATCGGCCATTTCCGAAGTAACGAACAGAACTTTCTTTCTGTTCACCATCGACATGCCTGGTTGTACAGGGGGCAGTTGCAGCAGAGGTGCGCTCGTCGTTGCGAAGACCGGCAGATGGGTCAGCTCGCTGGCCGGCTGGTTAAAACTCTCTCCCTTCTGGGTTTTGACAGCGGCACTAATCATCGTTTTCTCCCATTCGATACGCAGTGTTGGTACAGCACTTGAGTTGTAATTGGCCATGTCCTATGGCCAGGCACACAAGACCTACGCAAAATCGATACCCATTTACCGACTGCATAGTGAAGGACAGGGTGAAAGCGGCCTCTGCTCGGGCTTCATCCAATAGCATAGGCGCTCTATTGTGCTGACCCAGAGGATTTGCAGAAGTTTCGACTTTTTTTCTCGGATATGTCTGGCACGCGGGATGGCAGCTTTTTGTAGGAAAAATTTCATCTTGCTACGCAATGTCCATGGCCGAGGAACGCGCCACCTTGGCGCACGGGAAGAACTGAAAAAGGGCGGAATACCGCCGGTCGGATTGTTCGACAATCAAACCAATTGGGCCGAGGGAGCATAGCGTTTAACGATCATTTTGCGACCACCTGGTCACATAAATTCGACGAGATGCCATTTCTCGGTGCGCCGGGAGGCGATTCTTGTGCGTATAGAGAAAAATCCTACTTTTGTACCGGTCCTTTTGCGTGCATCCCACGGTAGAATCCCGATCACGCGGCAACCTGGCCTTTCGCCGGTTGCCAGTCACCTTTTCCAGTTGTAGAGGAAGTCAATGCAAGCCCCTGAGGTGCTGGTCCTGCAAGCCAGCTATAGCAACCCGGTTCACGCCGAAGCCATCGGCTTTCTGCTCAATCAATATGCCGAAGACCCAATGGGCGGGGGTCACTCCCTGTCCATGGACACCCGCGAGCAACTGGCGATCGAGCTGGCGAAACGTCCCCACGCGTTCAGTGTGCTGGCGTTCATCGCTGGCGAGCCTGTCGGGCTGGTCAACTGTTTCGAAGGTTTCTCCACCTTCGCCTGCCGCCCGTTGGTCAACGTTCATGATGTGGCGGTGATCGCTTCTGCCCGTGGGCAGGGCATCAGCCAGAAGATGCTGGCCAAGGTCGAAGAAATCGCCCGCCAGCGCGGCTGCTGCAAGATCACTCTGGAAGTGCTCGAAGGCAACGAAGCGGCCCGCGGCGCGTATCAGAAACTGGGTTTCAGCGATTACCAGCTCGATCCGCAGATGGGCCGGGCGTTGTTTTGGCAGAAGGCTCTGTAAGCCTGGGACACCAATCCCCTGTGGGAGCTGGCTTGCCAGCGAAAGCGTCAGTCTGCGCGCCGTGATGTCGAATGACACACCGCCTTCGCGGGCAAGCCCGCTCCCACAGAAGCTGGTCGAAAGCACGGCCCAGTCCCGTAGCAGCCGGGCTTGCCCGCGGGAGCGGTCCCGAACATTTCAATGTTGCCTGGGCAACACCTTTCAAAATATTTGTAACAGTTAAGTCCTGTAGGAAAATCCGTTGCGCGAGGTAGGATCACTTCCCATATTCATCTCAGGACACCCATGTCATTTTCACTGGAACCTCCCAGTTGCCGACTCTGCCCATTCGACGCAGATCGCTTGTTTCTCTCTCCCGGCGTTGATTCGCGCCTGACCACGATTACTCTTCCCGTAAGCGGCCTGCCTTTGGGCACGTCGTGGTTCGTCGTGCCTGTCCAATCGCCACTGAAAAGGATGCACTGATCCATGGAATGGCTTGCTGATCCCACGGCCTGGCTGGGCCTGCTGACGCTGATCGTGCTGGAGCTTGTGCTGGGTATTGACAACCTGGTGTTCATTGCCATCCTTGCCGACAAACTGCCGCCCGAGCAGCGCGACAAGGCTCGGGTATTGGGTTTGTCACTGGCGCTGATCATGCGCCTGGGCCTGTTGGCCAGTATCTCGTGGATGGTCACGCTGACCGAGCCCTTGTTCGACGTCTTCGGCAAAAGCTTCTCCGGACGCGACCTGATCATGTTGTTCGGCGGTGTGTTTCTGCTGTTCAAGGCCACGATGGAGTTGCACGAACGCCTGGAAGGCCATGCCGCCCAGCAATCGGGCAGCGCCACCTACGCGCTTTTCTGGCCCATCGTTGCGCAGATCGTGGTGCTGGACGCCGTGTTCTCGCTGGATGCGGTGATCACCGCCGTCGGTATGGTCGATGAACTGTCGATCATGATGATTGCCGTGGTCTTCTCCATCGCCATCATGATTGTGGCCAGCAAGCCGCTGACCGCCTTCGTCAACGCCCACCCGACCGTCATCATGCTGTGTCTGGGCTTCCTGATGATGATCGGTTTCAGCCTGACCGCCGATGGCCTGGGTTTCCACATCCCCAAAGGCTATCTATATGCAGCGATCGGCTTCTCGATCCTGATCGAGGTCTTCAACCAGATCGCCCGGTCGCGACGTAAACGCAGCCTCAAGGGGCACCTGCCGCGCCGCGAGCGCATGGCCCATGCGGTGTTGCGCCTGATGGGCGGCAGAAAGCCGGGTGTCGAGGAAGTGGGCGAGGACATCGCCGACATGCTCGACGGCGACGCCGAGGAGGTGGTGTTCGACCGCCGCGAGCGGGTGATGATCAGCGGCGTGCTGCAACTGGCCCAGCGCCCGGTACGCACGGTGATGACGGTGCGCAGTGACGTGGACATGATCGATCTGGACGACGATCAGGAAAGCATTCGCCAGCGCCTGATGAACTCGTCCTATTCGCGCCTGCCGCTGGTGCGTGGCGGCCGGATCGACGAGCCGTTGGGTTTCGTACACAAGAAGGAAATGCTCACTGCGTTGTTGGCGGGCGTCGAACCCAACCTTGAACACATGGTGCGACCGACGACCAACCTTCTGGACAGTTTTTCGGTCCTCAATGCGTTGGAGCAAATGCGCACTCAGTCGACCCACATCGCATTCGTGGTCAACGAGTTCGGCGATTTCACCGGCATCCTGACCATGACCGACATCCTTGAATCCATCGCCGGTGAATTACCCGACGCCAGCGAGATCGACAGTCCGGACCTGGTCGAGGAGAGCGAAGGTGTGCTGGTCAACGCCGCCATGAACCTCAGCCACCTGCGCGAACGCATCGGCTTCAAGGCCCGCGCCACTGACGAGTATCAGACCCTGGCGGGGCTCATCATGAGCCTGCTGGACCGGTTGCCGGTGATCGGCGACGAGCTGGTATGGGAAGGGTGGCATGTGAAGGTGGTGCAAGTGCAGGAGCGCCGGGTGACGCGGGTGTTGTTGCGCAAGGCCTAGAGCAGAGCTGTAATTCCGTAGCAGCACGGCTTGCCGGCGGGGGCGTCCTGAAAACTGCTGACGCCGGCGAGCCGGACTGCTACGGGTTTTGGGCAACAGGCAGACGGCGTGGACACCGCACGCCGTTGTAGCAGTCCGGCTGGCCGGCGAGGCGGCCTCAAGATCGCCCCGCAGGCAAGCCTCGCTGCTATTTAGCGACTACTTCCGGCGATTTCGCTGCCTTTTCCATCACCGCAAAATCACTCAAACCCTTCTGCGCGTATGGATCGCCAATCAGTCGTGGTCGTGCCTTGAAGTCCAGGCTGACCAGGCTCTTGGTGGTGTCCAGTTCGTCGAAGCTAAGCCCCGCCAGTTGTGCCCAGGTGTGGATCAGGTTCGAACTGGTGTAAGGGCGGTTGTGAATGCTGTCGAAGCTCCAGTCGTGGGTCTCGCGCCATTTCGGCGAGGCGTAGGCAATAAACGGCACGGTGTACATCGGAATGGTCGGTTTGGCCTCGTTGCGCCCCAGGGTGTCGTGGCCCGGAGAGTCGTAGACGTCTTCGCCGTGGTCGGAGAGGTACAGCAGGAAACCGTTCGGATCGGCCTTGCTGTAGGTCTTGATCAGGCTCGATACCACGAAGTCGTTGTACAGCACGGCGTTGTCGTAGCTGTTGTACAGCTCAAGCTTGCTGTCATCGATGGCGGCAGGAACGTCGTCACGGCCCGTGAATTTCGCGTAGTCCTGCGGGTAACGGTATTGATAGGCCATGTGCGTGCCGAGCAGGTGGACCACGATCAGTTTGCGCGGCGCGGCATCGGTCAGGGCCTTGGCAAACGGCTCCAGCACGTCGCCATCGTACTGGCGTGCGTTCTGGTTGCGGTTGTTGTTCAGGTATACCTGCTCGTCGGCCTGCTCGGAGAAGGTCGTGAGCATGGTGTTGCGCTTGGTCATCGTCTGCTGGTTGGTGATCCAGAAGGTCTTGTAGCCGGCCTGTTTCATGACGCTGACGATGGACGGGGTCTTGAGGTACAAGTCCGGGTTTTCTTCGTCGGCGAAGGTCAGGACCTGCTGCAGCGCCTCGATGGTGTAGGGGCGCGGAGTGATGACGTTGTCGAACACCTGCAACTGGTCCTTCATGGCGTCCAGGTTCGGGGTGGTCTGGCGCGGGTAGCCATATAGATGCATGCGGCCACGGTTGGTGGATTCACCGATCACCAGCACCAGGGTGGTCGGAAGGCCTGCTTGCTGATCCTTGAGGTTTTTCAGCGGGGCGATGCTGCTACTGGTGGTGAGCATGTCCTGCATGCTGTCCAGTTGCTGGGTGTAGCGGTGGTAGGCCACCAGCATCTGCCACGGCACGGCGGGTTCAATGCGTGACTCGAAGGCCTCGAACCCCGCCGCTGCGGTGTCGAAGCGCGACATCTGTTTGGCCAGCGGGTAGCCGATGATCGCCACCAGCAACGCCACGGCGGTCACCCAGGCGCGGCCACGGGGCATGTACACCGGGCGCAGGCGGGTCCAGAGGAAGATCGCGAAGGCGGTGTGGGCGATGAAAGCCAGCACGATCCACCAGGCGAAGTACTGGGTCATGTACTCGCCGGCTTCAGAGATGTTCGACTCGAACATGATGAAGATGACGCTCTGGGAAAACTCCTGCTGATAGATGAAGAAGTAGCCCAGGCTGGCCATGGAGCACGCCCACAGCACCACGCCGATGACGGCGGCCATCACACGGGTCTTGTGGGGGAACAGCAGCATCGGCGCCAGCCAGATGCCACTCATCAGGAATGCCTGGCGGAAGCCTGCGAAGCCGGTGATGCCGGTCAGCTGGATCAGCAGTTGGGTGATTCCGGAAAAGTACCAGAAGAACAGGAAAAGCCAGGCCAGCCCGGCCCAGTCGAATTTTTTCGGAGTCATGGTGCTCCGTTGCGTTGTTGCCATCAGGCGCTCCAGCTATGGATCTTTCGCACGACCGATAAACCCGGACGCGTCACAGAGGGGCGTAAGTATGGTGATGGGCAGGTGAAAAATATGTGAGACGGGTGTCGGGACGGTGTCGATTGACACACAAATGTGTATTCAGGCCTGTTGAACGATAGCTGGCGCGACGGGTCCGACGCTTGGCATGCTGGGTGTCAAGCAGGATGAAGGCAGCAGGGCGGGAGAGAAGCTATGGGGCAAGCCGGCGGATCGGGCTTGCCATGTACAGGGTAGACGCTGGACGATCAGGCTTGCAGGGCGGCGCCTGCCGAAGTGATCTGAGTGTGCTGCAGCAGTTGAACCAGTTGGGCCACTTTCTTTTGCAGCTGGTCGCGTTCTTCCTTGAGCTGGCGTAGCTCGTCACGACGAACGGTAACGTACAGGGTTTGTGGAACGCTTGCAGGTAGTACTGTGCCCATTGCTCACCTCGCAAATGGCGGATTCAACATCGTAAGGTTCAAGCAATGACAGCATCGCTACCCGACTTGCCTATGCTTCCTACCTTTGTCGGCGCGGATTCTGATTTCTTTTGACGCAAAAGGGAACTTTTTTATTTTGAATTGTCGCTAAGGTGCGCCCCTCGCGACAAACGGCAGTTTAGAGCGGGTTTGACGCACCTAGATGAAACTATTTTCACCCTGAAACCTTCGTTTTACGCCCCGGACTAACCCAAGAGGCGGTACTGGGCTATAAAATGGGGCACCCGTTTTTTGATTAAGGAGCACCTCTACATGCAACTCGGGATTGTCGGACTAGGCCGCATGGGCGGCAACATCGCACGTCGACTGATGCTCAATGGCCACACCACTGTGGTCTATGATCGCGATGAGCAGTCTCGCACCGTGCTCGCCAACGAGGGTTCGACGCCAGCCAATGACCTCGCGTCACTGGTGGCTGCACTGGAGAAACCGCGCGCGGTGTGGGTCATGCTGCCCGCTGGCGCGCCAACCGAAGACACCATCAACGTCCTGGCCGACCTGCTGGAGCCGGACGACGTCATAATCGACGGCGGCAACACCTTCTATAAGGACGATGTTCGTCGCTCCCATGCCCTTCAGGAAAAAGGCCTGCACTATGTCGACGTCGGCACCTCCGGCGGCGTCTGGGGCCTGGAGCGTGGCTACTGCATGATGATCGGTGGCGAAACCGAGGTTGTGAATCGCCTTGACCCGCTGTTCAAGACCCTGGCCCCCGGCATTGGCAACATCCCGCGCACCAAGGATCGCGCCAAGGATGCCGACCCGCGCGCCGAGCAAGGCTACATCCACGCTGGCCCGCCGGGCGCTGGCCACTTCGTCAAGATGATCCACAACGGCATCGAATACGGGATGATGCAGGCCTTCGCCGAGGGCTTTGACATCCTCAAGACCAAGAACTCGGACAACCTGCCTGCCGACCAGCGTTTCGACCTGAACCTTGGCGACATCGCCGAAGTCTGGCGCCGTGGCAGCGTGGTGTCCTCCTGGCTGCTGGACCTGACCGCCGACGCCCTGGCGACCGATCCACAGCTCAACGCCTATTCTGGCTCGGTCGCCGACAGCGGCGAAGGGCGCTGGACCATCGAGGCTGCCATGGAACAGGCCGTTCCGGTCCCCGTGCTGTCCACCTCGCTGTTCGCCCGTTTCCGCTCCCGTCAACAAAGCACGTACGGCGACAAGATGCTGTCGGCCATGCGTTTCGGATTTGGTGGTCATAAGGAACCAAAATAATGGGATTATCGCGAAGCAAGCAGAAGGCCCCGGTTGCTCCGGCAACCACGCTGTTCCTGTTCGGCGCTCATGGTGACCTGGTCAAACGGCTGTTGATGCCGGCGCTCTACAACCTGTTCCGTGACGGACTGGTCGATGAGAACCTGCACATCGTCGGCGTGGACCACAACACCGTCAGTGACGCCGACTTCGCCAAGAAACTCGAGGATTTCATTCGTCAGGAGGCGGCCAGCAAGGTCGCCCAGGGCGGTGAAGAGCCTCTGGATCCCGCGTTGTGGGGCAGTCTGGCCAAACGTATCAGCTACATCACCGGGGATTTTCTCGACGACGGCACCTACCAGTCCATCGACGCGAAGATCAAGAGCACTGGCACGCAGAATGCCGTGTTCTACCTCGCCACCGCGCCGCGCTTCTTCAGTGAAGTGACCAAGCGACTCGGCTCGTCAGGGCTGATGGTGGAGGGCGACGACTACTTCCGTCGCGTGGTGATCGAGAAGCCGTTCGGCCATGATCTGCCCAGCGCCGTGGCGCTGAACACCTGCTTGCTCAAAGCGATGAGCGAGAAGCAGATCTACCGGATCGACCATTACCTGGGCAAGGAGACGGTGCAGAACATTCTGGTCAGCCGCTTCTCCAACGGGCTGTTCGAGTCGTTCTGGAACAATCACTACATTGATCACGTGCAGATCACCGCCGCCGAAACCGTGGGTGTCGAAACCCGCGGCAGTTTCTATGAAACCACCGGCGCGCTGCGGGACATGGTGCCCAACCACCTGTTCCAGTTGCTCGCCATGGTCGCCATGGAGCCACCGGCTGCCTTTGGCGCCGACGCGGTGCGTGGCGAGAAGGCCAAGGTGATCGGCGCGATCCGGCCCTGGTCGGAGATGGAAGCGCTGGCCAACTCGGTGCGCGGCCAGTACACCGAGAGCACCCTGGGCAGCAAGAGCGTGGCCGGTTACCGTGAAGAGGATCGGGTTGCCCCGGACAGCAACACGGAAACCTACGCTGCGCTCAAGGTCTTCATCGACAACTGGCGCTGGGTCGGCGTGCCGTTCTACCTGCGTACCGGCAAGCGCATGAGCGTGCGCGACACCGAGATCGCGATCTGCTTCAAGCCTGCGCCCTACGCGCAGTTTCGCGACACCGACGTGGACCGCGTCGAGCCCAACTTCCTGAAGATCCAGATCCAGCCCGACGAAGGCATGTGGTTCGACCTGCAGGCCAAGAAACCCGGGCCGACCCTGGACATGCAGACCATCGAGCTGGGTTTTGCCTACAAGGACTTCTTCGAGATGCAGCCATCGACCGGGTACGAAACCCTGATCTATGACTGCCTGACCGGAGATCAGACCCTGTTCCAGCGTGCCGACAACATTGAAAACGGTTGGCGCGCCGTGCAGCCGTTTATCGATGCCTGGGCCAAGGATCCTCACGTGGAGTTCTACAAGGCCGGTGAAGACGGGCCTGCGGCGGCTGATGAGTTGCTGGCCCGTGATGGCCGCAGTTGGCAACGTCTGGGATGAGTAAATCTGCGCAGCCTCTCATCCAGTTCATGCTCTCTGATATCGATGGCACGCTGTTGCGCCCCGATCACAGTCTGAGCCAAGCCAACATTGAGGCGGTGCGCAAGCTCAAGGAGGCCGGGATTCATTTCTCGGTCGCCAGCAGCCGGCCACCGCGCGCTATGCGCGAGCAGATCCGCGCGTTGGGTATCGACGTGCCAACGGTCGGGTTCAACGGGGCGAATATCGTCAACCCTGACGGCAGCCTGCTCAAGGCTCATCGCATCGACCCCCACGCTGCGCGCATCAGCCTTGAGCTGTTCGCCGGTGAGCGGGTCTCGGTGTGGGTGTTCGCCGACGATCAATGGCTGCTGCTCGACCCGCAAGGAGATTACGTCGAGCACGAACGCAACACGTTGGGTTATGACTTCGTGCAGGTCGAGGATTTTGCCGAGGTGATCGATCGCATCGACAAGATCGTCGCGGCCAGCACCGACTTCGAGTTGCTCAAACAGCTCGAAGCCAGGCTCAACCCGCTGATCGCCGAAACGGCGCTGGCGGCGCGCTCGCAATCCTACTATCTGGACGTCACGGCGCTTGAGGCCAACAAGGGAACGGCGCTGGCGACAGTGGCGCAGGCCCTGAGCGTGGACATGGCGCACACGGCAGCTATTGGCGACGCGGGCAACGACGTGGCGATGTTCCTGCGTGCAGGGTTGTCGATCGCGATGGGCCAGGCAGAAACCGGGGTCAAGACCCACGCCAACTACGTGACAGGCAGCAACCTGGAGGACGGGCTGGCGACGGCCATCGAGCGTTACATCCTCCCGCGCTGATTCAAACGCTTGCCCGTAGCAGTCCGGCTTGCCGGCGTGACGCCTTCAACATCGCTAACGCCGGCAAGCGGTACGCCGCCCGGCCGGACTGCTACGGTCATACATTAAGAGGGACGATGACCCTATGGCTGTACCGATTGAAGACTACGCGCTGCTCGGCAACTGCCGCACCGCAGCGCTGGTGACCCGCGACGGGTCGCTGGACTGGTTGTGTTTTCCGCGTTTCGACGCGCCTGCCTGCTTTGCTGCCCTGTTGGGCGACAGCGACAACGGTCGCTGGAAAATTGCCCCGCAACGGGATGCAGACTGCCAGATCACCCGCCGTTATCGCGACGGTACGCTGATTCTGGAAACCCTGTTCACCACCGATACCGGCCGGGCGATGCTCATCGACTTCATGCCCATGGCGGTCGACAACAGCGTGGTGCGTCTGGTGGTGGGCCTTGAAGGCGAGGTCGAGTTCGGCATGGACCTGGCAATCCGCTTCGATTACGGCAGCAACGTGCCGTGGGTCGAAAAGCGCGACCCGCATACCATGACAGCGGTGGGCGCCGGAAATGCTGGTGCTGCGCACGCCGGCCGAATTGCATCCGATGGATCACCACACCGAAAGCCTGTTCACCGTCAAAGCCGGCCAGCGCCTCGGGTTTGCCATGACTTGGCAGGCGTCCCACGAGCCGGTGCGCAAGGGCTTCGATTGCGAGCAGGCACTGGAACAGACCGAAAGCTTCTGGCGCGAGTTCTCCGATCGCTGCCCCGATGTCGGCCCCTGGTCCGAGCAGGTCAAGCGCTCGCTGATTACCCTCAAGGCTATGACCTACGCCCCCACGGGAGGCATCGTCGCGGCCGTGACCACCTCGCTGCCTGAACAATTGGGTGGCGAGCGCAATTGGGACTACCGCTACTGCTGGCTGCGCGACGCAACCATGACGCTGCTGGCGTTCATGAACCTGGGCTATTTTGATGAAGCCACGGCGTGGCGCAACTGGCTGTTGCGCTCGGTCGCGGGCAACCCGGAGCAGGTTCAGATCATGTACGGGCTGGGCGGCGAGCGGCGCCTGCCGGAGTACGAACTGCCCTGGCTCAGTGGCTATGAGCATTCCAGCCCGGTGCGTATCGGCAACGCCGCGGCCACCCAGATGCAACTGGACGTGTACGGCGAGGTGGCGGACGCCATGACCCAGGCGCTCAAGAGCGGGCTACCACGCTTGCCGCGCAGTATCGAGATCCAGAAGGTCATCATGCCGTTTCTGGAAAGCGTGTGGCGCAATCCTGATGCCGGTATCTGGGAAATTCGCTCCGAGCCGCGCCATTTTACCCATTCCAAGGTGATGGCCTGGGTGTCGTTCGACCGCAACGCCAGTGTCCTGGCGCAGAGCGACAGCCCTCAAGACCGCGAGCGCGGCCTGCATTACCGCAAAGTGGCCGATGAGATCCACGCCGATGTCTGCGCAAGGGGCTACGACGCCGAGCTGGGCAGCTTCGTGCAGGCCTACGGCAGCAAGGAAATGGACGCCAGCCTGTTGCAGATCGTCTTGACTGGGTTTCTGCCGATCGAGGATCCGCGAGTCGCGGGGACCGTGGCGCACGTTGAAAAAGCCCTGATGCAGGATGGGCTTCTGCTGCGCTATGACAGCGAGCGCAGCACCGACGGCGTCTCGGGTAGCGAGGGAACGTTCCTGGTGTGTTCGTTCTGGCTGGCAGACGTCTATGTGCTACAAGGGCGCGCAGAGGAGGCGGCCGCGTTGTTCGAGCGCCTGTGTGGCCTGTGCAATGACGTCGGGTTGCTGGCCGAGCAGTATGATCCGCGGGCCAAGCGCATGCTCGGCAACTTCCCGCAAGCGTTCAGCCACATCGGCATCATCAACACTGCCCTTAACCTGCACCGCGCGGTGTGTCCGGCCAAGGCACGGGCCGCCCATGAGGATGCGGTGGCCCAGTGATCGATCCCTGATTACGAGGCGGCCATGAGATCGCCCCGCCGGCAAGCCGTGCTGCTACACAAGCACCAGCACATACCTGTAGCAGCCGGGCTTGCCCGCGGGGACGGCCTTGAGATCGCCACGCTCCTATAAGTTCGCGGCGTCAACGTGCCTTGCGAAAGGTGAAATTGATCCGCTGCTCACCCAGTTGCGGATGCTCCGCCTGTTTGATTGGCATCACGCCGTGGTAGCGCAAGCGGTCTTCGCCGCCCCAGACCACCACATCACCATGAAACAGCGGCACCCGTTGTGTGCTGTCGTTGCGCGCATGACCGCCGAACAGGAAGATGGCCGGGATGCCCAGTGATACCGAGACCACCGGCCACTGGTAATCGCGCTCGTCCTTGTCCTGATGCAGCGACAGCTTCGCGCCTGGAATGTAGCGGTTGATCAGACAGGCATCAGGCTCGAAATCACCGAACCCCGCCGCCTGGGCCGCCGTTCGCGCCAATTCCATGAACACTTGCGGCATCTCGGGCCAGTGCTGGCCGGTCTGCGGATCGATAGGACTGTACTGGTAGCCGTCGCGGTCGGTAGTCCAGCCAAACTGGCCGCAACTGCTCAGCGCAACCGACATGGTGTAACCGCCGGGAGTGACCATGTTGCGAAAGGGCGCCAGGGTGAGTGTTGCCTCCAGCGCAGGCAGCAAGCGATCCATCAGCGGCAGGGCAAGGCCGCGAAAGACAAAGGATTGCACGCCGATCTGCTCGGTCGACGGCGGCTGGGAGCTGTCGTCGGCGAACAGGTCGAGTGTGGCGGGCGTCGTGCCTTTGCGTTGAATCATCGCGGCGTGCCTAAAGTTTTTTGATCGGCGCGCTTACAGCGCTTTGCTGACCTTGACGTCACTGATGACGTCGTCGCTGTCGCCGTGCATCTTCTGCAGGGCAGCCAAGGCCTCTTCAGCGGACGGAGATTGCAGCAGGGCGAACTCGAAGCGGCGCTCGCCGTTGAGTTTATAGCTGATGGCGTATTTGACCACGGGGGCTTGGTTGCTCACGTTGGATTCCTTGGCAGGTGGAGGATGCGCGCAGGCGTCGACAAAGCTTTCACGCGCACCGGTGTCGAATGGAAGAATCAGCTCAGGCGCGACGTGGTACGGCGCACTATCTTGATCGAGTGGGTGAATGTGGTCTTGCGACCACCGCCGTGGCTGTCCATCTTGCGCCCGGAGGTGTCGATCGTGATGTTCCAGAAGCCGCTGCTGGGCACTGTGATCTTGGCCGGGAAGCGATCAAACGCGCCGCCGTGATAGGTATGGCGTCCGCCGTTCTTGAAACTGCGGAAATTCGCGTCGCTCATCAGACGGATGTTGCAGAGCTGGGAGCACTCGATGACAACCAGGTCGTCTTCATTGAGGTGCTCGCGCTGGTGTACGAATTTCATGGGTGTCTCCAGGGACAGGGCATGCTTGTAAACCCGAAACGATATCACGGCAGGCCCGACGGTTGCTCGCCACAGGGCGCCTGGTTGCGATTCTGACGATGAAAAAGTGCTGGACCTGGGGATTTAATCGCATCCCGGCTTGTCGTAGGACCTTTATTGGAGGGATTGTATGAAACTGGCTGTTGTTGTTTTGGCTCTGGCGATGACCGGTTGTGCCTCTGTCACGGACATCGAACACACGCCGCCGACCATGAGCGTGATGTCCGGCAAATCCCCTCAGGAATACGCCGACTGCTTCGTGGCCAGGATCACCGACAGCCGCAATTCGCCGCAGATCGAGCCCCATCGCGAGGGGATGCGGGTGATCGTGCCGCAGAAATTCACCAGCGGCACACCAACCGCGATCGTCGATATCGAGAAGCGCTCGGGCGGCAGCTCCATCAAGCTGTTTGAAAGCGGTGGCAACAATCCCTTGCGGCCCAAGGACATTCAGCATTCGGTCACCGCCTGTATTTCGGGGGAGTGACTGCGGTTATTTGCACGTCACCAGCACGCTGCGGGTCTTGTAGTTGCCGACGTCTACGCCCAGGGTCTTGTCGGCCTCCTTGGGTTGCGGCGTGCCATTGGTGCTGACGATGTTGTAGCCGGTGCCTGCGCAGGATGCGTCGGCTTTCTCGTAACAGGCTGCCCACGACATGGCCTCTCCCGAGCAGTCGATGCTCAGTGCCTGCTTGCCGTCTTTAAGGTAGGTGTTTTGCGCGGTGGCACAGCCGGTGAGGCCCAGGACGGCAATGACAGACAGAATCTTGATCATATTCGGATGCTTCACGATGAGGGCCAGATGAACGCCAACGTTCGCGCAGGTATCGCGCGGGGCGTTGGATAAGACTGGTGGACTGTGCCATCGTTCCGGCATCACGGAAACATTTTTACACGCGGGGGGAGGGTTCAGGCCCCGCATCGGCGGGGCTGAACAGGGGAGGCGGCGCTCAGGATTTCTTGCCTGGGCGGCTGCGAGGGGCGAGGTCTTCAAACACCGAGGCCACCTCGACTGCGCCGCTTTCACTTGGGAAGGGCCCTGCAACCTGCTCGCCATCGTGACCGATCAGCCACCACCCGCCATCCTGCATTTTCTTGATCTGGTACCCGTTTACAACTTTGACTTCCGCCATCGATTTTTCTCGACAAGTGATTCAGGCGGCAATGATACGGTGCAAGCGCGTAATTTTCCTACGCAATCGAATGAATCCGGCTACGCTTGCTCCAGTCATCGCACGGTCGTTTCGGGGAATTGGATGCCCTCGTACGGATGATGTGAAGGACAGCAGGCAATCACCGATCTGTAAAACGTTTGCGAACCGTCTTACGGCAGCTTGCAGGTGCGCGGTGGTCGCAATAACCGGAATCGTGCGGAACTATCTGCGCATCCGTTCCTCTACCAAGGCAGCAAACGGCCAGCGTCGGGGGCATTGTAAGGTTATCGCCTCCTGATTAGACTGCGCCGCAACACCCCCAGCACCATCAAGGACTTATATGATCAAGAAATGCTTGTTCCCTGCAGCCGGTTACGGCACTCGCTTCTTGCCAGCGACCAAAGCCATGCCCAAAGAGATGCTGGCCGTTGTCAACAAGCCACTGATCCAGTACGGGGTGGAAGAAGCACTGGCTGCGGGCCTCAATGAAATCTCCATCGTCACCGGCCGCGGCAAACGCGCCCTGGAAGACCATTTCGACATCAGCTACGAGCTGGAGCACCAGATCAAGGGCACCGACAAGGAAAAATACCTGGTCGGTATCCGTCAGCTGATCGACGAGTGCAGCTTCTCCTACACTCGCCAGACCGAAATGAAAGGCCTGGGCCACGCGATTCTCAGCGGCCGCCCACTGATCGGTAACGAGGCGTTCGCCGTGGTGCTGGCGGACGACCTGTGCGTGAACCTGGAAGGTGACGGCGTTCTGGCCCAGATGGTCAAGCTGCACAAGCAGTACAAGTGCTCGATCGTTGCGATCCAGGAAGTGGACCCGAACGAAACCAATAAGTACGGCGTGATCGCTGGCGAAGAAATCAAGGACGGCCTGTTCCGTGTCACCGACATGGTCGAGAAGCCAAAACCTGAAGATGCACCTTCGAACCTGGCGATTATCGGCCGTTACATCCTGACCCCGGACATCTTCGAAAAAATCGAACAGACCGAGCCAGGCAAGGGCGGCGAAATCCAGATCACCGACGCCCTGATGAAGCAGGCTGCCGAAGGCAACGTGCTGGCGTACAAGTTCAAGGGTCGCCGTTTCGACTGCGGTGGCGCAGAAGGCTACGTTGAAGCCACCAACTTCTGCTTCGAGCACTTCTACAAGACGGGCAAGTCGCTGGATCCGGTCGTTATACCGACTAAAGCCAAGTAACTGTACTGCTCTGCAAAGCCACCTTCGGGTGGCTTTGTCGTTTCTGGGTTCTGGCCCTTGCCCGGCGCGCTGGAGCGGTTATGCTTAGGCTCTTTCGCTGGCCCGGCCAGCGCCGCGATTCGCCTTGAATCCGCGAAAATCCATGCCTGCCAAGGATACAGAAATGAGCTACGACTTCGACCTTTTCGTCATCGGTGCCGGTTCCGGCGGCGTGCGTGCGGCCCGTTTTTCTGCCGGGTTCGGCGCGCGCGTGGCCGTCGCCGAGAGCCGCTACCTGGGTGGCACCTGCGTCAACGTCGGTTGCGTGCCCAAGAAGCTGCTGGTGTACGGGGCGCATTTTTCCGAAGACTTCGAACAGGCTAAAAGCTTTGGCTGGACGGCTGGCGAGGCCGACTTCGACTGGTCGACCCTGATCGGCAACAAGAACCGTGAGATCAGCCGCCTGAACGGCATCTACCGCAACCTGCTGGGCAACAGCGGCGTCACCCTGATGGAGGGTCACGCCAGACTGCGCGGCCCCCATGAAGTGGAAATCAACGGCCAGGTGCACACCGCCGAGCACATCATGATCGCCACTGGTGGCTGGCCGCAGGTGCCGGACATTCCGGGGCGCGAACATGCCATTACGTCCAACGAGGTGTTTTTCCTCGAGCAGATGCCCAAGCGCGTCGTGGTGGTAGGCGGCGGTTATATCGCTGTCGAGTTTGCCTCGATCTTCAATGGCCTGGGTGCCGAGGTGTCGCTGATGTATCGCGGCGAGCTGTTCCTGCGCGGCTTTGACGGCACCGTACGCACCCATCTGCACCAGGAACTGGCCAAGCGCGGCATGGACATCCGCTTCAAGACCGAAGTCGACAGCATCGAAAAACTCGCCGATGGCACGCTGCAACTGACCCTCAACGATGGCAGCTCGGTCAACACCGATTGCGTGTTCTATGCCACGGGCCGGCGTCCAATGCTGGATAACCTGGGTATGGAAACGGTCAACGTTGAGCTCGATGACAAGGGTTTCGTCAAGGTCGACGACAACTACCAGACCAGCGAGCCATCGATCATCGCCGTGGGCGACGTGATCGGCCGTGTGCAACTGACGCCGGTGGCGCTGGCCGAAGGCATGGCGGTGGCGCGCCGCCTGTTCAAGCCTGAGCAGTACCGTCCTGTGGACTATCGCCACATTCCGACCGCCGTGTTCAGCCTGCCGAACATCGGCACGGTGGGGCTTACCGAGGAAGAGGCGAAGAAAGAAGGCTTCGACGTGCAGGTCTTTGAAAGCACCTTCCGCCCGATGAAACTGACCCTGACCGACAATCAGGAGCGCACCCTGATGAAGCTGGTCGTCGACAAGAAGACCGACCGCGTCCTGGGTTGCCACATGGTGGGGCCGGACGCCGGCGAAATCGTCCAGAGCCTGGCCATTGCGCTCAAGGCAGGCGCCACCAAGCAGATCTTCGACGACACCATCGGCGTGCACCCGACGGCGGCTGAAGAGTTCGTCACCATGCGTACGGCGACCCGCTGAGCGCCTGATGTCATGGATGTAATGGATCCGGCCTCATGGATGAGGGCCGGACGGTATAGTTTGAACGGGATGGACCCAGTTTTTGACCAGAAAGAGTTTTTCGGCATCCATGCCATTGAATCCCGCAGGACCTGACGACCAGGGCCCGGACCAGGTGCAGGCGGCGCACGAAAGCGAGCGCCAGTTCCGCACCCTGGCCGACAACATGAGCCAGTTGGCCTGGATCGCCGATCCCGCTGGCGGTATCTATTGGTACAACGCCCGCTGGTACAGCTACACCGGCACTTCCCATGAAGCGATGATGGCCCTGGGCTGGCGCTCGCTGCATCACCCAGACCACCTGGAGCGCGTCGACTCAAGAATGCGGCGCTGCTTTGCCACGGGCTCCATCTGGGAAGACACCTTCCCGCTGCGGGGCAAGGATGGCTTGTATCGCTGGTTCCTGTGCCGTGCGCTGCCGATCCGCGAGGCGTCGGGCACCATTACTTACTGGCTGGGTACGAGCACTGACATCACTGCCCAGGTCAAGGCCGAGGATGCCCTGCGCGAACTCAACGAGAGCCTTGAACGGCGTGTGGCCGAGCGTACCCGCGAGCTGGCCGAAATCAACGAGCGGTTGCAGATCGAGATCAGCGAGCGCGCCCAGGCCGAGGAAGCGCTGCGTCATGCGCAAAAGATGGATGCCATCGGCCAGTTGACCGGGGGCATCGCCCACGACTTCAACAACATGCTGACGGGCGTGCTCGGCGCGCTGGACCTTATCCAGCGGCGTGTGGCGGCAGGCCGGGTAGGCGAGATCGGCCGATACATCGAGGCAGCCATGAGTTCGGCCAATCGGGCGGCCTCCCTGACGCACCGTTTGCTGGCCTTCGCCAGGCGCCAGTCATTGAATACGCAGCCGGTAGACATCAACCGCATGGTGATGTCCATGGAAGAGCTGCTGCGGCGTACCACTGGTGAAAGCATCGAGCTGGAAATCGACCTTGGCAGCACGTTGCGCCTGACCCGCACCGACGAGCATCAGCTGGAAAACGCGCTGCTCAATCTGGTCATCAATGCCAGGGACGCCATGCCCGACGGTGGGCGATTGCTGATCCAGACCGAGGCTGTGCATGTGGCCGTGCTCCATGACTCGCTGACGCCCGGGGATTACGTTCGTCTCAGCGTGCAGGACACCGGTGCAGGCATGTCGGCGCAAGTCATCGCCCGCGCGTTCGATCCTTTCTTCACCACTAAACCGATCGGCCAGGGTACCGGGCTGGGGCTGTCGATGGTCTATGGCTTCATCAACCAGACCGGTGGCCAGGTGTTGATCGACAGCACCGAAGGGCAGGGCACGCGTATCGATCTGTACCTGCCTTGCCTTTTCGAGTCCAGCGACAGCGCGTCGGCGGATGACGAAGGCGTGGCGCCGCCCCGTGCGATTTCGGGGGAGCGAGTGCTGGTCGTCGAAGACGAGCCGGATGTGCGCATGCTGGTGGTCGATGTGTTGCGCGAGCTGGGTTACTCGGTCGAGGTGGCGGCGGACGGCGCGGCGGCCTTGCCGTTTCTGGAGGGAGGCGAACGTATCGACTTGCTGGTGACCGATGTCGGGTTGCCCGGGCTCAACGGGCGTCAGGTCGCAGAAATTGCCCGACAGCACCGGCCAGGCTTGCGGGTGCTGTTCATGACCGGCTATGCGGGGAGCGCGCTGGCCGGTGGTGATGTGCTGGAGGATGGCATGGACATGCTGACCAAGCCGTTCAGCATCGACGAACTGGCGCAGCGGGTGCGCGGCCTGATCGAAAGCGCTGACTAGTCCGGTTGCGGGATGGTTTGCCCGCCCTTGAGGTTTTCCAGCGCCAGTTCGGTCTTGATCAGGATCAGCTCCAGCACGCGGTTCTGCTGGTCGCGCTCGGTCAGTTGTTGCTTGAGTTTTTCTGTCTCGACCTTGGCGTTGCGCACCCGCTCCTTGAGCAGGGCGCATTGGCCGTGGGCATCGAGGTGTCGCTCCTTCAGGGTCTGGATCTGCGCGTCCTTGTCGGCGAGACGGGTGGCAGTGTCCTGCGCGGCCTGGCTGAGCCGGGCGTTTTCTTTTTGCTCGTTCTGCAGCGCCTCGCGGACCTGCAGCAGGGTGGCGGTCTGGCTGCCCAGGGTGGTGGTCTGTACGGCATGACGCTCACGCAGTTCGGACAGTTGGCGTCGCGTGTCCTGAAGCTCGCCCTGCATCGCCTGGCGCTCTGCGTCGAGGATGGCCTTGGCGTCGTCAAGCTGCCCCTGGGATTGCTCCTTCAGGCGCAGTGCCAGTCGAGCGACCAGAGCGGTCAGTTCCTCGTCGATTGTCGAGGCCGTGGCATCGCTTCCCTCGGCGTCGATTTCCCGCATGAGTCGATGAATGGTGGTCTTTGAGCCTGTATTGCCCATTTCGATTCGTACCGCATCGATACTGGGATTTTCTCCACGCGCAATGATCGCGCTGCGCGCCGCCTTCACCTCAGCCTTATTGATTCCGCTTCTTGCCATGATGCCTTCCAGCTTGTTCGTACCGGATACGTATCGCATATTACGTACCATCTAATGCTGTGCATTGTGCGCTATTGCAGACGGGATGTCTGCCTCGGGTTGAACTGCGGGGAGTGAACTGGGTAGGCTGACCCGGCGTCTGATGTTCCGTCGCCCCGCATGGGCAGGTTCGTCAGGCTGTAACCTGATTCTGCTACTGACTGAATTCTTCTATTAATAGAGTCTTCTTATAGCGAAAACCAATTAGCCGCATCAGGTTTGCCAATGAGCCCTTGCCGCCGATTCTGCGTAAGATCCTTCCCATCGAATTCATGACCTGATTCATTCAACCCTAAGGAGATCCACCCGATGCCTATCATTAACAGCCAAGTAAAGCCGTTCAAAGCTACCGCTTTCAAAAACGGTTCTTTCGTTGACGTTTCGGATGCTGACCTCAAAGGCAAATGGTCTGTGGTGTTCTTCTACCCAGCCGACTTCACCTTCGTCTGCCCGACCGAGCTGGAAGACCTGGCTGACAACTACGAAGCCTTCAAAAAACTGGGCGTAGAAATCTACTCCGTTTCGACCGACACCCACTTTGCCCACGCTGCCTGGCACAACACCTCGCCAGCCATCGGCAAAATCCAGTACACCATGATCGGTGACCCGACCCTGACCATCTCCCGCAACTTCGACGTGCTGATCGAAGAAGCTGGCCTGGCTGACCGCGGTACTTTCGTCATCAACCCAGAAGGTCAGATCAAAATCGTTGAGCTGAACGACGGCGGTGTTGGCCGTGACGCGTCCGAGCTGCTGCGCAAGATCAAGGCTGCTCAGTACGTCGCTGCTCACCCAGGTGAAGTCTGCCCGGCCAAATGGCAGGAAGGCGAGGCCACTCTGGCTCCGTCCCTGGACCTGGTCGGCAAGATCTAAATCTCCATGTCATTTCTGACTGGACCGGGAGCGGTGAGCTCTTGAGCAAGTAATCCGCATCGCCCCCAAAAAACGCCCGGGCGGTCATCGCCTGGGCGTTTTTATTTCAAGACCTGAAAAAAGCAGATTAAGGAAAGCCGATCATGTTGGACGCCAATCTCAAAGCCCAGTTGAAATCGTACCTGGAGCGAATCACTCGCCCGATCGATATCGTCGCGTCCCTCGATGACGGCGCGAAATCACAGGAAATGCTGGCCCTGCTCAACGACATCGTTGCCAGTTCCAGCCAGATCACCCTGAACACTAATGGCACTGACGCACGCACTCCATCCTTCGCCCTGAACAGCCCGGGCCAGGACATCAAGCTGCGTTTTGCCGGCCTGCCTATGGGCCACGAATTCACCTCCTTGGTGCTGGCGCTGCTGCAAGTCGGCGGCTATCCGTCCAAGGCCAGCGAGGACACCCTCGAGCAGGCACGTTCCCTGAGCGGTGAGTTCAAGTTTGAAACCTATTTCTCGCTGACCTGCCAGAACTGCCCGGACGTGGTCCAGGCGCTGAACCTCTTGGCCGTGCTCAACCCCAACGTGCAGCACGTCGCCATCGAAGGTGGCCTGTTCCAGCAAGAGGTCACGGACCGCCAGATCATGTCGGTGCCGAGCATCTACCTCAACGGTGAACTGTTCGCCCAGGGCCGCATGAACCTGGAAGAGATTCTGGCGAAGATCGACACCAGCGCCGGTGATCGCCAGGCCGAGAAGCTGAACGCCAAGGAAGCCTTCGACGTGCTGGTTGTTGGCGGTGGCCCGGCGGGCTCGGCAGCGGCCATCTATGCTGCGCGCAAAGGCATCCGTACCGGTGTCGCGGCTGAGCGCTTCGGCGGTCAGGTGCTGGACACCATGGCGATCGAGAACTTCATCTCGGTTCAACACACCGAAGGCCCGAAACTGGCCGTCGCCCTTGAAGAACACGTCAAGGAATACGAAGTCGACATCATGAACCTGCAACGCGGCGATCAGCTGATTCCTGGCAAGGACGGCGAGCTGCACCAGGTCAAATTCGCCAGTGGCGGCGTGCTCAAGGGCAAGACCGTGATCCTGGCGACCGGTGCCCGCTGGCGCGAGATGAACGTGCCCGGCGAGCAGCAATACCGCAACAAGGGCGTGGCGTACTGCCCGCACTGTGACGGCCCGCTGTTCAAGGGCAAGCGCGTGGCGGTGATCGGCGGCGGTAACTCCGGCGTTGAAGCGGCCATTGACCTGGCCGGTATCGTGTCCCACGTGACCCTGCTGGAATTCGACAGCAGCCTGCGTGCTGACGCGGTGCTGCAACGCAAGCTGCACAGCCTGCCGAACGTGACGGTGCTGACCAGCGCCCTGACCACCGAAGTGACCGGCGACGGCCAGAAGGTCAACGGGCTGCGCTACAAGAATCGCACCACCGATGAAGTGCTGAACATCGAACTGGAAGGGATCTTCGTGCAGATCGGTCTGTTGCCCAACACCGAATGGCTCAAAGGCACCATCGAGCTGTCGCCCCGTGGCGAGATCGTGGTCGACAACCGCGGCGAAACCTCGATCCCGGGCATCTTCGCCGCCGGTGACGTGACCACCGTGCCGTACAAGCAGATCGTGATTGCCGTGGGCGAGGGCGCCAAGGCTTCCCTTAGCGCATTCGATCATCTGATCCGCACCAGCGCTCCGGCGTGATGCCCGGCTGACGCTGCGACACAAAAAAACCTCATGAGCGATCATGAGGTTTTTTTTGCCGCCAATTTCTGTAGCAGTCCGGCTTGCCGGCGGTAGCGGTTTCAAAGACGCCACCGCCGGCAAGCCGTGCTGCTACAGACCGTGTTCGCCGCGCACGTTTTTACTCGGAAACCGGCGTCGGCTGAATGATCTCGACCCAGTAGCCATCCGGATCCTTGACGAACGCCAGGCTCTTCATGCGCCCGTCAGTCAGGCGTTTCTGGAAGTCAACGCCCAGCTCTTCGAAGCGCGCGCAGGCGACGTGCACGTCCGGCACCGAGATGCAGATGTGGCCGAAACCGCGCGGGTCAGTGTTGCCGTTGTGGTAGGCAAACGCCGGGTCTTTTTCGGTGCCGTGGTTGTGGGTCAGCTCCAGAATGCCGGGGATGCCCTTCATCCAGACCGTGCGCGCCGCGTCGTCAGCCGGGATCTGGGCCTTGTCGACCAGTGCCAGGAAGTACAGGCTGAATTCGGCTTCAGGGAAGTCGCGCTTTTCCACCAGGCTGAAACCCAGGACGCGGGTGTAGAAGTCCAGCGAGGCAGTGATGTCTTTCACGCGCAGCATGGTGTGGTTGAACACGAATTGGGCGGTGGCGGTGTCCGGTTGGGCAGTAACGCCAGGGAAGTTGTTCAGTTCGTGCAGACTCATGGGTGACTCCGGATAGATCCTGTAAATGTTGCCCAATGATACGGGACGCAGCGCCCGAGCCAAACCCGAAATATGCACAAACCATAGCCTGCGCTTGTGAACCCACCACGAGAGGCCCACACTTTGCGGCTCTACGTTCAGGTATCGGTCATGTTTTCCACGTTACGCGCAGTTTCTCTGGCCGGGGTATGTCTGGCATTTGGTGCAAGCAATGTCCTGGCGGGCGACGCCATGATCGTCTGGCCCAGCGACTGGGAGGTCGAGGCGTTGCCCACGCCCCAGGCAAGCCCCGATCGCCCCTCTGTTCAGGTGCGCCAGCGTGCGGTCAAGAGCGACGGCAATGGCAATCCCGCCATGGTCGTGGAACTGACCCAGACCCGCTTGCAGGCCGGCCATGAAGTCAACGTCGAGGGCGTACTGCTGGAAATGCGCAAGGCCGTGCAGGTCAATTTCGTGCACGGCGGCTTTCAGAGCGTCTGCACCCGAATGAAGGAAAGCACCTTGAGCGAGGTGCCAGCGATGGAAACCACGTGCACCATTACCCAGAACGGCGCCCATGTGATGACGCAGACGCTGGTGGCCGCCGCCAATAAAGAGATGGCCTGGTCGCTGTCCTATGCGGGTTCGGCAGACGGTTACGCCGCCATCAAAGATGAAGTGCAGCGGATAAGGGACAGCCTCAGGCTCAATGTCGCACCCTGACGTTAGATGGGGATATCAAATCGCGGACATAAAGAAGCCCGCCGAAGCGGGCATGGGGCGCTAATCCTTTAGCAGCCTTCATCCTGTAGAAGTGCTTGTGAAAAAAACGTGAAGAAAGCTTCCTCTCGGCCGTTTGGGCGGACATTTTTTCGACCACTTGTCATTTGACGTCAATTGTCTGTGGGTGACGTTCTTTTGTCGCTATTATCAGCCACGGCGATAACAGGAAACCATTACCAGTTTCGACTGGACGATGCCGACCCCCATAACTTGACGAGCGCACGAGGGGGATCGTTAATGCGCATGGCACGGGAACTTGATCCCCTCAAGGCTTGGGTCACAACCTGTTATTAGTGCTTATAAGAAAGCCCCGGCAAGCGGGGCTTTTTTATAACGCCGTGGCGCAGCGGGGCGTCATCAGCCGCGCAACCAGGAGTCGACGGTTTCAGCGCCGTACTGTTCTTTCCAGGATTTCAGACCGCGATGATTGCCGCCCTTGGTCTCGATCAGCTCGCCGGTGTGCGGGTTCTGATAGACCTTGACCACGCGGGCGCGGCGGCGTTTCGGGCCCGCTGGGGCTGCTGGTGCGGCCGACGGGTTGGGGTCGAGGATGGCAATGACATCGCGCAGGCTCTTGTCGTAGCTGCTCATCAGGGCCTGGAGCTTCTGTTCGAATTCGATCTCCTTTTTCAGTCCGGCATCGTTCTTCAAGCTTTCCAGCTGGGCCAGCTGTTCCTGAAGGGCTCGTTCTGCTGCGCGAAACTCGGCAAGTCTGGACAAAAAATAGTACTCCGGCGATTAGTGGCTGTTGTCAGCCCAACGCAAGCAACATGGACGCATGTAAAGGTCCTGTGCTCATTTTATGGCTACCCCGTGGCTTGATCGTCATACATCGGAATAACGTCAGGCGGTCAGCTCAACATCAGCGAGGGGGGTAGTTGTGATGCGCGACAGGTAAATAATGCACTTTTTTTTCGACTTGTAAAATAGCCGGGGCGCAATTGTTAAATGAAACATCCATGTAAAACTAACAGGTCTGACAGAAAATGCCGTAGCAGGTGAATAGCCGTTGTAAGTAATTTCTCAAACTTGGGGATTTATGGAAAAGATCAAAGCCGGTGGCCGCCGCGGCCGTGGCGCATTTACAGGCCCTGTTGCAGCGCAGGGTCGTCAGGATTGAGCTGCTCGAGTTCGGCCAGCAGGACCTGCACTTTCTGCAACTGGCCGTTTTCTTTCCAGTACCCGATGAGCAGCGTTCTGGCGCGTCGGTTGGCGGGCTGTCGCTGGAGGATGTCTTCGAGTTGCCGTTGTGCCGGCTCAAGCTGCGCAAGCCCGTGAAGCGCCACGGCCAGGTCGTAGCGGTACTGGGTGTTGTCGGCGTCCAGTTCCACGGCCTTGGCCAGTGCCAGCAATGCATACTCGTTCTGCTGATGACGCAGTAGCCACATGCCCAGTTCATGCTGCAGGAGCGACGATTGCGGGTGCTTGTCGAGCAGCAGCGCCAGTTGCTGTCGGGATTGCTCCATCTGACCCTGGTGATCGAGCAGTTGCACCCGGGCGACGCCGGCATCGATGTTGTTAGGCTCGAGCTTCAGGGCCAGGTCTAGAGCATCCAGTGCCTTGCGAGGTGCGCCCTGAGTGACCAGTATCCTGGCGAGCTGGATCTGGCTCTGGCCACTGGGTGGCTGTGACGCCAGGGTATTCTGATATTGATCGGCCGCCTCCTGAAACGCACCGAAATACAGGCCCAGGTCATCCGGGGTCAGTCCGGTCAATGCCCGGACCGCGCTGAATCGAACGTTCTGGTCGGCGGCATCCAGCAGCGGACCGATCAGCACGCTGCGCTGGGCGTTGGAGACCATGTTGGTTACGGCGTCGATGGCGGCCTGCTGGACCAGAGGAACGGGACGCTTGAGGTCGCCGTCGAGGATTTTCAGTGCCTGGGCGCTTGGGTAGTTGCCCAGTTCTGCCAATAGACCTGCGCGGCGAATATCCGAAAGGTCGGTGCGACTCAGTTGCTGGTAAAGCACCCGCGCCGCGCCCGGTTTGCCGTTGTGAGCCTGTTCAAGTGCTTCGGCATAACTGTGATTGACCACCACTGGAGCAGGCGGGGCGTACCAGCCACGCACCAGCAACCCACCACCGATCAGCAGCAACAGCACGGACACGGCTAATACAGCTTGCCCGCGACGGCGAACTTTCAACGGGGTGGGGGAGTGTGGCTGGGGCGCGTTAGGCATACCGATTTCCGTTTCTGCATGAGGGGCAACCTTGGGGGAGCGATGGCCGGGTGTCAAACGGCAATCGTGTGGCGGGTGTGTGTACGTCCATCACAGGCACAGATTTTGTGGGAGCGGGCTTGCCCGCGAAAGCGATGGGTCAAATATCCATCCGTACGCCAGGTCGGACGCCTTCGCGGGCGAGCCCGCTCCCACAGGATTGAAGGTGGTCCGGCCAGGCGTGCTACCCATAAAAAAGCCCCGGACCTTGTGAGTCCAGGGCTCGTGCGGTGCGACCGGTGAGTCGCACCGCAGCATTGCCAGGATCAGGCGTTGGGTTGCCAGCCGCCACCCAGGGCTTTGTAGATGGCGACGATGCCACGATACAACTCGATCTCGGCCTGTGCCTGGCTGTCTTCGGCGGCCAGGCGTTCACGCTCGGCGTCCAGCAGCACCAGGAAGTCGGCGGTGCCTTCGCGGTACTGAATGTTGGCCAGGTCCGCTGCCTTGCGGCTGGACTCACTCTGACGCACCAGCGACACCAGACGCTGCTGACGCTTGTCGTAGTCGCTGAAGGCGTTGTCGGTTTCTTCCAGCGCCAGCAGCACCTGCTGCTCGTAGTTGGCGAGTGCGCCTTCGGCATCGGCGTTGGCGCCACGGATCCGCGCTTTCACGCTGCCCAGGTCAAACGCCGCCCAGGTGATGCTCGGGCCAAGGCCCCAGGCTTGTGCCGCGCTCGAACCGATCTGCGAACCACGACTGGCGGTGAAGCCCAAGAAGCCGCTGAGACTGACCCGCGGGAACAAGTCTGCCGTCTGCACACCAATGCGCGCGGTCTGCGCCGCCAACTGACGTTCGGCACTGCGCACGTCGGGACGGTTCTCCAGCAGTTTGGTCGGATCGCCAATGGGCAACGCCTTGGAAATCGCTGGCAGTTTGGCCGGGGCCAGCATCGCGGTCATCGCATCCGGGCGTTCGCCCAGCAGGGTGGCGATGCGGTTGCGCTCGCGGGTCTGCTCGGCCTGCAGTTGCGGAATGCTGGCTTCCACCGCCGCCAGACGCGCATCGGCACGCACCACGTCGATTTCGTTACCCACGCCCTCGTCGCGCAGTTGCACGGTGACACCACGGGATTCCTGCTGGTTCTTCAGGTTGGCCCGGGCGATGTCCTCGCGCAATTGGGCGCCGCGCAACTGGCCGTAGGCATCCACCAGCTCGGCGATCATGGTCACCTGCAGCTGGTACAGGTTGGCCTCGGCCACCTGCTGGTCGGCGTCGCTGGCTTCCAGTTCGCGCTGGATGCGGCCGAACAGGTCGATCTCCCAGGCCATGTCCAGGCCCAGGTCATAGCGTTCCTGATTGACCCGGTGCTCGGTTTCACCCGGCACCTGGGCGCGGCCGATCTGGCTGCTGGCGCGGCTGGTCACCACCGGCATGGCATCGTTGCTGATGTCATCACGAATGGCACGCGCAGCCTTGAGGCGGGCGAAGGCCACCCGCAGCTCACGGTTGCCCTGCAGCGATTGCGCGACCAGCTTGTTCAGCGTCGGATCGTCGAACTGCTGCCACCAGATGGTTTCAATGTGGCTACGGTCGTAGTTGCCCTGTGTCGCGGCCGCAATGTTGGCCGCGGCAGTGTCCGGCTTCTTGTAGTCCGGGCCGACGGCACAGGCCGCCAGCGCCAGGACCAGCAGGCTCGGCAGGAAGAGTTTTGCAGCCTTCATCAATGAGCCTCCGGAGCGATTTTCTGAACGCGTTGAGCCTTGGCCGCCTTGCGGGCTTCCTTGCGTTCGACGTAGTTGCGGATCAGGACATAGAACACCGGCGTCAACAGCAGACCGAAGAAGGTCACGCCCAGCATCCCGGAGAACACCGCCACGCCCATGGCATGACGCATCTCGGCACCGGCACCGCTGGAGAGCACCAGCGGCACGACACCCATGATGAACGCGAAGGATGTCATCAGGATCGGACGCAGACGCAGGCGGCAGGCTTCCAGAACCGCTTCCAGCGGGGTCTTGCCCTTCTCCTGTTCGTCCTTGGCGAACTCGACGATCAGGATCGCGTTCTTACAGGCCAGGCCCACCAGTACGATCAGACCGATCTGGGTGAAGATGTTGTTGTCGCTACCGGCGATGATCACACCGGCGATGGCCGACAGCAGGGTCATCGGTACGATCAGGATCACCGCCAGCGGCAGGCTCCAGCTTTCATACAGTGCCGCCAGTACCAGGAACGCCAGCAGTACGCAGAGCGGGAAGACCAGCAGCGCCGTGTTGCCCGACAGGATCTGTTGGTAAGTCAGGTCGGTCCACTCGTAGGTCATGCCGTTGGGCAGTTCCTGTTTGAGCAGCTTGTTCATCGCAGCTTCCGCCTGGCCCGAGCTGAAGCCAGGACCTGCAGCACCGTTGATTTCAGCGGTGATGAAGCCGTTGTAGTGCATCACGCGGTCAGGGCCTGAGGTGTTGGTGACCTTGAGCAGCGTCGCCAGCGGAATCATTTCGCCCAGGTTGTTGCGCACCTTGAGTTGACCGATCTGCTCGGCATCCTGGCGGAACTTTTGCTCAGCCTGGACGTTGACCTGATAGGTACGGCCGAAACGGTTGAAGTCGTTGGCATACAGCGAACCCAGGTACACCTGCAGGGTGTCGAAGATGTCACTGATGGCCACGCCGTGGGTCTTGGCTTTTTCGCGGTCGATGGCGGCGTCCACTTGCGGCACGTTCACGGTGTAGCTGGTGAACAGGGCGGCGAGTTCCGGCACGCTGCGGCTCTTGGCGATGACGTTCATCGTCTCTTTATACAGCTCGTCGTAACCCAGGTTGCCACGGTCCTCGATCTGCAGGCGGAAACCGCCGATGGTGCCCAGGCCTTGTACCGGTGGCGGCGGGAAGATCGCCATGTAGGCTTCCTGGATCGATGCGTACTTGCCATTGAGCTCGCCGGCGATGGCGCCTGCCGATTCACTGGCCAGCTTGCGCTCCTCGAACGGTTTCAAGGTCACGAACACGATCCCGGAGTTGGGGCTGTTGGTGAAACCGTTGATCGACAGGCCCGGGAAGGCCACGGCGCTTTCCACGCCCGGTTGCTTGAGGGCGATGTCCGACATGCGCTTGATGACGTCTTCGGTACGATCCAGGCTCGCGGCGTCCGGCAGTTGGGCGAAGGCCACCAGGTATTGCTTGTCCTGCTGCGGTACGAAACCGGTAGGGGTGGTCGAGAAGCCCAGCCAGGTCATGACGATCAGACCGGCATACACCACCAGTGCCACGCCGCTGACGCGGATCACCCGGCCAACGGTGCCGACGTACTTGTTACTCGCCTTGACGAAGAAGCGGTTGAACGGACGGAACAGCCAGCCACCCAGCAGCTTGTCGAGGAAACGCGAGAACGCGTCTTTCGGTGCGTCATGGGCACGCAGCAGCACAGCGGCCAGCGCTGGCGACAGGGTCAGGGAGTTGAACGCCGAGATCACCGTCGAGATCGCAATGGTCAAGGCAAACTGTTTATAGAACTGCCCCGTGAGGCCGGAGATGAACGCCGCCGGTACGAACACCGCACAGAGGACCAGCGCGGTCGCGATGATCGGGCCGGTCACTTCTCGCATGGCGATCTGTGTGGCTTCCATCGGTTCATGGCCGAGCTCGATGTTGCGCTCGACGTTCTCCACCACCACGATGGCGTCGTCCACCACGATACCGATGGCCAGTACCAGGCCGAACAGCGACAGTGCGTTGAGCGAGAAGCCGAACAGGTGCATGACCGCGAACGTACCGATCAACGACACCGGTACAGCGGCCAGCGGGATGATCGAGGCGCGCCAGGTCTGCAGGAAAAGGATCACCACGAGCACAACCAGGATCAGTGCTTCGAACAGGGTGTGAACCACTGCCTCGATGGAGCCGCGCACGAAGATGGTCGGGTCATAGACGATGCTGTAGTCCATGCCTTCGGGGAAGTTCTTCTTCAGCAGTTCCATTTCGCCGCGCACTTCGTTGGAAATGTCGATGGCGTTGGAGCCTGGACGCTGGAAGATCGGGATCGCCACGGCCGGCTGGTTGTTCAGCAACGAACGCAGGGCGTACTGGCTGGAGCCCAGTTCCACACGAGCGATGTCCTTGACGCGGGTGATCTCGCCGTTTTCGCCAGCGCGAACGATGATGTTTTCAAACTCTTCCTCAGAGACCAGACGGCCCTGGGTGTTGATCGACATCTGGAAGCTGGTGGCGCTCGGGGAGGGCGGTGCCCCCAGTTGACCGGCCGCGACCTGACGGTTCTGCTCGCGAATGGCGGTGACCACATCGGTCGCGGTGATGTTGCGCGAAGCGGTCTTGTTCGGGTCCAGCCACACACGCAGAGAGTAGTCGCCCATACCGAACAGCTGCACGTCACCGACACCGTTCAGACGCGCCAGCTCATCCTTGATGTTCAGCACTGCGTAGTTGGACAGGTACAGCATGTCGTAACGCTGATCAGGCGAAGTCAGGTGGACCACCATGGTCAGGTCAGGAGAGGCCTTGTCCACGGTGATACCGATGCGGGTCACCTCTTCAGGCAGCTTCGGTTCGGTCCGGGTCACGCGGTTCTGCACCTGCACCTGCGCGGTGTCCAGGTTGGTACCCAGCGCGAAGGTGATGGTCAGGGTCAGCTTGCCGTCGGCGGTGGCCTGGGAGGACATGTACAGCATGTTCTCGACACCGGTGATCGCCTGTTCCAGTGGCGCGGCCACGGTTTCGCCGATCACTTTGGGGTTGGCGCCGGGGAAGTTGGCGCGCACGACCACAGTCGGCGGCACGACTTCCGGGTATTCGCTGATCGGTAGCTGGAACAGCGAAATGGCGCCGGCGATCAGGATCAGCAGCGAGAGCACCGCTGCGAAGATCGGCCGTGTAATAAAGAATTTTGAAAAATTCATCGAGTCTGTCCCTTAACCGCGTGGCGTAGCGGCAGCGGCAACTTTGGCATCCAGTTTCGACTGGGCCTTGGGTTGGTTGCTGGCTTCGAGTGCTTGACGCTGTTGTTGCAGAGCAGCGAGCGTTTCGGGGCTGGCCATCTGAGTGTCTTGCGGATCGATCGGCGAGCCCGGACGTACACGCTGCAAGCCGCTCACGACGATGCGGTCGTCCTTGGCCAGGCCGCTGCGCACGATACGCAGGCCTTCAAGCTTTGGCCCCAGGTCGACATTGCGGTAAACCGCCTTGTTGTCCTTGTCGACCACCAGCACGAATTTCTTGCCAAGGTCGGTGCCCACGGCTTCGTCCTTGATCAGCATGGCCGAGTAAGTGGCGCTGCCGACCAGCTTCAGGCGTGCGTACAGGCCCGGGGTGTATTCGCCCTTGCTGTTGTCGAACACGGCGCGCCCACGGATGGTACCGGTGCGCGGGTTGACCTGGTTGTCGACGAAGTTCATCTGGCCCTGGTGCGGGTTCTCTGCCTCGTTGGACAGGCCCATGTACACCGGCGTGGTCGCGCCGCGCTTGCCGTCGCGGGCCAACTGGTTGTACTTGAGGAACACGCGTTCGTCGGCGTCGAAGTAGGCATAGACCTTGTCGGTGGAGACGACGCTGGTAAGGATCGCCTGATCGGCGGTGACGATGTTGCCGGCGGTGATTTCCGCACGGCTGACGCGGCCGGTGATGGGCGCGGCGACGCGGGTGAAGCTCAGGTTCAGTTTTGCCAGGTCAAGCTGCGCTTGAATGGCGGCAACCGCTGCCTTGGATTCCTGCGCGGTGGTGGTACGCGAGTCAGCAAGCTCTGCCGAGATCGCGTTGTTGGTGCGCAGTCGTTCACCACGCTGGGCTTCGTTGTTGCTGCGTACCGACGCGGCCCTGGCCTGTTGCAGTTGGGCTTCGAGACGATGCACTTCGGCTTCGAACGGACGCGGGTCGATCTGGAACAGCAGATCGCCCTTCTTGACCAGTTCGCCATCGGTGAAGGCCACCGAGTCGATCTGGCCGGAGACGCGAGGACGAACCTGCACGGTTTCCGGGGCCTCAAGGCGTGCGGTGACTTCATCCCATTCGTTGACCGGCTGCTCGAGCACCTTGGCCACGTTGACTTTCGCCGCTGCCGGGGCAACCGTCGCCTCTGGGGTCCGGCCGCAAGCGCTGATCACCACCAGTGCCAGCGCGGCAAGGGGATAGCGCAAAGGAATAAGTGACTGAACCATGGGAAAATCCGCCGATGTTATTGAGATGGGCGGATTCTGTTCCCGGGGGTTTTATTGCACGAATCGAATACGGCGAAGGTAAATATCAGTGGGAATGATATTTACCTGTGCAGAGGCTCTATTTCGGGGTTTCTCGGATTACTTGATCAACGGCACGCCACTGAGCTTCTGCAGCTCGTCGAAGTCGATGTCGGAGCAGATTTCCACCACTTTCAGGCCATCGGATGTCACTTCCAGCACGGCCAGGTCGGTGTAGATGCGGCTGACGCAACCGATGCCGGTCAAGGGGTAGGTGCATTCGGGCACGATCTTGCTTTCGCCGGACTTGGTCAGGTGGTCCATCATCACGAACACCTGGCGGGCGCCGGTGGCCAGGTCCATTGCGCCGCCAACGGCCGGGATCGAGCCTTCGGCGCCGGTGTGCCAGTTGGCGAGGTCGCCCTTGACCGACACCTGGAAGGCGCCCAGTACGGCGATGTCCAGGTGGCCGCCGCGCATCATCGAGAACGAGTCAGCGTGGTGGAAGAAAGCACCACCGGTGAGCAGGGTGACGTGCTGCTTGCCGGCGTTGATCAGGTCATCGTCTTCCTCGCCCGCAGCCGGACTTGGGCCCATGCCCAGCAGACCGTTTTCGCTGTGCAGGAACACTTCCTTGTCGCCCAGGTAGTTGGCCACCAGCGTCGGTGCGCCGATGCCCAGGTTGACGTACGCGCCTTCCTGAATGTCTGCGGCTACGCGCTGGGCCATTTCGGTACGGGAGAGCTTTTTAGTGATGGTCATGGCAGGCCTCAGACAGCGTTGGCGATCGAAGAAGCGCCAGCGCCGGAAACGGCGACCACGCGCTGGACGAAAATACCCGGAGTGACGATGTGCTCCGGGTCCAGTTCGCCGAGTTCGACGATCTGGTCGACCTGGGCGATGGCGGTCCTGGCGGCCATGGCCATGATCGGGCCGAAGTTGCGGGCGGCCTTGCGGTAGATCAGGTTGCCCCAGCGATCACCCTTATACGCCTTGATCAGCGCGAAGTCGGCGTGCAGCGGCATTTCCAGGACGTACTGGCGACCGTTGATCTCGCGGGTTTCCTTGCCTTCGGCCAGCAGTGTGCCGTAGCCGGTCGGCGAGAAGAACGCACCGATGCCCGAACCCGCTGCGCGGATGCGCTCGGCCAGGTTGCCTTGCGGCACCACCTCCAGCTCGATCTTGCCGGCGCGGTACAGCTCGTCGAAGACGTAGGAATCGGACTGGCGCGGGAACGAGCAGACGACCTTGCGCACGCTGCCCGCCTTAAGCAGGGCGGCCAGGCCGATCTCGCCGTTGCCGGCGTTGTTGCTGATGATGGTCAGGTCGCGGGTGCCGGTATCAATGAGCGCATCGATGAGCTCGGACGGCATGCCGGCAGTGCCGAAGCCTCCGACCATGATGGTTGAACCGTCTGTGATTCCTTGCACCGCGCTGGCGATGGAGTCGAACGTTTTATTGATCAAAGCGAGCTCCTGGTCATTCCTGGAGTGTGGATTGTCGGTCTGGCCGTCGTGTGTTGAAACAAGGGGCCAGTAGCGCTTAGCGTTGTTTGCTGCGTTGCGCTAAGCGTGCCGCAAGATCGGGCAACAGTAGAGGGGGTTTAGCGGAATTGGTGCGATTATCGAACGGTTGTGCGATTTTCGAGCATTATGCGGTGGCTCCGCTTTAACACACTCGGGGCGGCATCCTTTGAAGTCCAGATCGCCATTAGCGCACTCGCGCTTGCCAACACTCGAGCACGGACTAAACTTGTTTCAGCGGACGTCCGTCGGTTCAAGGATTACCTCGGTCCCGCTGGCTGTTCCGTGGCTGCATATGCGGCTTCGGTAAGTTCAAGAGCGATCCAGACCGGATTGTCTATCGGGATGACGTGATACCCATTGGGTTCGATACTTGGAACCAAGGGACTATCAAGGCTCCTCCCAACTTAAGTCCATGGAGGACGAGCGATGCGCCCCATTAAAGTTATCCCCCCCATTTGGCGCGGGAGCCACTGGCCACATGGCGCCGGTGTCACTCCCGCAATCCTGCCAATCGACCTTTTCCACTAATCATGACGGGCAACGCATGAAAGGGATCGCCGAGTTGCAAGACTCTGCGGTCATGTGGCGCGCCATCGTTGGATACACGTGCAGTCAGCGCGCTTGAATCACCTTTCAGGAATTCTTATCTCTGAGGGATCAAGGCCTGAGCCGCTATACTGAGCAACCACCAGAACAAGCGGTAAATCCTGAAAACCCGCTGGCACCGGGAGTGCCGGCGGATGTCGCGCGCGATGGTGTCGACGCAAACCTCGTACGCACCACCAGTGGCGGCACCACCCCAGCCACAAGCGGTGCCTTGACCGGTACGGCGAATGCCGATCTTCTGGTCGAGATTTTTGATGGGACGACCGCTAAAGGGATTGTAAGGGTTGGCGCCAGTGGCACTTTCACTCACACGATGAACGTCGCAGTGGGGGCGCGCTCGATCACTGCCAAAGCGTTGTCTGGTATACAACCGGTGTCGGAGGCATGGACTTTTGACGTCGCGGCCGCAGTCACTCCAGCCATCACATCAGTCAAAGACCCGCAAAATACTGAAATCCCCAATGGCGGGATCACCGTAGCCAGTAGCGTTACGCTGACCGGCACAGCAAGCGCCAATCAGCAGGTGGAAATCTTTGATGGTCCCACCTCTAGAGGAACGGCCACGGTTGGCGCCAATGGTACTTGGTCGCATGCGATCACCGTAGCAGCGGGGACGCGCTCGATTACCGCTAAAGGCTTGTATGGCACCCAGCCGGTATCGGCGGCACGGACTTTTTCCGTCATGATTGTAGCCACAGGGGCTGAGAACTTTGAGGGGCTGGCAGAAGAAAATCTGGCTTGGAATGTACCAAGGGTGTTCACAAGCGGCTTATCAATAACACCGCAAACTGACGACCCAAACCCATATCGCACCAGGATTATTGCAAGTTATAACTTTCCAGGTACGGGAGCGCGCTTCCTCCAGGTTGGGCGGTGGGGTAAAGTGACGCTGGAGTTCGGAGGCTTGATCAGAGCTGTTAGCTTTGACTATGCTGCAGTTAACTATCCGGTTAATCATGTGGAGTTTAAAGACGCAGCCGGGGTTACGATTAATACGCAGTCACTTCAAGTAACTGTCGGAACGCCGGCCCCGGTCAAGCACATAAGTTATACTGCAAGCGGCTCACGCTACATAGCCAGCGTTATAATTTTCTGTGCGAGAGCAGAAAACGATGCCGGTATAGGTATTGACAATATACACTGGGAATAATTAGTAGGCTGACTCAGCTAGGTAAGTTCTGAAGTGGGCAGCGTTTTTTGACATCTCGTGGTTGAGTCTCAAAAAACGCTCGCCTGGTCAGATACTTTGACCTTTCCCGCTTCAATTCGCCGATTTACTTCCGAATGCCCCCTTTTTTAAGGCATTTCCTTGCGTCGCAGATGGAGCTCCGCGATCACAGGCTATCCGGATCCCCAAAAAACATCTGAATCCGCGACCTCAACCAGCGCTCGCCGGGGTCGTTGTCCTGGGAGCCGCGCCAGGCCATGTGCAGTTCGAAGGTGCGGGCTTCCAGTGGCAGTTCTTCTGCGCGTACGCCACCGGCGGCGGTCAGCACATCGGCGGTGTAGTCAGGCACGGTAGCGACGATGTCGGTGCCGGAAATCAGGGTCGCCAGGCCGTTGAATTGCGGCACGGCCAGTACGACGTGGCGCTTGCGGCCGATCTTTTCCAGGTATTCGTCAATGAAGCCGCCCAGGTCGCCGGCGAACGATACCAGTGCGTGGGGCCGGGCGCAGAAGTCGTCCAGGGTGATCGCGCCGGGCATGGAGTCGGCGCGCAGCAGCTTGGGCCGGCTGCGGCGCAGTACCTTGCGTTTGGCATTGGCGGGCAGGTCGTCGGTGTAGCTGACGCCGATGGAGATTTCGCCGGAGGACAGCAACGAGGGCATCAGGATGTAGTTGGTGCGGCGCACCACGAGGACGATACCTGGGGCCTCCGAGCGCAGGCGTTTTAGCAGCGACGGCAGCAGGGCGAATTCGGCGTCGTCCGACAGGCCGATGCGGAACACCGCAGTGCTGGTGGCCGGGTCGAAGTCGGCGGCGCGGCTCACTGCGGTGGAAATGGAATCCAGCGCGGGGGAGAGCAGGCCGAAGATTTCCACGGCGCGGGCCGTCGGTTCCATGCTGCGGCCGGTGCGCACGAACAGCGGATCGTCGAACAGCCCGCGCAGGCGTGACAGCGCGGCGCTAATCGCGGGCTGGCCGAGAAACAGTTTTTCCGCCGCACGCGTGACGCTGCGTTCATGCATGAGGGTTTCGAACACGATGAGCAGGTTGAGGTCGACGCGACGCAGGTCGTTGCGATTCATGACGGGGTCTCGGGAACGTGGGTCGATACGCTGGCCGCCCGCTAGGCAGGGCCGGTTTTGGCTCAGGAACGAATAGTACGGGCAATGACAGATTCTGCGCACGGTAAAATTCATCCGCAAGCATACAAACGTGTTAACCATCACGACCATCGATAATTTGCGCTGAACCTTGACGCGTCAATCCAGCCCAACCGGTATGAGCACCCGATTCGCCGCAGACCGCGGGGCGCGCGCATTTTACGCGCCAACCAGCGGTACGTTCATCCGGAAAATGGCCGTCGGGTTGCATTGTCGTTACGAGAAAAGAACAATGACCGCCTTGAATACGTGAGCATTCGATGGTTATCTAATGACCGCCTTTCAGCAACAGAATCGATGACAGGCATGTCGACTATTAATAGCCACTGATAGTGTTACCGGCAGCGCCCGGATAGAGTTCATGGCATCAAGGTTCATAAGGCGAGGTTCGAAATGTCCCGCACGATCCGTTTTCATCAGTTTGGCCCGGCCGAGGTGCTCAAGGTAGAAGAGCAGCAAGCCGCGTTGCCAGCACCCGGAGAGGTGCAGATACGCGTCCAGGCGATTGGTGTCACCTGGTATGACGTGCTGTGGCGACAAAATCTGGCATCTTCCCAGGCAAAGCTGCCTGCAGGCCTGGGTTCTGAGATGGCCGGCGTGATCACCGCCGTCGGCGATGGCGTGGATGACCTGAAAGTCGGCGACAAGGTCGCAAGCTTTCCGTCCGCGAACCCTAACGAGCACCCTGTGTATGGCGAGTTCATTGTCTTGCCACGCACCTCCGTGACCAAATACCCGGACATCCTCACACCCAATCAGGCGGCGGTGCATTACACCCCGATGCTGGTGGCGTATTTTGCCTACGTGGAGCTGGCCCGCGTCAAAGAGGGTCAAGTGGCCCTGATCACTGACGCCGGTCACTGTGCCGGTCCCGCGTTCCTGCAACTGGGCAAGGCGCTGGGGCTGAAAGTCATCGCGGCCATCAAGACCGATGATGAAGAAGGCACTTCGCGCCGGTACCTGACATCCCTGGGCGCCGACAAGGTGGTGGTCACCGAGGAACAGGACCTGCTGCTTGCGATCAACAAGTACACCGACAAGGCTGGCGTCAACGTCATCCTCGACGGCCTGGGCGGCCCGCAGATGTCGATTCTAGGTGATGCACTCGCGCCACGTGGCAGCCTGATCCTGTATGGCCTGCAAGGTGGCAATCAGGTGCAATTCCCGGCCTGCGCCGCGTTCCAGAAGAACATCCAGTTTTTTGTGCACTGCGTCGGCAACTTCACCGGCAAGCCGGAGCTGGGTATTCCGCAGGACAAGGAAGCTGTTGAGCGCGCGCTGCTCAAGATCAACGAGCTGACCCGCGACAAACTGTTGCTGCCGCAAGTAACCAAGGTCTTCCCGTTCGACCAGGTCGTGGAAGCCCATCGTGTGATGGACGGCTGCCCGGTAGGTGGGCGTGTCGTGGTGGAAGTCGAGTCCGCCTGAGCGCAGTCCACCGCGCAAGGCTGACTGTTCGACGCCCGGGCCCAGGCGTCGGCGTTGTGGATCCGGTCACCGATTCAGGGTGTCCGTCCCGTCATTTACCGGCCATGCAAGATCCGACAAAGCCTTCCCGAATAGTTCAGGAAGGCTTTTTTGTTTATAGGCTTGCGCATATAAACATCTGTGTACCTTGCCACGTGTGCGAAGTTAGAGCGGTTTTTTGTTGTTTTTAATAGTTGATGATTAAACACGGTTGTTTAAAAGCGTGCATCTTTTAGTGGAAAGCTGACAGGCAATCCGTCGACTTTCTGTAGCTTGTAATTGCGATTCAAATACCGATAATGACGGGGTGAACGAATACTCAAGGAATGAGTCATGCCTGACTGTCTTTCGTGGCCGATGAGGGTGCGGTGCCGGATGCACGCCGCTATCGGTCTTTCATTTTTGTCTGCATCCAACTCCATGGGACTTGCCTTGCAAGCTTTGCCCGCTTTGGCTTGCAAGCCTTGCGTGGCACCTGGTTTTCGGCATTACCCCACGCAGGACAGCAGTTGATCGCCAATTAGGGCGGGCATGCTGTTTTGTAATCGGCATGCATGGGTTAATCAACTCTTTATCAACGGTGTTTGCCGAAAGAGTTTGATGTTGTCGCAGGGCTGCACTACGGATGATCGAATAATGGGTTCCATTCATGAACAGGCAATGACGTATGTCTATCAGCAAGTGCTTCAACGCTTGTTGAGTTATTTGAACCGCGCGGAGCGCACCGCGCTGCAACTATTGATTCAGCGTCTGATAGTCGCCGCTGGTGGCATGGAGCGGGTCGGACAATACAAGATTCTGGTGGCCTTCAGTGGCGGCAAGGACAGCGCCTACACCGTGGCCCTGTTGCGCGCCGCCCAGTTGAGCATCGCCTGCCGGGCGCCCACCACGTTCAACCTGCGCATTGCCAATATGCGCCATCCAGGGATGACGTCGGCGGTGATGGACAACATTAACCGCTGCTACTCGGCGTTGTTCCTGCACGACGACCCCCGGGTCGAGTTGCTGGTAGTGGATCACCGCTACGTTCAGGGCTTCGAGCCCGACCTGCCGTTCTCCACGGCCGGCCGGGAACAGAACCGTTCCGACATGCTGCTCGGCGGACACCTCACTGCTGGGGATGCCCGTACAACCTTCTGCAACAGCTGCTACCTGGGCATGACCGAGTTCCTCGGCCGGGCGGCCTGTTGGGGCACGGGGGTGGACGCGGTGCTCAGCGGCGATTCGCTCAAGGAGCAAAAACAATATGCGACCTGGATCATGCGTCTGGCGCGGCAGAACGGCCAGCAGGTGGAGCACTGGCACACGCTCGGTTTCAGCACGGCCTTGAGCACCATCGACAGTGTAGGGCAGGCCTACTACCACGAACTGTACGGCGAGGAGCCCCAGCCGACCGGGTTTCCTGCGCGGACGCCGATTTATCCCGGCAAGCCCGTGACCCCGGCGTTCCTGACGGTCGCCGATCTGATTGGCTTCAAACTGGAGGATCACTGGGCATTGCTCACTGATTTCCTGGGGTTCCGGTTTGATGATCTGGCGTTCAGTTTCAGCGAGTCCGACTGTGCGAACCCGCTGCTGATGGCGCACATGCGAGGGCTCAAGGCGCAGTTCGTTCAGGGGCGTGACTACGCCGATGGCATCAACGAATACCTGGAACTGGCCGCTGGAATGATGCGGCGCAAGGGCATGCCGCGCCGCCTGATCGATCAGGCGATGGCCGCCTACGACAGCGCCGAGAAAATGCTGGAGCGCCGTGAGCTGGCGAGCGGTTATGCCCAGGAGGCATTCGGCCTGAACGAAGCGCAACTGGTCTGCCTGATGTTCGCGCCCTTCGTCGACTCTGGCGCGCAACTGGAGTCATTCCTGCGTCGCTGCCATCCCGGCATGCTGGTGGCGTTGACGGATCTGCACAAGGTACTGTCCGGCGAAGGCGCCTCGGACCAGGTGGTGCAGTGGCTGGTGGACGTCAGCGGCTTGACGCTCAAGGGCTTGCAGAATCTCTACGCCAAGCGACGCGTGGACTTTTCCGACGACAGCTCGATCATCGCCAGGGTCCGCGCCAGCGACCCCGACAAGGGCCATGTCATGACAATCGACCAGGAAACCGGCGAGACAGTTTCGGAGCTGATCTCCGGTCGCTGACCATCGTGCCCGTGATGCGGTCGCGGCAAGCACCAGCGACCGCAGCCTGCGCGCTTTCTCTTTACGACCCTGCGCCTTGCGCATGGATGGGGTGTGTCTGATGAACAACAACAAGACTGATTTCGCCTACCAGGTGGTGTACCGCTACCTGTCGCGCCTGACCAACGAGTTGCCCCAGGGGCCAGCCGTCAAGCTGCCGTCGCTGCGCTTGCTGGCCCGGCGTTTGCGGGTGTCCATTTCAACCGTGCAGAACGCCTACTCATTACTGGAAAAGGAAGGCCGGATCTGCTCGGTGCCCAAGTCCGGCTATTACGCGCTGCCCCAACCCTGCAATGACATTTTGTGTGAGGGCGACGATCTGCTGGAGCGTTACCAGGCCAGCGCCAGGCGTGGTGACATGTTCGTTTTCGGTGCCGATGAGCCGACCTTGCTGCAATCGCTCGATGGCGCCTTGCTCTCGCTGGAGCGAGAGCTGGTGCGGCACTATCCCTGTCAGCCTGATCCGCGTTTCCAGCCGTTTGGTGACATCGAACTGCGCACCGCGCTGGCGGCGCACTACACCTCGTCCACCGAACATTGCTGGCATCCGGACAACGTGTTCGTCGGTCCCGACAAGACCGGGGTACTGAAAACCGTGCTCAAGGCTTTGCAACTGCGCGACGGTGCTGTGCTGGTGGAGTCGCCGTGCAGTTGGAGCATCTTGCGTACCCTGCAATCCTTCGGGATTCGCGTGGTGGAATGGTGCACCGACGTCTCGGATGAAGGCGAGGTGGGTGAGCTTAGGGGGCTGCTCAAACGTGGTGAGATCAAGATGGCGATTCTCTCCTCGCGCATGGACCCGGTCCGCGGCAGGGTCCGGCCGCTTGAGCAGCGCCAGCGCCTGGCCGATGTGTTGAACCGCAGCGGTGTCTGGGTGCTGGAGAATGACACCCACGGCGGCCTGTGCTTTGTGGAGCAATCCCGACCCTTGCGTGACCTGATCGATCCCAAGCGGTTGCTGATCCTGGGGGCGTTCGACAAGAGCATTGGCCTTGAAGCGCCCTTCGGGTATCTCTTGAGTCGGCATTCCAGTGGCCTGTGGCACCAGCAGATGCTGCTGCGGTCTTTTCGCCTGCCGCCGATTCGACAGAAGGCCATTGCCCGCCTGTATGGTTCAGGGCAGGTGGACCGGCACCTGCACTGGCTGCGCAAGAGCTTGAAGGAGCGGATGGAGCAGTTGGGCGCGTTGGTTGCGCAGTACCTGGGCGAGGAGGTGCGTTTCGAACAGCCCCAGGGCGGCGCCACGCTGTGGCTGGACAGTGTGCATCCGGTGGACATGGCGCGTGTGTTTGAGCGATTGCTGGAGCAGCGCATCGTGATCGCGCCGGGGGAGCTGTTCAGCGTGCGCGGGTTGCACCAACAGAGCCTGTGCCTGAGCGGTGCGGCGGACTGGAGCCAGAACATCGAGTCGATGCTGGTGATTATCAGAAATGTCCTGGTGCAGGAGCGGGTGTAGCCAGGGTGTCGGGTTGATATTTACGTAGCAGTCCGGCTTGCCGGCGTCGGCGTCCTCGAAATCGCCATCGCCGGCAAGCCGGACAGCTACGGGGTCGGGCCTGTTCACATCCCTCCTGAGCATGATGATCCCCTGTGGGAGCTGGCTTGCCTGCGAAAGCGAGGGGTCAGTTGCCATCAGGGTTGCATGACACGCCGCTTTCGCGGGCAAGCCCGCTCCCACAGGTAGGAAGCGTCTACAATACCTGCGCAAGGAAGAGCCACCACCGATCCATTTCCATTTGCCATCGGCGCCGCAGATCGGTTAACTGGACGTTCGTCCAGTGCCAGCCAAACGGCCTTTATCCGAGTGACTTCCATCGCCCCCGTTCCTCCCCAATCCGCGCCTCCGGCCCCTGCGGGCTATACCATCGGCGTGCGCGGCATGTGCGAGTTCACCGCCAAGGCCGGGGATCTGGATTTGCGCTTCACACCATCGCCCACGGCGCTTGAGGGCATCGCCGGGCACCGCACCGTGGCCGCCAGGCGCTCAGCGGATTACCAGACCGAAGTGGCGTTGTCCGGCACCTTCCACGAACTGACCGTGCGGGGCAGGGCAGACGGCTACGACCCCACCCTCAACCAGCTCGAAGAAGTGAAGACCTACCGTGGCGATCTCGACGCCATGCCAGCCAACCACCGGCAACTGCACTGGGCCCAGGCCAAGGTCTACGGCTGGTTGCTCTGCCAGCAACTGGACTTGACCGAGATCAACCTCGTGCTGGTCTACTTCAACGTCGTCAGCGAGCAGGAAACCTTGATTCGCGAACGCCACACGGCTGAACAGCTGCACGCCTTCTTCATCCAGCAGTGCGGGATTTTCCTGGACTGGGCACGGCAGGAAATCGCCAACGTGCAGGGCCGCAATACCCAACTCACGGCCCTGAAATTTCCCCACTCCGACTTTCGCAGTGGCCAGCGCGTGCTCGCCGAATCGGTGTACAAGGCCGTCAGCACTGGCCGCTGCCTGATGGCCCAGGCCCCCACCGGCATCGGCAAGACCATCGGCACCGTGTTCCCGATGCTCAAGGCCATGCCGGGGCAGAAGCTGGACAAGCTGTTCTTTCTCACCGCCAAGACCCCCGGTCGCAAGCTGGCGCTGGATGCCCTGGGCGTGCTGGGTAAAAGTGCGCCGCAACTCAGATTGCGGGTGCTGGAGCTGGTGGCTCGGGACAAGGCCTGCGAATACCCCAGCAATGCGTGCAATGGCGATTCATGCCCGCTCGCCAATGGCTTCTACGACCGCCTGCCGGCTGCTCGCCGTGAAGCAACGGAACAGGGCTGGCTGGACCGCGCCGGCCTGCGGGAAGTCGCGCTACGCCACCAGATATGCCCCTATTATCTGAGCCAGGAAATGGCCCGCTGGTGCGACGTAGTGATCGGCGACTACAACTATTATTTCGACCTGAACGCCTTGCTGTTCGGGTTGTGCCAGTTCAATCAGTGGCAGGTGGCGGTGCTGGTGGACGAGGCGCACAACATGGTCGAGCGCGCCCGGCAGATGTACAGCGCAAGCCTGGACCAGTACAACCTCGACCTGCTGCGCAAGACCGCGCCCGAGCCGCTGAAGAAGCCGCTGAACCGGCTCAATCGCGACTGGAATGCCTTGCACAAGGAACAGATCGCGCCGTACCAGGCCTATCCAGCAACGCCGGGTAAATTCATCGCCAGCCTCAACCTGTGTGTCGCGGCTTTCGGCGACTACTTCAACGACCACCCGCAGGCCGCCAACGGCGAGCTGCAAGGCTTCTATTTCGAGGCGATCCAGTTCGGCCGCATCGCCGAGCTGTTCGACGAGCATTTCCTGTTCGACATCAGCAAGCGCGAACTGGGCAGCAAGCGTGCCTTGTCCCGGCTGACGTTGCGCAACGTGGTGCCGGCCGGTTTCGTTCGGCCACGCCTGACCGCGGCGCGCAGTACGGTGCTGTTTTCCGCGACACTCAACCCCCGGCATTTCTACCGTGACCTGCTGGGCTTGCCCGACACCACCGCCTGGGTCGACGTCGATTCGCCGTTTCAGCGCTCGCAACTCCAGGTGCAGATCGCCAGCCACGTGTCCACCCGGTTCAACCATCGGCAGGCGTCGCTCGCGCCCATCGTCGAGCTGCTGGCCGGGCAGTTTCAGGCGCGGCGGGGCAACTACCTGGCATTTTTCAGCAGCTTCGATTACTTGCAACAGGTCGCGCAGCTGCTGGCCGACACCCATCCGCAGATTCCGATGTGGCAGCAATCCCGCGGTATGGCCGAGGCCGATCGCCAGGCGTTTCTGGAGCGCTTCACGCCCGACAGCCAGGGTATCGGCTTTGCCGTACTGGGCGGGGCGTTCGGCGAGGGCATCGACTTGCCCGGCGCGCGGCTGATCGGCGCATTCATCGCGACCCTGGGGCTGGCGCAGGTCAATCCGGTCAATGAGCAACTGAAACAGCGCATGGGCCTGTTGTTCGGCGCTGGATACGACTACACCTATCTCTACCCCGGCATGCAGAAAGTGGTGCAGGCAGCAGGCAGGGTGATCCGTGGGACGGAGGACCGGGGCGTGGTGGTGCTGATCGATGATCGCTTCGCCGAACAGCGGATTCAGCAATTGTTGCCGGCGTGGTGGCAAATCTGAATCACAGCTGCTATTTGTCTCAACGGTTTACGGATCGATACCCGAGCACAACGGTCCAAGTGCCAGTAAACTGCCGCGCCGCAGGCCTTTTTCCTGTTTCGCCGACGGTAATTTCTTTTTTCATCCACGGAGGTTTCGCATGAGTATCAGTCCATTCGCAGGCAAACTGGCGCCTGCAGAATTGCTGGTCGATCTTCCTCGTCTGGTCACGGCGTACTACACCGGGCAACCCGACGCCTCGGTCGCCACCCAGAAGGTCTCCTTTGGCACCTCCGGCCATCGTGGCAGCTCGTTCGACCTGAGCTTCAACGAATGGCACGTCCTGGCCATCAGCCAGGCGATCTGCCTGTACCGTCAGGCCAATGGCATCGACGGTCCGCTGTTCCTGGGCGCCGATACCCACGCGCTGTCCACTCCGGCTGCGGCGTCGGCGCTGGAAGTACTGGCGGCCAATGGCGTCAACGTGATGATTTCCGAAGGCGACGAGTACACCCCGACGCCAGCGGTGTCCCACGCCATCATCTGCTACAACAAGGGTCGTACATCGGGCCTGGCCGACGGCATCGTCATCACGCCGTCCCACAATCCGCCGGAAAGCGGCGGCTTCAAGTACAACCCGCCCAATGGCGGCCCGGCTGATTCGCACATCACCAAATGGATCGAAAACAAGGCCAACGAACTGCTCGCCGAGAAGATCGTCGGCGTGACTCGCATGAGTCATGAAAAAGCCCTGCGGGCCGACACCACCCATCGCCATGACTACCTCAATACCTACGTCGCTGACCTGAAAAACGTCATCGACATGGACGCCATCCGTGGCGCCAATCTGCGCTTGGGCGTAGACCCGCTGGGCGGCGCGGGCGTGCGCTACTGGTCGGCTATCGGCGAGCATTACGGCCTGAACCTTGAGGTGGTGAACAAGCACGTCGATCCGACCTTCCGTTTCATGAGCGTCGACTGGGACGGCAAGATCCGCATGGACCCGTCGTCCAATTTCGCCATGCAGGGCCTGATTGGTCTCAAAGACCGCTTTCAAGTGGCCTTCGCCTGCGACCCGGACCACGACCGCCACGGCATCGTGACTCCAACCGGCGGTTTGCTGGCACCGAACAACTATCTGGCGGTGTCCATCGACTACCTGTTCCAGAACCGCCCGCAGTGGCGTGCCGATGCGGCCGTGGGCAAGACCGTGGTCAGCAGCGGCATGATCGACCGCGTCACCCAGCGTCTGGGCCGTCGCCTGTATGAAGTGCCGGTGGGTTTCAAGTTCTTCGCCGAGGGCCTGTTCGAAGGCTCGCTGGGCTTTGGTGGCGAGGAGAGCGCCGGTGCGTCGTTCCTGCGTCGCGATGGTACGGTCTGGACCACTGACAAGGACGGCCTGATCCCGGCCCTGCTGGCCGCCGAAATCCGTGCGCGCAAAGGGCGTGACCCGAGTGAGATGTACAAGGCGCTGACTGACGAGCTGGGCGAGCCAGTATCGACCCGCGTCGAGGCCAAGGCCAACTTCGAGCAGAAGGCGCTGTTGAGCAAGCTGGCGCCGGAGCAGGTGACGTCCACTGAACTGGCTGGCGAGAAGATCACCGGCATCCTGAGCAAGGCGCCGGGCAACGACCAGGCCATTGGCGGGCTGAAGGTCATGACCGAAAACGGCTGGTTCGCGGCACGCCCATCGGGCACCGAAGACATCTACAAGATCTACGCCGAAAGCTTCAAGGGCGAGGAGCACCTCAAACGCCTGGTGGCTGAAGCGCAGGTGTTGGTGGATGCGGCGATCGCGCCGAAGTAAGCGTTCGGGCGACTGACGCAGATCCGTAGCAGCACGGCTTGCCGGCGGGAGCGATCTCAAGTATGCCCCCGCCGGCAAGCCGTGCTGCTACGGGACGGGACACCGCGCATAAAAAAGCCCCGACGCTCACACGTCGGGGCTTTTTCATTTCAGCTCGATCACGCCACATCGACCAGCACGATCTCGCTGTCTTCAAGGGCCGTCACGCGCAGTACGCGCTCGTCTTCGGCTGCCACACCGTCGCGAGCCTTGGCTTGCAGGCCATTGACTTCGATGGCGCCGGTGGCGGGCACCAGGTAGGCGCGGCGGCCTTCGTCCAGCACGTATTCAGCGGTTTCACCGGCTTTCAGGTTGGCAGCGACCAGTCGGGCATTGGCACGAATGCGCAGCTCGATGTCATCGTCAGCCTTGCCGCTGGCCAGGGTCACGAAACCTTCGCGGTTGGCCTTTGGAAATGGCTTGGCACCCCAGGAAGGTGGCGCACCCACTTCGTCCGGCATAATCCAGATCTGGAAGATCTTGGTATCGGTCGCTTCCAGGTTGTACTCGCTGTGCGCCACGCCGGTCCCGGCGCTCATCACTTGCACGTCACCGGCTTCGGTACGGCCTTCGTTGCCCAGGCTGTCCTTGTGGGTAATGGCGCCTTCACGAACGTAGGTGATGATTTCCATGTCTCGGTGCGGGTGGCGTGGGAAGCCGGTGCCGGCCTGGATCACGTCGTCGTTCCACACCCGCAGTTGGCCCCAGCTCATGCGGCTTGGGTCGTAATAGTTGGCGAACGAGAAGTGGTGATGCGCGTTCAGCCAGCCATGGTCGGCACCGCCGAGGGATTTGAAAGGTCGAAGTTGCAGCATGATCAGTTCCTCCGTAGCAGGGCCGGACCGTTTATCGCGGCGCCGCTGGTTAGTCGATGGAGCAATCATCTATCAATCTATTATCGATAAAAAGCGTAAGTTTTGCGTCATTATGATCGAAATGTTAGATTTGTTTGACTGGCGGATTCTTCTGTATTACCTGCACTTGATCGGCTAACCCCATGAGCCCAAAGCATTTCGCTGGAGCTTGCCGGCGAATGGGGCGACCATAGGCGCCTTTACATCAACACTGCTATCCGGAGCCTGCGTGCCGCACGATTTTTCCGCCAAGCCATCTCCCGATCTTCCACCTGATCTCACGCCTCCCGAGCGCCTGCCGTTCTTCAAACGCCTGCTGGCGCGAATGATCGGTCGCAGCCTCTTGCGCCTGCAGGCACAGCATGTGCCGTCCTGGCATCAGGGCCACGCCGATGGCTACCTCAACGGCCACGCCGAGGGCATGGACGAGGGCTACGCCGAGGGCCGCATGGACGGCATCGAAGAGGGGCGTCGGGTGCTGGTGATTCGTGACACCCGGCCCCAGGAGCATCGTGGGCCCAGGGTTGATGAGCACCTGTTCGATGACTGGCGCCTGCCGCTGACCAACGAGCTGAAGAAGCGCATCAAGGCCGACGTCGCCGACAAGCTGCCCCCCAACGCGCAGCCGACCACCGCGCAGTGGAAAATGATCTTCAGCGACACGCCGTCCACTTACGTGATCGCAGGCGCGGGGGCGGGCAAGTCCACGTCCCTGGTGTTGCGCGTGCTGCTGCTCAACCACTATCTGGGTTTCGAGCTGGACTCCATGACCGTGGTGACGTTCACCCGCGAGTCGCGCAAGGACTTCATCAACAAACTGATCGAGATCATGGGCCTCTGGGGCCATGACCTGACCCAGCGCCAGGCCCGCGAAGTGGTGCGCACCTTTCACTCGCGCATTCTGCCGCTGGTGCGCAGCCTGCCGGGCTTCGAGCAGTTGCAGGCGTTCGAGAACCTCAGCAGCCAGAGCGCCGACCTGTTCGGCAACCCGTTGTTGAATGACGGCGCCGACAGCAACCCGTTCGATCTGCGCATCAACGACGCCCAGCGTCAGCAGATGAACCTCTGCTATCGCGACCTGTACGCCAGCAACCCGCGGTTTCGCGAAGTGATGGCGCCGTTGTATCGGCATTCGCTGCAGCTCAAGGAGCTGGACCGCGACCACCCCGACGTGCAGAAGCGCATCACCGTGATGGGCCTGTCTTCCAAGCGCGACGAAGAGCTGTGCGATGTGATCGAGGACCTGTGGATCCGCAAGGGCGCCTGGCCGATCCATGGGGTGGAGCCGATGCGCCAGACCGTCGAAGTCAGTGGCCTGACGTTCCACGTCCACGGTTACGCCGCCGAACTGGACGCCTGGATCGTCCTCGGTTTCGACCCCAGCGAAGACCAGCACCTGCGCCGCCCGGACGCCAAGCTGCCGGTGTGGGCCGAGTGGGTCATCAAGCGCACGCTGTTCCAGGCGTTCTGCCGCAAGCCGGTGATCTGGCTGGAGAGCTATGAGGCCTCCCGGGGCATGATGCAGTCGTTGTCGGGTGCCGCTGTGGCGGGGCCGGGCTTCGACTACAAGGTCAAGGGCGAGCTGAGCGCTGCGCCCTTGCTGGACTGCTTCGTCGCGGCCGCAGGCTTCATCGAGAACCTGGGGCTGGACGTGCCGGACGCCGTGGCGCAGATGAGCTTTTCCGATCAGGATCCGGACCGGTTCTTCTTTGAAGCCTTGAGCCTGTTCTGGAAAGCCTTCGAGGATCACTTGCTGGCCCAGACGCCGCCAGTGATGACCTACAACCGCATGTTCTCCCTGTTCGGCGAAAACTCGCCGGAGAATCTCAAGCTGGTCAGCGATGAGGGATTGCGCCCGTTGTCGCACTTGATGATCGACGAGTTTCAGGACGTCTCACCGCAGATTGTCTCGTGGATTCGCGCAAGCCTGCGGGAAGTGCGCAGCCGTGGGGCCTCGCTGCATGTCGGGCGTGGCGCCCAGCGGTCGTCGCTGCTGTGCGTGGGCGATGACTGGCAGTCGATCTACGGCTGGCGGGGCAGTTCGCCGAAGTTCTTCATGGAGTTTCCCAAGGAGTTCTCGTCGCCGTCGACCACCAAGGTCATGCTCAGCGACAACTTCCGCAGCCACCAGCACATCATCGACGCCGCCGAGCACATCGTGCGTGCGGCGCCTGCGATCAGCGGCAAGAAGGCGCGGGCCAGCGGGCCGGTGCAGGAGTTGCTGCCGGTCACGGTGCTCGACCGCGATGACGAGCGTTTAGTGGAGAGCCTGATCGAGCACTACAACGCCGGGGATTCGGTGCTGCTGCTGTACCGCAAGGGCAGCGAGCGCAGCAAGTTGCCTGAGGCGCTGACCGCCCTGGTCGATGCCGACTACGCGCTGCCGCCCCACGAACGGCGACTCAAGCAACTGACCTATCACAGCTCCAAGGGCCTGCAGGCCGATGCAGTGTTCCTGCTCGGCGATTGCCAGCATCTGACCCAGTCGCCCTACAAGAATCAGGTGTATCAGTTGGCGGGGCTGGGCAAGGAGGGCGATCTGGAGGCGTTCGATAACGCGCAGAAAGATGAAGTCCTGCGCCTGGCCTATGTCGCGATCACCCGAGCGGTGCGCCACTGCTATTGGTTTATTGATGCGGCGGGCAATGACGAGGCTGCGGTGCCGAGGGCATCAGCGAGGATCGCGGCAGACAAGGCGTTTTTCGAGGATCGACGTGGGGGTATGCTGACGGATCCGTAACGCAAAGTCCCCTGTGGGAGCGAATTCATTCGCGAGGGGGCGGTACATCCGAACTATTTCTAGCGGCTGTGCCAACGCTTCGCGAATGAATTCGCTCCCACAGGTCATGTGGTTATCTGGAAGCTGAGCATCACGCCTGCTGCAGATACTCGATGCGGCTGGGGATGAACGTCTCCAATTCCAGCTCGATGGCCTCGATGATGCGTTCCACGTCCATCGCGTTCATCACCGTCGCGCACGGGATGCCGGCAATGGCGATCACCGTTTCACCACTGGCACGGTCGAACAGGCGCGCGACCATGCTGCTGGGTGCATCCATATTGGCTTCAAAGCCCACAGGATGAAAATGCCAGCGCATCAGCTGGCAGGCGTTGGGGAACGTGACTTTATTCATGGGACCCACCTCGTTCAATCGAGCAATTGTGTAGCTCCGCAGGGCAGGAAAACGGTCGTGTCACGCCAGGTTCGAGCAACGGTGCAATGCTTGAGCCAGAGCCCGGCAATGCCTGTTATGTCTTTCACGTGGGTCGATACGTGGACGCGTCAGATAAAGGTAGCACCGAGTTCTGACAGTAGTGAGAAAAAAATCCTACAGCGAAAAAAAATTACGGGTTTTTGACGTGAGTCATATCCCTTTATATCCAGATGTGCGCATTTATAAATGCGGAAACGTGATTTCTAACTAAGGCACTGAGCCACTATATGACTGATGGGATAAATCGTTAAAACCCATATTTCGCTTGCGATTGTAAACCTCGCTTAACACGCAAACGTTTTCCATCAAGTATTGGATCCACGAAAACGTGTGTTTTAAAAAAGTATTGAAGACCCACTGAATTTATCGACTAAGCCGGCCGATATCAGAGAAGGCATTGGTGAGTGCGTAAGTCGCATGTATCTGATGAACCGGATCTTTCACGAGAGTATTTCCATGTCGATACGAAACATGAACATCGCGCCACGCGCATTCCTGGGGTTTGCGTTCATCGCCGTATTGGTGATCGGACTGGGCTTTTTTTCCGTCAACCGCATGGCCCTGATTCGCCAGGCAACCACCGACATGGAAACCAACCAGTTACCCAGTGTCGGGTACTTGGGCGGGATGCTGGAAAACAGCCTGCGCTTGCGCATCACCTCGTTCCGCACACTGGTCAATCGCGACCCTGCCGCGCTGCGAGAAACCGACGCGCGCATTGCCGAGTTGATCGGCAAGTTGCAGGAAGCCAAGAAAAACTACGCGGCACTTCCCGCCGAAGGCGAAGAGCTGGCGGTTTATCGTCAGTTCGAAGCAACCTTGGCGACCTTTCTCGATGTACAGGCTCAAGTACTGGAGTTGTCGCGCCAGGACAAGGCTGAAGAAATGCGCAACTTGATCAATACGCGCATGAAAGAGGCCACGGACTTGATGGGGGTGCAGATCAACCAGCTCATCACCATCAACAAGGCCGGTGCGCGGGAAGCATCGGTTATTTCGAAACAGCAATATGATAGTGCCAATATTGGCATCATCGTGGTGTCGATCATTGCAGTTATTCTGACGGTGATACTGGCCTGGCTGCTCACCAAAAGTATCGTCAACCCGCTGAACAGAGCGGTTCGGGTTGCCGAAGAAATTGCCGGAGGCGATCTCACCAAGCCTATCGAGATCGACGGCAAGGACGAAGCGACCCAATTGTTGCGCTCGTTGTCGACCATGCAACAGAACCTGCGCAAGACCATCGAGCTGATTGCAGGGTCTGCCACTCAGTTGGCATCGGCGGCGGAAGAACTCAGCGCCGTGACCGAGGAATCGTCCCGCGGCCTGCAACAACAGAACAACGAAATCGAACAGGCGGCCACGGCGGTCAACGAGATGACGGCCGCGGTTGAGGAGGTGGCGCGCAACGCGGTGTCTACCTCCGAAGCGTCGCAGGAGTCCAACCAGACGGCGCGTCAAGGCCGTGATCGTGTGGTTGAGACGGTGCGCTCGATTCAGGACATGACCCAGCAGATCCAGGCCACCACCGGGTTGGTGGAAGGTCTCGCCGAGCAGGGCCGTGACATCGGTAAGGTGCTGGACGTGATTCGTTCGATTGCCGAACAGACCAACCTGCTGGCGCTCAACGCGGCCATTGAGGCAGCGCGGGCAGGCGAGGCGGGGCGCGGATTTGCCGTGGTGGCCGATGAGGTGCGGGCGCTGGCGCACCGCACTGCGCAATCGACTACTGAAATCGAGCAGATGGTGGCGGGCATCCAGACCCGTACCGGTGACGCTGTACAGTCGATGTCGCGCAATACCGACAGCACCCGCAGCACCCTGAGCCTGGCCAGTTCAGCCGGCGATGCGCTGGAACTCATTACCGAAGCCATCTCGCGGATCAACGAGCGCAATCTGGTGATCGCCAGTGCGTCGGAAGAGCAGGCTCAGGTTTCTCGCGAAGTGGATCGTAATCTGGTCAACATCCGTGATTTGGCCGCGCAGTCAGCGGCAGGCGCCAACCAGACCAGCGCGGCCAGCCACGAGTTGTCGCGTCTTGCGGTGGACCTGAAAGCGATGGTGACGCGGTTCAAGATCTGACGGAACCGCGGATTTGCGGCGGAACACAACCCCCGCAAACGCCACGGCCTTCGTAGCAGCACGGCCGGGCGGCGTTCCGATGCCGGCGGGAGCGGCGTGTCAGCCGACATCAGTGTGTCAGGCAGACCGCTCCCGCCGGCAAGCCGTGCTGCTGCGGGGCGTGGGGTTTTACATTCCGGTGTTCACCAGATTCGGCGGCCGCTCGCCGGCCAGTGCCGCAAGCAGATTATCCACCGCACAACGGGCCATCGCCTCGCGGGTTTCGAAGGTCGCCGAGCCCATGTGCGGGGTGGCGACCACGTTATCCAGCGCCAGCAATGGCGAGTCCAGCGCCAGTGGCTCCTGCTCGAAGACATCCAGCCCGGCCGCGCGGATCTGCCGGTTGCGCAGCGCCTCAATCAGCACCTGCTCGTCCACCACCTTGCCCCGTGCAATGTTGATGAAGATCGTCTCGGGACGCATGAGCGCGAATTGCCCGGCGCCGATCAGGCCTTCCGTGTCTGCCGTCAGGGGCAAGGTCAGGCAGACGAAATCCGCTTCTTTGAGCAAGTCTTCAAGGCTGCGGTACTGCGCGCCGAATCGTGCTTCCACCGCCGGCTTGCGCGAGTGGCTGTGATAGAGCACCGGCATGCCGAAACCCAGGTTGCCCCGTTGCGCCAGCGCCTCGCCAATCCGGCCCATGCCGATAATGCCCAGCTTCTTGCCGTGCACATCACTGCCGAAATGCCGGGGGCCGATGTTCTGTTTCCACTGGCCGTCGCGCACCATGTTCGCCAGCTCGACGACGCGGCGAGCGGTGGCCATTATCAGGGCGAAACCGGTGTCGGCGGTGGTTTCGGTCAGCACGTCAGGGGTATTGGTGAGCTGAACGCCGCGCCGGGTCAGGTCGTCGATGTCGTAGTTGTCCACGCCTACGGAAACGCTGGAGATGACTTTCAGCTTGGGCGCAAGGTCCAGCAGCGGCCCGTCTATCTTCAGGCTCGCGCCCAGCAATCCGACCGCCTGGGGCAGTGCGTCACGCAGGCGCGCCATACCGCCGGGGCTTTTGACATCTTCAATCAGTGTGACCTGCGCGTGATCCTCCAGGCGCTGCATCAGCGGCGCCGAGAGGGACTTGTAGAGAACGACATGTGGTTTCATTCAAAAATTTCCAGATCAGGGGTGCGCAGGGCTGCGACGAACATTGGGCTCATCGCGCAGGGGCTTTGTGGCAGCGTCGGGCTTGAGCATCAGCGTCAGCAGCACCGACACCAGCAGCGCGCCGCTCATGAACAGGTACGAGGCGCTCAGGGTGCCGGTGACGCCGTTGAGGTAACCCACCAGATACGAACCTGCAAACGAGCCCAGCGCACCGAGGCTGTTGACCAGTGCCATGGCGCCGCCTGCGACGTTGGCCGGCAGGATTTCCGGGACGATGGCAAAAAACGGCCCGTAAGGTGCGTACATGCAGGCGCCGGCGATCACCAGCAGCGAGTACGACCACCAGAAATGCTCGGTGCCCAAGGCGTATGAGCCGTAGAACGCGAACGCGGCCAACAGCAGCGGCGGCCAGACGAACAGTTTGCGCTTCTGCAGTTTGTCCGAGGCCCAGGACACCACGACCATGCCGATCACCGCAGCAAGATACGGCAGCGCCGACAGCCAGCCGGCCTCCACCATGTCCATCTGCATGCCTTTCTTGATGATGGTCGGCAGCCACAGGACGAAACCGTAGACGCCGATGCTCCAGCAGAAATACTGCGCCGCCAGCAGCAACACTTTCGGCGAGCGGAACGCCTCGGCGTAGTTTTTCACCGGCTTGATGCCCACTTGCTCGGCGTCGAGGCGCGCTTGCAGTTCGGTTTTCTCCTCAGCGGTCAGCCATTTGGCTTGGGCCGGACGCTCGTCCACCAGGCGCCACCAGATGAAGGCCCAGATCACTGCAGGCAAACCTTCGACGATGAACATCCAGCGCCAGCTGAAGTGCGCCACCAGATAGCCCGACACCACCGACATCCAGAGCATGGTCACCGGGTTGCCGAGGATCAGCACGGTATTGGCCCGCGAGCGTTCAGCCTTGGTGAACCAGTAGCACAGGTACACCAGCATGGCCGGCATGACGGCCGCTTCGACCACGCCGAGCATGAAGCGGATGACGATCAGCATGTAGGCGTTGGAGACGATGCCGGTCAGGGTGGCCAGGCTGCCCCATAGAATCAGGCTGACGAAGATCAGCTTCTTCACACTCTTTTTCTGCGCATAGATCGCGCCGGGCACCTGAAAGAAGAAGTAGCCCAGGAAGAACAGCGCACCCAGCAACGACGACATGCCGGGGGTGATGTGCAAGTCCTCGGCCATCCCGGAGGCGGCGGCGAAGCCGTAGTTGGCGCGGTCAAGGTAGGCGAGGCTGTAGGTGATGAAGACGATGGGCATGATGAGCAGCCAGCGACGTTTGAGGCCGGCGTGCTTCACGGTGTCGAGTAGCTTTTCCATGTTGGGCTCCCTGAGCATGTTATTTTTGTCGCAGCAGGTGATTGAACAGAGTCGTTGCAAAGCATGTACGTTCAGGCGGGTTGTCGTCGCGGATCCTTGCGGTTTTCCGCCGCCTGAAGGGCGATGCGGGTCGGCAGGCCTTCCATGTCGCCGCGGCTCTGCACGGCCTGGCTGCCGATCCAGTTGCCACGGGCGGTGGCCTGGGCGAAATCGAGGTTTTCCAGCAGGGCGCTGATCACGCCCACGGCGAAGCCATCGCCTGCGCCCACGGTGTCGACGACCTTGGCCACCGGCACGCCGGGCACGAAGGCTTCGTTCAACTGGGTGCGGTAGTACGCGCCCTTGGCGCCCAGCTTGATGACCACTGCCTCCACACCCATGTCCAGATAGAACCGGGCGATCTCGGACGGGGTGTCGAAGCCGGTAAGCAGCTCGCCCTCGGCCAGGCCCGGCATCACCCAATGGGCCAGGCCCGCCAGGCGATTCACTTCGCGGATCATGGTCGCCGGGTCCGGCCACAGCGAGGGCCGCAGGTTAGGGTCGAACGACACGCTGCGCCCGGCCTCGCGCATCTGCGTCATCAGCACGTGGGACAGTTCCCGACAGCTGGGCGACAGCGCCGCCGGAATGCCGGTGGCGTGCAAGTGACGGGCCTTGAGCAGGTCAGGGACGATGTCGTTCACCGACAGGTGACTGGCCGCCGAGCCACGCCGGAAATACTCGACCACAGGGTCGGCGCCTTCAAGCTCAAGGGATTTGAACTGGAAGCCGGTCGGATGCGCTGGGTCCATCGTCACATGGCGGCAGTCGACGCCTTCCTGTTCCAGGCTCTGGGTGACGAAACGGCCCATGGAGTCGTTGCCGACCCGGCTGAGCCAGGCGACGTTGAAACCCAGCCGGGACAGGCCGATGGCGACGTTGCTGTCGGCGCCGGCAATGCGCTTCTCGTAGTGGCGGACCGCGGCCAGATCGCCGGCCTGTTCGGCCACCAGCATGGTCATGGTTTCGCCGAAGGAAAGGATATCGATCTCAGGCATGGCTCAGGGCCTCCGGTGAATGTTGAACCTGGGCCTGGCCAAGGCGGGCGAGGGCGTCGGCCTGGGTGCGGGTGACGTCCAGCAGGTCGTCGCCCTGCAACGGGTATTCGACGGCGCGGGGCACCCCGACCGGCATGTGAGCGAGCAACTGCTCCCACTGCTGCAGATCCGCCTCGCGGGGTGGCACAGCAATCAGTTTTCCACTGGCATTGCGCGACACAGCCTTGCAATGCAGGTATTCAACATGGCGCCCCAGTTGCTGCGCCGCCTGGCTTGCAGACTGCTCTTGCCACGTCCAGTTGCCGATATCGAAGGTCATGCCGATGGGCATTTGCAGGGCGTCGATCCGGGCGAAGAATTGCTTGAACGGTTCGATGCGGCCGCCCTGTGGCGTCTGGTCGTTCTCCACCAGCAGGTGCACGTCGTAACGGGCCAGGCGCTCGGCCAACGCTGCGACATCGCTGTCCTCGGTGAAATGACCCAGGGAAACCTTGAGCCAGCGCGCGCCACAGGCGGTGGCTCGTTGCAGGGTGGTTTCCAGTTCAGGGTCGGGCTGGTGTTGCCCCGCCAGCCACAACTCCAGCGGCGCCGAGTACAGGCACTCAAGGCCATGGTCGCGGATGGACTGAGCCAGTGTCGGCAGGTCTTCGCCCACCAGGAGTTCTTCGCGCACCTCGATGCGCGTAACGCCTGCGGCCGCCAGCAACGGGATGAAACTGGCCTGGCCGATCTGGCGAACGTAGTCGGCACCGTAGGCGCCCAGGCTGATGGCAACGGGGAATCGGTTCATTGTTCTTGTCCTCTGAAACCGGTTTCATTTTTGTGTGAGCGAAGCTGCCCTAAGGAAGTTCTTCAAATCGGCAGGTTTGCTGACCTGCGGTCGCTATAAGGCGAGATTCAGGGTCGCTGTCGTGTCGAGCCGCGCACGATCAGTTGCGCTGGAAAGTCATACAGGCACACGGGTTCCTGATCGCCCCGCAGGCGATTGAGCAGGCATTGGAAGGCAGTGACGCCGATGTCGTGGGTCGGTTGGGCCAGCGCGGTGATGCCGCTGCCCACCAGCGGATACCAGTCCAGTTCGTCGAGGGCGATTAGGCCGATGTCGTCGAACAGGCGGCAGCCCAGTTCGTGCAACTGGCGGGTGGTGCTCAGGGTGGCCACGCCGTTGGCGGTGAACAGCGCCTTGTGGCCGTGGCTGCGCTGGGCGAGGAATTCACGCAGTTGCTCGCGCAGGTGCTCGCCGGTTTCCCGCACCTGGCCGCGCAAAGCCGTTCGCTGGGCGATGCCGGCCTTGAAGGCTTCGACGCGTTCGATCCGGGAACTGGTGCCGTCCTGGGGTTCGGTGACCATGAGGATGTCGCCAAAGCCCTGTTCCTGGAGGTGATCGAGGGCCTGGTTGACTGCCGCGACGTTGTTCAGCCCGACCAGATCGCTCTGCAACTGATCGACCTTGCGGTCCACCAGCACCATCGGCAGTTCCTCGTGCAGTTCGCGCAGTTCGTCCAGGTGATGGCCGAGGGTGTTCACGATCAGGCCTTCGATGTTGTACGAACGCAGCGCGGCCAGGTGCAGGCGCTCCTGTTCGTCATCGCGGTCTGTGTTGCACACCACCAGGCTGTAGCCGTGCTTGCGGCAGGCGGTTTCGACGCCGTGCATCACGGCAATGGAGTAGGGGTTGCGAATGTCGGCCACCAACATGCCGATCAACCGCGTGCGCCCGCGCTTGAGGCCGCGGGCCATCTGGTTGGGGCGGTAACCGAGAGTGTCGATCGCCTGCTCGATGCGCTGGGCGATGGCCTGGGACAGCAACTGGCGGTCTTCGCCGATGAAGCGCGAGACACTGGCCTTGGAGACGCCGGCCAGGTCAGCCACGTCATTCATGGTGACGCGCGAACGCGTCGATGTCGGAATACTGTTCACGGCCTGACCCTTATTGGATTTATCAGCAGGCTTTCTTTCGCAGAGCGTGCGTTGCTCTGAAACCGGTTTCAGGAAACACCAAAGCGGGTGAATCGTCAACTCAAGATCGGATGAAAGGTGGGTGTGTACCCGTGCACAATGCCCATGAACACATTGGCCCATCGTAGCAGTCCGGCTTGCCGGCGTCGGCGATCTTGAGGGCACCGACGCCGGCAAGCCGGACTGCTACGGACTTTGTAGCGCGCCCAAATGCTGTGATCGCCTGTTGCCACGGGTCGGCCATATCTGCATGCTGCAATCTCATTTGTGTTACAGGACCTTTCTGCGCATGCCTGCCGCCCGAGATGCCGATTCAGCCTCCCGCCGTTCGGCGACCGTTCTGAGCCTGTGCCTGCCCAGTGACGTCCTGTTGTACCTGCTGTTGCCGATGAACACCGAAGCATTCGGCATCACCCTGGCCGAGGCCGGCATACTGCTGGCGGCCAACCGCCTGGTGCGGATTTTTGGCTACAGCTACGTGGTGCGGTTTTACGCAAGGTTCGGCGACCGGCCGACCGTGATGCTGGCGGCCACGGTGTCGGCCTTGTGCGCGTTCGGCAATTCGTTCATCACCGGTTTCTGGTGGTTGCTGATCCTGCGCCTGGGCTGGGGCCTGACCTTTGGTGCGCTGAACCTCTCAACCCAGGCGCTGGCCACGTCTGAAGCCGGTGGGGCGGCCCGCAGGTCGGGCGCTTCCCGCGCGATCATTGCCATAGGCCCGATGCTGGCCTTGCCCATTGGCGCATTGATAAGCCTGCATTTCGGCCCGCGGGTGATTTTCCTGATCCTGGCGTTCTTCTCCCTGGCGGCGGTACTGGTCGCCAAGGGGCTGCCGAACATCCCCCATGCAATGCCCAAGGCCGGCGGGCGCCGGTTCAAGGCGCCGGACAGCGTGGCTATCTGGTCCTTCATCGAAGGCGTGGCGCTGGACGGGCTGTTTATCTTTGGCCTGTCGCTGCAGGCGCAATCGGTACTGGGCGGCAACGCGGTGTTCATTGCCGGGGTGCTGCTGGCGCTGCGGTATGCCTCGGAAATGCTGCTCAGCCCCTTGGGCGGACGTGCGGCGGCCAGTTACGGCGCGGTGCGCATGCTGGTGGTGTTCTCCGCGCTGACGACGCTCGCGCTGACGGCCTTCGGGTTTCACTGGTTGATCCTTGGCGCAGGCGGGGTGCTGATCCTGCGGGCCTTGCAGTTGCCTCTGGTGACCACCTTGGTGGCCGAGCGCAATCCGGGCCCTGCACGGGTGCAGGCGCTGGCGGGCAATGCGGTCTGGCGTGACATCGGCGCCGGGGTCGGGCCGCTGCTGGCTGGTATTCTGCTGCCTGTGGCGTCGCCGGTGTGGGTGTACAGCCTGGCAGGCCTTGCGGTCGTGGTCAGCGCCCTGGTGTGCAGCCGTTACAAGCCTCAGGAGCTGCCTGCACAGGGGGGCTGATACACATTCTCTTACATACCGTTGAGCCAAAAATCTGATAAATCAGGGATTTGCATGCAACCTCTGGGGCTATCTGCCATCTGATGATCGTTCTTCATACGGACATAAAGCTTCGCTAGGCTGCATCTCGCTAGTAGATCGCCGGTTCACAGGGACGTTGCACAGGGCACACATGCCCCTCACGCATCACCAGAACTTCAGGCTGACATGACCTTTCTCAAAGCTTCCGTTCTTTCACTGGCACGCCAGCATTTTGCCTACCTCTTCCTGCCGATCATGCTGGTTTGCTCGGCAGTGTTCTGGTTCGTGGCAGGCAAGGGCGTGCACGCCGAACCCAAGAACGGCACCCAGACCCTGGTCTTCCTGCGCCACGCAGAAAAGCCGGCCATGGGCCTGGGGCAGCTCAACTGCCAGGGTTTGAATCGCGCCATCGACCTCTCCAGCGTGTTGCCGAGCACCTTCGGCAAAGCCGACTTCATCTTCGCAGCCAACCCCAGCCGCCATGTGGAAGAGGGTGAGGGCGACCACTCCTACAGCTACCTGCGACCCTTGATGACCGTAGGTCCGAGCGCCATCAAACTGGGCCTGCCGGTGAATATCGACTTCGCCGCCAACGACACCAGCGACCTGGCCGACGAGTTCATGCGCGACAAATACCACGACGCAACCATCTACACCGCCTGGTCCCATGGCTACCTGCCTGAGCTGATCAACAAGGTCGCCGAGGAAGCCTCTGGCAAGCGCCTCAAGCTGGTCGACGACTGGACAGGCGACGACTTCGACTCGGTGCTGGTGCTCACCCTCAAGTGGGATAACGGCAAGGCCACCTTGCAGTATGAGAACTACAAGCAGAATCTCAATGGCGGGGCGGTGGGGTGTCCGACCTGATCGTTAACATCGCGAAGGTTCCGCATCCGTAGCAGCACGGCTTGCCGGCGGGAGCGGTGTGTCAGTCGACATCAGTGTGTCAGGCAGATCGCTCCCGCCGGCAAGCCGTGCTGCTACGGGTTTTGTGTAAACCTGTAAAGTACGTTAGCGTTCGGCCGGTCCACATCTTGTCCGGCCCTATCGATGTCAGAACTCATCGCACCCCACGCCACGCGCCTCTTGCCTTTCATCCCCCCCTTCGACTGGCCACGCACGCTCGCCTTCTTTGCCGGGCGTGCGACCGCCGGGGTTGAGGCCATTGTCGATGGCGAGTACCGGCGCAATATCGACTACAAGGGGCATTTCGGCTGGCTGTCGGTGACGCTTGCGGCCGAGGGCAATCACCTGGTCGCGACCTTGCACGGTGAGGTCAGCGCGTACATCGATGAGCTGATCGCGCCTATTTCCCATATGTTCGACCTGTATGCCCAGCCGGGGCAGATCGATGCCGATCTTTCGACGGACCCCTGGCTTGCGTCGCTTGTGCAGCGCCGGCCTGGGTTGCGGGTGCCGGGGGCGTTTTCCGGTTTCGAGCTGGTGGTGCGCACCATCGTCGGTCAGCAGGTCAGCGTCAAAGGCGCGACCACCATTGTCGGTCGGCTGGTGCAGCGGGCGGGGACGCAGGTGGCGGACGATCCGCTTGATCCGCTGGCCTGGCGTTTCCCGACCCCGCAGGCGCTGGCGCAGGTCAATCTGGACAAGATCGGCATGCCCGGCAAGCGCGTGCAAACCCTGCAACGCATGGCGGCAGCAGTGGCCAGTGGCGAGCTGTGTCTGGACGCCACCCGTGGCGATACCAGCGAGCTGCGCAAGCAATTGCTGGCAATGCCCGGCATCGGCCCATGGACCGTGGAATACATCGCCATGCGCGCCTGGCGCGACCCCGATGCCTGGCCTGCGTCTGATCTGGTGTTGATGAACCTCATGACCGGGCAAGACCCGACCCTGACCAGGCTTGCGCTGCACAAGGCCCGGGCCGAAGCCTGGCGGCCGTGGCGCGCTTATGCCGCGTTGCATATCTGGAATTCGGCGGCGGACGTGGCAGGCAAGGCCAAGGGCGGTTGACCCGAATTTGAGCGCAAGAACTGGATGGAAGTGCACGCTGGCGCGGTTAACATGGACTCATCGCCACGCGCAGGAACCTTGCCATGAACTTCACTTACCGCTTCATCGATTCTCCGGTCGGCCAGTTGAAACTGGTGGCCAAGGGGCCGCGCCTGGCGGCCATTCTCTGGGAGCACGAACGGCCGAATCGGGTGTTGCTCGGCCCCATGCTTGAAGCCGAGAACAGCGAAATCCTGGACCGTGCCGAGCAGCAACTGAGCGAATATTTTGCCGGTACGCGCGATCATTTCGAGCTGGACCTGGAGTTCCACGGCACCGAGTTCCAGAAAAAAGTCTGGCACGCGTTGCTGACCATCCCGTTCGGCCAGACCCGCAGCTACCTGGACATCGCCACCCAGATCGGCAACCCCGCCGCCGTGCGTGCAGTGGGCGCGGCCAACGGCAAGAATCCGATTTCCATCGTCGCGCCCTGTCATCGGGTGATCGGCAGTTCCGGCTCGCTCACAGGATTCGCCGGAGGGCTTGAGGCCAAGGCCTTGCTCCTGACCCTGGAAGGCTGCCTGCCGCGCCCATCGCTCAAAGCAGTTCAGGCGTCGCTGTTCTAGACTGCCTGCTCGCACAAAACTCACACAACCACCGCACTTTCAATGGAGATGAACATGCCTGCTTCTGCCAAAACCTTTCGTGACCTGCACCACCAAACCACGGTCCTGCGTCTGCCCAACGTCTGGGACGCCGGCAGCGCGCGGCTGGTCGAAAGCCTGGGGGCCAAGGCGGTCGCTACCACCAGCGCCGGTGTCGCCTGGAGCCAGGGCTATGCCGATGGCCGGGTGTTTCCCGTGGACGTTGCCGTGAGCGTGGCGCAGAGCATTGCGCGGGTCATCAAGGTGCCGCTGTCGGTGGACATCGAAAACGGTTACTCCGATGAGCCGCTGACGGTTGCGCAGAACATCAAGCGGGTGCTGGATGTGGGCGCGGTGGGCATCAATCTGGAGGACGGCGCGGATGCGCCTGAGTTGCTGGCGCGCAAGATCGAGGCGATCAAGGACATGGCGGCGCGTAACGGCCTGGATGTGTTCATCAACGCTCGCACGGATGTGTATCTGGCAAGTCTTGTGAGCGAAGAGTTGCGGGTCGAGGAGACCCTCAAACGCGGACGCTTGTACCGCGAGGCCGGGGCCGATGGGTTGTTCGTGGCGGCCGTAACTGATCTGGAGCAGATCAAGGCGATCGTCGCGGGAGTGAATCTGCCGATCAACGTGCTGGCCCGGCCGGGGCTGCCGTCGGCCGATGAACTGGCGAAGCTGGGCGTGCATCGGCTCAGCGCCGGTTCCAGCATGGTGCTCAACCTCTGGGGCCAGGCCGAAGAGCTGGCGCGGGGATTTCTGGAGGAGGGTGTATCCGACGCCGTGACCCACAGCAGCATGGGTTATAACCAGGTGCAGGCGCTTTTCGGGCATTGACCCCCGATCCCCCTGTAGCAGCACGTCTTGCCGGCGGGAGCGTCTTCCTGATCGCCGACGCCGGCAAGCGGAGCGCCGCCCGGCCGGACTGCTACGGGAGAATTGTGAAATTCAGGATTCGTTGCGATACCCCAAATCCCGACTGATCCTTGCGCTGCAGTCGAGCAGCAGTTCAAGAAAACGCTCGCGCGCGCCTTCCGGGTCCATCACCGCGTCAGGCCCGGACAGGTTGATCGCTGCACTGACCTCAGCCTTGTGATCGCGGATCGAGGTCGCGATCGCCGTCGAGTAATCCGAACGATGCAACACCCAGCCACGCGCCCGGTCGCCTGCAATCATGGCCTGTAGTTCAGGCAGGGTGCGCGGCGCCGGGGTCGGGTAGTCGTCCAGGCGAATGTGCTGATACAGCGCACCCAATTGTCCTTCGTCCAGCGCGGTGAGCAACATGCGGCCCATGGCGGTGCAGTGGCAGGCGATGCGCGTACCCACCGGGATGTTCACCGAAAGACGCTGAGCGGCGAACGCACGGAACAGGTACAGGCTGTCGGTGTGCTCGCGGATGCTCAGATGACACGACAACGAGGTGCGATCCCGTAATGCATTGAGGTGCGGCATCGCCACTTCGACGATGTCGCGGCTGGCCAGGTAACTGAAACCGTCGCTAATCACCCGCGATCCCAGTTCGTAGTGGGTGTTGTATTTATTCAGATACCCCATGTCCGTCAGGGTGAACAGAATGCGGTACACCGCCGAGGTGCTCACCCCCAGCCGCGCGGCAATCTCCTGCATGCTCAGGCTGCGGGTGCGGGCATCGAACATGCCCAGCACACTCAGGCCACGGGCGAGGGCGGGCACGTTGTAGTCGGTGTCCTTGTCGGGTGTTTCGATCATGGTCATGTCGATCCTCAAACTCATGTCCGCCGCGATTCCATTGTGGGAGCCGGCTTGCTGGCGAACGCGGTGGGTCAAACGACATTGATGTCACTGACCTGACGCATTCGCCAGCAAGCCGGCTCCCACAGAGACTGCGGCGTTAGTTGAACTCCGCCATGGCGTCCAGCACTGCGCCCTTGAAGTATTCGAGCGACGCACGATCGAACAGGATCTGGAACGTTGGTTGATCCTCCCCTCCAACGTTGATCACGATCACGTTGATCCGCGCCGCTGACGTCTGCGCCACGGCCCCAGCCCCGAAAGCCTTGGGGCGCAAGTCGACGCCGCAGAGCTTGGCCATGACGTCGGCGATGCGCTCGCCGCTCAATTGCAGCCAGGCGTGGCTGTCGTGGCGGGGCAACAGGTAGTTGGCGCTGTGGTCCAGTTCCCAGCGGGCTTCTTCATCGGCGATGCGCTCGCCGTTGTCCTGCAGGCTGCCGAGGATGAAATACTCGGTCTGGGACAGGCGCGCGACATGGCTGCCGTCGCTCTGGGGCACGGCGCGATTGGGCGCCTGGGGCAGGGTGAATCCCCGCGCTGCAAGGTACTCGGCGCTTTGGGTGCCACGAAAGCCCAGGCGTGGCAGGTCGGTCAGGTCAAGCAGCATGCACTGCTGTGCCTGGCCCAGTCGCAGCGGGGCGCTTTTGATCGGGTGTTCGGCATTGAGGCTGGACATGTCAGAGCTCCTGGCGCTGGTTTTCAGGGTCGAAGAAAGGCAGTTTCACCACGGTGGCCTGAACCACGACGCCGTCCTCCACGCGGATCGGGATCTGCTGCCCCGGCGTGCTTTGATCGAAGGCGGCGTAGGCCAGGCCGATGATCCGGCCCAGGTTTTGCGAGTACTCGCAGGAGGTGACGTTGCCGCTGATGTCCGCGCCCTTGAGCACCAGATGCCCCTCCAGCGGTTGCGGACTGGCCTTGGGCAGGGTGAAGCCCACCAGCTTGCGTTTCTGCGGCTGGGCCTCAAGGATGTCCACCGAGCGCCGACCGACGAAGAACGGTTTGCTGCGGCTCACTGCCCAGCCCATGTCGATTTCGCCGGGGTGGGTCATGCCATCAGTGTCCTGGCTGATGATGACGTGGCCTTTTTCCAGACGCAGCAGACGCTGGGTCTCGACGCCGAACGGACGAATGTCGAAGTCCTTCCCGGCCGCCATCAGCGCGTCCCACAGCTTCAGCGCGTGGCGAGCGGGCACGTGAATTTCATAGCCCAGCTCACCGACGAAACCGACCCGCAACAGGCGCGCCTTGATCCCGGCCACGGTGCCTTGGCGCACCGCGAGATACGGAAAACCTTCCGCTGACAGATCCAGATCACTACAGACCTTCTCCAGCACCTTGCGTGAATCCGGCCCTGCCACGTTGACCGCTGAAATCGCCGCCGTGACATTGGCAATATCCACGTCCAGCCGCCACTGGGCGTTCCACTTGAGCATCTGCTGATAGATGCGATCCACGCCGCTGGTGGTCGCGGTGACGTAGAAGTGGTTCTCGGCGAAGCGCGCACAGACGCCGTCATCGATCACCGCGCCTTGCTCGTTGGTCATCAGGGCATAGCGCGACCGGCCGACCGGCTGCTTGAGGAAGGCAAAGGTGTACATGCGGTTGAGCAGTTCGGCGGCATCCGGGCCGCGCACGTCCAGACCGCCCAGGGTCGAGACGTCGATGATGCCGACCTTGTTGCGCACGTGCAGGGCTTCGGCCTGCATGCACGCGTCCCGCTCGCTGGCTTTGCCATAGTAGGCAGGGCGCTGCCAGATGCCGGCGGGCATCATTTTCGCCCCGGCGTCGAGATGACGACGGTGCATGGGTGTTTGCCGGTACGGATCGAACGCGCGGCCTGCGACATGGGCCAGTTTTTCGGCTTCAAAAGGCGGCCGCGCCGTGGTCACGCCGGTTTCGCTGATGCTCCGTTGGGTGGATGAGGCGACCAGTCGGGCGGTGGGCAGGGCCGAGTGGCGCCCCTGGGACGGCCCCATGCCTACCGTGGAGTAACGCTTGACCAGTTGCACGTCGCGGTAGCCGATTTTTGTCGCGTTGATGATGTCGCGCACCTGCAGGTCTTCGTCGAAGTCGACGAAATCCTTGCCCTTGGGGTGCGGGAAGATCGGCCACGGGAAGTTGACCTGAGCCTCTGCGCGCATCGGCACTGGCTTGGCGATGAGCTGCAGGTCCAGTGCAACGACGATCTCGGCAGCCTGATGAGTCGCATCGGCCAACACGTTATCCAGCGCATGAAAACCGTTCGCCGAGCCTGTCACACCCAGGTTTTTCGGCAGGCCGCTGAGGGTGAACTCTGCCAGTTGATCGTCATAGGCGAGCTTGCCGCCCGCCTGGCACAGCAGCTGATACACAGGCATGTAACCGCCGGACATGCACAGTAAGTCGCATTCCAGGGTCAGGCCGCTGTTGGCCACCTGACCCTGGCCTGTGATCTTGCGAACGTCGGCGCCGCTGACGTGGCGCATGCCTTTTTCATGCAGCGCTTCAAACACTGTGCTGCCGAGGTGGCAGGGGATGCCGCGCTTCTCAAGCGCCAGCAACAAGGCACGATCGGCAGGGTTGGCACGCATGTCCACCAGTGCTGCGACTTCAACGCCCTGTTCATGCAGATCGAGCGCCGCGAGATAGCCATCGTCGTTGCCGGTCAGCACCACGGCGCGTTTACCCGGCTTGACCGCATACAACTTCATCAGGCGCTGGGCGGCGCTGGTGAGCATAACGCCGGGCAGGTCGTTGTTGCGGAAAATCACCGGCTGATCGAACGAGCCGCTGGCGATCAGGCATTGGGTCGCGCGCACCTTGTACATACGCTTGCCCTGAATCACCGGCAGGTAGTTGTCGGTAAACCAGGCGTTGCAGGTGGCCTTTTTCAGCACCTGAATATTGGCGTGTCCTTCGACAGCCTCCACCAGTTCGCGACGCAGGGTGTCTGCGCGTTGGCCGTCGATGTCGAAGCGCGCATAGGTCAGCGAGCCGCCGAGAACCGGCTGCTGCTCGATCAGCAGCACCTTGGCGCCTGAATTGGCTGCCGTCAGTGCCGCCTGCAAACCGGCAGGGCCAGCACCGACCACCGCCAGGTCGGCGAACAGATAGGCCTTGTCGTAATACTCGGGCTGGAATTTCAGGTCCAGCACTCCCAGCCCGGCTTTCTTGCGAATGATCGGCTCCCACAGCTTCCACGCGCCCTTGGGTTTGTAGAACGAGCGGTAATAGAAGCCCACCGGCATGAATTTCGAGAACTTGCCCAGATACGCGTCCTTGTCGTTGTCCAGCGAGCCGTTGAAATTCTGGCCGGTGACCTGCACGCCGTTTTCCAGCAGGTGACTATCGGCCAGCACATTGGGCTCGCTCGGCAGTTGCACCAGGGTGTTGGCGTCCTGGCCGGCCATGGTCAGCGGGCCGCGCGGACGGTGGTATTTGAACGAGCGCGACAGCAGAAACCGGCCGTTGGCGAGCAGGGCGCTGGCAATGCTGTCACCGGCAAAGCCCTGATACGGCTTGCCGTCGAAGCTGAAAGCGAGGGGCTGATCGCGGTCGATCAACAGGCCCATGGGGGCGGGTAGACGGCTCATTGCGCAGTCTCCTTGGCAGGGAGGGTGAAGTCGACGCGAGCGGTGAACAGCTCTTTGGGGTCGAAGGTTCGCAGGATTTCGTCACTGCCGGTGTGGCGTTCAGCGAGGAACCAGTAGCTGGACGGGTTGTGCATCCACCATTCGCGCACCACACCGAGAATGTCCTCGCTGTTGAACACGTAATCGGCCCATTCGGCGTCAGTGCAGGTCTGCGGATGGGGCATCTGCTTGAACTCGCCACCGTAGCTGAACTCGCTGATATTGCGCGGCCCGTTGAGCGGGCAATTCATCACTTTCATGTCTTGCTCCTCAATGGCTGGCCGCTGTCGCGCCCATTTCGTTGACTTGCTGGAAGGTCGAGAAACGTTCCAGACCGAAGGGTTTAATCAACTCCGGCACCTTGCCGCCGCTGGCAACCAGTTCGGCCATGGTCTTGCCGCAGATGGGCGTCGCCTTGAAACCCCAGGTGCCCCAGCCTGCGTCGAGGTAGTAATTCTTCACCGGCGACAGGCCCATGATCGGGCTGTAGTCCGGGGTCATGTCGGTGATGCCGGCCCACTGGCGCATCAGCTTGGCATTGGCCAGAAACGGGAACATCTCGATGGCATGGGCCAGCAGGCTTTCCTTCAGGTCCAGCGTCGAGCGGGTGTTGAACAGCGGGTACGGATCGGAGCCGCCACCGAACACCACTTCGCCACGGCTGGTCTGCTGCACGTAGCAGTGCAGGGCGGAGGAACTCACCAGCGGGTCGAGGAAGGGCTTGAAGGGTTGGGTGACCATGGCTTGCAGCGGGAAGGTCTGGATCGGCGAACGAATTCCGGCCTTCTTCATCAGTTGCGAACTCATGCCCGCCACAGCCTGCACTGCGCAACCGCATTTGATCGTGCCGCGATTGGTCTTCACGGCGGTAATGGTGCCGTTTTCGATGACCAGTTCCTGCACTTCAGTGAGCTGATGAATCTCCACGCCGCGCTTGGCGGCTTGCTTGGCGTAGCCCCAGGCCACGGCGTCATGCCGGGCGGTGGCGCCGTCGATGTGCCACAGGCCTGCGAGCACTGGAATATGGCCGGGATCGAGATTCAGCGACGGCACCAGCTCGCGAATTTGCTGGCGGTCGATCATTTCGGTGCGTCCGCCGAAGTGCTTGTTGACCTCGGCGCGCTGGCGGAACGAACGCACGGTGGCGTCGGTGTGGGCCAGGGTCAGTTGGCCGCGATGGGAGTACATGATGTTGAAGTCGAACTCATTGGAGAGTCCTTCGAACATCCGCACCGATTCAGCGTAGAACTTGACGCCTTCGCTGGTCAGGTAGTTTGAGCGGATCACCGCGGTATTGCGCGCCGTGTTGCCACCGCCCAGATAGCCCTTTTCCAGCACCGCGATGTTGGTGATGCCGTGGTATTTCGACAGATAGTAAGCCGTGGCAAGGCCATGGCCGCCGCCACCGATGATGACCACGTCGTAGGAGGATTTGAGTTCCTTGGGCGCCGGCAGATCTACCTCCACCGGGTACTCCGAGCTGAGCCCGTACTTCAAGAGATTGAAAGGCATACGGCCTCCGAATGGCTGCGTTGGTGAGCCTGCTGAACGGCTGCGGTCACGGTATTTTTCATCAGAAAGGCGATGGTCATCGGGCCGACGCCACCGGGCACCGGGGTGATGGCCGAGACTTGTGGCAGGGCGCTGTCGAAATCGACGTCGCCCACCAGGCGGCTGCGTCCATCCTCTTCAATGCGGTTGATGCCGACGTCGATCACTACCGCGCCGGGCTTGAGCCAACTGGCGTCGATCATCCGCGGGCGGCCGACCGCTGCGACGACGATGTCCGCCTGGCGGCACAGGGCACGGGCGTCGGCAGTGCGCGAATGCACCACGGTCACCGAACAATGGGCTTTGAGCAGCAGGGCGGCCATGGGTTTGCCGACGATGTTCGAACGGCCGATGACCACTGCGTGCTTGCCACTCAAGTCGCCACAGGTGTCTTCGAGCAACTGCATGCAGCCACTGGGGGTGCAGGGCGTCAGCACGTTGCGGCCCTGGCTCAGGCCGCCGACGTTTTCACTGTGAAAACCGTCGACGTCCTTGCCCGGCGCAATGGCTTGCAGGGCGCGGGTTTCCTCGATCTGCGCGGGCAAGGGCAACTGCAAGAGGATGCCGTTGACGCTGTCGTCGGCGTTGAGATCGGCGATCAGTGTCAGCAGTTGAGATTGCGTGGTATCAACGCTCAGGCGGTGTTCCAGCGAGCGAATCCCGGCCTCTTCGGCGCGCAGGATCTTGTTGCGCACATACACCTGGCTGGCCGGATCCTGACCTACCAGAATCACGGCCAAGGCAGGTTCGATCCCGTCACGTTTGAGCGTCGCTACATCGGCCTTGACCTGGGCCAGAACGCGGGCAGCGGCAGCCTTGCCGTCGATCAACTTGGAGGCATTCACCGGAAGATCACCGTTCTGTCGTTGTTGAGGAAGACCCGGTGCTCCAGGTGATATTTCACGGCCTTGGACAGGGCCACGGTTTCGGTGTCGCGGCCGGTGGCGACCAGGTCGTCCGGCAGGTAGACGTGGTCCACGCGCTGTACTTCCTGCTCGATGATCGGGCCTTCGTCCAGGTCGCTGGTGACGTAATGGGCGGTGGCGCCGATCAGCTTCACACCGCGCTCGTAGGCCTGGTGATAAGGCTTGGCGCCTTTGAAGCCCGGCAGGAACGAGTGGTGAATGTTGATCGCCCGGCCCGAGAGTTGCTTACACAGGTCATCGGAGAGGATCTGCATGTAGCGGGCGAGCACCACCAGGTCGGTACCAGTTTCGTCCACCACTTTCATCAACGCCGCTTCCTGCTGGGCCTTGGTGTCCTTGGTCACGGGCAGATAGATGAAGCGAATGCCCTCGCGCTCGGCCATGGGCCGCAGGTCCAGGTGATTGGAGACGATGGCGGTGATGCTCATGTCCATCTCGCCCTTGTGGTAGCGGTAGAGCAGGTCGGTGAGGCAGTGGTCGAACTTGCTGACCATCAGCAACACGCGCATGGGCTGGCGAGTGTCGTGCAGCTCCCACTGCATGTCGAAGGCTTTGGCGACGTCGTCGAAACCGGCTTTCAGCACGGCGATATCGCCTGCATGGCCATCGTTAAAACGGAACACCGCGCGCATGAAGAACTTGCCACTGAAGTCATCGTCGAACTGCGCCATCTCACCGATGTAGCAGCTGTTGCCTGCCAGATACGAGGTCACCGCCGCGACAATGCCGGAGGTCGCCGGACAGCTGATCTTGAGAATGAAATGGTTCTTTTCGTGTTGCATGGCATGTCCTCTGAGAAGTGGCGGCAGCGCAGCGCAGGGCAAAAATTCAGGGGTGAAAAGTGTTTTCACGGATGAATAAAATTTCCCATAAGGAAACAAATATTCTCGAAGGCTGTTTTATAGGCGAAAGGAAATGACGCGTCCAGAGGTTTCTGGAAACTTTTTTAACTAGAGGGAAAGTTTTAGTGGGAGATCGACCTTCCGGCCTCGATGGGCCGGAGGTCGCGCTGCACGATCACCAGTTCAGGGCTTCAGGTGCTCGGTTGAAAAGTCCCTCGATATCGGGACGGGCGGCGCGTGATCGCTTCATTTCCAGCCAGACGGCGGGGTTGGCCATCGCTCTCATGCCTGACACTAGCTTCTCCAGGTCGTGAGCAGGAGTGCCATTGTCGCGATTGTGGATGTATTCAACGAGCCGGGCTCGGTATGAGTCGAATGCGACCCGCCGCGCTTCGATAAGTACATCGCGATTGTTAAGTGCCAGCACCTTGCAGGTGTATGTGGCTCTTTGCTCAGAAAGCGTCCCGGCTTCCTCCGTCGGCACGAAGGTAAATGTGTCCACAATGTCCAGCCAGAGAAAGTCCTGCGGATTTTCCAGCCGGGGGTTGATCAGCGCATGGATTCCGCCTGCGGGCTCGGTGACAGGAGCGCCCCTGGCTCGGCTGACCAACTGCAATTGGCCTTCAACTGTGATAACTGCGTATTGGCTACCCTTGGGGCTATTGCAAGGCCCGCAGGCGTACAAGTAATTCTGCCAATCAAATACCTGTTCAGGGTAGAGGTCCTTAGGCGCAATGTGCTCAACTTCATCTGCCATCGAGTCTTCGCAATAGCAGCAGCGGCGGGTTGCTGTGCACATCCTCGACAGTGCCGCACGAACTTCTCTGAACACCGCGTTGGTTTTCTTGTTGCGCGCTGAGAACTCGGATTTCGCCGTGGCGACGCGATCGGCATATGAGGCTTGGCTGTCAACGATCTGCTGGTACTGAGCCAATCCGTTGAGCATTTGAGCGGTAACATCCGTGTGAGGAAGTTGAATCATTCCACCTCCAATCCTGAGCGCGCGGCAACCGATGCGGTGGTCGGCATGGCAGCACGTAATTCCGAGAGCCTGAGCAGGTCGTCGTCACACAGCTTGCCGAGCACCTGTTTTCGGTTGAGTTGCGCCAATTCCAGAAGTTGGGATCGCGACGTTTCGGAGCGACTGACATCGGCACCAAAAAAAGCCGTGTCGTAAGCCTCCAGGATGTTGCCGAATATCAGTCGATTCAGTGTGTCCCCTTGAATTTGACCGCCCGATTCTCCGGTCCCTGGCGTAGGCAGGCGCCAAACCGAGCCGTGCTCGGCTGCCTGACAGATGATCGGACTATGGGTTGTCACGATGAATTGCAATCTGGGGAACACTTTTAGAAACCACGGGGCGATGCGTTTCTGCCAGGACGGGTGCAAGTGTGCGTCGACCTCGTCAATCACCACGATTCCCGGCAAGCTAATCGTGCCATTTCGGATATCACGTGCCACCGCGTCCTGGCCGTAGCTGATCGTCAACTGGCGAATCAACTCGAAAGTCAGACTGAGAATCGAGCGATAGCCATCGCTGAGGAAGTCGACGCTGACTTCATGGCCATTGCCGTCGACAAAAATGATTTCGTCAGAACTGATGTGGCTGATTCTTGAACCATGGGGTAGGAGTTGGCCATTGTTGATGAACGCAATGATGCAGTCGAGAAACTGCGAATCGTCCTTGCTCTCAAGCTGCTTGATATGCAGCGACTTCAGCCATTCCAGGCATTCTGTCAGCGCAATGTCTTCCCCAAAAGCGGTGAGGTGTGGTGCCAGGCGGGGGTTTGTGTAGAACATGCGTTCGTAGTCGCGGTTGCCACCGGTAAAACGCCGAAACGGCCCGAACGACGCTGAGAACCAGCCGCTGCTGCGCCCCCACAGAGCTCGCTCCAGGCCTTTGGATTTGTGTTTGCCTTCTACCAGGATCGCCCCGGTACTCAACGCCTCGTCGTTGGACTCGATTTCGATTTCGCAGATGAGTTTTTTGACCGGGGGTCTGCCTTGTCCGGTAATCGAATCGACTTCAGGGTCCCAGATCAGGTGGGCGGTCACATTGGCTCTTTCGCAACCGGCGCGCAGCCATGTGCTCCAGTCCTGGCGCAACGCCCTGGCTTCTGCGGGGCCGGCCAGAGCGAGTGCCAACGCTTTCACAAAACTGGATTTGCCTGCACCGTTGTCGCCAAGAATCACGTGCCAGCCCCATGGCTTGTCTTCAGGTACCTGAAACACAAAGCTTTCATGGGAGCGAATACCGGCAATTTCGAGTTTCGTCAGGTACATGGTGAGATCCGATCCAAGGCTATGAGAGCATTTTGCGTCAGGTGGCCAAGGCGGTCCATGCCTCGGCAGTCGAAGTTGAACGGGGTCCAGAAAGTCATTCCCCGGACGCCCCGTAATTCATGATCGACAACAAGCGGATCGGCACCTGCACCAGTTCTTCCGGCCCGTGGGGGATGTCGCCGTCGAAGGTCAGGCTGTCGCCGGCTTCCATGTGATAGAGCTGGTTGCCGTGGCGGTACACCAGCTCGCCCTCCAGCAGATGCAGGAACTCGGTGCCGGGGTGGGAAAACGTCGGGAACTCTTCGCTGGCGTCGTCCATGGTCACCATGTACGCCTCAAAGCTCTTCTTCGGCCCGCGGCTGTGGTTAAGCAGGTGGTAGGTGTGGCCTTTCTCGGTGCCGCGCCGCACCACTTCCAAGCCATCATCGCGCTTGACCAGCAGTGCGCTGCTGCCTTGTTGGTCATACTGGCTGAACAGTTTGGACATGGGCATGCCCAGCACATCGCACAGGCGGCTGAGGTTGTCCAGGCTGGTGGAGACCTGAGCGTTTTCGATCTTGCTCAGCATGCCCTGGCTGATCCCGGCGATGCGCGCGACATCGGCCAGTTTCAGTTCCTGCGCCTGGCGCTGGCGCTTGATCTGGATGCCCAGGTACTGCTCAAGCTTCAACTTGGGTGTCTGTTGGTCTGTCATGGGCTTTGCACGGTTTCCGTTCAATAACTTAAATTTCGCACCAGGAATGTGCGATTTGAGTTCCGGCTCTTGGTTGAACGCCGGTTTATTCCCGAGATGAAAACAAGTTTCCCATATATAGAGTGGAAATTCCCCATCCGCGACATTGAGAGCGGCGGCACACCCGATTGGCAAGGCACTTGCATTCCTGAAAGGAAAGTAAGTTTCCTGATTGGAATACTCATTCATCAGGAAGCAAAACTGCGGTTCTCAACCTCAACGTTTTGCCTTTCGCCAGGAGTGAACGCAATGTTGCCACCTGAAACACAACGGTTGATCGAAGAGCACGGGATCAAATACGTGCTGGCTCAGTTTGTCGATATCCACGGTTCGTCCAAGACCAAATCGGTACCGGTTTCGGGTCTGGAAATGGTGGCCGAAGCAGGTGCGGGTTTCGCCGGTTTTGCCATCTGCGGCATGGGTATGGAACCCCACGGGCCGGATTTCATGGCCAAGGGCGATCTGTCGTCGCTGACACCTGTGCCGTGGCAGAACGGTTATGGCCGCGTGGTTTGCATCGGCCACGTCGAGGGCAAGCCCTGGCCCTACGACAGCCGTTACGTGCTGCAAAAACAGATTGAACGCCTGAGCGATCGCGGCTGGACCCTTAACACCGGCCTTGAGCCCGAGTTCAGCCTGTTCAAGCGTGACGCGGCGGGCAGCCTGCAATTGGTAGATGCCAGCGACTCCCTGGACAAACCCTGCTACGACTACAAGGGCCTGTCACGCTCCCGCGAGTTTCTCGAACGCCTGACCGAAGCGCTGCAACCGGTGGGTTTCGACATCTATCAGATCGACCACGAAGACGCCAACGGCCAGTTCGAGATCAATTACACCTACAGCGAAGCCATGGAGTCCGCGGATCGCTTCACTTTCTTTCGTATGGCCGCCGGCGAGATTGCCAACGACATGGGCATGATCTGCTCGTTCATGCCCAAGCCCGATCCGAAACGCGCGGGCAACGGCATGCACTTCCACTTGTCGATCGCCAGCGCCACCAACAAGAACCTGTTCCACGACGCCAGCGACCCGAGTGGCATGGGCCTGTCGAAAATGGCCTATCACTTCGCCGCCGGTTTGCTCGCCCACGGCCCCGCGCTGTGCGCCTTTGCCGCGCCAACCGTCAACTCCTACAAGCGCCTGGTGGTCGGCAATTCCCTGTCAGGCGCCACCTGGGCCCCGGCCTTCATCGCCTTTGGTGCCAACAATCGCTCGGCCATGGTTCGCGTGCCCTATGGCCGCCTGGAATTCCGCCTGCCAGACGCCGGTTGCAATCCGTACCTGGTCAGCGCCGCGATCATCGCGGCAGGGCTGGACGGCATCGACCGCAAGCTGGAAATCGGCACCGTCTGCAACGAGAACCTTTACAAGCTGAGCCTCGAAGAAATCGCTGCACGGGGCATCAAGACCCTGCCGCAGTCGCTCAAGGAAGCCTGCGACGCACTGGAAGCCGACCCGCTGTTCAGTGAGGTGCTGGGCAACGAGATCGTCGGTGAATTCATCAAGCTCAAGCGCATGGAGTGGGTGGAGTACAGCCGCCATGTGAGCGATTGGGAGATCAAGCGCTACACCGAATTCTTTTAACGGCAGCGTCGAGCCGCAAGCTTCAAGCCGCAAGAAAAAGCAGGTGCGCGGCGTATACAAATTCTTTAGTCAACTCGGACAGCTTGCAGCTTATAGCTTGCAGCTTTCCTCACGAAGTGAGGCTGCTTTATGTGTGGAATCGTGGGTCTTTACCTGAAAAACCCGGCGCTGGAGTCTCAGCTCGGCCAGCTCTTCGAGCCGATGCTCGAAGCCATGACCGACCGTGGTCCGGACAGCGCAGGCTTTGCCATCTATGGCGATGAAGTGGGCGATGGCTGGGTCAAGCTGACCTTGCAGGCCACCACCGAAGGCTATGACTTCAAGGCGCTGATCAGCGCATTGGAAGGCAAGCTCGGCGCGTCGCTGGACTGGTTTCAGAACGCCAGCGCCATCGTGTTGAAAATCCAGGCCGAAGAGCCTGTCGTGCGTGCGGCGTTGGCCGAACTGGCGCCGAGCGTGCGCATCATGAGCGCGGGCAAGAGCATCGAGATCCTCAAGGGCATGGGCCTGCCGCAGGAAATTTCCGAGCGCTTTGGCCTGGGCAGCATGAAAGGCAGCCACATCATTGGTCACACCCGCATGGCCACCGAAAGCGCGGTGACCATGGAAGGCAGCCACCCGTTTTCCACCGGCGCCGACCTGTGCCTGGTGCATAACGGCTCGCTGTCGAATCACTTCCGTCTGCGCCAGGAACTGCGCCGCGAAGGGATCAATTTTGACACCGAGAACGACACCGAAGTCGCCGCCGGCTATCTCGCCTGGCGCCTGCAACAGGGCGATTCCTTGAAGATCGCCCTGGACAGTTCGCTGCAGGCGCTGGACGGCTTCTTCACCTTTGCCATCGGTACCCGCAACGGTTTTGCCGTGATCCGCGACCCGATTGCCTGCAAGCCGGCGATCCTCGCCGAGACCGACGACTATGTCGCCATGGCCTCGGAATATCAGGCGCTGTCGAGCCTGCCAGGCATCGAGAAGGCCAAGGTCTGGGAACCCGTTCCCGCCACCATGTACATCTGGGAACGCGAATCAGCTTCGGGAGCGCGCACATGAAAACCATCGATCTTTCCATCGCCAGTGTGCGTGATCTCAATCAGGCCCTGCACGATCAAGTCAAACAGCTCGAAGAGCGCGAGTGGGTCGTGACCCATCCCAACGGCGCGCACAACCTGGCGGTCGGGGTCAATGAAGCTGTGTCCGTGGATATCCAGGGTCACGCCGGTTACTACTGCGCCGGCATGAACCAGAAGGCTTCCGTCACGGTGCATGGCAACGTCGGCGTGGGCTGCGCCGAGAACATGATGTCCGGTTACGTGCGGGTCAAGGGCAGCGCCTCCCAGGCTGCTGGTGCCACGGCCCATGGCGGCCTGCTGGTGATCGAAGGCGACGCAGGCGCCCGTTGCGGTATCTCGATGAAGGGCATCGACATCGTGGTTGGCGGCAGCATCGGCCACATGAGCTGCTTCATGGGCCAGGCCGGGCGTCTTGTGGTGTGCGGCGATGCAGGCGACGCGCTGGGGGACTCGCTGTACGAGACCAAGATTTTCGTCAAGGGCAGTGTCGAGTCATTAGGTTCGGATTGCATCGAGAAAGAGATGCGCGCGGAACACATCGAAGAGCTGCAGGCGCTGCTCAACCGCGCAGGCTTCAACGAGAAGGCGTCGGACTTCAAGCGCTATGGCTCGGCCCGCCAGTTGTACAACTTCAAAGTCGATAACGCGTCCGCGTACTGATTCAGGAGCATTTCCATGAGCGAATCCAACACCCCAAAAGCAGCTCCGGTCCTGCGTGAATCGGCCACCTTCGATCGCCTGGCGATCCAGGAAATCCAGCGTGCTGCCGAAACCGGCATCTATGACATTCGTGGCGGTGGCACCAAGCGCAAGCTGCCGCATTTCGATGACCTGCTGCTGCTCGGCGCCAGCGTGTCGCGTTATCCGCTGGAAGGCTACCGCGAGAAGTGCGGCACCGACGTCATCCTGGGCAACCGCTTCGCCAAGAAGCCGATCCATCTGAAGATTCCGGTGACCATCGCGGGCATGAGTTTCGGTGCGCTGTCGGCCAATGCCAAGGAGGCCCTGGGCCGCGGCGCGACCATCGCCGGTACCAGCACTACCACAGGGGACGGTGGCATGACCCCGGAAGAGCGCGGCCAGTCGCAGCATTTGGTTTATCAATACCTGCCGTCCCGTTATGGCATGAACCCGGACGACCTGCGCAAGGCCGATGCCATCGAGATCGTGCTGGGGCAGGGTGCCAAGCCCGGTGGCGGCGGGATGTTGCTGGGCATGAAGGTGACCGAGCGCGTCGCCGGCATGCGCACCTTGCCGATCGGCGTCGACCAGCGTTCGGCCTGCCGTCACCCCGACTGGACCGGCCCGGACGACCTGGCGATCAAGATTGCCGAGATCCGCGAGATCACCGACTGGGAAAAACCGATCTACGTGAAGATCGGTGCCAGCCGCCCGTACTACGACGTCAAGCTGGCGGTGAAGGCCGGGGCTGACGTGATCGTGCTCGACGGCATGCAGGGCGGCACGGCCGCGACTCAGGAAGTGTTCATCGAACACGTCGGCATTCCGATTCTGCCGGCCATTCCCCAGGCGGTTCAGGCGTTACAAGAGATGGGCATGCACCGGAAAGTGCAGTTGATAGTCTCCGGCGGGATTCGCAATGGTGCAGACGTGGCCAAGGCCATGGCCCTGGGCGCGGACGCGGTGGCCATTGGTACCGCGGCGCTGATTGCGCTGGGCGACAACCACCCGCGTCTGGATGATGAGCTCAAGAAGATTGGTTCTGCGGCCGGCTTCTACGACGACTGGCAGAACGGTCGCGACCCGGCAGGCATCACGACCCAGGACCCGGAACTGTCCAAGCGCCTGGATCCGGTCGAGGGTGGGCGCAGGTTGGCCAACTATTTGCGTGTATTGGTGCTGGAAGCGCAAACCATGGCCCGCGCCTGCGGCAAGTCCCACCTGCATAACCTCGACCCGGAGGATCTGGTGGCCTTGACCGTGGAGTCGGCGGCCATGGCCCGGGTGCCACTGGCAGGGACTTCGTGGATTCCGGGGCAGCAGTATTAATCTGGCCATCCATCGGCATGTCTACAACCCCCTGTAGCAGCACGGCTTGCCGGCGGTAGCGATCTTGAGTACGCCACCGCCGGCAAGCCGGACTGCTACAGGTGCGTTACACGCATGTCGTGGTCTCGGCACGTTTTGGACTGTTCATTCGAAAAGAGGCCAGCAAGGCCCGATGCTTCGTCACACCGCTTTCTGCCAGACACTTTTCCATTCATTGCAGGAGCTTCGACAATGGTTAACCGTCTACCGGGCAAATCCCTTCTTCTATTACTGGCGCTCGGCGCCTGCATCCCTCTGGCCCAGGCGGCCGACGCACCGACATTGAACACCGGCAGCACCGCGTGGATGGTCACGGCCGCCGTGCTGGTGCTGTTCATGTGCCTGCCGGGGCTTGCGCTGTTCTACGGCGGGCTGGTGCGCGCCAAAAACATGCTGTCGCTGTTCACCCAGTGTTTTGGCATTGCCGGTCTGGTCGGCGTGCTGTGGGTCATCTACGGCTACAGCATGGTGGTCGACACCACCAACATGGTGGAGGGTGAAGTCAGCTTCAACAGCTTCGTCGGCGGCCTGAGCCGGGCGTTTCTGGCCGGCATGACCCCGGAAAGCCTGGTGGGCGACATTCCGGAGGGCGTGTTCGTGACCTTCCAGATGACCTTCGCCATCATCACCCCGGCGTTGATTGCCGGCGCCTTTGCCGAGCGCATGAAGTTTTCCGCGGCGCTGCTGTTCATGGCGATCTGGTTCACCCTGGTCTATGCGCCGGTCGCGCATATGGTGTGGGGCGGGGCGGGCGCGCTGATGCATAACTGGGGCGTGCTGGATTTCGCAGGCGGCACCGCGGTGCACATCAACGCAGGCGTCGCGGCACTGGCGGCGTGCCTGATGCTGGGCAAGCGCAAGGGTTACGCCAATGCGCCGATGCCTGCCCATAACCTGAGCCTGACCATGGTGGGCGCTGCGATGCTGTGGGTCGGCTGGTTCGGCTTCAACATCGGCTCGGGCGGTGGCCTGAACGGGCTGTCGGGCATCGTCATGCTCAACACGCAGTTGGGCGCGTGCGCCGGGATTCTGGGCTGGATGTTCACCGAGTGGTTCAAGGTCGGCAAACCCAGTGCCTTGGGCCTGGCCAGCGGTGCCCTTGCCGGTTTGGTGGGCATTACTCCGGCGTGCGCCTACGTGGGCGTCGGCGGTGCGCTGGCGATTGGTCTGCTGTGCGGGGTGTTCTGCTATCTGAGCGTGACGGTGCTGAAAAAACGCTTTGGTTATGACGACAGCCTGGACGTATTCGGCTTGCACGGCATCGGCGGAATGATCGGCGCGGTGCTGACCGGCGTGTTCTGCGTACCGTCGCTGGGCGGCCTGGTGGAAGGCGTGACCCTGGGCGGGCAGGTGATCGCTCAGATCAAGGGCGTTGTCTTCACCACGGTGTACTGCTTCGTGGTCAGTTGGGTGATTCTGAAAGTGGTCAAGGTCGTCGTCGGGCTGCGTGCCGACGAGCACGTCGAGGAAATGGGCCTGGACCTGGCCGAGCACAACGAGAGTGCGTACAACCATTAAGGGGAGGGTTAACATCTTTCCTCGATTGGTTATTCCCCGTAGCAGCACGGCTTGCCGGCGGGAGCGGCGTCAGTCGACTCAAGGTGTCTGACTTAGCGCTCCCGCCGGCAAGCCGCACTGCTACGGGCGTATCGTATCGTATCGTTCTCGGCAGCGATCAGCGAAACGCGGGCACGACGTGCTTGATGAACAGTTCCAGCGATTTCTTCTTCTCGGCGTGGGGCAGGCTGTTGTCGCACCAGAAGCTGAACTCGTCGACGCCCAGTTCCTGGTAATGCTTGATGCGCGGAATGATTTCTTCGGGCGTGCCGATCATCGCGGTCTTGTGCAGGCTGTCTAGCGAGAACTCCGGACGTTCGGCGAATTTCTCCTCCGGGCTCGGCGCAAGGAAACCATTGACCGGCGTGGTCTTGTTGCCGAACCAGGCATCGAAAGTGCGGTAGAACTTCGCGATGGCCCGGGCGCCGACTTTCCAGCCTTCGGGGTCGTTCTCGGCATGCACGTGGGTGTGACGCAGCACCATCAGTTGCGGACGTGGCACATCTGGGTTGTTGGCCAGTGCGGCCTCGAACTTGTTCTTCAAATCCACGACTTCTTCGTCGCCCTTCATCAGCGGCGTGACCATCACGTTGCAGCCGTTGGCGACCGCGAAGTTGTGAGAGTCCGGGTCGCGGGCAGCGATCCACATCGGCGGGGTCTTGACCGGCTTCGGCACGCTGGTGGAGGTCGGGAATTTCCAGATTTCGCCGTCGTGGGCGTAGTCGCCTTGCCACAGCGCCTTGACCACCGGAACCATTTCACGCAACGCCTTGCCGCCTTCGGAGGCCGGCATGCCACCTGCCATGCGGTCGAATTCGACCTGGTAAGCGCCACGGGCCAGGCCCACTTCCATACGACCGTTGCTGATCACATCCAGCAGCGCGCATTCACCGGCCACCCGCAACGGGTGCCAGAATGGCGCGATGATTGTGCCCGCGCCCAGGTGAATGGTGCTGGTCTTGCCGGCCAGGTAGGCCAGCAGCGGCATCGGGCTTGGAGAAATGGTGTATTCCATGGCGTGGTGTTCGCCGATCCACACGGTGCTGAAGCCGCCTTGTTCGGCCATCAGCGTCAGTTCGGTCAGGTCTTCGAACAATTGGCGGTGGCTGACAGACTCATCCCAGCGTTCCATGTGGACGAACAACGAAAATTTCATGACGCTTACCTCGGATTGTTCTTACCGCGCTGCGGTGTTTTTCGGTATACCGTAATAGACATCAGCCACAAGCTTCAAGCTGCAAGTCACGAGCTTCAAGCCAGGGCGGGCAGGGCGCCCATCTTCCCGCGGCAGTAGATCATCGGGCTTGCGGGCTGCTCGGGGACGATCAGGTTCTTCACCGCGCCCACCATGATGGCGTGGTCGCCACCTTCGTACTCGCGCCACAGTTCGCATTCGATGATGGCGGTGGCGTTGGCCAGCAGCGGGTTGCCCAGCTCGCTCAAGGTCCACTCGATGCCGGCGGCCTTGTCCTTGCCTTTGCGGGCGAAAGCGTAAGCCTCGCTCTGCTGCGAGCCGGACAGCAAATGGATAGCGAAGCGCTTGTTCTTGATGAGGGTCGGGTAGGAGTCGGAGCTGTAGTTGGGGCAGAACAGCACCAGCGCCGGATCCATCGACAGCGAGCTGAACGCACTGGCCGTCAGCCCGACCACTTCACCGTCATCGTTAAGGGTGGTGATAACGGTCACGCCGGAGGGGAAGGAGCCCATGACGTTCTTATAGACGGTTGCGTCGATCATTTTGCTACCTCTGCGGTTCGATGCCGAAGGCGATGAGTTTTGTGTGTCTGATGGTATACCGTAATACCTTTTCTGCAAGTGTTTTTTCTTTCATCCTTCCCGCCCCGATTTTTTTCAGCCTGCTCGCAGCCCTTGTAAACCGGCGCTCCAGCTCCTGCTGAACCGGTTTTTCCATGTATATCTGAGCCTTGCCGTTGGTAAAAAAGACCCATCAGGCGGTTGTAAAATATTGGCATACCATAATATGGTTGACTCGCTCGTGAGTGCAGGGATGTGTTTGCGGCGTTGAAAGGCGCGCACCAAGGCCGCAAGGCTCTGCCAGTCGCTTCATGGTTTTAGCTAGCCACAAAGACAAGAATTCAGGCGAAACGATGACTACATCCGAGAATCATGGCGGCAACGCCACGCATTTGATTGAAAACCACACCGTCGACTACGTTCCCCTGGCCGAGCGCCATGGCAAGGCGCGGGATCTGTTCACCCTCTGGTTCAGCACCAACATCGCACCGCTGCCCATCGTGACCGGCGCGATGGTGGTCCAGGTGTTCCACCTCAACCTGTTGTGGGGCGTGATCGCCATCGCGCTGGGCCACATGATCGGCGGGGTGTTCATTGCCCTGGCCTCGGCCCAGGGACCACGCATGGGCATTCCGCAGATGGTGCAGAGTCGTGGCCAGTTTGGCCGTTACGGCGCGCTGTTGATCGTGTTTTTCGCCGCGCTGATCTACGTTGGCTTCTTCATTTCCAACATCGTGCTGGCAGGTCAGTCGATCCACGGCATGCTGCCTTCCGTGCCACTGCCTGCGGGCGTGGTGATCGGTGCATTGAGCGCGACGGCCATCGGTGTCATCGGCTATCGCTTCATTCACACCCTCAACCGCATCGGCACCTGGGTAATGGGCGCCGCGCTGCTGGCCGGTTTCATCATGATCTTCAGCCAGGACCTGCCGCTGGATTTCTTCAGCCGCGGTGGCTACAACCTGTCGGGCTTTCTGGCGACGATTTGCCTGGGGGTCATCTGGCAGATCAGTTTCTCGCCCTATGTCTCGGACTATTCGCGTTACCTGCCGTGCGATATCGGCATTGCACGGCCGTTCTGGGCGACGTTTTTCGGCGCTACTCTAGGCACCACGCTGTCGTTCTGTTTCGGCGCGGTTGCTGTGCTGGCGACGCCGGAAGGCACCGAAGCGATGGCGGCGGTCAAGCAATCGACCGGCGTGCTGGGCCCGGTCCTGATGCTGTTGTTCCTGCTCAACATCATCAGCCATAACGCCCTGAACCTGTACGGTGCGGTGCTTTCCATCGTGACCTCGATCCAGACCTTCGCCGCCAGCTGGACACCCAGCATCAAGGTGCGGGTGATTCTGGCGTCGGTGATTCTGGCGGGCTGCTGCATCACGGCAGTGGGGGCGTCCGGGGACTTCATCAAGGAGTTTATCGGGCTGATCCTGACGCTGCTGATCGTGCTGGTGCCGTGGGCGTCGATCAACCTGATCGATTTCTATTTCATCAAGCGCGGCAACTACGACATCGCCTCGATCTTCAGCCCGGATGGCGGGATCTACGGCCGCTTCAACCCCCATGCGATCATCGCGTATTTCGTTGGCATCATCGTGCAATTGCCGTTTGCCAACACGGCGCTGTATGTCGGGCCCTGGGCCAATTACCTGGAAGGGGTGGACCTGTCGTGGCTGGCGGGGCTGCTCATCACCTGCCCGCTTTACTACTGCCTGGCGACTCGGGGGCGTGCCGAGGCCCGTGCGGCGCGGTTGGGGTATGCGGAGTAAAACGTTCTAATCCGTAGCAGCCTGGCCGGGCGGCGCTCCGCTTGCCGGCGGGAGCGGTATGTCTGACACGTTGATGTCGACTGACACGCCGCCCCCGCCGGCCAGCGGAGCGCGGCCGGCCGGGCTGCTACGGGGCATATGGTTCCTCATCAAGGCGTTTCATTTTCGGCCGAATGCCCGCCCTGGCGTTCGGCAACCGCGCGTAGCGTCTTGAGCGTCACCATTGGCGCGTCGATCACGAACCGGTTGGCCAGCCACGCCGGGATCGCCCCGGCAGGATCGGCCTGCATCTGGTAGGTCACCTCTGTTTCCCTCTCGCCCCTGGGCACCATGATCCACTCGCCGTGCAGTTCGTTGACGCGGATCACACCCTCTACCTCAGGCTCCATGCCCTTGATCGCGCTCAGATGGCGGATGACCGTGCCATTGTCCAGCAGCTCGGTCTGCACCTGCAGCACCATGTCCCGTACGCTGGCCGGGGCCGGCAGGTCGGTGGTGAGGTAGACGAAGGTCTTGTCGCCATCCACCTTGAGCAGGCGCATGTCGGCGCAGGCATAGAGCCATTTGCAGGCGATGGTGAGGTTCTCTTGCAGGCGACTGAGGGTGGGGATGTCGGCCTTGATCGGCGCCACGCCGCGAAAGCTCTGATAGTCCGAACCGATTGGTCGGCTGAGGTAGACCTTGATGCCGTTTTCGTCCCTGGCCAGTTTCCAGTCTTCGGCAACCGCACAGGTGAAGTGACCGGCCAGCAGCACGGCGCACAGGACGGGCAGTGTTTTCATGAGAAGCTCCGGGACTGCACGTTGAGGGCGCGGGTCTTCAGAGCATAGGCGAGATGGAAAGCGAACATAAATACTGTGGGAGCCGGCTTGCTGGCGAAAGCGGTGTGTCAATCGACATCAACGTGTCAGACATACCGCATTCGCCACCAAGGCGGCTCCCACGGCCTGCGGCCAGAAGCAGGATGATGCATGGGCTTGGCCAGTGTGCGGTCAATGCGCCCCGGCGGCCTTATTGAGGTCGCTCTCGGCCCATTCGGTGTACACGCAGGCATCGGCCGTGGCCCAGCGTACGCGCACCTGGTCGCCGGCCTTGAGCGGCATGCCCGCCGCAGACAACGCCTTGACCGTCATCGAGGTTCCGCCTGCGGTCATCACGGTGCAGGTCTGGCTTTCACCCAGGAACAAGACTTCGCCGACCTTGGCGCCAACTTCGTTCCAGCCGGTGGGCAGCGGTTGTGCGGCGGCCTGTTCGACGCTCAGCGCCTGGGCCTTTTCCGGACGGATCATCAGCAGCACGTCCTGATCGAGCGTCAGGCCCGAGGTCAGGCGAATCGACAGCGCCTGGCCTTCGAACGTCGCCGCGCCGCTGCCCTGGGCCTTGAGCTTGAGGAAGTTCGAGTTGCCCAGGAATGAAGCGACGAAGGCATTCGGTGGGTTCTGGTACAGGTCATAGCCGGTGCCTAGGCCGACGATCTTGCCATGGCTGAAAATCGCGATGCGCTGGGACAGGCGCATGGCTTCTTCCTGATCGTGGGTCACGTAGACGATGGTGATGCCCAGGCGGCGATGCAGCTGGCGCAGTTCGTCCTGCAGGTCTTCGCGCAGCTTCTTGTCCAGCGCGCCGAGCGGTTCGTCCATCAGCAGGATGCGTGGCTCGTAGACCAGCGCGCGGGCGATGGCCACACGCTGCTGTTGGCCGCCAGACAGTTGGGAAGGGCGGCGATGGGCGAACTGCTCCAGTTGCACCAGTTTGAGCATGGCGTCCACGCGCTTGTCACGCTCGGCCGCCGACAGCTTGCGGATGGCCAGCGGGAAGGCGATGTTGTCGCGCACCGACAGGTGCGGGAACAGCGAGTAGCGCTGGAACACCATGCCGATGTCGCGCTTGTGCGGAGGCACGTTGACCAGCGACGAACCCTGGACCAGGATCTCGCCGGAGCTTGGGGTTTCGAAGCCGGCCAGCATCGACAGCGTCGTGCTCTTGCCCGAGCCGCTGGAGCCGAGGAAGGTCAGGAACTCGCCGTCCTTGATGTCCAGGGAAATGTTGTCCACCGCCGCGAAGTCGCCGTAATGCCTGTCCAGGTTGCGCAGGCTGACGAGGGGCTGTGGCTGTTGGGTATGCGCAGCATCTTTGATCACGGCACTCATGAAGGCATTCTCGCTTCGTTGCGGCGACGCAGGGTCGCGGCGATAAACATGACCAGAACGGACAGTGCGATCAGCAGCGTCGAGGCGACGGCGATCACCGGAGTCAGGTCCTGGCGCAGCGTGGTCCACATCTTGACGGGCAGGGTCTGCAGGTTGGGGCTGGCCATCATCACGCTCAGCACCACTTCATCCCAGGAGACGAGGAAGGCGAACAGGGCGCCGGCGACCATGCCCGGACGAATGCCCGGAAAGGTCACCTTGAACACCGCCTGAATCCGCGAGGCGCCGCAGATCACCGCCGCATCTTCGATCGACTGGTCGAACAGCTTGAGCGAGTTGATGATCGAGATGATGGTAAACGGCAGCGCGACGATCACGTGGCTGACCACGAAGGACACCAGCGTGCCGGTGTAGCCCAGTTTAAGGAACAGCGCGTATACCGCGACCGCGATAATCACCAGCGGCACGATCATCGGCAGGGTGAACAGGCCGTAGAGCATGTCGCGGCCAGGAAAGCGTCCGCGCACCAGGGCGAAGGCGGTTGGCAGGCCCAGCAGCACGGAGAAGATCGTGGTCAGGATCGCGACCTTCAGGCTCGCCAGCGCCGCCGCCATCCACTCTGGGTTGCCGAAGAACTGCACGTACCACTTCAGCGTCCAGCCCGGTGGCGGAAACACCAGCCACTGGGAGGAGCCGAACGACAGCAGCACGATGAATACGATCGGCAGCAGCAGGAACAGAGCGATCAGCCCGGTGACCGAATACAGGCCCCAGCGCAGGCGCGGACTCATGGCATTGGGTGTCAGGAGCATGGCGGATTACCTCGCGTGGTTCGAGCCGACCGGAGATTCCGGTTGCAGCTTGAGGTAGAAGTAGAACAGCACCAGGGTAATCACGATCAGCAACGCAGCGGCGGCACTGGCAAGCCCCCAGTTGAGGAACGATTGCACCTGCTGGACGATGAACTCCGGCAGCATCATGTCCTGGGCGCCGCCGAGCAGGGCCGGGGTCACGTAGTAACCCAGAGACATCACGAACACCATCAGGCCACCGGAAAACAGCCCCGAGCGGCACAGCGGCAGGAACACCTTGAAGAAGTTGGTCCAGGGGCTGGCGCCACAGATTGAACCGGCTTGCAGCACCATCGGGTCGATGGCCGCCATGGTCGCCTGCAATGGCAGCACGATGAACGGGATCATGATGTAGCTCATACCGATCACCACGCCCGTCAGGTTATGCACCATCTCCAGCGGCTGATCGATGATGCCCATGGCCATCAATGCTTTGTTGATCACGCCCGAGGCCTGCAACAGCACCAGCCACGAATAGGTGCGCGCCAGCAGGCTGGTCCACATCGACAGCAGCACGATGTTGAGCATCCAGCGGCCCCAGCCACGTGGCACCAGCGTGATTGCCCACGCCAGCGGGAAACCCAGCAGCAGGCTGAACAGCGTGACCAGACCCGCCACCGAGAAGGTGTTGAACAGCACTCGGGCATAGGCCGAGTTGGCGAACAGTTGTTCGTAGTTGCCAAGGCCGGGCGTGGGCTCCAGAACCCCGCGCAGCAGCAGGCCGATCAACGGCGCGAAGAAGAACAGGCCGAGGAAGATCAGCGCCGGCAGCAGGTTGCGGCTGCCTTTCCAGCGTTGCGACAGGGAGGTCGTCTGCTTCATCTTCACGGCCTGGGTGGATGCCGCGCCGGCGGTGCTGGACGCACCACCGGCCGGGTTGGATTGACGGGACGCGATGGCCGTCATTTTCACTTGACCAGCCATTCGTTCCACCGTGACGCGATGGCAGGACCGTTCTTGGCCCAGTACGCGAAGTCGAGAGTGATTTGATCTTCAGGGTAGGCGGTCGGCAGATCCTTCGCCAAAGTCGAATCAAGACGCTGCACGCTGTCCAGATTGACCGGCGCATACGCGGTCAAGTTGGAGAAATCGGCCTGACCCTTGGCGCTGGCGGCCTCGGCGATCAGCTTCATGGCCGCGTCCTTGTTCTTCGCACCTTTTGGCACCACCAGGAAATCGGCCATGACCAGGTTCTGCTTCCAGCTCACGCCGACCGGTGCGCCGTCTTGCTTGAGGGCGTAGGTGCGACCGTTCCAGAACTGGCCAAGCGAGGCTTCACCGGAGGCCAGCAACTGTTGGGATTGCGCGCCGCCGCCCCACCAGACGATGTCTTTCTTGATGGTGTCGAGTTTCTTGAAGGCGCGGTCCAGGTCCAGCGGGTAGAGCTTGTCCTTGGGTACGCCGTCGGCCAGCAGGGCCAGTTCCAGCACGCCCGGGCTTGGCCATTTGTAGAGTGCGCGTTTGCCAGGGTAGGTCTTGGTGTCGAACAGGGCGGACCAGTCTTCAGGTTTGGCCTTGCCCAGTTTGCTCTCGTTGTAGCCCAGCACGAAGGAGAAGAAGAAGGAGCCCACACCGTGGTCGGACTGGAAGCGCGGGTCGATGCGGTCTTTCTTGATGACGCTGAAATCCAGCGGTTCAAGCAAGCCTTCGCTGGCGGCACGCAGGGCGAAGTCGGCTTCGACATCGACCACGTCCCAGGACACGTTGCCGCTCTCGACCATGGCCTTGAGTTTGCCGTAGTCGGTCGGACCGTCCTGAACCACGGCAGTGCCGGTGCTCTTGGTGAAGGAGTTGGCCCAGGCCTGCTTTTGCGCATCCTGAGTCGAGCCGCCCCAGCTGACGAAGTTAACGCTGTCGGCCGCCATGGCTGCGTGACACGAGAGCGCCAATACACCTGCTGTCAGGACCGCTGTTGCACGTTGAATCAACACCATTTTTTCGCCCTCATTGTTGTGTTTTTGAGCGGGCTGCTCGGTCCGGCCGAGATCTTCTGACACCTGCTGATGCTGCGTTGAAAGCAGCCTCACCTTTACGTCAGAACATCTCGTACAAAACCTCTTGCCCGCCTGTCGGGAGCAGTGGATCTGCAGCGTTTAAAGGCTGCGGATCTTTAAAAACGGGGCCTGTCAGATGCTCTTGTTTGTGCTGTCCCTGGCGGGTACACCTGACGAAAAACTCTTCGGCCTACGGAATGTCATATTATGGTATTCCAAACTTTCTGCAAGCACTTTGCCGTCTCTGATGCCTTGATTTTTTGTGCTTCTGTGACGAACGGAGAGGAGGTGCCGGGCGAGGTGACGCACTGAGCAAAGGCTGATTCAGTGCGCCAGTTCGTTACGATCAGCCTGGAAATGGAATGCTTTCAACCACTTCCAGATCGTAGCCAGTCAAGCCTGCGTATTTGAGCGGCGGCCCCAGGTGGCGCAGCTTGCCCACGCCGATGTCTTGCAGGATTTGCGCCCCGGTGCCGACTTCCGAGTAAATCCGCGACTGGGAACGGGTGTACTGGCGCGGTGGCTGGGTCAACTGTGGGATCCGCTCCAGCAGCGCCTGGGACGATTCGTGGTTGGCCAGCACCACGACCACGCCGCGACCTTCCTCTGCGACCCTTTGCAGTGCGGCCCAGAGTGTCCAGTTGGCCGGGCCGTTGTACTCGGCGCCCACCAGGTCGCGCAGCGGGTCGACGACGTGCACGCGCACCAGGGTCGGCTCGTCACGACGTATATCGCCCATCACCATCGCCATATGCACGCCGCCTTCGATGCGGTCCTCGAAGCTTATAAGGCGGAAAGTGCCGTGCACCGTGGGCAAATCGCGCTCGCCGATGCGCACGATGGTGTGCTCGGTGCTGAGGCGGTAGTGGATCAGGTCGGCAATGGTGCCGATGCGAATCCCGTGTTTCTCGGCAAAGCGCTCAAGGTCCGGGCGGCGGGCCATGGTGCCGTCGTCGTTCATCACTTCGACGATCACCGAGGCTGGCGTGAAACCGGCCAGCCGCGCGAGGTCACAGCCGGCTTCGGTATGGCCTGCGCGGGTGAGGACGCCGCCTTCGCGGGCACGCAGCGGGAAAATGTGGCCCGGTTGCACCACGTCATCGGCGCTGGCATTGGCCGCGACGGCGGCCTGGACGGTGCGGGCGCGGTCGGCGGCGGAGATGCCGGTGGTCACGCCGGTGGCGGCTTCGATGGACACGGTAAAGGCGGTGGAAAACACGCTGCCGTTGCTCGGCACCATCTGCTCCAGACCCAGGCGCTGGCAGTGCTCGTCCGTCAGGGTCAGGCAGATCAGCCCGCGAGCTTCGTTGGCCATGAAGCTGATGGCTTGCGGGGTGCAACGGTCGGCGGCGAGCAGCAGATCGCCCTCGTTTTCCCGGTCTTCGTCATCCACCAGCAGTACCATCTTGCCTTGGCGATAGTCTTCGATGATGTCTTCGATGCGGTCGAACGCCATACTCGGGATCTCTTTTTATGGAATGAGGGATGACACAGGCAAATCGTGGTATACCATAAGACAGAATATTTCACAGATTGACCTTTTTTGAAACCACAGCATTGACCAAAAGAGCGAGAGCGCAATGAAGGCTTACTGGATTGCCCACGTCGACATCAACGACCCGACCCAATACACCGAGTACACCCAGCGTGGCCCGGCTGCGTTCAAGAAATACGGCGGCCGGTTCCTGGCCCGAGGCGGCCGCGCCGAAGCCCTGGAAGGCCGCAAGACCCCGCAGCGCACCGTGGTGATCGAGTTCGATTCATACGAGCAGGCGCTGGCGTGCTATCACTCGCCCGAGTACCAGGAAGCCATGAGCCACCGCCAGGGCGCGGCCCATGCAGAGATCGTGATTGTCGAGGCGTTCGAAGGCTAAAAAAGCGAGGGTTGAGCATGAGGTCTGCCTGACACGGCGATGTTGTCCGGTGTTACTGCCGCGGTGCGGCAGATCGCAGGCAAGCCAGCTCCCACGGCCTTCGGCCAGAATCAACAGCAGACCGCTGAGCGCCGCGAACCTGCTTCTGCCCGGAGGGCGTGGGAGCTGGCTTGCCTGCGATCTGGCGCGAAGCGGCAGCCAGTCCTGTGCATGGAGATCTTCTGACACGGCGCAGAAGCGGCACGGGTGCAATCACCGAATGAAATGCACCTTGCCGCTGTCGTCGTTGCCCACGTAGATGCCGTACACCCCGGCCTGGCGCTCGGCGATGTAGCGTTCCAGAATCTGCCGGATGGCGGGGTAGTAGATGCTGTCCCAGGGGATGTCTTCGGGGGCGAAGAAGCGGCAGGCCATGGTTTCGGGGCCGAACTGGTCGGTGACTTCCAAAGCGATGGCGCGAAAGACGATGTACACCTCGCTGATCTGCGGCACGCTGAAGATGGAGTAGGGCGAGACGATTTCGGCGCGTACGCCGCTCTCCTCCCAGACTTCCCGCAACGCCGCCTGCTCGGTGGTTTCGCCAGCCTCCATGAAGCCCGCCGGGAGCGTCCAGGTGCCGGGCCGTGGCGGGATGGCGCGCTGGCACAACAGGTACTTGCCCTCGCGCTCGATGATACAGCCGGCGATGATCTTCGGATTGACGTAATGGATGTACTGGCAGCCCTCGCACATCAGCCGCTCGTGGGTGTCTCCCTCAGGAACGCGCCGGACGAGGTCGGCGCTGCCACATTGCGGACAAAAGCGCGGGGCGGGCATATCAGTGTCCTATGCGCGGTTCCTTCAGAACCACGGGTTCGACGATGTCGCGCACCTTGGTGCCATCGTCCTGTTTGGATTTGAGGTAGTCCAGCGCGACCTTCGCGGCGCTGCGCACGTGGTCGACCGACGCCTGGTGCGCGGCCAGCGGGTCGCCGCTCTTGATGGCCTCGACCATCTTTTCCATTTCCCGGTTGCTCGCACCGCGACGGTTTTCCTGGGACACCGAAGTCGCCCGCAGGTAGCTGATGCGCGCCTGCAACTGACGCAACTGGGTGGCGGCGACGTGGTTGCCCGAGCCTTCGAGCAGCACGTCATAGAAGCCCTGAACCGAATCGAGCACCTGCTGCAAGTCGCCTTCCTTCAAGGCTTCGCTGTTTTCGTTGAGGGCTTTTTCCAGGGCGCGAATGTCTTTGGCCTTGGCGCGCAAGGTGAACAGCTGCACGATCATGCCTTCGAGCACGCAGCGCAGCTCGTAGATGTCGCAGGCGTCTTCCAGGGTGATGATGGCCACGCGCGGGCCCTTGGCGTCGGCGAATTCCACCAGGCCTTCGGATTCCAGATGGCGCAGGGCTTCGCGTACGGAGGTGCGGCTGACGCCGAGGCGTTCGCACAGGTCGCGTTCGACCAGGCGGTCACCGGGCAACAGCTGGAAATTCATGATCGCGCTGCGCAGTTTGTCCAGCACGATTTCCCGCAGGGTAACGGGGTTGCGGTTGACCTTGAATGTGTCGTCTAGGGGCAGGCGTTTCATGGAGTCCGCTCTTGAAAGGCTGTCCGTACCGACCATTGTCGGGGACAACCTTGGGTGATTAGGGGTCTTTCGACCAAAACGTCGCGCAGTTTACCACGCCAGGCGACGCCAACCAGCAGGCCCATCGACGCCGATGGGCCCTGTTTCACCTCTTTTTTCGCCTGTTTCAGCCCAAAGCTGGCAACGGCCCAAGTTTGCCGCGGTGATAGACCATCGGCGTGACGGGATTGTCAGGCAGGATCAGGTTCTTCACCTCGCCAACGATGATCGCGTGATCGCCGCCGTCATACTCGCGCCACAGCACGCATTCGATGATCGCAGTGGCGCGGATCTTCGACGAGGTGCTCAGCAGCGGGTTGCCCAGCTCGCTCAGGTGCCAGTCGATGTCTTTGGCCTTGTCCTTGCCCTTGCCGGCAAACGCGTAGGCCTCGGCCTTCTGGTCCGCCGACAGCAGGTGAATCGCGAATTGCTTGCTGTCGCGCAGTACCGGGTAGGTGTCGGATGCGTAGTTGGGGCAGAACAGCACCAGGGCCGGCTCGATCGACAGCGCGCTGAACGCGCTGGCGGTGATGCCGACGATGCCGCCTTCCGGGTCCAGGGTGGTCACCACCGTGACGCCGGAAGGGAAGGAGCCCATGACGTCTTTGTAAATGCCGGGTTCGATCATGTGGGCAGCCTCTTAACGCATCACGAAAGGATCGGGCATCGGTTCTTGCGAGAGGTTGATCCACACCGTTTTAAGCTCGGTGTACGCCAGTACCGAATCGATACCGCTCTCGCGACCGTAGCCGCTGTTCTTGAAACCGCCAATCGGCGCCATGGCCGACACGGCGCGGTAGGTGTTGACCCAGATGATGCCGGAGCGCACGTCGCGAGCCAGGCGGTGGGCGCGGCCCAGATCGCGGGTCCAGATGCCGGCAGCCAGGCCAAACTGCGAGTCGTTGGCAATGGCCAGGGCTTGGGCTTCGTCCTTGAAGCGTATCACCGAGGCGACCGGTCCAAAGACTTCTTCCTGCATGATCTTCATCGAATTGTGGTCGCATTCGAACAGCGTCGGTTCGTAGAACCAGCCGTCGCTGCCAGTTTGCGCACGTTTGCCACCGGTGCGCAGGCGCGCGCCTTCGGCCAGCGCATCGGCCACCAGACCTTCGACCACCGCCAGTTGCTGCGCGGTCGCCATCGGGCCCATTTCGCTGGTTTCATCCTGCGGGTTGCCGATGCGAATGCGTTGGGCGCGGGCGACCAGACGCTCGACGAATTCGTCGTAGATCTCGTCCTGCACCAGCAGCCGCGAGCCCGACACACAGCTCTGGCCGGATGCAGCGTAGATCCCGGCGACGGCGCCATTGATCGCGCTGTCCAGGTCCGCGTCGGCGAAAATGATATTCGGCGATTTGCCGCCCAGTTCCAGCGACAGCTTGGCGAAGTTCTCGGCGCTGCTGCGCACCACATGACGCGCCGTGGCAGCGCCGCCGGTGAAGGCAATCTTGCGCACCAGCGGGTGGCGGGTGAGGGCCGCGCCGGTGCTTGGGCCGTAGCCGGTTACCACGTTGACCACGCCGGGGGGAATGCCCGCTTCAAGCGCCAGACGCGCCAGTTCCAGAATCGTCGCCGAGGCGTGTTCAGACGGCTTGAGCACGATGGTATTGCCTGCGGCCAGGGCCGGGGCGAGCTTGATCGCGGTCAGGTACAGCGGGCTGTTCCAGGGAATGATCCCGGCCACCACGCCGATCGGCTCGTGCACGGTGTAGGCAAACAGGTCGGGCTTGTCCAGCGGCAGGGTGCCGCCTTCGAGCTTGTCGGCCAGGCCTGCGGTGTAATGGAAGAATTCGGGCAGGTAGCTGACCTGGCCACGGGTTTCGCGAATCAGCTTGCCGTTGTCGCGGCTTTCCAGCTGCGCCAGTTGTTCCTTGTTCTCGGCGATCAGGTCACCCAGGCGGCGCAGCAGTTTGCCGCGCGCGGTGGCGCTGAGTTTGCGCCAGGCCGGGTTTTCGAAGGCGGCCTGAGCGGCTTGTACGGCGCGCTCGACGTCGGCTTCATCGGCGTCGGGCAGTTCGGCCCAGGCTTGAGCCAGCGCCGGATTGAGGCTTTCGAAAGTCTTGCCGGACAGCGCATCGACCCATTCGCCGCCGATGCACATCTGAAAACGGGTAAGGCTCATGCAACGATCCCCTTTACCGAAGTGTTTTGCGCGTCTGCCTGCTTGAGGAAATCGAGCAGCATCTGATTGACCAGACGCGGCGATTCAACCGGCATCATATGCCGCTGCTCGGCAAGTATCTGCACCTGGGCACCATGAATGCGCAACGCCAGTTGGCGAGCCATGTCGGGCGTGGAGCCGGGGTCCAGCTCACCGGTGGCGACCAGCGTCGGTGCCTGGATGCTGCCCAGGTCGTCGGCGCGGTACATGTCCTGAGTGGCGAACAGCTTGTAGGTGGTCAGGTAACCCTGCGCATCGTTGCTGGCGAGCACTTGGCGGATCGCAGCGATCTGCGCCGGGTTCGCCGCCTGGTACTCGCTGCTGAACCAGCGTGACAAGGCTTCGGCCGCGTTGGCATCAGGGCCGTGCTCGGCGGCCTGGCTGGTGCGGGCAATGACGCCTGCACGCTGCTCGGGGCTGCGGTTGAACACGCTGTTGAGAATGACCATCCCCGAAAGCTGCTGCGGGTAGTGCAGGGCAAAGGCTCGTGCGACCAGGCCGCCCATGGAAAAACCGATGACCGTGGCAGTGGGCAGGCCCAGGTGCTCCAACAGTTCATGCAGTTGCTCGGCATAGCCGGCCAGGCCGGTCTCGGGGTCCGGGCGCGGGCTGGCACCGTGGCCGAGCATGTCGTAGGCAATGACTCGATAGTGGGGGGCCAGACCAACCATCTGTCCTCCCCACATCTCCTTGTTCAGACCGACCCCGTGAATCAGCACGACGGGGTGGCCTTGGCCGGTCGCCAGATAACTGGTGCCGGCCGGGGTGCGTTCAGCGGTGGGCCGAATCATGAAAGAGCTCCCAGGCCTTGCTTATTAGTATTGGAGGAGGCTGATGTTTACTGCGCTTTCTCAGCCGCCAGCTCTTCCAGGTCGATGTAGCGGTTGCCGATGCGCGGGTGCAGACGACCGCCGTTGGCAGCGCCCAGGACCACGATGATCTCGTCGGCGCGCGGCGAATCCTCGATCTGCATTTCCAGGGTGATGTAGTGCGAGCGCAGGCCCTCGTCGTCCTTGTGCATCATCGGGATCTGGATCGAAGTGCCCGGGCCGCCGCGCTTGTTGGTGAAGCTCAGGTAGCTCTTGGCTTTCACGGCTTCGCGGTAATGGTTGCCGAAACGCAGGGTGTGGATCACAGCCGACGCATGCTCGATCTCGCCCTCGGCGCCGACCACGGCAGCTTTGCCGTAGGCCTGGATCTTGTCGGCACCGCCGATCAGACCGGTCAGACGCTCGACCATCATCGCGCCCAGGTCCGAGCAGTTGGCGCGAATTTCAGGCTTGAGGTCTTCCACGAAACCGCGACCCAGCCATGGGTTCTTCATCACCACGGCCAGGCCGACCATGGTCACCGGCGTATCGGTGGCCTTGCCGCCTTCGATCAGGGTTTCTTCGAGGTAGCTGACGATTTTGCGAATTTCGAAACTCATGAGTGGCTCCCGTTTTCTTGTTCAGGGTTGGATGGGTTTGTATTTGGTCTGATGGTATACCATAAGATTGATGATGCAAGCGGTTTGTTAGAACTTGTGTCTCAAAAGGGATGAAACGCCTTTGGGAGCGCAGGGTGTTCCGTAGCAGTCCGGCTTGCCGGCGACAGCGATCTTGAAAACCATGACGCCGGCAAGCCGGACTGCTACGGGTGTGCGGCGCGTTCTGGATAAAAGGTGCTAGCCAGAAAATGACAAGAAGAGTACAAATGTACTCCATGACAAATTTACCTCCCCGACGCGCTGCCATCCTCACCTTCATCCGGGATCGCATCGCCCAGAATGGCCAGCCGCCCAGCCTTGCGGAAATTTCCGAAGCCTTCGGGTTCGCTTCGCGCAGCGTGGCGCGCAAACACATCGTGGCGCTCACCGAGGCCGGTTTCATTGAGGTCACCGCCCACCAGGCGCGGGGCATTCGCCTGGTCGAGCACCGCAAGCGCGCCGAAATGCTGGAAATACCGGTACTGGGTCGCGTGGCCGCTGGTGCACCGATCGGCCCGGACATCGACATTCACGACACCTTCACCCTCGACAGCCGCACCTTCCTGCGCATTCCCGACTATCTGCTGCGGGTCAAAGGCGACTCGATGATCGAAGACGGCATCTTCGACGGTGACCTGGTGGGCATCCTGCAGCAGCCTGACGCCCGTGACGGCGAGATCGTCGTCGCCCGGCTCGATGGCGAAGTGACCATCAAGCGCCTTGAGCGCGGCCAGGACGCGTTCCGCCTGCTGCCGCGCAACCCGGCCTATGCGCCCATCTTGGTGCGCCCGGATCAGGACTTCGCCATCGAAGGCGTGTTCTGTGGCCTGGTGAGGCGCGAGTGATGGGCGCGGTTGTCAGCCTCGATGCGCTGCTGGATGAGCGCCGGATCTGGAAAGGCCGCCCGCAGGCCCAGCCGGTCGGCGTGCAACCCACCGGCCACGCCTTGCTCGATGTCGCATTGCCCATCGGCGGCTGGCCACCGTCTGCACTCACGGAGATCCTGATTCCGGCCCATGGCAGCGGCGAGTTGCGCCTGCTCTGGCCGACCCTGGCACGACTGACCGACAGCGGCGAGCGCGTCGTGCTGGTGGCGCCGCCCCACGTGCCTTATGCCCAGGCCTGGCAGGCGGCGGGCATCGACCTGCAGCAGTTGTCGGTGATCGACGCCAATGAGCGCGATGCCTTGTGGGCCGTCGAGCAGTGCCTGCGTTCGGGCAGTTGTGGCGCCGTCCTGTGCTGGCCGGGCAAGGTCGATGACCGAGCGCTGCGCCGCTTGCAGGTCGCGGCAGAAACCGGCGAGACACTGGCCTTTGCCTGTCGCGGGCACCAGGCCGCAGCCAACCCGTCGCCTGCGGCCTTGCGCCTTGCCATCGATGTTCGTCCCAGTCAGTTGCGGGTGCTCAAGTGCCGGGGCGGGCTGCCGCCTTCTTCACCCATTCCGTTCACTCTGGACGCCTGAGGTCTGCATGCTCTGGGCCTGTGTCCTGCTGCCACAACTGGCGCTGGATGGCGTGATGCGTCGTCGCGCCGAGCCTGAGCGGCCGCTGGTAATGCTCAGTGGCCCGGCGCAGCGCAGGATGCTGCAAACTGTCAACGCCGCCGCCCGGGAACTGGGCCTGCGTCCCGGCCAGTCGCTGACCGCGGCCCACGCCATGACCCGGAACTTCGAGACCGTCGAATACGATCCGGCCGAAACCGAGCGCTGGCAACGGTTGCTGGCCGCCTGGGCGTACCGCTTCAGCTCTCAGGTCAGCCTGAAATACCCTCGGGTGCTGCTGATGGAAGTCGAATCCAGCCTGGGTCTGTTCGGTCCCTGGCCGGTGTTCGAAGCGCGGTTACGCCAGGAATTGACGGCCATGGGCTTCAGCCATCGCATCGTGGTAGCACCAAACCCCGTGGCGGCGCGCATGTTGGCCAACGCCCATGACGGTCTGGCTGTCACCTGCAACGAACGGCTGGGGCAGATGCTGGAACAGATGCCGGTCAATCGCATCGGTTTGCCTGCGGATGTCGCCACGGCGCTGAACCGAATGGGCCTGCATCGTCTGCACCAGGTGCTGGCCTTGCCGCGGGATACCTTGGCAAGGCGCTTTCCCAAAACCATGCTCGAGCACCTCGACACCTTGCTTGGGCGAAGGCCAGTGGCACTGGACTGTTATGTGCCGCCGGATCATTTCGAGACGCGCATCGAGCTGAACTTCGATGTCGAATCCCAACAGGCGCTGCTGTTTCCCTTGAAGCGCATGATTGCCGATCTGGCCTTGTTCCTGGGCGGGCGCGACAGCGGGGTGCAGCGTTTTGTCATTTATTTGGAGCACGTGCCCAGTGTCGGCACTGTGGCCCCCGACACCCTTATTCCCGTCGGCCTGCTCAGTGCCGAGCGTGAGGCCAACATGCTCTTCGAACTGGCTCGCGGACGGCTGGAACAAGTGCAGGTGCCATCGCCTGTGCGTGCCCTGCGGCTTCAAGCCAAGGATTTGCCGGCGTTCGTGCCATCCCACCGCGAGCTGTTCGATGATCGTCCGCAACAGAGCATGCCCTGGGAGCAATTGCGCGAACGCCTGCGGGCCCGGCTGGGGGACGACGCCGTCAGCGGGCTTGGTTTTCATGCCGATCACCGCCCTGAGTGCGCGTGGCTGCCGAGTACGTCTGCGAAAAGCAAACCAGTGCTCGCCACCCAGCGAGTACCGCGCCCCGGTTGGTTGCTGCGCGAGCCCGAGCCGTTGGGCGATTCGTCGCTTCGTATACTGGCCGGCCCCGAGCGCATCGAGTCAGGCTGGTGGGACGGCGCAGACGTGCGCCGCGACTATTTCCTCGTCGAAACCCGCAGCGGCCAGCGTGGCTGGGCGTATCGCAATGTGAATGACGACAGCGGCCTGTTGCTGCATGGCTGGTTTGCGTGACGTGCGAATACGCCGAGTTGCATTGCCTGTCCAACTTCAGCTTTCAACGCGGGGCCTCCAGTGCCGCGGAGCTGTTCGAGCGGGCGAAGCGCCACGGCTACCACGCGCTGGCCATCACCGACGAGTGCACTCTGGCCGGCATCGTGCGGGCCTGGCAGGCATCGAAGGAGACTGGGCTGCCGCTGATTATCGGCAGTGAAATGTCAATCGAGAACGGCCCGAAAGTGGTGCTGCTGGTGGAAAACCTGGCCGGCTATCAGGCGCTGTGCGGCTTGATTACCCAAGGCCGTCGCCGCAGCAAGAAGGGCGAGTATCGCCTGCTGCACGAAGACTTCGACACACCGCTCGATGGGCTGCTGGCGCTGTGGGTACCGGATCTCGAACTCAAGGCCGATGTGCTCGCAGAACAGGGCCGCTGGCTGCGGCAAACCTTTGCCGACAATCTGTGGCTGAGCGTGCAGTTGCACTGCGGGCCGGATGACCGCAAGTGCTTGTCGATGCTGTTGGCGCTGGCCCGAACCCATGGCATCCCTGCAGTGGCCAGTGGCGACGTGCACATGCACGCCCGTGGTCGGCGTGCCTTGCAGGACACCATGACTGCCATCCGCCATCACACCACCGTGGCCGAGGCGGGGCACCGGCTGTTTGCAAACGGTGAGCGCCATTTGCGGGCGCCGAGTGTGCTGGCGCAACTGTATCCCGCGGAATTGCTGGCCCAGACACTGGTCATTGCCCGGCGCTGCACCTTCAGCCTCGATCAGTTGCGCTACGAATACCCCCACGAACTGGTGTCTGAACAGCACACCGCCACCAGTTGGCTGCGCCATCTGACCGAAGAGGGCGCGCGCAACCGCTGGCCTGAAGGCGTGCCGGAAATCGCCCGCAACAACATCGAGCATGAGCTGGCCATCATTGCCAAAAAGAAATACGAAAGTTATTTCCTGACCGTGCATGACATCGTCCGTTTCGCCCGCCAGCAGGCCATCCTGTGCCAGGGCCGGGGCTCGGCAGCCAACTCGACGGTGTGTTTCGCGCTGGGCATCACCGAGCTCAATCCGGCCTCGGGCAAAGGCCGTATGCTGTTCGCCCGCTTCATCTCCGAAGAGCGCAACGAGCCGCCGGACATCGACGTCGACTTCGAGCACGAGCGCCGCGAGGAAGTGCTGCAATACATCTTCCGCCGATATGGCCGGGGCAGGGCGGCGCTGACCGCAGTGGCCAGTACCTATCACGGCGCCGGGGCGATTCGCGACGTGGCGCGGGTCGTCGGCCTGCCGCCCGACCAGATCAACGCCCTGGCCGATTGTTGCGGGCGTTGGACCGACAACCTGCCACCCGCCGAACGCTTGCGCGAATCCGGGTTCGAGCCTGACAGCCCGGTGCTGCGCCGGGTCCTGACCCTGGCGGGGGAACTGATCGGGTTCCCAAGGCATCTGTCGCAGCACCCCGGCGGCTTCGTGATTTCCGAACACCCCCTGCAAACCCTGGTACCGGTGGAAAACGCGGCCATGGCAGAGCGCACCATCATCCAGTGGGACAAGGATGATCTGGACATCGTGGGGCTGCTCAAGGTCGATATCATGGCGCTCGGCATGCTCAGCGCCTTGCGCCGCACCTTCGATCTGGTGACCCGCTATCGTGGATACGACCTGACCATCGCCAGCATCCCCGGCGAAGACAAGCCGACCTACGAGATGATAAGCCGCGCCGACACCGTAGGCGTGTTCCAGATCGAATCCCGGGCGCAGATGTCGATGCTGCCCAGGCTCAGGCCCGAGACCTTCTACGACCTGGTGATCGAGGTGGCCATCGTGCGGCCCGGGCCGATCCAGGGCGACATGGTCCACCCATACTTGCGCCGCCGAAACAAGGAAGAGCCGGTGACCTATCCGCCAAAGCTCAAGGAGGTGTTTGAGCGGACCCTGGGCGTGCCGTTGTTTCAGGAACAGGTCATGGAAGTGGCCATCATCGCGGCTGATTACACGCCGGGTGAGGCCGATCAGTTGCGCCGCTCCATGGCCGCCTGGAAACGCCACGGCGGGCTGGAACCCCATCGTGAACGCCTGGCCACGCGCATGCGCGCCAATGGCTATGAAGAGGCCTTCATCACGCGGATCTTCGAGCAGATCAAGGGTTTTGGCAGCTACGGTTTTCCTGAGTCCCATGCCGCCAGTTTCGCCTTGCTGACCTACGCCAGTTGCTGGCTCAAATGCCATGAACCCGCGGCCTTCACCTGCGCCCTGATCAACAGCTGGCCCATGGGGTTCTACAGCCCGGATCAATTGCTTCAGGATGCGCGGCGTCACCACATCGATGTGCACCCGGTGGATGTGCGCTACAGCGACTGGGATTGCTCGCTGGAGCCGGTGGAGGGCCGGGACTACTCGCAGAATCTGGCGATTCGCATGGGGCTGCGGATGATTCGTGGTTTTCGTGAAGAAGATGCTCGGCGCATTGAAGAGGCGCGTGGTGCGCGGGTTTTCAAGGATGTCACCGACCTGTGCGTGCGTGCCGATCTGGACAATCGTGCCCGAGCGTCACTGGCGGATTCCGGCGCGCTGCGCGGGTTGGTCGGGCATCGGCATCGGGCGCGCTGGGAGATTGCCGGGGTCGAGGTGCAGCGGCCGCTGTTTGGCGATGATTGTTTCGACAGCGAAGCACAGGTGCCCTTGCCGCTGCCCAGCGTGGCTCAGGATCTCAAGGCGGACTACGACATGCTCGGCACGACCCTGGGCCCGCACCCCTTGAGCCTGCTGCGCCGGACGCTGGCTACCAAGCGCTTTCGCAGTTCGAAGGACCTGTTGCACGAGGAGCATGGGCGGCTGTTCAGCGTCGCCGGACTGGTGGTGGGCAGGCAACGGCCCGGAACCGCCAGCGGCGTGACCTTCGTTACGCTGGAAGACGAACACGGGATGATCAACGTGGTGGTCTGGCGTGACCTGGCCGAGCGTCAGCGCAAGGTGCTGGTGGGGTCGCAGTTGATGCAGGTGTTCGGCAAGTTCGAATACCAGAAGGGCGTGCGCCACATCATCGCTCAACGGCTCTTCGACCTGACGCCCTTGTTGACCGGGCTGGATGTACGCAGCCGGGATTTCAAATAGTCCATGCCCACACCCAACCCGTAGCAGTCCGGCTTGCCGGCGTCAGCGATTTCGAGGGCGCCGACCCCGGCAAGCGGAACGCCGCCCGGCCGGACTGCTACGGGACCAATAAGGCCTTACAGCTCGACCTTCACCGCACGCCCGGTCTTGATCGATTCCAGTGCGCAATTGGCCAGATGCAGCGCCTTGAGCCCGTCCCGTGCGTTGGTCGGCAGCGGATCGCCAGCCTTCACGGCATCGATGAACTGGTTCAACTCGTTGCGATACGAATCGGCATAACGCTCCAGGAAGAAGTTCATCAGCGGTTCCAGCACTTCGGTCTGGCTGGCGCTGTAGGTGCGTACGCTGGTCGCACGGTGGTTATCGTTGAGGACCATGCCTTTGGAGCCGAACACCTCAAGACGCTGGTCATAGCCATACACGGCCTCGCGGCAGCAGTTGATGTGGCATTGCTTGCCGGAGGCGGTGCGCAGCAGGACCATCACGCTGTCGTAGTCGTCGATCTGCGCCAGGGCCGGGTCCACCAGGCGGCTGGCGATGGCCATGACTTCCACCGGCTCTTCGCCCAGCAGCGTGCGCGCGGTGTCGAAGTCGTGGATGGTCATGTCGCGGAAGATCCCGCCCGAGTGCTTGAGGTATTCCACCGGCGCAAGGCCTGGGTCGCGGCTGGTAATGACCACCTGACGCACCTCGCCGATGCTGCCGTCGGCGATGGCCTTGCGCATCTGCAGGGTGTCGGGGTCGAAGCGGCGGTTGAAGCCCAGCATGACCTTGCCGCCCCGGCGCTCGATCTCTTCCACGGCTTTGGCCGCCTTGGCGAAATCCAGGTCGATGGGTTTTTCGCACAGCACCGGCTTGCCCAGCGCCACCGCGCGCAGCATCAGGTCGATGTGGGTGTCGGTGGGCGTGCCGATGACGATGGCATCGACGTCGTCGCGGGCAATGGCCTGGGCGCAGTCATAGGCGGCAGCGCAACCGAGCTTGGCGGCCAGCTTGTCGACGCCTTCGCGCCAGGGGTCGGCGATCACCGACAGTTGCACCTCGGGATTGGCCGCGACGTTGGCGGCGTGGATGTTGGCGATACGGCCTGCGCCGAGGACTGCGATGCGTAGCATGGGTGGATCTCCAGAGATTGTTGTTGTGGGAGTAGATCGGTGGAAACGGTCGAACTCAGTGCGCCAGGTTGAACGGCGTGACGATCTGCACCGCCGAGGACTGGATTGGATCGGCCTTGCACAACCTGTGAAATTGCAGGATCTGGGTAAAGGCATTACGGGCATCGACCTGCAGGTTGTGGTCGATGATCGCTGCGATTTTTTCCTCGGCCAGCAGTTGGCGGTTTTCCTGATCCAGGTCGTGGCCGATGAACACCGCCAGTGGCCGCTCAAGCGCGGCGAACGCATCGACAATGGCGCGATTGCCGCCGCCGACGCTGTAGATGGCCTTGATCGAGGGGTTGTCGTTGAGCGCCTGGGTCACGCGCTCGAACGTGGGTTGGTGCACGCCGAAACCACCGGTGATGTCGACCACCCGCAGGTGTGGCGCGCGGCTGCGCAACCAGGTGCGAAAGCCCATCTCGCGCTCTTCCTCTCCGCGAAACAACTCGCTGCTGATCATCACCCCGACGTCCTGCACGGCGCTGTCCAGCCAGCGCGACATCAGGTAGGCAGCGGTCTGGCCGGCCGTGCGGTTGTCCATGCCGATGTAGCCGATGCGCTCGCTTTGCGGCAGGTCCGACACCAGGGTCACCACCGGAATGCCGGCCTGGGTGACGCGGTTCACCGCTTCGTTGATCTGTGGCTCGTCGGCGGCCTTGAGAATCAGGCCCTGGCTGCCCTTGCTCACGCAGCGCAGGATCAGGTCGTGCATCTGTTGGGTGTCGATTTCCTGATACAGGTGAAAGCGCGGAAAGATGCGGAAGGGCGAGAGGCTGCCCAGTTGCGCGTGGATGGCGTCCTGTACCGCGTCGCTGAAGCGCTTGGGCACGTGCAGGATGATGTCGATGTGAAAGGTGCGGCCCACCGCAGGGCCAGATTTTTCCTGTGCTTCGAGTTCTTCAAGCGCTTGCTGGATACGCCGGTTGGTCTGGTAATGCACGCTGCCGCGCTCGTGCAGCACACGGTCGACGGTCGCCTTGCTGACGCCGGCCTGGGCGGCGATCTGCTTGATGGAAAAGCGTCTGGCGCGGTCGAGCATGGAATCCCCTTGAGCCTGTTGTGAGGTCTTGTTGAGGTTGATTCGGGTCTCTGTGAGGTGAGGGCAATGCTAGCCTCAGTTCCAATCGTTGTACAGATGGAATTTAAATTCTATTGTAAGTGCATCACCCGCAGCCAAAAACAACAACAGCAGGAGAACCGAGCATGTCAGAACTGGACCTTCGCACCTCATTCAGCGGCCGCTATTTTGTCGTCACCGGCAGTACTCAAGGGCTGGGTGCCGCGGTGGCGCGCACTTTGGCGCAACGCGGCGCTGCAGGGCTCATCATCTGTGGCCGCAGCCGCGACAAGGGCGAAGAACAGGTGCGGCAACTGGCCGAGCTGGACTGCCAGGCGTTTTTCGTCGAGGCCGACATGGAGAACGTCGACGACTGCCGCCGCGTAGTGGCAGAAGCGAAAACCCGCTTCGGCACGGTGCACGGCCTGGTCAACTGCGCCGGCATGTCGGATCGCGGCAGCATCATCGACACCTCACCGGAACTGTTCGACCGCATCTTCGCGGTCAACGTCAAGGCGCCGTTTTTCCTGATGCAGGAATGCATCAAGCTGATGATCGCCAACAAGGTCGAAGGCTCCATCGTCAGCATCCTCAGTGTCAGCGGTCACGGCGGACAGTCGTTCCTCTCGGCGTATGCCGCCTCCAAAGGCGCACTGGCGGTGCTGACCAAGAACGTCGCGTTCAGCACCTTGCGCAACCGGATCCGGGTCAACGGCCTGAACATCGGCTGGATGGATACGCCTCACGAAGACCAGATTCAGCGTCAGTACCATGGCGCTGACGACGGCTGGCTGGCGCGCGCCGAAGCGCAGGCGCCGTTCGGCCGTTTGCTCAAGCCGCAGGAAGTGGCCAATAGCGTGGCCTACCTGCTGTCGGATCAGTCGGGGATGACCACCGGCGCCGTGATCGACATGGAGCAGGGCATCATGGGCTGCGGGGACGGCTCGACCCCACGACCGGATGCGCCGCTGACCCTCGACGGCCTGGGTGGGCTGTGAGCCTGTTCGGCCGCGTCGATGACCTGGACCTCGGCGCCTTTGCCCTGGCGTGCGAGCAAGAGGTTCATCTGGCCGACTACCCCTTTGCACAGGAGGTGGCCAGCCGGGTGGTGATCTACGCAGTGGACACTCTTCATGACGCCATGCACAGCAACCGCCAGGCGCTGATGGGTGAACTGCATCGGCTGCTCAGCGATGGCCCCGGGGTGCTGGTGGTGCGTGGCGCCTACACCGATCACGGGGTGATCGACCGGCACAGCGAGGTGTTTCGCCAGATCATCACCGAAGAGGCGGCGAAGGTGGTGCGCGCGGACCACTTCGCCAAGGCCGGGGCCAATCAGCGGATCTGGAATGCCTTGCAGAAGGCCGCCGAGCATTCGCCGGAGTCCTTCATCGAGTACTACGCCAACCCTTTGCTGGGACTGATCGCCGAGGCGTGGCTGGGGCCGTGTTTCCAGACCACGGCACAGGTCAACGTGGTGACGCCGGGCGGGCAGGCCCAGCAGCCCCATCGTGATTATCATCTGGGTTTTCAGACCGACGAGGTGGTGGCGCGCTACCCGCTGCCTTTGCATCGACTGTCGCAGAACCTGACCTTGCAGGGCGCCGTGGCCCATACCGACATGCCGCTGGAGACCGGGCCTACGCTGTTACTGCCGCTTTCCCAGCACTATGAACTGGGGTATCTGGCGTGGCGCGATCAGCGTTTCATCGACTACTTCGCCGTGCATGCGATCCAGTTGCCGTTGAAAAAGGGTGATCTTTTGTTCTTCAACCCGGCGTTGTTCCACGCAGCGGGCACCAACCGCACGCCGGACCAGTATCGCATGGCCAATCTGTTGCAGATTTCGGCGGCGTTCGGCAAACCCATGGAGACGGTCAACCGCGAACGGATGATGCTGGCGCTCTATCCGTGGCTGCTCAAGCAGGTGGAGCAGGGAGAACTGGATGAGGTGCAGGTGTCGGCGGTGATTGCCATGAGTGCCGATGGGTACTCGTTCCCAACCAATCTGGATACCGACGCACCGTTGCACGGCATGGCCCCACAGACGGGGCAGCAGTTGATGGGGCAAGCGTTGGGCGAGAGCTGGCCGGTCGAGCGGTTTGCCGAGGCAGTGGAGGCGATGCGGGTGAAGCGGTTGGCGTGATCCAACGGCTACGACAAAAACCCTGTGGGAGCGAATTCATTCGCGATAGGTCGTAACGAGCGACACATCTGTGGTGCCTGAACGATCTTTCGCGAATGAATTCGCTCCCACAGGTGATCTGTATACGCCTGCTCAAATGTTTTCAGGCGTCACGATCTGCAACGGCACCAGCACCCGGTGCCTTTGCGGGTCGATCTCCTTGGCCCGTGGCAACTCTACCATCACCTCGATCAGCTCCTTGGCGATCAGCCGAGGCTGCGAATCGATCACCAGCGTCACCAGACCTTTGCGCATGGCCTGGCGGGATTCCATCGTAGGCTCCTGGAGGATCACGCAGATCGGCGGGCGTTCAGGGGTTGCCGCCAGCGCGCTGATGACCCCTTCGACTCCACCGCCGGCCACGTAGATCCCGCGCAGATCTGGATGCCGCGCCAGCAGTTCCAGCGTGGCTTCCTCGGTGATCGCGCCGTTGTCCAGGGTGATGATCGGCGCCAGCACGCGAAACCGCGGGGCCTTCTCTTCGAAGAAACTGCGCACCCCGGCTTCCCGTTGCTCGTGCCCCAGAAAACGGTGTCCGCCGAGCATCACCGCCACGCAGCCGCCTGCTGGATGAGAGCCATGGGCGATCAGCCAGGCCGCCGTGCGCCCGACTTCATGGTTGTCGGTGCCGACGTAAGCGCCAGGGTGCACGGTGGGCAGTTCGGTGAGTAGCGATACCACCGGTACTCCTTCGAGCCTTATCTCTTCGATGGCCTGAAGAATCACCGGGTGCTCGAAACTGACCAGCGCCAGGCAATCGCATCGCTCGGCCAACTGGCGAATCTGCGCGGCAATGGACTGCGGCGAGCGGTCATGAATCAGCTCCAGATGGCAGACGATATTCGCCGTGCGCGCCTCCCGTGCCTGCTCGACGATGGCATCGCCCAAGGTCTTGTAGAACGTCTGGGAAGTGCCGAGCATGAGAAAGCCGAAGTGATAGGCCGGTTTCTTCTCGTTGATGCGTTGCGAGATCAGCCGCGCCGCAAAATAACCCACCGCTTCGGCGGCTTCATGAACTTTTTCAGCGGTTTCGGGATTGACCGGCGCCCGGGCGTTGAGCACCCGGTCAACGGTGGCGACGCTCAAGTTTGCATACTGTGCAACAGTGGCGATCGTCGGGCGTTTCTTATTATTCATAGGGGCTCATTTCTACGCGGCGTGTCGCTGAAAAGCAGTGCATGATAGAAAACTATCAAGCGCCAACAGCGCTGGATGATAGCTTGAGAGAGAATACTTTCAAGCGCTTGTTGCAGACGCCTTGCTCTCTATATTTTTGAATCAGCGAAGTGCTTGAACGACGCGGTTTCAATTATCTGGAGAACAATAACAATGTCCCAAATACCCTACGGTCCGGATCGCCCAAAAGACTACAGCCTGACCGGTGAACAGGCGCGCAAGGCCGAAGAGGCCGGGCTGGTGTCGGCGGTCTGGTATCAATGCCCGGTGCCGCGCAAACGCATGAAAGAACTCATGCAACGCAGCGATGGCCGCGCCATTCGTGACACCGCGCTGTGGCTCGGCGCCATGCTGCTCAGCGGTATCGGCGGCTACCTCTTCTGGGGCAGCGCCGCCTGTGTGCCGTTTTTCCTGGTCTATGGATTGCTGTACGGCACTGCCGCCAACTCGCGCTGGCACGAGACAGGCCACGGCACCGCCTTCAAGACCCGCTGGATGAATGATGTGGTCTATCAACTGGCGTGCTTCATGGTCATGTACGAACCACAGGTGTGGCGCTGGAGCCACGCCCGCCACCACACCGACACCATCATCGTCGGCCGTGACCCAGAAATCGTCGAGCCACGTCCGCCGCGCCTGAACATGATCGCCCTCAAGTTCCTCTCGCTGCCCCATGTCTACAACGCTTTCAAATCTTTGTTCGTCCATGCCTCGGGGCAGATGAGTGAAGAGGAGAAAGTGTTTGTCCCGGAATCGGAGTTTCCCAAGGTCTACCGCACCGCGCGTATCTGGCTGGCCTTGCATGGGCTGGTGATTGGCGCGGCGCTGTACTTCAATTCCTGGCTGCCGTTGATGTATGTATTGCTGCCAACGATGTATGGCGGCTGGCTCAGTTACGCCTTCGGTCTGACCCAGCACGTGGGGCTGGCCGAAGATGAACTCGACCACCGCAAGAACTGCCGCACGATTTATATGAATCCGGTATTCCGCTTCTTTTATTCCGACATGAACTATCACCTGGAACACCACATGTTTCCGATGGTGCCGTATCACGCGCTGGCCAAACTTCACGAGGAAATAAAGGCCGATTGCCCACCGCCTTACAACAGCATTATCGACGCCTACCGGGAAATCATTCCGACACTGCTCAGACAGCGCAAGGATCCGGGTTTTTATATTCGCAGGCCCGTTCGTGAAATGACGCCGGACACCGCATCCTCTCCGCAGGAATCAGCCTTCAGCTGAAATCCCTTCGCCCTTCGAACAACAAGAGAGCACTGCCATGAGCAATCAGTGGGTAGAGGTGTGTCACGTCGATGATATCGATGAAGAAGACGTCATCCGTTTCGATCATCAACAAAAAACCTACGCGGTGTTCCGCTCGGCCGGGAGCGAATTCTTCGCCACCGACGGCCTGTGCACCCACGAGAAGATCCATCTGGCCGATGGCCTGGTGATGGACTTCGTCATCGAGTGCCCCAAGCACAACGGCCGCTTCGACTACCGCAACGGCAAGGCGCTGAACGCCCCGGCGTGCATCAATCTCAGGACCTATCCGGTCAAGGTCGAGGCGGGCAGAGTGCTGCTCGATACTTTGGAACAGCAGTCATGAGCGAGGATGCGATGGTCATTGTTGGCGCAGGCCATGCTGGCGGGCGCGCCGCGCTGACACTGCGCGAAGCCGGTTTTGCCGGGCGCATCATTCTGATCGGCGACGAGGTGCACCTGCCCTATGAACGCCCGCCGCTGTCCAAGGCGCTGCTCAAGGGAGAGTCGTCCCTTGAGGCGTGCAGCCTGTTCAGCGAAGCCGGTTTCATCGCCTCCGGCATCGAGCATCTGAGCGGGGTGCGGGTGACGGGCATCGATGTGCGGGAGCAACGGCTGACGCTGGATGACGGCACGCAACTGGGGTACGGCAAATTGCTGTTGGCCATGGGCGGACAGTCTCGCAGCCTGGATCTGGGCGCCCGCAGGTTCAGCAATGTGCATTACCTGCGCACGGTGGATGAGGCTGTGGGGTTGCGAGCTCGCCTCACCCCGGACACCCGGCTGCTGGTGGTCGGCGGAGGTTTCATCGGGCTTGAAGTGGCCGCGACCGCGCGCGAACTGGGGTGCACAGTGACCGTGCTTGAGGCCGGGCCACGACTGGCCGCACGAGCCCTGCCTGAGCGCCTGTCCCAGACCTTGCTCGACCTGCACCGCGAACGGGGCGTGGTCGTGCGTTTGGGTGCGCAGATTGAGAGTGTCCAGGGCGAAGGTGCGCTGACATTGGTGCAGCTGGCAAGCGGCGAGCGCGTGCCCTGTGATGTGTTGCTGGTGGGGATTGGCATGCAGCCCAATCTGCAACTGGCGAAGGATGCGGGTCTGGAAATCGGCAGCGGAATTCGGGTCGACCGATACTTGCAGACTAGCGCTCAAGGAGTCTTTGCCGCCGGGGATGTCTGCGAGTTTCCCGATGGCGAGGGCCGGTTTCAGCGACAGGAAACCTGGCGCAATGCCGAGACTCAGGGGCGGCTGGCTGCATTGAACATGCTGGGGCACCAGGCGCCGATCAGCGGGGTGGCGGGCTTCTGGTCCGATCATTACGAGTTCGGTCTACAGACTGTCGGCGCGCTTGAACCAGGCGCACAGGTCATCGCGCGGGAAGGTGGCGATGGCGGGTTCGTTCTGCTGTACCTCAACGCTCAGGCGCAACTGGTCGGTGCCAGCGGCTGGGGTCGCGGCAACAGTGTGGCCAAGGACATCAAGCTCTGCGAACGGCTGATCGAAAGCCAGGTGGTGCTGCCGGTCATGCAACTGGCGGACGTGAGCCTGTCACTCAAAGGGCTGTTGCGAGGTGCCCATGCCTGACATCCAGCAACAGGCGTTTGTGGTGTTTCAATCGATGTGGGCGATGCAGAACGAGCAGGGCGTTTTGCCAGGCCCGCTGGAAGCACAGTTGACGCGCATCGCCGAGGCCGGTTTTGACGGGATCACCGATCATTTCTACGAGCCCGTCGCCGCACGGCGTTTGGCCGCATTGGCCAGCGGGCTGGGATTGCAGATCGAAGGCCAGTTGTTTCCCAAGACCGTCGACGATTTGCAGCCGGCGCTGGACATCGCCGCCCAGTACGGTTGCCATCACTTGACGATCCAGGCAGACCTGCGGCCGCGCAGCTTGAGTGAAGCGGTCACGCTGGTCGATGGCTGGCTGCGGCTGGCCGAACAGGTCGATTTCCCGGTGCTGCTGGAAACCCATCGCTACCGCATCACCAACGACCTGCCGTTCACCCTCGACCTGCTCAGGGAGCTGCCGGATCTGAAGCTGCTGGCGGATTTGTCGCATTACGTGGTGGGGCGGGAAATCCCGCTGCAACCCGACGCACAGGATCAGCAGCAGATCGAAACCATCCTGCAGCACTCCTCAGGATTTCATGGGCGCGTGGCCAGTTGCGAGCAGGTTCAGGTGCCGATCAGCTTTGAGCAACACAGGCCGTGGGTCGAGTTGTTCAGCGGTTGGTGGCGCTATGGGATCGCTGATTGGCGCAAGCGTGCATGCGCGAACGCAAGCCTGTCGTTTACCTGCGAACTCGGCCCGCCACCCTATGCGATCACCGACCGCTTCGGCCGGGACATCAGCGACCGCTGGCAGGAGTCGTTGATGCTCAAGGACCTCGCCCGGCGGCTATGGGCCGATGCCCTTTAACGCGAGCGTAACCGGCCTCGAGAACGCTCCCGCCGGCAAGCCGCGCTGCTACGGATTGTAGGCGCTGCGAAAATCCCGTAGCAGCCGGGCTTGCCCGCGGGGGCGATTTTGAGGCCGCCATCGCCACCCGATCCTGTCCCGAAACAACCTTGGCACGGCCTATGCTGTTCCTGAGCCCAACCGAATCGCTGAAACAGCCCGGACCCTCAGGAGAGCCGCATGTACAAAGACTACCCCGCCGCGTATCAGGTCAGTAAAGGTGCAGCGTTACAGATCGACACAGCGTTCTACGATCGGATCCGCGACGACAAGACCAGCCGCACCCTGGTGGAGCAGTTCGAAGTGCCGATCCGCACCGGCCGTGCATGGAAGGTCAAGGCCGGTCAGGTCTTTCGTGTCACCACCCCGGTAGGCCCCCAGGTGGGCGACTTCAACGTGTGGAACGCCAACGACCCGCGCGAGCGCATGTGGGCGGCGCGCACCCGTCAAATGCAAGGTGCCCACGTCAGCACCCATGACCGCCTGTGGTCGAACCTGCCATTTCTGCGCCCCATGGTGACCATCACCGACGACAGCCTGGCCAGCTACGGCGTCGACGAGCATGGCGGGCGCCTGCACGACCTGCTCGGCACCCGCTGCGATCCCTACGTGAACAAGATGCTCACTGGCGAGGATTTCCATCACCACTGCCACTCCAACCTCACCCGTGCCGTGCTGCCCCATGGGCTGACCGAGTTCGACGTGCATGACGTGCTCAACATCTTTCAATGCACAGGCCTGAACCACGACGACCTGTATTTCATGAAAGCCTGTCCGGCCCAGAAGGGGGACTACCTGGAGTTCTTCGCCGAAATCGACCTGCTGTGCGCGCTGTCCACCTGCCCGGGCGGGGACCTGTCGCTGCCGATGTGGGGCCCCGAGGCGCAAGACCCTCTGACCGTTTGCAGGCCGCTGGGCGTGGAAATCTACGACCTCGATGCGTCGTTGCTGCAAGGTTGGGAACAACCCAAGCGTGCCGAGTACAACGGCTTGCACGGATTGGCAATCGCCAAGGCGGATTGGGAGAAGTGACTCAGTCACTAACGTCGTGACTGTCCTTGCCGGACAGCAGGCTTTGAGCCAGCTGTTCGATGAAGTCCAGCACTTCCACCGAAACGCTGTACTGGAACTGCTTGCGGCGATTTTTCGAAACAATGCCCTGGTTTTCGAGACACATCATTGCCAGGTTGGACAAGTCACTGCCGCGCACGTCGTAGCGTTCGTTGACTGCGGCTATGACTTGGTCATAAAGCCTGAGGAATCGCGTCTCGTCACGCAGTTCGATCTCCAGAGCCTGTCTGGCCATCTCCAGCGTGAAAGTCACGGCGGCGGTCGCATCCCAATAACGGTACAGCGCCGAGTGTGCGGTGAAGTTGAACGACAGGTTGTCGCCGTCTACCCAGCGCACATCCCAGAAGGTACGCACGGGGCGCGAAAAATCCTGTAGCGCTTCCAGATAGCGCTGCTCCTCGCGCTTCATGGCGACTGACACAGGCAGCAGCAGGCCATTCTCAAGGGCGCCACCGCGGCATAGGGTCTGATGGATCAAGAACCGCGACAGGCGACCATTTCCGTCCATGAAGGGATGCAGAAAAACGAAGCCGAATGACACGACACCGGCAACCAGCAGCGGGTCGATTCGCAGCGGCGCCTCGTTGGCAAAGCGCATCAGTTCCTCCATCAGATCGCGACACAGATCCGGCGGTGGAGGCACATAGCTCACCCCGGCAGCCCCGCGCAAGCCGTTGTGCAGGTGATTCTGTTCGTGACGAAAAGCGGCCGCCAGATCGAATGGATTGGCAATGGTGCTGTTCTGCAGGCTGACCAGATAGGCTTCGGTGAGAGGCTGACCTTCGTGAGCCTTTCGCAGAAGCTGGATAAAACGGCGCGACCTGTCCTCGCTCGGCGCTTCTTTCTCGATTGCAAACGAGTCACGGGTTTCGTGCAGGTATGCCCAATTGATTGCCCGGTCCATGAGGCCGGGAGGCAGAGAGGCCATGAAGCTGGCAGATCTGCCCAGGATGTCGAGGCCAAGCAGTGTCTCTATCTCTTGGGTTCGCTCCACGGTGGCGCAATAGTCCAGCGAACCCAGGCCATTGAAATCGATCCGCCACCGTGCGTTTCTCGTCGATGATCCAGTGATGTATCGTTTGGGATCGAACAAAGGAGCGCTGGCCCCTCTCACGGCAGCCGGCTGCTCCAACTGCTGCGCGGTAAAGTGTTCCCACAGAAAACAGGCTTTGCGGATGTAAATTCCGTTGGGCGACTGCCCCAGCTCCAACTGCAGGGCCTGGGCAGTAATGCGCGGCAGGGCTTGGGCGAGAACTGTCAGGTGGGTGCCTTCATGTTTCAAGGCGAAGAGGATATGAGCCAGGTAATCCCCATCAGGAGGGGCGACATTGGCTGGAACGGCCAACGTATTGCCAATTGGGGTGATTCGAGTGACAGGTTTGACCATGGCAGATCGTTTGAGTGGGCAAGCACTCAGAGACAGACTTTCGACGAGATAGCTGTAACCGACAAACCCCATGTGTTTATTTCCCGACAAGCACTGGATTTTTTTACTTTAGCCAGGATTTTTTTACCAATCCGGAAAAGCGGTCAGAAAATATTACACGCTACGGTGAATACAACGAACCTTTCAGTTTACGCATCACGCAACAAGTCATGGGCGTTGAGCAGGCTCCAGGCGATTTCCGGGCGTTTCTCCAGCCCTCGGCGGATGGCGGCAGGGATGGCCTGGCGGGTCTTGCGGCACATGCCGGGCAGCTCGGCGATGTCGATGGCGATGCCGCGCATGCTGCGCACTTCATTGAAACCCGGGGCGATGGACAGGCGGATGCCCAGTTGCTCGTACATGCGCTTTTGCATGTGTTCAAGGTCGGTCAGGCTTGCGATGTTTTCCAGGCGTTCGAGCAGGCGCTTTTCTTCCTGGCGGGTCAGGCAGAGGATGCGCAGGTCTGTGCCTGCGGTTTCCAGCAGCCGTTCGCGCTCGCAAATGCAGGCGCCGGGCGGGCAGGGTGAGCGAATCGGCATCGAGGGCGTCATGGGCCGATCATAGCGAGGTGGCTTGGGGATTTACAGTCGCGTTTTGCAGGCGCGCCTCGGCCTTCACCGCCGCCCGGATTCCCTGAAGCAGCATCATGCACGCCGGGTTGTCGTTGTCCGAGCGCCACACCAGATGCAGCTCGCTCTGCACCCCTTCGCCCAGATCCAGTTCGCGAAACACCACGTTCTTGAACACCACATTGGTCGCGCAGCGGGGCACCAGGGCCAGGCCCATGGCCGCGTTGACCAGCGCCAGAATCGTCAGGGACGAGCCCAGCCATTGCACGTACTCCGGCGCCACCTGCGCCGAGCGGAACATGCCGGTCAGCAGTTCGTTGAACGGCGGGTAGGCTGAGTGCGAGTACATCAGGAATGGCTGCTGATCCAGGTCTTCGACCCGCAGGTTCTGGGCATGCGCCAAAGGATGCGTGCTCGGCACTGCCAGCACGAAGGGCTCGCGCACCAGCAGTTCGGTTTCGTAGCCGGGCTGTAACAGCGGCGCGCGGACGATGCCCAGGTCGACGCGGCGGGCGCGCAAGGCTTCGTGCTGCGAGGCGGTGTTCATCTCGCTCAGGGAAATTTTCACGTGGGGCTGGTTGAGCCGCGCCTCGGCGATGACCTTGGGCAGAAACTCATACACCGCGCTGCCGACGAAACTGATATTCACCGAGCCGATATCACCCTGGGCAATGCGCTTGGCCGCCAGTGCCGCCTGTTGCGCGCGATCCAGCAGATTCTGCGCCTCGATGAAGAACGCCCGGCCGGCAGCGGTCAACGCCACGCTGCGGGTGGTCCGGGTGAACAACTCGACCCCCAGGTGATGCTCCAGCAACTGGATCTGCCGGCTCAAGGGCGGCTGGGTCATATTCAGGCGCTCGGCGGCGCGGCGGAAGTTCAGTTCTGTGGCCACCGTGGTGAAGCAGCGCAATTGGGCCAGTTCGAACATTGATATATTCCGGGCATCAATCAGCAGTCAATCTAGATTAGACGGGAACAATATCGGCGTCCATCATCGGCTCATCTGCAAAAAAACATCCCTAAAAAAACAATGAACGGGAGTAGCGCTTTTGAACAATCCCTCATCGTCCCTGGACGTCTCGGCGCTGGCCAGCGCTGCCGCGAAGGTCAAACGGCATGTGTTGCCGCTGTTCGTGGTCATGTTCATCGTCAACTACATCGACCGGGTCAATATCGGCTTCGTGCGCAGCCACATGGAAACCGACCTGGGCATCGGCGCGGCGGCCTACGGGCTGGGTGCCGGTTTGTTCTTCGTCGGTTACGCGCTGTTCGAGGTGCCGTCGAACATGCTCTTGCAGCGCTTCGGCGCCCGCGCCTGGCTGACCCGCATCATGTTCACCTGGGGCGCGGCGGCGATGGCCATGGCGTTCGTGCAGGGCGAAACCAGCTTCTACATCCTGCGTTTCGTGCTGGGTGCGGCCGAGGCGGGGTTCTTTCCCGGCATCATCTATTACTTCACCCAGTGGCTGCCGGCCAGTGAGCGCGGCAAGGCCATGGCGATCTTCCTCAGCGGCTCTGCCGTGGCCTCGGTGATCTCAGGGCCCGTGTCCGGCGCGTTACTGGGCATCAGCGGCCTGAGCCTGCACGGCTGGCAGTGGATGTTCCTGATCGAAGGCTTTGCCTCGATTGCCCTGTGCGGTTTTGTCTGGTTCTGGCTGCAATCCCATCCCCGCGAAGCGAAGTGGCTCACCGACGCGGAGAAGGGCGCTTTGATCGCAGCCATCGACGCCGAGCAAAAGGCCCGCGAAGCGGCGCAGGTGGTCAAACCGTCGATCTTCCGGCTCCTGGCTGACCGGCAGATCCTGCTGTTCTGCTTCATCTACTTCTCGGTGGCCTTGACCATCTACGGCGCGACTTTCTGGCTGCCCAGCATGATCAAGAAAATGGGCAGCATGAGCGACTTCCAGGTCGGGCTGTTCAACTCCATTCCGTGGATCATCTCCATTGTCGCCATGTACGGCTTCGCGGCGCTGGCCGCACGCTTCAAGCATCAGCAGGCCTGGGTGTCGCTGACCCTGGTGATTGCGGCGGGCGGGATGTTCATGTCCACCACCGGCGGGCCGGTGTTCGCCTTCGTGGCCATCTGTTTCGCAGCCATCGGCTTCAAAGCGGCTTCGGCGCTGTTCTGGCCGATTCCCCAGGGCTACCTGGATGCGCGCATCGCCGCGGCAGTGATCGCCCTCATCAACTCCATAGGCAACCTGGGCGGGTTCGTCGCGCCTGCCACCTTCGGTTTTCTGGAACAGACCACGGGGTCCATCAAGGGCGGCCTGTACGGGCTGGCTGTCACCTCGCTGTTGGCGGCGGTGGTGATTTTCTTTGCCCGCACCACGCCCCGCGCTGGCCGGCACCTGCCGGGCGACATCGGCGCCACGCTGGCGGCCCCTGCGGCGCTCAAGCCCTCTTCAAGCCTCAAACCCTGATTGACCGGGAGAAGTCATTTGAAAATCACGCGTGTCACCGTCACCCCGATTGCCTTTCGTGATCCACCGTTGCTCAACGCCAGCGGCATCCACGAACCCTACGCGCTGCGCTCGATTATCGAGGTGGAAAGCGACAACGGTTATATCGGCCTGGGCGAAAGCTACGGCGATGCCCCGGCGCTGGCGATCCAGCAGCAGGTGCAGAGCCAGTTGATCGGCATGGATCCGTTCAACCTTGCGCAGCTCAAGGCGGTGGTCAAGGCCACTGTCGCGGCCCACAAACCGACCAGTATCACAGGCGCGGAACTGGCGCCCGGCTCCCATGCCAGCAAGGCAGTGAGCAATGCCTATTCGGCGTTCGAGGTGGCCTTTCTCGATTTGCAGGCGCGCTCCATGAACCTGCCGCTGGTGGACCTGCTCGGTGGCGCGGTGCGCGACCAGGTGCCGTTCAGTGCCTATCTGTTCTTCAAATACGCCACCCATGCCAACTCACCGTACGCGCCAGACAGCTGGGGCGAGGCCTTGAGCGAAGAGCAGATCGTCGCCCAGGCGCGGCGGATGATCGAGGCGTACGGCTTCAAGAGCATCAAGCTCAAGGCCGGGGCGCTGGATCCTGAGCATGAAGTGTCGTGCATCAAGGCTTTAAAAAAGGCGTTTCCTGGCTATCCGTTGCGCATCGACCCCAATGGCAACTGGTCGCTGGAGACCTCGATCCGCATGGCTGAGCTGTTGGGCGATGACTTGCAGTACTACGAGGACCCGACGCCGGGGCTCGATGGCATGGCCGAGCTGCACAAGCGCACTGGCCTGGCGCTGGCCACCAACATGGTCGTGACCGATTTCGACGAGTTCCGCCGCAGTGTCGCGCAGAACAGCGTGCAGATCGTGCTAGCCGACCACCATTACTGGGGCGGCCTGCGGGACACCCAGGCGCTGGCGAAAATGTGCCAAACCTTCGGGCTCGGTGTGTCGATGCATTCGAACTCGCACCTGGGCATCAGCCTCATGGCCATGGCCCACGTGGCCGCTGCTGTGCCGAACCTGGACTATGCCTGCGACACTCACTACCCGTGGCAGGAGCCGGACGAGGAGGTCATCAAGGGCGGCAAGCTGCCCATCGTCGACGGCTGCGTGAAGATCACCCGCGATCCGGGCCTTGGGCTGGAGCTTGACTATGACCAGTTGGGCAAGCTCAACGACCAGTACTTGACCTGCGGAATCCGCTCGCGCGACGACGTCAGGCAGATGCAGAAGTACAAGCCGGACTGGAAAGCGGTCAAGCCCAGATATTGACCGCACCTGGCCCCGTAGCAGTCCGGCTTGCCGGCGTGGCGCCTTCGAAATCGCCACGCCGGCGAGCCGGGCTGCTACGATCGGTGTTTTTGCCTTGGCTTGACGCATGAACCCTTTGATTTCCCTGGCCAGACCCTGCGATATCCCTGACATCCTGACCTTCGTCATGAACGCGCGGGCCGGAATGTTTCCGATGCTCGACCCGGATGTGATGCCGGATGATCTGCAGCGCTTCCAGAAGGTCTATCTGGCCCCCGATGCTGGTCGGTTTCTCATCGCTCGCCATGAGGGGCAACTGGTCGGCGCCATCGGCTATCTGCCGTACGACGGGCGTTTCGCGCAACTCGACTATTCCAGCCACAAGACGGTCGAGGTGGTGCGGCTGTTCATCGACCCTGACTTCAGGCGCATGGGCCTGGCCGCTCGTCTGTTCGACGCCTTGCAAGCCGTCGCAGTGGAGCAGGGCGTCGAACTGCTGTACTTGCACACCCATCCTTTCCTGCCGGGGGCGATCGGCTTCTGGCAGCGCCAAGGCTTTGCCATCGACGACATCGAAGATGACCCGGTCTGGCACACCACCCATATGCACCGTTCAATCCGCGCGTGACGTAAAAGATCGAACGCTGTTCGTCGCCCGTCCTCCAACCTACAGACCCCTCGCGTTTTTGCTGGAGACACCATGATGATCCGCTCACGCAAAACCTTGATCTCTCTGTTGTTTACCGCCGTCACCATTGCGCCCGCTGTGGCCCTGGCACAAACCGCAGACTCGCCGCCGTTGGTGATCGCCGCATCCGGGTTCGGTGCAGGCGGAGCGGGCGGTGCGTCAGGGAACGGGTCGACAGGGGGAGCTGCAACGGGCACCGGCACCGGCGCGACCGGCACCAATGGCACTAACAGCAGTAATACCAACGCAACCGGCACCAACGGTACGAACGCCAATGGCACCAATGCGGCGAACACCAACGGCAGCAACAGCAATAACACCAACGCAACCGGCACCAACGGCACGAACGCCAATGGCACCAATGCCGCGAACTCCAATGGCAGCAACAGCCGCAACACCAACGCCAACGGCACCAACGGCACGAACGCCAATGGCACCGATGCCGCGAACACCAACGGCAGCAGCGACGCCCTGCAACAGCAGCGCCAGCAAAGCGGCCAGCAGATGATCATGGAGCGCAAGGGGCAGATTCAGGACAGCAACTGACTCGCTCCGTAACATTTGGCATCAATCCCGCCACGCACAAACCGTCCAATCGCAGCACGTCTGTTCAATACCGCTGACCCTGTGCCCATCACTATGACTTCAATGCTCGTCAAGGGTGTTTTTCGCCATTGACGAGCCGTTCATGAACTCATGGGTATGCGATGAGCCATTCAACTTCCAAGACGTGCGCGCCTGACCTGGGGCTGCTGTTCCTCCGGGCCAGTGGTGCGCTGTTTCTGCTGTTCGTCCATGGGCTGCCCAAGCTGCTGGACTTCAACGCCCAACTGCAATTGATCGAAGACCCGTTTCACATGGGCGCCACCCTGACCCTGTGCATGGCGATCTTCGCCGAGGTGCTGTGCCCGCTGCTGATTCTGACCGGTGTACTGGCGCGTCTGGCGTGCGTGCCTATTCTCTTCCTGCTGTTAGTGGCCCTGGTGGTGGTGCACGGCGACTGGAGCGTGGAGCAGGGGCAGTTCGGCTGGTTGCTCATCATCATTTTCACCAGTGTGCTGATCGCCGGGCCTGGCCGTCTGGCGCTCAATCATCGTTTTTCCGGAGCGCTTCGCTATGCCTGAATCCGCCATGTCCGCCGACGTCACCGCGACCTCGAAACTGTCTCCTGACGAGATCGTCACGCTGGTGATCAAGCACCGGGTCAAGCAAGGGCAGGAGGCACAATACGAGGCCTGGTTGCGCCGCATCGTGGCCATTGCCGGCTCATATCCCGGGCATTTGGGCGTCGATGTCATCCGTGGCAAGGCCGATGGCCTGCACATGTTCACCTGCGTGTTGCGCTTCTGTTCGACGGACGCCATGCAAAGCTGGCTGGACTCCGCCCAGCGCCGGGAACTGGTGGCCGAGGCCGCACCGATGCTGGCCGATGGCGACCTCACCGAAGTCAATCCGCACAACGAGTTCTGGTTCGTGCCGGCCAGCGACACGCCACCGCCACCGCGCTGGAAACAGGCTGTCGTGACCTTTTGCGTAATCTGCCCGCTGACCCTGTTGATCCCGTTGCTGTGGGGCCCGGTGTTCCGCGCTTTCCCGCTGCTTGGCAACTACGTGATCGGCACTGCGCTCGTCACCATCACCATCGTGTTGCTGGTGGTCTACCTGCTGATGCCCCAGGCCACCCGGCTGTTCGCGCCTTGGCTGAACGCCGCGCCCAAGCCTGCCCCGGGAGCCGATCATGAAGGATAAGCACCACGATGACGCCCCGGGCAGCAGCGAGCGCCGCAGCTTCGTGGCCAAGGGCTCGTTGCTCGGTGCGGCCGCCGCGATTCTCACTTCAATGCCTGTCACCGGCTTTGCCGTCGGTGCTTCCAAATCTTCTGCCCAAGGAACTCCTATGAACGTCGATCTGATTCTATTCAACGGAAACTTTCATACGGTTGACCAGGAAAAACCCAAGGCCAGCGCCGTTGCCATTGCTGGCGGCAAGTTCGTGGCCGTGGGCACCGACGCCGAAATCATGGGCATGCGCAGCAGTGCGACCCAGGTTATCGACATGCACAAGCGCACGGTGATTCCGGGTCTGAACGACTCGCACCTGCACCTGATCCGCGGTGGCCTGAACTACAACCTGGAGCTGCGCTGGGAAGGCGTACCTTCATTGGCCGACGGCCTGCGGATGCTCAAGGCCCAGGCTGATCGCACCCCGACCCCACAATGGGTGCGCGTGGTGGGCGGCTGGAACGAATTCCAGTTCGCTGAAAAGCGTTTGCCGACCATCGAAGAGCTGAACCAGGCCGCGCCTGATACCCCGGTGTTCGTGCTGCACCTCTACGACCGTGCACTGCTCAACCGCGCGGCGCTGCGCGTGGTGGGCTACACCCGTGATACGCCAAACCCGCCGGGTGGCGAGATCGTGCGCGACAGCAACGGCGAGCCGACCGGCATGCTGGTGGCGCGCCCCAACGCGATGATCCTGTACTCGACCCTGGCCAAGGGTCCGAAACTGCCGCTGGAATACCAGGTCAACTCGACGCGCCAGTTCATGCGCGAGCTGAACCGTCTGGGCCTGACCAGTGCAATCGACGCCGGCGGCGGTTTCCAGAACTACCCGGACGACTACGAAGTCATCACCCAGCTGGCCGAGGCCAAGCAGTTGACCGTGCGTATCGCCTACAACCTGTTCACCCAGAAACCCAAGGAAGAGCTGGCGGACTTCAAGCACTGGACCAGCACCGTCAAGCTGCACCAGGGCGACGACTTCCTGCGCCACAACGGCGCGGGCGAGATGCTGACCTTCTCGGCAGCCGACTTCGAAGACTTTCTGGAACCGCGTCCGGACCTGCCAGCCGGCATGGAGCAGGACCTGGAGCCGGTGGTGCGCCACCTGGTCGAGCATCGGTGGCCGTTCCGCCTGCACGCCACCTACGACGAGTCGATCTCGCGCATGCTGGACGTGTTCGAGAAGGTCAATCGCGACATTCCGTTCAACGGCATTCCATGGTTCTTCGACCATTGTGAAACCATCACGCCGAAAAACATCGAGCGGGTGAGGGCCCTGGGTGGCGGTATCGCGATTCAGGACCGCATGGCGTTCCAGGGCGAATACTTCGTCGATCGCTACGGCAAGAACGCGGCTCAACATACCCCGCCGATCAAGCGCATGCTGGCCGAAGGCGTGCCGGTGGGTGCTGGCACCGACGCCACTCGCGTGTCCAGCTACAACCCGTGGACTTCGCTGTACTGGATGGTCAGTGGTCGTACCGTGGGTGGCATGGAACTGTACCCCGAAGGCCTGTCCCGCGAGACCGCACTGGAGCTGTTCACCCGTGGCAGCGCCTGGTTCTCCTCGGAACAGGGCAAGAAGGGCCAGATCAAGGTCGGTCAACTGGCTGACGTGGTCGCGCTGTCCCAGGATTTCTTCAGCGTGCCTGAGGAGTCGATCAAGTGGATCGAGTCGGTGCTGACCATCGTCGACGGCAAGGTGGTCTACGGCACCAACGAGTTCGACCAGTTGGCGCCGCCAAGCGTGCCGGTACTGCCGGACTGGTCGCCGGTGGCGATGGTGCCGGGCCACTGGCGTCAGGGCGCGCCGCTCGCCGCTGCGGTTCACCAGTGCAGCGGGCCGTGTGGCGTACACGCCCATGGTCATGACAAGGCTCGTCAGTCCAAGGCCCCGGTCAGCGACTTCCAGGGTTTCTGGGGCGCCTTCGGCTGCTCTTGCTTCGCATTCTAAAGCGTCTCAATACCTCGCCGGGCTTGCCTGGCGAGGCACCCGCCGACGCAGTCTGTTGGCATCGCACATACTGCAACCCCACTGATGGAGACAATCATGACCGTTCCCTACAAGCGTCTGGATATCAACGATGCCGTCGTTCTGCTGGTCGACCACCAGACCGGTCTGATCTCGCTGGTACAGGATTTCACGCCGAACGAATTCAAGAACAACGTGTTGGCCCTGGCCGACTGCGCCAAGTTCTTCAAGTTGCCGACCATCCTGACCACCAGCTTCGAATCAGGCCCCAACGGCCCGCTGGTGCCTGAACTGAAAGAGATGTTCCCGGACGCGCCGTACATTGCCCGCCCTGGCCAGATCAACGCCTGGGACAACGAAGATTTCGTCAAGGCGATCAAGGCGACCGGTCGCAAGCAGCTGATCATTGCCGGTGTGGTGACGGACGTCTGCGTGGCGTTCCCGACTCTGTGCGCGCTGGAAGAAGGCTTTGACGTGTTCGTGGTGACCGATGCTTCCGGCACCTTCAACGACGTGGTGCAGAAGGCTGCATGGGCGCGTATGACCGCAGCAGGCGCGCAACTGGTGAACTGGTTCGCCGTGGCCTGTGAGCTGCAGCGCGACTGGCGCAACGACATGGAAGGCCTGGCGAACCTGCTGTCCCAGCGCATTCCGAACTACCGCAACCTGATGAACAGCTACTCGGCGTTCAACAAGTAAGCACCCCCCTGTGGCAACGCGCTTGCCCGCGATGGCGATCTCAAGGACGCCCCCGCCGGCAAGCCGTGCTGCTACGGAATTTGGTAACCACAAAATAGAGCTAAGACCTCTATCGTCTCAACTTCGTCCAAACATGTCTTGGACGGTCTCGTGCATTTGCATCTACGCTTGGCTTCGTTGTCGTCACCCTGGCGACCGGCTGGCGCGGCCATTGGGCCCGGTTTCAGCCGCCCACCTTGAAAGCCTTGATGGAGATGCAGCATGAAAATTGACCTGAACGGAAAACTCGCCATCGTCAGCGGTTCGACAGCCGGTATCGGTCTGGCGATCGGCAAGGCGTTGGCACAGTGCAGGGCGTCGGTGGTGATTGCCGGCCGTGGCCAGGGCAAGGTGGATGAAGCCATTGCCTCGATCAAACGCGACGTGCCAGACGCACAATTGCACGGGCTGGTGGCTGACCTGGGCACTGCAGAGGGCGCACAACGCCTGTTCGAAGCCCATCCGCGCGCCGACATTCTGGTCAACAACCTGGGCATCTTCAACGAAGTGGATTTCTTCGAGACTGACGACGACGAATGGGCCCGCTTCTACGAAACCAACGTCATCTCCGGCGTGCGCCTGTCACGGCACTACGTGGGCGGCATGGTCGAGCAGAAATGGGGCAGGGTGATCTTCGTGTCGTCCGAGTCCGGCGTGGCGATCCCGGCCAACATGATCAACTACGGCACCACCAAAGCCGCCAACCTGGCTGTTTCCCGTGGCCTGGCCAAGCGTCTGGCCGGCACCGGGGTGACGGTCAACGCGATCCTGCCGGGCCCGACCTTCACCGACGGCGTGGAGGACATGCTCAAAGACGCCATGGCCGAATCTGGCCGCAGTGCACGGGAGGAGGCCAACCACTTCGTGCGTACGGCGCGGCCTTCGTCGATCATCCAGCGTATCGCCGAGGTCGATGAGGTGGCGAACCTGGTGGCTTATCTGGCTTCGCCTTTGTCTTCAGCGACGACCGGAGCGGCGCTGAGGGTCGACGGCGGAGTCGTCGACACACTGGTCTGATCCGGAGCTGGGGTTAATTGTCGCTTAATCCGCAACGCTGAAACTCCAAACCTGTGGTTTATCCGGGACGTCTCGGGCGTCAGAATTGCCCCATCATTTATCGCAGGAGAGGATGATGCTTGTATCGGCGATCAACACGGTAGAAATACACGCCACCCACGGGCGTCGCGGTGAAGTCGACGCCCGTGTGCCGCGCATGCTCGATGTGTTGAACAGCACCACGCCGTGCATTGCCTACACCCTGACCGCCAGCAAGGCCTGTGAGGCCTCCTGGATCGTCAGCGGCTACTGGCAGTCCGAAGCGCAGATGCAGGCTCACTTCTCCCATCCTGAACTGGCCGGTTTCATGGAATTGCTGTCCTGCGGCGCCATCAGCCATATCCAGTTCAACAGTTTTGTCACCGAGCCGAGCGGGGTGAGCCCTGATGTCCCTGAATGAAGATATTCTGCTGAGTCTTGACCTGAACCTGTTACTGACCTTTCTGGTGGTGTTTCGCGAGCGTAGCGTCAGCGGCGCGGCCCAGCATCTGCGAGTGACGCAGCCTGCGGTGAGTGGCTCGCTGGTGCGCCTGCGCGAGTTCTTCGACGATCCGCTGTTCCTGCGTCGCGATCGCAAGATGCAGCCCACACCCAAGGCTCAGGAAATCGCCGAGGCGTTGTTGCCGGCCATGCAGCGCATCGAATCGGTGATTCGTCACCCCTGACGCCCACACATCGTTCCCCTACGCACGCCCATGCCCCATGGTTGTGCGCCTGTACCCATGCCTGATCCCATTGGTAGCACAACGCGTGCGCTGCCGATTTTCGCATTTCCGCTAAATGCCTATCCCTTTCATTACCTTGCAGGTGCTTTTGCAAAGCTGGCACTGACTTTGCTTTTTCGTATCCGTGGATGATTGGATACAAAAATACAAACAGGTGACACATGCGACTCGCCCCCCGATACACCGACCGTCAAGCCGTAACCGCCGAAGAAGAGGCCTATGCCTTTCTGCTCGATGCGATTTGCAAAGGCACCTACAAGATGGGCGAGCGCCTGATCGCCGAGGACATCGCCGGCGAGATCGGCATGAGCCGCATGCCGGTGCGCGAGGCGTTCAGGCGCCTGGCCGCCGATGGCCTGGTCACGCTGCGGCCCAATCGCGGCGCGGTGGTCAGCGGCTTGAACATTGACGAAATGCGCGAAGTCTTCGAGATGCGCAGTGCGCTGGAAGGTCTGGCGATACGCGTCGCCGTGCCGAAGATCACCGAGCGCCACCTGACTCACCTTGAACGGCTGCTCGACGACATGGACGCCTACCGCGACGACAGTTCCGAATGGGTCAGCCGCCACCGCGAATTCCACGAATACCTGTGCAGCCTCAGCGAGCGTGGCCGTCTGATGCGCCAGATCAGCGCGCTGTACACGGTCATCGAGCCGCACATGCGCCTGTGGCTGGAACACGGCGACAAACCCCTCAGCGCCCGGGATGAGCATGCCGTCATCCTCGATGCCCTGCGCGCAGGGGATGCCGACCAAGCCGAGCGCATCCTGCGCGAGCACATCGAAGGCACCGTGCCGAGCCTGATCGACTTTCTCGAACAACAGAAAAACGCCTGACCCTCAACCAGAAGCGGGCAACCAGCCCGCCCGTTACACCGTACTGACGTTCAGAACTGCCCTTGCTTTCTTACCGAACATTGGAGCTTTCGCCATGCACACACCCGCCACACTGGCCATGCTCGTATCCCTGAGTCTGCTCGCACCGCTGGCATCCGCCGCCACCACGGTGCCGGACCGGCTGCAAAAGGTCGACAAACTCACCTATTGCTCAGGCATGGATTCACCGCCCCTGGTGTCATTCGACGCCGCGCAGAAACCGGTAGGCCTGACCATCGACCTTGGGCTGGAGGTCGCCAAGCGCCTGGGTGGCAAGAAGGTGGAATGGCGGGTGATTCCGTTCTCGGGGCTGGTACCGGCGCTGCTGGCGCAACAGTGCGACATGATCGTCGACCAGCTGTTCGACAAGCCCGAGCGGCGCGAAGTGATCAACATCGTCAACTACATGTATTCCAGCCAGTCGGTGGTGGTGCCCAAGGGCAACCCCAAGGGCATCAAGTCGCTGGATGACCTGTCCGGGACCAAGGTCGCGGTACTCAACGGCTCGACCATCAAGACCCTGCTCGACACCCAGAACGAAACCCTGGCCAAGGCCGGCAAGCCGCCGCTCAAACTGGTGGTCTACAACACCGACACCGACGCCTTCCAGGCGCTGCGCATCAAGCAGGTGGACGCCTACGGCACCACCGTCGAAACCGCCGGTTACTACGCCGCCATGGCCCCGGACCTGTTCCAGGAAGGCGTGCCCGCGTTCAGCCGCATCCTTACCGGGCTCGGCATTCGCAAGGACGACGCACAACTGACCACCGCCGTGCAGCAGATCATCAGCGACATGCGCAGCGATGGCAGCTACACCCAGTTACTCGCCAAGTGGCACGTGGAAAGCGACAAGCTCGATTAAGCCGGCGCAGAAACGGGGTCACATGATGAATTTCAATTGGGAAGTGTTCTGGCAATACCTGACCCAGCCCAGTGGGGTCTACCTCACCGGGCTGTGGTTGACGTGCGTAATCAGCGTGCTGGCGATGTTGCTCGGTTGCGTGCTGGGGCTGGTCGCGGCACTGATGCGCCTGTCGAAGAATCCGCTGCTGTATCTGCCGGTACGGTTCTACGTGTGGCTGATGCGCGGCACGCCGCTGCTGGTGCAGATCGTGTTCCTGTATACGGCGCTGGCGGCGGGCGGGATCTTTCGTTTCGAAGACATCGACCTGGGCTGGTTCATCATTCCGGGCAACATCCAGGCGGCGATCATCGCCCTTGGCCTGAACGAAGGGGCGTACATGGCCGAGATCATCCGCGCAGGCATTGGCGCGGTGGACAAAGGCCAGTACGAGGCCGGCCGTTCACTGGGTATGACCTTCGGCAAGCTGATGCGTCGCATCGTGCTGCCCCAGGCGTTCCGGGTGATCGTGCCGCCGCTGGGCAACGAGTTCAACGTGATGCTCAAGAACACCACGCTGGTCAGCGTGATCGGTGTGCAGGAGTTGCTGCTCAGCACCCAGATGATCACTTCGGCGACCTTTCGCGTGTTCGAGTTGTATCTGGTGGTGGCGATCTACTTCCTGATGCTGACCACCCTGTGGGGCTTCTTCCAGCGCTGGCTGGAACAGCGCTTCGGCCAGTCCGACCGCCAGCCGCCTGCGGCCCGGCGGATGTTTGGCCGCAATGCGATGAAACTGTTGAGGGGGCGTTGAAATGGCGCATCAAAGTGAAGAGCTGATTATCGAGGCGCTGGACGTTCACAAGTCCTTCGGTGATCTGGAGATTCTCAAGGGTATTTCCCTGCAGGTGCGCAAAGGCGAAGTGGTGGTGCTGATCGGCGCCTCGGGCTCGGGCAAGACCACCTTCATTCGCTGCATCAATTTGCTGGAAGACATTCAGTCCGGGCGCATCCGGGTCAACGGCCAGAACATGGGTTACCGCGAGCGCGCCGATGGCAGCCTAGTGCGTGATTCGGAGCGCAACATCGCCCGTCAGCGCCGTGACATCGGCATGGTGTTCCAGCGCTTCAACCTGTTCGCGCACATGACGGCGCTGGAAAACATCATCGAGGCACCGATTCATGTGCTGGGCGTGCCTCGCCAGGAAGCCTTGAGTAAGGGCCGGGAACTGTTGGCCCGGGTCGGCCTGGCAGACAAGGCCGCACATTACCCGTCGATGCTTTCCGGCGGCCAGCAGCAACGGGTCGCAATCGCCCGGGCCCTGGCGATGAAACCCAAGGCCATGCTCTTCGACGAACCCACCAGCGCCCTGGACCCGGAAACCGTGGGCGAGGTGCTGGAGGTCATGAAAGAACTGGCCGAAGACGGCATGACCATGGTGGTGGTGACCCACGAAATGGGCTTTGCCCGTGAAGTGGCCGACCGCGTCGTGGTGCTCGATCAGGGGGAGTTGATCGAACAGGGCCCGCCGCACCAGATTTTCACCCGTCCGTCCCATCCGCGTACTCAAGCCTTTCTCAGCCGCGTGCTGTAACGCTCATAAGGAAATCACCATGCGTTCGATCTGCTTTGCCGCTGCGTTGTGTTCTGTCGCCGTGTTCAGTGCAAGCCTGCCTGCCGCCCAAGCCGCGGAAGGCGTGATGAAGATGTACAACTGGTCCGACTACATGGGCCCCGATACCCTCAAGGAATTCCAGCAGGACAGCGGCATCAAGGTCGAGTACGACATCTTCGACACCAACGAGATGCTCGAAGCCAAGATGCTGTCCGGCCACTCGGGGTACGACCTTGTGGTGCCGTCCAGCCAGTTCCTGTCCAAGCAGATCCGCGCCGGGGCCTATCAGCCGCTGCAGCGTTCGTTGCTGACCAACTGGAACCACCTGGACCCACGCTTGATGAAGCGCCTGGAGGCGGCCGATCCGGGCAACCGCTACGCAGTGCCGTACATGTGGGGCACGGTGGGCATCGGCTATAACGCAGAGAAGGTCAAGGCGGTGCTGGGCAAGGACGTGGTTCTGGATTCCTGGTCGATGGTCTTCGACCCGGCCAACCTGGCCAAGCTCAAGAACTGCGGCGTGGCCTTTCTCGATGCGCCGGTAAAGATCATCCCCCAGGCGCTGCTCTATCTCGGCCTGGACCCCAACAGCACCAAGCCTGATGACTACAAAAAGGCCTCGGCGTTGCTGACGAAGCTGCGGCCTTCGGTAACTTACTTCAACTCGTCCAAATACACGGCGGATCTTGCCAACGGCGACATCTGCGTGGCCATCGGATATTCCGGCGACGTGATGCAGGCCCAGACCCGCGCCCACGAAGCCGGCAAGAACGTCGACATTCGCTACCTGATTCCCAAGGAAGGCGTGAACCTGTGGTTCGACATGCTGGCCATTCCGAAGGACGCCGGGAACGTCGCCAACGCCCATGCCTTCGTCAACTACCTGCTGCGTCCGGAGGTGATCGCCAAGGTCAGCGATTACGTGGGCTACGCCAACCCCAACACCGACGCCACGGCGCTGATGGACCCGAAAGTCAGCGGCAATCCGGGGATCTACCCAAGCGACGAAGTGATCAGCAAAGCCTTCGTTTCCGCCGATCTGCCGGACAACATCCAGCGCCTGATAACCCGGGAATGGAACCGCATCAAGTCTGGCCAATAACCTGTTTTGAAGAGCCTTCGCCATGTTGAATTTTTCCGCACACGAGTACCCGTATCCGTCCCGGCGCCAGAGTGTGTTTGCCCGCCGTGGCATGGTCGCCGCCTCGCAGCCGCTGGCGGCGCAGGCTGGCATGGAAGTGATGCAAAAGGGTGGCAACGCCATGGATGCGGCGATTGCCACGGCCGCTGCGTTGACTGTGGTCGAACCCACCGGTTGCGGCATCGGCGGTGACGCCTTTGCCCTGGTCTGGACCCAAGGCAAGTTGCACGGCCTGAACGCCAACGGGCATGCGCCTGCGGCCTTGAGCATCGAAGCGGTCAAGGCCGCGGGCCACGAGCAGATGCCGCTGTATGGCTGGACCCCGGTGACGGTGCCTGGCTGCCCGGCGGCTTGGGCCGAATTGTCCCGGCGCTTTGGCAAGTTGCCGTTTGCCGAGTTGCTGGCGCCGGCCATCAGCCTGGCCCGCGACGGTTTTGCGGTCTCGCCGGTGGTCGCGCACCAGTGGCAGATTGCGCTCGACGAGTTCTCGCCCCATCGTGATGAGGCGCTGGACAGCTGGTTTGAAACCTTCCTTATCGATGGCCGTGCGCCGAGAGCCGGGGAGGTGTTCCGCAACCCGGCCCAGGCGCGCACCCTTGAAGAGCTTGCGGCGACGCAGTGCGAGAGCCTTTATCGCGGGGAACTGGCGCAACGGCTGGACGCTCATTCGCGGGCGACCGGTGGCTATTTGCGGGCCGAAGACCTGGCCGGGTTTCAGCCGCAATGGGTCGATCCGATCAGCGTCAATTACCGTGGCTATGACGTCTGGGAAATCCCGCCCAGTGGTCAGGGGCTGGTGGCGCTTATGACGCTTAAGATTCTCGAGGGATTCGACTTCGACCACCGCGACAGTCAACTGACCTGGCATCGTCAACTGGAGGCCATGAAACTGGCCTACAGCGACGGCCTGCACCACATCACCGATCCGCTGCACATGCGGGTGGCGGTGGCCGATTTGTTGAGCGACCGCTACAGCGACGAGCGAAGGGCGCTGATCGGCGAGCGCGCCCAGGCACCCAAGCCCGGCGATCCGCACTCAAGCGGGACGGTGTACATGGCCACCGCCGATGCCGAGGGCAATATGGTGTCGTTTATCCAGAGCAACTACCACGGCTTCGGTTCCGGGGTGGTGTTGCCGGACAGCGGTCTTGCGCTACAGAACCGCGGGCAGGAATTCAGCCTGGACGCCAGCCACGCCAATTGCCTGGTGCCGGGCAAAAAGACCTTTCACACCATCATCCCCGGTTTCATCACCAAGGGCGGCGAGGCGGTGGGGCCTTTCGGGGTGATGGGCGGCTACATGCAGCCCCAGGGCCACGTGCAGATGGTGATGAATCTGGTGGATTTCGGGCTCAACCCTCAGGCCGCGCTGGATGCGCCGAGGTGGCAATGGTTGGGCGGCATGCAGATCGGCATCGAGCAGGGCGCCTCGAAGGACCTTGCCGCCGCGCTTGCCCGGCGCGGGCACGAGATTGTCATCGCCTACGACTCCACCGATTACGGGCGGGGGCAGATCATCGTGCGTGACCCGGTCAGCGGCGTGTTATGCGGCGGCACCGAACCACGGGCGGATTCGACCATCGTGGCGTGGTAAGCCCCACGCTCAGAGCGCAACACTACATCCTGTGGGAGCGGCCTTGCCCGCGAATAGGGAAGACCAGACCCCGAAAGGGTGTCTGATCCACCGCTTTCGTCCGAATGCGGCCCAGACCAAGCCCGCTCCCACAGAGTGTGTTGCCGATGCGTTAGCGCCTTACGTTCTGAAACGACGCACCAGGCTGTCCAGCTCGTTGGACAGCGCCGCAAGGTTCTTCGAATCGCCCCGCGCTGAATCCGCAAGTTCGGCCACCAACTGCGCATCGCCATGGATCTGGCTGATGTGCCGGTTGATGTCTTCGGCCACCTGATGCTGCTGTTCGGCGGCGGTGGCGATCTGGGTGTTCATGTCGCGGATCACGTCCACCGATTCGCGAATCTGCCCGAAGCTGCTGCGCGCCTGGCCGATCTTCGCCACCGACTGCTGCGACACATCCAGGCTGGCGTGCATCTGTTGCGCCACCGACGCGGTGCGCTTGGCCAGGTTGCCCAATAGGGAGTCGATCTCGGCAGTGGAATCCGCCGTGCGCTTGGCCAGTGCCCGCACTTCATCGGCCACCACTGCAAAGCCGCGTCCCTGTTCGCCGGCCCGCGCTGCCTCGATGGCCGCGTTGAGCGCCAGCAGGTTGGTCTGTTCAGCAATCGAACGGATGGTGTCGAGGATCGACTGAATATCGTTGCTGTCCTTCTCCAGCTGCGACATGTCGTTGGCCGAACGTGAAATCTCGGCGCTCAGTTGATCGACGCTGTTCACTGCATCATCGATCTGCCGCTGGCCTTCGCGGGCCTGACGCTGGCCGCTGTCGGCCGAATCGGCGGCCTGGCTGCAGGAGCGGGCGACTTCGTTGGCGGTGGCGACCATCTCATGGAACGCTGTCGATACCATGTCCACCGCCTCACGCTGCCTGCCAGCGGCTTCTGCCATGTCGTTGGAGACCCGGGTCGAGCTGGTGGAGCTGTCGAGGATCTTGGTGGCCGCATGGCCGATATGCTGGATCAGCCCACGAATCGCCGCCAGGAACTGGTTGAACCAGTTGGCCAGTTGCGCGGTTTCATCCTTGCCGCGCACGGACAGGCTCTTGGTCAGATCGCCTTCACCCTGGGCAATGCCTTCCAGACCGCTGGCCACGCCGCGAATCGGGCGCACGATCAGGGTCGCAAAACTGGCGCCGACCACGGCGAATATCACGGCCAGCACGGCGGCAATCCCGGCGATCAGCCAGGTCAGGCGAGTGGCCGAGGCCATCACCTCTTCTTGCTTGATGAGGCCAATAAAGCTCCAGCCCAGTTGCTCGGACGGGAACACGTTTGCCATGAAGTGCTCGCCATTGATACTCACCTCGGTCAGGCCGGGACCGGCCTTGGCCAGTTGGGTGAAGCCATCGCCCAGGTCCGCCAGCTTCTTGAAGTTGTGCTCGGGTTGCTTCGGGTCCACCAGCACGGTGCCGTTGTTTTCCATCAGCATCAGGTAGCCGGTTTCGCCCAGCTTGATCTGCTTGACGATGCTGGTCAGCTGCTTGAGGGATACGTCGATGTTGACCACACCACCGCTATTGCCCAGGGTGTTGTTGACCGCGCGCACAGTGCTGACCAGCACGGCATCGTCGCCCGCCCAGTAGTAGGCTTCGGTGCGCAGCGTCTTGCCGGGGTTGGCCTGGGCGGTTTTGTACCAGGGGCGCTGGCGAGGATCGTAGCTGGCCATTTTCGGGTCGCCAGGCCAGAACGCATAGCTGCCGTTGGCCAGGCCGTATGACACGTAGGAGTAGTCGGGGTGGCTCTTGGCCAGGCTCTCGAACAGGTCGAACAGCTGATGGTCCGGTTCGGTCTGGGGAACGTTCGGCGCATCGGCGCTCATGTAGCTTTTCACGCCTTCACCGGCACCGGTGACGGTCGGGTGGGCAGCAAGGTAGTCGACGTTCTGGCGGATACCGTCGAAGAACAGTTGCATGGCGTTGGCCACCTGGCGGATTTCCCGGCTGCTGCCGTCGACGAAGTCGCTCTGGGCATCACTGCGCAGGTTAACGATTACGATCGTCGCAACGAGGATAATCGGCAGGCAAGCGATGACCGCAAAAGCCCAGGTGAGTTTCTGTTTGATGTTCATCGGCGCTCCTGATTGTTTTTGGTTTCACGCGTAGAAATGGGCTGCGGGGCAGCGGGTCGATCAGGACAGTGCGATGTTTGAAACAAATCCGTCTGATGGTATACCGCTATCGGCACGTCGACGGGAATCTTGAGTCATGGATAGGTGTTTCAAAGCAACGTCCATCCAGGTCCTGTGGGAGGGTTAGAGGGAACGCAGCCGCAGGATCCGCGCGCCGTCGACCGGGTCGGTCAGCCAGTGTCCGTGCACGCCGAAGGTTCTACCCAACCGCTCGGGCGACAGGACCTCGAAAGGCGAACCCAGCGCCACCAGCCGTCCGCCATCCATCACTGCCAGGCGATCACAGGCCAGGGCCTGGTTCAGATCGTGCAGCGCAATCACTGTCGTGACCGGCAAGCGATGCACCAGCGACAGGATCGACAGTTGCTGCTGGATATCCAGATGGTTCGTCGGCTCGTCCAGCAGCAGAATCTGCGGCCGCTGGGCCAGTGCCCGGGCAATGTGGGCGCGTTGGCGCTCGCCGCCCGAGAGGGTGTGCCAAGCGCGGTGGGCCAGATGCGCAAGGTGCACATCGCTGATGGCCTGGCTGACGATCTGCCGGTCTTCATCGCTCCATGGCGCGAGGGCAGATAACCACGGCGTGCGGCCCAGTTCCACTGCCTGCAACAGGCTGATGGAGTCGCTGGTTTCGGCGTGTTGTTCGACCACTGCCAGGCGCTGGGCCACATCGCGTCGCTTGAGGGCAGCAAGACGCTGGTCCCCCAGGCGGACCTCACCGGACGTGGGCGTCAGAATCCCGGCCAGCAATCTGATAAGCGTCGATTTGCCCGAGCCATTGGGCCCTACGATCCCCAGGTTCTCGCCCGCACGAATGTTCAGGCTCACCCCGTCGAGCAACTGAGCGCCCTTGACCACGTAACCCAGGTCAATGCCACCCAGCACGGCGGCGGTGTTTTCGGTCAAGGCATTCATCGTGCCCGATTCCCCCGTATCAGGATCAGGGCAAACACCGGCGCGCCCACCAGCGCGGTAATCACGCCGATGGGCAGCACCTGGCCTTTGATCAGCGTGCGCGACAATACGTCAGCGGCGATCAGAAACAGTGCGCCACTCAGGGCGCTCAAGGGCAGCAGGCGCGCATGCCGTACGCCGGCGATCATCCGCACCGCATGGGGAATGACCAGCCCGACGAAACCGATGGAGCCGACAATCGAGACCATCACCGCCGTCACCAGCGCGGCGGTGGCGATCAAAATGGCCTGCACGCGGCGCACCGGAATGCCCAGCGAGGCGGCGGAGTCGCTGCCGAAAGTAAAGGCATCCAGTGCCCGGCGATGCCACAGGCACACCAGCAAACCGAGCAACACCACCGGCACGGCCAACATCACCGATGACCAGCGCACGCCGCTGAGGTTGCCCAGCAACCAGAACATGATGCCCCGCGCCTGTTCGGCGTTGGCCGACTTGGTGATCAGAAACGAGGTCACGGCGTTGAACAATTGAGAGCCTGCGATACCGGCGAGGATGATCTGGTTGGCGGCCGACTCTCCTCGAGAGGAGCGGGCGAGCAGGGCGACCAGGGCGAACGCCGCGATGGCCCCGGCAAAGGCACCGGTGGGCAATGAAATGGCCCCGGCACCCAGGCCGATCAGCGTCACCAGCACGGCGCCCGTGGATGCGCCCGCTGAAATGCCCAGCAGGTACGGATCGGCCAGCGCATTGCGCAGCAGCGATTGCAGGACCACGCCGGAAATCGCCAGCCCTGCACCGCATGCCGCCGCAACGATGGCGCGGGTCAGGCGGTAGTTCCAGACAATCCCTTCATCGATAGGGTCCAGCAGGTACCCTGCTCCCCATAGCTTGTTCGCCAGCACCTGAAAGATCACTGGCAGGCTGATCGAGGTTTCGCCAATGGCCACCCCTGCGATCACGGCCAGCAGCAGCGCGGCGCTGACCCACAGGCAGTGGCCCAGCGCGCGGCCGATATTCAACCGATTCATTGGCCTTCGGTGGCCTTGGCAAGCTGTTCGATTCCGTCGAACAAGCGCACGCTGGACTCCATGGCGCTGGCGTCCATGAGGACGATACGGTTGTGCTTCACCGCGTCCATGTTGCGGGTGACGGGGTCGGATCTGAGGAACGCCAGTTTCTTCTCGTGATCGTCCGCCGGGAAGCGACGGCGGTCCATGCGGGCGATGACCAGAATCGTCGGGTTGGCCTTGGCGATGGTTTCCCAGCCGACGGTGGGCCATTCCTCATCCGACTCGACGACGTTGCGCATGCCCAGGGTATCGAGCATGAAACTCGGGATGCCTTTGCGCCCGGCCACGAAAGGCGCGGCGTTGAGGTCGGGACTGGAGAACCAGAACACCGCCGAGGTGTTCTTGCTGTCGTGGGTATTCGCCTGCTCGACGGCCTTGGCCAGACGCGCCTTGTACTCTGCGATCAACGCCTGGCCACGGTCCTGCACGTCGAAAATCTCGGCCTGCTGGGCAATGCTCTTGTACAGCGTGTCGATGTTGAACGCTTGCAGGCGCGTGCCATCGGCACCGACCAGGTTGTCCTTGCCTTCGCAGTCAGACGGCAGGATGTAGGTCGGGATTTTCAGGTCCGCAAACTGCTGACGGGTGCCGACCGCGCCTTGAGGGCCGACCATCCACTCGAACTGCACGGGCACGAAGTCCGGGCGCTTGCCGATCACCGATTCGAAACTGGGGGCGTTATCGGCCAGGCGCTCGATCTTGCTGTTGGCGTGGTGATACTGCGCCAGCACCTGGTTGAACCACAGCGAGGTGCCGACCACCTGCTGGCTCAAGCCAAGCGAGTAGAGCATTTCGGTGGCGGCCTGGCCGATGGTCACGGCTTTTTGCGGGGCGTGGGCGAAGGTCAGCGGTACACCGCAGTTGTCGATCGTCAGCGGGTAATGCGTGGGCGCGGCGAAGGCGGCGCTGGACAGCGAAAGGCCGGTGAACAGAAGGGCGAGGCGGCGCAGCGACATGAAAGGCGATCTCCAGTAAGCCTGATGGTCGACGAACTGGCACTGGAAAGCACGTCCCGATGAGGCGCAGGCGTGAGTGGAAAAACGCGCACACGGGAGTCCTTCCCGGACACCCCGCCGGTGAATGATTGACGCTTGCCGGCAGGTCTCCTGACTGGCGCTTCACCGCCATGCTCCGGCCTTCCCGGGTACACCCAGTGGCAATCGTGAAGCAGGGCTCAGCGCCTACAGTTGCGGGGACAGTTCCGTTTGAGCCTGCGTCATCGACCGACCAGGCTCGCGGATTCCCTATTAATTCCGAGTGGAAACCGGCGGCGGGGATACTAAACGATTTACAGGCATTGCGCCCGCCCCGCGATGGGATGGTTGCGCTGGCACCGCAGTTCGACCTGTGGGAGCGAATTTATTCGCGATTGGCCGGCCAGGACGATACGACTCTATCGCCATGAAGATTTTTCGCGAATGAATTCGCTCCCACAGGGTTGGCCTCGCCGCTGTGTCACCTCACGGCAACAACGGCCAGCCAATCACCTTCTTCGGACGCGGCGTGGCGTAGGTGCGCACCTTGGACGTCTTCAAACCCAAACGCACCAACGACTCGGCCAACGCCACCGCCGCAGTCACGCCATCGACCACTGGCACACCGGCGCGATCGCGAATCATCTGGTCCAGCCCGGCCATGCCGCCGCAACCCAGGCAGATCACCTCGGCCTTGTCGTGGGTCACCGCGTGGGCGGCTTGCTCGACGATGGCTTCGATGGCGCGCCCCGGCATCTCTTCAAGCTCCAGGACACTCATGCCACTGGCCCGCACCGACGCACAGCGCTCGTAAACCCCCGCCAGTTTCAGCCGGTCTTCGATCAGCGGCACCGCACGATCCAGTGTCGTCACCACCGAGTACTTGTGGCCCAGAAGCATCGCAAGGCTCGCTGCCGCCTCGGTGATGTCCACTACCGGCACCTCCAGCAGTTCCTGCAGCCCTTCGCGTCCATGTTCGCCGTAGCCTGCCTGAATCACCGCATCGAACGGCTGGTCGTAGGACATCACCCGGTCCATCACCGCAATGGCCGCCAGGTAACTCTCGAAGTTGCCCTCGACCGACTCGGCACCGAAGCGCGGGGTCAGGCCGACGATCTCGGTGCCGGGGGAGGCGACACTGCGCGCCTGCTCGGCGATGGTCTGGGTCATCGACTCGGTGGTGTTGACGTTGACGATCAAAATACGCATGGGTGAACTCTCTCGCTTGCAATCAATGCTTGATGTCTTGCACGGCAATGGCCTCGCCACTGACGTCGTTGAAGCGTTGGCGCCGGTCGGCCAGCAGCAGGTACAACGCCGCGCCGATGGCGGCGCCCATCAGCCAGGAAAACGGCGACACCGATTCGAAGGCCGGCATCAGCGCCGTGATGGTCGAAATGATCGCGGCGGGGATAAACGCCCAGACCGCGCGCAGGTTGAACCCGCGTGAATAGTGATACGGTCCGGCCGGATCTTCCGTGTACAACTGCGGCACATCCACACAGCCCTTGCGCAGCAGCCAGTAGTCGGCGGTGATCACGCCGTACAGCGGGCCGAGCAGGGCGCCCAAGCCTGATAGAAAATACACGATCACCACCGGGCTGTTGTAGAGATTCCACGGCAGGATCAGCACCGCGACCGTGGCGCTGAGCATCCCGGCGCGGCGGAAGGTCAGGTAGCGCGGCGCCAGGCTACTGAGGACGAAGGCGGGTGCGACGAAATTGGCCATGATGTTCACTGCCACCGTGACGATCAGGAAGGCCAGGCAGCCCATGACCAGGAAGAAGGTATTGGGAATGGTCTTGATGATGTCGGTAGGGCTTTCGATGATCTGGCCGTTGATCGAGAACTGCGCGCCGCAAATGATCACGGTGATGAAGGCGAACAGCAGCACGTTCACCGGCAGGCCCCAGAAATTGCCCTTGCGGATGGTTTTCTTGCAGGGCGCGGAGCGGGAGAAGTCGCAGAAATTCAGGATCAATGTGCCGTAGATCGCCAGCCACAACGCGCTGCCGGCGAAAATGCTGCGCCACATCGACAGGCCCTCCAACGGCGTCTTGTTCGACCAGGCAATCTGGCCGTTGGCCTGGGTGAACATCCACACCGCAAGGCTGGCGACGGTCAGCAGAATCACAGGGCCGGCGAAGGCTTCATATTTGCGGACCATTTCCATGCCGTAGGCCAGAATCACGAACTGCACCAACCAGATGCTGATGAAACACACCCAGCCAAGGGTTGAGAGCCCTAACAGCGAGTCGTGGTCGAAGCTGTCGAGTGCCGGGTCCAGTGCGGTAAGCAGTACCCGCAACACCACCGAGGCCAGGTAGGTCTGAATCCCGAACCAGGCGATGGCGATGACCGCCCGGATCAAGGCCGGAATCTGTGCACCGAAGATGCCGAAACTGACCCGGCTGATGACCGGAAACGGCACGCCGGTCTTCACGCCCATGTCGCCGGTGAGGTTCATGCACAGGTAGACAAACGCTGCACCGATGGCCAGCGACAACATGATCTGCCAGCCACCCAGGCCCAGGGCGTAGAGACCGATGGCGAAGGAATAGTTGGCGAGATTGTGTACATCATTGGTCCAAAGGGCAAAGATACTGTATCCACCCCATGTTCTGCCTTCGGCGCGTCGAGGGGCGAGGTCGTGGTTGTGAAGGCGGGAGCTCAGGGCCGGATGATCGGCAGTGGAGGCACGGGCGGCAAGGGCTGGATCCAGGGTGTTGTCTACTGGCATGTTCAACAATCTCCGGCGCTATTTGTATTTGTTTTTGTATACAGTGCGCTGGAGAGACTAACCGAAATGACAGATGAGTCAACGGGGATGTTACAGATGGTTGCGCGGTAGGCGGTTCACTTCGGTCCGTAGCAGTCCGGCTTGCCGGCGTCGGCGTCTTCATGACCACTGACGCCGGCAAGCCGGACTGCTACGGGAATCGTGGCGGTTGAGAGAGGTGTGGGCGGGGGTTCAATCCTTCATCGGTACCGGCGCCTGGGCCGCGATAAAGCCCTGATCGCGCATGGCCTGCCAGAACCCGTCCGGCACTTGCGCGTTCAAGGCTGTCACATCCTCTGTGATCCGCGAAGGGCGGCTGGCGCCAGGAATCACCGCCGCGACCAGCGGGTTCGCCAGCACGAACTGCAAGGCCGCCGCCTTGATGTCCACCTGATATTGCCGGGCGATTTCCTGAATGTGTGCCACCTTGTCCAGCATCGCCGCTGGTGCTGGCTGGTACTCGAAGTGCTGGCCACCCACCAGCACGCCCGAGCTGTAGGGCCCGCCCACGACGAATTCGGCGTTGTGCTCGCGGGCCTTGTTGAACAGGCGTTGCAGCGGCTGGTCGTGATCCAGCAGCGAGTAGCGTCCTGCCAGTAAAAAACCGTCAGGCTGTGCTTCACTTAAATCCAGGGTCAGCTCGCAAGGTTCGACGCGGTTGACGCCCAGGCCCCAGGCCTTGATGACGCCTTCCTCGCGCAGCCGGGTCAATGTTCTGAAGGCGCCCTTGCGGGCGATGTTGAAATGCTCGATCCATTCGTCACCGTGGGCATCCTGGGCGATGTCGTGGACAAAGACGATGTCCAGCCGGTCGGTATTCAGACGCTCCAGGCTTGCGGCAATCGAACGCATCGTTGCGTCGGCTGAGTAGTCGGTGACTATCCTGTTCTTCAGGCCTTCGCTGAACGGGCCGCTGCGAGGGCTGTCGTCCAGTTCATCCGACACCAGCCGCCCGACCTTGGTGCTGAGGGTGTACTGGTCGCGAGGCTGGCTGGCCAGTGCCTGGCCCAGACGCTGTTCGGACAGGCCTGCGCCATAGATCGGCGCGGTGTCGAAGTAGCGAATGCCTTGATCCCACGCCGACTGCACGGTGGCGGCGGCTTCCTCTTCGCTGATGGTGCGAAACATGTTGCCCAGCGGGGCAGAGCCGAAGCCCAGATGGCCAATGATCTTGTCGTGCAGACTCATGTGTGTGTCCTGTCTGGTGTCATGGAGTGTGGGGATGCGGATTCTTAACTGATCCTTCAGTGAAGCAGGAGTTCTACCCCTACAGGATTGTGTTGTAGCGCTAATGCAACTTTCACCGGCCGGGACGCTTCCAACCTTGACCAGGCATCGTTATCCGGCAGCGGAGGGCAGTTGATGACCGAGCACATCGTCCATTTTCATTGCGGGGTCGACCAGGCCAGCACCGAGCAATTGCGTGACCGCTGCCTTGAGGCCGTCGGCAAGGGTGCCACGGGGCTGTTGTTGAACCTGTCCACGGCAGGCGGGAGCACGGCTCTGGGGTTCACTCTGTACAACTTTCTCAAGTCGTTGAAGGTACCGATCCGCGCGCTCAACAGCGGCAATATCGAATCCATGGGCATCGTCATTTACCTGGCTGCGCATGAGCGCATCGTCTGCCCCCATTCGCGATTCCTGATCCACCCCATGAGCTGGTATTTCAACCAGAGTTCGGTGGATCACTCGCGGATTCGCGAATACCTGCGCAGCCTGGATAACGATCTGCAGCGCTACGTGAATATCTACCTGAGTGAAACCGAAGGCGCGGCGCACCCGCTGGACATCGGCAAGTGCCTCTCGGCAGAAGAGAAGGTCATTCGTGCTGAAGATTCGCTGGCCTGCGGGATTGCCCATCGGGTCGAGCAGTATCAATTCCCCGAAGACGCAGTCCATTGGACGGTCAGCGCCAACTAAGCTCAATTCAAAAGAAATGATGAGGAACGGCCATGCACACTCACACGAACGCCCCCGAACCCAAGCCCCATGGCGCGGTGCAGGCGGAAGAAGAGATTGAGGTAGATGTCGATAACGACCCTGGCAATGAAGACCCCGGTTCACAGTTCGACCGCGATGCCACCGTGCCTCTTATCGATCCTCACCATCCGGCTTGATTGCAGCTAAAAAAAAGAGCGAGAGCTTTCGCCCTCGCTCGTCTCTCTGACTGTCAGTAAATCAGGATTTGCGGCCTGCGCCGCCCTGTGGCATCGATCCGCCTTTTTTGTTGGCATCTGAGCGGTTTGCGTCGGTTGCTTTCTGCCGGTCGCTGGCGACGTTGCTGCCGCCCGAAGCCTGGCCGCCTTTCTTGCCAGCTTCGCTGGCTTTTTCGCGGTCATTCTGGAAGTTGCCAGGGTTCGATTTTCCGGTGTTAGCCATGATTGCCTACCTCTTGTTATGAGAAGTGCGAGTCATGTGGCTCGCATAATGTGGGATGAGGTACGGGAAGGTTGGTTTAAATAATTAGCCGCTTACCTGACCAACGGATGATGGCCGCATGGCTTCATTGCGGCCTTACATGTGCACTTCCACCGCCAGGGGCAAGTGGTCGGACAGATGGGTCCAGGGGCGCGTACCCAAAATCTTTGGATTGTGACTCGTGGCATTGCGCAGGTAGATCCGGTCCAGACGCAGCAGCGGGAAACGCGCCGGATAGGTTTTCGCCAGCCGTCCGTGACTGCGCTCGAAGGCCTCGTGCAGGTAGGTGCAGCGCGCCAGCCGCTTGTTGCCCTGCAACTGCCAGTCATTGAAGTCGCCGGCAATCACTACTGGCGCATGTTCGGGCAGGGAGTCGAGCAGGGCGCACAGCAGATCCAGCTGCAATTGGCGGTGGCTTTCCAAAAGGCTCAGGTGCACGCAGATCGCATGGACCTCATCATGCCCCGGCACCTGTAACACGCAGTGCAGCAGGCCGCGGCGTTCGGGGCCGGTGATGGATACATCGAGATTGCGGTATTGCAGAATGGGGTACTTGGACAGCAATGCATTGCCGTGGTGGCCATCGGGGTACACCGCATTTCTGCCGTAGGCAAAGTCGCTCCACATGCTGTCGGCGAGAAACTCGTATTGCGAGGTCATCGGCCAGTCGTGGTAGCGGGCGGCGTGGCGATCATGGCCGCCCAGCACCTCCTGCAAAAACACCAGGTCGGCGCCTGTACTGCGCACCGCCTCGCGCAGTTCCGGCAGGATGAAGCGCCGGTTCAGCGCAGTGAAGCCCTTGTGGGTATTGACCGTCAATACGCGCAGACGGTGAACGTCGGGCATGCCAGCCAGTTGCGAAGGGGTGGCACCCATGCCATCCGGGTCGGGAATCACACGCACGCTCCTGTTCGGTGAGCTACTGGGGTGTAATAGGTCCGACCGGAGGCAGGCGCGGCAGTTCAGGCTTTTTGGCCTGGCTGCGCTTATAACCTGGTATCGACCGCCGGGCGGCGTGACAGCAGCATCGTCAAGGCCAGCGCCAGCACCGACAGCAGTGCGGCGAAGAAAAAGATCCAGCCGTAACCCATTCCGAGTGCAATCGCGCCCATTAGCGGGCCGGAGATCGCCAGCGCCAGGTCGAAGAACACCGCATAAGCGCCCAGGCCAGCGCCACGGCTGCTGTTGGGCACCTGCTTGATCGCCTCGACACCGATCGCCGGGTACACCAATGACAGGCCAAAGCCCGCAAACCCTGCACCGATCAGCGCGACGGTGGTGTTAGGTGCCAGCCACAGCAGCACCAGGCCCACGGTTTCAACCGACATGCAGACGATGGCCGAACGGTAGCCGCCGAAACGGTTGATGGCGTTGATGAAAAACAGCCGGGCCACGATGAAGCACACGCCGAACACCGTCAGGCACCAGGCAGCGCCTTGCCAGCCGCGGCTGACGTAAAACAGGGTGATGAAGGTAGTCAGGGTGCCATAGCCAATGGACGACAGCGTAAGACTCAGCCCATAAGGCGCCACGCGACCGAACACCGACCAGAACGGCATGCGGTCGCCGCGCACCACCGGCACCGGTGGTTTGTTGCGGATCAGCAGCAGGGCGCCGATGGCGAGCGCTGCCAGCACCAGCCCGAGACTGACGAACCCCAGCCCATCCACCATCAGCACGCCTAGAGGTGCGCCGATGGCGATGGCGCCGTAGGAGGCAATGCCGTTCCAGGAAATCGAGCGCGCCGTGTGTTCGGCACCCACCAGGCCGATGCACCAACTGATGGTGCCGACGCCGATCAGCCCTTGGGACGCCCCGAGGATCAGTCGGGCGATGATCAGGATCGTCAGGCTGATGCTCGCAAGACTTTGCAACAGGATCGCCACCACAGTGAGTGCGCCACTGATGGCGATGCCTGTCAGGCCGTAGACGATGGCGCGCTTGGTGCCGATGTTGTCGCAGATACCCCCGGCGAACGGACGGCTGAGCAATGTGGCCAGGTACTGCGCACCGATGACCAGCCCGGCCACCACCGCGCTGAACCCCAATTGGTCATGCACGTAGCCCGGCATTACCGCGATGGGCAGGCCGATGCACAGAAATGCAATGAAGGTATAGACGACGATGGAGACGATCTGCAGGGTAATCGCCGATGAGCTGGCGTTGCGGACGGGCGTATCAGGCGGCAAGGCGGCGGACATAGGACTCTTCGCAGGAGCGGTGGGAGTGGTGCATCATCATTACCCGAGGCGAGCGGAAATGAAAGCAGGCTAACGATTTAAACCGACATTTGTTGGCGCAATCATTGGTCCCTACATTCACCCCGGGACGCGCGATGCACCAATAAAAAAGCCCCGTCGCGTGGACGGGGCTTAGGGATGCCGCGCAGAGTGGTTTAGAACACCACACCCTGGCTGCGCAGGTAATCGTCGTAGGTGCCGCTGAAGTCGGTCACGCCGTCGGCGCTCAACTCGATGATGCGCGTGGCCAGGGACGATACGAACTCGCGGTCGTGGCTGACGAAGATCAGCGTGCCCGGGTAGTTCTCCAGCGCAAGGTTCAGCGCCTCGATCGATTCCATGTCCAGGTGGTTGGTCGGTTCGTCCATCACCAGCACGTTCGGCTTCTGCAGAATCAGCTTGCCGAACAGCATGCGGCCCTGTTCACCACCGGAGATGACCTTGACCGACTTCAGGATTTCGTCGTTGGAGAACAGCATGCGACCCAGCGTGCCACGGATCACTTGCTCGCCCGACGTCCACTGGCCCATCCAGTCGAACAGGGTGACGTCGTCTTCGAAGTCGTGGGCATGGTCCTGAGCGTAATAGCCCAGCTCTGCGCTTTCGGTCCACTTCACGGCACCCGCATCCGGGGCCAGTTCGCCCATCAGCGTGCGCAGCAGGGTGGTCTTGCCGATACCGTTCGGGCCGATGATCGCCACGCGCTCGCCGGCTTCAACTGTGAAGCTGAAATTCTTGAACAGGGTCTTGCCGTCGAAGCCCTTGGACATGTGCTCGATGGTCACGGCCTGGCGGTGCAGCTTTTTGGTCTGCTCGAAACGGATGAACGGGCTGACGCGGCTCGAAGGCTTGACCTCGGCCAGCTGGATCTTGTCGATCTGCTTGGCGCGGGATGTGGCCTGCTTGGCTTTGGAGGCATTGGCCGAGAAGCGGCTGACGAACGTTTGCAGTTCGGCAATCTGGGCTTTCTTCTTGGCGTTGTCCGACAGCAGCTGCTCGCGGGACTGGGTCGCGGCGGTCATGTATTCATCGTAGTTGCCCGGGAACAGGCGCAGCTCGCCGTAGTCCAGGTCAGCCATGTGAGTGCAGACGCTGTTGAGGAAGTGACGGTCGTGGGAAATGATAATCATGGTGCTGTTACGCGCCGTGAGAATGGTTTCCAGCCAGCGAATGGTGTTGATGTCCAGGTGGTTGGTCGGTTCGTCGAGCAACAGCACTTCAGGATCGGAGAACAGCGCCTGAGCCAGCAGCACGCGCAGTTTCCAGCCCGGCGCGACTTCGCTCATCGGGCCGAAATGCTGTTCCAGCGGAATACCCAGGCCCAGCAGCAGCTCGCCGGCGCGGGACTCGGCGGTGTAGCCGTCCATCTCGGCGAATTCGGTTTCCAGCTCAGCCACGGCCATGCCGTCGTCTTCGGTCATTTCCGGCAGCGAATAGATACGGTCGCGCTCGGCCTTGACCTTCCACAGCTCCTCATGGCCCATGATAACGGTGTCGATCACGGAGAATTGCTCGTAGGCGAACTGATCCTGGCGCAGTTTACCCAGGCGAACGTTCGGCTCGAGCATCACCTGGCCACCCGACGGCTCCAGATCGCCACCCAGGATTTTCATGAAGGTGGATTTGCCACAGCCGTTGGCACCGATGAGGCCATAACGATTGCCGTTGTTGAATTTGACCGAAACGTTCTCGAACAGCGGCTTGGGGCCGAACTGCATGGTGATGTTAGCTGTGGAGATCAATTGCTTTACCTATCAAGGAGTTACTGGTTGCTGGTTTTGGCCTTGGGCCAACGCCGGGGCGTATTCCGTCTTACCCCGGCCAACGCTGGCGTGGAGCCTGCGCGCATATGTCGAAAGCAGCATCGGGACGGTGTGTCCGAGCTGTTGGGCTTTAGAGGAGGGATTCGATTCCAGACATTGGGCATATTGTCTCATAGGTATGACTTCAGTTGTATGGCGAGATGGCGTCAAACCGGCGCGAATGTAGGAAGCGTCTGTTTTTAATGTCCCTCCATTGCCAAGCGTGCCTGGGCCTTCCAGACTTCCTGGCAACAGGTTGGCGCCTGGGTGCGCACCCCTTATCTCACATGGATGGACATGAACATGCCGCGCAAAGACATTCGCAATACTTCGCCTCGCCCTTTGATTTCTCGTCTGATGGACGTGCGCATGATCGCCATGACCACAGGCTCCGCTACCATCGCAAACCTGCTGGTGCCCGGCATGGGCAGCGCCGCGGTAGGTGCGGTGCTTGGGGCTGCCTGTGCGCTGCACATCCTCAAATCCCGGGATTTCTGAGGCTTTGGCGATGAGCGAGACTCAGTTTCAGTATTCGTTCTTCATCAGCGTGGCGGCGATCGCAGTCTACATTGCCAGTGCGCTGTTCTATCGCCAGACACCGGATCTGACTCACGCGCTGCTCATTGCCACATCCTGTTCAAGCGCGGTGGCCGCAGTATTGGCCGGCGTGATGGCCTATACCGCGACATTGGAGCAGTTGGGTGTGCTGCGAGAACACAAGGCCGGAGTGGTAACGGGTACCTTGGCGTTGATCTGGATCTCGGTGTCGGCCACTTACAAAAGCCTGATGCACCCCAGACGTTGCGCGCTAGGGAAGGCCTGAGCGGTGCGGCTATGAATTCACATCGTCAAGGAATGCCTTGACGATGGATTTGGCAGACGGATTGATCTTGATATCGCCCAATTGCTTGGCCGTGAACCACTTGCAGTCGGCGATCTCATTCCTGGCCGTAGGCGTGGCCATGAAGGTGACAGAGACTTCAAAGACGTGATGGAGTACTTCGCCGCCTTCGAAGCGAGTGACGTAGGAGAGCTCTTCGAGGATCAGGCCGGTTTCTTCGCGCAATTCGCGGGCGGCAGCCTGGGCAGGGGACTCATCGGCTTCGATCTTGCCGCCGGGTAGGGTCCACTTTGCCTTGGCCTTGCGCACGTACAGGATCTGGTTCTCCCGTCGGCAGATTACTGTTGCGCGCTCTTTCATATTCACTTCCTTTCACCGTACATCCTGTGAGAAGCACAATGACTGTACATAGTCACAGCTTTGTCACAAAAGCTTCATGTAAGCCTTGGAAGCATTTACGGTGCCAACGTTCCCTTGTTGTCATTCCATGTTTACGCGTCTGATTCCATCTTAGGGCAGCCGGAGCCCGCGCGGGTGCGGGTTCACATAAAGTTCACATGCGAAACGTCACCCGCCAGCCGAGCCTACTGTTTAGGCGCCGCTGATTTTTTGTGCACGGTGGAGGCGGGCTTTTCAGTGGTTTTGGACGAGGTCGCCTTCTTGTCTTTACCCGGAGCGACCGGATTGGCCGGTTTCTTTTCCAGGCCATCGGCGTCGCCGCCGTTGCCGCCTGCCGGTGTGGTTGGGTTGATGCCGGGGGGCAGGGCCGAGCCACCCGCGTCAGCGGGCGAGGCCGACTGCGCAAGGGACAGGGCAGGGCTCATGCTCAATAGCCCAGCCAGTAACAAACTTGCCAGTGCGTGCGTGTTCATGATGCGTCTCCTTTGAACAGAGGCATTACCTGACCTTAGGCGCTCACCGCAACGCCTATGTGCCGTACACGGTGACAAACGGTCGATCAACTTGCCCTAAAGCTGAATCAAGCGGTGCTCTCAATGCGCGATTCTGGGGCTTTACGCACAGCACTGGGGCCGCGTTACTCGAGTATGTGGCCTTCAGTAGCGGCCACCCAGCGGCCAGGCCGACTGACAATGCTGGCATTTCACCTCTAGCTCGTTGATCTCTCGAGCTTTTTCACAGCCCTTTCTTTTTGCCGATTCTGTGGCACACTTCCTGCTGTTCATTCCGTTGTTACAAACTAGGTTCCGCTATAGCGGAATTAATAACGACTCGACGGAGCTTCTCCCATGCATCGCGGACCCTCATTTGTGAAAGCTTTTGCGTTTGTTCTGGCGGCTGCAGCCACCTGCGTTTCTGTGGCACAGGCAGCAGACAGCAAACTTGACAGCGTCTTGCAGCGCGGCCATCTGGTCGTGGGCACCGGCAGCACCAACGCGCCTTGGCACTTCCAGGGTGCCGACGGCAAGTTGCAGGGCTTTGATATCGATATTGCGCGCATCGTCGCCAAGGGTTTGTTCAACGACCCGTCGAAAGTCGAATTTGTGGTGCAATCGTCCGATGCGCGGATTCCCAATCTGTTGACCGACAAGGTCGACATGAGCTGCCAGTTCATCACCGTCACCGCCAGCCGCGCGCAACAGGTTGCGTTCACCCTGCCGTACTACCGCGAGGGTGTGGCGCTGTTGCTGCCTAACAACAGCAAGTACAAGGAAATCGACGACCTGAAAGGCGCGGGCGAGGGCGTCACGGTCGCGGTGCTGCAGAACGTCTATGCCGAGGAACTGGTGCATCAGGCACTGCCAAAGGCCAAGGTCGACCAGTACGACAGCGTTGATCTGATGTACCAGGCGATCAACTCCGGGCGCGCTGACGCTGCCGCCACCGACCAGTCTTCGGTCAAGTACCTGATGGTGCAGAACCCTGGCCGCTACCGTTCCCCGGCCTTCGCCTGGAGCCCACAGACCTATGCCTGTGCCGTCAAACGTGGCGATCAGGACTGGCTGAACTTCGTCAACACCGCGCTGCATGAAGCCATGACCGGCGTGGAATTCCCGGCGTATGCGGAATCCTTCAAGAAGTGGTTCGGCGTTGACCTGCCGACTCCAGCCATTGGCTTCCCAATGGAATACAAGTAACGCGACCTGCAACTGACGGGGCGGAGGGGGCCGTGGCGCCTTCCTGTCCCAGGTACTATTGACCATGAATTATCAGTTGAACTTTGCGGCAGTCTGGCGGGATTTCCCCAGTCTGCTGGCGGGGCTGGGCCTGGGCCTTGAACTGGCCCTGATTTCCATCGCCATCGGCTGCGTGATCGGCCTGATGGCAGCGTTTGCGATGCTGTCCAAGTACCGCGCGCTGCGTATCGTCGCGTCGGTGTACGTCACCGTGATTCGCAATACGCCGATCCTGGTGCTGATCCTGCTGATTTACTTTGCCTTGCCTAGCCTCGGCATTCGCCTGGACAAGATCCCGTCGTTCATCGTGACCCTGTCGGTGTACGCCGGGGCCTACCTGACCGAAGTGTTTCGCGCAGGCCTGCTCAGCATCCACAGGGGGCAGCGCGAAGCGGGCCTGGCCATCGGCCTGGGCGAATGGCAGGTGCGGGCTTACATCATCGTTCCGGTGATGCTGCGCAACGTGCTGCCGGCCCTGTCGAACAACTTCATCTCGCTGTTCAAGGACACCTCGCTGGCGGCGGCTATCGCGGTGCCGGAACTCACTTATTACGCGCGCAAGATCAACGTCGAAAGCTACCGGGTGATCGAAACCTGGCTGGTGACCACGGCGCTGTATGTCGCGGCCTGTTACCTCATCGCCATGCTCTTGCGCTACCTCGAACAGCGCTTGGCGATTCGCCGCTAGGAGGCTGCTGATATGTACGAACAACCTGGCTGGCTGCATGAGTTGTGGATTGCCCGCGAGCCCTTGTGGGCGGGTTTTCTGACCAGCATTCAATGCGCGGGCCTGGCGATTGTCCTGGGTACGTTCCTGGGCATGTTCGCCGGCCTGATCCTGACCTATGGCAAGTGGTGGGCACGCCTGCCGTTTCGCGCCTACGTCGATCTGATTCGCGGCACACCGGTCTTTGTGCTGGTGCTGGCGTGCTTCTACATGGCACCGGCGCTGGGCTGGCAGATCAGCGCGTTCCAGGCGGGGGCACTGGGTCTGACGCTGTTCTGCGGCTCCCACGTCGCGGAAATCGTGCGTGGCGCACTGCAGGCCATTCCTCGCGGGCAACTGGAAGCGGGCAAGGCCATCGGCCTGACGTTCAGCCAGTCCCTGAGCTACGTGCTGTTGCCTCAGGCGTTGCGCCAGATCCTGCCGACCTGGGTGAACTCGTCCACGGAAATCGTCAAGGCCTCGACCCTGTTGTCGGTGATTGGGGTGGCCGAGTTGCTGCTCAGTACGCAACAGATCATCGCGCGCAACTTCATGACCCTCGAGTTTTACCTGTTCGCCGGATTCCTCTTCTTCGTCATCAATTACGCCATCGAGCTTCTCGGGCGCCAAATCGAAAAACGGGTGGCTTTGCCATGACTCAGACTCAAATCGCACAAGCCGCACCGGCGCTGCTCAGTATCGAAGGGCTGCACAAATCCTATGGGCCGGTGGAAGTGCTCAAGGGCGTTGATCTCAAGATGAACAAGGGCAACGTCGTCACTCTGATCGGCTCCAGCGGCTCGGGCAAGACCACCTTGCTGCGCTGCGTGAACCTGCTCGAAGAGTTTCAGGGCGGGCATATTCGCCTCGAAGGACAGGACATCGGCTACAGCGACGTGAGCGGCAAGCGCGTACGTCACCCCGAACGCGTGATTGCCCAGCATCGGGCGATGACCGGCATGGCGTTCCAGCAGTTCAACCTGTTTCCGCACCTGACTGCGTTGCAAAACGTGACCCTGGGCCTGCTCAAGGTGAAAAAGCTGCCCAAGGATCAGGCCGTCGCGCTGGCCGAGAAGTGGCTGGAGCGGGTAGGCCTGCTTGAGCGCCGCAATCACTATCCAGGCCAGTTGTCCGGTGGGCAGCAGCAGCGCGTCGCCATTGCCCGCGCCATCGCCATGAACCCGAGCCTGATGCTGTTCGACGAAGTGACCTCGGCCCTGGACCCGGAACTGGTCGGCGAAGTGCTCAGCGTCATCAAGGGCCTGGCCGAAGAGGGTATGACCATGCTGTTGGTCACCCATGAAATGCGCTTTGCGTATGAAGTGTCCGACCAGATCGTCTTCATGAACCAGGGCCGCATCGAAGAGCAGGGCCCGCCCAAGGCGCTGTTCGAACAGCCGAAGTCCGCGCGCCTGGCAGAATTTCTCAAAAACATCCGTTTTTAACCGCTCGATCAAAGGAGATCTTTCATGAGCATTACTCGTTACGGCGCAGGTAGCACCGCAGGTGGCGGCCAGCCACGTCCATTCGCCCGCGCAGTCGAGGCCGACGGTTGGCTCCACGTGTCCGGCCAGGTACCGGCCCGCGATGGCGAAATCATCGTTGGCGGCATCGTCGAGCAGACCCACCAGACCATGCAGAACCTGGTCGCGATCCTCACCGAAGCCGGTTATGGCCTGGAGGACGTGGTGCGTGTGGGTGTCTGGCTGGAAGACCCCCGGGATTTCTGGAGCTTCAACAAGGTGTTCGGCGAATACTTCAAGCCCGAGCATGCTCCGGCGCGCGCCTGCGTGCAGGCGAACATGATGGTTGACTGCAAGGTCGAGATCGATTGCATCGCCTACAAGAAAAAGGCCTGACGCAACCCACGTAGCAGCACGGCTTGCCGGCGGGAGCGATCATCAAATCGCCCCCGCCGGCAAGCCGTGCTGCTACGGTACCGGTGGCGTCTGTAGAATCAGCGCAATACCCTGCTCAATGGACAACGCAACCATGACCGAAGACACCATCAAACGCCGGGCACGTGGTCTGGACCGGGCGTTCGATATTCTCGATTTCCTCAAGGAAAAGGGCACGCCGTTACGGCCGAACGAAATCGCCAGTGGCATCGGCAGCCCGAAATCGACGGTCTATGAGCTGGTCAGTTCGCTGCTCGAGCGCCGGATCCTCGAAACCGTGGGCAAGGAGGGCCACGTGTACCTGGGGCGCCAGCTGTATTTTCTGGGCCAGGCGCATCTGCGTCATTTCGATTTCACCCGTGAAGCTGAAGTCAGCCTGAACGAAATCGTCGAGCAGACCCGCGAAACTGCGCAGATGTGCCTGCTCAATGGGCGCAAATACACCGTGGCCTTGATGAAGGAGGGCGCCCGGCATTTCCGGATTTCCTCGGACATCGGCGAAGACGCACCGATCCCGTGGACGGCCTCGGGCCGGCTGCTGCTGGGGCATTTGAGCGATCAGTCCATCATCGATCTGATCGACAGGGACGATTTCATTCTCCCGGACGGTCAGCGGCTGCCGATCGAGACCTTTCTGGGCGAGATCCGCAAGGCGCACGAAGAAGGCTTTTTTTCCTTCAACAGCATCGCCGATACCTTCACCCATTGTTTCGCCGCACCGGTGAAGGACAAGCAGGGCATCTGCATCGCGACCCTGTGCATCGTCGCACCCCGGGCGGACGCCAAGACCCATTACGAACACTACCGCAAGGTGCTGATCGACAGCGCCAACGGCCTGGCCCGTCGGGTCAACGATTAACCGGTTCAACGACTGCGCGGTTCCCGATCCGCCATCGAAAAAGAATTCAGGAGACTACACATGAGCACTGCCGCACTGGAAAAAGGCGCCACGCAACCTGGCGATCACCTGGTCAGGGATGTCAGCCTGCCTGCGCTGGTCATTCACGACAAGGCACTGCAACACAACATTCGCTGGATGCAGAAATTCGTCAGCGACAGCGGCGCGGAACTGGCGCCCCACGGCAAGACCAGCATGGTCCCGGCGATGTTCCAGCGTCAGTTGCAGCAGGGCGCATGGGGCATCACCCTGGCCACCGCCACCCAGACTCGCGCCGCCTACGCCCACGGTGTGCGCCGCGTACTGATGGCCAACCAACTGGTGGGCGCGCCGAACATGGCGATCATTGCCCAGATGCTGGCCGACGCTCAGTTCGATTTCCACTGCATGGTCGACCATCCGGACAACGTCAAGGCGCTGGGTGAGTTCTTCGCCTCGAAGGGCGTGCAGCTCAACGTGATGATCGAATACGGCGTGGTCGGCGGTCGTTGCGGTTGCCGCACCGAGCAGGAAGTCATGGACCTGGCCGACGCCATCGCCGCGCAACCGGCCCTGAAACTGACCGGTATTGAGGGCTACGAAGGCGTGATCCATGGCGACAAGGCCATCGCCGGGATTCGTGAATTTGCAGCGTCGCTGGTGCGTCTGGCGGTGACCCTGCAAGACAAGGGCGCCTTTGCTCTGGATCGTCCGATCGTGACGGCGTCGGGATCGGCCTGGTACGACCTGATCGCCGAAGAATTCGACAAACAGCAGGTTCGTGAACGCTTCCTCGGCGTGCTGCGCCCCGGCAGCTACGTGGTGCACGACCACGGCATCTACAAAGAGGCGCAATGCTGCGTGCTCGACCGCCGTCAGGACCTGAGCGAAGGGCTGCAACCGGCCATGGAAGTCTGGGCACACGTGCAGTCGATGCCTGAGGCAGGTTTCGCGGTGATTGCACTGGGCAAGCGCGACGTGGCGTTCGACGCCGGCATGCCGAACCCGATCAAGCGTTACAAGGCTGGTGTGCTCCCGGCAGTGGGCGACGATGTCAGCGCCTGCAAGGTGACTGCCGTGATGGATCAGCACGCGTTCATGACCGTGGCGCCGGGATGCGACCTGAAAGTGGGTGACATCATTTCCTTCGGTACTTCGCACCCGTGCCTGACCTTCGATAAGTGGCGCACCGGCTGCCTGGTGGGCGATGACCTGAGCGTGATCGAATCCTTCGACACCTGCTTCTGACGGAGATGGGCGATGAGTGAACTTGTCAGCCACAGCCACCCGCGGGTGGCGCTGATCGGCGAATGCATGATCGAGTTGCAGCAGCACGCCAACGGCACGCTCAAGCAGAGCTTCGGTGGCGATACCTTGAACACGGCGGTCTACCTGTCGCGCTTGCTCGGTTCGGCGGCGCAGGTCGATTACGTCACGGCGCTGGGCGATGACAGTTTCAGCGATGCCATGTGCGCGATCTGGACCGAGGAGGGCATCGGCCTGAGTCAGGTGCAGCGCTTGCCGGGGCGTTTGCCGGGGCTGTATTGCATCCAGACCGACGCCAACGGCGAGCGGCGCTTCCTGTACTGGCGCAACGAGGCGGCGGTGCGCGAGTGTTTCACCACGCCGTCTGCCGATGCGGTGCTCGAAGCGCTGGTGCAGTACGACGTGTTGTACTTCAGCGGCATCACTCTGGCGGTGTTGGGCGAAGTTGGACGGGCGCGGTTGCTGTCGACCCTGGGCGACGCCCGGGATCGCGGGGCCTGCGTGGTGTTCGACAACAACTACCGGCCGCGTTTGTGGCGCAGCGTCGATCAGGCTCGTCAGGCGTATCGCTCGGTCATGCACGAGGTCGACGTGGCCTTGCTGACCGAAGACGATGAGCAGGCGCTGTTCGGCTACACCGACAGCGAGCAGATCCTGAGCGCCTACCGCGACATGGGTGTGAAGGAAGTGGTGGTCAAGCGCGGCGCCCAGAGCTGCCTCGTGCGCGCCGACAATCGCCGTTATGAGATTGCGGCGCAACCGGTGAACAAGGTGATTGACACCACAGCGGCGGGGGATTCGTTCAGTGCGGGTTACCTGGCCAGGCGTCTGCGTGGTGGTGGCCCGCAGGAAGCCGCCAAAGCGGGACACCGGCTGGCCAGCCTGGTGATCCAGCATCCGGGTGCCTTGATTCCGCGCAGCGTGATGCCCGCCTGACCTACCCCGTGTCGCTCCCGCATTGTGCCTGTGGGAGCGGGCTTGCCCGCGAAAGCGGTGTGTCATTCAGCGCTGTCGGAGACTGAACGCACGCTTTCGCTGGCAAGCCAGCTCCCACAGGGAGGGTGGTGTGCATGTGAGGTGTGAGCTCATCCCCGTTGCGATACGGCACCGACACGCAAGATCAATCCCGGAAAAACACCTGCACCAAGTGGTAGCCGAACTTGCTCTTCACCGGCCCGTGCACCGTGCGCAGCGGTTTCTTGAAGATGATCTGATCGATGGCGGACACCATCTGGCCGGGGCGCACCTCGCCCAGGTCGCCGCCGCGCTTGCCGGACGGGCAGGTGGAGTACTTCTTTGCCAGTACATCGAACGCTTCGCCCTGGGCAATGCGTTGCTTGAGCTTCTCGGCTTCTTCGGCGGTCTTGACCAGAATGTGCCGGGCTTGAGCTTTCATGATGAAAATGCCTCGATAAAAAAGCCGCGCATTATGCCCTTGCGGCGGGATTTCAGGTAATTTCCTTCACTTTCGTCGAGCCTGCAGCATGCGTCTAGTCTTAGGGGCGCGAACGTTGCTGTCGACCTGCAGTCTTCTTAAAACCTTTATGTGCGGTGTGACTTATGGATTTCCCGGCGTTGTTGAAGGTTCTTGCCACCCAGGACGGATCGGATCTCTATCTCTCCACCGGTGCGCCGCCCTGCGCCAAGTTCAATGGCGTGCTCAAGCCCCTGGGCACCGAAGCGTTCAAACCCGGCGATGTGGCACAGATCGCCGACAGCATCATGGACGCCGAACACAAGCAGGACTTCGAGCGCGAGCTTGAGATGAACCTGGCGTATTCCTTGTCGGGCATCGGCCGTTTCCGTATCAACATCTTCAAGCAACGCAACGAGGTGTCCATCGTCGCGCGTAACATCAAGCTCGACATTCCCAAATTCGAAGACCTGCACCTGCCGCCTGTGCTGCTGGACGTGGTCATGGAAAAGCACGGCCTGGTTTTGTTCGTCGGCGCTACCGGCTCGGGCAAGTCCACGTCGCTGGCGGCGTTGATCGACCACCGCAACCGCCACGCCAGCGGGCATATCATCACCATCGAGGACCCGGTGGAGTTCATCCATCGGCACAAGAAATCGATCATCAACCAGCGCGAAGTCGGGGTCGACACCCGCAGCTTTCATGCCGCGCTGAAGAATACCTTGCGCCAGGCGCCTGATGTGATCCTGATCGGCGAAATTCGCGACCGCGAAACCATGGAACACGCCCTGGCGTTCGCCGACACCGGCCACCTGGCGATTTCCACCCTGCACGCCAACAACGCCAACCAGGCGCTGGACCGCATCATCAACTTCTTCCCCGAAGAGCGTCGGCCGCAGTTGCTGCACGACCTGGGCAACAACCTCAAGGCGTTCGTGTCCCAGCGGCTGGTCAAGACCAAAGACGGCAAGCGCCGTGCGGCGGTGGAAGTGATGCTCGGCACGCCGACCATCCGTGACCTGATTCACCGCAACGAGCTGACCGAGCTCAAGGGCATCATGGAGAAGTCCACAAACCTCGGCATGCAGACCTTCGACAACGCGCTTTATGACCTGGCCATCGAAGGGGCGATCAGCGAAGACGAAGCGGTAAAAAACGCCGACTCGGCGAACAACGTGCGCCTGCGCCTGAAGCTGCACAACGAAAACGGCCCGAGCACCATCACCACGCCCCCTCCAGCCCCGCAGCCAGCAGGCCATGTGGACGTGAAGGATTGGGGCTTGGTGGACGAGCGGGATGAGCCTGGCGGACGAGCATAATTGGCCGCTGGATACGACGTGGTCCCGTAGCAGTCCGGCTTGCCGGCGGTGGCGATTTCGATACCGCTGCCGCCGGCAAGCCGGACTGCTACAGACAACTGCGTACACAACGCTTCCTGCGTTCAGCGCGCCAACCACCCCCCATCGATATTCCACGCCGCCCCGCGCACCTGCGCGCCGGCGTCGCTGCACAGAAACAGCGTCAACTCACCCAGTTGCGTCGGCGTGACGAACTCCAGCGAAGGCTGCTTCTCGGCCAGCAGGTCGTGCTTGGCCTGCTCCAGATCGCCCGTTTCAGCACCGCGATCGTCGATCTGCTTCTGCACCAGTGGCGTCAGCACCCAGCCGGGGCAGATGGCGTTGCAAGTGACATTGCTGGTGGCGGTTTCCAGGCCGACCACCTTGGTCAGCCCGATCACCCCGTGCTTGGCTGCCACATAGGCCGCCTTGCCGGTCGAGCCCACCAGGCCGTGCACCGAAGCAATGTTGACGATGCGCCCCCAGCCCTTGGCCTTCATGCCCGGCAGGCACAGGCGTGTGCTGTGGAACACCGAGGACAGGTTGATCGCGATGATCTTGTCCCAGCTCTCCACCGGGAAGTCTTCCACCGCATCGACGTGCTGGATGCCGGCGTTGTTGACCAGAATGTCCACGCCGCCAAACTCTCGCTCGGCATAGGCGATCATGTCGGCGATCTGCGCCACGTCGCTGACGTCCGCCGGGTGGTGGCCGACCTTGCCGCCGAACTGCTTGACCTGCTCGATCACCGCTGACGCATCGCCGAAGCCGTTGAGCACCAGATTTGCACCGGCCTTGGCCAGCGTCAGGGCGATGCCCAGCCCGATGCCGCTGGTGGAGCCGGTGACCAGTGCGGTTTTGCCTTGCAGACTCATGTTCGATTCCTCATACGATGCCGGTTGCATAGAACGTGGCGATCACCACGAAGACCGCCAGGGTCTTGATGATGGTGATGCCGAAAATATCCTTGTACGCCTCGCGGTGGGTGAGCCCCGTGACCGCCAGCAGGGTGATGACGGCGCCGTTGTGGGGCAGGGTGTCCATGCCGCCGCTGGCCATGGCGGCGACCCGGTGCAGCACCTCCAGCGGAATATTCGCGGCGTGGGCGGCGCTGATGAAACTGTCGGACATTGCCGCCAGCGCGATGCTCATGCCGCCCGAGGCCGAGCCGGTGATCCCGGCCAGCAAGGTCACGGTGATCGCTTCGTTGACCAGCGGATTGGGGATGGACTTGAGCCAGTCCGCCAGCACCAGAAACCCCGGCAGGGAGGCGATCACCGCGCCAAAGCCATACTCGGAAGCCGTGTTCATCGCCGCCAGCAGCGCGCCACTGACCGCGCCCTTGCTGCCCTCGGCCAGCTTCGACTTCACGGCACCGAAGGCAAACAGCAGCACGAACACAATGCCCACCAGCAGGGCCGCTTCAACGGCCCAGATCGCGGTGATCTTGGAGATTTCGGTCTGTACCGGCGTGGCCATGCCCGGCAGTGCCAAGGTGTGGGTCTTGCCATACCACTGCGGGATCCACTGGGTGAACAGCAGGTTCATCACGCCCACCAACAGCAAGGGCGCCAGGGCGATCCAGGGATTGGGCAACCTGATGTCCTCGGCGGTTTCCGGCTCGTTGCGCAGTTCGGTGCCGTAGCCTTCACCGGCGCGCTGAGCCTTGTTGCGCTGGCGCTGGAGGAACAGCATGCCTGCGCAGAACACGAACGCGGTGCCGATCAGCCCTAGCCATGGGGCGGCCCAGGCGGTGGTGTTGAAGAAGGTCGAGGGGATGATGTTCTGGATCTGCGGCGTGCCAGGCAAGGCGTCCATGGTGAACGAGAACGCACCCAGGGCGATGGTCGCCGGAATCAGGCGCTTGGGAATGTCGCTCTGACGGAACATCTCCGCGGCGAACGGGTACACCGCGAACACCACCACGAACAGCGAAACGCCGCCGTAGGTGAGCAGGGCGCAAACCAGCACGATCACCAGCATCGCCTGACGGGTGCCCAAGAGCCTGATGGCGGCGGCGACGATAGAGCGGGAAAATCCGGACAGCTCGATCAGCTTGCCGAACACGGCGCCGAGCAGGAACACCGGAAAGTAGAGTTTGACGAAGCCCACCATCTTGTCCATGAACACCCCGGTAAAGGCCGGGGCCACGGCGGAAGGGTCGGTCAGCAGCACCGCACCCAGGGCGGCGATGGGGGCAAAGAGGATAACGCTGTAACCACGGTAAGCAGCAAGCATCAACAGCGCGAGGGCTGCCAAGGCGATGATCACACTCATCGAGTGTCTCCTGTTGTTTTTCTTATGGAAGCGGTCGTGCCGCGTAACAGGAGGTATAGCCAGTTTTGTGCCAGTTGGCTAAGTGATTGATTTATATTAATTATTTTAGATTCAAACCTCGGCGGCGTGCGTTAAAGTCTCATTATTGAGACACTCGACCCGTAGCAGTCCGGCTTGCCGGCGTCAACGATATCAAAACCGCCGACGCCGGCAAGCCGGACTGCTACGGTTGGGGGGCGTATATCAAGTCGTCTATGTTTGTGGACGCGTCTCGTTATTGAGACTCTACAATCCCCAACGCCGCCATCTTTTTGTAAAGCGTCGAGCGACCCAGCCCCAACTGTTGCGCCGCCAGCATCACATTGCCCTTGCATTGCGCCAGGCGTGTCTGGATCAGGTCGCGGTCAAAGCGTTGTCGGGCATCGCTGTAGGATTCCTGGCTGGCTGAAACGGATAGCACAGGCGCCGTCCTCTCCACAGGCACCAGCGTGCCGATAGCGGTCCGGATGTCCTCGGCTTCGAGGTGCGGGTCGTCACTGAGCAGTGCGGCGCGTTCCAGCACATTGCGCAACTCGCGGATATTGCCCGGCCAGGCGTGCTGCCCAAGCATCGCCATCCCCGAGGGCGTCAAGTCGTGCTGGCTGCGCAGTTCCTCAAGAATCGCCTCGCTCAAGGCCGGCAGATCATCCAGACGGTCGCGCAGTGGCGGCACGGCAATCGGCAGCACGTTGAGGCGGTAATACAGGTCAGCGCGGAATTCACCTCGCTTGATCGCGGCTTCAAGGTTCGTCGAAGTCGCGGCGATCAACCGCACATCGCTCTTGACCATCTGATTGGAGCCTACCGGTTCGTATTCTTTCTCCTGCAACACCCGCAACAGCTTGCTCTGCAAGGGCAGGGGCATGTCGCCGATCTCGTCGAGAAACAGCGTACCGCCTTCGGCCAGGTGCAACTTGCCTTGGCGGCCACGACGATCCGCGCCGGTAAACGCACCCGGCGCGGTGCCAAAGAACTCGGCTTCGAGCAGCGTCTCCGGAATCGCCGCGCTGTTGATGCTCACGAACGCCTTGTGCGCCCGTGGCGAGGTGTTGTGAATGGCATGAGCCAGCAACTCCTTGCCAGTACCGGTTTCACCCAGCAGCAACACCGGCGATTCAGTGCTGGCGCTGCGCCGCGCACGGCGTTTGACTTCCAGGCTCGCGGCGCTGGTGCCGATGAACTGCGCAAAACTGTATTTGGCCTGGCGCTGGCGCAGCAGCGAGCGCGTCGATGCCAGCTCCTGCTGCATGCTCAGGTAACGCTTGAGCAGCGGCGACAGCGCGTGCAGTTCGTCGAACAGCGCAAAGCCTATGGCGCCGATCACACTGCCCAGGTCGTCGTGGATCGGCAGGCGCATGACCACCAGCGGGTCCTTGGCGGTGTCCATCATGTCCAGCAGGATCGGCTGGCCATTGGTCGCCACCTGGCGCAGCAGGCTGCCGGGAATCACTTTCTCACAGGGTTGGCCCACCGCGCGGCTGGCATCTTCCAGGCCAAAGCGCCTGGCATAGCGCTCGTTGATCCAGACGATCCGCGCGTCCTTGTCCACGATTACAGTACCTTCACTGGACTGCTCGATGATTTCGAACAGCGAACGGATCGCCAGCCGCCGCACGCGTCGGTAATCCTTGAGGCTGTCACTGTCTTTCATGCACTGTTCCGTCGTTGCTGTTGCTCGGGCAACTGGCCGCACAGACTGCTGGTTTTCGCTGTTTTTCAAGGACTGTCTCAGTTAAAGCCCGGGTGCGCCGCCGCCAAAAGCTCCTTGGTGTAAGGGTGCTGTGGCGCGTCGAACACATCATGGCTGGCGCCACGCTCGACCACCTTGCCGTCCTTGACCACGATCAGGTCATGGGCAAGCGCACGCACCACCGCCAGGTCGTGACTGATGAACAGATAGGTCAGGCCGTGTTTTTCCTGCAACTGACGCAACAGCGCGACGACCTGTTTCTGTACGGTACGATCCAGTGCGGAAGTCGGTTCGTCGAGCAGGATCAGGGCAGGTTTGAGCACCAACGCCCGGGCAATGGCGATACGCTGCCGCTGCCCGCCGGAAAATTCATGGGGATAACGATGCCGGCTCAACGGATCGATGCCGACTTCCTCAAGTACCCGGATCACTTCGGCCTCACAGCACACCTTGTCCAGTTCGCTGTGGACTTCCAGCCCCTCGCTGATGATCTGCGCCACCGACATGCGCGGGCTGAGACTGCCATAAGGGTCTTGAAACACCACTTGCATCTGCTTGCGCCAGGGGCGCATCTGCTTCTGGTTCAAGGTGTCCAGTGACTGACCCTTGAAGCGGATACTGCCACGCGATTCGAGCAAACGCAGAATTGCCTGACCAAGTGTCGATTTGCCCGATCCGGACTCGCCCACGATGCCAAGTGTCTTGCCACGTTCGATGCTCAGGCTGATGTCGTCCACGGCCTTGAGGTATTCGTGATGGCGATTGAAGATCCCGCCGCCCAGGGAGAACCACACTCGCAGGTTCTCGACTTCAAGGACTTTCTCACGCGTATCCCGGGGAAGCGGCTCGCCCGCGGGTTCCGCGTCCAGCAGCAATCGGCTGTAAGGATGCTGCGGGGTCTTGAACAGCGTGTGACAGTTGGACTGCTCGACGATCTCGCCGGCGCGCATCACGCAGACCTGCTGGGCGATGCTGTGCACCAGGTTGAGGTCATGGCTGATGAGTAGAAGTGACATGTTAAGACGTTGCTGCAAGTTCTTGAGCAGCAATAAGATTTTGCGCTGTACAGTGACGTCCAGCGCCGTTGTTGGCTCGTCAGCGATGAGCAACTCTGGCTCACACGCCAGCGCCATGGCGATCATCACCCGCTGCCTTTGCCCGCCAGACAACTGATGCGGATAGGCCTTCAGGCGCTTCTTGGGGTGCTGAATGCCCACCAGCTCCAGCAATTCGAGAATGCGTACCTGCGCGGCCTTGCCACTCATGCCCTTGTGCAGCAGCAGGGTTTCGCCGATCTGCTTGGCCACCGTGTGCAGCGGGTTCAGCGAGGTCATCGGCTCCTGGAAGATCATCGCGATCTGGTTGCCACGGATGCGCCGCATCAGCTTGCCATCGGCGCCGAGCAGCTCCTGGCCGCGATAGCGAATGCTGCCGGTGCTGACGGTGCCGGCCTGTGGCAACAGCTGCAAAATCGAGTGCGCGGTAACGGACTTGCCCGAGCCCGACTCCCCAACCAGGGCCAGGCACTGGCCAGCGGGGATGTCCAGACTCAGGTTCCTGACGACAGTATTTCCATTAAAAGATACTGACAAGTTCCGGATTTCAATCAGGTTTTCAGACATGTCAGGACCTCGGGTCGAAGGCGTCGCGCAACGCCTCGCCAATGAACACCAGCAACGACAGAATCAGCGCCAGAGTGAAGAATGCGGTGAAGCCCAGCCAGGGCGCTTGCAGGTTCTGCTTGCCCTGACCGATCAGTTCGCCCAGCGAGGCGCTGCCGGCGGGCATGCCGAAGCCGAGGAAATCGAGGGCCGTCAGGGTGGAGATTGCGCCGGTCAGGATGAACGGCAGGTAGCTCAAGGTGGCGTTCATGGCGTTGGGCAGAATGTGCCGCATGATGACTTTGCGGTCGTCGAGCCCCAGTGCACGAGCCGCCTTGACGTACTCCAGGTTGCGCCCGCGCAGAAATTCCGCTCGCACCACGTCGACCAGTGCCAGCCATGAGAACAGCGCCATGATCCCCAAAAGCCACCAGAAATTGGGCTCGACGAACCCGGAGAGAATAATCAGCAGGTACAACACCGGCAGGCCGGACCAGACCTCCAGCAGCCGCTGGCCGATCAGGTCGACCCAGCCGCCGTAATAACCCTGCAACGCACCTGCGGCAATGCCGATCAGGGCGCTGATGACGGTGAGTGCCAGGGCGAACAGGATCGACACCCGAGAACCGAAAATGACCCGCGCCAGCACGTCCCGCGCCTGGTCATCGGTGCCCAGCCAGTTGATTTCCGAGGGTGGGCTGGGTGCTGGCTTGTTCAAGTCATAGTTGGGCGTGTCATCGCTGAAGGGAATCGGCGGGAACAACATCCAGCCGTCACCCTTGGTGATCAGCTCGCGCACGTAGTCGCTGCGGTAGTCGGGCTGGAAGGGCAGTTGGCCGCCAAACTCCACCTCGGTGTAGCGTTTGAAGGCAGGAAAGTACAATTCGTGTTTATAACTGAGCACCAAAGGCTTGTCATTGGCGATCAATTCACCGCACAGGCTGAGGACGAACAGCCCACAGAACAGCCATAGCGACCACCAGCCACGGCGGTTATTGCGAAAACGCTCGAAACGTCGGCGAGCCACCGGAGACAGCCTGCGCATCATGCATTCCTCGCGCTGAAGTCGATTCGGGGGTCGACCAGGGTGTAGCAGATGTCCCCGACCAGTTTGATCAGAAGCCCGAACAGCGTGAAGATGAACAGCGTGCCGAACACCACCGGGTAATCCCGGGAAACGGCGGCTTCATAGCTCATGCGCCCCAGGCCATCGAGGGAGAAGATCACCTCGATCATCAGCGATCCTGCAAAGAACACGCTGATGAACGCCTGGGGAATGCCCGCCACCACCAGCAGCATCGCGTTACGGAACACATGACCGTACAGCACACGATGTTCGCTCAGGCCCTTGGCCCGGGCAGTGATCACGTATTGGCGGGTCACTTCGTTGAGGAACGAGTTCTTGGTGAGAATGGTCAGCGTCGCGAAACCACCAATAACCAGCGACATGACCGGCAGCACCAGGTGCCAGAAGTAGTCGGCAATCTTGCCCAGGGTGGTCAGCGAATCAAAGTTCTCCGACACAAGCCCTCGCACCGGAAACCAGCTCAGCGAGGTGCCCCCGGCGAACAGCACCACCAGCAACATGGCAAACAGGAACGCGGGCATGGCATAGCCAATGATGATCGCGGTGCTGCTCCAGATGTCGAAATGACTGCCGTGCTTGACCGCCTTGCGAATGCCCAGCGGGATCGACACCAGATAGGTGATGAGCGTCGCCCACAGTCCCAGTGATATCGACACGGGCATCTTTTGCAGGATTAAATCGGTGACCTTGGCGCCGCGAAAGAAGCTGTTGCCGAAATCCAGCTGCGCATAGTTCTTGAGCATCAGCCACAGGCGTTCGTGCAGGGGCTTGTCGAAGCCGTACTGGTGCTCGATTTCCTTGATGAGCTTGGGGTCCAGTCCGCGGCTGGCGCGGGATTGGCCGACATTCATGGTTTCGGTGTGCCCGGCGCCAATGGTGCCGCCCGCCACACCCTGCAACTTGGCGATGGCTTGCTCCACAGGCCCGCCGGGCGCGGCCTGGACGATGAAGAAGTTCACCAGCAGGATGCACAGCAGGGTCGGGATGATCAGCAACAGGCGCCGCATCAGGTAGCCAAGCATTACTTCACCTCCCAGGGCAGCGCCGAGTGACCCCGTTGCTGGGCGAATTGCTCACGGCTCAACGCCTGTGGGCTGAGCTCCCACCAAGTGTCGATGGCCTCGCTGTTGTTGGCCTGAACCTTTGGAATGCCGAAGCGGTTCCACCACACCGTGGACGAGCCTGGAGGGTAGTAGTTGGGAATCCAGTAGAAGCCCCACTGCAACACGCGATCCAGCGCATGGGCATAGTCGATCATCGCAGGCTTGCTGTCGGCCTTGGCCAGGCCGTAGATCAGCGTGTCGATGGCCGGGTCGCGCAGCACCATGTAGTTGCTGGAGCCTGAGTCCGTCGCGACCTTGGAGCCGAAGTTGTTGTACAGCTCCATGCCTGGAGAAGTCGAGACGCTGTAGCCGGTCACGATCATGTCGTAGTCCCGGGCCATCACACGGTTCAGGTACTGCGCCGAATCGATGCGGCGGATTTCGAAATCGATACCGATCTGTGCCAGGTTGCGTTTGTAGGGCAGGAGAATCTTTTCAAAACCGCTCTGGCCATTGAGAAACGTGAAACTCAAAGGCTCACCCTCGGCGTTCACCAGCTTGTCGCCCTTGGGCATCCAGCCGGCTTCCTCCAGCAGGGCCAGGGCCTGCAGCTGCTTATCGCGAATGAAACCGGTACCGTCGGTCTTGGGCGTGTGGAATACGGTGGTGAAGACCTCTGGCGGGATCTGGTCACGCAGGGGGGCGAGGATCTTGAGTTCTGATTCGGTCGGCAATTGCGTCGCCGCCAGATCACTGTTGGAGAAGTAGCTGTTCTGGCGCACGTAGACGTTGCGCATCATCTGCCGGTTGGTCCACTCGAAATCCCACAGCATCGCCAGGGCCTGGCGCACCCGGCGGTCCTGGAACTTGGGCCGGTCCAGGTTGAACACGAAGCCTTGGGAGCTTTGCACCATGCCCGGCGCCAGATGAGCGCGTTGCAGGCGCCCCTCGGTCAGGGCGGGGCTGTCGTAGCGCACCGAGTAGCCGGTGGCCGAATACTCGCGGTTATAGTCGTAGCCGCCACCGAGGAGTACCTGTCGGGCCACGTCGGTGTCGCCGAAGTACTCGACGCTGAAGTGATCGAAGTTGTAGATCCCGCGGGTGACCGGCAAATCCTTTGCCCACCAGTCCGAATTACGCTCGAAGGTGATGCTGCGCCCCGGGTCTACCTTGCCGACACGGTACGGGCCGCTGCCCACTGGCGCCTCGAAGCCGCCGCCATTGGCAAAATCCCGGTCCTTCCACCAGTGCTCCGGAAACACCGGCAGGGAAGCCAGGTCCAGCGGCAGGGTGCGGCTCTCGTTGCTCTTGAAATCAAAGCGGATCTGGGTCGGCGACTCGACTTCAACGCCTTTGACGTCACCAAACTCGGTGCGATAGGACAGGCTGCCCTGGGTCATCAGCAAATCGTAAGTGAAGCGCACGTCCTGGGCGGTGATCGGCGTGCCGTCGGAAAATCTCGCCTTGGGGTTGAGGTAAAACCGCAGGGACATGCCGTCGGCGGCGCGCTCCATCTTTTCAGCGATCAGGCCGTAGACGGTGTAGGGCTCATCGAGTGATTTGACCGCCAGGGGCGAATACAGCAAGCCGTTGACCTGAGAAACCCCGGTGCCCTTGTCGATGTAGGGCATGATGTGGTCGAACTGCCCGATTTCCTGTGCCGAGCGGCGCATGCTGCCGCCTTTTGGGGCATCGGGATTGACGTAGTCGAAATGCTTGAAATCGGCGGGGTAACGGGGCTCCTCGCCGTACACCGTCAAGGCATATCGAGGAGCAGCGGACAGAGGTTGCAGACCTGAAAGCAGGACCAGTGTTGCGGCCATCAGCGATGAAAAAACAAAACGCATTACACGAATCCTGACTGACGCCGTTTGCGGGCATCAGGGTTTAAGGTCATGAGCGAGCGATTGCTGCCCGTCTCTTTATTTTTTATTCGTTACCTGTGGTGGCAAGGTACCGCAACGGCTGTGTCTTTGTAACCGCACAATACGGCTGGATCATGACGCATCGGCAGCGCAGCCCGGGTAAACAGCTTGCACCATCGTGCCAATGTACCGGCCTTGCAGGTCGAACGAAAGTTAAAGCAAATTCTTTGCCGGAATCGATACAGCAACGAATACGGCACGCCAAATAAAAACGGCCCGCTTTTGAGGGCGGGCCGTTTGCATCAGCGATGCGTGGATCAGTCCTGGCGACTGGTCACTTCCAGCAGGTGGTAACCGAACTGGGTTTTCACCGGGCCTTGCACGACGTTCACAGGAGCGCTGAACACGACGGTATCGAATTCCTTGACCATTTGGCCTGGACCGAACGAGCCCAAGTCACCGCCCTGGCGGCTGGAAGGGCAGCTGGAGTTGGCTTTGGCGACTTCAGCGAAATCGGCGCCGCCCTCGATCTGGGCTTTCAGTTCGTTGCACTTTTCTTCACTGGAAACAAGGATGTGGCGAGCGGTGGCTCTGGCCATGTGAGTTACTCCTGTCAAAAAAAAGAAAGAGCCTACCGGATTAGGGAAGGCTTTTCCCGAGAAAGTTCCGCCGTGCCAGTCTGACTAGCGTTAACGGTAGCGCAACTGATTGACCGCCTCACGCAACAGGCGTTCGGTGCCGTTCCAGCCCAGGCAGCCGTCGGTGACCGAAACGCCGTAACGCATTGAGTCACTCAAAGGCTGGCAACCCTCGAACAGGTGGCTCTCCAGCATCATGCCGATGAGCGTGGTGTTGCCCGCCAGGCGTTGTTGCAGCACGTCGTTGAACACCTGAGGTTGACGCAAAGGGTCCTTGCCGCTGTTGGCGTGGCTGCAATCGACCATGATCCTCGCCGCGATACGGTTCTTGTCCAGGCTGGCGTTGACCTGCGCAACGCTTGCGGCATCGAAGTTCGGGCCGTTGTGGCCGCCGCGCAACACAATATGCGTATCCGGGTTGCCCTGGGTTTCGATGATCGCGGGGTGACCATGGCGGTCGATACCGAAGTGGCGATGGGCGTGGGCAGCCGAACGGATCGCATCGCAGGCCACTGAAATGCCGCCGTCGGTGCCATTCTTGAAGCCGACCGGCATCTGCAGGCCGCTGGCCATTTCCCGGTGGATCTGCGATTCCGTCGTACGCGCGCCGATAGCCACCCAACTCAGCAGATCATCGAAGTACCCGGCGGCCATGGGTTGCAGCAACTCGGTCGCAATGGGCAGGCCGAGGCGGGTCATTTCGCGCATCAGGTGCCGCGAAAGCGTCAGGCCCGCGGTCATGTCATCGCTGCCGTCCAGGTGCGGATCGTACGCCAGGCCCTTCCAGCCAACGGTGGTGCGGGGTTTTTCGACATAGGCGCGCATCACCAGCAGCATCTGGTCGCTGACTTCGGTGGCGAGTTCCGCCAGGCGGCCGGCGTATTCCAGGGCCGATTGCGGATCATGGATGGAGCAGGGGCCGACGACGACCAGCAGGCGGGAGTCCTCACCGTTGAGGATGGCGCGCACCGACTGGCGATGGGCCTGGATCTGCGCAGTGAGAGCGGCGTCCAGCGGCAACTGGTTTTTCAGCGCCAGAGTACTGGGCAAGCGTTGTGGGGCAGGGTGACTGTCGATCAGGGTCACGGTGTTGACCGGCATGTCAGACAGGTTTTTTGCAGCGACGGACGAATTCATGTTCAGGGCTTCCTGGCCGGCGGGCAATGTCCCGCGCAGGCCTACTGGGGTGTTCGACAATGTGCCGTATTGGCTTGATTCACGGATTTGCCACCTGCAAGTGACCGGTCGGAGGCGGCTGACTGTCCCGAACGGAGGCTGCTAAATCGCCATGCGAAGTCGATGTCGTTGCGGTAATAGGTGCTGTAGTTCATGTCTTGATCCTCTGTGTGAAGCGTTAGTCAGGTTTTACGGGGCCCAGAAAAACGAAACCCCCGGTCGGGAGGCCGACCGGGGGTAGAGTTATCTCTGGTTGGCGTCCCGTGGTTGTGGGCGCCGTTTGGGTATCAGGCGCGCCAGTGGCTAAACCAATACCCATAAAAATAAGAAGCAGGCGAGCAGATTGCGGTCGCGTTCCACGCAGCAATATCCGCCACCAGACGCGAGGCGTCGGCAGAGCGGCAAGGCTGGGAAAGGGTGGAAGGCAACATGGTCTGTCTCCGTAAGTTGAGGCCGAGCTTACTTCAGGCTGGAGCGGTAATTCAATTGGAAAATTCAATGCCCTTCATTACAGGTTACAGTTGCGGGCCTCCATCCTGGGCTTGGGCTGGTCAATCGGCGGTCGGTCCGTAGAATGGCATCACCGCAAGGAAGATAAGAGGCTTACATGGCGACCGCGCGCGAAGAGGACCTGCGCCTGCACCCGGCGACGGATGACGATCTGCCGTTCGCGCGGGAACTGACCCGGGTCAACATGCGTGATTACTACGTCCGGCACGGGCTGGTATGGCAGGCGGACGCTTTCGATGCCCAGTGGCCGCAGCGCGAAAGCTATCGGGTGCACAAGGCAGGCCGGCTGATCGGTTTTATGGGGTTTACCATTGAAGGTGACTACCTGTACCTGCGTGACGTGCAGCTGATAGAAGCCTATCGGGCGGAGGGCGTGGGCGGCTGGCTGATGCGAGGCATCGCGCGTATCGCCCGCGACAGGGGCTGCACCCACATTCGTCTGAAGGTATTCAAAAGCAACCCCGCGGCACAGTTTTACCGCAGGTTGGGCTATGCCCACGTGCATGAAGACGCCGAGCTTTACTGTATGGAGAGAGCCGTGGAAACGGTGTGAACGCGGGGCATGCACCCTGGCGCGCGGAATTGACAGACCACATCAAACAGGTTGAAGCACCATTGGGTTGTGTTAGGCCTACAACACTTAAGGAAACTTCTTACAACTAAGTGTTAAATAACGGCCTCTATCGCATCATCGTCCTTAATCGGCTGCTCCGCGGGAATCACGCCGACTTTCATTCCCAGCAACACCGCCACTTTATGCGACTCGCCTCTACGACCTTTCTTTCGGCCAGAAAGAATCTGATAAGTCGTTGCCGGATCGACGCTGTTTTCCCGAGCAAACTCTTGAACAGATTTACCTTGCTGTTCTAGCCAGGCCTTGGCTTGTGCTGCGGTGCGTATTCCGGGCATAGTTCAAAACCGTTCAAGTCTGTTTAAATTTATCTCGATTCTACCATTCGTAAGGATGGGGTCAACAAGGTTATGCATTCAAATGAGTGGAATTGGTGCCCGGCTTAGGGAAGAACGCGAGCGCTTGGGGCTGTCGCAACGAGCGTTCGGAGAAATTGGTGGCGTGGAGCCCAATGCGCAGGGCAAATACGAGAGCGGCGACCGCACGCCCAAGGCGGACTACCTGGCTGCCGTGGCCGGCAAAGGGGTCGATGTGTTGTACGTTCTGACCGGATCGCGGACGCCCGCGCCCATCGAAGACCTCAGTGAGGTCGAGGAATGGGTACTGGGGAGCTACCGCTCGCTGGTCAAGGAGGATCGGGACGCGATTTTGCGCCTGACCACGACCCTGGCCGAATATAAGGCCACCTACAGCCCCGAAAAGAAAATCACTTCAGAGAAGGACTGACAGTCCTGTTTGGCTGCAAGCATACGTTTGAAGATTTTTTGCAAGTTCCATGGTCGATGATGATAGCTTGTCAGTATCGTTGTAGATCATTCGGCACGGCCTCTGAAACCTCGTCACTGGAACATTGTTTCGAGCTAGGTCCTGCATTTTCTTTTTGCTAAGGTGACGAGCGTTCGTCATAAATTGTTTGGTGAGGTGTTTGCTTGATTAGGGTGCTGGTTGTCGACGACCATGATCTGGTGCGCACAGGTATCACGCGGATGCTGGCGGACATCGACGGTCTGCAGGTTGTCGGGCAGGCGGATTCGGGCGAGGAGTCGTTGAAGAAGGCCCGGGAACTCAAACCTGACGTGGTGCTGATGGACGTCAAGATGCCAGGCATCGGCGGCCTTGAAGCCACTCGCAAGATGCTGCGCAGCCATCCGGAAATCAAGGTGGTCGCGGTGACGGTCTGTGAAGAAGATCCGTTCCCGACCCGACTCCTGCAAGCCGGCGCCGCAGGCTACATGACCAAGGGCGCCGGTCTGACCGAGATGGTCCAGGCCATCCGCCTGGTGTTCGCCGGCCAGCGCTACATCAGCCCGCAGATCGCCCAGCAGCTGGCCCTCAAGTCCTTCCAGCCGCAGACCAGCAATTCGCCGTTCGACCTGCTGTCCGAGCGGGAAATCCAGATTGCCCTGATGATTGTCGGCTGCCAGAAGGTGCAGACCATCTCCGACAAGCTCTGTCTTTCGCCCAAGACCGTGAACACCTACCGTTACCGCATCTTCGAGAAGCTTTCGATCGGCAGCGATGTCGAGCTGGCTTTGCTGGCGGTACGTCACGGCATGGTCGATGCCAGCGCCTGAAATGACCCAACCGTTCGATCCAAGTGCCTTTCTCGCCACCTGCAGTGGCCGCCCCGGCGTATATCGCATGTTCGATATCGAGGGGCGGCTTCTATACGTGGGCAAGGCCAAAAACCTCAAGAAGCGTCTTGCCAGCTACTTCCGCAAGACCGGCCATGCCCCCAAGACCAGCGCGCTGGTAGGGCGCATCAGCCAGATCGAAACCACCATCACCGCCAACGAAACCGAGGCGTTGCTGCTGGAGCAGACGCTCATCAAGGAGTCGCGCCCGCCGTACAACATTCTGCTGCGCGACGACAAATCCTATCCTTATGTGCACCTGTCCGATGGGCCGTTTCCACGTTTAAGCATCCACCGCGGTGCGAAGAAGGCCAAGGGGCGTTATTTCGGGCCGTACCCAAGCGCTGGAGCGATTCGCGAGAGCCTGGCGATCCTGCAAAAGACCTTTCACGTACGCCAGTGCGAAGACAGCTTCTACAAGAACCGCACGCGGCCGTGCCTGCAGTACCAGATCAAGCGCTGTAAGGCGCCTTGCGTCGGCTTCGTCGAGCCGCAGGTGTACGCCGATGACGTGCGCCACTCGGTGATGTTCCTCGAGGGGCGCAGCAATGCGCTGACCGACGAGCTGAACGCGCTGATGGAAAAGGCGGCAATGGCGCTCAACTTCGAGCATGCCGCCGAATTGCGTGATCAGATCGGCCTGCTGCGTCGGGTTCAAGACCAGCAGAGCATGGAGAGCGGCACCGGCGATGTCGATGTCGTGGCCGCGTTCGTCAACCCAGGCGGCGCCTGCGTGCATTTGATCAGCGTGCGCGGTGGTCGGGTACTGGGCAGCAAGAATTTCTTCCCGCAGGTGGGTATCGAGGAGGAGGTCGGCGAAGTCATGTCGGCGTTCCTGGCGCAGTATTTCCTGGGCGGTGGGGAGCGAGAGCTGCCGAGCGAAGTCATCGTCAATGTGGTCAATGAAGACTTCCCTGCGCTGATCGAGGCCATTGATGCTTCACGCGGGCGGGAGATCACCATCAGCCACCGCGTGCGTGGCACCCGTGCGCGCTGGCAGCAACTTGCGGTGACCAACGCTGAACAGGCGCTGGCTGCACGACTGGCGAACCGGCAGCACATGGCCGCGCGCTTCGAAGCGCTGGCCGAGGTCCTGAAACTCGATGAGCCGCCTCAGCGCCTTGAATGCTATGACATCAGCCATTCCAGCGGCGAGGCCACCGTGGCCTCCTGTGTGGTGTTTGGCCCTGAAGGCCCGATCAAGTCCGATTACCGTCGCTACAACATCGAAGGCGTGACGGCCGGGGATGACTATGCGGCCATGCACCAGGCGCTGACCCGACGTTTCGGCAAGATCAAGGACGGCGAGGGCAAACTCCCAGACATTCTGCTGGTTGACGGTGGCAAGGGGCAGCTCAACATGGCGCGCGACGTCATGAATGAACTGGCGGTGCCGGACCTGATCCTGCTCGGCGTGGCCAAGGGTACGACCCGCAAGGCGGGTTTCGAGACGCTGTACCTCAACGATGCTGCCCACGAGTTCACCCTGCGCGGCGACTCGCCGGCGCTGCACCTGATTCAACAGATTCGTGACGAAGCCCACCGCTTCGCGATCACCGGCCACCGCGCCCGACGCGGCAAGACGCGCCGCACTTCGACCCTCGAAGGCGTGGCCGGAGTAGGGCCGACCCGGCGTCGTGACCTGCTCAAACACTTCGGTGGCTTGCAGGAATTGTCCCGGGCCAGCGTCGAAGAAATCGCCAAGGCACCCGGAATCAGTAAAAAGCTCGCAGAGTCGATTTATGCAAACCTGCACAGCGAGTAGAATGCCCGCTCACCTCGTAGCCAGTTGTGCCGATGAATATCCCTAATCTGATTACCGTATTACGTGTCCTGCTGATTCCGATCTTCATTCTGTTGTTCTACCTGCCTTATCACTGGAGCTACATGGCCGCCAGTTCGGTGTTCGCGCTCGCCGCCGCCACCGACTGGCTCGACGGCTACCTGGCCCGCCGCCTGGAGCAGAGCACGCCGTTCGGCGCGTTCCTGGATCCTGTGGCCGACAAGCTGATGGTGGCGGTCGCGCTGGTGCTGCTGGTGCAGGCTCACGCCAACTTCTGGCTGACGATGCCCGCCGCCGTCATCATCGGTCGCGAGATCGTGATCTCGGCGTTACGCGAATGGATGGCCGAAATCGGCGCACGCGCCCAAGTAGCCGTGTCGAACCTGGGCAAATGGAAAACCGCCGCGCAGATGCTGGCGCTGGTGATCCTGCTGGCCAACCCGCCGGCGTTCACCTTCTGGGTGGTGCTCGGTTACATCCTGCTGATGGTCGCGGCGGGCCTGACGCTGTGGTCGATGCTGCAATATCTGCGCGCGGCATGGCCGCATCTGCGCACCACGGCAGAAGAAAAATAAGTTTTTTTAAATCAAAGGGTTGACGGCGTCATTTGAATCTATAGAATGGCGCCCACACCAAGCGGGAATAGCTCAGTTGGTAGAGCACGACCTTGCCAAGGTCGGGGTCGCGAGTTCGAGTCTCGTTTCCCGCTCCAGTTTGTAACGCGTTCAGTGTCAGTTGTCAGGGCGCTGGACGTTTGGGGCCGAGTAGCAAAATGGTTATGCCGCGGATTGCAAATCCGCTTACGCCGGTTCGATTCCGACCTCGGCCTCCACATATAAAACCCGTAAGATCAACGTCTTACGGGTTTTTTTGTGTCTGAAATTCAAGCAATCATTTCCGCATCATTTCTTATCATTTCCGCAACCTGAAAACCCCCAGAACGGGCTACGCTTCGAATCAGGTCGTTGCGCGAGCCAGTTGTGTGCCTTCGGGATCATTTACGGCGCGCGTGCCGCTTGTACGTGCATTTGCTATACAGCTATACGATAGCTATACAGAGTGTTAGCATTCAATCCGCGAAACGCCCGTCACTTCATCAATGGAAGGACACCCCAGTATTGAGCCAAGCCAGCAGTAATCTGTGTGCGCGGTCGCGCAACATTCTGGAGAGGACACCGCACCATGAACCAACCGTTAGAGCGTGAGAAACCCGTTCCAATCAACATGCGGGTCGATACCAGGAAAAGAAGCCTGATCGATGCCGCGGTTGAATTGCTGGGCACCGACCGGACCAGCTTTATTATCGAAGCCGCATGCAAGCGTGCCGAAGAGGTCCTGCTGGATCGCAGGCTGTTTCTGTTAGGGGATGAAGCGTTTGACCGATTCGAGAAGGCGCTTGCGGATAATCCGTTGGGGAGCAACGAATGCGTGAAGAAACTGCTCGCAAGGCCAAAACCCTGGAGCTGAGCCCACCGGAAAAACTGAACGCGCTTCACATCACTGATGACTTCGACTGCGGTGAAGCTTCGATCAATGACTACCTGCGAACCAAGGCTCTCAAGGCGCAGCAGGCGAAACACGCGATGGTGTACGTGGTCTGTTTCAAAGGGACGAACAGCATCGCCGGTTACTACACGCTTTCCAACGGCGCAGTGGATCGTCGCCACGGCACGAGCGCCAAGATGCGACGCAACGCTCCGGATCCATTGCCGGTGACAGTCCTTGGACGAATGGGCGTTTCGCTAAGCTTAGGTGGATGCGGGCTGTCGCTCGCGCTGCTGGCGGACGCCATCGAACGCTGCATCGTCGCGTCCGAGATCATTGGGTCAGTTGCCGTGATCGTGCACCCCTTGAACGAAGGGCTGGTGACCTACTATGCCAGGCACGCGGGGTTCGTTTCTTGCCCTGAGCTTTCCCCCATGACCATGATGCTTTCGCTCATGCAGTAGGGCCTTGATTTTGCGGACCTTTTTATCCGCATGAAATTTGGGTCCAGACGCATTTAGACCCCATTCAAGCTTGCTTCACGGGGTAGGGATGTATATATTCCCACCTCTTGTCGGCACCCACAGCTTATCGGTCGGGCTGTTCTGACAACGCATACGTGCTGCCGCCCTGATGGTGAAATTGGTAGACACACCGGACTTAAAATCCGTCGTCCGAAAGGATGTGCCGGTTCGACTCCGGCTCGGGGCACCATATAGATCAGGCGCTTACGGAGTAATCCGAAGCGCCTGCTTCGTTTCTGGTTTTCCGCAATTCACAAACCTTTCCGCAATTCACTTCATCGAGGTGATTTTCTTACCTCTGCGTTTTCGAATGTAGTGCTCGGTCATCGCGACGGTTGTGTGCCCGAGCTTGCTCTTGTCATGAAGGATGTCGCCGCTTCTCTCTGCCTTTTGCTCAATTATGAAGACATCCACTATGACTGGGCTTGTCCCGTGCCAACGGGATTGGCAACTTTGCCCTCGAAGAAATGCTCGAGTTGGCAACATTTTGGGAATTTGACGATTGTACCAGCTCATGGCCATATGCCTTTATGCTGTATCCTCCCGATCCAATTCTGTCACCCCAACAAGGATGTACCGATGCGTGCCGCTTTGATTGCTGGTCTTCTCGTTTCGCTTAGCGCTTGCTCAACCCACAAGAACTTCTATGCGACGGGTGGAAGCCGCGCGGACGGTGTTATCGATGTGGCCTACGACTTCAATAGTCTGGAAACGCCAGTGGTCGACAACAATCAGGCGTATACCATCGCCAAGTCCAAATGCGCGTTATGGGGCTATGCAGACGCCGAGCCGTTCGGTGGAAAGACGCAAACCTGTCAGGCGCGGCGAGGTTTTGGCGAATGCTCGGCGTGGCAGGTTTCGATCAAGTACCAGTGCCTGGGCAATCTTGGGCAGGTGTCGCAACCTGTGAATTACCTGGGGTCTGGCACGCCGATGGCTTCTGCCCCGGTGCGTGCCCCATCCTATGCACCAAGCTCTGCCACTGCGGCGCAACCGATGAGCAAAGAGGATTTCCAGCGCGAGCAAGTACAAAAGCTGATGCAGGAGAACGTCTCGTACGAGGAGTATCAGCGGCGGTATCGGATCATCATGGGGCAGTAGTCGTGCTTCGATGAGCATCGCTATTCCTCCTCATGGCGCAGTACGATGGTCAGGTCGTCATTCCCTTGGTGCGTAAAGAATGAACGCATGTTGAGGGAGAGCCTTAAGCACTTGGAACTTGAGAAGTTCTCGGTAGAAATTCACAAGCTGAGAGAGGATGCTTGATATGTCCACCCCTCGCACCGAATCAAAAGCTGAACGATCTGAGCGATTTGCCAAGCTACAGGCTGACATTGCAGCCTTCCACGAAGAGATGCATCGTCATCACCTCGAACCTGACGACCCACGCAAAGCATGGTTGCAGTTTGGCCTGGGCGCTGGCGCCACATTGACTGTGTTCGCCTGTGCCGCCTTGATCACGCATTTTATGTAGCCCCAGGTTGAACTGCCATTGTGAGGGGTTGCCAAAACAGGCACACACCCGCGGAGACACGGCAATGGCAGAAGAAAAGAAAGAACCGCCGAAAGAGGACGTTCCAGCTCATTCCACGGAGCAAGAGAAGGAACGGCTAAAAGACTTCAACAAAGACGGGATTCCGCCCGGTTCAAGCTGAGCCCGCCTGCCACTTGGCCCACTGCTGGCAGCTTTAGGCAGTGGTGGGCTATAGGGGGCGTGTGGCAAGCGGCGCGCATCAGATTCCTGCCAAAACCGCCTTTAAAAACGGCGCCGTCCGGCTCGCCCTGACCTTCGCCACTTTCTCCGGCGTGCCGCTGGCGACGATCTTGCCACCTTGATCGCCTGCGCCCGGGCCGATGTCGATCACCCAGTCACTTTGTGCGACGACGCGCATTTCATGCTCGACGACGATGACGCTGTGGCCGTTGTCGACCAGTGCGTTGAGTTGTATCAGCAGGCGGTCTACGTCGCTGGGATGCAGGCCTGTGGTGGGTTCGTCGAGCACGTAGAGGGTAGCGCCGCGGGGATTGCGTTGCAGTTCGGTGGCAAGTTTGATGCGTTGGGCTTCGCCGCCGGACAGTTCTGTTGCGGGCTGGCCGAGGCGCAGGTAGCCCAGGCCGATGTCGCGCAGCACGGTCAGGGAGCGCTGCACCGCGGGTTGTTCGGCGAACACCTCTACGGCCTGTTCGACGGTCAGTTGCAGGACCTGGGCGATGTTCAGGTCTTGCCAGCGGACGGCCAGTGTCTGCGGATTGTAACGGGCGCCGTGGCAGGTCTGGCAGGGTGCGTAGACACTGGGCATGAACAGCAGCTCGACGCTGACGAAACCTTCGCCCTCGCAGACTTCGCAACGACCTTTGGCGACGTTGAAGGAGAACTGCCCTGCGTCGTAACCGGCGGCTTTGGCGTCGTCGGTGGCGGCGAACAGTTTGCGCACGTTGTCGAACAGCCCGGTGTAGGTGGCGAGGTTGGAGCGCGGGGTTCTGCCAATGGGTTTCTGGTCGACCTGCACCAGGCGTTTGATCGACTCAAGGCCGCCTGCGATACGGCCCGTTGTGGGTTGCGGGGTGTCGTCTTCCAGGCTCGGCTCTTCTTGGTCGTTGCCGGCATTGGTGCTGCCCAATGCGGCGCTGACCAGCTCCAGCAAAGCCTGGCTGACCAGGCTGGATTTGCCAGAACCGGAAACACCGGTGACCGAGGTGAAGCAGCCCAGCGGAAACTCGGCAGAAATATCGGTAAGGTTATTGCGGGTGATGCCTTCCAGGCGCAGCCATTGCCTGGCTTTGCGCCGCTCTGTGCGCAGCTGGCTGTGCTCGGCGAACAGGTGCAGACGGGTGCGTGAAGCCTCGATCTGTGCAAGACCTGCCGGCGGGCCGCTGTACAGCACGCGCCCGCCATGCTCGCCAGCCGCGGGGCCGACATCGACGAGCCAGTCGGCGCGGCGCATGGTTTCCAGGTCGTGTTCGACCACAAACAGCGAATTGCCGCTGGCCTTGAGTTGTTGCAGTGCCGCGAACAGGGCTTCGCTGTCGGCTGGGTGCAGGCCGGCGGAGGGTTCATCGAGCACGTAGATCACGCCGAACAATTGCGACCCCAATTGTGTCGCCAGGCGCAGGCGCTGCAGTTCGCCCGACGACAGCGTCGGCGTGCTGCGATCCAGCGCCAGATAGCCCAGGCCAAGGTCGGTCAGGGTGCTGACCCGCGCCAGCAAATCCTGAGCGATGCGCTGGGCGGCCAGGCGTTTTTCGATTGACAGGCTGGGGTTGGCCGGATCGTCGCAGGCGCTTTCCATGGCCACCGGGCGCAGCACTTCGGCCAGGCGCAGCAGCGGCATCTGCGACAGCTCGCCGATGTCCAGGCCGGCGAACGTCACTGACAGGGCTTCACGTTTCAGACGCTTGCCGTCGCAGAGCGGGCAGGGGCTGCCGCGCATGAACTGCGATACGCGCTTTTTCATCAGCGCGCTTTGCGAGTGGGTGAAGGTGTGCAGGATGTAGCGTCGGGCGCCGATGAAGGTGCCCTGATAACTGGGCTCGAGTTTACGCTTGAGGGCGGTACGTGTTTCTGCCGGTGTCAGGCCTGCGTAGACCGGGGCGGTGGGTTGTTCTTCGGTGAACAGAATCCAGTCACGCTGTTTTTTCGGCAGATCGCGCCACGGGATGTCGACGTCGTAGCCGAGGGTGACCAGGATGTCGCGCTGGTTCTGGCCCTGCCACGCCAGCGGCCAGGAAGCCACGGCCCGCTGGCGAATGGTCAGCGAATCGTCGGGCACCATGAGTTCTTCCGGCACATCATAGACCCGGCCCAGGCCGTGGCACTCCGGGCATGCGCCCTGGGGTAGGTTGGGCGAGAAGTCTTCGGCGTAGAGCATCGGCTGGCCGTCCGGGTACTGGCCGGCGCGGGAATACAGCATGCGGATCAGGCTCGACAACGTCGTCACACTGCCCACCGACGAGCGCGTGCTGGGCGTTCCCCGTTGCTGTTGGAGCGCGACGGCTGGCGGCAAGCCTTCGATGGAATCGACGTCGGGCACACCGACCTGGTCGATCAGGCGTCGCGCATAAGGCGCAACCGACTCGAAATACCGGCGTTGGGCTTCGGCGTACAGCGTCGAAAATGCCAGCGATGACTTGCCCGACCCCGAGACGCCGGTAAACACCACGAGCGCATCGCGCGGAATGTCGATGTCCACGTCCTTGAGGTTGTGCTCGCGGGCACCGCGTACCCGCACAAAACCGGGCTGGTCGGGTGCAACGGTGAAGGTGGCGGGTGATCGGGTGGCGTCGTCAGGCAGGTGTGGCGCAGTGGTCATCGAAGGGCCCAGTGTCGAAGGATTTCAGCAGGCAGCTTACCGGTTGAACGGACAGCGTGCAGGTTCATGTTTTCTTTTCGCCGGCCATTTGCAGTGCTTCGGCAGCCTGTAGGCCTTTGAGAAAACCGGCCAGTGCCGCCTCTTCAAGGCGCAGGCCTTTGCGTTGGCGAAGGCGCGGCAGTTTGGACAACTCGCCAACCACGAAGGCCTCCAGCACCGCCGGATGGATATAGCATTTGCGGCAAACGGCGGGCGTATTGCCCAGCAGGCGGGCGACTTCCTTGACCATGGAAACAATGTGCTTCTTGGCGTCGGCCTCGGGTTCCCAATCCAGTTTGCGCAAGGTGGCCAGGGCCATGGCGCTGCCGGCCCACGTGCGGTAGTCCTTGGCGGTGAAGTCGGCGCCGGTCAGATCGTGGAGGTACTGATTGATGTCCGAAGAGCTGACGCTGTGGCGCTGGCCTTCGTCGTCCAGATACTGGAACAGGTTCTGGCCGGGCAGTTCCATGCAGCGTTTGATGATGTTGGCCAGGCGTCGGTCGGTGACGCTGACCCGGTGCTCGACGCCGCTCTTGCCGCGAAACTCGAACAGGATCTTGCTGCCGTGCACATCGACGTGCTTGTTGCGCAGGGTGGTCAGCCCGTACGAACGGTTGTCGCGGGCGTACTGGCTGTTGCCGATGCGAATCAGCGTCTGGTCCAGCAGCGACACCACTGCCGCCATGACCTTCTCGCGGCCCATGCCAGGCATCGCCAGTTGCGCCTCCAGTTGCTTGCGCACCTTGGGCAGCACCAGCCCGAACGCGATCATGCGCGAGTATTTGTTCTCGTCGCGCAGTTCACGCCAGCGCGGATGGTAGCGGTATTGCTTACGGCCCCGGGCATCACGACCTGTCGCCTGCAAGTGACCGCGCGGATCGGCGCAGATCCAGACATCGGTGTACGCAGGCGGGATCACCAGAGCGTTGATGCGCTTGATTTCGGCCTCATCGCGGATGCGTTCGCCGTCGCGGTCGAAGTAGACAAACTTGCCGCGCAGGATCTTGCGCGTCAGCCCCGGCTGGCTGTCGTCGACGTAGTGCAGATCCTTGGGCAGGTCTTCCCTTGAGGTGGCATCGGGCATGGGCGGCAATCCTTGGGGCTGGTCTTAACGTTGACCATGCAAGGGCGCCGCAGTGCCGATTATCTTTGCGGTATGCCGCTCGTACCCGTAGCAGTCCGGCTTGCCGGCGTCGACGATTCAAAATTGTCACGCCGGCAAGCCGGACTGCTACGGGGTATGGGGCGGCGGTAACGGTCTTTACGCCAGCAACGCCACCGACTTGATCTGCGCCCACAGCGTTTGCCCCGGATGCAGTTGCAGTTGATCCCGGGAGTAACGGGTGATACGTGCCAACAGCGGCGTGCCTTGGGCATCCAGGCGCACCAGTACGTGGGCGGCGTTGTCGGCGGCGGCCTCGCTGACCACGGTGACCGGCAAACGATTGAGGATGCTGCTCTGGCTGTCGGGTTGCAAACTAAGGCTGACGTCGCGGGCCTGGACTTTCAGGCGCAGGAGTTTGTCTGCCTGAAGGGGAGCGTGGGCGACGCGGATTGACAGATCGCTGCTCGGCAGCTTGACGGTCACCAGGTGATAGTTGCTGTCGTAGGCACTCACCGCGCCTTCGATGATCACCCCGGCGTCATCGTCCATTGCCAGGGGCAGGTCCAGCCGGGCGAGGGTTTCGCCAATTGGCCCACTGGCCAGCGCCTCACCGTTGCTCAGCAGTACCAAATGATCGGCCAGCCGGGCCACTTCGTCCTGGGAATGGCTGACGTAGAGCATGGGGATATCCAGCTCATCGTGGAGTCGCTCCAGGTACGGCAGGATTTCCCGCTTGCGCGGCGCATCCAGCGCGGCCAGCGGCTCATCGAGCAGCAGCAGGCGAGGGCTGGTCAGCAGCGCACGGGCGATGCCGACGCGCTGGCGCTCGCCACCGGAGAGTTTGTCGGGCTGGCGATCGAGCAAATGATCGATCCCCAGAAGCGTCGTGGCCTGTTCCAGATTGACCTTGCGCTCGCCGCGGGCGATGCGTTTGAGGCCGAACGTCAGGTTGTTGCGCACGGTGAGGTGCGGGAACAGGCTGGCTTCCTGAAACACATAGCCCAACGGGCGCTTGTGGGTGGGCAGGAAAATACCTTTGGGGCTGTCTTGCCAGACCTCGCCATTCACGCGGATGAACGCTTGCGAGGCTTTTTCCAGCCCGGCGATGCAGCGCAGGCAGGTGGTCTTGCCCGAACCGGAATGGCCGTACAGCGCTGTGACGCCGCGTCCGGGGAGGTGCAGGTCAACGTCTATGGAAAATTCGGGGAAGTCCACTTTCAGACGGACTTCGAGTGCCGTGTTCATGGGTCAGCTCCAGGCCGATTTGGTCTTGCCGCTGGAGTAGAGCGCCAACAGAACAAGGAAAGAGAACACCAGCATGGCACCGGCCAGCCAGTGGGCTTGGGCATATTCCAGAGATTCGACGTGGTTGTAGATCTGCGTCGAGACCACCCGGGTTTTTTGCGGAATGTTGCCGCCGATCATCAGCACCACGCCGAACTCGCCCACTGTGTGGGCAAAGCCCAGGATCGCACCCGTGATGAAACCGGGGCGGGCCAGCGGCAACACCACCGAAAAGAACGTATCCCAGGGGCTTGCGCGCAAGGTGGCAGCGACCTCAAGCGGGCGCGGGCCGATGGCGACAAAGGCGTTCTGCAGCGGCTGCACCACGAACGGCATGGAATACAGCACCGAACCGATCACCAGCCCCGTGAAGCTGAAGGTCAGCGTGCCCAGGCCAATGCTCTGGGTGAACTGGCCCACGGCACCGTTGGGGCCGAGCAGCAGCAACAGGTAGAAACCGATCACGGTCGGTGGCAGAACCAATGGCAATGCCACCACCGCGCCAATCGGTCCCTTGAGCCAGGACCGGGTGTGCGCCAGCCACAACGCGATGGGTGTGCCGACGATCAACAGGATCACGGTAGTCAGCGACGCCAGTTTCAGCGTCAGCCAGATCGCAGCGAGGTCGGCACTGTCCAGTGGCATTTACAGCTGGTATCCGAAGGACTTGATAACCGCAGCGGCTTTCGGACCTCTGAGGTATTCCATCAGCGCCTTGGCTGCGGCGTTGTCCTTGCCTTTGTTGAGGATGACTGCGTCCTGCTTGATCGGCTCATGCAGATTGGCCGGGACGATCCACGCGGAACCGCCGGTCAGCTTGCCATCCTTGTACACCTGGGACAGGGCGACGAAGCCCAGTTCCGCGTTGCCCGTCTGCACGAACTGATAGGACTGGGCGATGCTCTGGCCTTCAACGATTTTAGCTTTGGTGGCGTCGGTCAGGCCGAGTTTTTCCAGTACCTGAGTGGCGGCCAGGCCGTAAGGCGCGGCTTTAGGGTTGGCGATGGACAGGTGCTGGTACTCGTTTTTATTCAGCACTTCGCCCTTGGCGTCCACATAACCATCTTTGGCCGACCACAGCGCCAGGGTGCCGACGGCGTAGGTAAAGCGCGAACCTTTGACGATCTCGTTTTCGCTCTCCAGTTTGACGGGCGTGGTGTCGTCAGCCGCCAGGAACACTTCGAACGGCGCGCCATTCTTGATCTGTGTGTAGAACTGGCCCGTGGCGCCAAAAGAGGCGACCAGCTTGTGGCCGGTGTCTTTTTCGAAATCCTTGGCGATGGCCTGGATCGGTGCGGTGAAGTTGGCGGCGACGGCCACCTGGACTTCATCGGCGAATGCGCTGCTGGCCGAGAGGGCCGCGAACGTGAGGGCGAGAGTGCTGAGGGTGACGCGAAGGGATGTGACGCGCATGGAACGGCTCCGTGTTGTATTTTTATGAAGTGATGACTCATGTCGGCCAGGTACCGGCCAAACGCTATACACCTGAATATATAGCGAGTCATCACTTCAAGGAAGCCTGTTCTTTTGTGCATTCAATCAGTTGCGCAGGCCACCCAGTTTCTCCAGGGTTTGCACCGCCAACTGCCGGGTCAGCGTCTCTGCCGGCAATTGGTGCTTGATGCCTACCGCCTGGCCAGCCCACAGGTTCATGAAGCCGTCGTTGCCCTGAGGCTCGGCTTTGGCGCGCAAAGGCATCAACGCGCCGCCTGCGGTTGGGAAGGCCGGTGCAGCGGCGCTGATCGGGCCGATCTCACGCATGATGCGGTTAACGATGCCCCGCGCAGGGCGGCCGGTGAACAGGTTGGTGACGGCGGTCTGGCTGTCCTTGGCAGTGGCAAGGGCTGCCTGATGCAGCTTCGATGTCTTGGCCTCCGGGCTGAACAGATAGGTGGTGCCCAACTGCACCGCCGAGGCGCCGAGCATGAAGGCCGCAGCGATGCCGCGACTGTCGGCAATGCCGCCGGCGGCGATCACCGGCACGCTCACGGCGTCGGCAATCTGCGGCACCAACGCCATGGTGCCGACCTGGGTGTAGAGTTGGTCGCTCAGGAACATGCCGCGATGTCCGCCTGCTTCGTTGCCCATGGCGATGATCGCGTCGCAGCCGCGCTGTTCCAGCCAGATCGCTTCGTCAACGGTGGTGGCCGAGGAGATGACGACTGCGCCGACCGCCTTGACCCGGCGCACGAAGTCTTCGCTGGGCAGGCCGAAGTGGAAACTGACGACCTCAGGCTTGAGCTCTTCGACCAGCGCGCAACTCGCTTCGTCGAACGGCGCCCGGTTGGACTTGGGTGTGGGCGCGTCGAAATCAGCGCCCAGCTCTTGGTAATAAGGCTTGAGCAGTTCCTTCCAGGCCTGATCGGCAGCCGGGTCAGCATCCGGGTTCTGGTGGCTGAAGAAGTTAAGGTTCAGCGGCGCCCGTGTTCCGGCACGAATCAGCGCGACTTCTTCCCGGATCTGCTCATGGCTGAGCATGGCGCAGGGCAGGGATGGCAGGCCGCCAGCTTTGCCCACGGCAATCGCCAGGGCCGATCCGGCGGCACCTGCCATGGGCGCGAGCAGGATCGGTACTTCGATGCCGAGCAGCTTGAGGATGCGAGTGTCAGGCCAAGCGATCATGGGCAGTTTCTCCGGGGCAGTGAAAGAGTGGAAATGTGATTTTCTGATCATTTCAAATGTTCGGGTTGATTTAATAGACGGTCGGTCTAATATGCAACCCCATGAATGACATGATTGCAAAACCCAGACGTCCGGGGCGCCCCCCGAAAACCGCCCGACCTGACGACTTCGATACCCGCGAAGCGCTGATTCGGTGCGGCGTTGAAGTGCTGACCGAGCAGGGCTTCATGGCCACCGGTATCGATGGCATTCTCAAGCGCGTCGGCGTGCCCAAGGGCTCGTTCTACCATTATTTTTCCAGCAAGGAAGTCTACGGGCTGGCCGTGCTGGACAGCTACGCCGGGTACTTCGCTCGCCGCCTGGACCGCTGGCTGCTCGATGAAACGCTGTCCCCGCTGGAGCGCCTCGCCGGTTTCGTCCAGCACTCCAAGGTCAGCATGGCGCGCTATGGTTACCGCCGTGGATGTCTGGTGGGCAATATGGGGCAGGAAGTCACGGTGCTGCCCGAAGGGTTTCGTGACGCGCTCGAAACCATTTTCCTGGACTGGCAACGACGCTTGAGCACCTGTTTCGATGCGGCGAAGCAGGCGGGTGAATTGCCCTCGTACGCCAATTGCGCGGAGCTGGCCGCCTATTTCTGGATCGGCTGGGAGGGTGCGGTGTTGCGCGCGCGCCTGGTGCAGAACGACAGCCCACTCAATACCTTCATCGCTGGGTTTCTGCGCGGGCTGCCACGCTGATTTGCCGGCCCGATTTTTTAACGGATGGTTATAGACGATCGGTCTAAAAGATGGCTCTACGAGAGAGGATTTGACATGTTCAAGGCAATTCTGATCGACAAGGACGACGCAGGTTATAGCGTGAAACTGACTGCCATAGACGACGCGCAGTTGCCTCCCGGCGATGTGACAGTGAACGTGGCGTACAGCACCCTCAACTACAAGGACGCGCTGGCGATCACCAACAAGGGCCCGATCGTGCGCAAGTTTCCCATGGTGCCGGGCGTTGATCTGGCGGGGACTGTCGAGCACAGCAGCGACCCCGACTTCAAGCCTGGCGATCAAGTGTTGCTCAACGGCTGGGGCGTGGGTGAGGGCCACTGGGGCGGCCTTGCTCAACGGGCGCGCCTGGAAGGCAAATGGCTGATCCCGCTGCCCGAGGCGTTCACTGCGTCCCAGGCCATGGCAATTGGTACGGCCGGCTACACCGCGATGCTGGCAGTGATGGCGCTGGAGAAGAACGGCGTGACACCCGACCAGGGCGAGATCCTGGTCACCGGGGCGAACGGTGGCGTGGGCAGCTTCTCCATTGCGATACTGGCGCGGCTCGGTTATCGCGTGGTGGCCTCCACTGGCCGACCTGAACAAAGCGACTACCTCAAACAACTGGGCGCTGCCGAGATCATCGACCGGGCAACCTTGTCCGAGCCAGGCCGGCCATTGGCGAAAGAGCGCTGGGCGGGGGCGATCGATTCGGTCGGCAGCCATACCCTGGCCAATATCTGCGCGAGCACTCGCTACCGGGGTGTGGTCGCGGCGTGCGGCCTGGCTCAGGGAATGGAATTTCCGGCCACCGTTGCTCCCTTCATCCTGCGCGGCGTCACCCTGGCCGGAATCGACAGCGTGATGCGTCCCCGTCAGGACCGGATCGACGCCTGGGCGCGTCTGGCAACCGACCTTGATCGTGAGGCCCTCGCGCTGATCACCCAGGAGATCGGCCTGGATGAGGTGGTCCAGACCGCTGAGCGATTGATGAAGGGCGAGGTGCGCGGCCGGGTCGTGGTCAATCTGCAACGCTGATACCCCTCAGCCGCCGTTGGCGATGCGATGCCTGCCTGGATCGACATCGCCGATGCCCAGGACCTCGATAAGCCTTGCGGCCGGGTGCAGCGGATTGATGAGCAGGCAGCGGGTCTGCTCCATCGCCACTGAAGGCAGGATCAACCCCAGCTGTTCGCGGCGTTCAAGCCATTGCGTGCCGAAATCCATGCTGGGCTGGTCTGCTGGCGATGCGTTCCAGCCTGGTGGCAGGTGCTTTGGTATCACCTCCTGATAGAGCGCTGGCTCATCGGGCAATCGCAGGTGCATGAGTTTGAGGCAAAGGCGCGGCATTTCCCCAGCAAGGAGCAGCAGCTCCAGGGCGCCCGCCGCGGGGCTCAGGCTCAGATAAAGCGCAGGGTGATCGGGATGGTTCCAACGCCCGCCGAGAGTAGCCATGCCGGTGCCTGACAGGTCCTCGATCTGCGCGGCCTTGCCGATTTTCCAGGCCAGCATCAGAACACACCGCCGTGCTCAAGCGCTGCGAGCACGCGGTTCGCCTGAGCTCCGCCGATCTCGGTCATGCACAGGGCAATGGGAATCTGGTCGTCCAGCGCCCGGTTAGGGCTCATCATCCAGCGTTGCGCGGCATGTTGATCGTCGAGCACTTCGGCAGCCCGGACGGCCAGGGCTGCGACCCGGTCGAGCCGCTCGGAGCCCACCAGGTCCAGAGGTCGGTGTTGGCGTTGGCGCCGTTCCAGGGTCGAGACCGAACTGCTGAGCAGCGCCTCGAGCTGGCTGTTGCTCAGGTGGAAGGCGTTGCGCACGGCCTTGACCCATCCCGGCGGGAAGCCGGTGCGCATATAGGCCAGGCGTTCGGTTTCGTTGCGGTTGTTGAGTTGGTCGGCAATCAACCAGAAAGCCGAGCTTGCCTCGTTGTTCACTGCTTGGGAGATGGCGGGCACTTGCGTAGTCCTCGATGCAGATATCAAGAACACCGGACGTTACGCCCCTGTCAGGGTTTCTCAAGCGCCAAGCTGTTACAGGCATTTTCCTGTGCTTCGCGGTCCAGCAACTGACGTTTGCGTTCAGCGCCCCAGCGATAACCTGACAAGCCGCCATCGCTACGCACCACACGATGGCACGGAATGGCGACCGCCAGGCTGTTGGCACCACATGCCTGGGCCACGGCGCGAAACGATTTCGGCGCGCCGATGCGCTGGGCGATCTCGGCGTAGCTGACGGTAGCGCCTGGCGGGATCTGCGCCAAGGCCTGCCACACCCGCTGCTGGAACGCCGTACCTTGCAGATCCAGTGGCAACTCCAGGCCGATGCCCGGCGCTTCGATGAACCCGACCACCTGCGCAACAAGTTGCTCGAACTGCACGTCGCCACCCATCAACCGGGCGCTGTGAAACTGGTCTTGCAGGTCCTGCACCAGTTTGTTGGGATCGTCGCCCAGCAGGATCGCGCACACGCCGCGTTGACTCTGGGCGACCAGAATCGCGCCGAGAAAACACTCACCCACCGCGAACTGGATATCGGCGTTGGCGCCGCCCCTGCGGTAGTCCGATGGCTTCATTCCCAACAACTTGCCGCTGGTTTCGTAAAACCGGCTGTTGGAGTTGAAGCCCGAGTCGTACATGACATCCGTGATGGTGGCCGACTGGGCCTGGGGTTCGACCAGCCGGCTGCGCACTCGATCAGCCCTGTTGGCATTGGCCCAGGCCTTGGGGGTAAGCCCGGTCACGGCTTTGAAAATACGGTGCAGATGCCACGGACTCATGCCCGACTCAAGGGCCAGTTCATGCAGGCTTGGCGGTTGCTCGGCCTGGGCGATTTGCCGGCAGACGCGCTCCACCAGCGTTGCATGCTGACGGGCAAGGTGCGTTTGGTCGGTGGCTGCGCGCTTGCTGGGGCGAAAGCCTGCGGCTTCGGCCTGCTCGGCGCTGTCGAAGAACACCACATTCTCGGGGCGAGGCAGGCGCGAAACGCTGCTGGGCCGGCAGTAGATCCCCGTGGTGCGCACGGCGTAGACGAATTGCTCGTCGGCGGCCGGGTCACGGGCAAGCACTGCGGCCCAGCGCGGATCGTGCTGCGTGTCGAGGGTTTTCGGGTTCGTTGATGGCTGTGCTTTGCTGCGTCCCATCGCTGTGTCTCTCCGCCTAGGTCCTGATGTGCCGCAGCTTAGCGCCGGTCGCCGGTGATGAAACTCCGAGTCTTGCGCTCAAATTCAGGCCAGCATCGGTGGCAGGGTGCCGAGCAGTGACACCGCCCCCAGCGCCGCAGCGCCGAACAGGCATTCCAGCAGCACGCTTATCCGAAGCAAGGGCAGGTTCAGCACCTGCTTGCGTGCCTGTTGTCGATTGATGCCCGCCAGAACCAACATGCACATCACCATCGCGACCTTGACGCCCAGCACCAGGCCAAAGCCCGAGAACGCCGGCGCAGGCCACACCGCGCCGCTCAGGGCGCGCACGTTGACCATCCCGGTGACGACAATCAGCGCTACCAGGCCATAGCCGATGCCGCTGAAACGCGCGAGCACTGCCCGCAGGTCAACCGTAGCAGAGCCCGGCAGCAGGGTGGCCAGCATGAGCAGGCCCCCGAGCCAGGTGCCGACGCCGATCAGATGCAACATCTGGTTGAAAATCAGCAGTTGCCCCGTGCTGCCGTCGTACATCGCTCCATGGCCGACCGGGGCCAGGGTCAACAGCAATGTGCATGCGAGCAGCAGCGTCAATCGGGGCCGCTTGTGAGGGGCAAAGGCACAGAGCACGACCAGCACGTTGAGCAGCAGATGCAGGATCCACACATGCCCGAAAAACGTGTGGGTCAAGACCAGGGCGAGGGTGTCCGGGTCCGTCGCATCGTGCCAGCTGTCGGTCATGTTGGCAGCGGTCAGCATCAGCCAGCTCAAGGCACTGAGCAACGCCACGCTAGCCATCCAGCTCTCGGCCCGGTCAAGGCGACGGCTTGCGGGGCCGGCTTCGAATGCTCGGAGCGAGGAGGTGAACAGCACGTGGCGGAACAGGCCGATACCAAACAACAGCAGAACTGTGCCGAAATGCACGAATCGACACAGGATCAATCCATCTTGCATGGCGTTATGGGGTCACCTTGAAGCGATAAGTGCCTTCGCTCTTGTGGGTGTCGACCGACACCGCGTGCCATTCGACCTTGTACTTGCCAGGTGCCAGCGGCATGGCCGGGACGACGATAAGGGCCTTCTTGTTGGCAGGGTCGGTGGTGACGCTCTGGGTCTGGATGACTTCGGTGCTTTCACCGGGGCCGTCGAGGCTGATGGCGACCTTGGTGAATTTCTCTTCCACGCCTTCAGAGAAATTCAGGCGCAGTTCCTTGGGCGACGTCACCTCGCTGTCGGCGGCAGGCAACTGGCTTTCCAGATGGGCATGAGCGAAGGCGGAAGAAGTGGTCAGGCAGGCGAGCAGAGACAGACAGGAAAGGGCTTGCTTTACGCGGTGGGCGGGCATCAAGGGGACCTCTGGTTGCGCGGCAGCTTTTTGCAGCAACATTCATGACTGGAACCGATAGGCATCGATTCTCGAAATTCGAACGCTACTAGACCAGAAAATGCCTGCCGACTCCAGCCGAGCACCTCATTTGTCATTCAGGCCGGCAGTCCTTTCTGGGCGCTGCGGGCCATGATGCGCAGGTCTTCGTACGGGTTGCGGCCTACGATCATGAAGGCGTGGGTCTGATTGGACCAATACACCACATGCATGCCGGAGCGCTCCTCGCTGCTCAGTGCATCGGTGCCGCCCTTGGTGCTGGTGATGCACAAGGCCAGCGGACCGTGGCGCGGATCCAGGTAGGTCAACTGGCCAATCAGAACGCCTTCATAATCGAGAATCTGCGCGCGGCGGAAATCGGCACCTGGCAGGCTGACTGCCGCCGGTGACAGCGCCAGGCCCAGTTGTTTGCCGACCGAACTGAGCTGGGCGCTGTGGGTACGCTCGTCAAGGTTGAGGTTATCCAGGGTCTGCGGGGTATACAGCGCCATGTACTCGGCCACCGACGAACGCCAGCCGTCGTCGGGCTCGGCATGTTGCCAGTTGAGGAACAGTCGGTCCGCAGCGATGCCGGCCACGACGAAGCTAGCGGCGGTCGCCAGGAAACCCCGGCGGCTCATGGTCGCTCTATGTTGAGGTGCTGCCGCAGGCGGCAGCGAGTCGAGCATGGCCTGCAGCCGTTCGGTCGGCGCCTCTTTGAGAAGCGAGTCGAAGGCATCCCGAAACGGCAGGTCTGCGCCCTTGAGCTGGTTCAGCCGCTCGGCGACAGGGGCATCGGTGCGCAGCCAATGATCGACGGCCTGGCGCTGTTCCCGGTCCAGTTCGTCGTCCAGATAGGCCACCAGCAGTTCGTCCGAAGGGGGTGAGTGCGCGTTGTTGTAAGTCATCGCCGTTCTCCTGTCGATTTATCCGACATGGCGCGTTGTGTTGCGGTTTCAGCCAGTTTCAAGCGTGCAGCGGCCAGCCGGCTCATCACCGTGCCGACCGGGATATGCAGAATCTCGGCAGCCTCTTTGTACGAAAGTCCTTCGACGTACGTCAGAAAGACCGTCTCCCGTTGCGCCTCGGGCAGGGCATTGACGCGCTTGATGACCTGCGCCGCCAACACCTGGTCTTGCGCCTGGGTTTCGCCGTCAAACGACAACTCCTGCTCGGCATCGACGAAGCCCTGACCCTGGCGCACCCGCTGCGAACGAATTTCGTTGAGCCAGATCGAGTGCATGATCGACAGCAGCCAGCGGTCCAGCCGGGTGCCGGCCATGAACTGGTCGGCACGCTCCAGCGCCCGCACGCAGGTGGCCTGTACCAGATCGTCGGCCAGGTGCTTTTGTCTGGACAGCACTAACCCGTAGCGCCACAAACGTGGCAACAATTGGCCCAGTTCGCTTTTAAAATCAGCGTCTGTGGCTATAGCAGCCTCCCGATTTCTCGTCAGTGGTCTGAGACTCAGGTCTTGGGCGCGGCGGCAATTGCCGCAGCCAGGTCCTCGTATTCTTCACACGTTGTGCTGCACAGCGTTTCGATCGTAGCCAGTTGCTCCTTGGCCAGATCCACGCGCCCCTTGATGACGTAGGCCTCGCCCAGGTATTCACGCACTTGTGCGTATTTGGGGTCCAGCGCCACGGATTTCAGGTAATAGCCGATGCCTTCGTCGGTGCGGCCCAGTTTGCGCGTCGCATATCCACGATAGTTCAGCGCCTTGGCGGTGTCTGGATTTTTCAACGTGTCGAGCAGCGACAGCGCTTCTTCGTAGCGTCCGTCCTTGGCCAGGCGGTAGGCATAATCGGTGCGATCCTCATCCGAGGTGGCCTTGCTGGTCTGCATCGTGCATTTGCCGGTCTTGCTGTCCCATACCTGGCCTTTGGGGCAGTTCGGTTTGCGCGGCGCCTCATCGTCACCTGACGCAAAGGCGTGACCTGCCATCAGCGCCATCCCAACAAAGGCGCCGACGAGCAAGGTGCGGTAACTGACAGCGTGTTCGTAGCAGGTTCTCATTGTTGTCATGCTCCGTAACCAATCAGATCAGAAAAAACTGCGAACATGAAAACCACCAGAGCGGCCGTCAGCCAGTGAAAGGCGCGGGTCAGGCGGTCATAGCGTTGAGAAGCAGCAGTGCCGAGGCCGGAAATCGTACTGTTCATGAAAGATCCCTGTGGGTGTCACAAAATGAACACCTCAGCGGGGAAAGTTATTCGCCGGGTCGCAAAGTATTTTGCGGCGGATGAATCGCTCGGCACGACGCAGCTTCGGTAGGAGTGAGCTTGCTCGCGATGCTCTGTGGCAGGCGACAAAGGTTTTGGGCCTCAAACAAAGCCATCGCGAGCAAGCTCACGCCTGCAGGTAAGGGGGAAACTGGGCTTGTTGAACTAAGCATTCAAGTGTGTTAGTTCGATCTGAATTAACCGGATAGTGCAGCGAACATGAACAATTATTTAAAAAATAAAAAAAGCCACCGCACTGACGTGGGGTGGCTAAAAAGTCTTACCAAAGGAATGATGAAGTGGAGCATGATTCGATTGCCTGATGCTGCGGAGTCATCAGGCGACGGAGCCAAGTGCTTCATCGCCGACAACGGTAACACCGGATCGACGTATCTCACTATTACGAAGATCGATAGTGACTATCACCCCTCATTTATCAACCGCCCGGCCCAAAAATGCTAAAAGTTTTGGGCGTCGGGGGAGCAACCCCGCTAGAACGGGGCGCCCAGCGCTTCAGGAAACAATAAGGAAATGGGCTGAAAGCCTGTAGTTTTGCCGTGATTGTCAATACGGTTCGATGTATTTAGCCCATCTGCCATAGCGCGTATTCCACACGTTTCGAACTTCGCCTGAACTCAGGGGGATGCCCTGTATTCGGGGTTCGCGAAACGTTGGGCCATAATTGAGACAGGGGATAATAATGACCTTCGTAAAATGGAATCTGGTGACGCTTGCGGTTTCGCTGGGCGTCAGTCAACTGGCATCGGCGGGTGTTGTCAGCGACCAGTCCGAAGCCAAGGGGTTTGTCGAAGACAGCAGCCTGACCGTGCATTTGAAGAACTATTACTTCAACCGTGATGGCAAGAACGGCGGCGGTGACCGCAAGGACTGGACCCAGGGTGTGCTGGGTAATTTCAGTTCGGGTTTCACTCAGGGCACAGTCGGTTTCGGCGTTGACGCCTACGGCTACTGGGGCATCAAGCTGGACGGCGGTGCGGGGACGGCGGGCACCGGTAACCTGCCGGTCGACCGCCACGGTGACCCGGAAGATGAATACGGCACGGCGGGCGGTGCCATCAAAATGCGGATCTCCAAGACTGAACTGCGCTACGGTGACCTGATGCCAGCCGCGCCAGTCTTCGCAGCCGGTGGGTCGCGCCTGTTTCCGCAAACAGCGACTGGCTTCAACCTGCTGAGCAGCGACATCGCAGGGCTGGAACTGGATGGCGGTCATTTCACCGGCGGCAACGGCCCGGTCACCACCAACCACGATCATGATATCTATGCGTCCTATGCTGGCGTTACGGCATCAAGTATCGATTATGCGGGCGGCAAATACACCTTCAACGATAACTTGACTGCCAGCCTCTATGGCTCGAACCTCAAGGATGTCTGGGATCAATACTACGGCAATATCAATTACACCCAGCCGATCACGGGCGATCAGTCGCTCAACTTCGACTTCAATATCTATCGCACCAACGATGCCGGTTCCGCCAAGGCTGGGGATATCAGCAACACCACCTGGTCGCTCGCAGCGGCTTATTCATTCCTGACTGCGCACACATTGACACTGGCGTACCAGAAAGTTCACGGCGATACCCCCTTCGATTATGTGGCTTTCGGGATTAACGGCCCTGGCGATACTGCCGATTCGATCTTCCTCGCCAACTCGGTTCAATATTCGGACTTCAACGGCCCGGGCGAGAAGTCGTGGCAGGCCCGATATGATCTGAACATGGCCAGTTATGGGGTGCCTGGGCTCAGTTTCATGGCGCGTTATATCACCGGTGATGATATCGACGGCTCACATATGCCGGCAAACAGTACCTACGTGAACTACGGCTATGGTGATGACGGCAAGCATCACGAAACCGATATCGAAGCCAAGTACGTGGTTCAGGCAGGCCCTGTCAAAGACCTGTCGCTGCGCTTGCGCCAGTCGTTCCACCGCGCCAATGCCGATCAGGCTGAAGGCGATAACAACGAATTGCGTCTGATCGCCGATTACCCGATCAACGTGTTCTGACCGTCCGCAGGCGAACAGAAACGCCAGGCATGTGCCTGGCGTTCTTGTTCGTGCATCCGGATCTCAGTCAGGCTTGTGATCGCCACGGATCGAGAAGTTGGACATGTGCTCCAGCCCCTTGATCAGCCCCGAGTGATCCCAACCACTGCCGCCCAGCGCCGCGCAGGTGCTGAACACTTGTTGCGCGTTGGCGGTGTTGGGCAGGTTCAGGCCCAGTTCGCGGGCGCCTTCCAGCGCCAGGTTCAGGTCCTTTTGGTGCAGGGCGATGCGGAAGCCGGGGTTGAAGGTGCCTTTGATCATGCGCTCGCCGTGCACTTCCAGGATCTTGGAGGACGCGAAGCCGCCCATCAGCGCTTCACGCACCTTGGCAGGATCGGCACCGTTCTTCGATGCAAACAGCAGCGCTTCGGCCACCGCCTGGATGTTCAGGGCGACGATGATCTGGTTGGCGACCTTGGCGGTCTGGCCGTCACCGTTGCCGCCGACCAGGGTGATGTTCTTGCCCATGGTCTGGAACAGGGGCAGGGCGCGGTCGAACGTGCCCTGGTTGCCGCCGACCATGATGCTCAGCGTCGCAGCCTTGGCGCCGACTTCACCACCCGATACCGGGGCGTCGAGGTATTGCGCGCCGGTGGCGTTGATTTTCTCGGCAAAGGCCTTGGTGGCTGAAGGGGAGATCGAACTCATGTCGATTACCACCTTGCCTGCGCCAGTGCCTTCGCTCAGGCCGTTTTCGCCGAACAGCACATCGTTGACCTGCGGGGTGTCGGGCAGCATGACGATGATGAATTCGGCTTCCTGAGCCACTTCACGCGGGTTGGCGAGTACGGTTGCGCCGCCGGATACCAGCGAGGCGGGCGGTGCCACGAAGTGTTTGGACAGGAAGAGTTGGTGGCCTGCTTTCTGCAGGTTCTCTGCCATGGGCAGACCCATGATGCCGGTGCCGATAAAGCCGATGTTCGCCATGAGATGTTCCTCTATTTTGTCTTGGGAGGCGGGCGCCGATCTGGCATCCGCCTCGATATGTTTTTGATTCTGGCCAAGGGCCGTAGGAGCTGGCTTGCCTGCGATCTGGCGCGCAGCGGCAGCAAATCCGCAGTACGCGGTGTACCTGATGCGGCTGAGTCGTCTGGTTTTACTGCCGGTTCCCGGCAGATCGCAGGCAAGCCAGCTCCTACGCCCTGCGGGCAGAAGCGTGATCGGGTTCCAAATCAAGTCGCGGGTTGGAAGCCGGTCGACGTAGCGCTTAGATCAAGTCGCGGGTTGGAAGCCGGTCGACGTAGCGCTTAGATCAGGTTATGGGTCTTGAGCCAGCCAAGGCCCGCTTCGGTGGTGGTCAGCGGCTTGTATTCGCAACCGATCCAGCCGCGGTAACCCAGCTTGTCCAGATGCCCGAACAAGAAGCCGTAGTTGATCTCCCCGGTGCCCGGCTCATGCCGGCCCGGGTTGTCCGCCAGTTGCACGTGACGAATCACCGGCAGGTTTTTCTCGATGGTGCGGGCCAGGTCGCCCTCCATGATCTGCATGTGATAGATGTCGTACTGCAACGACAGGTTGCGGCTGCCGACCTTCTCGCGGATGTCCAGAGCCTGGGCCGTGGTGTTCAGGTAGAAGCCGGGAATGTCGAGGGTGTTGATCATTTCCATGACCAGGTCGATACCCTGGGCCTGCAGCTTGTCAGCGGCATACTTGAGGTTGTCGATGAAGGTCTTTTCGATCAACGCATCGTCGAAACCCTGTGGCTTGATCCCGGCCAGGCAGTTGACCTGGGTGTTGCCCAGCACCTTGGCGTAGGCAATGGCCAGATCGACACCGGCGTAGAACTCCTCGACACGGTCCGGGTGGCAGGCAATCCCGCGCTCGCCCTTGGCCCAGTCGCCAGCGGGCAGGTTGAACAGCACCTGGGTCAGGCCGTGGGCATCGAGTTCGGCCTTGATCTGTGCCGAGCTGAAATCGTACGGAAACAGATACTCGACCCCGCTGAAACCGGCGTTGGCGGCCGCTTCAAAGCGTTGCAGGAAGTCCTGCTCGGTGAACAGCATGGACAGGTTGGCGCATAAACGTGGCATGGGTGGCTCCTTGTTCTGGCTCGTGCGAGCGGCTGTTCAGTCCAGCAGGCTAATGGCGGTCGGGGCGTCGTCGCGGCTTTCGGCCAGCGATTCGAACTCGTTGATCGCGTTGATCTCGGTGCCCATGGCAATGTTGGTGACACGCTCAAGGATGACTTCAACCACAACCGGAACGCTGTACTGCTGCATCAGGCTCGCCGCCTCGGCGAAAGCCGCCTGGATGTGCGCCGGATCGCTGACACGAATGGCCTTGCAGCCCAGACCCTCGGCGACGGCAACGTGGTCGACACCGTAACCTTCCAGCTCAGGGGCGTTGATGTTGTCGAACGCCAGTTGCACGCAGTAATCGATGTCGAAGTTGCGCTGCGCCTGACGGATCAGGCCCAGGTACGAGTTGTTCACCACAACGTGGATGTACGGCAGCTTGAACTGCGCGCCCACGGCCAGTTCTTCGATCATGAACTGGAAGTCATAGTCGCCGGACAGCGCGACAACCTTGCGGCTCGGGTCGGCCTTGGCCACGCCCAGCGCTGCCGGGATGGTCCAGCCCAGCGGGCCTGCCTGGCCGCAGTTGATCCAGTGACGCGGCTTGTACACGTGCAGGAACTGCGCGCCGGCAATCTGCGACAGGCCGATGGTGCTGATGTAGCAGGTGTCCTTGCCGAAGAACTGGTTCATTTCTTCGTAGACGCGCTGCGGCTTGACCGGCACGTTGTCGTAATGGGTCTTGCGCTGCATCGTGCGCTTGCGTTCCTGACAGCTGGCCAGCCACTGGCTGCGGTCCTTGAGCTTGCCAGCGGTGTGCCACTCGCGAGCCACTTCAATGAACATCGCCAGCGCCGCGCCTGCGTCGGAAACGATGCCCAGGTCCGGGGTCAATACGCGACCGATCTGGGTCGGCTCGATGTCGACGTGGATGAACTTGCGGCCCTCGCTGTAGACCGAAACCGTGCCGGTGTGGCGGTTGGCCCAGCGGTTACCGATGCCCAGCACCATGTCCGATTCGAGCATGGTGGCGTTGCCATAGCGGTGGGAGGTCTGCAAGCCCACCATGCCGGCCATTTGCGGGTGATCGTCCGGGATGGTGCCCCAGCCCATCAGGGTCGGGATGACCGGGATGCCAGTCAGCTCGGCGAACTCGACCAGCGCGTCGGACGCATCGGCGTTGATGATGCCGCCACCGGCGACGATCAACGGACGCTCCGAGGCGTTGAGCATGGCCAGGGCTTTCTCGACCTGGTTGCGGCTGGCTTGTGGCTTGATGACCGGCAGTGGCTCGTAGGCGTCGATGTCGAATTCGATTTCGGCCATCTGCACGTCGAACGGCAGGTCGATCAGCACAGGGCCCGGACGGCCGCTGCGCATCAGCTGAAAGGCTTTCTGGAACACGTAAGGCACCTGGCCCGGTTCCATGACGGTGGTGGCCCATTTGGCAACAGGGGCTGCAATCGAAGCGATATCGACCGCCTGGAAGTCTTCTTTGTGCATGCGGGCGCGGGGCGCTTGCCCGGTGATGCAGAGGATCGGGATCGAGTCGGCGGAGGCGGAATAGAGGCCGGTAATCATGTCGGTGCCGGCAGGGCCGGAGGTCCCGATGCAGACGCCGATATTGCCGGCAATGGCGCGGGTGTAACCCTCGGCCATGTGCGAGGCGCCTTCGACGTGGCGGGCCAGCACGTGGTCGATGCCGCCGATTTTCTTGAATGCGGCGTACAGAGGGTTGATCGCAGCGCCGGGGATACCAAAGGCGGTATCGACCCCTTCGCGACGCATCACCAGAACGGCTGCTTCGATGGCTCTCATGATGGTCATTTTTGTTGTTCTCCTGAAACTCGGTAGTTTTTGTACACATCCAGACTGATTTGAATTGAAGTTTTTGTGAATGGCTGTTTTTATCGGTTCTATCGGTATCAGGAGTATCGAATGGACCGCTATACAGAAATTCGCAGCTACGTGCTGGTGGCCACTCGTGGCAGTTTTGCCGCGGCGGCGCTGGTGGAAGGGGTGACCCCGGTCATCATGGGGCGGCGTTTGAGTGCGCTGGAGGAGCGGCTGGGGGTCAAGCTGATTCACCGCTCGACCCGCGGCCTGACCCTGACCGATGCCGGGGAGTCCTATCTGGAAAACGCCAAGGTGGTGTTGCAATCCTTCGAGGAGCTGGACGCCAGCATCAGCGAGAACGAAAGCAGCGTGCGCGGGCATCTGGTGGTGTCTGCGCCGGCCGGCTTCGGCCGCCAGCACGTGGCGCCCCATGCGCCGGAATTCCAGGCGCGTTTCCCGGACCTGCAACTGTCGTTCAACCTCACCGACAACGTGGTCGATCTGGTGCGCGAGGGTTACGACATGAGCATTCGCATCGGCGAGGTGCTCGACCCCAACTACGTGGCCATCAAGCTGTTCGCCAATAAACGGGTGGTCTGCGGCTCGCCGCAGTATTTCTCTGAGCGCGGCTACCCGCAGACGCTGGAAGACCTGGCCGAGCACAACTGCCTGACGTTCAACCTGCAGGGCGGCCAGCACCGCGGATGGACTTTCCAGCGCGATGGCAAGCCGGTGGCGATCAAGGTGGCGGGCAACCTCTACTGCAATGATGGCGAGTTGTTGTACGACTGGGCCAAGCGCGGCTTGGGACTGTGCTGGCGTTCAACCTGGGAGATCCAGAACGAGATCGACAGCGGCGCGCTGATCACCGTGCTGGACGAGTTTGCCTTGCCCAGTTACGACATTCAGGGGGTGTACCCGCAGCAGCACTACCTTCCGGCAAAGGTGCGGTTTTTCATTGCGTTTCTGAAGGAGGTGTACAACCGGCCGGGGTATTGGAAGGAGGAGACAGGCGCCTGATCCGTAGCAGCACGGCTTGCCGGCGGGGGCGATTGTGAAAACGCCCCCGCCGGCAAGCCGTGCTGCTACGAGGGTATCGTGCTAGATCAACTCCACCGACACCGGCGGCAAGCCACGGATCTCGCCCACGGCCAGGCCAGGCCCCTTGGTCGGGAACATGCCGGTGTACGAGCCGGTGGTGATGACCAGTTCCGGCGAGACGCTCTGGCCGTTCTGGGTGTGGTGATTGACCACCCACGGTAGCAGGCGGCGCGGGTCGCCGGCGGGGTTGGCGCCATCGCCCGGCACGATGTCCTGGTCGGCGTAGGTGAGCGTCAGAGCCGGCTCCAGGAAAGGGAAGCTTGCGTCGTAGGGAATGAACTCCCCGACAATCAGCGCGCCATGGTTGAGCAGATCGCCCAATGCCAGCAGCGGCTCGATTTTCGGCCAGGCGATGAAGCGGCTGCTGACCACTTCGATGGTCGCACCCATCGAGCCAATGCTGCCCAACACTTCCTCATCGGAGTAGGGCTCTTGCCGTGCCTCGAACGTGCGGTTCAGCCGAAAGGCGATTTCCAGCTCCAGGATCGGCGAGGGATAATCGACACTTTCCAGCTGGCTGCCACTGGCAAACAGACCGTCTTCGGGCAGCAGTGCGCCGTTGATGGGGCCGCCACTGGTGGATTTGGAGCCGACCTTCCAGCCACCGACCGTCGTCTCGCGCAGCTTCAGGATTTCCCGCTGCAAGGCATAGGCGCTGGCGCTGTCGGCTGGCACGTAATCGGGGCGAATCTCGGAGATTTTCTGACCTTGGCGCATGGCGTCGACGATCAGTTCGGCAATGTTCGCAGGTGGGGTCGGTAGATTCACGCGGACTTCCTTCAGGCAGTTGAATGGAGAGTGCTCCACGGCAGACCGGGCTCAGTCCGAAATGTCCTGACACTCGGTGATGCGGCGTTGAAAACAGCCTCGGAATGCTCATTTACGACCAGTAAAGTCGGGCGCGACCCCGGCCGTTCCTCGGCTGTTTTCGCCTTGCCTCACCTTCGCGTCGAAACTTTTCGTACAGAGCCCATGGTGCCTGCGCGAAGCCAGCACGACTTACTCTAACCTCAAATGCCCGGCACAGCGCAGCCCCCATCTTGCCCGGAGCGCTCAATGTCCCGTGCTGCGGGGCCTGCAAGCCCATAAAAAAAACGCTGCGGGCTGGCAGCGGTTTTTTATTTCAGCTTGTTGCTTGCCCACGGGAAGGGTCGTAGGGCATCAGCCATTCTGGCAGCCATCACCGAGGCGGGTGTATTCCAGATTGTGGGTCACGCCTTGGCTGTCGACGTAAATCATGTGCGACTCAACCGGGCCACACTCGGTCGAGATGTTGCCAGCGTTGGTGACGCTGATGACCTTGGCGATGTCCAGATGCTGCGAATAGTTGTATTCGACGGCAGGGGGAGTCGATTCAGTCGCTGCGTCAGCGCTGGCGTTGGCCGAGGCAAATGCGCTGAAGATCGACAGCGCGGCAAACAGTGCGTATTTCATGATTCCACTCCACAGAAAGTGTCAAGCAAAACGGGGGAGGTGTCGTGCTGTTAGTCGCCATGTTAAGAGCGCCGTTCCATTTATAAAAATGGTCGTTAATGATTCGTGCAATCACCATTAGTGATAAAGGCAATCGGCTCATTAATTTCAGCTTAATTGTTTCTTGCGCGGTAATTAACTGTTGCGAAAATACGTCGCAATGGCGGTTTTTCGAGCAGTCCATAGGCGGCTCAGCCGTTCTCGCAGCTGTCGCCAAGGCGCGTGTATTCAAGCTTGTGGGTTACGCCTTTGCTGTCCAGATATTCCATCTGCGCCTTGAGCGGACCGCAGGCATTGCTGGCATTGGCGCCGTTGCTGATACGCACGACCTTGGCGATGTCCAGGTCCTGAGTGTAGTCGTATTGATCGTTCTGGGCGGTCGCCGTTCTCGTCGTGTCGACGGAATCATTGGCCGACGCAAACAGGCTGAACATCGACAGTGCGGCAAACAATGCGTATTTCATGACGAACTCCCAACTTACCGGTTAGAGCAAGCGGTCGAGGGCGGGGCTTGCTGATGGGAGAAGTTTAAGTAAGGCGATGGGTGTCACAGAAATACTGTGTGTCGATAGGCGTCATCATTGGGGGTGATATGCAGATTGTGGCTGGGAAAACTTACTATTCCTCATTGGAATTCACTGCATGAAAAACATGAATTTTATTTATGGGGCGCAAGGTCCTACCGTAGGCAGATTCCGAACCCGTGGAGCCACCATGACTGCCCAGCAGCCTGCCGCCGTAGAAGAGGCACGTATCGATAATCCTGCCGAAGAACACTGGAAGCGCAACCTTCTGGTCTGTGTACTGGGTTCGTTCACCACAATCATCGCCATGACTCTGTTGCTGCCATTTTTGCCACTGTACGTCGAGCACCTGGGCGTCAGCGACCCTGCGGCCATCGTACAGTGGTCGGGGGTGGCGTTTGGCGCGACCTTTCTTTCGGCAGCACTCACAGCGCCACTCTGGGGCCGCCTGGGTGATCGCTACGGGCGCAAGCTGATGTTGATCCGCGCAAGCCTGGGGATGGCCATCGCCATGTCACTGATCGGCCTTGCGGAAAACATCTATCAACTGGTGGGTTTGCGTTTGCTTGCCGGTCTGCTCGGCGGCTACGCGTCCGGAGCGACCATACTGGTGGCCACCCAGACGCCCAAGGCGCGCTCCGGTTGGGCCTTGGGCATGCTGTCATCGGGCATCATGGCGGGCAACCTTACAGGGCCCCTGATCGGCGGGCTGTTGCCGCCGCTGATCGGGATTCGCAGCACGTTTTTTCTGGCCGGCGGGGTGATTTTCCTGACCTTCCTCGCGACGCTGTTCCTGATGAAGGAAGCGCCACGTCCAAAGCCTGCAGCCGGGGCCGCGCAGCCCGTCACGGTGCGCGCCTGGGACGTTATCCCGGACAAGAAACCGGTGATCACCATGTTCGTGGTGGCGAGCCTTGTGATGTTCTCGATCATGTCCATCGAGCCGATCATCACGGTGTATCTGACACAGCTTCACACCAGGAACGTGACCCTGATGGCGGGACTGGTGATGTCGGCCACGGCGCTGGCCAGCGTGTTGTCGGCCTCGCGCATCGGCAAACTGGCCGATCGCGTCGGCCACTGGAAAGTGGTCATGGGCTGCCTCACGGCGGCTGCGATTCTGTTGGTGCCGCAGGCTTTCGTGACCAACGAATGGCAACTGGTGGTGCTGCGCTTTCTGATGGGCATTGCATTGGGTGGGCTGTTGCCGTGCATTGCCGCGATCATCCGGCATTCGGTGCCGGACATCGTTGCAGGGCGCATGCTCGGCTATTCGACCTCCAGCCAGTATGTGGGTCAGGTGCTGGGGCCGCTGACCGGCGGATACCTGGGCGGGCATTTCGGCATGCCGATCGTGTTTATCGTCACCTGCGTGCTGATGGCAGGCTGCGCGGTGGTGATGCTGGTCATGCGCCCGGTGACGATCAAGGCCTGATGCTCACAGCACATGGGCATGCCCGGCGGCGCAAAGGCTGACAGCACTGCCAATGGCCGGGATGTCGATACCGGGGTTGCGCACGTTGAGCGTTCGGTGGGGAATCAGCTCGCCATTGGCGCCGAGCCTCGGCGCAAGTTCCAGGGTGAGCACGCAGGTGCCACCGGCGAAGTCGACGTCGGTGACACACCCGGCAGTGCCCTGGGCGTGCGCCTGGGTGGAGACGGTCAGCTGTTCAGGTCGCAGCAGAATCTGCGCCGCGCCCCGGCGACGGGGTTTGAGCACCGGGATCGGACCCAGTTCGCAGTTGGCGACGTCGCCTTCAATCCAGGCCGGCAGGATGATCGCCTCGCCGAGAAACACGGCGGTCTCTTCGTCAATTGGATGGCGATACAGCTCCATCGGCGGGCCAGCCTGCACCAGTTTGCCCTGGCGCATAACCGCTAACTGGTCGGCGAACGACAGCGCTTCAGCCTGGTCATGGGTGACCAGCACGGTAGTGATCCCGGCGTCGGACAACAGCTTGCTGACCGTGCGACGCATGGTGCCGCGCAAGCCGGTGTCCAGCGCCGAAAAGGGCTCGTCCAGCAACATGATCACCGGATTTTGCGCCAGCGCACGGGCCAGGGCGACCCGCTGTTGCTGGCCGCCGGACAATTCATGGGGCCAGCGCTGGCTCATCGAGGCCTCCAGCGAGACCATCTCCATCAGCTCGGCAATGCGTCGTTGCTTGCTGTCACGATCGCCCGCCAGGCCGAAACCGATATTGGCCGCCACCGACAGATGCGGAAACAGCGCGCCATCCTGTGGCACATAACCGATATTGCGTTGATGGGCCGCGACCTCCCGAGTGTCGTCCACCAGCGGCTTGCCGTGCATGGCGATGCGCCCGCTGTCGGGAAATTCGAAGCCTGCGATCATGCGCAGCAAGGTTGTCTTGCCGGAGCCCGAAGGCCCGACAATCGCGGTGCGGCTGCCGGGGGCAATCGACAGGCTGACGTTGTCCAGGGCAACCACGTTGCCGAAGGTTTTGTGCAGGTTGTGCAATTCGAGGGCGTTCATCGGCCTGCCGTGCGTCTGGATTGATGATAGAGAAGGGCCGTGAGGGGCAGCGACAGCAGCACCATGATCAGTGCGTAGGGCGCTGCGGCGGCGTAGTCGATTTCGCTGGTCATGGCCCAGAAGCCGGTGGCCAGGGTTCGCGTGCCGCTGGGGGCGAGCAACAGGGTGGCGGTCAGTTCGTTGGTGATGGCCAGAAACACAAGAGCAGCGCCCGCTGCCGCACCCGGCGCTGCCAGGCGCAGGGTCACGTACCACAGGGCCTGGGCGGGAGAGCGCCCCAGGCTACGGGCGATGTTTTCCAGCTCCACCGGCGCCTGGGCGATACCGGCCCGCAGGCTGACCAGCGCGCGCGGCAGGAACATCAGCAGATAGGCCAGCAGTACCGTGATCGCAGTCTGATAAATGGGCCGTGCGATCTTGATCGTGACCGTCACCAGTGCCAGCGCGACGACGATACCCGGCAAGGAGCTGGTGATGTAGTTGCAGCTTTCAAGCAAACGGTTGAAGCGCCCCGGCGAGCGAATCGACAACCAGGCAATCGGGAACGCCGCCGCAGTAATCAGGATCGCGCCGCTCGAGGCCAGCACCAGTGTCTGGCGCACCGCATCGAGCAAACCTTCCTGCTGCCAGACCTCGCTGCCACCTGCTATCAGCCAGCGGGTCAGCGTCAGCAGCGGCACGCCGAGGGCCAACAAGGTCACGCTCAAGGGCAATGTCAGGCAGATCAGAGCGGCTACCGGGCTCAGGCGCTGAATCGGCGGCTGCCGGGCGCTGCCCGAACCGACCCGGGCGTAACGTGCCTTGCCTCGCGCGCCCGCTTCCAGGGTTAGCAGCGCCAGGCAGAGCAGGGCCAGCACGCCGGCCAGCATGTTCGCCGCAGGGCCGTTGAAGGACGACTGGAACTGATCGAAGATCGCCGTGGTGAAAGTGTCGTAGCGAATCATCGCGAACAGCCCGTACTCGGCGAGCAAGTGCAGACCGATCAGGAGTGAGCCGCCGCACAGGGCCAGCCGCAGTTGCGGCAGCACCACACGGAAAAAGACCGCGACAGGCTTAAGCCCCAGCGATTGGCCAACGTCTTCGATGGCCGGATCCAGACGGCGCAGGGTCGCTGCCACCGGCAGGTAAAGAAACGGGAAATAGGCCAGCACTGACACCAGCACCGCGCCGGGCAAGCCGTGCATGGAAGGCACCAGGCTGACCCAGGCGTAACTGTGCACGAATGCCGGAACGGCAATCGGTGCGGTGGCCAGCAGCGACCACGCACGACGCCACGGCAGATCACTGCGCTCGGTGAGCCAGGCAAGGGCTACCGACAGCACGATGCACAGCGGGAGCGAAATCAGCACCAGCAGCAGGGTGTTGAGCAGCAGCTCGGCAACGCGGGGGCGAAACACCAACTGGACGATGCTGTCCCAGCCGCTGACGAAGGCGATGTAGATCACAAATCCAAGGGGCAACAACGCCAACAACGAGACCACCACCGAGCTGCCGGTGATCCACGCCGCCATCTGCCGCCCGTGGCGTCTGCGCAAGGCCGCCGCAGGGGAAGTCACGCCTGCGGTGGCTTTGTTTACCAGAGTGGGCAAAGGTTCCGATTGCACGGTTACAGCAGCCCTGCCTGAGTCATCAGGTCCACCACCTTCTTGCTGTCGAGCTTGGAGGCGTCCACGGCGGGGGCGTCCAGGTCAGCCAGTGGCACGAGCTTGGGATTGGAAGCTGCACCCTGGCCCACTGCGTATTCAAACGATTTGCCATCCTTGAGCACGGCCTGGCCTTTGGCGCCGGTGATCCACGCGATCAACTTCTGGGCTTCTTCCTGATGTTTGCTGGACGCCAGCACGCCACCACCAGAAATGCTCACGAACGCACCCGGATCCTTGTGCTTGAAGTAGTGCAGGGCGGTGTTCTTGCTGTTTTCGCCGGTCTTGGCCTGATCGACGAAGCTGTAGTAGTGGAAGATCACGCCGCTTTCGATCTGCCCGGCGTTCACCGCCTTGAGCACTGCGCTGTTACCGCGATAGGCGGTGAAGTTGGCTTTCATGCCTTTGAGCCATTCCAGCGTGGCCGCTTCGCCCTTGAGCGCCAGCACGCCGCCAACGATGGCCTGGAAGTCGGCACCGGCGGGCGATGCGGCCCAGCGGCCTTTCCATTCTGGGCTTGCCAGATCGAGCATCGATTTGGGCAGCTTGTCTTCGGAGAGCTTTTCCTTGTTGTAGACGAACACCGTCGAACGCGCGGCGATCCCCACCCAGTTGCCGTGGGCCGGGCGGTAAGGCGCTGCCACCTGGGACAGCGTGGCCGGCGCGAGCGGCGCAAACAACCCGGCGTTGTCGACCAGCACCATCGACGGCGAGTTCTCGGTCAGGAACACGTCCGCCGGCGAAGCCTTGCCTTCCTGAACGATCTGGTTGGCCATTTCACTGTCATCGCCATTGCGCAACGTGACCTTGATACCCGTGTCTTTGGTGAACCCTTCGACCCAGGCCTTGGTCAGGCCTTCATGCTGGGCGTTGTACACGACGATACCGTCATCGGCATACGCGCTGGCGCAGGACCAGGCCAGCGCGGCTGCCACAGAGACTTTGATGAACGAGGGGGTGTGCCGAGTCATTGTTATGCTTCCCGAGGAGGTGTGGGAGTCGTGAAACCGGCGCATGAAGCGGCGGTGCAGTCAGTGTAGGCCGCAATCCCTCAATGCGAATCATTAGCGCATGGGAGGGAGTGGCAAATTAGGGTGGCTGGCGAGAAAAATTCGTTAAAAAGGTGTGGATGGGGCGTTAATCGACGTCAGTCGCACAGCTTCCCTACAGCGACGCAAGCATTCGGATCATCGCTTTGACGAAAAGATGACATGGGGTTGCGGATACTGGCCGACGACCGCCACCGGCGCGTTGACCCGAGTATTGCGATGTACGGAAATTCATGGATATCAAACACAGCCTGAAACAGCGAATTGTCATCGTTTTTGCGTTGATGAGCGCATTGGTGGCCGGGGTCTTCGCCGTCGGGATCATCGCCACCGTGCATGTGGTGGGAAACCGGCTCACCATGATCAGCATGGGCGGCAACCTGCATCGGCAACTGACCCAGGATCGCATCGAAGACTGGCGTCACCGACCGGAGAAGGACGAGTTGTTCTATGCCGATGACGGCCTGGATGACGTGGCGATGAGCGACGACCTCAAAGGCCTCAAGCCAGGATTCCAGACGTTCGAGCGCGGCAAGAAAGCCTATTACGCCATGGTCGAGCAAGTGGGTGAGCGCCGCTATGTGCTGCTGCGCGACCAGCGCAAGTCCGCCAAGCGCGAGCGCATCCTGTTAGGGATTGTGCTGGTGGGGTTCATTCTCAGTGTGTTGCTGGCCATCCTGCTGGGGCGCTTGCTGGCTTCGCGCGTCATGGCGCCTGTGTCTCGCCTTGCGGGGCAGGTGCGCCATCGCGACCAGGTGCTGGAGCGCGCGCCCGTGCTCGCCAACGGCTACGCCCAGGACGAAGTCGGGACGCTGGCCCGTTCCTTCGACGACACCCTGGGGCGCCTGCGGGCGGCACTCGGGCGCGAAAAACTGTTCACCAGCGACGTCAGCCATGAACTGCGCACGCCACTGATGGTGCTCGCCACTTCCTGCGAGTTGCTGATGGAATACCCCAGGCTCGACAAGCGTTCGCGCACCCAGGTGCAACGCATCAGCAAGGCCACGGCGGGTATGAACCAGCTGGTCCAAACCTTTTTGCTGCTGGCGCGCACCGAGGGCAAGAACGCCCCGCAGGGCCAGCGAGCGACGCTGTCGCAAGTGGCCGAAGAGCTGATCGAAACCTGGCGCCAGCCCATCGAAGAGAAAGGCCTGCACTTCGTCTATCACGGCTGTGAAGCGGACGACGGGACGCTGTACAACGCGCCGCTGCTGCGCTCGGTGATGGGCAATCTGCTGCGCAACGCCTGGCACTACACCGATCACGGCACGATCAGCCTGACGCTCAAGGCCAACGGCTTTTGCGTCGAAGACAGCGGCATCGGCATTCCACTGGAAAAACAGGAAGCGATGTTCCAGCCCTTCGTACGCGGTGACGAACAGCGTGGGGAAGGACTGGGATTGGGCTTGTCGCTGGTTCAGCGCATCTGCGCCAACCAGCAATGGACCGTGACCTTGACCAGCCGTGAGCCGGCCGGTTGCTGCTTTACGGTTGTGCTTGAGGCTCCGGGCACACTGCCGGTTTGAGGGCGCTGGCGGTGGCTGCGGGCGATGACTGGATCGTCGGATCCAGCAGCCTGCGGCCATAAAACGCCATGGCCGTCAGGAACATCGAGAACCAGACGATGATGCCGGCCCAGAACGTGTGGGACATGAAGTGCCAGCCCTGCAATACCCGCGTGGTGCCGTAGACCATGCCCAGCGCCAGGGAAAACCCCAGCAGCTTGCGTGCGTGGCGCCAGCGATAACGACGTGCCACGAAAAACAGCGCCATCATGGTGAATCCGCCTGACGCATGTCCACCTGGCCAGCAGCGGCCTTTGCCAGCCTCGTGCAGCAGGTTGAAGTTCTCGAACCATTCCTTTTTCTGCTCGGTGCCGCCGTACAGCGTGGTTTCGACCGGGCAATAGATGCTGGTATGGCTCTTGAAGTAGTGAATGGCGCCCGTTGTGATCGAGAAGGCGAACACCACGAACAACAGATCCCGACGATGGCGGCTCAAGAAGCGCAATACCGGCCCGATTCGGGTTTTCTCAAGCCAGGCCAGCCGCCGCGGGTGTTTTTCGGCCTTGAGCAGCGGCCAGACGAACGAAAGCACCGCGCCGACAACCGCCGCTTCAGCGGTCCAGTTGGGGATGATCCGCGCCCATTTATGCGTAATGGTTTCGAACAGCTTGCTGTGCTGCAACGCAAAGGCGTGAGTCGTGGCGTTGTACATCCAGTCACTCAGAATCACGTCCAGCCCGGTCAGGTCGAAGCTGACAAACAGCAGTAAGGCCAGCAGCAGCGGGGCGCCGGCGTGGTTGAGGTAGAAACGGGTTTTGTTGTCAGACACGGTCGGGTCGTCCGTCGGGTGGTTGAAAGTTGGATTCATGGGCGTCGGGCCAGGACCTTGCCCCAGTCCTGCGCTTCGACATAGCCCAGCACTCGGGTGCTGTGGTCGACCGGGTTGACCTCGACGATCAGGGACGAGCCGTATTCGGCAGACCAGGGCGAGTTCACCTTGAGTGACTTCTGAAGTTCAGTGATGCATTCACTGTGGGTCACCAGCACGAGATTGCGGTGATCGAGCTTGTGTTTGACGACGTCATCGAGCATCGAGCGGCGGCAGTTGATCAGCCAGTCCTGCGCGTGGGTCTTTTGACTGAAGGCGTAGCGCGACGTCTGTTCGGTGCGTTGCAGCGGGCTGTTGAAGATATCGACCTGGCCCAGGCCCAACTGGCGAAAGGACTGCCCGACACGTTCTGCCATGGCGCGCGCCTTGACCGTGATGCCGTCGGGCTGGTCGAGGCAGCGGTTGCTGGAGCGATCGCAGCGTTCGACATGGCGCATGAGCACCACCAGATCGCCTTGGTCCCAGAGCGAGTAGAAGTCGGCCTTGAGGGCGTGGTGGGCTTCTGCAAGGTCAGTCACCGGGGCCGGACGCACGGCAAAGGCTGTCGCGCCCACCAGCAACAGGCTGGCCAGTACCAGGGACAGCAGTCGCACGGTTTTTCTTCGCGCCCAATAGCGCGCTGTCAGCATGTTCAGCGTGTGACTGAAGTTTGAAATCATGATCGGTCCGTCTGGGTTTTATAAACGATTCGCACTGGCGATGTTTCAGTGCGCACGACGTGAAGTGTGCTGTTGTCGTGCTCGACAGGCACTATCAGAATTGTGAGCGCAGGTTATAGGGGCAAGAGTCAAGACGGGGTGAAGTGCATGTGAAAATCGCTTTCACATTTGCCATCTCATGCATGCAGGCCCCGCCGTGCACCGTGTGCGGCGGCCTTGAGGGTGGAGTCAGGCTTTTTCTGAATCGGCATGTTACGCGGGGGGCGAATCTTAATGTTTAGATATTAAACGGGATGTGCAGGCTATTTTCACGAAAGTTTTACATTGTCATCGGCTGCAATGATTAATAAGTTGAAGAGGGTGTAATACAACTGATTAAACTTTATGATGCCGGTTCTTAAATGAGAGCGGTCGTCACTATGCCACATTCTTCTTCAGCGTCCGCTTCACAGGCCTTGCTTCGATTCGGCGCCGAAGCCGCGTCTACTATGCTGTCATTCATTGTGCGAGCCACGTGCGGCCCTGCCGCCAAGAGGATCCTGCGTTGACATCGATGGCTTCTGAATTTTTATCGGGTGTCACCCCCGCGCAGGCCCGGCGTCAGGCATGGAGTGCCGGCGGCCTGGCGTTTCTGTTGTTCATCGCCGCCAGCTGGCACCTGGCCATCATCGGTTTCGATTCCCGGTTCGTGGTGTTTGCCCAGGAAATGCTGCGCCATGGCCCGGGCTTTTTCCCGACCACCTATGGCGAGCCGTACCCTGACTATTCGGCATTCTCGACTTGGTTGATCTACCTGGGGTCGCTGCCGGTGGGGCAGGTCACCAGTTTTACCGCCTGGTTGCCGACCTGCATCGCCAGCGCCGTCATGGTTGGTCTGATGTACCGCCTGCTCGCACCGTACTCCAGGCGTTGGGCGTGGCTCAGCATCGCGGCGTTGTTGTTGAGCAATACCTTCATCAGTGAAACACGCGCCGTGTCGCTGGACCAGATGCTGGCGACCGTCGCTTTCGCAACGTTCTACCTGGCCTACGCCAGGGATCACTTCGGATCGTCCCGGCGCTTGTGGCTTTTGTTCATTTTGCTGGTGCTGGGGTTTGCCATCCGAGGGCCGATCGGCCTGGTGGTGCCAGCAGGAGTCGTGTGCAGCTATTACCTGCTGAGCCGGCAATACAAGCGGGTATGGTTGTTTGGTGCGGCGGCACTGGTGCTGCTGGTGGCGTGCATGCTGGCGCTGTTGCTGATGGCGCGCGTCGAGGGAGGCCAGGCGCTGATGGCCGAGGTGATCCGCATGCAGATCACCGGCCGCATGGACGGCAGTGAAGGCGCAAGCCCCGTGCTCTGGTACTTCAGCAGTTCGCTGGGCAACTACGCCTTGGCGTATCCCCTGTCGTTGCTCGTGCTGGTGACCGTCGCGATCACGGCCAGGGCCGAGCGCAGTGCCGCTCAGCAATTGTTGTGGCTGTGTGCGTTTGCCGCCTTGACGGTCATGGTCGGACTGTCTATTCCAGAAGCCAAGAAATCCCGCTACATCCTGTCCATGGCGCCGATGGCGGCAATCATTGCCGGCTACCCGTTCCAGATGCGCATCGGGCGCCAGTTCTGGTGGCTGCGGGGCATGACGCTGACCCTGTATTGCTTCATTCCCGGTGCGCTCATGGCGGGGCTTCTGGCGGTACGCCCCAGGTTTCCCGAAGCCCTGGGCGATATCGGCTCGGTGCTGGTGGTGCTGGGCATGCTGCAACTGATCGCGCTGCCCCTGCTGATGCGTCCGCGCTTGCGGCTCTACGGATTGCCCGCCTGCGCGGTGCTGGCGGTATGGATCTGCTACATCGGGGTCTACGAGAAGGTTCAGCGCAACCTGTACGACACCCATCGTTTCACCGAAGCGGTCCTTGCGGTGACCCTGGGGGACAACGCGCCGTTGGTGCTGCACTCCATGGGCAAGGATGCCAAGGCGATCAAGTTCATGGTCAACGTCGATCAGGATCTGCAACCGGTGTTCACCGAAACCCCCGAGCAGCTGAATGCCGTGCAAGGGCCGGCCAACGTGGTGATGAGCAACAGTGACTTTCAGCGTCTGCAAGGCACGCGGTTCGCCGGGCTGCCGGTGTCCCTGAGCGGGCGGTTCGACAAGGAAGACTACGTACTGCTGCGGGTGCAGGGGAAATGAAAAAGCGCGGCCTGACAGAATCAGGCCGCGCTTTTGTCGTGGATCAGGTCACACAGCCGGATGGTTGGCCAGCAACTCGTAAGGCGCCCATTGCTGCTGCGGGATCGGCAGGCTGCACGAATCCCCGCGACCCATCGGGAAGTACTGGAAGCCGCGCTTGGCCATGCGCTCGGTGTCGTACAGGTTGCGGCCGTCGAAGATCACCGGCGCTTTGAGCCGCTGTGCGATCAGGTCGAAGTCCGGTGCCTTGAACTGCTGCCATTCTGTGCAGACGATCAGCGCATCGGCGCCCAGCAGCACGGATTCAGGCGTGCCCATCAGGATCAGGTTCGACTGCTCTGCGTACAGGCGCTGGGTTTCCTGCATCGCCTCGGGGTCGAATGCACGAACCGTGGCGCCTGCCGCCCAGAGCGCTTCCATCAGCACGCGGCTCGGCGCATCGCGCATGTCGTCGGTGTTGGGTTTGAACGCCAGGCCCCACAGGGCAAAGGTCTTGCCCCTGAGTTCGCCCTTGTAGAATGCGTTCACCCGGTCGAACAGCTTGTGTTTCTGCCGCTCGTTGATGTCTTCCACCACGTTGAGCAGGTCGTTCGAGCAACCGGCCTCGCGGGCACTGTGGATCAGCGCGCGAATGTCCTTGCCGAAGCACGAACCGCCATAGCCGCAGCCGGGATAGATGAAGTCATAGCCGATGCGCGAATCGGCACCGATCCCCAGGCGCACGGACTCCACGTCCGCGCCCAGGTGCTCGGCCAGTTCGGCGATCTGGTTGATGAAGCTGATCTTGGTCGCCAGCATGCAGTTGGCCGCGTACTTGGTCAGCTCGGCGCTGCGCAGGTCCATGAACATCATGCGGTCGTGGTTGCGGTTGAACGGCGCATACAGCTCGCGCATCACCGGGAACACGTCAGGGTTGCCGCAGCCGATGACGATGCGGTCCGGGCGCCGGCAGTCCTTGACCGCCGAGCCTTCCTTGAGGAATTCGGGATTGGACACGATATCGAATTTCAGCAGTCGGGCCGACTGGCGCAGCTGATGCTCGATGTGCCCACGCAGTGCGTCACCACTGCCGACCGGCACGGTGGACTTCTCGACGATGATGACTGGCGCCTCGCGATGCCGGGCAATCGCTTCACCCACTGCAAAGAAGCCGCGCAGATCCGCCGAACCATCGGCCTGGGAAGGGGTACCCACCGCGATGAACAACACTTCGCCGTGCACCACCGCACGTTGCTCGTCAGTGGTGAAGTGCAGCCGCCCGGCTTCCAGATTCTCGCGCACCAGATTCTCAAGGCCGGGTTCATAGATGGTGACGTGGCCTTTGCTCAGTTGCTCGACCTTGGCCGGGTCGATGTCCATGCACACCACGTCATGACCGACTTCCGCCAGCACGGTGGCCTGTACCAGGCCCACATACCCACTACCGAAGACACTGATTTTCATCGGGTAAACTCCTTGTCGCTGTGAGCGATATTGCTGTGGCTACGCCGGTAATTGATCGTCACCACACCGAGCACGATCAGGGTGACGCCCACCGTTCTTGCAGGGGTGAGCGATTCGTTGAAAACAGGCAGAAATGCTGCGGCCAGGTACACCAGCGCGTAGCTGATGCTGAGCAGCGAGTAGGCCCGGCTGAGCGGCATATCCCGCAGTGCGCCGAGCCAGCAAAGCATCGACAGGCCGTAGGCGGCGATGGCGGCCATGACCACCCCCAATGCCTGGACGTCGACGCTGGCGCTCTGTATCGCGGTGAGCCATCGGGCCGGTTGCGGCAGCCTGACCATGCTCCAGCGCATGCCCAATTGGGCCGCACTGACCAGCACCACGCTGCCAGTGGCCAGGGCAAGGCCTCTGCCCAGGCTCATGACTGCAGCCCCAGCAACATCACGCCCAACAGAATCAAGCCAACGCCCATCCAGTGACGCCGGTCAACGACCTCGTCGAACAGGTAGCGGCCGATCAGCGTGATGAACACGAAGTTGAGCGCCAGCATCGGATAGGCGATGCCCACGTCCAGACGCTGGAGCACCAGCAGCCACAGGAGCATGCCAGCGCCCAGCAGACCGATTGCCAACCACAACCAGTGGCTGCGCAGCATCAGCGCAATGCCGGGAAACCGGCCCTGCCATTGTTCGACCGCCAGTTTCTGGGCGATCTGGCCCAGGCAGGTCAGCAGGCAGGCGCACAGCAGGAGGGCAAAGGTCATGACGGCGTCCTGTCGAAGATCAGCAACGTCAGGTTGCCTTCTTCATAACGTTTGCCGTCAGCAGGCAGCAGGCTGAACTCATGGGCGTTGTCGGCCTCGTCGCCGCGCATCAGCACGGCAACCGAACCCTCGCGCCGAGCCTGGGTCATCCACGCCTGAACCTGATTCCAGTCCACTGCGCGGGTGCTGGCCTGCGGGTAGTTGAGCCCGTACTTGAGTTCGCCCTGGGTGTCGTACAGCACGACGTCCTTGCGCTTGAGACGCCAGGACAGCGCAGCAGCGGCGCCCAGGTCATTACTCAGCAGCTGGTTGGCCGAGGCCAGCTCATCGATGTGGCGCACCACGAACTGGTCAGGCGTCTTGTTGAACACCACGCTGTCCGGCAGGGCGAGGGGGACCAGCAAGATGCCCAGCCACGCACCCGCTGCGGGAACGGCCCAGAAGCGCAAGGGTTTCAAGCCTTGCAGGACGTTGGCTACGATCCAGCCCAGCAGAATCACCACGGCTAGCGTCAGGTGCAGCGGTTGTTGATCGTAAAGGGCCTGGCGATGCTGCACGACCAGCAGTGCCACCAGCGCGACAACGCCTAGTACGGCATTGAGTACGCCATTGGTGCGCAATGTACCTGTGCGCGCCTGGCGCAGGCGCTCGACCAACATATTGCCCATCATCAAGGCCAAGGGAATCAGGCACGGCATGATGTACGTCGGCAGTTTGCCCCGGCTCATGCTCAGGAAGGCCAGCGGCAACACCAGCCACAGCAGCAGGAAACCGACATGGGGCAAGCGCCGCTCTTGCCAGGCCTGTTTCAGGGTGCCGGGCAGCAACACAGCCCAAGGGACGCTGGCAGCGACCAGCAACGGCAAATAGAACCACCAGGGCGATGCGTGCTGGGCGTCATCGCCGGCGAAACGGCGAACGTGTTCATGCCAGAAGAAGAAACGCCAGTAATCAGGCTCCCGGGCGTGCACCGCCAGCACCCAGGGCAGGCACACGATCGCAGCAATCAGGATCGCCAGCGGGCCGAATGTCAGCAGCTCGCGCAGACGACGCTGCCAGACCATGTAGGGCAGGGCGATGATCACCGGCAGTGCCCAGGCCAGGAACCCCTTGGTCATGAAGCCCATGCCGCAGGCGACGCCCAGCAAGCCCCAGCTCAGCAGGCGCTGGGGCCCGACGCTGTCGGTGGCGTACCAGAACGCGACGATGGATAACGTGACCCAGAACATGAACTGCGGGTCGAGGTTGGCGTAGCCCGCTTGCCCTGCAATGAACAGGTAACTCATGAACAGCAGGGCGCTGGCGAAGCTCTTGCGCGGGTCACTCCACAGTTTTTGCGCGAACAGGTACACCAGCAGCACCGTCAGGCCGCTGCTCAGCGCAGAAGCGAATCGCACGCCAAACAGGTTTTCACCGAAAATGGCCTGGCTGACGGCGATCAACCAGTAACCGGCGGCGGGCTTCTCGAAATAACGCAGGCCCATGAAATGCGGCGCGACCCAGTTGCCGCTGTGGAGCATTTCCTGGCTGATTTGCGCGTAACGGGTTTCATCGGGAATCCACAGGCCGTGGGTGCCCAGTGGCAGCAGGTAGGCCAGCACGAACGCGGCCACCAGCCACAGGATGGATTGATGGCGGCTCATGGTTGCTGCACTCCCAGCCAGCCCTCGCGCCCGGCAAGCGCACCGCGCACCAGGTGCCCTTGGGCAATGGTTCTCGTGCTCGCTGGGAGCAGATCGCCAAGGGGCTGGAACTCGACGCCCTTGAGACTGGCCTGGCTGAGCAACTGGCGAAACTGTCCGGCCATGACGATGCCTTCGACTTCGGCATGGACGGTGTAGACGTTGAGGCGATCAGGCTTGAACTGATCGAGCAGATAGTCGTTGAACGCCTCGGGTGCAATCCTGGGGCCCACCACCTCATCGAAGGTGGGCAGGTCCACCGGAATCTGCGGCGTGCCGGGCCGGCCGTCGGCGAGCACTGGGCGGAACAGGCTGTGGCCCCGGCAATCGCTGTTATAGCGAAAGCCGAAGGACTGCTTGGCCTGCACCACCTGTTCATCGGCGCGCCAGCCGGCGGCCGCCGAGCAGGTGACCGGCGTGCCGAGGATATCACTCAGGCAATCGACGCCCCGGGCGATCTGGGCGGTGAGCTGCGTGGGTGTCCAGTGTCCGGCGTTGGCTTGCCAGCCGTGATGATCCCAGGCGTGCAGGCCAACCTCGTGACCGGCCTCCTGGGCACGGCGCATCAAGGGCGCAAGGTCGCGCCCGATCGGTTTGCCCGGCCAGGCGGTGCCGGCCAGCAGGATGTCCCAGCCATACAGGCTCGCGGCCCTTGAGCGCAGCATCTTGTAGAGAAACTGCGGCCGAGCGAGGCGCCAGAGGTGGCGCCCCATGTTGTCAGGGCCGACGCTGAAGAAGAACGTGGCCTTGATCCGCGCCTCGTCCAGCAGGTCGAGCAACCGCGGCACACCGTCACGGGTACCGCGGTAGGTGTCGACGTCGATGCGCAATCCGGCCCGCATCAGTTCGCTTCCGCCTTCTCGGCCATGGCTTCGCGCAGGAAGAAGTCCAGGGTCTTGCCGATGGTTTCACTCAGTTCGATGGTCGGCTGCCAGTCGATCAGGCGCCGCGCGTTGTCGATGCTCGGTTTGCGGTGGCTGACGTCCTGGTAGCCCTTGCCGTAGAACGACTGGCTTTCCACTTCGCGGAAACCGGCGAACGGCGGGAAGTTATCACGCAGCGGGTGGGCTTCGAACTGACGCAGCAGCTCTTCGCCCAACTGGCGGATGCTCGCTTCGTTGTCCGGGTTGCCGATGTTGACGATTTGCCCGTTGCACAGGCCATCGCGGTTCTCGATGATCCGGGCCAGGGCTTCGATGCCGTCGACCACATCGGTGAAGCAACGCTTCTGCGCGCCGCCATCGACCAGGCGAATCGGCGTGCCCTCCACCAGGTGCAGAATCAACTGGGTAATGGCGCGGGAGCTGCCGATGCGCGCCGAATCCAGGCGATCCAGCCGCGGCCCCATCCAGTTGAACGGACGGAACAGCGTGAATTGCAGGCCTTTCTGGCCGTAAGCCCAGATCACCCGGTCGAGCAGCTGCTTGGACACCGAATAGATCCAGCGCTGTTTGTTGATCGGGCCGACGATCAGGTTGGAACTGTCCTCGTCGAAATGCGCGTCCTGGCACATGCCATAGACTTCCGATGTGGAAGGGAAGATCACCCGCTTGTTGTACTTGACGCAGTAGCGAACGATCTTCAGGTTCTCTTCGAAGTCCAGTTCGAACACACGCAGCGGGTTGCGGGTGTATTCGATTGGAGTGGCAATGGCCACCAGCGGCAGGACCACGTCGCATTTCTTGATGTGGTACTCGATCCACTCCGTGTGGATGCTGATGTCGCCTTCGATGAAGTTGAAATTGGGATGGCTGCGCAGGCGCTCGATAGCGTCGCTGCCGATGTCCATGCCGAAGATCTCGTAGCGGTCATCGCGCAGCAGGCGCTCGGACAGGTGGTTGCCGATAAAGCCGTTGACGCCCAGGATCAGCACCCGCGTGCGGCGCACCGACTTGCGCTTCTCGCCGCCCAGCAGGCGCGATCCGTCCACCAGCCCGAATTCGCGGGCCAGTTGCGGGCCGCTCAGGTACAGGCCTTCGTCGCCCCGTTGCCCGGCGGTAATCAGCAATGAATCTTCACCGCAGGCGATGCGCAGCGGGTCGCAGCTGATGACCGTGCCCGGCGCCTGGCCGTCGTTGCCTGCTTGCACCTTGGCGCTCCAGACCACCAGCTTGTGCTCACCCACCGGGCAGAAGGCGCCGGGGTAAGGTTGAGTGACGGCGCGCACCAGGTTGTGCAGGCGAGAAGCCGGTTGCTGCCAGTCGATCAGGCCGTCGGCGGCGCTGCGGCGGCCGAAATAGCTGGCCTTGGATTCGTCCTGCTCGATGCCGGGCAATTGTCCTTTGCCCAGCAATGGCAGGGTTTCGGACAGCAGGTCGGCGGCGCCGGCGCGCAGCTTGCCGTGCAGGGTCAGCGCGGTATCGGTGGCGCTGATCGCAATCCGCTGCTGGGCCACGATGGCGCCCGCGTCGGGGCGCCTGACCATGCGGTGCAGGGTGACGCCGGTTTCGGTTTCGCCGTTGACCAGCACCCAGTTGGCCGGTGCGCGGCCGCGGTAGCGGGGCAGCAGCGAGCCGTGCAGGTTGAAACCACCTTGTTTGGCACAGGCCAGCAGCGGCTCGCCGAGCAGGTGGCGGTAGTAGAACGAGAAGATGAAGTCAGGTGCCAGCTTGCCGATCCGCTCGATCCACAGCGGGTGATTGGGATCCTCGGGGGCGTGCACGGGGATGTCGTGTTGTGCGCACAGCTGCGCGACGGAGGCGAAAAAGGTCTTTTCGGCAGGGTCATCAGCGTGAGTGAAGACCGCCGCGATCTCGTAACCGGCGTTGAGCAGGGCTTCGATACCGGCGCAACCGATATCGTGATAGGCAAAAACAACGGCTTTGAGGCTCATGGTGCGACCTTATTCAAAATAGGAGCGGGGGAATCACTGGTGTTGGCGACGGCTGCAGGCTGGCTGCGCACGACTTTTTCGATGAAGAACCGTGGACGGGCGCGCACGTCGCTGTACATACGGCCCAGGTATTCACCGAGCAGGCCCATGCCGATGAACTGGCCACCGGTGAACACGAACAGCACCGCAAACAGGACAAAGGTGCCGTGGCCGGCCCATGAAGCACCGAACATCAGGCGCAGCACGATCAGCAGCGTGGCGAACGCGATGCCCAGAAATGCCATGCTGAAACCGATGATGCTCAACAGCCGCAGGGGCGTGGTGGTCATGCAGGTGACCAGGTCGAACATCAGATTGATCAGTTTCATGGCGCTGTACTTGGATTCCCCATGCTCGCGCTCAGCATGTGTCACCAATACTTCCGTTGTGTGACGGGCGAAGCTGTTGGCGAGAATCGGGATGAACGTGCTGCGCTCGCTGCAGGCGAGCATGGCGTCGACGATGCTGCGGCGATAGGCGCGCAACATGCAGCCGTAGTCGGTCATGGCAACGCCGGTTGAGCGCTGCACGGCCAGGTTGATCAGTTTCGAAGGCCAGCGGCGCAGGGCCGAATCCTGGCGATTGCTGCGCACCGTGCCGACCACGTCGTAGCCTTGTTCGGCCACCTTGACCAGCCGCGGGATCTCTTCGGGCGGGTTCTGCAGGTCGGCGTCCAGGGTGATGACCAGGTCACCCTTGCACTGGCCGAAACCGGCCATGATCGCAGCATGCTGGCCGTAGTTGCGGTTGAGGATCACCGCGACCACCGGGCTGCCCGGGCGCTGGCTCGCCTCTAGCAGGAGGTCGGCGGAGTCGTCGCGGCTGCCGTCGTCCACCAGAATGATTTCGCAGGGTTGAGTCACCTGGGCGCAGGCCGCTTCGGTGCGGCGCAGCAGCTCGGGGAGGCTTTGCGCTTCGTTGTAGACCGGAATGACGATCGACACGAGCTTGATTGGATAAGGTTTCACGAGCGGGCTTCCACAATCGATTCAATGGCGCCGACCACGCGCTCGACATCGGCGAAGGTCATGTCCGGGAACAGGGGAATGGAGCACAGCCGCGCCGAGTTCCACTCGGTGTCGGGCAGGTGCACGTCGGCAAAGCGCTGGCGGTAGTAGCTGTGCAGGTGGGTGGCGATGAAATGGATGCCGCTGCCGATGTTCTGCGCCTGCAAGGCTTTCATGAAGTCGTCGCGGTCGATGCCGCAGCGCGCATCGTCAATGCGCAGGATGAACAGATGCCAGGCGTGCTGCTGGTCGTAGCGCGGTTGCGCCAGCGGCAGCACCGGGCTGCCGGTCAAACGCTCCAGGTAGTGGTTGGCAAGCTCGGCACGCCGTGCGTTGATCGCCGACAGACGTTCCAGTTGCACCCGCGCCACGGCGGCATTGATGTCGGCCAGGTTGTATTTGAACCCAGGCTCGATCACTTCGGCCTGGGGCTTGCGGCCGTGGGTCAGGCGGTCATAGGCGTCCACGCCCAGGCCATGAAACTTCAGCCGGCGCACCCGGTCGGCCAGTTGTTCGTCATCGCTGGTGAACATCGCGCCTTCGGCGCAGCTCATGTTCTTGATGGCATGGAAGGAAAAGATCGCCGTGCCTGCGCTACCCACCGGGCGGCCTTTGTAGCGGGTGCCTGCAGCATGGGCGGCGTCTTCGATCACGGGGATGCCGTGCCTGCGGGCTACCGCATAGATCGGATCGAGGTCCAGCGCCGCGCCTGCGTAATGCACCGGCACCATGGCCTTGGTGCGTGGCGTGATCGCCTGCTCGATGCGCGCCGCGTCAGTCATGAGCGTGTCGCGGTCGACATCGACGAACACCGGCGTGGCGCCCAGCAGGCAGATCATGTTGGCGGTCGAGACCCAAGTCTGCGAAGGGGTGATGACTTCATCGCCCGGGCCAACCCCCAGGGCGAGTAGGGTGATGTGCATGGCGCCGGTGGCCGAAGACAGGGCCACTGCATGCTTCGCGCCGCAGTGCTCGGCGAACTCCTGCTCCAGCCGCTGACACTCGGGACCGGTGGTGATCCAGCCGGAACGCAAGACCCGGGTTGCCGCCGCGACTTCCTCGTCGCCCATGCTGGGGCGGGAAAAAGGAAGAAAATCCAGACTCATGTAAATCCTCCGCCAGTTCTTCAAAATCGGGGCGCGCGAAGACCGCGTGCGCGTCTGTGATCAGGGTGCTCGTTATGGATATGAGGTGGGCGCAATGGGAGCCCAGGCAATAGAACTGTAAACAGTGACCGCTCCATGGATTACTGCTGTTACATCCGTGTCGAGGAATAGGCTGATCCCGATCTGTGGTTAAAACGATAGAAGGTTAATTATGAAAATTTCGTTTAGCGGGCATAGGTTTTTCATCCGGATTACCTTTTTTTCGAAGTATTACCCGACTGTTATGAATGAAATGGAAACGTCATAAGAAGAAGCTATCATCGCTCTCCGTTTTTTATGGAGGGCACGGTTTGACCGGCCTGCAGCCGGTTACGGCGCAGTTGTGAAAAAGGTTTTAATAGTGCTCGGACCTCTTCCGGGTATGCGATGGAGCCTACGCCGATGAAGCTGAACGGAAACTGAAAATGCGTCGAATCAGGAAAAACGTTACAGGTGTATCAAGAAAGTAATACAGATGAGCGGAGTGTGTCGCCAGGCCACGTCATAGTTGTTGCGGTGCAACATCAAGTTTAAAAGTTGGCGAGCGGCGCCATACGAATCGATGTAACCCACATTTCCCCTGATGCCCGCCAGCGTGGCACCTACATGCCCTGATCGCGCGCAACCCTGCGTCACGAAAGATAATTGTTCTTGGATTACGCCTCCAAACGCGAAAGAATGGCCACATTACGCGTGCGCATCATCCGCACCATACGACGTGCCGAACGCCTCACGTGGAGGACGCAAATTTGAATCAGCTAAAACGCCTTCAAAGCGGGATTGAAGGGCTGGATCAGCTGTTGAAAGGAGGGTTCGTCGCCGGGTCCTCGTACATCATCCAGGGGCGCCCCGGATCGGGCAAGACGATCCTGGCGAACCAGATCGGCTTCAACCATGCGCGCAACGGCGGGCGGGTGCTGTTTGCAACCTTGCTCGCCGAGCCCCACGAGCGCCTGTTCCAGTTCCTCTCGACCTTGAGTTTCTTCGACAAGGACAAGGTCGGCGATCAGATCCAGTTCGTCAGCGCCTTTGACACCATGGAAAACGACGGTCTGGATGAGGTGGTCAAGCTGCTGCGTCGCGAGATCGTGCGGCAGAAGTCCACGGTGCTGATCCTCGACGGCCTGCTCAACGCCCGATCCCGAGCGGACTCGCCGCTGAACACCAAGCGTTTCATCTCCGATCTGCAAGGCCATGCGGCCTTTGCTGGCTGCACGGTGTTTTTCCTGACCAGTTCGCAACTGGACGATGGCAGCCCCGAGCACACCATGGTCGACGGCGTGCTGGAGTTGGGGGAAGAACTGGTCGGCAGCAGGGTGGTGCGCCGTATCAAGATGCGCAAGACCCGCGGCAGCGCAGCCATTCCCGGGGCCCACGAATGCGAGATCACCGAAGACGGCCTGGTGGTCTATCCACGACTGGAAAGCACTCTCACGCATTCAGGGATTCGCGACAGCGAGACGTTCTCGATGGTCTCCAGCGGCCTGATCTCCCTTGACCCGCTGATCGGCGGCGGGCTGATGACATCCTCGGTCACGCTGTTGGTTGGCCCTTCAGGTGCGGGCAAAACATCTTTCGGCATCAGTTTCCTGGGCCAGTCGACGGTCGAGGAGCCGGGTCTGTATTTCGGCTTCTACGAGTCGCCCCAGCGTTTACGCATGAAGGCCACCTCGCTAGGCGTTGATTTCAAGGCCCTGGAAGATGCCGGCGCAATGACGATCGTCTGGAAATCCATCACCGCCGAGCCAATCGATAAACTGGCGCTGGACCTGCTGCGCACCGTCGAAGCCAAGTCGATCAAGCGCGTGTTCATCGACAGCCTGGCGGGCATGGCTCGCGCGGCCGCCGACAAGTCCCGGGTACTGGATCTTTATACCGCACTGATGAACGAACTGCGGGCCCGGGACATCACCGTCGTTGCCTCCTGGGAAGTGCTGACGCTGCTGGGTTCGGAGATCGATGCCCCGGCGCCGGACCTGTCGTGCATCGTCGATAACCTGATGCTGCTGCGTTTCGTGCAGACATCGCGTGAACTAAAGCGCCAGCTCTCCATTCTTAAAATCAGGGACAATCCCTACGACCCCGCGTTGCTTGAAGTCACCATTGGCACGCGAGGCCTGGACGTGAAGAAGGTTGATACCCATGCCCTTGGCGATAGCACCAACGCGTAAACGTCGCGCTCGCCATCACGCTCGTCACCGATTGAGCGGAAAGAGGGCGCCATGACCACGATATTGATTGTGGATGACGAGTACCTGATCGCTGACATCCTGAGCTTCGCGCTGGAGGATGCCGGCTATCTGACGGTGACTGCAGGCAGCGGCCCGAAGGCGTTGAGTATTCTTGAACGTGAAAAGCCGCAGCTGATCATCACCGACTACATGATGCCGGGCATGAATGGTATCGAGCTGGCCGAAGAGGTGCGCCAACTCAAGAGGTTCAGCGAGCTGCCGATTTTCCTGATGAGCGGTGCCCAAGGGCATCTGGGTGTCGCCCGGCCTGATCTGTTCGTGAAAGTGTTCGACAAGCCGTTCGACATACAGGTGGTCCTGGACTGCGTCGCAGACCTGCTCAAAACCGACCCTCATGAAAAAACAGACGGTCATAAACACTCATCCCGGAACGGTCCGGGAACTGGCTAACCTGCCAAACACGCGCCATACCCCCGTTGCCCGAGGCCGACATGCAGCAAGCCGAGTCATCCGTGCTGGTTTCTCAAGAGGACCGCTACCGCCTGCTGGTCGACGCGGTCTTCGATTATGCGATCTACATGATCGACACCGACGGCCTGGTGTGCAGCTGGAACTCCGGCGCACGGCGCATCAAGCAATACGACGAAGCGGAAATTCTTGGGCGTTCGTTTTCTCTGTTCTACACCGATGAAGACCGCGAAGTCGGGATGCCTGCGCGGGCGTTGGGCATCGCGGCCAGTTCAGGGCGGTTCGAGGGCGAAGGCTGGCGAGTGCGCAAGGACGGCACCCGGCTGTGGGCATCGGTGGTCATCGACCCGATCTACCAGGACGGGGCGCTGATCGGCTTCGCTAAAGTCACCCGCGACCTTACCGAACGCAGGGCGGCCCAGGAAGCGTTGCGTCACAGCGAGCAGCAATTCAGCCTGCTGGTACAGGGTGTGACGGATTACGCCCTGTACATGCTCGATCCGACCGGCATCATCACCACCTGGAACGCCGGTGCACAGCGGATCAAGGGCTATGAACCCATGGAAGTCATAGGCCGGCACTTTTCGCTGTTCTTCGAGCCCGCGGACGCTGCGGCCGGCATGCCCCAACGCTCGCTGGACATCGCCGAGCGCGAAGGGCGTTACGAAGGCCAGGGCTGGCGGGTGCGCAAGGACGGTTCGCGGTTTCTGGTGCATGTGGTCATCGACCCGATCCGTAACGACGCCGGCCAGCTCATCGGCTTTGCCAAGATCACCCGGGACATCACCGACAGCGTGATGGCCCAGACTGCGCTCAAGGAAGCCCGCGAAGCGCTTTACCAGTCCCAGAAAATGGAATCCATCGGCCAACTCACCGGTGGCATCGCCCACGACTTCAACAACCTGCTGACGGTGATTCTGGGCAGCCTGGGCATCGTCAAGAAACGCCTGGGAGAAGATCCCAAGAGCCACTCGCTGCTGGACAACGCCATTGCGGCGGCCCATCGCGGCTCATCGCTGACCCAGCGGATGCTGGCGTTCGCCCGCCGTCAGGAACTGGACCCCAAGCCTGTGGACGTTGTCGCGCTGATTCGTGGCATGTCGCAACTGCTGGGCAGTTCCCTGGGGCCACGCATCAGCGTCGAAACCCGCTTCCCGTTGATGCTGCGCCCTGTGTTCGTCGATGCCGGGCAACTGGAAATGGCGATCATGAACCTGATGATTAACGCCCGCGATGCCATGCCCGACGGCGGTCAGATCACCATCTCGGCGAACGAGGCCACGTGTGAGCAGGGTCCGGAAAGCGCTGCGCAAGAGATGTTTGTCTGCATTTCGGTGGCCGACAACGGCACCGGAATGGAACCGGCCGTTCTGCAGCGGGCGATGGAGCCGTTCTTCACCACCAAGGGACTGGGCAAGGGTACCGGGCTTGGATTGTCGATGATCCACGGGCTGGCCGCGCAGTCCGGGGGCAAACTGGTGCTCAGAAGTGAACCGGGCAAGGGCACCACGGCGCAATTATGGCTGCCGATTTCTACCATCGTGCAGGGGCAGAACGAGAGCGGGGTGGCGGCGTCGAGCGATTCCCCTCAAACCTCACGCACGCTCAAGGTGTTGCTGGTGGACGATGACCCGCTGGTGCTGCTGAGCAGCCGAGCCATGATCGAAGACCTCGGGCATCAGGTCATCGCGGCAAGCGACGCGGCAGAGGCGCTGGCGCTGATCCGGCAAGCCCACGATTTCGACCTGGTCATCACCGATCAGGTCATGCCCGGCATGAGCGGGTCGGAACTGGTCGCGCAGATCAGTGCGCTGTTTCCGGCGCTGGCCATCGTCATCTGCTCGGCATTCACCGACACGCCGCCGGCATCGGCCGCCGGGTTCTCGCGTCTGCCCAAACCGTTCAGCCAGGCGGAACTGGCCAGAGCCATCACGCAATTGCGCAGTTAACGGTTGAAGCGTTCGGCCAGGCTGTGCAGATACTGCGCCATCTGCTCAAGCTCGCGGCTGATGGTCGAGCCTTGCTGCGCCTGGCCTGCGCTCTGGTCGCACAACTGGGCGATGCGGTTGATCTGCTGGTTGATGCTTTCGGCGACATGGGTTTGTTGCTCCGACGCAGAGGCCATCTGCTGGCTCATGCCGGTGATGCGGGTGACGGCCTCGCTGATGCCACTCAGCGCTTGTTGCACCGCTTCGACACTGGCCACGCTCTCCTGAGACATCGCCTGGCCGCGGGTGGCAGTGGCCACGGCGCGGCTGGCGCCTTCACGCAGTTCGCCGATGATGCCCTGGATCTGTTCGGTGGAGGTTTGCGTGCGCGAGGCCAGCGAACGGACCTCGTCGGCGACCACGGCAAAGCCCCGGCCTTGCTCGCCGGCGCGGGCAGCCTCGATGGCGGCGTTGAGTGCCAGCAGGTTGGTCTGCTGGGCAATGGAGTTGATGACATCGACCACACTGCCGATGGACTGAGTGGCGCCCGCCAGTTCGCCCACTGCCTGACCGATCTCGGTCACTGAATTGGCCATGTGCCGGATCGCCAGCAGGCTGTCATCGGCCAGCCCGCGTCCTTGCTGGGCCAGCGTGTCGGCTTCCTGAGCGGCATGGGCGGTGTTCTGCACGTTGTGGGTGACTTCCTGGATGGTCGCGGCCATTTGGGTGATGGCGGTGGCCGACTGATCGGTTTCGCTGCGCTGCTGATCCAGCGCCTCGGCCTGCAGCAGCGACAGGCTTGCCGATTGCCCGGCACGTTGCTTGACGCTTTCCCCGGCATCGGCCAGGCGCGTCAACGCCGCCTGCAGCCGCGCCTCTTCGCTGATCATCGCCAGATCCAGTTGCGCCTGGGGGCCGCGGTTGTCGCTGTAGGTCAGGGCGATCAACGGATCCGTAAAGGCTTTGGGATGGTCGTTGAGGATGGTTTGCAGGGACTTGCTCTGGCGCATTTCCAGCACGGCGCTGAGGGCGATCAACGTCAACAGCATCACCGCCAGTTCGGCGTGGTCAGACAGCAGATAATTTGAGAAGCCGAGCACCAGAGCGGCGATCAGCAGCGGCAATTGACGCAGCAGATGAAAACGTACCGTGCTCGCTCTGGAAACAGCAGCCCTGCCGTCGCGCAAGCGGGCATAGAGAGCCTGAGCGCGGCGCACCTGATCGCGGCCTGGCAAGGAGCGAACGGATTCAAAGCCTGCGATCTTGCCGTTCTCGTAGATCGCCGTGACGTAGGCGCTGACCCAATAGAAATCGCCGTTCTTTGCGCGGTTTTTCACCACGCCCATCCAGGGCTTGCCTTGCTTGATGGTCTCCCACATATGGGCGAACACCGAGGGCGGCATGTCCGGGTGACGAACCAGATTGTGCGGCTGGCCGATCAGCTCTTCGCGGGTAAAGCCGCTCAGGGCGACAAAGGCGTCATTGCAGTAGGTGATGCGGCTGCTCAGATCCGTGGTCGAGATCAGGCGTTCATGTGCAGCGAAAGTCCTTTCCTGCTGTGTAACCGGCATATTCAAACGCATAAGACCGTGTCATCCCTGATAGCTGAACAGTGCGTGCAGATAGGTGTAGCACAACATTGATCGGTAAGCGTTAAGAGGCGGCGGGGCGGGCTGCGCGGCGTGATACCGCCCAGATTCAAGGCAGAAAAAAAGCCCGCTGGGGAAGACGGGCTTTAAAGAGGATCAAAAGGAGTGGGTTCAGACTGGACCTTCAGACGTGAAGATTGTGTGAAAACCAATCTCTAACTAATTCTCATTTGGAAAATGGCGACGAACGGTCATTCCCCGTCTTTCAATTGCCTCTCGAACCGGGGTTTTGCCAGAACACCGGGTCTGCGCTCTTGAGCCGTTCAACCGCGTTGTGGATGTGGGTGAGGGCGGCGAAACGCGCGGCGTCGGGGTCGCTGGCAGCGATGGCGTCGTAGATCGCCACGTGCTCGATGCGCACGGTTTTGGCCAATTCGCTGCGTCGTTCTTCGTTGGAGCGGGTGATGCGGATTGCTTCCTTGATGAACTGGGCGATGAAGTCGTGCAGCGATGGGAACAGCGGGTTGCCCGTGGCGTGGGAGATCGACAGGTGAAACGCCAGGTCCTCCTCGACGCCGTCGCGGCCGGCGTGTTCTGCCTCGTCAATGGCTTTGAGGGCGCGCTCGATGGCTTTAAGCCCGGCAGGGGTGTGGCGCTGGGCCGCCAATGACGCCGCTTCACCTTCGATGCCGCGACGCAGCTCGGTCACTCGCAACACCGCTTCGATGGAACCGCTCACATCCAGATCGATGGTGAAGGCCTTGATGTGCGCGCCTTCGCTGACCACGGTGCCGCTGCCCTGGCGCACTTCGACCAGGCCTGCGGACTTGAGCCGGGAAATGGCCTCGCGCACCACCGTGCGGCTCACGCCATAACGCTCGCACAGCACCGGTTCCGTTGGCAGGCGCGAGCCGGGCAGGGCCTCGCCGCTGGCGATGTGGGCTTTCAACGCCGCCGTCACCTGATCGGCCAAGGTGCCTTTGGAGGCGTCCTTGAGCGCAGGCGTCGCAGGGGGCAGGGCAGAAGGGTCGAAGTGAGCCATAGCGATCTCATGCTTTAAATCAGCGCACGTTACTGCATTTCGGCGTCAGCGTCCTGCCTCAAGCGCCTGTTGAATTCGTATGACGTATTATGTTACTTATTTCGTCGCGCACCGTTCTACCCCCAAAAAAATCACCCCACTACAAAAACAACGGGATGGGAAAGACATGAGTGAATCACTGACTCAAGACGTGATGGGCTCCTCGGCCGTCGTGTCGGAAGATGCGGCCTATCGCAAGGCCGCCTGGCGGATTCTGCCGCTGCTGTTGCTGTGCTACCTGGTGGCCTATCTGGACCGGGTGAATGTCGGGTTTGCCAAGCTGCAAATGTCTGATGACCTGCATTTCTCCGAAGCGGTGTACGGCCTGGGCGCCGGCATTTTCTTCATCGCTTACTTCCTCGTGGAAATCCCCAGCAACCTGATCCTGCACCGGGTCGGCGCACGCCTGTGGATCGCCCGGATCATGATTAGCTGGGGCGTTATTTCCTCGTGCATGGCCTTCGTCACCACGCCGATGTCCTTCTACATCATGCGCTTCTTGCTTGGCCTGGCCGAGGCGGGGTTCTATCCGGGGGTGATCCTGTACCTGTCGTACTGGTTTCCCACTCACCGGCGCGGGAAGATGTTTGCGCTGTTCGCCACCGCCGTGCCGCTGTCCGGCCTGATCGGCGCGCCGCTGTCGGGCTGGCTGATGACGGCCTTCCATGGCGCCCACGGTTTTGCCGGCTGGCAGTGGCTATTCTTCATCGAAGGGCTGCCGTCGGTGTTCGTCGGGATCATGGTGATCTTCTGCCTCAGCGACCGGATTTCCCACGCCGGCTGGCTGAGCCAGGAAGAGAAGAGCCTGCTGCAATCGCGCATCGACGCCGAAACCCGTGGTCATGAAGCGCACAGCGTGCGTGAGGTGTTTCGCCAGCCACGCATCTGGCTGCTGACCGCGATCTACTTCTGCCTGATTGCCGGTTTCTACACCGTGGGCTTCTGGCTGCCGACCCTGGTGCGTCAGGCCGGGGTGACGGATGTCCTGCAGATCGGCCTGCTCACTGCCATTCCCTACGGCGCGGCGGTGGTCACCATGCTGCTGGTCTCGCGCAACGCCGACCGGCTGCGCGAACGTCGCTGGCACCTGGCGCTGACGGCGGTGGTGGGCGGCATCGGGATGATCATTTCCGCGACCTGGAGCGACAACTTCACCCTGTCGATGATCGGGCTGACGCTGGGGGCCATGGGTGCGCTGAGTACGCTGCCGCTGTTTTGGCCGTTGCCCACTGCGTTTCTGGGCGGCACTGCGGCAGCGGCGGGGATTGCGCTGATCAACTCCTGCGGCAACCTGGCAGGTTTCGCCTCGCCGTACCTGATGGGCTTTCTCAAGGACATGACGCAAAGCACCACCATCGGCATGTACGTCATGGCCAGCGCGCTGTTTCTGGGCGCGGCACTGGTCTTCCGCATTCCTGCAAAACTGGTAAATCGCTGAGCATTAGGAGCTATTGATGAATATTCTCGTGACCGGCGCGGCGGGCTTTCTGGGCCGCCGCCTGATCGAAGCGCTGCTTGAGCGCGGCACCTTGACCGACCGCCAAGGCGTGACCACGCGCATTCGCAGCATCGTGGCGTTCGATGTGGTGCCCTTGGCCGGCATCGATGATTCCAGGGTGAAAGTGGTCTGCGGCGACATCGCCGATCCACAGGTGCTCGAAGGCCTGGTCGATGCCGACACCGACAGCATTTTCCATCTGGCAGCGGTGGTGTCGAGCCAGGCCGAGCAGGATTTCGATCTGGGGATGCGCATCAATTTCAGCGCCACGCAGCAGTTGCTCGAGCGCATCCGTCAGGTCGGCACGTGCCCCAAATGGGTGATGACCAGTTCGGTAGCGGTGTTTGGTGGGCAACTGCCAGCGCAGGTTGAGGACCATCACGTCTGGGCGCCGCAAAGCTCCTACGGCACGCAAAAGGCCATGAACGACTTGCTGCTGGCCGACTACAGCCGCCGGGGTTTCGTCGACGGACGCAGTCTGCGCATGCCGACCATTGTGGTACGCCCCGGCAAGCCGAACATGGCGGCGTCGAGTTTTGCCAGTGGCATCATTCGCGAGCCGCTCAACGGCCAGGACAGCGTCTGTCCGGTGGCGGTGGACACCCGCTTGTGGCTGATGTCACCTGCCCAGGCGATTGCCAACCTGATCCACGGCCATGAGCTCAAGGCTGAAGCGCTGACCCAGGGCCGGGTCATCAACATGCCCGGCCTGTCGATCACGGTTCAGGAAATGATCGACGCCCTGCGCCGCACCGCCGGGGACGACGCCGTCAGCCGTATTCGTCATGAGCGCAACCCGGCCATCGAGCGCATCGTCGGCTCCTGGCCCGGGTCATTCACGGCCAGATACGCCAAAAACCTGGGCTTTACCGCCGACCACGACTTCGCCGATGTCATCGGGCAATTCATGGCCGAGTACCCGCCGCAGGTGGAGTAGGGCCTGTGCGCAAGCGACCTGTGGATGTCGCTTGCGCGTATAGGTTCACGGCGCCCAAACGTGCTCTAATCACTCCCAATCAAGTGGGGGACCCGTCCGCTCAAGGCGCGTCCCTCGATACCCTCGGGCGTTCACAAAGGGCTGTCATGGATACGGGGTCACGACTCAAGTTAGTGCGGGAAAGCTACAAGATGTCCCAGCGAGAGCTGGCCAGACGCAGCGGCGTCGCCAATGGCACGATCTCGCTGATTGAGTTGAATCGCGTCAGCCCCTCAGTCAGTTCGCTGAAAAAGCTGCTGGAAGGGTTTCCCATGACCCTGGCGGACTTTTTCTCGTTCGACCAGCCGCCCCAGGAACAGCGCTACATCTTCCGCGCCGGCGAGCAGCCGGATCTGGGCCGCGATGGCCTGCGTCTGTTGCTGATCGGTGCGTCGGTTCCCAGCCGCGAGATGCGCATGCTGCGCGAGCAATACGCCCCCGGCGCCAGTTCCGGCGCAGAGCCCATCGTGCATGCCCAAGGCGAGGAGTGCGGACTGGTGACGCGCGGCACCATCGAGCTCACCGTCGACGGTCAGATCAGCATCCTCACCGCAGGCGACGGCTATTACTTTCCGACCACGCTGCCGCACCGGTTTCGCAACATCGGCCAGGACGAGGCGGAAATCATCAGCGCCAACACCCCGGCCAACTTCTGACGGACCTGCGCCGCGTTACCCCAGCTCTATGGCGTAGAAACGGGTATCGACCACCATCAGGGGAAAAGCTGGCGGCAGTTCCTGCTGGTCGACCAGCGTGAAACCGTGCTTTTCATAAAACCTGTGGGCCGCGAGAAACTTCGCGGTGGTGCCCAGGAAAATACGCCGCACCCCGCGCGCCCTGGCCGCTTCGATCAGGCATTCGAGCAAACGCCGGGCAACCCCGAATTCGCGCCCACGCCATGCAGTGGCCACGAACATTTTGCGCAGCGCAGCGTCACCGTTGCCGATGTCCTTGAGGGCAATACTGCCGATCACCACGCCATCGTGTCGCGCCACCCAAAAGTCCCCGGTTCCGGTCTGATAGAAGGACGGGATGGCCAGCAGGTCGGGTTGATCCTGGGCCGTGATCGCAATGCCAAACTCTTCGCGCTGGATGGGCACGATCAGCTCCACGATGCCTTGCTCGTCACCGGGCGCGTAGCTGTCGATGCGGATTTCTTGCTGTGTCACCTGCAGTTCCTCGGTTGCCTGAAAGTCGCTGATAGTGCCCGGCGAACCGCTTTGGGTAAACATCCCTTATGCCGTTGAGAAAAATCATCGAACCCTGATTGAATCCCGACTTCGAACCTATAAGGTTGCGACTGATTCGTGACCAGGCGAGGTGAATATGAACGCTTCATCAGGCATACCTGGCGGTACAGAAAACGCAGTGGACTCCATCCAGCCATTGGAACCGGGCAGACCGGACGTCATTCCGATGCCACCCGACACTGTGGGCGGCGACGACGATATTTCACTGGAGCCCGACGATGAGGCGCCGCTGGAGAAGGACGTGGAAAAGGTCGAGCGCAACAACTCCCCTATGCCGGAGCATCCGGGGGAGATCTGAGCCTAAATCCCCCAGACATGCCCGCCCGTATGAGCGTGCTTGCCCGCGCGCAGCCGCTATCAGTGCGGGCTGCCGCAGCCCGGACCAGAGCGATGCGATATTGCGTCTGGCGCAATACCGCTTTCCAAGGCTAAACAGCCCGTTGATGATTGATCCTCTTACACTAGGCACCGAATTCAGGAATCAGTTCGACCGGTTTGAGGATGACGAGAATGAACAAGAATAATGCTGCGGTGGTGACGTACCGTGGAGGCTCTGTCGAGAACCTGCATTGCGCCAATGTGGCGGTGGTGGATGCATCCGGAAAGTTGCTCTACGGCTTCGGCAACCCTGAGCGCATGACGTTGGCACGCTCCGCCGCCAAGCCTGCCCAGGCGCTGGCGGTACTGGAAGCCGGGGCGTTCGACCGGTTTGACTTCGACGAGGCAGACCTTGCCTTGATGTGCGCCTCCCACAGCAGCGAACCGCGGCACATCGAGCGAACCCTGTCGATGCTGGGCAAGATCGACCTCACCGAATCGAGCATGCGCTGCGGCGGCCACCCGCCGATTTCCGATGCGGTCTATAAGGACTGGATCAAGCGTGACTTCACCCCCACCGCCTGTTGCAGCAACTGCTCCGGCAAGCACGTGGGCATGCTCGGCGCAGCGCTGGCCCTGGGGCAGGCGGCCGAGGGTTACGAGTCCCCCGATCACCCGTTGCAGCGCCACGTCAAGGCCGTGGTCGCGGACCTGTGCGATTTGCCCGTCGAAGGCGTTGAATGGGCAACCGATGGTTGCAACCTGCCGACCCCGGCATTCCCCCTCGACCGCCTGGCGCGGATGTACGCAAAGCTTGCATCGGCTGCGGATGACACCGCGAAGGGCGTGGCCAGTGGTGAACGCGCCAAGGCACTGGCGAAGATCTACCGGGCGATGACTGCCTATCCTGAAATGGTCGCAGGCGAAGGGCGATTCTGCACCGAACTGATGAAGGCATTTGATGGCGACGTGGTCGGCAAACTAGGCGCCGACGGTTCATACGGCATTGGCATTCGTGCCTCGCAACAGACCCGACGACTGGGTTCGGACGGCGCGCTGGGTTTCTCGGTAAAAGTCGAGGACGGCAATATCGAGGTACTGTACATGCTCGTCTGCGAAATCCTGGAGCGCCTGCAGATTGGTACCTCGCTACAGCGCGGCCTGCTGTCGGCTTTCCATCGTCCGAAGATGATCAACACCATGAAGCGCGAGGTTGGTCACGCCGACTTCACCTTCGAGCTTCAGACGCCCTGAGTCATGGGCTCTGGCTTTAGAAGCCATCGCCGCGCATCTTGCGTAATTCCTCATCGGAAAAACTGCCGATGTGCTGCAGCTGTTCGGCAATGAAATCGCGCAAGACACGCAGCTTGGTGGACCCGCGCCGGTTCGCCAGGTAGGCAAGGTAGATGTGCCGCCCGGTCAGGGTGTTCTCCAGACGGTACTGGGGCAGCACCACTTCCAGGCGGCCTGTTGCCAGATAGTCGCGCACCAGCCAGATCTCGAAATCGGCGATTCCCAGTCCCGCGCAGGTGGCCTCCAGCAGCAGCTCGGAGTGGTCGGACACCAGATTGCCGGTCGGCAGCAGGCTGTGCCGATGCTTGTCGGACACCAGGTGCCAGCGCGGGTCGCCCTCGGGGTGAACGTAGCGCAGGCAGTTGTGCGCCTTGAGATCGTCCGGGTGCATGGGACGGCCCCGGCGTTCAAGGTAGGCGGGGGCCGCGCACAGCACGCTGTCATTGCGTGAGAGCTTCTGGACGATGAGGTTGTCCAGGTAGTTCTCGCCCTCATGGATATCCAGGTCGAAGCCGCCGGCCACCAGATCATTGTGATTGTCGGTCAGGCGCACATCCAGCTGGATGGTGGGGTAGTGCGCCAGGAATGGCGCGACCAGAGGCGCCAGGTAGCGGCGGCCAAAGGCGACCGGCGCGGTGAGCTTGAGCGGGCCGCTGGGCTGCGCGTCCAGTTCGGCGACCACCCGCATGGTGTCATCGTAATCGGCAATCAGCGTGGTGGCGCGCTCAAGGTACAGGCTACCGGCTTCGGTCAGGCTGATCTTGTGTGTCGAGCGATGCAGCAGCACCACGCCCAGCGACTCCTCGATCTGCGACACCTTGCGCGCCACCGTGGAGGTGGACACGTGGGCCTCCCGGGCGACCGCCGAGAAACTGCCTGCTTCGACAACTTTGACGAACGTGCGCATCGCCCCGAGATCATCCGGGCCTGCGTCTTTTGCTTTCGATTTCATGGGCGGCTTCTTTTTGCGCTAGCTGCAAAACAGGTTTTGATTTTGCGAAAAACCCTGATTCTACGCAACGATATAGAATCGGCGCAACGCAGGTGAAGTCGTTAGAAGCGCAACATCATCAAGGAAGAACCGGTGATTCGACGGGAAGGCCGCAGGCCTCGCAAGCCGTCGATTGCATCACTGAACCATGCTCAACATGCCTCCCTGACTATTACAAAAATCGCTTCCCGAGAAGCACGCACCTGGAGACGCTCATGAAGCATGTCCGCAATGAAGATCTATTCGCTTCCCACGAAAGCGGATACGAAAAAAAGCTCAAATCCCGACACGTACACATGATTGCCATGGGCGGCGCCATCGGCACCGGCTTGTTCCTGGGGGCCGGGGCACGGCTGCAAATGGCGGGGCCGGCACTGGCGGTGGTGTATCTGGTCTGCGGCGTGTTTGCCTTTTTCATCATGCGTGCACTGGGTGAGCTGGTGATGCACCGTCCTACCACGGGCAGCTTTGTGTCCTATGCCCGGGAGTTTCTCGGCGAGCGTTCCTCCTACGTTGCCGGCTGGATGTATTACCTGGTGTGGGCAACCACTGGCATCGTCGATATCACGGCGATTGCGATCTACATGAAATACTGGGGCGCTTTTGCCGATGCCCCGCAGTGGCTGTTTGCATTGGGTTCACTAGGGATCGTCACGGTCCTGAACATGATCGGCGTCAAGTACTTTGGGGAGATGGAATTCTGGTTCTCGCTGATCAAAGTGATCACCATCAGCCTGTTCCTGGTCGTGGGGACGGTCTTTCTCGCCAGCGGCCACCCGATCGACGGGCACGCCACCGGGCTTCATCTAATCACCGATAACGGTGGGCTGTTTCCCCATGGCCTGGTGCCGGCGGTACTGATCATTCAGGGGGTGATCTTCGCCTACGCCAGCATCGAACTGGTTGGCGTGGCTGCCGGGGAAACGGCGGATCCGCGCAAGGTCTTGCCCAAGGCGATCAATTCCATCATGTGGCGAATCGGCCTGTTCTACGTGGGCTCCGTGGTGCTGCTGACCTTGCTGCTGCCGTGGACGGCGTACAGCGCGGGGGAAAGTCCGTTCGTGACCTTTTTCGGCAAGTTGGGCGTGCCGTACATGGGCAGCGTGATGAATATCGTGGTGCTGACCGCTGCCATGTCGAGCCTCAACTCGGGGCTGTATTCGACCGGTCGCATCCTGCGTTCCCTGGCGATGGGTGGCTCTGCGCCCAAATACGTTTCGCGAATGAACAGCCGTGGTGTGCCTTACGGCGGGATCCTGGTCACCGTTGCCGTGATCGCGATTGGCGTGCCGCTCAATTACATCGTTCCGGCACAAGCCTTCGAGATCGTGTTGAATGTGGCTTCGCTGGGCATCGTGACCACATGGGGTTTCATCGTGATGTGTCAGATTCGCTTTCGCCAGGCGGTCAAGCGCGGTGAGTTGCCGGATGTCACCTTCAAGATGCCATGGGCGCCTTACACCTCTTGGGCAACCATGGGCTTTCTGCTGGCGGTGCTGGTGCTGATGGCGTTCGATTATCCGAGCGGCACGTGGACCATTGCCATGATCCCGGTGCTGGCCGTCGGCTTGACGATTGGTTGGTACCTGACCCAGCGTCGTTCGGCGCAGGCACCGGGTGAGAGCGCCCCGGTTGCTCGGCCGGTTGGCGACGCTTGAGGTTGTGATTACCCCAAAGGCATCGGGAGCAAGCTCACTCCTACAGGTCTTGCGGCGTGCTCAAGCATGTGGCCCGGCCCACATTCCTGTGGGAGCGGGCTTGCCCGCAAAGAGGAGATGTCAGACGACGGGGATGTAACAGATCCATTGCAGCCCCGGGCCAGCGCTCCTACATTAGGGGCGACTGACCCAAGGAGCTTCTGTGAGCATGGATTCACCACCTACATCTATCCCCGCCCTGACACATCCGGGCGTCATCTGGGCGCACACCCTGGCGCCCGAAGTACGGGTGCCATTGACCCTCGTCACCGAACGGTTGCGCCTGGTGCCGGCTGACGTCCGCCACGCCGAGGCCTTGGCCTGCGCCCTGAACGCCAGTTACACCCTGCACCGGGAATTCCTCGCCTGGAGCCAGCCCCACTGGACGCTGGAACAAGCCGCTGAAAGCCTGGAGCTGGCCGCCATGGATTTTTTCCGATGCGGCGCTGAAAAGCGCTACCTCGTCCTGCCGCGCAGCGGTGCTCCGGACATTGTCGGTTGCATCGGATTGATGCCTGGGCCCACGGAGAATGAAGATTTCGAAATCGGCTACTGGGCCAACCAGCGCCATGCCGGGCAAGGCCTTATGAAGGAGGCCCTGGTGGCATTGTTGGTGTTGCTTGAGGGCCAGTCGCTGTACCTGACCACCGCCAGCGCCAATACCGCAAGCCAACGCCTGGCAAAGGCGGTCGGCTTTAAGCAGGTGGAGACTCTTGTGGCGGACGAGCCAGACGGTAGCGACACCTTCGTCTTTCGGCGCCACTAACGCCCGGATGTACACCGACGCTGAAACCACCCGGACCCCGTAGCAGCACGGCTTGCCGGCGAGGGCGTCATCAAGATCGCCTCCAGCGGCAAGCCGAACGTCGCCCGGCCGGGCTGCTACGACAAGCGTACCAGTGCGTTGAACAGATCGTTGTGATACAGTATAACGTATCTATCGATATCCAGCCCTGGAGACCATCATGAAACCGAATATCCATCCCGCGTACCGCACCGTGCTGTTCCACGACACCGCCGCCGACGTGTATTTCCTCATTGGTTCGACCGCCGATACCGACCGTACCCATCAGCACACCGACGGCAACACCTATCCATATGTCGCCCTGGATGTGTCCAGCGCCTCGCACCCGATCTACACCGGCCAGCAGCGCCAGGCCACCACCGAAGGCCGCATCGCAGGTTTCAACAAGCGCTTTGCTGCGTTTGGCTCGGGTGCCAAGAAGGAATGAAGGCCGGTGGAGAGCGATAACGCCTGCTATCGCTCTTTCATTCCCAGCCTCTTCACCGAGTACGCGCGTTTCTCGTCTTCGGAGTTGTAGTAGACGTTTTGCGTGGTACTCAGGCTGTTGTGGCGCAGGTCGATCTGCAAATCCTTCATGTCGCGATGAGGCGCATCGAAGGTTGCCGAGGTGTGGCGCAACCAGTGCAGTGAGGCCGCACGCAGCCGGCTGACGTCTTCGTCGGCCCAGTTCTCGGCCTGCATGCGCTCCAGCGCACGGTCGAACACCTCCTGCAGCAACACTCGGATATGCCGGTCCGACAGACCCGCACGGCCACGCTGGGTCGCGATCAGCGGAGTGCTTTCACGAAAGCCGGGCAGGGGCGAGAGGCCTTGATGCAGCCGCCATCGTTTCAGGTAGTTCTCGACGTAGTCGTCGCGCACGCTGATCTTGCCCGCCTTGTTGCCCTTGCCGACCACGTGATACCACCAGTTGCCCGCGTTGTCCTTGCGCAAGTCGCCCATGGTCGGCTGCCAGTTGTCGCGCCCGACCAGATCGGAAACCCGCAGGTACATCGCGAAAATGGTCGCCACAATGAACAGCGTCCGCTCGTAGCGGGCATCCGCCGCAGCCAGTTGCTCGGCGGTTTCCAGCACGAAATCCCACTGCAGCGAGGTCAGGATGCGGGTGTCCTGATCGTCGGTATTGCGCTGCTTGTATTTGCTCTTCTGCTTGACCGCCCGAAACGGGTTCTGCTCGCAAAACCCTTCATCGATGGCGTGCTGAAAGAAACTCCCGCACACCGCGAAGATCTGCGCGATAGAGCCCTGGGCGAGCTTGTAGGCATCCAGTTGCGCGGGGCGGTTCTGCTCCTTGGCGCGCTTGCGTTCCTCTTTGGACACCGTCTGGCTGAACGGGCGCCATTGGGGGTTGAGCACATAGGTATCGCTGGCTGATTTCTTGCGCGCTCCAATACGATTGAAGCGCGACTTGACCACCGGCCCGACCCAGGCGGGGTCCGGCGCCAGGCAAAACTCCATGAAACTCTCGGCATGGGTACGGCGCATTTCCAGCAGCGGAATCCGCGCCTTGAGCAGCGCCCACAACAGCAGGCGTTCGACGTGGGTGCGGTAGGAATTGAACGTCGCCTCGTTGCCGGCGTAAGACTTGAGAAAACTGCGCACCGCGCGATAGCCTTCGACCGCCTGGGTCTGCTCGGGGAACTGCCCAAGGTAGTCGCTGATGGCAGGAAGTTCTTCTTTCAGCGAGCTGAAATTGAGCTCGCCGAATCGGGCATAGGTTTCAAACAGCGGGTGGGGTGTGGCAGGCGCAGACATTGAGATTCCCTTGAGTGGCGCGACGTGGGAAATGATGCGAAAAACTAAGTCATTGAATTTATTGTAGCTTTTATACGATGACTGCGGACGGCGAGACGATGCGGATTTTATCGTCGTGGCGTACAGGTTGCGTTCAGTTCAGCGGCTGCGGCGCTATGCACAACATCCAATTTAATGCAGATGGTTGCGCTGCGTAAACGAGGCGTGCGTCTGGTCGGTGGGTGACCCGGGAATAAAAATGCCAGTCGGCGCAACCGACTGGCATTTTTTATTGCAGGGTGAGTATCAGCTGCCCGCAAACTGCGCCTTCAGCTGTTGCGCCGCGCGTTCAAAGGCGACCTTGATTTCTTCGATCACCTCATCGCCGTGCTCGAAGGATATATAGATGCGCCCATACGGCGAAGGCATCATCAGCACGCCCGCTTCGCGCAGGGCCAGGTGCAGGGCTTTGGTGAAAGCCGGGTTGGCGATTTCGGCGGCTTCTTCGTAGGTGACAGGGGCGGTTGCGGCAGGCCAGATGCCGAACACGTTGCCGTAGCCGCTTGTGGCGACGGCAATGCCATGGGCCTTGAAGATGCCCTCGACTGCGGTGCGCAGGTGCTCGCCACGCTGGATCAGTTGCTCGTAGTTACTCTGATCCAGCAGCGCGAGGGTGCTGGTGACCGCCGCGCAGGCCAGTGGGTTGCCGCTGAAGGTGCCGCCGCGGGCCACGCGGCCTTCCTCGAAACCGGCCAGAATATGCGGTTTGCCGACCACGGCAGACACTGGAACGCCGTTGCCGATGGCCTTGCCGACGCTGGCCAGGTCCGGGTCCAGCCCGTCGCGCAGCCCGGCAAGCCCCGCGAACAGACGAAAGCCCATCAACACTTCGTCGCAGATCACCAGTGCGCCGTGTTGGTGGGCGATGTCTTGCACGTGCTTGAGATAGCCGGGCAGCGGCATGATGCAGCCGGCGTTGGCGAGGATGGGTTCGAGAATCACCGCGGCGATGTCGCTGTCTTCAGTAAACAGGCGCTCGACGTCGGCGAAGTCGTTGAAGCGGATCAGCGTGGTGCGCTCTGTAGAAGGCCGTGCGCCGTCTGCGAAACGGGCTTCGTCGGAGGTCACGTTGCCGTAGCTGACATCGTCGAACCAGCCGTCGAAGCCTGCGGCCATCTTGGCGATCTTGCCGCGTCCGGTATAGGCCCGCGCAGCGCGACAGGCCAGGTGCACGGCCTCGCTGCCGGAGTTGGTGAACATGACTTTGCTCAGCTCGCCCGTATGTCGGGCCAGTGCGGTGGCTGCGTCGTGTTCGCGAACATGGGCCCAGGAAGGGGCCGCGCTGTCGCCAAGGGCCTCGGCCACGGCAGTGTTCACCGCGTCGTTGGCATGGCCCAGCAGCACGGCGCCGAAGCCCAGTGCGGTGTCAATGTAGCTGCGACCCTTGTCATCCCACAACCGTGCACCTTTGCCTTTGCGAATGAACAGTTTCTCGCCGTTCAGTTCCGGCAGGATGCGCGCGGCACTGGATACATCGCCCACTAAGTTAGCCATTCTCGACCTCTGAATCTGGACAGTAGTTTGCCTTCCCGGGTCCGACCCGAAAGGGTGTCACGTGTTTTCAATCAGTGCGCAACGCACTGCGTCCGCTGTTTATTGTTGTTTGACTCTCAATTTCTCGTTGCGCCGGCGCAGCAGTTCCAGGGTCAGCAGCATCAGCACCGACAGCACGACCATGATGGTCGCGACCGCGGCGATGTTCGGGCTGATGTTCTCGCGGATGCCGGCGAACATCTGCAGCGGCAAGGTGCGCTGGGAGGGGCTGGCGAGGAACAGCGTGACCACCACTTCATCGAAGGACGTTGCGAAGGCGAACAGCCCGCCGGAGATGACGCCTGGGGCGATCAGCGGCAGCACGACGCGAAAGAACACCGTCAGCGGCGGGGCGCCTAGGCTGGCGGCGGCACGGCTCAGGTTGGTATTGAAGCCTTGCAGCGTCGCATTCACCGTGATCACCACGAACGGCACGCCAAGCATGGCGTGGGCCAGCACAAGGCCCAGGTAGCTGTTGAGCAGCTGCAGTTTGGCAAAAAAGAAGTACAAGCCCACCGCGACGATAATCAGCGGCACAATCATCGGCGAAATCAGGAATGCCATGACCACGCTCTTGCCGCGAAAATCACCCCGGCACAGGCCGACCGAGGCCATGGTGCCGAAGATCATCGCCAGCAACGTCGCGCCAGGCGCGATGATGAAGCTGTTCTTGAACGCCTGCTGCCACTCTTGGGACGACATCAATTCCTCGTACCAGCGCAAGGAGAACCCGTCCATGGGGTAGGTCAGGAAGGACGATGCGTTGAACGACAGCGGAATGATCACCAGAATCGGCACGATCAGAAACAGGAGGATCAGGATGGACGCCGACGCCAGTCCAAAACGGGCCAGCTTTTCGGCGGGGGATGCGTAGGGTTGCAGCATGTCGATTACCTCGCCTGGGTGGTGTTGGTGAGCTTGCCGTACACCATGTAGAGCAGCAGTGTGGCGATCAGCAGCAGGCTGCCAAGCGCCGACGCCATGCCCCAGTTCACGGTCTTGTTGGTGTAGAAGGCGACGAAGTAACTGACCATCTGATCGGCCGCGCCACCCACCAGCGCCGGGGTCACGTAGTAGCCGATGGCGAGGATGAAGGTCAGCAGACCGCCTGCGGCAAGCCCGGCGAAGGTCTGCGGTACATAGATGCGCCAGAACGCCACGAATGGGTGCGCACCCAGGGAAATCGCAGCGCGCACGTAGTTGCTCGGGATACTTTTCATCACGCTGTACAGCGGCAGGATCATGAACGGCAGCAGCACGTGGGTCATCGCGATGATGACGCCGGTGCGGTTGAACACCAGCTGGACCGGCCCATCATTGATGCCGAACAGCATCAGCGTGCGGTTGATCAGGCCGTCCGATTGCAGCAAGACGATCCACGCCGCCGTGCGCACGATCAGCGATGTCCAGAACGGCAACAGCACACAGATCATCAGCAGGTTGCTCTTGCCCTCTGGCAGCGTCGCCAGCCAGTACGCCACCGGGAAGCCGAGCAGCAGGCAGAGCACAGTGACCACGGCGCCGATGTAGAAGGTGCGGGCAAAGATATCGACGTAGATCGACTGGTTCGGATCAGCCTTGACGATGCTGCCGGTGGCCGAATCCAGGCGATGATCCAGCGAGGCCAGCAGGTAATAGGGTGTCAGTTTCGACGACGCCTGTTTCAGGGCCTTCCAGTAGGTGACGTCACCCCAGGCCTTGTCGACCTCGATCAACGCCTCGCGTTTTGAGGTGGCGCTTTGGTCGGGCAGCTTGCGCAGGGTCTTGGTGATGACGCTGCGGTAGTCGGGAATCTCGTAGCTCAGGCGCTTGCTCAAGGCCAGGATCTGGCCGTTTTCCCTGGCGTCGGCCAGGTCCTTGAGCAGCGCGGCGTAGGTGCTTTCCCCGGGCAGGTCTTCGCCTTTCCAGTCACTCAAGGCCGCAGTCGTGGCGGGCATGGCGGTGTTGACTTCGGGGTTGTCGACACTGCGGCTGAGCATGGTACCGATCGGGAAGGCAAAGCACACCAGCACGAACAGGAACAGCGGCGCGATCAGCGCAAGGGATTTGAGTTTATAGGCCCGCTGGGACTTCTTGAGCTTGGCCCGCAGGTCGACGGTGTCCTCGTCACGCTGCAGCAAAACGGCGGTCTGGCTCATGATCGGCGCCTCAGTGCTGGGTGACGTCGAGCGCACGGATGTGCTCGGGCGCCCAGGAAAGCGAAATGGCGCTGCCGACGGTCCAGCTGCTGTCCATTTTGGTGGCTGGCAGCTTGATCATGAAGTCGGGTTGGCCCGCGATTTCGGTAATCATCCGCACGTGATCGCCCAGATAGATATATTCGCGGATACGTGCAGTCACAGGGGTGCTGCCGGCAGCGCCGACCATCACGCGCTCCGGGCGTATGCACAGGGCGACGGTTTCTCCCGGTTGTGCGCCGGTCACGGTAATCGCCTGCAACTGGCTGCCGTCCTTCAGGCGAACGGTGGAATAGCCAGCGTCCTGGGACAGTACAGTGCCCATGAGCATGTTGTTTTCGCCGATGAACTGGGCGACAAAGCTTTTGGTCGGGGCTTCGTAGATGGCGGCCGGGGTGTCGATCTGCTGGATCACCCCGTCATTGAAAACGGCCACACGATCGGACATGGTCAGCGCTTCGCTCTGATCGTGGGTCACGTAGACCACCGTCAGCCCCAGTTGCTTGTGCAGGTGCTTGATCTCCAGCTGCATGTGCTCGCGCAGCTGTTTGTCCAGCGCCCCAAGTGGCTCGTCCATCAACACCAGCTTGGGCTCGAACACCAGGGCGCGAGCCAGGGCCACACGTTGCTGCTGGCCACCGGACATCTGCGCCGGATAGCGTTTGGCGAAGTCGTTGAGGCGTACCATGTCCAGCGCCCGACGTACTTTCTCGGCGCGCTCGATACGGTTGATCTTGCGCACCGACAGCGGGAATGCGAGGTTTTCCTCGATGGTCATGTGCGGGAACAGCGCATAATTCTGAAACACCATGCCGATGTCACGCTTGTGCGGCGGCAGGTTGTGCAGCGGTTTGTCTTTGAGAAAAATCTCGCCCTGGGTCGGGGTTTCGAAGCCTGCGAGCATCATCAGGCTGGTGGTCTTGCCGGAGCCGGACGGGCCGAGGAGGGTGACGAACTCACCTTCCTCGATGTCCAGGTTCAGGTTTTTCACCACCGGGCGAAAGCCGTCGTAGGTTTTCTGGATGTTCTTGAAGCTGACCAGGTGTTTCATGTCGCAGCCCTCATCAGGGAGTAGGCAGGTTCGTCTTGGCTACTCATCTGCCTGTTCACGCAAAATGAAGAAGCAATCGTTGGCCGTCACGTTGCACTCGCGCGCGACATGGGGCGTTCAGGTAGTGAGCCGCCACCCGGATTCGGGTGGCGCAAGGGGTTACTTCTGGGCGATCCAGGCGTTGAAGCGCTCGGTGAGCGATTCGGTGTTGTCGACCCAGAACTCGACGTCCAGCGGCAGGGCGGCGGCGAGGTTGTCCGGGGTGGTCGGCAGGTCAGCCTGCAGATCCGCAGGTACCAGCTCGTTGGCTTTCTTGTTCGGCAAGCCGTAGGCGATGAACTTCGGCAGCTTGGAGAGGTTTTCCGGCTTGCTGGCGAAACCGATGAAGTCCATGGCTGCCGCCTTGTTTTCGCTGCCCTTGAGCACGGTCCAGGAGTCGATGGCCGACACGCTGCCATTCCACAGGAACTTGAAGTGCTTGCCTTCGTTGCGGTTGAAGCCAGTGATGCGGCCGTTGTAGGCCGAACTCATGACCACGTCGCCCGCCGAGAGCATCTGCAGCGGCTGGGCGCCGGCTTCCCACCAGACGATGCTGGACTTGATGCTGCCCAGTTTGTTGAATGCACGGTCCACGCCTTCAGGGGTCCGCAGGACCTTGTACACGTCCGCAGGCTTCACGCCGTCGGCGATCAGGGCGAATTCCAGTGAGTATTTCGGGCCTTTGCGCAGGCCGCGTTTGCCAGGGAATTTGCTGGTGTCGAAGAAGTCGGCCCAGGAGGTCGGAGAGGTCTTGAGTTTGTCGGCATCCCACGCCACGCCGGTGTTCCATACGATGGCACCGACGCCGCAGTCATGAACGGCTTCAGGGATGAAGTCTGCCTTGTTGCCGACTTTCGCCCAGTCGATTTTCTCGTAGAGGCCGGACTCGCAACCCAGCGCCAAATCCTCGGATTCGACTTCGACCACGTCCCAGTTCGGGTTGCCGACTTTCACCTTGGCGTCGAGTACGCCCACGCCACCATCCCAGCTCTGGTCGAGGACTTTCTTGCCCGATTGCTCGCTGAACGGCTTGAAGAAGATCTCACGTTGCGCGTCCTGAAAGTTTCCTCCCCAGGAAACGATGGTCAGGTCACGGGCGCTTGCGGACTGTGCGGCTGCCAACCCGGCAACGGCAAACGCGAGAGCGGCTAAAGCGTGGCACGGCTTGTGCTTCTTGTGCATGTGGAACCTCGACGCAGATGGTGTGTGTTGGTGGTAAAAATATTTACCACTGCGAATTCTGCGAAGCAAGTTTTATTTTCTTGCGTCCCTGAAATCTGAAATCGCCCGGATGACCGGTAAGCGATTGATTTTTCGTGCCTGAAATCTGATATTTGGCGGCCCACGCAAGCACGCCTTCCAAGCCGATGGCGCCGAGCGCCGCCCTTGCCCCAGCCAGCAGCGCGAGCACGCTGTTACTTTTGCGCTTGTCAGGTGAGGCCTGTTGGTGCGAAATACCCAATGTGGTGCGCCAAGTTCATTCGAGGAAATCAACCGTGACAGATACGCCGGCGATCAGCCGCAACCCCCACGCGCCGGAAGAGCCGCCCGAGGACGAGATTCCGGGTGACGAAAGCGCATCGGTCGGCGAACGTCTCAAGGCCCTGCGCCAGAGCCGGGGCCTTTCGATACGCGGCCTGGCGGAGCTCGCCGGGGTTCCCCACGCCACGCTGTCGATCATCGAGCGCGACAAATCAAGTCCCTCGGTGAGTATTCTCAAGCGTTTGCTCAAGCCCCTGAACGTCACCCTGAGCGTGTTCTTTTCCGACTCGGCAGTGGTCGACCGCGCCGTGTTCTACAAGGCCAGCGAACTGGTGGAGCTGGCCGACGGCAAGATGCTGTCTTACCGGCAAGTCGGGGCAAACCTGGCCAATAGCTCGATGATGATTCTGCACGAGCGTTACGAGCCCGGCGCCGACACAGGGCAAGAGGGCGAAGAGCTGTATTCACACGAAGCCGAAGAGGGCGGCATCATCATCGAAGGCCGGCTGGAAATGACCGTTGGCGATGAGGTACGCATCCTTGCGCCTGGCGATGCCTACTACTTCGACAGCCGCTTGCCGCACCGGATGCGCAATCCGTTCGACGAAGTCTGTGTGGTGGTCAGTGCGGTGTCGCCGCCAACATTCTGATCCGTGCAGCGGCGCCCCTTATCCCCATGGATTTTCCTTTAGTCGTGCTTCCAGGAAGTCACGGAACACCCGGATTCTCGGGCTCAGGTGCTTCCTGTTGGAATAAATCAGGTAGATCGCTTCTTTGCCCGGCAGGCTGAAATCCGTCAACAGCGGGATCAGCCGACCCTGGCGAATGTCCTCACCGATGTGAAACTGCGCCAGCTTCACGATCCCTGCACCGCTCAACGCCATTTCCCGCAACAGATCGCCCTGGCCGAATACGGCCTTTGGCGCGATGGGGAGAGTCACGATCCCGCCATCGCCCCCATCGTCGCGAAACTGCCAGGTGTTCCAGGCGCTATGAAAGCCAAAGTTGAAACAGTCGTGCGCAAGCAGATCCTGCGGCTGCATGGGCGTACCCCTGCGTGCCAGATATTCCGGGGACGCACAGGTGACCCAGGCACTTTCGCCGATCTTGCGCGCAATCCTCGATGAATCGGGCAAGGCGCCGCTATGAATGGCGACGTCCAGCCCCTGATCGAACAGGTCCACATACTGCGGCCCGACCTGCACGTCGACGGTCAGCCCTGGGTAAGCGGCGAGAAAATCCGGCAGCCAGGGCAGTATCTGGTGCTTGGCAAAGGTGGTCATGGTGTGGATACGCAGCGAGCCGCTGACCCGGTGGGGAAACGCCTGCGCCAGCGAGTCGGCCTCGGCCATGGCATTGATCACCGCCCGCGCGCTGAGCAGATAGGCCGAGCCTTCTTCGGTCAGCGTCAGGGTCCGCGTGCCTCGCTGAAACAGCCGCACCTGCAGACGGTCTTCGAGCCGGGTAATCAGTTTACTGATCGCCGAAGGGGTCAGGCCGTTCGCCCGCGCTGCCGCCGAGAAATTGCCATGTTCAGTTGCCCACATGAAGGCCAGCATCTGTGAGTAGTTATCCATCGCAACGCTCGCGGCAGGCTGGGTTTGGCGCAGCCTGCCAGTATTCCTGGCCCCGGACAAGCCGGCAAAAATTCACCTGAACCTGCCTGTCAGCGAATGAACCGCTCGATGTAATCGTCCGGCAACCCCAGGGATGTGTAGTGCTTGCGCGCCGCTTCAAGCTTGGTGAATACGTCCTCGTAACCCACTGCCACGCCCTGCGGGTCGACGTAGGTGTAGCCGCCCTGAACGTGGAACCAGGTGATCATTTCCTCGACGTCTTCAGGGACAAACAGCGTATGGGTTTCACCCGGTGGCTCGTAGGCGAACGACCCTTGCTCGGCGACCCAGTCGTGTTCCAGGTAGTACCAGCGGCCCTTGAGCACGATGGCATGCACGCCGCCGGTATGGCGATGGCGGGACAACACACCGCTCTGACGCACGCGCAGCAGGTTGATGTAATACCCGCCTGTGGTGCTCAACAGCAGCGGCTTGAACGAAACCGAACCGGTGACCGGCACCCACAGATTGTCGTCTTCGAGCCAGTCGGTCAGCACACCGGGGTGCACCATGTCCGGCGTCATGTACGGCACCTGCGGCAACTGGTAAGGGATTGCGAGTTCGTCTGGCTTGGCAGGTGTGCTCATCGGTCTCATTCCACGGTCGGTGAAGGAAGTCCCCGGCTGCTTGGATGTCCGGGGTTGAGGACAGAGTAGGTGAGAGAAGGCAGCAGCAGAACAGCCTTGGCGGCACAGGGGGTGTGAACGGGTGTCACAGGTGAACTCAATACCTGTCTCCCCGGTGATGCTCCAACAGAAAATCGACGAAAACCCTGACTCTGGCACTCATGGTCGAGCCGCCGACGAACACCGCGTGAATCGGCTCGCGGTCGCCGGGATTGAAGTCTTCCAGCAGCGGCACCAGTTCACCGCGTTCGATCTCGTCGACTACGGTGAACGCGCCGATCCGCGCGATGCCGGCGCCGAGCCTTGCCATCTGCGCCAGGGCTTCACCGCTGCTGCAGGCGATGCTGCCGGAGATTTTCAGGGAGAAGTCGCGACCGTCACGACAGAACGGCCAGTCCGGTGCGGCTCGACGGAAATTGAAGCGCAGGCAGTTGTGCCCGGTCAGGTCTTCGGGCTGTTTGGGCGTGCCATGGCGTTCCAGGTACTGGGGCGAGGCGACGATCACCTGGCCGGTTTCGCCGATGCAGCGGGCGCTCAAGGGGCTGTCAGGCAGATGGCCGAAACGCACCGCGACATCGGCCTGGCCGGCGAGGATGTCGACGACTTCATCGCCCAGGGTCAGGTCCACCAGGATTTCCGGGTAGCGGGCCGTGAAGGCCGTCACCAGCGGCACGATGGCCAGCCGCCCGTGGGCCAGGGATGCGCTGACTCGCAGCCGGCCGCGGGGCACGCCCTGGCTGGCGATGGCCTGCTCGACCTCGTCCATGTCCGCGAGGATGCGCCGTGCACCGCGCAAATATGCCTCGCCTTCGGCGGTGAGGGTGATGGCGCGGGTGGTGCGCAACAGCAGGCGCGTGCCGATGCGCTGCTCGGTGCGCGCGATGATCCGGCTCACCGCCGAGGGTGTCAGCCCCAGTGCCCGCGCCGCCGCGGACAGGCTCCCGGCCTGTGCCACCCTGGCGAACACTTCCATTTCTCCCGACCTGCCGTTGAAGTCCATTTGTGCCTCGTGCGCAAAAGTGCTTGTACCGAAAGGGCTCTACCGCCTCGAAAGCGATGATCGTAGCATTTGCAGCATAGATAAGGAGCCATTTCATGCGTATCAATCCACCCCTTGTAGCCCTCTCGATCGGTGCCTTTGGCATCGGCGTGACGGAGTTCGCCCCCATGGGCATGTTGCCCAGTATCGCGTCCGACCTCGGCGTCTCGATCCCCACCGCCGGGCTGCTGGTCAGCGCTTATGCGCTGGGCGTACTGATCGGCGCGCCCTTGATGACCCTGACCACCGGCAAGATTCCACGGCGTTACCTGTTGATCGGCCTGATGGCCATCTTCACCCTGGGCAACCTGATGTCGGCCATGGCCACCAGCTATGAAAGCCTGCTGGTCGCGCGGATCGTGACGTCGCTGAACCACGGCGCGTTTTTCGGTATCGGTTCAATTGTTGCCGCAAGCGTAGTGCCGCCCGAGAAACGGGCAGGGGCCGTGGCGGCCATGTTCATGGGGCTCACCTTGGCGACCATCGGCGGTGTGCCGTTGGCCAGTTGGTTCGGAGAATTGCTGGGCTGGCGCACGGCGTTTTGGGGCATTGCCGGCCTTGGTTTCGTCGCCATGACGGCGTTGTGGTACGCCTTGCCTAACCTGCCGCTGCCGAAAAGCGACGGCGTGCTGGCGGAGATCCGCGTGCTGGGCCGCGGTCCCGTACTGGCCGCTCTGGCGCTGACGGTGGTCGGTTCCAGCGCCATGTTCACGGTGTTCACCTACATCGCGCCGATTCTGAGCAGCGAAACCCATGCCTCCACCCAGTTCATCACGGCCATGCTAGTGCTGTTCGGGGTGGGCCTGACCCTGGGTAACATGTGGGGCGGCAAGGCGGCAGACCGTTCTGTCGACCGTACCCTGATCGTTTCGCTGGTGGTGCTGATCCTGGTCCTGCTGGCGTTCACGGTTCTGATGCGCTGGCCGGTGCCCGCCGCCGTGGCGATTCTGATCTGGGGCGTCGCCAGTTTCGCCCTGGTACCGCCGCTGCAGATGCGCGTGATGGAAGCCGCCAAGGATGCACCCAACCTGGCGTCGGCGGTGAACATCGGCGCGTTCAACTTCGGCAATGCCATCGGCGCGGCGCTGGGTGGCGCGGTGATCAATGCAGGCCTGGGTTATCCGGCGATATCGCTGGCTGGCGCAGCAATGGCGGCTTTGGGGCTGTTGATGGTCCTGGGGTTCGCCTGGCGGGCACGGGGCATGCGATATTCCCCAGCGTAAAACCGGATGGTCTGGGGTTAGAGGGAAGGCGCCGGATCGGCGCCAACCATCTCCCCCGCAAGATCCGCAAACGCCCGCAGTCGGTCCATTTGCCGCATATCGTGGTGATACCCCATCCAGATGTCGCGCCCTGGCGGCGTCTGGCCAATCTCCAGCCTTCTGAGGGCTGGCAAGTGGTCCCCCAGTACCCGTGGCAGCACGCACACCCCGAGGCCCAGCGCGCTCATTCGCGCCTGCACCGTGCGGCTGCTGCTGGTGAACGTGATCCTGGCCTGGGGAAACAGGCTCTGCAGCCAGAGCACGTCCGGGTAGTGGGCCTGGGCAGTGTTCATGGTGATCAGCCCGATGCCTTCGCCCTCGGCACCTGGTTCAAACTTCTGCCCGGCCCCCGTGTACAGCCCGTAGCCAAGGGTGGTCAAGCGCCGCTGCACGATGTCCGGCTCGGTGAACGGCACAATCCTGAACGCGATGTCCGCCTCCCTGCGTGTCAGGTCGAACAGTCGGTGCCCGGCGATCACCTCGGGCACGATCAGCGGATGACGCACAAGCAGTTCCCTCAGCACCGGCCCCAGCACGTAGCTGGCGAACCAGTCCGCCGATGAAATCCGCAGCAGGCCTTCCGGCTGGTCGCTTTCACCGGCAATGCGCCGCTCGATGGACAGGGCGCTGCGCTCCATGTCCTCGGCCAGCTCGAAGATGCGCTCGCCGCTGTCGGTCAGCAGCAGTCCCGTGGCCGTGCGGCGGAAGAACACCTCACCGCTTGCCTGTTCAAGCACATGCAGGCGCCGCCCCACGGTGGGGTGGCTGACGCCCAGCAGTTTCGCGGCAGCGCCCAGGGAGCCGCCTCGGGCGATGGCCAGAAAGACGCGCAGGTCATTCCAATCCATGGCGTACCTCGTACAAAAGTGAACGGCGAAGATGCAGCAATGGCAGTCCCGTCGCAACCCCGGCGCTTTCACAATGGTCCCCGCAAGCAGACGAGCGCATCTAGTCGCTTCCGTTGCGTATCTAAAGGCGCATCCCGCGGTGCGCCGCCCTCAATTCACATCCTCATTTTCGCCATCGCTGCCTATGGAGGCTTTCCATGTCCCGGGAAGATGTTTCCCTGCCTGACCCGCGTCGCTGGTTCATGTTCGTGATTCTGCTGGTGGGCGCATTTCTGCCGCCGCTGGATTTTTTCATCATCAATGTCGCGCTGCCGTCGATCAGGCAGGACCTGGGGGCCTCGGCCTCCACCGAGCAACTGGTCATTTCGGTCTATGCCGGGCTCTACGCGGTCACGCTGATTACCGGCGGGCGGCTGGGTGATATCTATGGCCGCGGGCGTATGTTTTTCATCGGCTTGATTGGCTTTGCCGCCGCGTCGCTGCTCTGTGGTTGTGCGGGGTCACCCTGGGCGCTGGTGATCGGACGTGCCTTGCAAGGCATCACGGCGGCGGTGATGGCGCCCCAGGCGCTGGCGTCCGTGCAGGCCATCTTTTCCGAAGCCGAAAAGCCGCTGGCGCTGAGCCTGTATGGCGCAGTGTTCGGGTTGGCTTCGGTGGTCGGGCAGGCACTGGGCGGCGTCCTGATCTCGCTGGACCTGCTCGGCCTGGGCTGGCGAGTCATCTTTCTGGTCAACCTGCCCGTTGCCGCGCTGGTGCTGCTGTTCGGCATCCCGGTGCTGAAAGAAACCCGCGTGCGCAACGCAAGCCGGCTCGATCCTGGCGGAATGGCCCTGTCGGTGCTGACCCTCGGTGCGCTGATCGTCCCGCTGATCGAGGGAAGAGAGGCTGGATGGCCGCTGTGGGCCTGGGCGTCGCTGATCGCGATGCCGTTACTGGCGGCCTTGTTCTGGCGTTATGAAACCCGTCTGGGCCGTGCCGGTGGGTCGCCTCTGGTGGATCCGGCCGCCTTGCAGGCGCCAGGTCTGGGACGAGCGCTGGTGGTGGCACTGCTGTATTACGCAGTCGCGCCGTTTTTCCTGCTGTTCTCGGTATTTCTGCAAGGCGCGCTGCATGCCTCTGCACTGAGCGCAGGGCTGGTGTTCCTGCCCTTTGGCGCAGGCTTTCTGCTCGGGCCGCTGCTCACGCCGCTGTTTCGCCGCGCGTTCGGGGTGTACGTCAACCCCATCGGCATGGGGCTGGAGTCAGCAGGTTTGCTCGGCCTGCTGTGGCTCATCACGGCGACACCCACCGGCATGCAGCCGCCACCCATCCTGCTGGCGCCGCTGTTGTTCAGCATCGGTTTCGGGCAGGGGCTCGCGCTGCCGACCCTCATGCGCATGGTGACCGGACGGGTCGCGCCGGCCTATTCGGGGATGATCGCCGGTGTCGTCAGTTCGACCCTGCAAATCAGCACGGCGCTGAGCGTTGCCGTGATCGGCGGGATCTTCTACAGCGCACTGGGCGCGCGCACGGACCCTGCAGCCATCACCGAGGCGTTCAAGATCGCTCTGGCGTGCATCGCCTTTTGCCTGGGCGCCGGTATGCTGCTGAGCATGACCCTCGTGCGCCAATCTGCCGCGCAGGCTGGCATGACGGTGACGTTCAGGCCACCGCAGTGACGCCCGCAAGAAGGCATTTCATCTGCGATGCCTTCGCCTGATCGGCTCCAGCGCGTATCCTGCATATTTTGCATGTCACGCGGGAACGAGGTTGGGAATGGAACAAGGCAACTCTGAGCCGCTTGTTCAACAGACGGATTCGTCCGCTCTGGTTGAGGCTTGCGAATTCCCGGCGGATGCGTCCGAGCGTCTTCAGCTCGCCCTCGATGCGGGGGCCATTATCGGCACCTGGGTCTGGGATATTCCCCACGACCGCGTGACGGCAGACGACCGCTTTGCCCGCACGTTCGGAATACCGGTGGAACGCTGCAAGTCCGGCATTCCCATCGCCGAAGCGTTCTCCTCGATTCACCCTGAGGACGTTGACCGCCTGGCCTCTGAAATCGAGGCAACCATGGCCAGGGGAGGCGCGTTTCGCTGTGAGTATCGCGTTCGCCAGGACGACGGGTTTTACCGGTGGGTCGAGGCCAATGGCCGTGCGGAGCTGAATGCCCAAGGGCAGGCGATCCGCTTTCCGGGTGTGCTGATGAATATCGAGTCGCGCAAGGCCGCCGAAGCCGAGCGCGACAGAATGTCGGCCATGCTGCGCACCTTTACCGCAGCAGTTCCAGGTGTGATTTACGCCAAGGATCTGGAAGGCCGGCTGCTGGTGGCCAACCATGGCACCACCGAGCTGATCGGTAAGCCGCCTGAGTTTTATCTGGGCAAGACGGATCTGGAAATCCTCGAAGACAAGGCCCAGGCCCGGCAGGTGATGGCGACCGATCAACGCATCATGCGAAGCGGTGTGGCCGAACAGGTCGAGGAACGTGTCGACATGCCCGATGGCTCAGCGACGACATGGCTCTCTGCCAAAGCCCCGCTGCTGAACGATGCAGGCGAAGTCATCGGCCTGGTGGGTTCTTCGATCGATGTCAGCGACAGAAAACGGGCCGAAAACGCGCTACTGGAGCTCAATCGAACCCTGGAGGTTCGCGTCGCTCAGGCGGTCGCGGAGCGCGAGGCGGCAGAGGCTGCGCTGCGCCAGTCGCAAAAGATGGAAGCGATCGGGCAACTCACCGGCGGCATCGCTCACGACTTCAACAATCTGCTGGCCGGGATCACGGGCAGCCTGGACCTCATCAAGCTGCGACTGAATCAGGGGCGCATCGCCGACGTCGAACGGTACGTGTCGGTGGCCTATGGTGCGGCGCAGCGTGCGGCTGCCTTGACTCACCGGTTGCTGGCGTTTTCCCGTCGGCAGACATTGCTTCCCGAGCACACCGACGTGCATGTCCTGATCGCAGAGATGGAGGAGTTGATCCGTCGCACGGTGGGGCCCGGCATAGACCTGAACGTCGAGCTGAGCGCAGCGCTGAGTACCTGCCTGGTCGATCAGGCTCAGGTCGAAAACTCCCTTCTTAACCTCTGCATCAATGCCAGAGATGCACTCCCGGAAGGCGGGAAGATTTCCATCCAGACCTCCAATCAAGTCCAGGAGCAGGGTGATGGTCTGGACCCTGATCTGGTGCCGGGCACCTATCTCACCATCACCGTTGCCGACAACGGTATGGGCATGAGTGCTGAAACCCTGTCGAAGGCGTTTGAACCCTTCTTCACCACCAAGCCCGTCGGGGCGGGCACCGGGCTGGGGTTGTCCATGGTCTACGGCTTTGCCAAGCAGTCGGGTGGGCAGGTCAGGATCGAGTCCGAGGAAGGCAAGGGCACACGGGTGTGCTTGCAGATGCCTTACCATCCGGCAGAGGTGAAATCATCGGACGAGCTGCACGCAGCGCCTAAGGCACATCCGCTGGCATCGGGTGAGACAGTGCTGGTGGTCGATGACGAGCCCACTGTTCGGCTGTTTGTCAGCGAGGCCTTGAGCAGCCTGGGCTACGTCGTCATCGAGGCGGCGGACAGCCAGGCCGGCCTCAAGCTGTTGCGCTCGGATACGGCTATCGATTTGCTGGTGACGGACGTCGGCCTGCCTGGCGGAGCAGATGGGCGTCAGATGGCAAAGGAAGGCCGGGGGTGTCGATCAGGGCTTGCGGTGCTGTTCATGACGGGATATGCCGAGCCGTCAATGGCCATTCAAATGCCGTCATCGGCGCCTACCGCTGTGCTCACCAAGCCTTTTGCCCTGGACGCGTTGACGTCCAAGGTAGCGGAATTATTGAGCAGGGTCTGATATGAGACATGCGCCCGACAGGCCGTCTGAATGCACGAATGGACAGTCTTGAATGATGACCACTGCGCTTCTGCCAGCACTCCATAAGTGTTTGACGCTTAACGGCGAGCAATAATCTCCAGCACGCGCATGAACAGGTTGATGATGTCCAGGTAGAGCGAAGCAGCGCTGTCCACGGCATTATCGGGCGTTCGTTCAATGCGATTGGCCCGGCCCCAATCCACGCCGATGTAACCACAAAAAATGGCGGCGACGATCCAGTCCATGACCCCCAGGTGGACACCGAAGACCAGCATCTGAACTAGTTCAATGACGATGCTTATGAGCAAGGCCCAGAACAGGGCACCTTCAATTTTTCGGAAAAAGTGCGGAAAGAGTGTGCCCATCACCATCATCCCCACTGTGAGCAAGGTGGTGATCCGCACTGCGGCCATGATGTGTTCGTGAGCGAACGCGGGGAGGGCGCAGACCAATACCAGCCCGATCGGCACCACGATCAGGTTGTAGCCAATGAAGCTGATGAGGGGGTTCTTCGACTTGTCGATCAGCGCGCAGCCGCTGAAACAGCAGACGAAGTAGCCGATGAGGAATACCAGCGAGTTTATCGCCCTGATGGGCTCCGACGGGATGAACTCGACCATGAGCCAATTGAGCCCGAAACCCCAGAGCAGGAAGAAGCCAAGGGCCAGGTTGAATGCGTTGGCTGACATGGTGTGGAAAGTGCCACGCCGTGAAAATGTGTCGTTATCGAACATCGCTCATCCTTGAAAATCGGCTGATTCGCTGTGTGCAGAGACGTGATGTTCTCCACGAGCCCTGAATAGTGGCCAAGCGACACGATTCTAAGGCACCATCCGCAGGCAGTGTACTGGGGGATGTGAAAAATTAAACGGAGCAGCTTATGACGCCAGGAAGTGCGGTCGAACTCATCGGGATCGCAGTGCTCGTCGTCACTGTTTTCCTCGCCTCGCGCATCCGGGATCGCTGGGTTGATGATCTTGAAAGTGAGTTTCAGACGGCTTTACGAGGCCTGGGTATTGAAAGCTGTCATTTCATCATAGACCGGGTCATTACCCCAGGTACGGATAGACCGGCTGAGGTCTACCGGATTTTTCATGACGCCGATGACCGCTATTTCTTCTTCATGAAAAACGGTGATTCACCCGGCGTGCTCAAACCGCTGACAAAAGAGCGAGCCCTTCTTGCGGCCAAGATGAGCGGGTATCTCAGCCAAACCCGAGCAGATTGATCCGGCCTATCGCCGATACGTCTTTCGGTAACTCGTCGGACTCACTCCCACGACCGCGGAGAAGTGCTGCCGCAGAGAGAGGCTTGTACCAAATCCGCAAGCGGCGGCAATCTTTTCGACACTGTCGTGCGTGGTTTCGAGGTGCTGCTGGGCAGCTTTGATTCGCTCGTTGGTCAGCCACTTGCCGAACGTCGAACCGGTCACCTGCTTGAAATGGCGCGTGAAGCTGCGCCTGCTCATCGCTAGCCTCTGCGCCACGTGGTCGATCGACAACGACTCGCCAAGGTTCGCCCGCAGCCAGTCCAGAAGCAGGCTGAGGCGCTGATCGCTTGCACCCTGAGGGACAGGCTGGTCGATGAATTGCGCCTGGCCGCCTTCGCGGTGTGGAGACACGACAAGACGACGGGCGAGGGTGTTGGCGATCTCACGCCCATAAACACGCCTGACGATATGGATGCAGCAATCGAGCCCGGCGGCCACGCCTGCCGAGGTCAGAATCTGTTCTTCTTCGACGTAGAGCACTTTGGCATCCACCTCGATCTGCGGGAAGTCCTGAGCCAGTTGTGCAGCCCACGCCCAATGGGTGGTGGCCTGTTTGCCGTCCAACAGACCTGCATGGGCGAGGACGAACGCGCCCAGACAAAGCCCGACCACCAGCGCGCCTCGGGCATGGGCTGCGTTGAGCGCCTGGAGAATTGCCTCCGGTGGGCGGGCGTCGACGTCTCTCCAGCTCGGAACCACGACGATGTCCGCACGGGTGACCTGGTCCAGCGCATGGTCGCACTGGATGGCGAAGCCGGCGTTGGTCATCAACACCCCGTCTTCGCCTGCGCATACCGCCAGTTCGAACCAGGGCGAATCACCCACCCGACGGTCTTTGCCGAACACCAGGCAAGGGACTGAAAGGTGAAAGGGGCTGATCCCGTTAAAGGCAATGACGCAGACGTTCAGTGTTTTTTTCACGGACGGTGGCCTGATCGATGTTGGCCCAATAGTAATGAAAAACGGTGATCGGGCCAATGGTGTCGAATTAGCAATGCGTTCACTCTGACCGCAAGTGCATTTCGCTGTGAAATGCGAACAGTCGAGATCAAACCCAAGTGAAAGTCCCAACCCTTTTGATGCTAGGTGCCCTCATGACGACGTTTACGCTTACAGAGTCAGCGCAAGCGGCAGAACCGGTGGCCGCCATCCCGTACACCAGTCAGTCCGCGTCCTATCACTGGGCCAGCGTAGACGGCGTAAAGGTTTTTTATCGCGAGGCCGGCCCGGCAGATGCGCCCGTGATGGTGCTCCTTCACGGCTACCCGTCTTCTTCACGGATGTGGGACTCGCTCATACCGCTGCTTGCTGACAAGTATCACGTGATCGCACCCGATTACCCCGGATTTGGCAGAAGCGACGCGCCTTCCCCCGCGACCTACGCCTACACGTTTGACCACCTGGCCGAGACCATGGGAACGCTGCTGACGCAGTTGCACATCGACAAGTACACACTGTTCATGCAGGACTACGGCGGTCCGGTGGGTTTTCGGATGATCCTCAACGCTCCGCAGAAACTCCATGGCATCATCATCCAGAACGCCAATGCCTATGACGAAGGGCTGGGCGCCAAGTGGGTGAACATTGCCAAATACTGGAAGGCGCCCTCGGAGCACCCCGAGCAAGTCGATGGCTTCACCGGATACGAGGGCACGAAACAGCGTCACCTGGGCACAAGCCCTCATCCGGAGCGCTACAACCCCGATGCCTGGGAAGACGAGTTCGCGGCATTGTCCCGTCCCGGCCAGCGCGAGATTCAGTCAGCCTTGTTGCTGGATTACCGGAACAACGTCGCCTCGTACCCCAAATGGCAGCAATGGCTGAAAGACAATCAGCCGCCCATGCTGGTCATGTGGGGCAAATTCGACCCTTCGTTCATCGTGCCTGGGGCCATGCGCTACAAGGATGATGTGCCCAGTGCCGAGGTGCACATTCTGGAAGCGGGGCATTTTGCGCTCGATGAGCAGACCGAACAGATGGCCGGTTTGACTCGCGCGTTCATGGCGCGCATTGGTGCCAGCAAGTAAACCAACGCCTCACCGAGACACTGTATGCAACTACGTTACAGGTCTCGGTGCTGACCACCGTCATGTGGTCACGCCGATCAGACGCCTGCCAGCGCAGGCGCCGTGGCTTGTCCTCAAGTCGCTGGTTTCACAGCTCGTGCCTCTCTCCCTTGAAAAGACAGCCAGAACAAAAAGAACACTGCGAGGGCGAAAGTCGCCGGGAATAGCCAGATGCTTTTCCAGTCATGCTTGCCTGCATCAGCAAAGTGATCCGTCACCTGACCTGCAACCCAGAACCCGATCAGCATGCCAAAGCCGTAGGTTGCCAGGGTAATCAGCCCTTGGGCCGAGCTGCGAAACCGCTCTGAGGCTTTGGCATCGGTATAGATCTGTCCGGAAACGAAAAAGAAGTCGTAGCAGACACCGTGCAATGCGATGCCCGTTAGCAGCATGAAGGCTTGATCACCGTGACTTCCATAGGCAAACAGCACATAGCGCAGCGCCCACGCCAGCATCCCGATCAGCAGCGCTATCTTGATCCCGAAGCGATGAATGAAAAGGGGCAACAGCAACATGAACAGCACCTCGGACACCTGTCCAATCGCCATTTTCGCGGTAGGGTTTTCGACGCCGATTTCAGACAGAAACGGATTGGCGTTCTGGTAGTAGAAGGCCAGCGGTATGCAGATCAGAATCGAGGCAATGAAAAAGACCAGATAGCCACGATCCTTCAGCAGCCCCAGCGCGTCCACGCCAAGCAGTTGCTTGAGCCCGCCGCTGTTCTCGCTCGACTTCAGGGGGGCGGTATTTGGCAAGGTGAAGCTGTAGATACCCAGGATCAGGGAGGCTACAGCAGACATCAGGAAGGTATTGCGCAGGCCGCCGGCAGTGATCGCCTGCTGTGAATCCCATGCAAATCCAAAGCTGATCACAAGCCCCGCAATGATCCAGCCGATCGTCCCCCACACGCGGATGCGCGAGAACTCAAGCGCGGGATCTTTCATCTGCCTGAACGCGACGGCGTTCACCAGGGCCAGCGTCGGCATGTAGACCATCATGTACGCCAGAACGAAGGGGTAGAAGGTACTGAAGTCGGGTGCGCGGTAGAGCTGATAGAGCAGGGCTGCGCCCACCAGATGAAGCACCGCAAGAATGCGTTCGGCATTGAAAAACCGATCAGCGATCAGGCCTATCACGAAGGGGGCAAATATGGCGCCCCACGACTGCGTCGAGAACGCCATGCCGACCTGCCCACCGCTTGCAGACAACGTGGTGGTGAGGAATGTGCCCAGCGTCACGAACCACCCGCCCCAAATGAAAAATTGCAGAAACATCATTGCGCTCAGCCGCGCGTTCATCCCTTGCATGTCAGTCACCCTATTATTTTTATTGGAGAGCTACTCTGCTGTCAGTTATCAGCCAACCCGAGCAGGCGTCTGTTGGAGTTTTCGTCAGAAGTCACGCTGGCGAAGTCATCGAAAGCCTTGCGGGCCTTGTTGATCATGTGTCGCTGAATGAACCCGGCGCCCTCGGCGGCGCCCTGGGCGGAATCCTTCAGGCAGCACTCCCATTCCAGTACTGCCCATCCTGCGAAGTCGTATTGAGTCAGTTTGCTGAAGATCGATTTGAAGTCGATCTGACCATCGCCCAGCGAGCGGAATCGGCCTGGGCGCTCGGTCCATCCCTGATAGCCTCCATACACCCCGGATCGGGCGTCCGGACGGAACTCGGCATCCTTCACATGAAACATGCGGATCCGGTCGTGGTAACGATCGATGAAGCCCAGATAGTCCATCTGCTGAAGCAGAAGATGGCTTGGGTCGTAGAGGATGGCAGCGCGAGGGTGCTGATTGACGGCCTGAAGAAACCGCTCGAAAGAGGCGCCATCGTGCAAATCTTCGCCAGGATGGATCTCGTAACAGAGATCTACGCCCGCTTCCTCGAAGCAGTCCAGGATGGGCAACCAGCGTCTGGCTAGCTCGGCAAAACCCTGATCCACCAGCCCTGCTGGTCGTTGTGGCCAGGGGTAGACAAATGGCCAGAGCAGGGCGCCGGAAAATGTCGCGTGTGCTTTCAGCCCCAAGCGTTGGCTGGCCCGTGCGGCGAGTTTGAGCTGGGAAATTGCCCACTCTGTGCGAGCCTGGGGGTTGCCGCGTAGATGCTCAGGGGCGAAGTCGTCAAAGACTTCGTTGAACGCCGGGTGCACGGCAACCAGTTGGCCTTGCAGGTGCGTCGAAAGTTCGCTGATCACAACCCCAGCACTGGCGCAGGTGGCAATCAGTTCGTTGCAGTAGTCCTGACTCTCGGCTGCCCGTTCCAGATCGATAAACTGAGTGCCAAGGGTCGGAATCTGAATGGCCTTGTAGCCTTGGGATGCTGCCCACTGCGCGATATTGGCCAGTGTATCGAAGGGGGCCTGATCGGACATGAATTGCGCGAGAAAAATACCCGGGCCTTGCATGCCTGGCGTCGGCTGAGACTCATCTTTCATGTCACAACGCTCCTGGGGTGTAGGTGTCTGGAATTTCGCTCCACTTCGCATCTGCGCGATGGTTGGCGATAGCCGTCTCAATGAACGCCATCCCCCTCAGGCCGACCTCGATTCCAGGCACTCCCGGGGCATCAGGACCGGGCAGGTTCTGCAGAATGGATCGTGCAAGGTCGCCGTAGAGGTTGGCCATCGCTTCCAGGTACCCCTCGGGGTGGCCGGCAGGCAGGCGCATTCGCACACTGGCCGCCTCGCACAACCAAGGCTGTCCTGTGCCAGACCGCAAGATGCGCATGGGTTGGTCAATCGATCGGTGTATCAAGGTCGAGGGGTCTTCCTGCCGCCACTCCAGGCCTCCCTTTTCGCCGTAGAGGCGGATCTTCAGCGGATTCTCTTCGCCAGCACATACCTGGCTCGCAATGAGTACACCGCTCGCGCCGCCAGTCATTTTGAACAGCATCGAGACGTCATCATCCAACTGACGGCCAGCCACGTGAGAGCCGAGCATCGCGCTTAGGTATTGAATCTGTTGACCCGCGACAAACTCCGCGAGAGAGAAGGCGTGAGTGCCGATATCACCGATGCAGCCACCGATGCCGGACTGTCTGGGATCGTCTCTCCAGTCAGCCTGTTTGTTGCCTCGCCCGGCCACGTCTTCGCTGAGCCAGCCCTGCGGGTACTCGACCAGGACTTTGCGCAGGGCGCCGATAGCACCGCTGCTCACCATTTCACGTGCCTGCCATACCATTGCGTAGCCGAGATAGGTATGAGCCAGCCCGTAAATACGGTCACTCTGGATGACCTCGTTCCTGAGGGTTTTAAGTTCAGCGAGATTGAGCGCTGCCGGCTTTTCGCTGAAGACATGGAACCCTGCTCTGATAGCCTCACCGGCAATGGGCGCATGCAGATTGTTCGGCGTGACGATGACGAGCAGCTCCATGCGCTGATCGGCAGCAAGTGCTGCCTCAGTTTCAAGCATCCTCTGCCAAGTGTCGTAACAGCGGTGGGCGGCCAGGCCCAATGCGGCGCCTGTGCGCTGGTTATTCTCCGGGGAGCGGCTGAAAGCGCCGCAGACCAGCTCGAACCGCCCGTCCAGCCCCGCAGCCTGCCGATGCGCTTGAGCGATGAAGGCGCCTTCACCACCCCCTACAAAACCCATTCTTATTTTTCTACCTGCTGAACTCATGGCAAGCGTCTCTGTTGATCAAACTTGGAGTGAAAACCGACTAGTGATGTAACCGGTTACATCATCCGCAAAATTTAGGCCTCAATTTGTTGACTGTCAAACCCTGCAGGGCTCAGACGCATTTCAGCGCACCGTGACGTGCGGTAAGCTCGGCACTTGATCTTCCGAACTCAAGGGGCGTTTGTGTCTAATATCCGAGAGGTCGCCCGGTTGGCAGGTGTGTCAGTGGCTACCGTGTCCAGGGCGCTGAGGTCGCCTGAGAGGGTGCTTCCAGAGACTCGCGAGAGGGTGAACGCGGCCGTTGAGCAAGCACGCTATCGTCCCAACCTGATGGCGGTTCAGTTCCGCTCCCAGAAGACCGGCAACCTCGTGATCCTGGTGCCCGCGATCGCCAATACGTTTTTCGCCCGAGTGATCAGTGGTGCGCAGAAGGCTGCGCAGGCGGCGGGGTATCGACTTTTGCTCTGTGACACTCAGGGTCGTGAGGACATCGAGCGGCAGTTCGCCGAACTGGTTTATGCCCATCAGGCGGACGGTGTGATTCAACTGCGCGCGTACGATCCATTCGAGACGGCGACGGCGACGGTGGGCGCTGTGATACCTCCCATCGTCAATGCCTGTGAAGTCATCAGTAACGGTCCTCACCCCACCATAAGCCTGGACAACCTTGCCGCCGCCAAGGCGATGACTGAACACCTTATCGCGCTGGGGCATCGCAGGATTGGGCTGATCAAGGGATCAAGAACCAGTCCCTTGACCCTTGACCGCCTGGCCGGGTATCGGAAGGCGTTAAGGGAGGCGGGGATCAGGTTCGACAAGGACCTGGTCTGTCATGGCGACTTCACCTTGAAAGCAGGGTTTGTCGGGGCGTCGAAAATGCTCGCGATAGCCGATAGACCCACTGCGCTTTTCTGTGAAAATGACGAGATGGCGATCGGAGCATTGAAACGAATCAGAGAGGAAGGACTGCGAGTACCTGAGGACATTTCGCTGGTGGGCTTCGACGATATTCCGATGGCCAACTACTGTGATCCTCCACTTACGACCATATCCCAGCCTGCTGAGGCGTTCGGTGAGAAGGCCGTTGAAATGCTGATCATGCTGATCGATAAAAAGCCAATTCCTGAACGGCATGTCGTGTTGCCGTTCGAGCTCACTCCCCGAGCAAGTTCAGCGCCTCTGGCGGGAGCCTGATGTGCATGGTGACTCATGGGGAACGCGACAAGACGTCCCGTCCCCCGTTTTGCTATCAAGCCTGTAAGTACACCACGTGGGTATGAGTGTATTCGTACAGGCCGTGCTTGCCGTCAGCGCCACCAATCCCTGATTTACGAACGCCTGCGTGAAAGCCTTGCATGGCCTCGAAATTCTCCCGGTTGATGTAGGTTTCGCCGAAATCGATCTCGCGAATCGCGTGCATGGCCTTGCTCAGATCCCGTGTGTACAAGGATGACGTCAGCCCGTATTCGCAGTCGTTGGCCAACGCAATGGCTTCATCCAGGTCATCGATGATCTGGATGGGCAGCACGGGTCCGAAGACTTCCTTGCGCATGATCTCCATGTCCGCGCGGCAGCCTGCAAGGACCGTGGGTTGGTAGTGAAAGCCCTGGCCGAGGTCTGCGACGTTCCCGCCGGTGATGAGGGACGCGCCTTGTTCCCTGGCTTTCTTGACCTTGGCTGCGACGCTGTCCAGGCCCTGGCGATTGATCAACGGCCCCATCTCGACCGAGGCATCGGCAAGCGGGTCGCCATAACGAGTCGCTGCCATCGCAGCGCTGATCTTCTCGATGAACTGATCGGCGACCTGACGCTCCACGTAGACGCGCTCGGCGCAATTGCAGACCTGGCCGGTGTTGATGATTCGCGAATCCCTGATCGCCTTGACGGCCAGATCCACGTCAGCATCCGCCAACACAATGGCAGGGGCTTTGCCTCCCAGCTCAAGGTTGAGTTTGGTGATGTTGGGCGCCGCTGCGCTCATGATCCGGGCGCCGGTCTCAACGCTGCCGGTGAAGCTGATCAGGTTGACCTGCTCGTGCGCCGACAGTGCTGCACCCACTCGTCCGTCGCCGCTGACCACATTGAACACACCGGGAGGAAGTTCGACTTCTGCAACCAGCCGGGCGAACTCAAAGCAGTTGTTGGGGGTGTCTTCACTGGGTTTGATGACGATGGTATTGCCTGTGACCAAGGCTGGAGCCATCTTGCGAGCGATCAGGAAAAACGGGAAGTTCCACGGCAGGATGCCAGCGACGACGCCCAGCGGCTTGCGGAACATGAAGATGTTCTCGCCAGGTCGGTCACTGGTGATGATCTCGCCCTCGATCCGTCGTGCCCACTCAGCCATGTAGTCGAGATAGTCGGCGGTGAAATTGACTTCCACTTCAGCCAGGCCCGAGGTCTTGCCCTGCTCCAGGGTGATGGTGCGGGCCAGGTGTGGAACGTTTTCCCGCAGTTTGTTGGCGATCTTGCGCAGGTAGCTTGCCCGGTCATTGGCGGGACGGCGGGCCCAACCTGATTGCGCGGCCCGGGCAGCGGCCAGGGCGCGGTCGACCTGATCCGCATCCGAGGCCGGGACCTTGGCCAACAGGGCGCCGGTCGCCGGGTTCAGCACCTCGAAATGTTCTGCGGACGATACGAACTGGCCGTTGATGTAGTTCTGATAGACGGGTACTGAGGTCATGGTCTGGCTCCTTCCTGATCAATAGGTTCTGGATTCGCTGCGCTGCTCGGTCTCACGGTACCGGGCAAGGTTGGCCAGGGCGGCCTGGCGCATCAGGCTGATGTCGATTGCGACAGCGATGAACTGGCAACCCCAGCTCTGATATCGACGTGCGTCTTCTTCAGCCGGCGCCAGGATTCCGCTTACCTTGCCAGCGGCAAGGGTGGCGTCGATGGCGTGCCTGATTTTTTCCTGCACTTCGGGATGGGACGGATTACCGATGTGACCCAAACCGGTGGACAGGTCGGCCGGGCCGATGAAAACCGCATCGACACCGTCAACTGCGGCGATTTGCGCAACGTTATCGACGCCGGTGCGCGACTCCACCTGCACGATCAGGCAGAGTTCTTCGTGGGCTGTGTTGATGTAGTCGGGTACACCGTCCCAGCGAGTCGCGCGGGTCAGTCCACCGCCTACGCCTCGAATGCCATGTGGCGGATAACGCATCGCCTTGACCAGCGCTTGCGCCTGCTCAGCGGTCTCGACCATCGGTATCATCAGGTTCTGTGTGCCGATATCCAGCAGTTGCTTGATCAGCACGGGGTCGTGGCCAACCGCGCGCACGATGGGGGCGGTGGAGTAGGGGGCCACCGACTGCAACTGGGCCAGGATCGAGGGCACGGTATTAGGAGCGTGTTCACCGTCAATCAGCATCCAGTCGTAACCGAAGCTTGCGGTGATTTCTGCGGCGTAGCCTGTGGCGAATCCCGCCCAGATGCCGTAAAGCGGCTCGTTTTTGGCGAGCGCTGCCTTGAAAGTATTGCGGGGCAGTTTCATGGCAAATAATCCTGTCGAATGAGATAAGTCGCAATGACCGCCCGCCGAAATCGATGGCTCGGCGAGCGTCGATCCGATCAATGCTGATAAGGGCGGTGCAGCTGGCATTCCGGGTTCAAGGTCACGCCAAAGCCCGGCTGATCAAGCTTCGACAGACGCATGCGGCCGTTCTCTGGCACCGGCTCGCCCAGCAGCTGCGGGTGGAACATGGGCACTACCTCATCAGCTTTGGGCGCCATCATCAGGAATTCGGCGAACGGGCTATTGGTGCGTGTCGCGACGAAATGGTAGCTGTAGACCGACGAGCCGTGCGGCACGACCATTGCGCTGTGTGCGTCGGCCAGCGCCGAGATTTTGATCAGCTCGGTGATGCCACCGCACCAGCCGACATCGGGCTGGATAATGTCGCAGCAGCCCATCTCCAGCAGCATGCGAAAGCCCCAGCGTGTGGCCTCATGCTCACCCGTGGTCACCAGCATGCCGGTGGGTACGGCCTTCTTCAGGGCGGCGTAACCCCAGTAGTCGTCCGGCGACAGCGCTTCTTCGATCCATTTGAGGCCAAACTCCTGAGCGCCATGGGCCAGCCGTGTGGCGTAGTTAAGGTCCAGGCTCATCCAGCAGTCGAGCATCAGCCAGAAATCCTTGCCGACCCGCTCGCGCATCACGGCCAGCTCTTCAAGATTCTTGCGAAGGCCTTCTTCGCCCTCGGCAGGGCCATGGTGCAGCGGCAACTTGCCACCGATGAAGCCCATCTTCTGCGCCAGATCCGGACGTGCACCGGTGGCATAAAACTGCAGTTCGTCGCGCACGGCGCCACCGAGCAACTGGTGCACAGGCTCTTGGCGCACTTTGCCGAGCAGATCCCACAGCGCCAGGTCGATACCCGAAATGGTGTTGATGACCAGCCCCTTGCGGCCGTAGTACTGGGAGGCGAAGTACATCTGATCCCAGATGCGCTCGATATCCGTGACCTTGGCGCCCTCCACGAAACGCGCAAGATGTTTCTCGACGATGTAGGCCGCCGGTTCCCCACCGGTGGTCACGGCAAAGCCGATATTGCCCTCGGAATCCTCGACCTCGACGACCAGGGTGCCGAGCACGTTGATGCCAAAACTGCGACGACTCTGGCGATACTCCGGGTACTTGCTCATCGGCGTGGCGATGTGATCGTCGATCCAGTGACCGTCGCCTTGATCGTGATAGTCAGCGCCACCCCCACGTAGGACAAAGGCACGAACATGTTTGATGGTTGGTGTGGCCATGGTTGATTCCTTTAGATCAGATCTGGAAGGTGGGTTGCTTGTGAGGCGTGGCGACGCGGGGAGGGCGAATGCCCATGACCAGCGCCGCAGCAATCAGGGTGGTGATGGCGAGCAGATAGAGGCCAGCGGCGGGAGACTGAAACGCGCCTTCAGCCCAGTTCTTGAGGATGGGCGCAATGAAGCCGCCCAGCGCCCCGAAGGAGTTGATCAAGGCGATGGCGCCTGCAGCGGCGGAACCTGCGAGGAAACTGCCTGGGAAGGTCCAGAAGACAGGCTGGACTGCAATGAAACCGGAGGCAGCGAAGCACAGCGCCAGGATGCCAATCAGTGGGCTCGCGAACGTGACGGAGGCTGCGATACCCAGCCCGGAAACCACCAGCGTCAGGGCGGCCACCGTGCGTCGTTGGCCGGTACGGTCGGCGATGGCCGGAACCTTCCAGGCAGCCAGCAGTGCGCATAGCCAGGGCAGGGCGCTGACCAGGCCCACCATGAGCCCGACTTTCGTGCCCAGAAGACCTGCCACCTGGCTTGGCAGGTAGAACACCACGCCGTAGACGCTGGCCTGTATCAGCAGATAAATCAGGCACAGGTACAGCACCGTAGGCTGCAAGAGCACGCTTATTAGGCTCCCGTGCGCTTGTTTGTGGCTGTCTTCGGCGTCCAGGACGGCCTGAAGCTGGGTGCGCTCCTGGACAGTCAACCACTTCGCATCGCTCGGCCGATTGTCCAGATAGAAGTACGCCCAGACGCCCACCGCGGTTGCCATCAAGCCTTCCACGGCGAACAGCCACTGCCAGCCGTGAGTCCCCAGAACACCATCGAGCTCAAGCAACAATCCGGAGAGGGGACTGCCGAAGATGAAGGCCAGCGGCGCGCCGAAGTAAAAGAAACCCATGGCCTTGCCGCGAGCAGCACTAGGGAACCAGTAGGTCAGGTAGAGGATGACGCCTGGAAAGAAGCCGGCTTCGGCGACCCCCAGCAGGAAGCGCAGTACATAGAAGCTGGTTTCGGTGTGTGCGAACATCATGGCCGCCGATATCAGGCCCCATGTCACCATGATCCGACACATCCACAACCGGGCACCGACCCTGTGCATGATCAGATTGCTGGGCACTTCAAGTAACGCATATCCGGCAAAAAAGACGCCCGCACCGAAGGCAAACGCAGCGTCGCCGATGCCGGTGTCGGCCTGGAACGCTTGCTTGGCAAAGCCCACGTTGGCCCTGTCCAGGAACGCCATGATGTACATCAGTAAGAGGAACGGCAGCAGGCGCCATGAAACCTTGACCAGCAAGGACGCGGGGAGAGAGTTCACGTCAGTTTCCTTTTCTTGGATTTATTTGACTGCGTAGGGCTGACTCTACTGCGCGTCAGTGATGCGTGACTAATCGAATTAAGCTTATAGTTGATACCTTCAAGTTATCGACAGGAGTGGGGGTATGAGCGTCGAGCGATCGCCTCAGCAGCTGTTCAGCCGGCTGCGTTACAAGCATCTGCAGATGCTGGTGGTGCTGGGTTCGAGCCTGAATCTGCACCGGGCCTCACTGAGCATGAATATGTCCCAGCCTGCGGCGACACGCATGCTCCAGGAAATCGAGGACATGTTCGATTGCGAGCTCTTCGAGCGACTGCCTCGGGGTATGCGACCTACAGCGCTGGGTCGCGAGCTGTTGCGCTTTGCGGAAGCGGCTCTCAGTGGCCTGGATCGGGCCTCCGCAGATTTGGCCGCGCGCAAGCTGGGTGGATACGGCTACCTGTCGATCGGCACGATCATGGGGGCCGCTCCGGATCTGGTGATGAATGCAGTGGCCGAAATCAAGGGGCTGCACCCTCAGTTGCGCATTCGCATCATGGGCGACACGAGCGATCAAGTGGTGCAATTGCTTGAGCAAGGCCGGGTAGACATTGCTGTCACGCGGCGCAGTCCGACCAATGATCGTGAACACTACGAGTTCGAGCCTTTGGGCAACGAACGACTGATTGCCGTCGTTCACAGCGGCCATCCATTGGCCAAACGTCGCACATTGCAGTGGAAAGAGTTAGTGACCGACTGGCCCTGGATCCTGCAACCCGAAACCAGTCCTGCACGGATCGCCATCGAGCAGGCATTGCAGCGCCTTGAATTGCCGATGCCGGCCGACATCATCGAATGCAGTTCGGTGTATTCGATGCAGCAATTGGTGCAACTCACGGACGCGCTCATGGTGCTCTCCGAGTCTGCGATGCGTGATTACTTGAAGATGGGGCTGGTCAAGGCTTTGCCTGTGACCATCGACGCCCAGATGGCACCGTTCGGGTTGTTACGTCGCAAGGATGAGCCGGTGAGTCGCGAGTTGCAGCATTTCATCGACTTGCTGAGAAAGCGTGCCCATGAAGGGCTTTGAGCAGCTGCTTGTGATACTCGCCGGATGGCTGCGACTGATACCAAACAGGTATCGCTCTTAAACAAAAAACGATTAGTCACGTATCGGATAGCCACCTACAGTCCGACCTAATAACAACAAATCTGGACGGACGCGGCATGACTGCACAGCGTTACACGGGTCCTGTCATCGACAGCCATATCCATTTGTTCGATGCCTCGCGCCCTGACGGCATCCCTTGGCCTGAACCTGGGCACCCGCTTCATGGTGTCTCCCTCCCGGAGAACTACTGGGCACTTGCCAGCCAGCAGCAGATCATCGGTGCCATCGTGGTCGAAGCCAGCCCCTGGCGCATGGATAATTTCTGGTTGCTTGAGACCCTGCGTGATAGCCCACAGATGTTGGGCTTTGTCGGCAACCTGTCGCCCTTCGATGCAAACTTTGACCATGACCTCAGCCTTCTTGAGTCAGAACCGCTGTTTCTGGGATTGCGATACGGAAACCTCTGGGACCGGGATTTGCTGGAGGATCAAAGCCGCCCGGGGTTCATCGATGCCGTGAAGCGGCTGGCGGCCAGCGGTCGAAGCCTGGACAGCGCCAATCCTGACCCTCGCCTGATAAAGGCGTTGCTGCGGCTGAGCGATGCCGTGCCGACCCTGCGTATTGTCGTAGACCATCTCCCCAACGCCGCAGTCCCCGAGCTGCAACTGGCCGATTTTCAGCGAGATGTGTTCGCGCTGGCCGAACGCCCCAACGTGTTTGCCAAGCTCGCGGAAATTCCCCAGCAGACCGAACAGGGCGTTGTGAATGATCCTGCTTTTTATCGGGATCGGCTGGCCTATCTCTGGGAGGCCTTCGGTGAGGATCGGTGTTTTTTTGGCAGTGATTGGCCCAACAGTGATTCGATTACCAACTTTGCGAACACGGTTGATCTGGTCAGGGCGTACATGGCCGACAAACCGGTTGAGGTGCAGGAAAAGTTTTTCCTGCGCAATGTCGCCCAGGCCTATTCACTCCCTGACGTGAAGAGGGCGGGATAATGCCGGTACGTGCCTTTCGCATGAACCTCAATCCCGGCCAGGCCGAGGAATACCGCAAGCGCCACGACGAGATCTGGCCGGAATTGATCGATGCACTCCGGGCGGCCGGCGTACAGGATTATCGAATCTTTCTTGATCCCGAATCGCTGGCGCTGTTCGCCGTGCTGACTCATGACGATCAGCATCTGCTGGATGAGTTACCCGGTCTGGATGTGATGCAGCGCTGGTGGCAGCACATGCAGTCGATCATGCCCAGTCACCCTGACGCCTCGCCCATCACGGTGGATCTGCTGCCCGTGTTCAGCCTGAATCGAGACTGAATACTTCGTCACGCTAATAACAAAAAAGGAATTGTGAACGTGGAAATCATTCTGCTTGGCGTTTTGTTGCATTTCATTGGGGGATCAGCCTCCGGCAGCTTCTACATTCCGTACAAGAAAGTGCGGGGGTGGAAATGGGAAAGCTACTGGATCACTGGGGGGCTGGCCTCCTGGCTCATCGTTCCGCTGATCGCCGCCCAGCTCACCGTCCCCGGTTTTGTCGACATCATCCGCGAGGCGGACAGCGTCACTTTGTTCTGGACCTATGTGTTTGGCGTGCTGTGGGGGATCGGGGGGCTGACGTTCGGCCTGACCATGCGCTACCTGGGCCTGTCACTTGGCATGTCCCTGGTCATGGGCCTTACTTCCGCCTTGGGGGCGCTGATGCCCGCGCTGTATCGCGATCTGTTCACCGATGCCAAGGCCGGCACGCTCAGCGAAATGGTGACCAGCTCAAGCGGTAACTGGGTTCTGTGGGGCGTTGCCGTCTCGCTGGTGGGCATCGCGCTGTGTGGTCGCGCGGGGGTGCTGAAAGAGCGCGACGTCAGTGCGGAGACCAAATTTGCGAGCATCAGTGAATTCTCCCTCAGCAAGGGCGCCCTGGTGGCGGTGATTTCCGGTGTGCTGAGCGCCTGCTTCAGTTACGGCATCAGCGCAGGCCGGCCATTGGCAGAAGCGGCGGTGCAGCACGGTGCCAACTCCCTGTTCCAGAACAACGTGACGTTCATGGTGATCATGTGGGGCGGGCTTACCACCAACGCCATCTGGTGCTTGTGGCTGAACAAACGCAATAACAGCTTCGGCGATTACACCAACACGCAGACACCTCTGCTGCGCAACTATTTGCTGGTCGCGTGCGCAGGAACGCTGTGGTTCCTGCAGTTCTTCTTTTACGGCATGGGTGAGACCCGGCTGCACAACGACGCCAGCTCGTGGGTCTTGCACATGTCTTTCATCATCATCGTGTCCAACTGCTGGGGGCTGTATTTCCGGGAATGGCAGGGCACCACCGCCTCGAACAAAGGTGTGCTGGTCTCGGGCATCGCCGTGATTCTGGGCGCCATCGGTATGGTGGGGTACGGCAATTATCTGAGCTGAGTCCTGACCAGGACTTGGCCTTCGTTCACAGAGGAGTTTTCTATGTTACTGGCAGGTAAAACGGTCATCATCACTGGCGCCTCTCGCGGTATCGGTCGGGCAGCGGCGAAAGAATGCGCAAGGCAAGGCGCTCGTGTGGTCATCGGTCATAGCGGCAGCGGGCAGGGGACTGAGGCGGCGCGCAGCCTGATCGAGGAAATCGCAGCATTCGATGGGCAAGCCATTGAGGTGGGCAGCGATGCCGCCGATCCCGATACTGGCGATCGTCTGGTCGCCGGCGCACTCAAGGCTTTTGGCAGCGTTGATGTGTTCGTCAACAACGCCGGTATTTGCCCGTTCCACTCATTCCTCGACATGCCGCGTGAGGTCTATCTGAAGACCGTGAACACCAACCTCAACGGCGCTTATTTCGCTGTTCAGGCGGCTGCGAACCAGATGAAAAACCAGGGCAGGGGTGGCGCGATCATCGCGGTCAGCTCCATCAGCGCACTGGTGGGCGGCGCCATGCAGACGCACTACACGCCCACCAAAGCCGGCCTGCACTCGTTGATGCAGTCCTGCGCCATTGCCTTGGGCCCTTACGGCATTCGTTGTAATTCCGTGCTGCCCGGCACCATCGCTACCGATATCAACAAAGAGGATCTCGCAGACGAGGAAAAGCTGGCCTACATGGAGTCACGTACGCCGCTGGGGCGTCTTGGCGAGCCTGATGACATCGCCGGCCCGATCGTGTTTCTGGCCTCCGATATGGCGAAGTACGTGACGGGCGCCTCGCTGCTGGTGGATGGCGGATTGTTCGTCAACTTGCAGTAGTTCCCGTCAATCGTGGTGAGGCCTGAGCCTGGGCCCGTTGCCTTGTCTGCCCTGTTCCAGAGCGGCAACTCCTCAGTAACGACTCGGATCTGAGGAGAAAGAGGGGCCTGAGCCTCCTCAAATTCGCCAGCGCTGCTCAAACCTCTGCTCTGCCAGAGGTCTGATCAGCGCCCTCGGCGGCTTTGCAGAAGCCTGCCGACAAGGTATCCCACGACGACCATGGTGGCGGTGGTCCCGAGCAGGAAGGCGGGATGGGCGGGGTTATTTACCGTCAAAGGCTCATCAGCTTGTTCAACGGCCTCATCTGCCCGTCCACCGAGTTGGTCTGACACCTCGAGCTCGGCCAGGTTGAGTGAAGTGCCGTCCTCCAATTTGAGAGTCAGGTCGTTGATGATGCCCGCCATCCCTCCTGGAAACGCCGGTTCCCCGGTGGAACTCACCTGATCGAATATGAAGCGGTCTGCGTCCATCCAGCCGATTGCCGTCAAGAGCTCAGGATGAAGGAAATATTTGCCGTCGAGAAAGAATCCCGGAAATTCTGGCGCACCCTCCACGTTTTCAATGACGTAGCGCGCACCTGTCTTCATGCCTGTGGGGTTGTTCATGGAACGTTCCTCCGGTTAGTGAAGGATAGAGGCGCCGCGCGGCGGGAACGTTCCCACTCTTGGATCAAGGGTGATTCACATCGCTTATGAGTAACCCTATGCCATCATTCAGGCGGCTGGATTCTAGGCAGAGAGAAGAAGAACGAGGCGCCGTTGACCAGGTTACGCGCCCAGATTTGCCCCTCATGGAACTCGATGATGGATCGGCAGATAGACAGCCCCATCCCCATTCCGCTTTCCCGGGTGGTGACAAAAGGCGTGAACAGGCACGGGAACACGTCGGGATCGATCCCCGGCCCGCTGTCGGCAATCTCGATGATAACCTCGTCCTCTGTCACTGATGTTTGGACGCTTAGCAGACGACGATGCTGTTCGACGCCGCCCATGGACTGGCAGGCATTGATCAGCAGATTGATCAGCACCTGCTGCATCTGGATTCGATCGGCGAGTACCCAGGCATTGCCTGTCACGAGTTCAATACGCGGGCTGATGTGATGGTGGTTCATCTCGTACTGCACCACGCTGAGCGTTTCTTTTAGGATGTCGTTGATGCGCTCTGGTCGGCGAACCGGGCTGGTCTTGCGTGCCAGCGCCCTGACACGACTGATGACTTCCCTGGCACGCGCTGCGCTGTCAGTGATCCGCTTGAGCCCGCGCATGGCCTCCGACAGGTCGGGGTCAGGCCGGTCCAGCCAGCGGCGGCTACCCTCGGCGCTGCTGGTGATCGCGGTCAGCGGTTGGTTGACTTCATGAGCGATCGAGGCCGTGAGCTCCCCCAGCGTGGTGACGCGGCAGATGTGTGTCAGCTCTGCCTGGGTTCGATACAAGGTCTCTTCGGCCTGCACCCGCTCAGTGATGTCCATGACCGCACCGAGGTATTCGAAACGATCGTCCCGGGTGAACAACGGCGTCGCGATCATGTGCACATGTTTGATGCGACCGTCCGGCATCAGCAATCGGTGGCGGGTTTCGATCTGCGGCTCACCACGTTTTGCACGTTCGAAGACATCGTGAACGTGCACATGATCTTCAACGGGAGTACGCGCCAGCACCATCGACTTGGACACAGGCATGTCTTGCGGGTACTCGAAAATACACGCGCTTTCACCCGACCACGACATCAGTTCGGTCATGCCGCTGAAGCTTACGCTCCCGGTGTGGCTCAGACGCTGAGCGCCGGTCAGGTAAATCTGGTGCAGATGCAGGTTGTCCGCAGCCTGTTTGGCGCGAGTGGCGAGAAATCCAATGGCAGAGAAGGCCGTTAAACAGCGGATGAAACTGGTGATTGAATCCCAATCCCGATACCCCGCGTCCACGATAAACATCACCACAATGCTTGCCATGCACGCCAGGGATACGCCCACCACTGTCCGTATAGTGAAGATATTGACGGCCATCAGAAGCAACGTCAGGTAGATGACCGTCGCGGCAATGTCTCGATGATGGGGCGCGGTGTTGAGCACGATAATGCCAGCGGTGACCACCAGGCCGATGCTCCATGTGAGCCAGGTCTCATAGCGACTCTTGCTGACACTGATCAGAGGCCTCTCGGAAGCGGTATTACTCATGCCCTGGCGCCATCCCTTGTGTTGAATGTCGATGCAGGCGTGATTGGGCAATACACCATTGAAGCCTCCTTCATGCCTGTCGGTAGTTTGAACTTGAAACTCGGTTGGTCAGCTCGTATGGCGGCTTGACACCTGTCGGGCACGGGCGCTGGAGCAAACGCTGAAACGCCCGGCCTGACAGGTTGGCCAGGCGTATCACTTGCCGCGTATCAGGAGATCGAAATCAACGGATCGGCTGCTGCCAATGCGACTGCACGGTCCGGGATGGGCGGGTACATGCGGACGGAGTTGATGGTGTGCTTGAGTTGCTTGGCTTGCTCTTTCACCAGTTTGACCTGGCGATCCCAGCCCTCTGTAAACACCGCGCCCCATTCACCCAGATCCAGGCACGTTACATATTTTGGCTGGCTATAGGCGGTCGCTGGCACACCGAGCAACGCTGCTGCGGCGTTGTTGCCGGCATGTCGACCCAGCAACAGGGCGTGCTGGCAAGACATCACGGCAACGTTACCGATGTCGTCAGTGGCTGCGTGGGCAACGTCGCCCGCAGCGTAGATATCGTCGTGCCCGAGCACCTTGAGTTCCGGGTCCACATGCAGACGCCCCTGCGAGTCTCGCTCGCCGTCAATCTGCTCGGTGAGGGGACTGGCGTGCACCCCAACCGTCCAGATGACGGTCTTGGACTCGATTCGACGACCGTCCGCAAGGGTGACCCCGTTGGGATCAATGGCAGTGACGGTAGCGTTCAAACACCACTCGATATTCAGCTCTGCGCAGGCCTGGGCGATGGACGTACTGATCTCTTCACCCATCGCAGCACCGATTTTCGAACCTTGGTCGACCACGATCACATTGATCTTTGTATCCTGACCCAGCGCTGCACGCAGACGCGGCGGCATTTCGGTAGCTGTCTCAATGCCGGTAAATCCGCCGCCGCAGATCACCACCGTATTACGCGCCTCTGTGTCCGGTTGGTTGCCCAATGCCTTGATGTGCTTCTCGAGCACAGTCGCCGTCTCGATTTCATCCACGTCAAAGGTATGTTCAATCCCCTGGACATTGGGCCGGTTCAATCTGCTGCCGGTCGCCAGTATCAGCTTGTCGTAGTTAAGCCAGGAATGAATGCCACGTCCTGCGCTGTATTTGACGTGTTTGTTGAGGGCATCAATGGCGTCAACCGTGCCCTGGACAAACTTGATACCGACGGCATCGAACAGTTCAGCCAGCGGCGCAGTCATGGCGTGCACGTCGGGTTGATAGAACCGCGGGCGAATGCGTAATTCTGGCTGCGGTGCAATAACCGTGATCTGCACATCTGAACGGCCATGCAGTTCCAGCAATCGTGCAGCACCCAGTGCACTCCATACGCCCCCGAAACCAGCACCCAGAATGAGGATTTGTTTTTTCATGTTTAATTCCCGACTTGCAAGTTCAGCGGACAGTGTGTTGTTGATGACCAGACTTTAATAAGTACGTTGCCTGCCGTCACCGCTGCATGAGTGGGTGCCGTTAATGACTAAGCTTGAGATCGCTATACCTTTGTATAGTGGAAAGTTGCCTTGGGTCGTGTGACTGAACACCGAGTCTGCGATGATAATTTCTCGGCTAGGTCTAATCGCGCGAAGTGAGCGCCAAGCTCAGACAGTCGATAAGGCTTTCCCCGTCAAAAGGTTTGGACAGATAACAACATGCCCCAAGTTGTGCAGCGGCGAGGCGCGGAGCGTCGTCAGCGGAAGCGGTGATAAAGATGACAGGAATGGCATGTTCTTGTGACAGAACACGCTGGTACATCTGTAAACCATTCATTCCCGGCATCTGAATATCCGACACGATACAATCGAACGACGCGAGTATGCCTGACGCCAGAAAGCGTTCGGCATCCGCGAACAGATGCACAGAATAACCGTATGAGCGCAGCAGGCTGTCCAGTGATGTCCGAACGTTGTCGTCGTCATCGATAATCGCTATGACTGGGCGGGTAACCAATTTGGGGGCCTTCCAATGATAATGGTCAAGTCCTCTGACTGTCCCTTTCTACACCATACCCCCTGCCTGCTTCGCCTTGATTAATACTTGGGTATATATATTTTATTCTGTTTGTCTTGATTTCAGGGGTTCTACCCTGCGTGCGAATTCGGCAGGCTTGCGGCCATCAGTTAAAACGACACCGTTTGGTCATTAAGACTCCCTAATGTCACGAGTCATTATGACCAAGAATTTTGCAAGCTATTGATTATTATAAATTTATCTGAATGGCACACTTCCTGTTAGCGTTAGAGTGCGGAACCTCCAGACCAACTCCATGAAGGAAGTGACATGAATAACGAATTCAACAACCGTCTCGCTGTGGTAACGGGGGCCAGTTCAGGAATCGGTCTGGCGCTTACCGAGAGCCTGCTTGCTGCCGGTTCGTCCGTGATTGCGATGGCGCGCCGTCCGGCAGGGCTTGATAAGTTGCGCGACGAATACGCGGACCGGTTGCATTGGCTGTCGGGGGATGTGACGCAAGCCGCCGATCTGGAACGCTTGAGTGCTTATGCAAGAGGTGTCGCACCCGTGGACTTCGTGGTGCCGAATGCAGGCGTCGCCATGTTGGCAAGCGGTACCGATAACGCCGCGTTCAATCAACTCTGGGAGGTGAATGGCGCGGGTGCATTGAATACGCTGGCGTCCCTCAACGGCCAATTGGCTAAAGCCGCCTCGGTGGTATTCATCGGCACCTTCCTGTCGCGCTTAGCCTTCCCGGGGCTCGCGGGATACATAGCATCGAAAACTGCACTTATCAGCCATGCGCGGACCCTGGCGGTGGAACTTGCGGCCGCAGATGTGCGAATCAATGTTGTCTCGCCGGGGCCAACAGCGACGCCAATCTGGAGCACATTAGGCATGGCCGATTCTGAACTTGCTGCAGTGGCAGACTCTGTCAACAGCCGCTTGCTGGACGGCAAGTTTCTCGAGCCTCAAGCAGTGGCAGACGTGATCATGTTTCTCCTTTCCGACGGTGCGCGAAGTATCCGCGGGCAGGAGATTGTGGTGGATGGGGGCTACACATTGCGCTAAATGATGTGACGGCGTGTTTTGGCGCACATCAACCTGGAGTGCGCCTGTTTCTATCTAAACAATCAAAGCATGACGGACAATTACCCCTGAATCTATGACAACTGGCTTGTGCGAGCTTGACGAGAGTAAGTCATGAATAAAAAATCCGGAGGTTGCATCTGAGGAAGTGAATGCTTGCCCTGGCAAGTACTCGATCTTGAATTTTAAATGAGTAAAGACATGGATATGTTAAGCGGCGTTGCTATCAAGCACACAGTTATTCCACGCAACCTGGAGTTGCAGGCCAACATTTCGGGTCAGCCTGTCCAAGACCCAGCAGTTCAGAGCGATAACGGCGAGCGCTCATCTGCACGCAAAGACATCAAGGTCAATCTCTCGGTTGAAGGCCTGAAAGCGTCTGCCTCTGCCCAGAAGGCAGGGGATTCCTCGCAAGCCAGTCAGGCGAAAGAAATCGAGAAGGTTCGCGAGCGAATCAAGGAGCTGCAGGAAAAGATTCAGGAGCAACAGGCGCAGTTGCAAGCCATCCAGGCTGACAGGCGACTGACTCCCGAGGAGAAGGCGGCGCGTACCAGTGCAATCAGCCAACAATTGGCCAGCCTCAACAGTGCTCTGACGAGCGCAACCTCGCAGTTGATGGAAGCGCTCAAAGGCCGTCCGAAAACCAGTGGCGCGGACGGTGTTCAACCGTTGCCTTATGTGCAACACGAAGCGGCCCCGACCAGCACCAGCACAAGCTGAGTCGTCATTCGGACACCTCTTTGGCGGTTGACCTCACCCAGCCGCTTTGCAAGGCCAGGGGCGGCGACCGTCGTTTAATACCTGAGTATGTTGCCTTTATACCGGTGGGGCATTCATCGCAACTCAGGCTCTAACGGATCATCCTGAAAGATCAAAAGGATGTTCTACAGGATAAGTGCCTTGAGTGTATGCGCGGCTTAACGTAGGCGGTGTTAAGACACCCATGAGGTCGTGATGAAGATCAAACTAATCCCCTTTGCCCTGTGCTTGGGCTTATCAATGGCCAGCCACGCTGGTGATTTTTCACTGACTAGTCCAGACATCGCTGACAACCAGTCGCTTACCCAGCGTGAGGTGTTCAATGGTTTTGGTTGTGAAGGTGCGAACACTTCGCCAGCGTTGTCCTGGCGCAATGCTCCGGCAGGTACAAAGAGTTTTGCCGTGACCGTTTACGACCCGGATGCCCCAACGGGAAGTGGCTGGTGGCACTGGACGGTGGTCAACATTCCGCCCTCGACAACGAGTTTGCCCAGCGGCGCTGGTGCGCACTTGCCCAAAGGCGCGGTTCAGGGACGCACTGACTATGGTCAGGCAAAATTTGGCGGAGTGTGTCCCCCCCCTGGCGATAAGCCGCATCACTACCAGTTCACGGTCTGGGCATTGAAAGTTGATAAATTACCGCTCGATGTCCAGGCCAGCGGCGCGCTTGTGGGCTATATGCTCAATGCTAATGTTCTGGCGAAAGCGACTATCACACCCATCTACGGGCGATAGTTGAACGAAGGATAACTTCACTGACTGCAGCTTCGTTGATGCGGATGCTGTGACCTGAGCACAGCCCGCGTTTAGTAGAAATCATGGTCCTGACGTCGATGGCAAAGAGTCTGCAAATACTGTGGGAAGACGGCGAGCGCGTATTTTGCCGAGAGCGGTTCAATGACGGTAAAACCACCACCCTGGTTGTGCTGCCAGCCGTTGAGCAGCCACTTCCTGGCACATTTGATCGTCTGGCGCATGAGTACGAGTTAAGGCATCACCTTCTTGACGACTGGGCACTGAAACCTCGGGACCTGAGGTCTGAAGCCGGCCGGGTTCAGTTGCTGCTCGACGATCCCGGCGGCGAGCCTCTCGCAGGATTGCTCGCTGCGCCCATGGAGACCGGACTGTTTCTGCGTCTGGCGGCAGACATCGCTGGCGCACTGCGCAAGCTGCATCAGCACGGTCTGATCCACAAGGATCTCAAGCCCACGCATATCTTCGTCAATTGCACGGACGGCCGCGCGCGCCTTACCGGGTTTGGACTTGCTTCCCAAGCGCAGCGCCATCGGCAGCAGCCCGAGCCGCCCGACACGCTGGCGGGTACTTTGGCTTATATGGCCCCTGAGCAAACGGGCCGAATGAATCGGTCTATCGATTCGCGCAGCGACCTGTATTCGCTAGGTGTGACGTTCTATCAGATGCTGACCGGCGCGTTGCCGTTCACCGCCTCGGACCCCATGGAGTGGGTCCACAGCCATATCGCCAAAAAGCCTCAACCTCCCAGCGAACGATCGAACACCATCGCGATGACGCTCTCCCGGATCGTCATGAAACTTCTGGAGAAGAGTGCCGAGGAGCGCTACCAGACGGCTGCAGGTCTCGAGCATGATGTGCAACGCTGCCTGCAAGAGTGGCAGCGTGGCCAAGCTGTCAGCCAGTTTGTACTGGATGAGCACAGTGTGCTCGACAGGCTGGTGTTCTCGGAAAAACTCTACGGGCGCGAGCGCGAAGTGGACGTTCTCGCCGCCACATTTGAGCGCTGCCATCAGCAGGGGACGACTGAACTGGTGCTGGTGTCCGGGTATTCCGGTATCGGCAAATCGTCAGTGGTCAATGAGCTGCACAAGGTACTGGTGCCGGTACGGGGTCTGTTTGCAGCCGGCAAGTTCGATCAATACAAGCGCGATATACCGTATGCAACGCTGGTCCAGGCTTTTCAGGGGCTGGTGCGCACATTGCTCGGCAAGAGCAATCACGAGTTGGCTCAGTGGCGTGACGCATTGGACGAAGCGTTAGGGCCCAACGCTGAGTTGATGACCGACCTGATTCCCGAACTCAAGCACATCATTGGCGAGCCGCAGCCGGTTCCTCCATTCGAACCGCAGCAGGCTCAACGTCGATTTTTGCGGGTGTTGCGGCGTTTTATCGGCGTGTTTGCAACGGCCGAACACCCGCTCGCGCTGTTCCTCGACGACTTGCAGTGGCTGGATGCCGCAACCCTCGATCTCATCCAGAGCCTCTTGAGCAGCTCGGCGCCAGGGCATGTGATGTTGATTGGTGCTTACCGCGACAACGAAGTCGACGATTCGCATCCGTTGGCTCGCAAGCTTGCGGTCATCAGAGGTTCAGGTATCAGAATTGAGGAAATCGTGCTGGCGCCGCTTGCGCAAGAGCACGTCGAACTGTTGATTGCTGATGCCCTGCATTGTGTACCGGCGAATGTCGAGCCGTTGGCACGGCTGGTCCAGGACAAGACGGCGGGTAACCCTTTTTTCGCCATTCAGTTCTTACATGCGCTCGCCAGCGAGCAACTCCTGAGCTTCGATCACAGTTCCCGGCAGTGGCGCTGGGACGCTCATCGGATCCATGCCAAGGGCTACACCGCCAACGTCGTCGACTTGATGGTCAGCAGGCTGGCGGGTCTGCCAGATGAGACTCAACGGGCCTTGCAGCAGCTTGCATGTCTGGGGAAGGGCGCAGCTGTGGCGACGCTTTCGAGCGTCCTGGGCGTTGAGCAGACTCGGGTTCACGCGGTGTTCTGGGAGGCGGTCCGGCATGAGATGGTCGAGCGCCTGGGCGATGTCTATGCATTCGTTCACGACAGGATTCACGAAGCTGCTTATGGCTCGATGTCCGAGTCTTCGCGAGCCTCCCTGCATCTGCGGATAGGTCGTCTTCTGGCTGAGCAGAAGCTGCCTGACAGGCATGACGAAACAATCTTTGAGGTCGTTGGGCACCTCAATCGGGGGGCGGCACTGATTACTGCTCAGGACGAGCTGGAGCAATTGACTCGGCTTAATCTGGCCGCAGGCCTGCGGGCGAAGGCATCGACTGCGTACGGTTCGGCGCTTGCCTATTTTTGTGCCGGTATACGATTGCTCGTCGGCCGCAGGCATTGCCCGCACGCACTCAAGTTCGCCCTGGAAATCCATTGTGCGGAGTGCGAGTTCTTGACGGGGCAAATAGGGGCGGCCGACGAACGCCTGTCCCTGCTATCGACCCAGAGCGAGACGACGGTCGAACGCGCTGAAATTGTCTGCTTGCACATTGATGTGTGCCTGCTGCTTGATCGAAACGATCGCGCGGTTGACGTGTGTCTCGATTACCTGCGGCATGTGGGTATCCACTGGTCGGCGCATCCGGGCGACGATGAAGTCCGCGCCGAATATGACCAGGTCAAGGAGTTGCTTGGCGGTCGAAATATTCCTGGGCTTATCGATCTGGCGCCGATGCAGGATCAGACTGCCCTGGTGACGGTAAGAGCCCTGATGACTGTGTTGTCGCCAGCCTTTCACACAGATGAAAACCTGGCAGGGCTGACGGTTTGCAAGGCCATCAATATCAGCCTGGTCTACGGAAACAGCGCTGCCTCCTGCGTGGCCTACGCGAATCTGCCGAGGATTGCCGGGCCGCGTTTCGGTGACTATCAGACCGGATTTCAGTTTGGGCAACTGGGCTGCGATCTTGTCCAGCGACCTGGCCACGAGCGGTATGAAGCACGCACCTATCTTGCCTTCTGTCTGTTTGTCGCCCGCTGGGCAAGACCCGTACGTGATTGCACGGCGCTGTTGAATCGGGTGTTCGACGCGGCCAATCGAATTGGCGACCCGCCATTCGCCGCGTTTGCCTGCAACATTCTGGGTTCGAATCTGCTTTTTGCAGGTGAGCCGCTGCGCGATCTGAAAACCGAAGTCGAACGCGGCCTGGGATACACCAAAAAAGTAAGGTTCAGTCTCGTCACCGGTTTCCTGGAAAACCAGCTGGCGTTCATCCGGATGTTGCGCGGTCTGACGCCCGTCTTCGGCTGCCTGGACGGTGAATCGTTCAGCGAGGCAGATACTGAAAAGCGCCTGCCTCAAACCTCACGAGTGTTCGGTGCATGGTATTGGGTTCGAAAATTACAGGCGTGTTTTTATGCCGGTGACTACCAGGCCGCGGTGCACGCGGCCTCCAGGGCCGGGCCGCTGATTGCCGTGGCGCACTCCTTCCTTGAGGAGGTCGAGTATTACTTCTATGGAGCACTGGCGACGGTGGGCCTGATCGACACCATCGCTTCGGAGCATCGACAGCTGCATTTGCAAACCTTGGGTCAATACCAGGAACAACTGCAGATCTGGTCGCAACTGTGCCCCGAGAACTTTGGCGGCCACCGGATTCTGGTCCTCGCCGAGGTGGCTCGTATCGAAGGGCGCCCGCTGGATGCCGAAAATCGCTATGAGCAGGCTATCGAATCCGCACGTCTGAGTGGCTTTGTCCATCTGGAGGCGCTGAGCAATGAGCTTGCCTCACGCTTTTACGCTGCACGCGGTTTCCTGAAAATCGCGCGTGTCTATCTACAAGACGCGCGATACGGCTATCTGCGCTGGGGAGCGGATGGCAAGGTACTGCAACTTGATAGCGCTTTTTCTTTCCTGAAGAACGAACAACCGCTGTGCGGGCCAACAGCCACCATTACCACTGCCGTTGAGAATCTCGACCTCGCAACGGTACTCAAGGTTTTGCAGGCCGTCTCGAGCGATATCGTGCTGGAGAAGTCGATCGACATGATTATGCGCACGGCGATCGAACAGGCCGGGGCCCAGCGTGGTCTGCTGGTGCTGGTGGAGCGTGGTGAAGCCTACATCGCGGCGCAGGCCACAACCGAAATGGGCGCCACCCAGCTGCGGCTGACGCATATGCCGTTGAGTGCAACGCTGGCGCCTGAGTCAGTGCTCAACCATGTGTTGCGCACTGGCGAGAGCGTAGTACTCGACAATGCGGCGATGCATATGGTGTTCGGCGCAGATCCTTACATCCAGCGGCACCATGCCCGGTCGGTGCTTTGCCTGCCCTTGACGAATCAGGCCAGGCTGACGGGCGTTCTTTACCTTGAAAACAATCTCGCGGTTCAGGCCTTCAACTCTGCCCGCATCACGACCCTCAAAGTGCTGGCGTCTCAGGCCGCTATATCGCTCGAAAATGCCCGGTTGTATCGCGACATCGCGGATCGGGAAGCCAGGATTCGTCGTCTGGTAGAAGCCAACATCATTGGCATCGTCTTCTGGACCACCGCCGGCGACATCGTGGACGCCAATGACGCGTTCCTGGATATGCTGGGCTATCACCGGCAAGACATTGTTTCGGGGCGCCTGCGCTGGAGAGACCTGACGCCCCCTGAGTTTCGGGACATCAGCGAGCAATCCATGCTGGAGGCGGTCAATCGTGGCCGGGCGAGTCCCTTTGAAAAGGAATACTGCAAAAAGGACGGCAGCCGGCTGCCGGTCATCGTGGGCCTGGCGATGTTCGAATCGGATCTTGAGCAAGGTGTCGCCTTCGTGCTCGACCTGACCGAACGCAAACAGGCCGAGAAGCAGGTCAGTGAAAGTGAACGCCGCTACCGGCAAGTGCTCACGGAGCTGGCCCATGCCAATCGCGTGGCGACCATGGGCCAGCTTGCCGCATCCGTTGCCCACGAGGTGAGTCAACCTGTGGCGGCCACCTTGAACAATGCCCATGCCGCGTTGCGTTGGCTGGATGTTCTGCCTGCCGATCTGGAAGAAGTCAGGCACGCGCTCAAGGGCATAACCCGGGACGGGAAACGTGCAGCGGATGTGTTGGGGCGGATCCGCGGGCTGATTCGCAAGGCACCGCCACAGCGAGAGTCGGTGAACATCAATCTGGCGATCCAGGAGATGGTCGACTTGACCGCCAACCAGGCGGCGGCCAGTGGCGTCGTGGTTCAGACGCAATTCATGAACGACTTGCCATCGGTTCACGGTGACCGGATCGAACTGCAACAGGTATTTCTGAACCTCATCATCAACGCTTTCGAAGCGATGAGCGACGTCAGTGACGGGATACGCGAGCTGAGGATCACGACATCGCTCAACGACTGCAAAGATGTGGTAGTCGCCGTTGCCGACTCGGGCCCGGGATTCGCCGCGGCAGCCTCGGGGCACATCTTTAGCGCTTTTTACAGCACCAAGGCCAACGGCCTGGGAATGGGACTTTCGATCTGCCGCACGATCATCGAGGCGCATGGCGGACAAATGCTTGCGATTGCCAATCAGCCACGCGGGGCAATTGTCCAGTTCAATGTGCCGCAGATGCATCGGACCGATAAGGAGCTGTACGCAGCGAAAGGGCCCGGTAGCGTCTTGCCCGTCGGCGAACGTCCAGCCCTTCAGTGAGCAACTACGGGTATCGGAATTCCAAACCAAAGGATACTGGAACGCGTTGCGTGGGGCCGCGCACAATTTGTTTTTTCAGGGAATATTTGCTCATGACGAGTTCCGCTCTTGCTGCTGCGCATGATCGCCCCCGTACCGTGTTGTTCCTGGCCTATCCGCAGATGGGCCTGCTTGATCTGACCGGCGCGCAGACGGTCTTCTGGGCGGCGGACAAAGCCATGACTGAACGCGGCTTGCCTGGTTATCAGCGCCCGACGGCCAGCGTCGCTGGACGCCTGACCCCAACAGCGGAGGGCGTGTCCGTCGCCACGGTGCGACTGGCCTCGCTGGCCAGCGAAGAGATCGACACGATTGTCGTGCCAGGTGCGCCAGAGATTCTTCGGGCGCTGGACAAGAACGCTGATCTGATCGACTGGCTGGCGTGCATGGCGCCTCGCGCGCGTCGCACGGCGTCGGTCTGCAGTGGGGCATTTCTATTGGCGCAGGCGGGATTGCTCGGCAGCAAAAGGGTGGCCACCCACTGGGCGATGTGTGACATGTTCCAGTCACGTTTCCCGTCATTGAATGTCGAGAAGGACGCGATCTTCATTCAGCAGGGCAGGGTCTGGACCTCTGCGGGCGTCACCGCTGGCATCGATCTGGCGCTGGCCCTGGTCGAGGCTGATTGCGGGCGTGACGTTGCGATGCAAGTGGCCCGCGAGTTGGTGGTCTTCATGAAGCGTCCGGGCGGCCAATCCCAGTTCAGCGAGATGCTTCAGGCGCAGATGAAGGACGGTGATACGTTTGCCGAGTTTCATATCTGGCTGACGGAGAACCTGTTTCGCGATGACCTGGATGTCGAAGCAATGGCCCGCTACGCGAACATGAGTTCTCGCAATTTCAGTCGTGTCTACAAACTGAAGACCGGGCGCCCGCCGGCCAAGGCGCTGGAGGTTTTTCGCCTGGAGGCGGCGCGCCGTCTGCTGGAGGATTCTGATCGCAATATTTCTCAGGTGGCGTCTGCTTGCGGGTTCGGCGATGAAGAGCGCATGCGCGTCACCTTTCAGCGCCATCTGGCGATTTCCCCGCGCGATTACCGCACCCGCTTTTCTCGCTGAAGACAGATCACAACCACCCGCGCACCTCATCGCGGATAAAGTCGGCGAAGATCTTGACCCGGATCGGGGTGATGTCTGCGAACGCGTGCACGGCATGCAAGGCCAGTGATGGTAACGGCTGCTCGGGCAACAACTCGACCAAGGTCCCGTTTTCCAGATCCCGTTGAACAGTGCACCTCATCACATAGGCGACGCCCATTCCTTCAAGGGCCGCGGCGCGCAGGCCGAAGCCTGAGTCCAGGCCGACCCGACCTTGCGGCAACAGCGCCTCGCCGCTCTCGAAAACAATCGGCAAGGTGCGGCCATTGAGCTGGTATCGGGCGAACGGCATGGGACGCAGGTCTTCTATCGAGGCCGGGTGGCCATGTACACGGAGCAAGCTCGGTGCGGCGACAAGCACCATGCTCATGCGTGCCAGGGTGCGAGCCTTGAGCGTGCTGTCGACCAGTGAGCCGACCCGGAAGATCACATCGTAGCCTTCGCTGATGAGCTCCACGTGATGGTCAAGCAGCGTCAGGTCCAGATCCACATCGGGATGCGCGGCGAGGAATGTCGAGTGAATGGCTGGCATCAACAGGCGTCCCAACTCGCTTGGCATGCTGACGCGAAGGTGGCCACGTACATCCCCGACAGACCTTACTGCATCCGCCGAATCGTCGATCGCACGCAATAATGGCGCAACCCGATCAAAGAACGCCTGCCCCTCAGGCGTCAGGCTGAGGTTCCTGGTAGAACGCCGGAACAGGGTGGCTTGAAGCTCGGTTTCCAGCCGCGCGATGCTCTTCGATATCGCGGAGGGTGTGGTCCCGCTGTTGCGCGCAGCGGCGCTGAAGGAGCCAGCCTCCACCACTCGAACAAAGGCAATCAGGCTGCTGGACTGGTTCAACAGGCTGGACATGTTTTGACTCCGAAGCACAACAGTTGTGCCCTGTGCAGGACTGGTTGGAGAAATGCTGCGCCCGATAATACTTGGCCACGTCAAACAAACGGAGTCAGGTTATGAAACGTCTTGAAGGAAAAGTTGCGGTTGTCACGGGGGGCAATAGTGGTATCGGCCTGGCCGCGGCGTGTCTTTTCGCTCAGGAGGGGGCACGGTTATCGTCACTGCCCGGCGAAGCGAAACCCTGGAGCAGGTCGTCAGCCAGATAGGTCACGGGGCGATAGGTATTCAAGGTGACGTATCCGATCTGCAACATCATCAGCAATTGGCCAACGAGATTGAGCAACGGTTTGGCGGTCTGGATATCTACATGGCAAACGCCGGGGTGATCACGCTCACGCCCTCCCATGAGGTGACGCCTGAGGAGTATGACCGTCAGTTCAACATCAACACCCGGGGCGTGTTCTTCGGTGTGCAGGCAATCACGCCGCTTCTTCGAGACAGGGCAAGCGTCATTCTGACCAGTTCACTTGCCGCCACCAAGGTGCTGGACGGCCATGCTGTCTACGCGGGCTCCAAGGCCGCCATTAGCGCTTTTGCCCGGCATTGGGCACTTGAATTACGCGCACGGCGCATTCGGGTAAACGTCCTCAGCCCTGGCCCTGTGGACACGCCGATCATCGGTAAGCTGGGTATCACCGAGCAAGAGCGCCCGGATTTCCTCAGGCACATGTCTGAGCTGATTCCCGCAGGCCGGCTGGGGGATGTGCAGGAGCTTGCTCTGGCGGCGCTCTACCTGGCTTCAGGTGACAGCAGTTTCGTCAACGGTGTGGAGCTGCACGTTGACGGGGGAATGTCATTGATCTGAGTGCATCGCTACCTCACAAAAAGACTCTGGCGAGTCTTTTTGTTTTTGTAGGCCGTTACGCGTGCAAATGAAGGGGGAACAGGATCATGCCTGAGCCACGATACTTCGCAGCGCTTGCTCGTAACGATCGGCTGATTGGGCGCCCGTCATGAAGTGTCTTGCGTTGATGGCGGCCACGGGCACCGAGTATATACCGTTGCTTGTGGAGAGAAACGCTTGCTCACGTACTTCGTCGGCATAGAGAGTTGAAGACAGAATCTCTCGTGCCCGGGCTTCCGACAGTCCGACTTCGCCAGCGATCCGGGCCAGTATTTCATGGGCACTGATGTTCTGGCCTTGTGTGAAATAGGCTTTGAAGAGTGCATGAGCCAGCGGCCGCTGCACGCCCTCAAGCCCTGCCCAGAACATCAGCCGATGGGCATCGAAGGTATTGTAGAAGTGGGTTCTTTTCTCAAAGTCAAAAACGAATCCAACCTGTGCACCACCGGATCGAATGCTGACTTGGCTCCTGGCGATGTCGGCAGCACTGCTGCCGTATTTTTGCCTGATGTGCTCGACGGCATTCTGCCCAACAGCGGGCATGCCGGGATTCAATTCGAAAGGTTTGAAGTGTATGTCGACCTTCACGTCATCCGGCAATCGTTGAATGGCTATCTCCAGGGCACCCAGGGCAATCGCACACCAAGGGCAGACAATGTCGGAAATGAAGTCGATGCGTATTGGCAGGCTCATCATGGTCCTCCGTGTAGGGGGTCGAATGATGAACAGCAGCAGGAAACCCTGATGTTCATCCTCGATTCACTTTATTTGTGATGAGCCTGTCGATAAATAAGTCATTTTAAACAACAGTTGATACGCGATGTAATTAATCCACTCGTCACAAATCGCTTCCGGGCAGGTTTGAGCACTGTTCATTGCGCTAGGCGGGGTGCTGCACCACACCAGCCGTGGCCGTAAACGCTGATTGGCGCACGTACACCTGGCCGTCAAATAGCAATCGGGCAGTTCCCACCAGGCCGCATCTTGCGAGTTGGCCATTGGCCAAACGCAGACGCACACTGAATTCGCCGCTAGGATGTTCAACCGACAACTGCTGTTCATCCAGATCTGTAGTGTGGGCCAGCCCTTCAGCGACAGTGTCTTTGATAAGGCACGCGGACGCGACGCTGACCGCACCAAAGACACCGATAGAGACATGGCATTTATGCGGGATGAAGCTGCGGCTGCTGATGGCACCGCCATTGACCGCCGGCGCGACCAATACCATTTTTGGCACTGTGCGATGAGTGACATCGCCCAGATTCATCCGCCTGCCAGCCTCCAGCCGAATACTCTCGATGCGGCGTTTCAGCTCGGTGTTGGCGTCCAGGGCCGCACAGCTTTCATAGCCGGTGCAGCCCAGATCCGCTGCACGGATAACCACCACAGGCATGCCGTTATCGATGCAGGTGACTTCTACGCCGTCTAACAGATCCACGGCATTGCCTGTGGGCAGCAACGCTCCGCAGCTTGAGCCGGCAATGTCATCAAATTCGACAACGACCGGTGCTGCTGTCCCCGGGACGCCGTCAATCCTCATATCGCCGTCGTAGTTCACCGCGTCGTCAGGCGTTTGAATAATCGCGGTTGCAGTCTGCCCGGTGTTTTCCATGAAAATTCTGACGGCGGTTTGTTCTCCCTGAATCGCTACCAGCCCTCGCTCGATGGCAAATGGGCCAACGCCGGCAAGAATGTTGCCGCAGTTTTGCCCGTAATCGACGCGCGCCTCACCCACGGCCACCTGGGCGAACAGATAGTCAACGTCCACACCTGGCTGGCGGGAACGACGGATGATTGCCACTTTACTGGTCAGTGAATCTGCGCCGCCAATACCATCGATCTGCCGCACATCCGGTGAGCCCATCGCAGCCAGCAGCACGTTGTCACGTATCGTGGAATCGGCCGGCAGGTCCTCGGCCAGGAAGTAAGCGCCTTTGGAGGTGCCGCCGCGGATCAGCATGCAGGGGATACGGGCTTGAGGCATCAATCAGTCCTCCAGTTGCTCGACACTGTCGAAGTACTTCAGGCCTTTCTCGGCCAGCCTTTCACGCATCTTGTAGATATCGAGTCCCAGTTCACCTGCGGCCAGACGCAGACGTTTCTGCTCTTCGAGATCGGCCCGTTTGCGACTGCTGTCGACGACACGCTGCAATTCCTCTCGGCGTACCACGACGACACCGTCATCGTCTGCCAGCACCACGTCACCCGGGTTGACCAGTTGCCCGGCGCAGACCACGGGGATGTTCACCGACCCCAGCGTTTCCTTGATCGTACCTTGCGCGTGAACGGCACGCGACCATACGTGAAAGCCCATTTCACGCAAGGTTCGTGTATCGCGAACGCCCGCATCAATAATCAGGCCGCGAACACCACGAGCCTGGAGCGAGGTTGCCAGCAGGTCTCCGAAGAAACCGTCGGTGCAGGGTGAACTTGGCGTCACGACCAGAACGTCCCCCGGCTGGCATTGCTCAACGGCCACATGGAACATCCAGTTATCGCCGGGGGCGACGAGCACCGTTACCGCAGATCCGCTCATGGCGATATCCTGCTGGACCGGGCGAATGTCAGAGGCCAGCAGGCCTTTTCGGCCCTGGGCTTCATGAACCGTGGCAACGCCATAACGGGTCAGCTCATCAATGAGCGCGGCATCGGCGCGCTCGATGTTACGCACGACAATGCCGGTCTTGCCTACCAGGCTGCTCATCCCAGGTTCTCCGTTACACGAGGGAAGATACTCTGATAACCCTCGCCGTAAATGATGTCTTTGGCAGCGGTGATCCCGATGTTGCGCTTGGCTTGTACGCCGCGCTGCAAGGCCACTCGGGTGTAGTACTCCCACAGGTGCTCCTGGCCGGCCATGCACTGGATCGCGGCGTACTTCTTGTCCCACACCGAGGTGATGTCCAGCAGCACGTCGGGCTTCCACTCGCATTGTTCTGGCTGGTGGGGCTCGAAGCTGTAGACGGGAGGCGCGCCGACGATTTTCTCGCCGGGCTTGTAGCCTTCGGCCTGGGCAATGATCCGTGCTTCCTGAGCCAGATGAATCGCCAGTGGATGATCGTAGTTGTAAGGGTCTTTAAGCGAGTGACTCAAGACAAACTCGGGTTGGACCTTGCGAAACACATCGGCGAGACGAAAGAGGGTGTCGGTGTCCGCACGCATCGGGTAGTCGCCGATGTCGAAGAACTCGACGCTGGCACCCAGAATATCGGCTGCCGCTTGAGCTTCATCTCGTCGTGCGGCCTTGACCTTGCTCTCCGTCATCTCCGCGCCCTTGCGCCAGAGCTTCGCGGACTCGCCTCGTTCGCCGAACGACAAGCACACGATATGCACGGCATAGCCCTGTGCAGCGTGAAGCGCGATGGCACCACCGGCACGCCAGACAAAGTCCGCTGAGTGAGCACTTACGACGAGCGCAGATTTTTGCATTGGATTATTCATGACGGGGCAAGCTCCCTTATTGGTTTCAGCAGATGCTGACAGGCTTGCCAAGAAGGGACTAATACGTAAGGCTGGTGTACCCATACGTTTTATTTATTGGGACCCTTTCGAATAACGAGGCGGCGATGGCTGAGGCAGCTCTTCCACATTTGATGCAGATCCGGGCTTTCATCCGCATCGCCGACGAGGGCAGCGTGTCACGCGCGTCCGATGGCTTGTTGCGCGCGCAGTCGGTCGTCACCCGTGCAATCCGCGATCTTGAACAAAGCCTGACTGTGCCTCTGTTTGAGCGACACGCCAGCGGTATGCTTCTCACGCCCTATGGCAAAGCCATCCTGCCGCGTGCGAGAAGGGTCATGGTCGAACTGGAGTCGATTCCGACGATCATCGGTCATGCGCCTCATGAGCCGTTGTATCTGTTGAATACACGCCGTTTGCAGATTTTTGTGAAGCTGTGCGAAACGCAGCACATGCAGACAGTAGCGCGGTCATTCAACCTCACGCAGCCAGCCATCAGTGCCGCGCTGAAAACGCTCGAGAACGGCACGGACAAACCCTTGTTTGAAAGAACCGCCAGAGGCCTGCGTCCCACACGCGCCAGTACTGAAATCCTCCCTCCGATACGCCGGGCATTGAACGATTTGCGCCACATCCGGGCTGATGTCGCAATGATCAAAGGTTCGCTCCAAGGCCTGGTCACCGTGGGCGCGTTACCCTTGGGACGCACACGCATTCTGCCGCAGGCTTTCGTTCGCCTGCTGGCGGATCATCCCGGCGTTCGAATCGCCACCAACGAAAGTCCTTTTAACTTGCTGGCATCGGAACTGCGCGCTGGAGATGTGGATTTCGTCTTCGGAGCACTCCGGGGGCAGGATTACGCTAGCGACCTGCACGGCGAAAAACTGATAACCGAGGAGATGGTTATCCTGGCCGGGCGCGGTCACGCCTGGCTGGACCGGCCCGTCACGCTGGATGACCTGGCCAGCGCGAGGCTGGTTCTTCCTCGCGCGGACACACCGGGCAGGCTATTGCTGGAAAGCCAGTTCGCTGAATTGGGACGCAAAGCACCAGAGCCCGTGGTAGAAACGGGCGATATGGCGATCATCAGAGGGCTGCTCATGCGCTCGGACATGCTGGCGATCGTTTCCGAACACCAACTGGAGTACGAGATCGCGTCGGGTGAACTTCAACGCCTGGATTTACAGTTGCAGGACACCCACCGTTCCATCGGACTCATCTACCGAACCAACGGGCTGCATTCCCCAGCCGCAGAAGCCCTCATCAACAAAATCCGCGAAGTCACGCAAGAGGTGCTGGACGGCGATTAAGGTACTTTGGGTGGCTGCTTTCCAGCCACCGAGTACGTCACCTGCTGATTGCGGGTTTTCTGGAACTGCTCCAGGCTCATTCCCTTCATCGCTGAATAAATGTGCAGATTGGAAACGCCAACGACCGCGCCCAGCTTTTCCAGCAAGAAGAAGATCACGCCGTAGTGGATCAAGCCACGCCAGTCTCGCGCCAGAAGCAAATGCTGCTCTTCTTCCGTCAATTGGTGCTCGTCAAACAATGCCTGAGGCGCTTGCAGGAATCGAGCGCGCCAGGAAGGATCGATGAGGTTGTGCAGGAAGCGGTTGAGCCTATAGCCCTTATGGCTGCGTTCCAGAGTGAACGGGTAGGTGCCTTCCAGCGTTTCCACGCCTGCCAACTGATGGTTGATGTGATCGCGATGACGTTGCAAGACGTCCACCGGGACATCACGAGACTGGTTTTCCAAGAGCAGTGTCGCGATCCCTGTCATGGACGGCAGGTAGTAGTCTTTGTGCAAGACAGTGACGTTGGCCGACAACGCGCCACGCATGATCAGCCAGGTGATGACTTCCGAACCTTCCATGCCGCCCAGCGTGGCGTATTCGGCCAGCGTGATCTCGGTAAGCCGCTCGGGATCGTTGACAAACAGATCGACAAATTGCGCGTCCCATTCGGGGTTATTGAAACCGCAGCGCTCACCGTGCACCTGATGCGAAACGCCGCCCGTTGCGACAATCGCGACGTTCAAATCCTCAGGGTAGCTTTCGATGGCTCGGCGCAGTGCCTTGCCAAGGTTGTAGCATCGCTTGGCCGACGGTATCGGAAACTGCAACACGCCCACTTGCAACGGCACCACTTCTACAGGCCAGCCCTCTTTGAAGGGCATGAGCGCGGACATCGGCGAAAACAGACCGTGGTCCACGGGTTTGTCGCGAAAGAAGGACATGTCGAATTCGTCAGCCATCAGACTGTTGCCGCTGTGGCGCGACAACGCAGCATGACCGCCGATTGCCGGAAGGTCGCGCTTGCCGCCCCCTTCATCTGCGACTTCATAGCGCTCGTCCACCCCCAGGGCAAAGGCGGAGTAGTGATCGAAGAAAAACGAGGTGACGTGATCGTTGAAGATGTAGAAAAGCACGTCAGGCTTGTTGTCAGCCAACCAGTGCTTGATGGGCTTGAAGCTTTCGAAAATGGGGGCCCAGGCTGCCTCTTCCTGTTTGTCATGATCGACGGCAAAGCCAATGGTTGGCGTATGTGAGACGGCTAATCCGCCGATGATTCGAGCCATGACAGGCCTCCATGAGTAAAGGTTGGCAGCGAGCGGGTTTGCCGCGCTCGAGGGTAAAAAGGGTGGCAGACCAGACACCCCCGGAACATTGCGATCAGCTTGTACTGCTATACCTTTCGCTTATCCCATTGCTGATTGGAGCCGGCTCGGGCGTTGCGGTTTCAACAGTCGTCAAATCTGCGCCTGTGGCATTCGGTAGACACAGCGCGGCCAAAAAACCGATCAGGTACGAGCCGATTGCAAACGAGCCCATAGCCACTGGCAAGCTCATATGAACAGAGGCAAAGCCGACCGCTGCCGGCATGATTGACCCGAAGCCACGACCGAAGCTTGTGCAGAACCCGGCGCCATTTGCACGCATGCGAGTGGGATAAAGCTCCGAGAACGTCAGCGGCAAGCCGGAAGCCAACCCTCCCTGGAATGCGCCCAGGAGCAAACCCAGCGCCAGGATAATGTTCATGTGAACGTCGGCGAACATATAGACCGACACCACGACTGCCTGGCAGACCAGAAACAGCATGAACGCGCGCCCTCGGCCGATTCGGTCACTGAGCAGGCCGTAAACGAAGGGACCGATCAGCGAGCCGATGATGTTCACGGCCAGATAGCCCGACGTCGATGCGATGGGCAGGTTCAGCACAGTGCGCATGTAGGTCGGTAGCCACGTGATCATGATGTAGGCACCACCGAAAATGCCGCTGGCCAAAATGGTGCTGATGATCGTGACTCGACGATGCTCGGCAGCAAAGATGGCTTTGAGATCGATGCCTTTGCTGTTTTTACGACTTTGATTGAATGCGGCGGACTCCGGCACTAATCGGCGAATAAACCAGATCAGCAGCGCCGGAAGCAGGCCGATGGCAAAGAACGCGCGCCAGGCGACGTCTTCCGGCAGGAAATTGAACAATACCGGCATAGTGGCCAGGGATATCGCATAGCCGACTGCATAGCCACTCTGCACCGAAGCCGCAACACGCCCGCGCAAAGCGGGTTTGATGGCCTCGCTGATCAGCACCGCGCCTACGACTGCTTCACCGCCATAGCCGATGCCTTGTAAGAAACGAACCGGCAAAAAACTCCAGAAGCCTGTGCACAAAGCGCCCATGCACGTGAAAACCGCCACCCAGAGCACGGTGCCCTGCATGACTTTGATCCGACCGTAGCGGTCGGCCAGCATGCCTGCACCCCATCCGCCCAAGGCGCTTCCGACGAGAGAAACGGAACCCAGCAGACCGGCGTCCGACTTGCTCAGACTGAGCACTGTCATCAGCACCGGCATCATCAACGCGAAAATCGTCGCGTCCATGGAGTCGAGCGTAAAGCCCCCGAAACACGCCCAATAGGTACGCTTTTCGGTGGACGTGAGATCGGAATACCAACCCAGTCGCATGTGTCGATCCTTATTTTTATGACAGTAAGGTCGAGGCTATACGCTAAGGGCGGTGCACATGGCTTGATTGCTTTATGCAGCGAGCGCTTTTTTTTATAGGGTACGTTCATGCGAGGAGAGGGAGGAGGGAAGCGTGACCTTCAAATGCCCCGTCGTTGCTTGAAATAGCCACGAAATCTGTTGCTATTCATCCTGTTTCAGCTGCTCCCAAGCGCTGCATGGAATATCCTTGCACTCCGCAATCAACCTTCGAGCAGTGAATAGAACGATGGGTTTTGAACAACTAGCTGAACTTCGTGATCGTCTGAGGGCTGAAAAAGAGCCGCAAAAGGCTGAAAGCCCCAAACACATCAAGCGTAAGCCCTCTGCGCAAGCGAAGCCTCGTAAGCAGGATCCGGCTGTGGAAGCGATCTGGCCATTGCAGAAGCATTTTCCATTGGCCTTTCCTGTCAATCCGGCGCCCAAGGTTCCGCTCAAGGAGGGCATTCTCAAAGATGCTGAACAGCACCTGGAGCTCCTGGGATTAACCAGCGAACAGCTGAAGTTGGGTATCTCTACCTGGTGCCGGGGAACTCGGTACTGGGCAAGCATGGTGGAGAATGCGCCGCGCCTGGACTTGAATGGTCAACCCGTCGGCGTTGTAACCGCCACTCAGGCTACGCACGCCAAGCAGCAAGCTTCGCGGCAACGCAGTCAAGACCGACGAAATCGTGCGAAATTGAAAGAGGCTGTCCAGGCGCCCGCTGCCGATACTGCAGTGCAACAGATTACCGACTGAATTCGGTCCAGATGCGTTGAGGGCTGGAATCTGAAGGAGACCTTGGCGCTCATTGGCTTCGCCTCACCCAGCACTCTGCGACTGAGGAAGGAGGCGTAGCCGGGCGCTTCCTCCAACCTACATTGTCGATACACATACCGCGAGCGTAGCGATCAGCCCTGTAGGCGCGGCGTTCTCCAGCCGTACTTCACCGCCCAGTCGTGCTGCGACTTTTTGCACGATGGCCAGTCCGAGGCCAGCACCCTGATCATTACCTCGGCTGTAGAAACGCTCGAACAGCCGCTCGCGGTCGGACTCACTGATGCCCGGCCCCTGATCGGCAACGCTCACCTCATAGCTGTCATTTTTGAACGCCAAGGTGACGTTGATTTGCCCGTTTGCTGGCGAAAAATTAACTGCGTTGGTCACCAGGTTTTGTAGTGCTATGTCGATGGCCGCAAAGTCGGTGCGCAGTGGATGTGCCTGTTCGTTGCATTCGAAAGACAGTTCAAGACCTCGGCTCAGCACCCAGGGTGTCATCTGCACCAGACATTCGCGTACCGCAGCGACCAGGTCACCTTCGTGGGTCTTGATGGGGGCTGCACTGGGTTCCAGCCGGGCGATCGTCAGCAACTGATTGACCAGCCGCGTGGTGCGGTCGACCCCAACGACAAGGTAGTTCAGTGACTCGCGCCGCTGCTCGTCATTGTGTGCCTCCAGTACGTTCTGGGCGTGGACTCTGAGCACGGCGAGGGGAGTGCGCATTTCATGGGCAGCATCGGCGATGAAGCGGCGCTCACGGCTCAGCACTTCCTGAATCTGCCCCAGCAGCCGGTTCAGGGCCGCCTGCATGGGTTCGAGTTCGCTGGGGAGTGGCGCAAGTTGCAGCGGCTCCAGCGAGCCTGGATGGCGCCCCCGCAGCGTGGCGGCAAGATTCGCCAAGGGCTTGAGGCCCCAACCGATGGCCAGCCAGATCGCGGCCATCAACAACAGACTGCCGATGAGGTTGGGCAGTACGGTATGGCGCACGATGCGATTAACCAGGTCGGAGCGCACATCATCGCGCTCGCCCACCCAGATCAGCAGGTCATGCGCGTCGTCCTTGAGCACAAAGGTGCGCCACTGATGTTTTCCAAGATCATTGATGTCGCTGAACCCGGTATAGGCCGGCGCGCGAGTCAGGCTTGGCGCACTGGGGGTATGCACCAGCAGATTGCCCTGAAGATCCCACACCTGAAAGGCGATCTTGCTCTCGTAAGGGTGACCATCGACCTTGGGGTCTGCCTGGCCCAATGCCTGGTTGAACGCCTGATACAGTTGGGCGTGTTCCTGCCGCGCCAACGGCATGCGCATCACCCCTTGCAGTAACCTTGCATTGGTCGCGAGCTGGGCATCGTAGACCTCGGCGATCTCGTGATTGCTGTCATGGACGTTGACCAGGGTCAGGATCGTCAGGCCGATGAGTACCAGGCCAATGATCAGCGTCAGGGTACGGCGACGTATCGAGGTCAATGGCGATCCTCCACCAGATAACCGACACCTCTGACCGTGCGTATCAACTCACTGCAGAACTTCTTGCGCAGGTGGTGAATGTGCACCTCCAGGGTGTTGCTATCGGCTTCTTCATTCCAGCCGTAGAGCAGCTGGATCAGGCGTTCCCGGGTCATCACCCGACCTGGAGGCGACAGCAGCTCGTGCAGCAGCTGGTATTCCTTGGGGGTCAGGGAAACGGGCGTTGCGTGATAGCTGACCTGCTGCGTTGCAGGATCGAGCCGGATGCCGGCATGCTCGATGACCACTTGTGCGCGACCGGCGCTGCGCCGCAGCAAAGCGCGCAGCCGCGCCTTGAGTTCGTTGAGGTCGAAGGGCTTGATCAGGTAGTCGTCAGGGCCAGCGTCGAGGCCGGCAATGCGATCTTCGGTGGCATCGCGCGCGGTGAGAATCAGCACGGGCAGGGCAGAACCGCTTTCGCGAAGGCGACGCAGCACCGACAGCCCGTCGAGCCTGGGCAGCCCCAGATCGAGTATCGCCAGATCGAACCCCTCGCTGAGCAATGCATGCAGCGCACTGGTACCGTCCTTGACCCAATCGACGGTATACCCCTCTCGACGCAATGCCTGGTGTATCCCTTCGCCGAGCGCGACATCATCTTCGATCAACAGCAGACGCATGCAGGCTCCGTCATTTCAGTTTCTTGTTCACGTCGACCAGCAGCAGTTGGATATCCTTGCGCCGACCACTGTCAGCCAGTTCACGACCGGGGCGCGGTGCCGTTTGCAGGGCTTTGTCCAGTGCCGCTTTGGCTTGAGCATAGTGCCCCTGACGAAAAGATGATCGCCCCAGAAGCAAGCGGATCGATAGCAGAGCGAGTAACAGGGCTTTCATGGTTTGGTTTTCTCTTCCAGGGGCGTGTTGCTCAGTCGACGAATGAGCGGCAGGTGCTTGCGCAGGGAACGATCCACCACGGCGGGCAGCAAGCCGTTGAGGCGCACAAAAAAGCGCTCTGGCCAGCCGAGGTAGAGTTCGCGCTGATTGCCAGCGATGGCGCTGACAACGGCTGCGGCCACGGTCTGTGGATCGTCTTCGCTGCTTTTAAGGGCGGTATTCAGCGCGCGTGCCGCCGGGCCGTTCATCGAGGTCCGGGTAGCGCGTGGGGCCACATACAGCACGCCGACTCGTGTGTCTGCCAACTCCCGGCGCAAGGCCTCGGAAAACCCACGCAGGGCAAACTTGCTGGCGCAGTAAGTGGTGTAGCCTGCGTAACCGATCGACCCGAAGGTGGAGCCGACATTCACCACCATTGCTTGCCTGGCACCACGCAACATCGGCAGCATCAAGCCCGTGAGCTGGATCGGCGCATGCAGATTGATGTTGAGCATTGCGTCGATTTCACGGCCTGGCAGTTGTTCAAGCGTCGCGAAGTGGTTGACCCCCGCCGCATTGATCAACAGGTTGATGCCCTCCATTGCCTGGGCTGCCATCAGCACATGCTGCCGACCTTCGTGAGTGGTCAGGTCGGCCTGGACCCAGTGCAGCAGGTGTGGGTACTGCTTGTGCAAGGCGATCAGCGGCCCCTGATGCCTGGACACCGCCAGCACCTCGACACCGCGGCTGCACAGGGCTTGGGCGATGGCCATGCCGATCCCGCCGCTGGCACCGGTCAGCACGACCCGGGCTTCAGACAGACGCATGGGCGAATTCCTTCTCAGGTTTGGCGATCGCGTCAGGCAGTTGCCGGAACATCTCGGTGTACAGCGCATACACCACCTTGGACGCCTTGATTACCGCCGCTTGATCTTCTGGATCGTCAAGACGATCCATCAATTGCTGATAAGTCTCCATGTGCCCGACGTCGAGACTGCCGTGAGAACTGAGGTAGCTGAAGGCCGTCGATGGAAGACCTAGCCGTTGCTGGATGCTTCCAGCGGCATGTGTCGCAAGGGCGATGCTGGTGCCTTCCAGCACGTTGACCATGCCAAACAGGCCCACAGGACTGCCCCGGGTTATCAGGTCATAGAGGTAAGCAACCATCAGTTCGATGGGCAGTCCAGGCGAGCCGTCGCGCACTGCAGCGGCATCTGCACCACAGGCTCGCAGATCGTTGAGGATCCACTGTTCGTGACCGTACTCATCATTGATGTATTCGCACACGGCGGCGCGCAGCCATTCAAGTCGTGAAGGCAGACGAGCCCCACAAGCCATCATCAATGGCACGGTGTGGCGTACGTGATAGTAAGCCTGAGTCAAAAACGCCCGATAGCTCTCCAGCGTAACCTGACCAAAAAGCGCCTGGTGGATGATCGGCAGGTTGAACAATGTCTCGCGTTCGGTGCGTGTCTCATCTTGCAGCGTCTGGAAAAAACTCATGACTGAAGATCCTCGGCTCGCGTGGGCTCAATAAAAAGATGTCGGTAGTGCGCCAGAATGGCTTTGCGCCTGGGGCGGCCATTGGCGGTCGCCATGCCGTTATCCGGGCTGAATGGCTGCGCCAGCCGTGTCCAGCCATGTACTCGGGCATAGTCGGGCAACGCCTGATTAGCCTGAGCGACGGCATCTGCGATTTGCAGGTCGGTGGTTTCCGGGCGCAGCGGCCAGATCAAAGCGTGGTTGTGTGCCATCGCTTCCCCGTAGACGAACGCCTGGCTGAGGCAGCCGCGCTGAGTCAGTTCAGCCTCGACCCACTCGGGGTTGACGTTGCGTCCAAAGCTGGTGACGAACTGGTGCTTCTTGCGTCCATGCAGGTACAGGTAGCCGTTGGCATCCAACTCACCCAGGTCACCGCTTGGCCACCATTGAGGAACCGGCTCAGTGTCTGCGAGATAGCCCAACATCCCGGAGCCTGCGATCAAGACTTCGCCGTCGTCGGCCAGACGTATCTGCACGTGAGGCAACGGCTGGCCGACGCTGCCTGGGTGATGAGCGCCGGGGCGATTGAGTGTGACTACCGAGGCGCATTCGGACAGGCCATAGCCTTCGTATACCGGTATACCTGCCAGTTCGGCGCGCAGTAGCAACTCATGGCTGACCTTGGCTCCGCCCACAGCAACGAAGCGCAACTCACCACTGTCGAACGCCCCGATCTCACACGCCGTGACCAACAGCAACAGCAGCTGTGGCACCAGAATCATGCTGTGCGGACAGCGCAGCTTGAGCGTCGACAGCAGCCTTGGCAGATCCACGCCGCTGGCGCCTTGGATGCCCAACGCTCGCTGGCTGGGCAAACTGACCGTGGCACCGGCATGCAGCGCCGCGTAGCAGCCGATGTTCTCCAGCAAAATGGCCAGCGGCAAGAGCGACAGATGGTGCCTGGGCTGCTGCGACTTGCTGGCATGGTGGAGTTCGCGGGCAACGGATAAAACGCTGTCGGCGCTCAGACAGACGCCCTTTGGCGTGCCGGTCGTGCCTGAGGTGAAGGTCAGCTTCGCGGTGCCTGCCGGAAGCGGCGAGGGCTCAGACACAGGCCTGACCCAGAAACCATCGCGGTACTGAAAGTCCGATTGCTCCAGTTCATCCTCCTGGTCGGCGCCTGCAATCACCAGATCGGCCTGGCTTTGTGCCAGGCAATGAAGACGCTGGGCGGCGGTGAAGAACGGTGGCAGGGCAAGACAGGCAAGTCCCTCGAACAGAATCGCCAGGTCCCAGATCAACAGGTCAGGTCCGTTCTCCAAGAAGACCGCGACCACTTTGGCATTCGATGCTCGGAGTATCTGCTGGCGCAGCCGGATCTCGGCATTCAGTTCGGCGTAGTCGAGTTTCAGATCGTCGCCCCACAGCGCACAGGCGTGTGGCTGATCGGCGGCAAGGTCAACGATCCGCTGGCGAAAAGCGTTCAGCTCAGGCGACATGGCAGTTGCGCTCCAGCGTCAGTGGCAAGCCAAATCGCTCGAACACGCCGCTGGTGCTGAGGTGCAAAAAGCCCGAGCGTATGTCTCCAACATGCACGCTGGGCTGGGTGTCGTAGTAATTGCCCCAGGCGTGCCGATCGTCGCCCAGTCGCATCGGGTCGGCGGCACACAAGGTGACAGGGCGTAGTCCAAGGCGATTGAAGCTATTCACCAGACCGGCATTGCCCGTGAACGCTACCCATTCCAGGCCGCCCATCGCGAGTAGCCAGGTAATGGTGATAATGCTCAGCCTGGCACTGCCGAGATTGCTCGCGGCCAGGTTGCCGACCTCGACAACCCCTTGGCGATCAACCGGTCGTGCCGCGTGGGCCTCGATGGTTCGCTCGATCGGATCGTCCAGGTAGCGCTCTAGAAACAACGCGCCGGATGTCGCTGTACGCACACCCGCGACTGCACAGAGGCTGCCTGCGTTGTCGTTCAGGCCGAACAGTTCAGGCATGAAGTGACGAATCTCGGCGTTGTGAGCTTGACGAAAACGCTGCTGGATAAAGGCTTCGAACGCATCGCGCAAAGGGTCCTGGGCCAAGGCGCGATGGAGTGAAAGATTCGGGGCTTCAGGGGTTCCGAAGCTCAGCGGTAGACAAACGTTCCAGTCCAGACCCTGCATGGGCGAGGCTCCTCCCCGGTGGTGAATGGGGTGGAGTATCAGCGCCGATTCTTAACGAAGTCTGAAGGTGAGGAAAGTCGGCCAGGCGCAAAGCTACCCTCGGGGCGTGCGGCTTTTATTCCGAGCGCCGACTGGATGTGGGAGCCCGCATGTCCTGGTGCTGCTTTATCAGGGTGTAGCACCCCGGATTTCTGTTTTGAGCCATTCGAGAACCGCACGAATCTCTGGCAAATTCTGTTTTCCCGCAGAGCACAGAAAGTGATACCCCGTGTCACTTTCCATCTCTTCGTCCAGTAGTTTCTGGAGGGTTCCAGTGCGTAATTCATCGGAGATGTGTGATGTTCTGGCCATCGCGACCCCCAATCCTCGTATGGCAGCCGACACGGCCATATTGGAGTGCGGCACGACCAGGGCACAGTTGAGCGAGGAGGGCGTCAGGGCGTGTCTCTGGAGCCAGTAATCCCAGGAGGGCGTCGAAATCTGCTCGCCGTTGGCCATGCTTCGCGAACGTAGAATGAGGGGGAAGTCGAGAACGTCTGCTGGCGTGTCAGGCCGACCGAGCCGTTCGACCAGCGCGGGGCTGCACACTGGAAAGATCCGTTCCGCAAGAATGAACTCCGAGTAGAAACCTGGCCAGGCAGCCTCCTGGGATTCCAGGCGTATGGCAGCTTGTCCGTTGGCATTGTCGAATCTGGAAAAATCCTCGGTGTTGAGCTGGATTCGGATGTCGGGATGCGAGGCGTAGAAAGACGGCAGGCGAGGGATCAACCAGGTGTTGGCAAACGAGTCGTGGACGAACAATTCAATCTGTGATGAGCCTTGAGCCTCTCGTTCAAAACGCGTGGCGAGGGCTGCAAAGTCCTTTAAAAACTGACGGACGATCGGGAGCAGCTCGATGCCAGCCTGGGTCACTACCATGGCGCCAGCGCTCCGGTCAAAAAGCTCGGTACCCAGTAACTCTTCCAACTGCCTGACCTGGTGGCTGATTGCGCTTTGCGTGACATGCAATTCAAGAGCTGCCTGCGAGAAGTTCAGATGCCGCACGCACGCTTCGAAGCCTCTGAGCGCAGCCATCGAAGGAAATTTTCTAGCGGCCATTATTCGGGCTCTGGGGGGCGTTCATAGGGCATTAAATCCTTTCATTAACGACGGCTCCTCGCATCGGGACAGAATGGGTCTTTCTCTGCTGCGAAACTCACCATGACCTCCTCGGTTTCCACGCCTGACTTGTCGGATACTAAACGAACATCGAATAAAAGTACGCTCACCGCCGCGTGCGCTGCTCATGCAACCCAGGATGGATTAAGCGATCTCGTGTACGTATTTCTGCCTGTGTGGCAGGAGATGTTCATGCTTGGGTATGTGTGGTTGAGCGTGCTCAGAAGTGCTTATGCATTAACACTCGCCGCACTGCAGATACCTGCAACTTCGTTGTCATTGAAGTTCCGTCCGGTTCATCTGCTCGTTGGTTCGACCATGGTGACCGCTCTGGGCTGGTTATTGGCAGGCCTGGCTGGCGGTGCCACTGCCTTGGGTGCGGCGCTCGTGATCGCCGGGGTCGGGGGGAGCGTGCAGCATCCCATCGCGTCTGCAATGGTTTCTCGCGCTTACGGCACCGCCGCAAAGCGTCCATTGGGCATCTACAACTTCGCCGGAGATGTGGGCAAGTCCTTACTGCCGGCGTCTGCTGCTGTGCTACTTACTTATGGCTCGTATCAGCACGTGGTCATGGTGTACGCCGGGGTTGGGTTGCTTGCGGCACTGTTGATCTGGTCGCTGCTTAAAAACGTCGACACTGCCAGCCAACATCCGGCGACGCGTCGAAACGCGTCCAGCATCAAAAAGGGTGCTGAACACCCAGCTGCATTTCGCGCCTTGCTATTCACGGCAGTGCTGGACAGTGCCGTACGGATGGGATTTCTCACTTTTCTACCGTTCATCATCAAGGCTCACGGCGGCTCGCTGGCGCAGACAGGCATTGGCCTGACGCTGGTGTTTATCGGCGGCGCAATTGGCAAGTTCTGTTGCGGTTGGCTGGCTGATTCAGTGGGGAGTAGCAGGGCGATAGTGCTGACTGAAGTCGCTACCGCGCTTCTCATCGTCGTGGTGTTGATGGCACCGCTGATGACCAGCATGCTGGCGCTACCCTTGCTAGGCGTGGTTCTCAACGGCACCTCATCGGTGTTGTATGGCGCGGTCACCGATGTGGTCGAAGCGCCTGGGCTGGAGCGAGCTTTTTCGGTTTTCTATACTGGCACGATAGGCGCGGGTGCCGTAGCGCCGGTGCTGTACGGATATGTCGGTGACCATGCCAGTATCACTGCGGCAGTCGCCGTCATAGCGGCAACGGCTGCGGTATCGTTTCTACCTGTGTCTGTCGCGGTATTCAAACACCCCGATCTGTTCGGTGAGTCGCGATGAACGTCGAGCGGCTGATGCTAGGGACTGGCGTTTTTGGAGGCAAAAAATGAGCGGGCACTGCAGAACAAAGTGATGTCATTTTGATCTTATCCAGGCGTTCATTGGCCCTCTGAGATCGCTGTTCTCCAGGAAGTGTTTCGTGGCAAAACGCTTGCTCAAAATCTGTGTTGCTGTATCTGTCACGTTGTCCCTGTCGGGCTGTGCATGGTTTTGGAAAGCGCCGCTGACCGGCGCCTATGGGGACGGATTTCGCAAGGGATGTGAAGCTCGAGAGCATGGCTCAGGGTATGAAGCACGAGATGCTGACGCCCGCGCACATTTGCAGGGCCGTTACTGGGAAGGGTGGGGGCGCGGATTCAATTCCTGCCTTTCACCCTGGGAGAAAGAGCAGCAGGACAAGTGGTTGCGGGGTGAAGGCAAGAAGTACTGCAGCAAGCATCAAAAAAAGCGTGGTCACTGCAAAGATTGAAAGGGGCCGTGGCCTGATCTGTTTTCCACACCCCATTTTCCCAGAGACTGCGCACGCAACAGCAACCAGGGACAGGAATGAAGATTTATGCGTCCAGAAGGCTCGGACACATTGCGCGGTGTGAAGATACTGCTGGGTCTCGCGATCGCGATCCCTGGCGCCTATATGGGTGTAGCAGGCGGTTGGCCTCCAGGCTATCTGTTGCTACTCATGGGAGCCTTGTTGTCAGCGGCGGCACTGCTGAGTAACCCCAGGCGACGTGGGTCACGCCAGCTGATTTTGGATTCGCATCGGCGCTCTGACATGTTCAGAGGAATTCCCGGGTACCGAATGCGCTTCTACGCGCTCCTCATGGGGTTATTCTGCCTGGGCATCCTCTATGCGGTGGCGATTGATCTGTACGGTGCCTGGATCAATGGTCAGCTGCACGTCTTCACGGGACCTAAAGGGCACCGAGTCAAAGAAACTGTTCTTTCCGATCTTCAGCCCTGGCGTTTCAGATTTGCCGTGGCCGCAGACATCTTCATGATTTTGATTTTCGGTGGGGCACTGGTGTACATGGTCAGGTGCGTGGTTCTCGGCAAGCGGGCTTTCAAATAGCGAGCAGATGAATGTTCAACAGCTTAGCCGTTCCACTATGAAACCCGAGTCGAATTCATGCCTTTTGTCACTGGCAAATGACAGGAGACCAGGGATATCAATGGCGGATTGGCGGTGGAGCGATGAGCCAGGGGAAGAGGATCGCTTGTGAATGCTAGAACCCGCTAGGGCGGGCTCGACTTCGCGCTCATTTTGCCTTCGAGGCCGAACGGTCTTAGGACGATTCTGGATCAGCTCGCGCGCAAGCAAAAAATCAGCCTGAACATCGCCATTGAAGTCGACACATTGAACGCAATGAAGGATGTTGCGGCCATTGGAGGCGCATTCACGATACTGCCGTGGCTGGCAGTCCAGGACGAGGTAGAGCGGGGGATCCTCGACGCCGTGCGCATCACTGACCCAGACATCAAGCGAACCATTGCGATGGCGTTTACTCGGCAGCATCCCTTGTCAAAAGCTGCGAGGCTTGTAGGCGCTTGCATACGCGATTTATCAGTTCCCATGCTGACCTGAGACTTGATTGCACACATGCCGTCAGGGCGGTATTAGGGATTTATCATCTTTACTGTCCTCAAATTATGGTCGTCGAGTGTGTACCAACGCCACCTGATATCAGTTGTCTTTAGCACGGCACGTCGTCAGTGTTGGATCGTGGCTCTATCGGTTACTTACCAGGGCCCAGGAAATACCGCGTGCGGTCAAGGCGATTGAAGGTATTCACGTACTGCCTCTCGCCGGTACTGCCCACGCGATTGTCCGTGAACCCGGCGAAAGGCAACTCCAAAAGCCGCGTCGGACAGATAACCCAAGGATGCTGCAACCGTCGCCACACTGTTACGGCTCATGCACAACCTGGATGCGGCTACTTGCATGCGCCAGCGAGTCGCGTATTCGACTGGAGAATGTCCCACCCGATGCTTGAACAGTGCTGCGAAGCTGGATCGTGACATGCAAGCGATCTCTGCCATTTGCGCCAATGTCCAGGATTTCTCCGGGGCACCATGAATGGCGCGCATCACGTTGGCGATAGCAGGGTCGCGCAGGCCCCCCAGCCAGGCAAGGTCGGCGACATCGGCAGTGCTGATGTGATGGCGCAACGTGTGGACGAAGATGAGACGAAGCAGGTCATTGCACATGGCGTTCGCGCCTGCTTGCGCTGACTGCCATTCTTTATCCAGCTCATCCAGCAGCCACGCAAACGACGATGCAGCGCCCGAGGCTGCATGGATGATGATCGCCGGCGGCAGCAGCGACAGAAGCTCGCCTGCGCCGGTACTGATTAGAGAAACGCTGCCGCCCAGTAGCTCCACGTCGTCACCTGCCCCCAAAGTGGCAAGTGAGCTGGATTGCGCAAAGGCATCGGACGCGTTGACCGCTTCGCCTTCCGGATCGCTCGCCAAAATGAATGGGGTGCGGGAAATCACGAAGCAGTCGCCCGCCCGCAAATGACGCGCCGGGCTGCCCTCGATGCGCAACCAGCACTCGCCACGTCGCACGACATTGAATTTGAGTTCAATCGGACGAAAACGCATGGCCCATTGTCCACCCGCCCGCAGGCGTACGGAGCATGCAGCGCGAAGCCCTGCCAACGCGAGCACATCGGACAAAGGATCAGAAACGGGATTTTGGATGATCAAGACAGAAACCTGGATTATCTGAACTGTTTCGTCCGGGCATCTTAAAGAACAATGGGCGCTCACGCCATCCAGCCAGGAGCCCATCATGATAACGCCGCAGGAACCTATTCTTTCAACTTTCACCGCCGCCACTACCGCGACTGAAGTCATGACCGGGGTGGATCTGGCGGGGCACCTGGCCGTGGTCACCGGTGGGTATTCCGGCTTAGGGCTGGTCACTGCAAAAAGCCTGGCCCGAGCCGGTGCCCAGGTCATTGTACCGGCCAGAGACCCTGATCGTGCGCGCAAGGCCTTGGCGGGCGAAGAGGGTATCTTTGTCCACCCGATGGATCTGATCGATGCCGATTCCATACAAGCTTTCACCGCTCAGGTCGTCCGGCGCGGCCAGCCGCTCTCGTTGTTGATCAATTGCGCGGGTGTCATGGCTTCCCCTTTGGGACGAGATGTCGAAGGGCACGAAAGCCAGTTCGCTATCAACCATCTGGGGCACTTCCGGCTGGTGTGTGGATTGTGGCCAGCACTCGTGGCCGCTCGTGCCGCCCGGGTGGTCGCGGTGTCATCGCGAGGCCATCAGATTGCCGGCGTCGACTTTGATGACATCGACTTCACTCATCGTCCATATGATAAATGGGCGGCCTATGGCCAGTCGAAAACCGCCAACGCGCTGTTCGCGATGGGACTTGACCAGCGCGGTTCCAGCCAGGGAGTGCGAGCTTTTTCCCTTCACCCCGGTCAGATTCTGACTGACTTGGGACGTCACCTGAGCAGCGCCGAGATCGATGCGTTTGACGTCTTTGATGAAAACGGCCAGCAAAAAATCGCACCGGAGCTTGGCCTCAAAAAACTGGAGCAGGGGGCGGCAACGGGACTCTGGTGCGCGACCAGTCCGGCATTGGATGGCAAGGGCGGTGTCTATTGCGAAGACTGCAATATCGCGCCGATCAACAACCCCGAGACAGGTCGCAACGGGGTGGCTCGATGGGCGGCCAATCCCGAGTTTGCAGAGCAGCTCTGGCGCATTTCCGAGGAGTGGACGGGAGTTTCCTGCGCTTGACCCAGAGAGGTCATTCCTCAGCCGGTGATTCCTGCTGACGGTACCAATCCGAGTACGAAGTGTTCTCAGCCATGTGCCTGTTCAGATCCGGAGCTCCATCATCCCACCACACCGGGCCACGCTCTCCAAGAGCCACTTTGGCTGCCTGTACAGCTGCGCGGGCAGTCATCATCTCGCTCGAATCCCCTGAAGCCTTGGCGGCCTTCACAGCTCTTCTCGCGTCCATCAAGGCATTCACTAATCGCTGACGTTCGTCTTCACCCAGCGCGGGATTTGAACAACGCCAAAGCCGGCCTTTGACAACAAAATACCGTCCATCAGGAGTTGTTGGATTCATCGTCTGGGCCTCTGGGTACAACTGAATTCAGATGCCTCATTCCTCGACATCCGAAGGCAAAGGGGGCAGGTGCGGCCCTTGACTGCGCACGTCGCGCACATCCGTACCTACCCTGTACCAATTAAAATCATCCGCTGGCCAACAGTATTCAACAGCGATTTGACGCCGACAGAGATGAAGCCCGCATTCCATTGCGGGCATCTGCTGGGTGCTGCGTACCAAGCGGGCTACCTTCCGAGGGGATAACACGCTGGAGCTGCTTCAACTCTCACGCGTCGCGGGTATCGGCGGATGAGGGCTTTGCCGTTGAGGATTGTTTCACCTCATCGAGGATGTTCTTCCCCGCCTCGGTTACGCTTTTCCATGTTTCATCAAGGGATGTCTTCACTTTGCCAGTCAGCTTGTCGCTGGTTTGGCCCATGATTTCATTCTCTTTTTGGGTCGATGGAATGGCCGCCCCTATCGCAGCACCAAGGGCAATACCTATCGCGGCGAGAGCGAGTGGTTGCTCCTGCAGCAAATACTGAAAACTTCCCTGGAGTTGCCGTCCCTGACGATGCAACGCTTGTTGTGCCTCACCCGCAGCGCCCGTCACTTTCTCGCCCAAACCTGCACTACCCTCAGCAGCACCCTGCTGAAGTCCATCTACCGTGTGGCGGACGGAGTCTGCGAGATGGCCTGCTTTGTCACTCATCCGGTGAGCGTATTGACGTCCCTGATCTTTGGCGTTCTGCAGACTGTCGCCGACAGCGGTTGCTGCATCGCTGATCTTCTCGCCCAAATGGCCAAGCATCGAGTTCTCATCGCCGCGAGGTTTCTGGTTCTGTCCAAGCATCAACCAGGTAATGCCGACAGTCGCGAGGAGCACAGGGACAGGGTTATTTTTGACCGAGGTGCCCAGGTTGCTGAAGAACTCGCCGCCATTACCCTTGGTAAAGGCCAACGCCTGGTCAAAGAGCTGTCCTGGCGAAAACTTACTCTCTAATGCGTCCACAATATTCTCGATGTTCGCACGTCTCGCATCGATGTCTCGCTCCAGCGTATCGGGGCTTTTTGGTAGCTCAAACTCGGGGATTCGATCGCCTTCAAACTCATCTTTGGTGGCAAAGCTGCTGTCGATGCTCATGAGACTTTCCTCTGAATGGCGTCTTTATCTTTATGGAGGGAATTCATTGTGCGTTCGGGCGTAAGCAGAGAAGGCTCCAGTTGTTTTTTACCGGACTGCACCATGACAAAGCCCACGACCATCGCAACAGATCCGACGATCAGGGCAGCGAGCCAAGCCGGTACCACCAATGCCAGCCCATAGACGGCCGCCATCAACAAGATCACCAAACCGGCGAGCATGACCACCATGCCGCCAGCCAGCGCGGCTGCTGCCGCTTTGGCGGTTTGAATGGAATCTCTGATCTCTGCTTTGGCCAGTGCAAGCTCCTCGCCGATGAGCGCAGGCACTTCATGCGCCAGCTGACGAACCAGGCCTAAAAGCGATGGATCAGCCTCAGCGGCGTTGGCAGAAGGGATATCTGGGTTGATAGCCATCACAGTTCTCCCCGAGACATCGTCTCGTTTTTCTTGCTATCAGTGCTCGAAAGCCCGTCATCCGTGCTACCGGGATCCGAACTGAAGCTACCCAGTTCAGCACCAGAGGGTTGAATACCGGCGTCGCCATCGTGAGACTCAGTGGGTGGAGTACGGGACCAAGTGGCACCACTGGTTGTGGCGTCCCCCTCATGCTCTGGTCGGAGCGTTACCTCTTCCTGGGCCGCGATTCCTGCGTCAAACTCTGGATCCTGAGCTTTGGCAGCCGCATCGCTGGCATCTGCGGACGAAGCGGCCGTCAGATCAGGACTGCTCGCGCGCATGAAACGGGATAGCCCAAAACCTAACGCTACGCTGCCGGTTACAAAGAGAGCAGGATTTTCGCGCGCAAGACGCCCTACATCCTGCAACAGTTCGTCTGCGCTTTTACCTCGTAGGCTACCTGCGAACGTACCCAAGCTCTCTGCTAGATCAGTGATGTAGTGAGATAGCCCAAGCGTGTCGTTCTCTTGCAGTTTTTCGGCGGCGCTAGTCGCGCTTCTAGCCAAGCTGTCGATTTGATCTGCCGCATCTTCTCGATAGTTTTCGAGATGCTCGGTACCACGCTCCTTGGCTGAATCCAACAGCGCCATGGCGTCATCCTGCAGAGCATGTAAACCGTCGCCTGGCGGCGGAATAGGGGAACCCGCCTCAGCCCTGCCTTCGTTGAGTGTCGACATTTCGGTCACCATCCTTTTCTTGTAAGGAGATGGAAACCGCGCCTGAACTCAGGGGTAGGTCCGCCATCTCATGCCGCAGAAGATCCGCGCACTGTAGAGGGTGGAGCCCATGGTGATCCGGGTAGTTCTGGTGGGGAGACAGACGGGCGGATGGCGCTTGCACAGACCGTCATTGCTGGGTCGTTTGAGGGGGATGAGCGAGGAAGTCGCCTCGTATGGATGCTAATCACGCAGCCTAAGCCGCTGGCGATCAAGCGCGGAGTTAGTCTGTCAAGGCAGAGGGCAAAGGAAGCTTGATGGTGAATTCACTGCCTTTACCCACCCCCTCGCTGGAGCCCTCCACAGTACCACCGTGAGCCTCTACAAGTTCACGGACTACGGTCAAGCCGATGCCTAACCCTGAGCCATTGAATCCGATGGCCTGGGCGTCTTGCACGTATGGGTTGAAAATGACTGGAAGAGCTTGTGCAGAAATACCGATTCCATTATCCGAGATAGTGACGAGCAAATCCTCAGCGGTCGTATTAACTTTGAGGTCGATGCGGCCACCACTGGGTGTGTATTTGGCAGCGTTCGTAATGACGTTTGTGAAAATCTGGGCTAGACGGATAGGGTCGCCGCTAACCATCAATGGCCCTTTTGGAATTTCTGTGTAGATATGCAGGCGCTTCGCTGAAGTCAAGGATGAACAAGCGTCGATTGCGCCGCGCAAGATGTGCAGTACGTCGACAGGTGAGCAGATGAGTCTGAGCTTACCTGTGCTCACGCGCGACACGTCCAGTAAGTCCTCAACCATGCGAGCCAGGTACTGCACTTGGCTTTCTATCAAAGCACACATCTCAGGAATCTTATCAATCGGCATATGCGCGATCCGGTCGGCCAGCATGCTGATAGGGGTCAACGGATTGCGCATCTCATGCGCAATGCTGGCCAAGGCACTTCTATGCTCGTGCAGGGCTTGCTCGGCATGTGCCTGAAGCTTTTGAGCGTGAAGTGCAGAGATCACCAGGTTTTCGTTGGCTTCACGCATTTCGCGATAGAGCTGAGGGAGGTCTGCAGGATCCGGAAGCGGCCATTGCTCCTGCGCTGACAGTGCTGCCAGCACTAGCTGCTCATTAGCCGCGACCAGGATCTCCATTTGGTGTGCATTAGCGGCACTGGCTTGAGCTACAGCGAGCTCCCGCCGGAGAAATTCCAAATGCTCTAAAGCCTTGTCTTTGCTGGAGGCGATCGGGGTACGTCCAGGAGGCTCTTCTGAGCTTCCGGGTTTATCCCCGCCATTGGAATTACTCACCGCGCTGGCTCATAAGGTTTCCTCAGGAGAACGTGCATCGCCTGAGCCCTGCCGACTAGGTCGTCCCCCCAACAGGCCTTCTTGATTATGCAGGCGGTCAGCGATCTGTAAGCCGTTGTCGTCTATGCGGTAGAGCCTCAACTCATCCGAGTGTGCGCTCGCCCGTACTTTTACAACAGCCATGATGCGTTGAAGGCGGCTGTCTACCTCGATGTATCGCTGGACGATAATTGCGTCTGTCAGGAAGGCCGTCCCGTAGGGGCTGAACCGGAGGTCTGTATAGCGATCCTCAAGCTCAGAGGTCATCAGCACCGAGACGCCTGTGCTGGTCAAGGCGCTGACCATGCGTGACAGTGATTCGCGGAAGTCTTCACGAAAGGCAGGAGCTACGGCCAGCTCAAATCCTGACAGCGAGTCTATGACCACCCGGGTCGCTTTCAGCCTATGAATTTCACTGAGTGTCTGTTGAACAATTTCATCGATCGATAGGTCAGGCACTCGCCGATCAATTACGCCAACCCGGTCATTGATTATCAGCTCCACCAGTCTGGCATTGCGCAGGTGGTTGGAGCGTTGCTCGAAGACAGCCATTACCCCTGTCTCGCCATTGCGCGCGCCTTCCTCGAGAAAAGCGGCCGCCAAGAGACTCTTGCCTGAACCGGAGGGCCCGGCGACGAGAAGAGAATACCCTTTGGGTAACCCGCCTCCGAGCATCTCATCCAAGCGAGGCACGCCCATTTTCAGTCGCGGATGGGTGCTTGCTTCCAAGCTCGCGGGAAACTCATGAACGGCGATTGCTGCTGGCGGATAAACGGTGATGCCGGAGTTCGCGATTCGGAAGGTGTGCAGGCCGGGCAACGTTGGCTGCCCCCGCATCTTCATGATTTCCATCTTGCGCACCATCGAGTTGCGCTGAACGCTCTGACGCAGCCAGATCAAGCCGTCCGCGACGGTGAAAATAGGGTTGCTGTCCAGCTCGTTGAAGTACTCACCAAGGAGGAACGTGGTCGCATGCCACGTAGTCATCAACATGCCCAACTGCTGCACAAATTGAGGAAGGTTGTTGTTGGGGTTGCATTCAGTCTCGCTGGCCAGAACTACGGACCGAAATGAGTCTACAAATACCAGTGCTGGGGAGTGAGTTTCCACCTCGCTCACAATGCGCCGAAGCACTTCATCCAAATCCCCGGCCAAGGTGTCATCTGCCAAATTGACGTATCGAATTGAGCGGTTGACTGCTTCCTCATCAAAAAAACTGAATTGTTGCTGGTAGCGCAGCATCTTCAGCGGCGGTTCGCCCAACACGGTGAAGAAAATGGCAGGGCGCTCAGGCGTGGCGAGGGCGAACATCATTTGATGTGCCAGCGTGGTTTTCCCACAGCCGGGCGGCCCTGCGATCAGATTGAAAGAGAACTCTGGCAGGCCGCCGCCCAAAATCTCATCGAAGCCCGGTACGCCTGTCGCGAGGCGATTGATTGTGACTTTGGTACTCATCGTGAAGTGTCCTGCGGAGGTAGGCCGCTAAAAGAGTTTTCCCACACGTCCAGCAGCAGCCGTGCAGCAAGTGAGCGGCCAATCAGCGTGGCCAGGAGCTCGTAGAATATTTTCAGCAACTCTTCGCTGAAAAATACAGCGTCGGCCTTGTTCTGTTGGATCAACAACGACTTGAGCTCCTGGAGATCCATGGCGGCCATCAATGATGTAACAATCTCAGCAAATTGCGGGTGCATTGATGTGCAGAGCAACAGACTCCGGCGATGAAGCGCCGCTACGCCTTTAGGCCCGATAATCGGCGTCAACGCACCATTCGTTGCCTCGAACATCAATGTGATCGCCTCAGCAACCTGAGAAACGTCCGCGATGCCCTCAACCCGGTGCGCCAGAGCCGCTGCGATTCTCTGGCTCGCTTCGCTTTCAGCAAACATGGGAATAATTTCTGATAGATTTCCGTGAATACTACACCTTCCTGCTCATGGTGAACGAAAACGTCGCCATGCGTGAGTATTCAAAGTCCAATTGCGGACAGCTCAGCAAGGCCGAGGGTCTAGGATTAGGCTGATTGGTTGGCGATATTTTTTTGGAACTAGACCGCTAGCTGAACTCAATAAATAACGCCAGGGGGAAAGTCACTAAATACAGATGGAAATAGGGCTTTTTTACCTAAAGTAATCGAGGTGCTGCCAAGCCTTACCCTTCATATGAATGGGGTTATCCAACGTTGAGCTTAGAACTGTTCATGTGAGTGCTTTCATGCTTATGTGCGGTGAGGCTTCTCAATTAGCCTCCTGCAATTACGGTGCAGTCAATGTTAAAACCATGGCGCGAATGCCGACCAAAGGATTGCAGTCGATATTCGTGCATGGCTTGCGACCTCCATCCGTCACTCACTAGAGCGGATCAGCGGGAACACGCTTAAGGAGTTAGCCTTTGCTATGCTCGTCGGACGTAGGGGGCTGGGCGATGCCACGTGGGCCCCACAAGCCCCATATCCCTATGCCGAGTATCGGCAATACAAAAATCAGCACCACCCATCCTACCTTCGTGCCTGACGCCTTCGTTGATCGCAAGACACTGGCAATCGCCCAGAGATCGGTCAAAAAGATAATGACTGCAAACGCAATTGTGAGAGCTGTCGTGTTCATTTGGTGCACCTCGGGTATTCAAGCCAATGCTGGGTCGGATAGGCCATCATTCGCATCGGTTGTTGGTAACGCGATTTCACTACCTCCGGGTGTAAGGATGACCTTGCGGCAGTCCTCCTGTTTTTTGTCGAAAATCTTGTAGCCTTCGGCAGCCTGCTCCAAAGACATCCTGTGGGTGATGATCGCTTCGGGAGCAATGTGTCCCAGCTCGATGTGCTCAAGTAACTCTGGAAGAAAACGCTGGACGTGGGTCTGGCCCATCTTGAAGGTCAGCCCTTTATCGAACGCGTCTCCAAACAGGAAGCCGTGAATGAAGCCGGAGTACACGCCCGGCACACTGACCGTGCCGCCACGACGCACGGCCGCGATGCATTGGCGCAGAGCCTTGCCGCTGCTCCCTTCGAGTTTCAGGGTCGCCAGTATGGTTTCAGTGGTACTGCCCTTGGCTTCAAAACCGACCGCGTCCACCACGCCATCGACGCCGCGCATGCCTGGAGTTTGCCGGATAATCGAGTCGGCAGGGTCGTCGTCTTCATCGAAATTGATGGGAATGACATTGTAGGTCTGCTGCGCGTAGGCGAGCCGGTAGGGGTGGTGATCGACCATGAAGATGCGCTCTGCACCCAGCATGCGGGCAACCGCTGCGCAAAGAAGGCCGACCGGGCCAGCGCCATAGATGGCGATGCTGGAACCTTGGCCAATGCCGGTGTTGGTGACCGCCTGATACGCGGTGGGCAGGATATCCGACAGGAACAGCACCTTCTCATCCGCCAGCGTGCCCGGAACCTTGAAGGGCCCAGTGTTGGCTTTCGGGACGCGCACGTATTCGGCCTGGCCACCGGGAATGCCGCCATACATATGGCTGAATCCGAACAGCGCTGCGCCCGACGGGATGGCTTTCTTGTTCATGATCGCGCCCCGACCGGTATTGGTCGTTTCACAGGCCGCGAATAAATCCTGCTGGCAGAAGAAGCAGTCACCGCAGGCAATGACGAACGGGATCACCACTCGATCCCCCGGCTGCACGGCGGTCACCGCCGAGCCCGTTTCTTCGACAATGCCCATGAACTCATGTCCGAAGATATCGCCATGCTCCACGGTGGGAATCTTGCCGCGATACAGGTGCAGGTCTGAACCGCAGATCGCCGTTGCGGTGACCCGCAAGATGATGTCATCCGGCGCCTCGATGATCGGATCAGGAACGGTGTCGACCTTGACGTCGTGAGCACCGTGATAGGTGAGAGCTCGCATGTTGTTTTCTCCGCTGTTTAGTTGTGGCATCTAAAGAGCGGAGCTACGAAACGTTGCTTAAGTTCAGGCCATCGGATAACCGCGACCTTGCGAATTCTCAGCTGGCAATTAAAACCAGTCGTTCAAGAGGGTCCGTCGATTCAAATGAATATAACGCTAATAGTTCAGCCCATGTTGCCGCGAAACGAGTGTCGCAAGCTCCGTGGGTATTGCTCATGACTTTGGTGCTGTCCGGGGATGTCGCGGCGGGTGCCGGCGTATTGGGACGACGTACTTAGCCTTCGACGAATCTTGTTTCTGGAGCATTGCAGGGCGATGCAATGGGCGCTTCATACTGAAGCGCCGTTCAATCCAAAGCTGGGGAGTATTAAGGCAGACCCCGCTCCGAGAGCGAAGGTCGCGTAGCTCTCAGAAGCTGTTTTTTGACTTGAGTCACTGCCAGAGGCGGTATAGAGATTTGATCAAGCGATACTGAAGTCTCGTCCAACCTGAGGCCTTTCTGCCAGCGCCAGGCATCCTCAAGCATGCAGTCAAGCGAGCGGTGCGCCGACCATCCTAGCTCGTTAGACGCCTTTATCGGGTCTGCCCAGCACTGAGCAATATCCCCAGAACGACGCGGTTTGTATGCGAGCGGCACGAGCACGCCGCTGACGCGTTCAAATGCCTTCACCACTTCCAGCACCGAATGCCCCCTACCTGTCCCCAGATTCCAGATATGAACCCCATGGGTGAGGCGCAGTGCCTGCAATGCTTTGACGTGGCCCTCGGCGAGATCCATCACATGAACGTAGTCGCGGATGCCTGTGCCATCGGGCGTTGAATAGTCATTGCCGAAAACTGAAAGCACAGGTCGCTCGCCACTGGCGACTTGCAGCAGGTAAGGCAGCAAATTATTCGGGGTCAGCGTTGGTGTCTCTCCGAGTTCACCTGAGTCATGTGCGCCAATCGGGTTGAAGTAGCGAAGCAAACCTACAGACCAGCGTGGGTCAGCCTCAACCATGCTCCGCATAACGTTCTCTGCCATGAGTTTTGACTGGCCGTAGGGATTTGACGGGTGGCCTGTTTTGCATCTCTCATTTATCGGCATGACCGCGCAGTCGTCGTAGACAGTCGCCGATGAGCTGAACACCAGAGTAAAGATCAACGCCTCGGCCATCGCTTGGCAAAGGGTCACGCTGCCGCAAACATTTGTGTCGTAATACCGCAAGGGTTCGCGGACGCTTTCAGCCACTGCTTTCAACCCAGCGCAATGAATCACGGCATCAATGGGGTAGCGCTCGAACAGGTCGTCCAGCGTTTCTCGATCTCTGACGTCGCCCTGAACAAACACCGGTCGCCGGCCCGTCACTCGCGCAATCCTGACTAGCGTGGTTCGAGAGCTGTTGCAAAGATTGTCGAGGATGACCACTTCCTCGCCGTCGTTCATTAGTTCAAGCACCAGGTGTGCGCCTATGTACCCCATGCCGCCAGTGATCAAAATCATTTTTGCGTCTCCGTCTGTCCATTGGCTCGGCGACTGCGAACTGCCGGATATCCTGAGTCGTCTCACACCCACACGGCGACATTGACGCTTAAGCGTTAGGGGGAGGGCCTGGATCAGTAGTTCAAGCCAGATGCTGACCGGCTATGGCGGTACGCTTCATCGGGTTTATCGGTGGGAACTTGGAACGGCAAGGACGGGTGCGGCTCGAACGATATGAAGTGTGCAACATGTGATGCTCGGTCACGCGGCGGCACTTGCCTAACAACGAGTGCTGTCGAAGCCAGGGACATTGGGGCTTCAGACTCGATTCCGCACTTAAAAGGAATTCGATATGAATCTTGCCACCCAGCCATCCCAACTTCAGCCAGTGCGCCTCGAACCCGATGCAGCTATAGCCAGGCCTACATTGCTGTGCCTTTCACACCTGCGCTGGGGTTTCGTGTATCAACGTCCTCAGCATGTCATGTCGCATTTGGCCAAAGACTATGACGTGCTTTTTTTCGAGGAACCCGTGTTCTCTGACGAAGGAAGTCCCAGGCTGGAAATCTCGTATCCGTCACCCGCAGTCACGTTGCTGGTACCGCACTTGCCGGGGGGACAGCCCCGAGAAGTGATCGCTGCTGCACAGCGTAAACTGCTCGATGAGTTTCTGGCCCGGCAAGCTTCGGATGAGCTGCTGCTGTGGTATCTGACGCCGATGAGTCTCGCATTTACCGAGCATCTCAACGCCCGTGTGACCATTTTCGATTGCATGGACGAGCTCTCAGCCTTCAAGGGCGCACCGCCTGAGCTGCTCGAGCGCGAGCGTCAACTCATGGCCAGGGCCGACGTTGTGTTCACCGGCGGGTATAGCTTGTGGGAGGCCAAGCGCAAATGCCACAGCAACGCTCATCCGTTTCCCAGTAGCGTCGACATTGCCCATTTTGCCGCCGCTCGCGAGTGCCTTGACGAGCCAGCAGACCAGGCCGACATTGCTCATCCACGCTTGGGTTTTTTCGGGGTGATCGACGAGCGATTCGATATTGCCCTGGTGGACGAACTCGCGGCCCGGCGGCCTGACTGGCAAGTTGTTTTAATTGGCCCTGTCGTCAAGATTGATCCGGAAACTCTCCCTCGCCGATCGAACATCCATTACCTGGGTAGCAAGGCTTATTCTGAGTTGCCTGGCTATCTTTCAGGATGGGACGTGGCCCTGATGCCGTTTGCGATCAACGAATCCACTCGCTTCATCAGCCCCACGAAGACGCCTGAGTATCTGGCAGGAGGCTGCCCGGTTGTCTCCACCCCCGTGCGGGACGTCATCCGTGGCTACGGTGCAAGCCAGGTGGTTACGATCGCGCAGACCCCGGAAACTTTTATTGCTGCGGTCGAAGCGGCTCTGGTTGCAGGAATCGATCGCGATTTCCTCAAGCGTGTTGATCAGGTGCTTGAAGGCATGTCCTGGGATGCCACCTGTTCGGCGATGAAGGGGCATATAGAATGCCTAAGGTAACCGTTGAGGAGGCCATTCAGGGCCCTTCGCATCTGAGCAACGCCAAATCCTATGACTACCTGATTGTCGGGGCGGGGTTTGCAGGCAGCGTCATTGCCGAGCGTCTTGCAGCTGGGCTGGACAAAAATGTATTGGTCATAGATCGCCGCGAGCACATTGCCGGTAACGCCTACGACTGCGCAGACGCTGCGGGCGTCATGATCCACCGGTATGGGCCTCACATCTTCCACACCAACGCCCAGCGAATCGTTGACTACCTCTCGCAGTTCACTGATTGGTTGCCATACGAACATCGAGTGCTGGCCAGCGTTGATGAGCACTTGGTGCCCATCCCGATCAACCTGACGACTCTCAACCAGCTCTTCGGTCTGTCCATGGACGAAGAACAGGCCCAGGCATTTCTTGCGGCTCGGGCCGAACCCGTCGAGAACATCCGTACCTCCGAGGATGTGGTGATCAACCAGATCGGACGCGAACTCTATGAAATGTTTTTCCAGGGTTACACTCGCAAGCAATGGGGGCTGGATCCGTCAGAGCTTGATAAGTCGGTAACTTCGCGGGTTCCGACTCGAACCAACGACGATGATCGCTACTTCACCGATACCTTCCAGATGATGCCTTTGTTGGGCTATACCAAGATGTTCGAGCGAATTCTCGATCACGCCCGCATTGATCTCCTGCTGGGCAGCGATTTCGATTCAGTGCGCGATCGGGTTCAGTACAAGGAGCTGATCTATTGCGGCCCTATCGATGAATTTTTTGATTTCTGCTTCGGAAAGCTTCCTTATCGGTCACTGCGTTTCCAGCACGAAACGCTACCTCAGGCCCGACTGCAAGAAGTCGCTGTGGTGAATTTCCCGGATCCTGCAGTGCCCTATACGCGCATCACCGAGTACAAGCATCTGACGGGCCAGGAACACGCGCTCACCAGCATTAGCTATGAATTCCCTTGCGCTGAGGGCGAGCCGTATTACCCGATTCCTCGCCCCGAAAATGCTGACCTGTACAGGCGTTACAGCGCCTTGGCGCAGAGCACTCCGGGTGTCACCTTTCTCGGGCGATTGGGGACGTACAAGTACTACAACATGGATCAGGTGGTCGGGCAGGCACTTGCGCTTTATCAGCGAATCGAGCGCGAGCTTGAGCCAGAGCGAGCCAACGAGGCGCAGACGCAATGAGGTCTTGCAGCGTGGCGCTGCGGGGGAGGTCGCCATGACCGGCTCTGGCCTGTTCAAGTCCTTTCTCATGGCGGGGTACGAATGCTCCACCCAACGCAGAGGCAATGGCGAACGCCTGGATCTTCACGCTTCTACTGGACATGCCCGATGGGCAGATAATGATTATGCGCATCTCGCCAAGCTGGGTATCGCATCCGCCCGGGATGGCTTGCGATGGCATTTGATCGAGGCGAGTCCTGGCTACTACGACTGGAGCAGCTTCCTTCCCATGTTGCGCGCTGCACGTGACCACGGCATCCAAGTGGTTTGGGATTTATGCCATTACGGGTATCCAGATGATCTGGATATCTGGCGCCCCGAATTCGTGGAGCGTTTTGCAAAGTTCGCAGGGGCCGCTGCAAAGCTGATGAAGGACGAGGGGATCAGCGAGCTTATCTACTCGCCCATCAATGAAATCTCGTTCTGGAGTTGGGCAGGAGGAGAGGTCGGCTATTTTAATCCCGGAACGCATGGACGCGGCCAAGAGCTTAAACATCAGCTGGTTCGCGCCAGCCTTGCGGCAATGGAAGCTATTCGTGAGCACGCGCCTGAAGCTCGCTTCGTACAATGCGAGCCGCTTATTCATGTCGTCGCCGGAACTAGCCGTGCCGACGACGTCAACAATGCCGAAGGCTATCGCCTGGCTCAGTTTGAAGCTTGGGATCTCTTGGCGGGTCGGCAATGGCCTGGGCTGGGTGGACATGAGGATTATCTGGACGTTATTGGCGCAAATTTCTACCCGTCGAACCAGTGGTACCTGAACGGTGGGAAGATTCTCAAGGGGCATCCTCAATTTCGCCCCCTTGCCGGCATGCTCAAGGAGGCATATCAGCGTTACCAGCGACCGATACTGCTCTCCGAAACCGGGACAGAGGGTGAGGATCGGGTGCCCTGGTTGTACTACGTCGCTGCTCAACTGGCTATGGCAGTTGATCGGGGTGTGCAGATCGAAGGTCTGTGCTGGTATCCGTTCCTGGATTACCCCGGATGGGACGACGGTCGTTACTGCCCCGCAGGTGTCTTCGGCTATGCCGATGGGGAAGGAACCCGGGCTCCCTACCATCCGCTGCATCGAGCTATGCGATCGATTGGCGCGCACGGGGGCTAGTGCAGACCCGAGTCCCATTGCCGTGGGGAACAAGATGATAGTCATTGGTGCCGCAGAGCTGAATATCCACCTTGCCAAAAACGCTGAGGAGGCACTCTTCAAGTGGCTGATCGCGAGTTTTCTGATGGGCAAGAGGATCCGGGGTGACGTTGCCGCTCAGGCTTACAGGATCATCGTCGAAAAACACCATCGTGACACGCCTGGCAAGCTTGCGGAATGCACGCACGGCCAATTGGTGAGGATGCTGGGAGAGGCCCGTTATACCCGTTACGACGAATCTACCGCCGACCGGCTGCTAAAGCTGAGCGGGCGTTTGACGCGCGACTACGGTGGGAAAGTGCTGAATATTCTTGAGGTGAGCCACGACCGATCTGAGTTTGAGTCAAGGCTCAAAGAATTCGAAGGCATTGGCCCCAAAACCGTTGAGATCTTTATGCGTGACGCGCACCGGGTACTCTTTTGAGAACCGCAGAAGTTTACGTGGGGTGCGCGGGCTGGAGGCTCGCCCGGGAATACGCTCCAGCATTTGAAGGCGCAGGCACCCATCTGCAGCGTTATGCGATGCGGCTGGCCGCGGCTGAGATCAACAGCTCCTTCCACCGCCCGCACAGGCCTGCAACCTATGCAAAGTGGGCATCATCGGTAAGCAGCGATTTCCGCTTTTCGGTCAAAATCCCCAAGACGATTACCCATGAGAGCCGGCTCGTGGACTGCTCAGAGCTGCTTGATAAATTCTTGTTGGAAGTCACTGCACTGGGTAGCGCGCTCGGCTGCCTGCTGATCCAGCTCCCACCTTCACTCTCATTCGATGCCCGGGTCGCAGGCCGTTTCTTCGACTCGCTGAGAGCTCGCTTTTCAGGGCATGTGGTGATCGAGCCGCGTCATGAGTCTTGGGCAACCGCTAACGAGCTTCTCGTTGATCAACACATAGGACAAGTGGCGGCTGATCCTGTTAGGTTGAGTAATGGTGCGCAGCCTGGTGGTTGGCCTGGAGTTCGCTATTGGCGCCTGCATGGGGCACCTAGAATTTACTACAGCGCTTATGACACGCCTTGGCTTGAACATCTTGCGAAGAGGATTGAGGCGATGGCGGAGGACGTGCCGACCTGGTGTATTTTCGACAATACTGCTCGCGATGCCGCACTTGGCAACGCGCTGCTCATGCAGCGGTTGTTGAAGATCGGTAGCCGCAATGAGTAAGACCCGGAAAGGTTGTCGCGAGCATCGTGATCTCGGCTTTGGTCGAAGCGGTTTTAGAGGCGCGGTCAGCGCCCTGTTTCGTGAGTGCCCAGCCTTTATCGGTTTTGGTGATGTGGTAGTTATCCATGATGTTCTCCTCGAGTGATCCCGCTATTTGATGCCAACCCGCCGACGCATTTCGGCGGTGATGGTCTGCCGAGTTGTCGGCAAATCGGCCCATGGGTCACTGTCTAGCTGTCCAAGGCGCTCATGAAGGTTGTGAATGTTCCAAACATTGGCGCCTTTGATCTCAGGCAGCTCCTCGCGAAAGATGGGTACCGATACCGGAAGCCCCTCCCGCGTGCGCACTGAGTAGGCGCTGATCGTCGTGGCGCCCAGGCCATTTCGCAGGTAATCGATAAAGATGCGCCCCACGCGGTTTTTCGGCCCCGACACGGCTGAGAAACGATCCGGCAGCAGCTTGGCGATGTGTTTGACGATGGCATGGCTGAAGCCCTTTACAGCCTCCCAGTTGCCCTTGGGTGTGAGCGGCACGACCAGATGAATGCCTTTGCCGCCACTGGTCTTGAGGAAAGACTTGAGTCCCAGTTCATCGAGCACCGCCAAGGTCAATTGCGTGGCCTCCACCATGCTTTTCCAAGGCAGCGCGGGATCCGGGTCAAGGTCGAGGATGAAGCGGTCGGGCCGCTCCAGATCTTTGGAAACGGCATTCCAGGTGTGCAGCTCCATCGCGCTCATCTGTACGGCCCCGATCAGGGCTTCAAGATTGTTGATCAGCATGACCGGATGCCCGGTGTACTCCTTGCCCATCGTCTCGATGCCCGGGATTGCCAGCCGATCAGCGTTTTTCTGGAAGAACAACTCGCCGGTGATGCCCTCGGGCGCCCTGACAAGCGCAACAGGGCGTTGCGCCAGCTGTGGCAACAGCCAATCGGAGACGCTGATGTAGTAGTCCGCCAAGTCACGCTTGGTCGATCCACTCATGGGGTCAATGATGCGCTCGGGGTGGGTTAAGCGGATCTTTCCTGATGTCGACCAGGCAGCGGACTCTGATTTTTGAGTTGGGGCGACCTTGGCGGTTTTGCTTCGAGTGGCTTTCGCAGCTGGGGCTTTCTCGACCTCGGATGGCGGGGCAGGGCGTTCTTCAGTGATGGACTTGGCCGGCTTGTCCGTGCGCAAGCCGTGGAACACCGCGTGTCTGACTGAGCCATCCTTGGTGATTTCAGCGAACGCCACCTCGGCCAGCAACTGAGGCTTGAGCCAGTGCACGCCCTTGGCCTCGAAGCCAGTAGGTGGATTGATCACTGAGGATTTCTTCACTTCGAGGGGTACAAGCTGGTCGAAAATCGTGTTCAGCGTCGTTTCATTGAAGCCTGTCCCGACCTTGCCCGAAAAACGCAGTTCGCCGCTGTCGGCATCGTGAAGCCCCAGCAGCAGCGCGCCGAATTTGCTCCGAGCCCCCTTTGGCTCGGTGTAGCCGACCACCACGAATTCCTGCCGGCGCTTGCACTTAAGCTTGATCCAGTCACCGCTACGCCGCGACACATAAGTGCTGCCGACGCGTTTGCCGATCAGGCCCTCCATCTTCATCTGGCAGGCACTGTTCAGCAGAGCGTCGGGCGCCTCAGCAAAGTCCTCGGAAAACCTGAGTACGTCGTCTTCGCTGGCCTCCAGCACTTTAGCCAAGGCCGCGCGCCTTTGTTCGACAGGCACCTCGCGCAGATCCATGCCATTGAGGAAGGGCATGTCGAAGAGGTAGTAGACGATATTGCCGCTGCGCTCAGATTCGAACGCGTTCTGCAATGCCTGGAAGTCAGGGACACCGTCCTCGTTGGCGACCACCATCTCGCCGTCCAGCCAGGCAGAGGCCAGCCCGAGACTGGCGATAGCTTCTGTCTGGCGCGGGAGCTTGTGCGTCCAGTCATGGCCATTGCGGGTGAACAGTTGCACCTTCCCGTCATCCACCCTGGCCATGACCCGATAGCCGTCGAACTTGATCTCGTAGCGCCAGTCGCCGTCGGGGGCTGACTCCACCAGCGTCGCCAGCTCTGGTTTAAGAGTGTCAGGGAGGTCTACCGCCTGTGCCCCTTCAAGCCTGGCTTTTGCAGGCCTTTTCTTGCGTGCTGGCACTGTATCGACGGGTTTCGGCTCGGCCGCTTTGCCACCTGAGTCACGTTTGCGGTTGTACTCTTCAAGGCTCGAATGGGTTTCGCTGTGAGCTGGCGGCGAGGCAGCGGGTTGGCGCTTCTTGCGGGTTTTCTTTTCCGGCTTCTGTGGCGCATCCCCGATACGAATCCAGGTGGGTGCGTGATCGCTCGCGTGCTCTTCGCCGCGCACCCAGGCGTCGACGCCCGCATCTTGCAGACGTGGCGCCAGTACAGGGTTCAGCAGGAGGTGGTCGATGCGCAGGCCAGAATTTTTCTGCCAGTGCTGACGAAAGTAATCCCAAAACGTGTAGACGCGCTCGTCCGGATATAGGTGCCTGACCGAGTCGATCCAGCCTTGAGCCAGCAGCCGGCGATAGCATTCGCGACTCTCGGGCTGAAGCAGGGCGTCCTTGAGCCATGAGCGTGGGTTGTAGATGTCTTCGTCAGTCGGCACCACATTGAAATCCCCGGCCAGCACGACTGGGTGTTCACTGGCCTGCAATGATTTCGCGTGCTCGATCAGGTGCTCGAACCAACGGAGCTTGTAGTCAAATTTCCGGCCGGGCTGAGGATTGCCGTTGGGCAGGTACAGACAGGCGACAATGACGCCATGCGCCGCTGCCTCGATGTACCGCGCTTGGGTATCGGCTTCCTCACCTGGCAAGCCCTTGTGGATCAGCAATGGCTCGCAATCCCGCGCCAGAATGGCAACGCCGTTCCAGGAGGTCTGGCCGAGGTGCAGCGAGCCGTAGCCTGCGGCCTCAAGGTCTCGTGCCGGGAACGCTTTGTCCGGTGCCTTGAGCTCTTGTAGGCAGACGATGTCAGGCTGCTCGCGGTCAAGCCAGTGCAACAAATTGGGCAGTCGGGCGCCGATGCCATTAACGTTGTACGTGGCGATCTTCAGGTCTTGCACCTTTGCGTACCTTCGAGCAGTCCGAGCCTACTCATCTGAGGGTCTACGGGTAGCGGAGTTCGCGATTTATCATTGGATAATGACCGTTCGAGAACTTCATCGAACGGGAACCACAAAGCGATTTCGAACTATGTAGATCGCGACTCTTTCGTGGTCGAGCGAGGTGCTTATGAACAGTTCTGCAATAACCGGTGATGACAGAGATGCCAATGATGCGATCAAGCCATTGGAACCAGGTCGTCCTGACGTCATGCCCAATCCGCCTCTTGGCAGCGACGAGGGCGACTCTGAGGACAACGAGCCGGCACCAATCCTCGACGGGGACATCCTGGTAGATGAGGACATGTCAGATGTAGAGGCCAACGACTCCGTGTCTCAGGAGCATCCACCGCAACGCTGAGGGTGAAGCTGTTAATGATGGTTAAAAGCCGCCCTTCAAAGGCGGCTTTTTATCAGACCTTGATCCCCACGAAATGAATTAGCCCAGAGAACCCGCCGAGGGCTCATGAGCGCCTGGTCACCGTCAGAACCACCGCCGCAATCCGTTCGGCCTGGGTATAGTTTTCAGTCTCAAGCTCTTCACCGAACACGTCAGGGTCGACCTCGCGATACGACCAGGTGAAGCCTGGCAGATCCACAATGGGTCGGGCGTGCTCAAGGAATAGATCCACACCATCAATCCAGGGTGCGCCGGTGTAAAGCACGAGACTGCCGCCTGGCGTCAGACGATGTATGGCCTGTTCGACGATCCGGACGGAAAGAGCAGATCCCAGCCGCTCTCCGCCATGCCGGTAGGCTCGTTTCTGGGAATCCTGCATGTACGGCGGATTGGCGACGATGAGATCGAAGTCTCCCGATGCGCTGTCGAGCAGATCGCTGTGCCATGCAGAGACGTTCTCTGTCTCAGCCAGTGCTGCATTCACTGCTGTGAACCTCAGCGCCGTGGGATTGATGTCCAAGGCCAGTATCTGGGCGTCGTGCCTGGCCTTGGCGATGAGGATGGCGCCTGCACCACTGCCGCAACCGATATCGACTGCCGTGCGAATGGGATGAGTCGAGGTGCGCAAGTGTTCTTCGATGGCTTGGGCGAACCGATAGGTATCGGGGCCGAAAAATACCGAGTCATGGGCCACGGTTGGAAAGCCTGAGTGGACAAAAAGCGTGTCTCTCAGACTCGACCATCTGACGTCGCTGATCCACAACCCGGCATGAGCTCTGAGAACACCGCTGTCAAGCAATGCCTTGAGCTCGGCATCAGGTAGCAGCTGTGATTCAAACGGACGATTCCAGCCGAAAATACCGCGCAAATCCCGGGCCTGCCGATTGTCTTCACGTTGGTTATTGCGTTGATGGGTCAACGGCGTGACGGTCGTGAATTGATACCCGTCTGCCTGAAGACGCCGGCCCAGTTGCAGCAAGGCTACGTCGTGTGTCTGGTCTTCCGATACAGCGGCAGCGTTTGAGGTTGTGAATGCAGGGGACTGACTCATAGCGCTAACGATCCTTCAGCGAGTTGGCGAGCGTAGGCTCGGGTGGCGTGCAAACCTTCGGGGGTGCAGTGGTGGGCAGGCGATAGCAGATCGATCAGGCGAGACGTTGAGTGGGTGGTCTGTGCTGGTGGGGCAATCTCAGCGGCCTCGGCTCGAGGGCGATTGCGAAATTGTGACCGGAATGGATTGGCTGGCCTGGCGGTGCCCGTTTCTTTCCAGTTCCCGGTGATCCAGTCTCGCAACAGCTGCATTTCATAGCCGCTGAACACGCCGAACATCACGGCACCCGGCCCGTCAATCAATTGCCAAAAACGACTCTCCGACGGATCTTGGTGGCGTTTGATCCAGCCCTTGTTTTCAAGCGCCGCCAGGAATGCCCTGCATTGCCCTGGCTTGGCCAGCCACTCATTGACCGTCAGGCCCTCTAGACGGCAGTAATCGGAGTGCATGTGTTGGCCGAAGGAACGCTTGCGCTCCAACATTGCCACCACTTCTTGTTCCAGATCGAAGGAGCCAATGACGGCTTGGGTGCCTTTGCCTAGTTCATTGAGCAGGTATCCGTTGCGCAGTCGCGCGATGAAGTCCGGTCTAGATTCGTCATTCGGAAGCAGATCGAGCACGGTCTTGACCGCTTTGTGCGCGTGGCCAGTGCTGGCGTTATCGATGGTGACGTGGAGAGTGAAGTAATAGGGGTCGATCCCCAGTTCGTTGAGTTCGAATGCTGTGATCAACAGATGCAACGGCAGTTGCTCATAGCCCAGGTTGTAACCTAAAAGCTCCGGCAGAAACGAATCGCCTAGACGTCCCAGCGCTAATTGAATCGCGCCCTGGATGTAGTGCTCGGCATCAAGCGTTTCAGTTGGCGCACAATCATGATCTGCCAATAGTTTGCGGTAGAGCACTACATGGTTCAGCGCAGGCTCCCCATCCCCAAGCTCTTCCAGATAGGTGCGAATGAGGTCGCGATAGCGCCAGTCATCGGCGTGCGAAACCGAGCTGTACAGCCAGGCACCGTCGACCAGCTTGGTGGGGGCCACACGCTGCAGGAAATACAAGGCGTGGGCTTTGTTGCTGAAGAATGTCCGGCCATGGCCTGCGCGCCGACCTTCCAGGTATTGCCCGTACGCAACCGCCACCTGGCTGGCATTCGCCTCAATCCATTGTGGCAGACCGTTGAGGTCGTCGGGCAACGCATCAGGAAAAGCGCGCGCCAATTGCAGCTGCTTTTCCAGAAAAAGACGGAGCTGGGCCGGATCTGCGCAATGAGGCTTATGCAAGAGCGTGTGATAAACGTCAACAGGTTCGGACGAACCTGCAGGAGTGGGAGTCAGGCGGTCAGCGACACTTCTAAAGGAAGTCATGGGGGGCCTACATAGGTCTCTTGGTATGTAGGTGAGAGGTAGAGATGCCGCGATTAATTCAACGTAATTTGTTCGGCATGGACGGGTGACCGGCTCTTCGAGGGAGAAGTTGATCAATCGCTTTTCGTCGCTTCTGTGATTGTGGCGAGCGTTTCTTCCATTTCCGACAGGCAGGCCTCCAGACGCTCGAAGCTAAGGATAAGGCTCTGTCTTGAATCCACGGTCTGGTGTCCCGAAAGCTCATGAATCTGAGACAGGCGCAGTTTCGCCAAGGCTCGAATCGTACGTCGTAGAGCCTTCATATGCGTCGCAACTGCCTCTTCAGTGTCGGTGTACCTCGCCCTCAGCCAACGAGCTAACCATAGAGATTATTGACCGAACCACAGGCGCCAATTTCGTCGTGGGTGGGATTGATGTGGCCACACTGGGCACAAGTCGTGCGATCTCGGAGCTGATTGCGGAGCTGCGAACTGAGTTCGGCGGCCTCTCGCAATCCGATGAGCAGCACTGTGCAAAGATCGCGTAAGGGATTTCAACAGCCTAACGATGACGAAATCTTTTTCTCATTGAGTAAATGCGCCGCGCATGGGAGGGCGGCGCGTCTGGTCTCAGTTCGCGGCGTCACCACCATGAGCTTTTGCCAAGGCCTTGGCATGCTCCAAATGGGCTTTCAACTTTGGTAGCGTCTCGGTGGCGAAGGCTTTGAGATCTGCATCCTTGCCATTGGAGGCTTCCTCTTCGAACAGGGCAATCGTCGCCTCGTGGGCCATGACCTGATTATTGGCATAGGCCTGGTCGAACGACTTGGCGCTGCGCAGCTCGAGGATCATCGCCTTAGCTTTGTCGACCAGCTCGGCACTGTCAGAGACTTCAAGGTTTTTCTTATCAGCAATGGACTTGAGCTTGGAGTTCGCGGCGGTATGGTCTTTGACCATCATGTCCGCGAAGCTTTTTACATCCGCAGCGCTTCCTTTCTCTTGCGCTAGCTTGCCAGCCTCCACCTCAGCCACGCCTTTAGCGGAGGCGTCTTCCACAAAATCATCGTTGTCCTGCGCCGCGAAGGCGCCTTGCGTGCCCAATCCAATTAGTAGTGCCAGTGCGCAATTATTCAGTAAGTTCGCCATTTTATTTTCCTCATTATTCCATGATGGGCATTAGCGCCCATGGGCTTGTGAGTGACGCCCGTGGGTTACGTTCAGCGATATTTCCTCAATGGTGAAAATAAAAAGGGGCGGCTACCACCGGTCGGTCAAGGCATTAGTTTCGAGAACGCTCGCCGCTTGCATCAGGTCGGTTATGTATCAGGGCGTGATTGATCACCCCTCGACATTTACCCCCCCCCCATATCGATTTAGCGAGGATTGAATGATGGCTAGAACTACTGTGGATGACTTGTTTATTCATGAACTTTCCGATGTCTATAGCGCTGAAAAGCAAATTACCAAGGCACTTCCGCGCTTGGCACGTGCCTCTACAAATCCCAAGCTTGCAGAGGCATTTACCTCTCACTTAGAAGAGACCCAAGGTCAGATCGAACGCATTGATCAGCTCGTCGAACAGGCCGGGCTGAAGCTCAAGCGCATGAAGTGTGTAGCGATGGAAGGTCTCGTGGAGGAAAGTAAGGAGCTGCTCGAAGAGATTGAGAAGGGTGAGGTGCTGGACGCCGCTTTGATCGGGGCCTGCCAGAAAGTCGAGCATTACGAAATCGCAAGCTACGGTACCTTGATTGCGATGGCTAAACACCTCGGTCTGACCGATGCGGCGAGCCTGCTGAGTGAGACGCTTGCTGAGGAAAAAGCTGCGGATGAAAAGCTCTCGGCGATTGCGGAGCAGGGTGGGAATCAGGCAGCGACATTAATCAAGAAATAGGTTTTAAGGCGGTCGTCGAAGAAATGCACCGTTGATCCGATATAAGTTCAATTCGGTGAATTGCCGTATTCCGATCGTATCGTACATTAACGATCGCCATGTTTTAGATTCAAGCCGTGAGCACAACGGATCAATAGATCTTTTGTTGCCAATAAATATGCTATGGATGGGAGTACTACCATGTTTTTACATAACAAACGCCTCCAATATACTGTTCGAGTTTCAGAGCCAAACCCGGGATTGGCTAACCTTTTACTGGAGCAATTTGGCGGTGCACAGGGTGAGCTTGCTGCTGCAACTCGCTATTTTACCCAAGCTTTGGCTGAAGAGGATCCAGGTCGCAAAGATCTGCTCTTGGACATTGCTACCGAAGAGCTGAGCCATCTGGAAATCATCGGTTCCATCATTGTGATGCTGAACAAAGGTGGCAAAGGGAAGCTGGCCGAGGGCGTTCAAGAGGAAGGAGAGCTCTATCGTGACATCAACGGTGCTGGCAACGACTCTCATATCACAGCATTACTCTACGGTGGCGGCGCTCCGTTGGTAAACTCAGCGGGTGTGCCGTGGACTGCGGCGTACATCGATACCATCGGTGAGCCGACCGCCGATTTTCGTTCTAACATTGCAGCAGAAGCTCGGGCAAAAATTGTTTATGAGCGTCTGATCAATGTGACGACGGATCCCGGCATCAAAGAAGCCTTGGGATTTCTGATGACGCGCGAGATCGCGCATCAGCTGTCGTTCGAAAAAGCGCTGCACTCAATCCAGCCGAACTTCCCGCAAGGCAAGCTGCCGGGCATGCCCGAGTTCAGCCGAACCTATTTCAGCATGTCCAACGGTGAGCCAAATGTACGTGGGCCATGGAACAGCGATGCCGAATTTGAGTACGTTGAGAATCCGCATCCGGCGGTGGACGGCGGCGATGGCAGTGCCTCCGTTGAGCTGACTGAGGAGGACTCGGTCACCCTGACGATGTTGAAAGAACGTACCAAATCTGATCTCGCTTGCGACCCAGTCACCGGCGCTGATCTGGGTTCTGGGCTTGGCCAGGGCGCAGATCCTGATCTCGATCCAGCTCGTTAAGCAAACCATCAACCGCAGCCTCCGCTGCGGTTGTATATCCAAGGTACGCTGAAGGACTCGAGAATGGCTCCTACTTCCAGAACTCAACACCTCACCTACCCAAATGTCGATGACCTCATAACGGGCGAGCTTGGCCGATGCGCACGAAGTTTTGAGAGAGATGCAATCACCTACGCGCGCGGGTTCCATACAGCGCTATTCATCCGAAGATTCAAAAAAGGTTTGCTCAGCAGCTCGTAGCCAGCTGAGATTTCCCGTGCGTCGCACGGGTTTTTTTTGACGTGTTAACCGAGGTATTGGTGCTGACCGGAGGTCACGCGCATAAGCCTCGTCAGTGACTGTCAGCACGACCGCAGCAATTCGCTAGAGTGCGTGATCCAATTACTCGTGGACGGCAGGCCGAGCGTGGACTTGAGCGGCGAGCAGGTGGCTTACCTCAACGTCACAATGGGAGGCCACATCGTTGCGGCCAGGCCGAATGCTTCATGCTCATGGGCCGAAGGAAGCGAGGTGGATATCGCGGCTAAGGCAGGCGACGCTTCGATGTGGCACGTCGGTAGGAATGGATTCAAGCCAGGACTTCCTATCGGTGAATAAAGAAGGGCTAGCGAGGCGCCGACAGTCAGCTCGCTCGACGAACATCCTTCTGACGCCATCCAGTGTCGCTGCCTCGCTTCACCGCCTCGGTGTGGGGTTGAGGGGAATGTTAACGGTGAATTGTGTTCCAGTCTCGGCATCGGACGAAACGTCGACACTCCCCTCATGCGCCTTTACGATCTGGTCAACGATGAATAGCCCGAGGCCTAAGCTCGCGTACGGCCCATTCTCCGTGGACGCTTCCGGAGAGTAGCGGCCCATCGGGTTGAAGATGAATGGAAGTACGTCTTCAGGGATGGGCTTGCCCTTATTATGAACAGAAAAGATCAAGTGGGTATGACTTGCCTCCAAGACCGCTGTGACTGGGGATTGCCGTGCACCATGCTGCACCGCGTTCCCGATCAAGTTCGAAAAAACCTGCTCAAGCCTCGGGCCATCGAACAAACCGAAAGCGTATTCTGCAGATTTTACGATGATGTCCGCTTCAGGATTGACTGCGCGTGACTCATCGACGATGCGTTCAAATGACGGGACTGTATCAGTCCACGTCCGGGTTACTGGGATACCGCCTCCTAGTTGCGAGCGGATGAAGTCTAGGAGATCTCCCACGATGTGTGAGGCGCGCTTGACGCTGGCATAGATTCGAGATGCAATTTTCGTAGCCCGATCGCCAAGGTCATCAGTTCTGAGTAACACGTCTGCGCCGAGCAGAATTGCGCTTAACGGTGTACGAAGGTCATGGCCAAGAATTCCTAGAAAGACGTCTCTGGATGCCTGCACGGCGGCGGCGTAGCTGCTGATCGATTCGGCTAGCGCCTGGTCTATCGCTTCGTTGAAACGGATCATGTCTTCAACATCGAACTCTTCACCCCCTTTGACCTGTTTCATCCAGTGGCTTATTACACTACTGCGCAGTGCCCGGAATTCTGAAGTCACCTGCTCGATGGTAAATCCTGCCAGCAGCCTCATCTTCGCATGGGTACTGGCCGCCGTACCGTCGTCAACTGTTATCAGTCCTTGGGACTTGGCTACTTGCAGCTGAGAAGATTGATAGGTCTCAAGATCATCTGCGATAGCTGTGAGCATCAGCTCCGCATGGTCGCGAAGCCCCTCAGCGTCCAGGGGGGCGCAGTCGGTGGTAATCGTGCGTGCGAAATTCTCCCATTGCTGAAGAATCGGTTCGATATTAGCTCTTAGAAAATTCGAAAGGCGCATCTGTCGTCCTCTGTGGGTTAGACCCGCAGGGCAACAAAGAGGGTTGCTCGGCTGAGTGAAGCGCGTCCCGAGAGTGGGGATGGAGGCTACGTCATGCATGCCATTAGCAGATGACCTTTACTTTTGAAGCGCCAGCGCTCACACAGTTCACTCCCATTTCAATATGGGGATATTCAGATTTTAGCCTCCGAGCCCCCAGAATCTGGTCTATATCAAGCAACCCGCGTCAGAGTGCGAGGATCAACGGTTCCGCCTCTTTCACCGTTTAGCCCTTCTACCGCTCACCGTTACAGATGATGAAATACTGAACGCAATCTGGGGTTAGACCTCGAAATTCAAGAGTCCTAAATTCTGGGGCTAGAGGTAATCCTATGAGAAGTCCACCAAGCAACTCCGAAACGCTATCCACGGGGCAAGGGAAATCGGCTAAGACGTCTCTCGCTAATGAGGCTGATTCCGCAGGACTAACGGACGACCAAAGAATGCAGCGAGAAGACGATGGCGCCCAGGAGGGAGTGCGAGTGAAGCTAGGGCCGGCTGATCTGGATCGGGTCAAAGAACCCTAGCCATGCCTATTCAATCCCCAGATTGCTTGGGCCGGATTCAGTAGTTTGAGATCTTTGATCAGCATCTAGGAGCGAAGCCATGCGGATGAGAACATCTTTTATTTTTGACATGGATGGCACGTTAACCGACAGCGTCTACCAAAATGTGGCTGCTTGGAAAGAGGCGCTAGACGCGGAGGGTATCCCGCTCGCAATGTGGCGCATCCACAGAAAAATTGGTATGAGCGGCGGTTTAATGTTGAAGTCCTTATCTCGTGAAACGGGGCTCAACCTCTCGGAAGAGCAAGCATCACGACTTAGCGACCAACACGCTGTGGCCTACAAGCGTCTTCAGGGCCAGATCGTCGCTTTGCCAGGGGCAGTCGAGCTCCTTGAAACGTTGACGGCGGGCGGGCTCAAGTGGTGCATTGCGACCAGTGGAAAGTCTGATACCGCGAGTATTAACCTCAAGGCGCTTGGTTTGAGCGCGAACGATATAATGCTGATTACCCGTGATGACGTTGAGTACGGCAAGCCTGACCCGGATCTTTTCTTGGCCGGCGCGGAGCGTATGGGCGTACCCATCGAAGAGTGCCTGGTTATTGGTGATGCCATCTGGGACATGCTGGCGGCTCGTCGTTGCAAAGCAACTGGCATTGGCCTGCTGTCGGGTGGATACGACATCAGTGAGTTGGAACGGGCTGGCGCTTTAAGGGTGTATGAAGATCCGCTGGACTTGCTGAATCACCTGGAAGAAGTAGCTAGCCGTCCGTAGGTGTATACGCCCATTAAAGCCGAGGATTTCCTTACAGCGGTTCGGGCGAATCTGATCAAATCACCTCATTCGTTCTCTCGAGCATTGCGCCGATCATGCATCACGCCATGCTTTGCTTCACTATCCTGCGTCCATCGCCATTTGGCGCATTTCTTTAAAGTCCTGAACCAGAATAGGGGCGAGACCTTATTCCAGCCATCCTCTCGTCATCACTCGATACGAAGTTTGCAAAGCAGATGCGAGAGTTGAGCCACCTGGAAGTCGTCGGGTCGATCATCGTCATGCTCAACAAGGGTGCCAAGAGCAAGCTGGCCGAAGGAGTTCAAGCAGAAGCCGAGCTGCACCGCGATATCAATGGCGCCGGTAACGATTGGCGCATCACCAACCTCCTTGATAGGGGAGGCGCGCCTTTAGTGAACTCGGCAGGCGCTCCATGGACTGCCGCGTACATCGACACTATCGTGAACAGACGGCGGATTTCCGTTCCAACATCGCTGCAGAGCCCGCAGCTTTCAGCCGCAGGCCAGTGCCTGACCGTGCTCTGCACGGGTTTTTTTGATTTGGCGCTCACTGGCCAATCGAGCTCCGGCTAATGCGTAAATCTCCCAGCCTACTTTTTGACCATTTCCTTGATGGTGCCGGTTGGCACACTGATCAGGGCATATTTGCCTTTGATTTGCACCCATTGCTCGTGTTCAGCAGGCGCCTTCAAGTGCCGGCTTTTCCAGTCTTTGACTTCCATACTTTCACGTTGATACTCATCAGGTACGGGATCTCCAACCTTGTATTCCCTGTCCCCCGTTCCAGGGCGATCCAGCGTGACGCCGGGATCCTCAGCCGCGTAAGAAACGCTTGAAACTGCGCAAAGTAGGGTGAGGGCTACAGCTGCCATTGGTCGTTTGCACGGCATAGGTTATTCCTTCGGTGGGTAAATTCTGAAGATGTTCGGTCGCGAGCGTCGGTAACCCCGCACTGGAACTGAGGGGAAGGACACGGCAGCAGTTAGCGGTACAAGGTTGACGCGGCCTCGACCGTCAACAGGGTCACGCCGGCGCAGAAAATCACCATTCCCAACATTAGCCTTGGGCGCGAGATGAAGCTGGCCACAGCTTTGGAGTTTTTGAGGTCATCCATGGTTTGCATGATGTGTGCTCCACCTGATCGGATGCAGGGTTATCTGAACGTTGCCAGGAAGTCCTGGTGTTGACTCACTTAATAAAGTTGATCGACCCAGCCCGGTATCGTTCCGAGTAAAAGATCACCGGATCACCGCTACCAGTAGCCCGCGCTTTTCGAAGCAACCTCCTGGCTGTCCACTGACAAAGATGGAACCTTGCCGGGCCAGACTTGCCCATTCCCTGTGTGATCGGTTAAGACTCGACAGGAGAATGAGATGCCTAGCTCAGATGGAAAGATTCGGTATGCCGTGGTGGCAGGTGGTTCAATTTCTCAGGGCGCTTTCATGCCTGGTGTTGGCCAGACTGATAACTCAGTGATGACAGCCCTTGTCACAGGGGATCCGGTTAAGGCACAGGATCTGGCATCGATCTATGGCCTGAAGTCTTATTCGTATGCTGAGTATCCCAAGCTTCTGGCGTCCGGTGAAATCGACGCTGTCTACGTAGCGACACCGAATTTCCTGCATACCCAGTCTGTGATCCCCGCGCTTAACGCCGGTATCCATGTTCTTTTGGAAAAGCCCATGGCAACCACCGAAGCCGAGTGCCGGGACATGTCAGACGCTGCAGAACGGACGGGTGCGAAACTCATGGTCGCTTACCGGCTGCATTGTGAGCCCGGGACGCTTGAGATGATTGAACGTGTGCAAAAGGGTGAGTTTGGTGACCCTCGGGTGTTCACTTCGACTTTCGCGCAAGTTGTTAAAGCCAGCAACCACCGCAACAAAAATGGTTTCGCCGCTGGCCCCGTGGCGGACATGGGGCCTTACCCCTTGAACATGGTGAGGAAGCTTTTCAACGCTGAGCCCATTGAGGTCATGGCATTAGGCTCAAAGACGCCAGGCTCCCCGCTTGACTCATGGGACACAGTGACCGTCTCGCTGCGTTTCCCGCAAGAGCGGCTGGCTCACTTCACCTTGAGCTACACGCTGCCGGACACTGAACGCTTTCAGCTCCTCGGCACCAAGGGCGAGATCGAGGCATCGCCATGCTTCGGGTACGGCAAAGGCGTGGCGATCAGTTACCGGGCGACGATCAACGGCGAGACCAGTGAGCATGTGCACCCGGTTGTTGATCAGTTCGCTGGCGAGACCGCGTATTTTTCCAGCTGCATTCTCAATGACCAAGCACCTGAGCCTGATGGCGAAGAAGGATGGCGGGACGTGCGGGTTGTGATGGCGATTGAGCGAGCGCTGGAAACCGGGCTGCCGCAAAAGTTGGAGCCATTAGCGGCAAGACGTTTGCCTCGGAGCACGCAGTGTCGAAAGTTTGCGGTGGCCGACGAGCCTCCCTTCATCAATACCGAATCGCCAACTGAGTGATCGGCGAAGCCGACGAGTGAGGCGCAGGTCATCACCCGTCGGCTTACCTATTGATAATGTTGGACTCCTGGCCTTCGGTGCCCAGATCACGTCTCGGGAGGTGAAGCGATCAGTGATTGAGGCATGGTCTGCAGTTCGCCTACAACAGGTTTGGCAAAGAGGTAGCCCTGCATGAGATCGATCCCCAGCGCGAGCAGAGTGTCACGTTCCTCAAGCGTCTCGATGCCTTCCGCCACGACCGTGATTCCCAGCCGCTCAGATACCAGCACGATGCCCTCAACAATGGCGCGTCGTACTCCATCCCGGTCAATACCCCGTGTCAGCGCCATGTCGATCTTGAGAACATTCGGCTGAAACATCGCCAGGAAATTCAGGCCTGAATACCCCGACCCAAAGTCGTCGATTGCGGTAGTGAAACCTTGGCGCTCGTACTCCTGAAAAATAGATTTCAGATGATCAGGGTCGTCGACTCGTTCACCTTCGGTTACCTCAAACATCAGGCGCTCAACTGGGAAATCAAACATTCGTGCAGCTTCCAATGTGGCACGAATGCAGGTTTCGGCCCTGTACACGGCATTGGGAAGGAAGTTGATGCTGAGCTTGCAGTCAGGGATGGAGGGTAGGCCCAAGTCCGCTGCAAGCTCAATCGCCCGCACGCGACATGCCTGGTCAAAGCGGTATCGGTTCTTGTCATTCACCAGTCCCAGGATGCTGGCAGCTGACTCACCATTAAGCCCACGAACAAGGGCTTCGTAGGCATATGGCAAGCCTGTCCTGACGTTGAAGATCGGCTGGAAGGCCATGGTGAAGCTAAAACCCAAATCATCGAGGTTACGACACTCTGCGCATCCTACCGATTTAAATGGAGTCAAAGATGTTTGTTCTGCCATAGGTTTTCCTGATACGACGGCCATTCACAATGCGCTCGCATTGGGTACTCAGGACTCTAATGTACATCGAAAACCAGCCTTATAAAGGCCTCGTAGCCATGGACGCGTTCTTTACGCAGTGGGGACACCTACTCCCACGAACGTGAGTCTCTAACTGAAAAGCTTAGACCCTGCCCGTGCGGATCCTTGGATGGAAGGAAGTGACCCTCTCACCTATCAGTGTGAACGTATAGATTCATGAGTATTCTAAAGCACACAAGTGGAGGAGTCAGCATGCAGCCAGAAACTGAAGGGCTTGAAGAACAAGGCCCTAGCCGCGTTCCATTCATCAACGATCCCCAGAAGCCTTCTTCTAAATCCTCTAACAGGAATGGTGAGTCTGTTGAGGCGGACGACGAGGATATTGAGCCCGATCCCGATGGCGAAATAGACACTAACCAGTAGACCAACCAACCGGCGTAGTAGGCATGGACTATCTAAGCCGGGCGCTTTTGAGCCCCGCTTGCTGCCGATGGGCGCGGCGAAGGTACACGCGTTGCATGATGCCACGCCTAGGAATCGCAGCATGAACGACTCTATTAATCTATCGCGATTTGTTGATGCGCAGCGCCCAGTTATCAACCAAGTCATGGGCGAACTGCGAGCAGGCCGTAAGACGAGCCACTGGATGTGGTTCGTTTTCCCTCAGCTGAAGGGGTTGGGCAGGAGCGAAACCGCGATGCGCTTTGGCATCACCAATATGGAAGAGGCACGAGCCTATCTCGCTCATCCAGTGCTCGGGCCGCGACTTGATGAGTGCGTCCAAACTCTGCTTGAGCATGGCAATTTGAGCGCATCTCAGATTTTTGGCTCGCCAGATGATCTGAAGCTGCACTCGTGCCTAACATTGTTCAACGAGGTGCATTCGAAACCGGCCTTGTTTCAGCGGGCACTCGATCAACTCTTTGACGCAGAGCCAGATTACAGGACAATCCACTTGCTCCAGGCCTCCCGGTAGTAACCTCGCTGAACCCCAGCGGCCTTCCCGCATCTGTCGATGATCACTGCGATAAGTCGGGACATCTACCCCGCGTGCGTCCGGGTCTTTCTGCCGGATCAAGACGCAATCCGGCTGATTGACCCGTTCTACCGCCGCCACCGAAGAGTTTTTAAGTCCTGCTCGCATTGCCGCTTCTTCCGCAGAGGTTACGAGCTTGCTATCTACCCTATGTGAAAACAGGGCAGCGCAGCGTCGGTAGCAGTCTGCAGCCAAATGGGAATCCCGGATCAGCTGAAGCTTTAGAAGTGCCTGCCCATTGGATATGGCTTTGCGCCGATTCAGCCTTTCTAAAATCTGGTGATGGTGCTGCCAAGCGCCGATCCTATTGCCACTCATACGGGCTTCTCATTGCTTCTGTACTAATCGCTTAAGCTGCGCTTCTTCGCATCCAAGCTGGTTCTGATGGAAATACGGCATCCGGATGGGTTGGTCGGAATCGCTGGAAATCTACTCTGATCCTAGCGGGAGTCCCGCCGGATACTAAAAAATGGCCGGTATTTAAGCCGAATTCATAGACTGCTTGCCACCTATTGATCCACCTTACAAGTGGAGTCCTGAGCCAGCGCCTTGAGCCCCCCTTCTGTACATCTGTTTCTCAGTGGCTCCCAGACTCATCCTGACGGACTGCAATGGGTCGATGGCAATCGGGCGCGAGCGACTGCTATCGACCCTAAACAGACATCCGGCTGCTTCTTCAACTGGGAACCCTAATAACGGGAAGCCAACACTTCTCCTGCTGCGATGCGTGAGAAAACAATGTGAGGATCTGTTTGGCACCAGTATCTAAAGAAAAGGAGAGGTTCATCTTCTCCAAAAAACAGCGTCACTGGGCTCTCAATTGGTACCACCAGCTTGGGTGCCTCCCATTGCTGTGCGAGAACACCAATTGGTTGGCCTGACGCGCAGATAATCCAGGTAGCTTCATCTCCACTGATGCCGGGCAGGTAGTGCATGGTCTGTATGGCTTCTAACGCTGTACGCAATGTTGCAGTCGGATCGAGCTTGATTGAGTTGGCATGGCTGATCAGATCGTCACCCGCATGGACGCTGTCTCGATCAATGGCAAGTATCAGCATCATGACCCCTCAGAAAATTGTATTCAGATTAAACAGCGTATGGGGCTGAACGGGAAGCTGTCCACAGTCTGCTTCTGGCCGATAGCAGTCGCTCGTCGGGGCCCGCCGACCAAAAATATCGTTGGGCCATGTTGCGCTGGAGGCTTGCAGAAGACCATGTCTGCCATTGCAACCGGCAACCAAACATACTCCCCCGCTTACTCAACGTTCTCGTACGGCAATCCGACGTAGTTCTCGGCAATAGTGGTACGTCCCGCCAGAGAACCCACAAAATAATCCAGCTCGGTCTCTTTGATGCGCTGGCCGAATGCGTCGACGTCCGGGAATGCGTGCAGCATTGAGGTCATCCACCACGAGAAGCGCTCGGCTTTCCAGATCCGTCGCAGGCATATGGCCGAATACTGCTCAGTGGCGTCAGCCCGGCCTTCTTTGTACACCTTGCAAAAAATGTCGAACAACGTGCTGACGTCGCTGGCGGCGAGGTTCAGGCCTTTGGCACCGGTCGGCGGGACGATATGGGCGGCATCGCCGACCAGGAACAGCTTGCCGAACTGCATGGGCTCGACCACGAAGCTGCGCAGGGGGGCGATACTTTTCTCGATGGAGTCGCCCGTCACCAGGCGCTCAGCCAGCTCGGCAGGGAGGCGGCACCTCAGTTCATCCCAAAAGCGCTGATCGGACCAGTCTTCGACTTTCTCTTGAGCCCCGACCTGCAAGTAGTATCGGGTACGCGTGGGCGAGCGCATGCTGCACAACGCAAAGCCTCGTTCATGGGCGGCATAGACCAGTTCTTCGTTGACCGGCGGCGTATCGGCGAGCACGCCCAACCAGCCAAAAGGGTACACCCGTTCGAAAATCTTCAGCGCATCGGCAGGGATTGATTGCCGGGCGACACCATGAAAACCGTCACATCCCGCGATGTAGTCGCAATCCAGACGCACCGTCTCACCGTTTTTTTCGAAGGTGACGTAGGGCTGGGCGGTTTTCAAATCCTGCGGGCTGACGTTCTCCACGTTGTAAAAGGTCTCGCAGCCCGCCGCCTTACGCGCCGTCATCAGGTCACGGGTGACTTCGGTCTGACCGTAAATCATGACGGTCCGGCCGCCCGTGAGCTTCTTGAGGTCGATGTGTTGGCGCTTGCCTGCGAACACCAGTTCAAACCCTTCGTGCACCAGACCTTCGGCATCCATGCGCTCAGCCACGCCAGCTTGGCGTAGCAGGTCGACCATCCCTTGTTCGAGCACCCCTGCGCGGATGCGACCCAGCACATAGTCGGGGTTTTGCCGTTCCAGAATGATGTTGGATATGCCCGCGTTGTGCAGCAGCTGGCCGAGCAGAAGACCGGACGGGCCGGCACCGATAATTGCGACTTGAGTCTTCATTGTTGTTATCCCACGCAAGCTTGTTATGTTTATGAACTTGCATTTTTCGCTTGCTGAGGGCGGTTTAGAAGTTTAAAAATCCTGATCTTCAGGTACTTTTTAGTAATCTGGGCGATTATCGCGCAGTCTGGAGCAGGCATGGTCAGGGCGGTGTTGGATAACATTCCGGTGTTCAAGCTGTACGGCGAGGGCCAGCGCTGGGCGACCCCCGACCTGCTGCATTGCGAGACCATTGCCAAACGCAGTCGCCTCCATCACTGGGAAATCCAGCCGCACCGGCACGCCGATTTGTGCCAGTTGCTCTATGTGTGCAAGGGGCAGGCACAGATTGATATTGAGGGGCAGCAACTCGTGGTGCGCGAAGCGGCCTTGCAAGTCGTTCCGCCCCAATGCGTCCACGGTTTTCGTTTCTCGGAAGACATCGACGGCTACGTGGTAACGCTCGCCGCTCCGCTGATCGCTCAGTTGCAGGCTCAGGCTGGCGCGACCCATGATGTGCTGGCCCAGCCGGCGCTCTATCTGGCGGGCAGCGATCGCAAATACCTGACGACACTCTTTACGGCGCTGCTGCGTGAGTACCAGACCCTCCAGTCGGGCCGGGATGTGATGCTTCATTCGCTGATCAATGTGGCGCTAGTATGGGTGGGTCGACAAGCCACCGCACGCAGCAGGTCCAAGCAGCCGCCAGAGCGTGGTCGACGCTACCTTGCCCACTTCATCAGCCTGATCGAAACACATTTTCGCGAGCAGCCCAGCGTCGAGCACCTGGCCTACAAAGTGGGGCTTTCGGTCGCTCAGCTGAACAATATCTGCCGCGAACTGGCCGGCCTCAGTGCTTTGCAGGTCGTGCATCAGCGCATGCTGCTCGAGGCCAAGCGCAGCCTGATCTACACCAGCATGACTGTTGCTCAGGTGGCCGATGCACTGGGCTTTTCCGACCCGGCGTACTTCTCCCGCTTTTTCAAGCGCCTCAGCGGTCTCTCACCCTCGGATTTTCGTGGCCAGGGCCTGCGTCAAACTGACCCATGACGGGCAACGCCTGAAGCCTGTGGCCGCCATCGGTCAAACCTGTTTTCCGAGTCAGGCATCGCGGTTGGCGATACCTCCTAGCGGACGATCTGATTGGTGCGGGCAGGGTGGGGAGCGCTAAGGTCTCCCGACAGTGTTGCTCAATGGTGGGTGAACAACCGTCACCTCATGGAAGTGGGCACCTCATACTAAAAACAAGCAAGGTGAGATGATCATGAGCGTTACCGTCTTCGACTCGGCCGTTCAATCCCGGGCTGCCCCCACGCCAGCCACATTCCCGATCAACCAATGGTACGTGGCGGCCTTGTCCAAGGAGCTGAAAGGCGCTCCCGTGGCGCGTACGTTACTGGGCATTCCGGTCGTGCTTTTCCGGGCCGCCGATGGCGCTGTTGCTGCATTGGAAGACCGCTGCTGTCACCGGGCGCTGCCACTGTCAAACGGGACGCTTGAAGAACGGGGCATACGCTGCGGCTACCATGGTCTGTTGTTCGATTCTCAAGGTAAATGCATTGAGGTGCCAGGCCAGGATCGAATTCCCGCAAAGGCGAAAGTCCCCGCGTATGTCGTCCGTGAAAAGGATCACCTTGTGTGGATCTGGCACGGCAGCGAGGCGCACCCTCAACCCCTGTCCGAACCGCCTGCCTATGACGTGCACAGCAGCGGCCTCTACCTCTATGACGGCGATGTCTATCACTACGATGCGCCTTACCAGCTGATCCACGACAATCTTCTGGATTTGAGCCATCTGGGCTATGTGCATCTGCGCACCATTGGTGGCAATGCAAGCATTCATATGAACGCGCGCATGGATGTGCAGAGTGATGATCAGACGGTGCGGGTGGTGCGACACATGCTTGATTCCGTGCCGCCTCCCACCTATACCGCGGCCTATCCCTTTTCCGGCAACGTGGATCGGTGGCAGGAAATCGAGTTTCACGTCAGCCATCTGCGAATCTGGACGGGCGCTGTGGATGCAGGCTCCGAATCGATCGATGATCCGCAGCGCGGCGGTTTTCACATGCGCGGCTTTCATGGAGTGACGCCCGAAACCGAAACGACCAGCCACTACTTCTGGACGATAGCGACCAATCCGCTGAGCGATCCGGAGGCCGTCAAAGCAAAAGTGGTTGAACAGACGATTCTGACCTTCGACGAGGACAAAGTGGTCATCGAGGCGCAGTACCGAAACATGTGTCGTTTTGGTAAGTCGGCCACCGTCGATATCCACGTCGACGTGGGTGCGAACCGTGCGCGGCGAATCATCGAACGGTTACGTCAGATTCACGCGGATAACCCGCCAGATGAGCGAGGATAATAAGAAAATGGCCTATTTGAGAAACACCTGGTACGTCGCTGCCTGGAATGATGAAGTCAAACCTAACGCCCTGTTCAGCAGACGGTTACTGGGGGAAACGCTGGTGTTTTTTCGTGACCACTCCGGTCAGGTTCGTGCCCTGGTTGACCGTTGTGCCCATCGTTTCGCGCCCTTATCCAAGGGCACCTTGTGCAAGGATGTCGTGCGCTGCCCGTACCATGGGCTTGAATTCGACGGCGAAGGACAGTGCACCCGCAACCCTCACGGAAACGGCGCCATTCCCAAGGCTGCGCAGGTGCGCGCCTACCCGGTGGTGGAGAAGTACAGCGCCATCTGGATCTGGATGGGCGATGCAGAGAAAGCGGATGAGTCGCTCATTCCTGATTTCTCCTGCATGGACCCGCAGCGATTTTATGTTGCCAAGCGCTACTTGCATGCCCGGGCCAATTACGTCCTGGAATCCGACAACATCCTCGATCTGTCTCATATTCAGTACCTGCATCCTACGACCCTGGGCAGCGAAGATGTCAGCAGCGCGATCACCAAAGTCGAGCAGGAAGGCGCAACGGTCTGGTCCTATCGCCAAACCGTGAACGAGATCATGCCGGCATTTCTTTACGACGCGATGGGTATCGCGGCCAATACGCCCGTGGACCGGTGGACAGACGTGCGCTGGGACGCCCCTGCCAACCTGTTGCTGTTTGCCGGTGCCGTACCCACTGGCCGTCCGCGCAGTGAAGGCCGTGAAACGCCACTGCCGCACCTGTTTACGCCGGAAACCGAAACGACGACCCACTACTGGTTTTCTTTTCCGATGCCCGTAGAGATGGGGGAGTTGGGTCAGCAGATTGCGCAAGGACAGGTATCCGCGTTGGCCGTCCCGTTCACTGAGGAAGACCTGCCGATGCTGGAAGCGCAGCAGTTGGCGATGGGGGACGACGATTTCTGGTCGTTGAAACCCGTGTTACTGCCGGGTGATGCTGCCGCCATTCGTGCGCGCCGTGTGCTGGACGGTTTGATTGCGCAGGAAAAACAGGTCGGGGTCTAGCCGCGATGCGGCTATCAGCGTGCGGTGTAGGTGAAAAGGCCGCTGCAACCCTCGCGGATTGGAGCGGCCTTTTCGTTGTGCGGGATCAACGCGTTTTTTTCGGTGATTTATTCCGGCTTCCCACCCGGCATCCACTTTTCA